>CAEZYQ010000003.1_pt1 | contig 168044 bp, 173 predicted proteins | sample 7265561 | NCBI WGS metagenome assembly CAEZYQ01 (sample SAMEA6813939, study PRJEB35770) | uncultured Nocardioides sp. | biome: Freshwater; feature: Freshwater reservoir; material: water | place: Czech Republic | collected 2017-04-14 | depth 30m m | reverse complement strand
GCACGCTCGCACGCCGTAGGCTCGAGCATCGTCGAGGCCTTCCGGTTGGTTGCTTGGTCGCACCAAACTTTGGAAGGCCTCGACCCCGTTCCGGGTCAGGCGCTCAGGTCGTGTCGCTCACCTACCCCCACCGCAGGTATGAAGAGCCGCTTATCAGCAGTCGACGCTGCCGATCCTCGCGAGCCCCTCGCGGTCTCCCGGGCCGTAGGTGGTGACGCCGACGTTGTCGGCGTACATCAGCTCGCGGGGGTCGTCGACGTGGCCGAGGCCCACGAGGTGAGTTAGCTCGTGATCCACGATCGCTTGGGCGAAGGGCTGCTCGTCCTTGCTGAAGGAGTCGAAGACGTCCCGGTCGAGGACGACCCGGCCAGTGACGTAGCGCAGGTTTCCGGGCTGACCGACGGCCACGCTGCCGCCGATGCCGGCGACATCCCCGGCGAGGTCCGGCACCTCGTCCTCGGTGGCCCAGGCGATGAGGACGGGCTCGCGGCGCGGGAACGGGCCGGTCGTGACGTCGCGGTTCTCAGTGAGTCCGACCCTCTCGAACCGCAAGCCCGTCGCGGCGCTGGTGCGTTCGAGGCCGGTGTCGACGAGCTCGTCGTAGTTGTCCGGCGCGCCCGCAGGATTGACCAGCACCTCGATCGGACGGCACGGGTCGTAGCCGACCGGCTCGTCGCTGCCGCGCTGGGTCTGCAGGAACGAGAAGCTGCCTCGGCCGCGCGGCACGTCGGGTACGGCGGCGAGCCGGTCATCATCGAACCCGACCAGGCGGCGGAGCTGACGCATGTTGTCGGCCGGGGACATCGCCACGATCGTCCCGACGATCAGCGCCGTGATCAGCAGGCCCGGCAGGACCGGGCCGTGTGAACGTCGGTCCTGTCTCGGCCGGCGGACAGGCCCGGACGTGGGCATCGCCCCCAGGCCGAACTCGCGATCCAGCCGATCCAGCTCGGCCATCCGGCGCGCGAGGTATCGGGCATTGCGACGACGTCGTAGACGATCACGCATTAGCCGCAGTCCCCTTCACGTGACAGCACGAGCCCCGACTCATCCGAGGCCGAGGCTCGAGAGAACGGTAAAGGACCTCTCAAGCCGACGTGGCAGAACGCGGCTCGCTGCACACCAGGACCGAGCCGATTGGAGGTCCCTCGCTGAAGCAGGTTCAACGCACGACCTCCAGACCCAGCGCTCCCGATCCGAGGGAGGCCACCGGCCAGCCAGAGCCCCTCCAGCACGCAGGACGGCCCCGACTCAGATGGAGTCGGGGCCGTCCTGGTGGCTACTCAGGTCACGAGGACCTAACCAAGCACGGGGTGTCCCCTGCTACCTCTGGTCCTCACCGTGTCCGCATGAGCGCGTGGATCGACACTCCATCAGAACCAACTCGGCGGTTCTGATCACCGCCGTTCGTGTCCCCTCACACACATGGTTACTGGGGACCAGCGACGTGCCCGCAGTAGCGCAGCTGTGGCCACATCGGGGTGTCCAACGCCAACTACCCAGCCGGCGATGTGCTCGCATGGCCGCTCGCCCTGCGCACCACCCCCATCACCAGTGAGTAGCCGCGGCGCGGATCCCAGGTTCGATTGTCGACACTGACTCGCTTGGGCCGGGAACCTCTTGCAGCGCGGTGAAAACTTTATCGCCGCGCCGCATTCCGGAGGGGGGCCGAGGCGATGCTCTCGATGAGGTGAGTGCGTCTGATGAGGGTGATAGGTGCGCCCAAATGCGCGAGGCGAACCGCGCGGAACGCGGCATGTCCGGACGTTGCGACGGGGCGCCTGCTGCGCGCGAGCACGAGGGGTTCGGTCGCCGACGTGGCGCACTGACCGTCGGGTCGCGAGCCCCGGGGGGTCAGAGGATCGATCCGAGGTCTGACCCGACAGTTGGGTACGCAGCGGTCATGGACTTGAGCTGTCGGGTGGTCAGGTCGAGCTTCATGGCGAGGCCGAGGAAGTTGATGAGTTCGCCGTACTCGGGGCCGAGCAGGTGTGCGCCGAGGATCCGGTCGGTGGATCGATCGATGAGAATCTTGGTGGCCGCCGTGGTCTCACCGATCCGGTAGTTGGAGTACCAGTCGCTGGTGTCGCGGTAGCGGACGTCGACGTCGACGCCCTGCTCTCTAGCTTCTTGTTCGAGCATCCCCACCCGAGTGAGTTCGGGGATCGTGAAAACCGCCGTGGGGACGCCCGTGTAGTCGGGGACGGTCGTGGTGGCTTTGAGCATGTTGGACGCGGCGACCTTGCCCTCGAACACCGCGACCGGGGTCAGCGGCATCCCCGGGCTGTTGGCCGCGTCGCCGGCGGCGTAGACCGCTGGGTTGCTGGTGCTCTGCAGATGAGCAGCCACCCGCACTCCGTTTTGGTCCCACTCGACCCCGGCGGTGTCGAGGTCGAGGCCGGCCAGGTCGGCTGTCCGGCCCGCGCCGTGCACGATGAGGCCGAACTCGACCGTCTCGGGCTGGCCGGACCCGTCCACCCCGACCAGGTAGGACCTCTGCGACTTCTCTATCGCGGTGACCGTCGTGTTGCGCCACAGCTCGATTCCGGCGTCGGCGCCGCGGCTGATGAGGAGCTCGACGAGGTCGGGGTCGAAGGCCTTGAGCGGCCGCGGCCCGCGGTCGAGGATGACGGGCGTGCTGCCTGCGCGTGCGGCGATGTGGGCGAACTCGAAGGAGATGAAGCCACCACCGACGAACAAGATCCGCTCCGGGAGCTCGGGAAGGTCCATGAAGCCGGCGCTGTCGACCAGGTGCTCGTGGCCGGGAAAGTCCAGCGGCCGGGGGCGGGCACCGGTGGCGATCAGGAAGCGTGCTGCCTCGTAGGAGGTGCCGTCGATCGCGATGGTGTTCGCGCCGGTGAACCGCGCCCGCCCGTGCAGGGTGTCGACGCCGTTGCTCGACAGGGCGTCCTCGGTGTTGCTCGGGACGGGGTCGGTGAAGCCGTGCTTGTGCTTGATCAGGTCGGTCCAGTTGATCGACAGGTTGGCATCGTTGATGCCTTTGCCGCGCATCAGCCGGGCGCTGTCGATGATCTCGGCGCCGCGACGCAGGATCTTCTTCGGGTCACACCCTCGCAGAGCGCAGGTGCCGCCGTAGGGCAGCGTGTCGACGATCGCGACTCTCCAGCCCGCAGCGGCGCACTTGTTCGCTGCCGAGACTCCGGCCATGCCGGCACCGATCACGATCAGGTCGTAGCTGTTCATCAGGCCTCTTCCTTCGTCACGCCGAGTGCGTCGCGGAGCTGCTCCAGCGTCGGCGACCCTGCAAGGCCCTCGGGTGTGCGGTAGACCCGACACGACAACCCCACGCCGGCCCCCGGCTCAGCGAAGACATCGACGCCGTCGACCAGGATGCTCGGCGAGCCGTGGAACTCCAGCCGCTCGGCCTCCTCCACGGTCTCGACGCGGTGACGCGTCACCACCACGTCGGGGCACTCGGCTGCGATCGCGGCCAGCCGTTGGTCGGCGACCTTCCAGTTCGGGCAGTCATCGAAGTACAACAGGGAGACGTCCATGACAGCGACGCTAAACCTTGTACCGTGGTAGAAGGTCAAGGGTGAAGGGTGGACGAGTATGTTGATCGGTGAACTTGCCGACGCTGTCGGAGTGACCAGCCAGGCCATCCGGTTCTATGAGCGCAAGGGTCTCTTGCCCGACGCCGAACGGGGCGCCAACGGCTACCGCGTCTACGACGAGTCCACGCTCGCCCGGTTGCGCTTCATCGACGTGGCGCAGGCCGCCGGGCTCACCCTGTCGGAGATCCGCAGCATCATCGACCTTCGCGACGACGGGACCGTGCCGTGCGCGCACGTGGCCACGCTCATCGACTCCAAGATCGCTGACGTCCGGGCACGGATCGCCCACCTTGCCGCGCTGCAAGCCGAGCTCGAAGCACTCCTCGAACGCAGCCGCCTGCTCGATCCCGCCGACTGCGCAGACGACGACATCTGCCACATACTCACCACACCGAGGTAGCCGATCGAGGAAAGCGCCGATCCCAGCCGACGTCGGGCCGGTGGACGGCGGCGCAGCCGACAACTCACTACCCGGCCGGGGCTGATCAACCTCATCTCGGCATGTCCGGAAGATGCCGTTGACGCCTCCCCGGGCCGACGACCCGTTGAGCGCGAGCCACGGATATTCGGGCGCAGTTCATCACCCTCATTAGACGCACTCACGATGAGGACACACTCACCACGCGGGCGACCAGAGGCATCCCAGCCGGCGTTGAAGCGCGCGCCCCTTTTCTCCCACCGCGATGAAAGCAATGTTCAGCGCACACTGTACTATTCAGCACATGCTGACCACTGCTAGCCGTCTTGACGTGATGAACAGGTTGGGTCGGGCGATGGCCGACCCCACGCGCTCCCGCCTACTCATGGCCCTTCTGGAGGGCCCCGCCTACCCCGGCGACCTCGCCCGCGACCTAGACCTGACCCGGTCCAACGTGTCGAACCACCTCGCGTGCCTGCGCGACTGCGGCATCGTCGTAGCCGAACCCGAAGGCCGACACACGCGCTACGCCGTCGCTGACCCGCACCTCACCCGGGCTCTCACTGCGCTCATCGACGTCACCCTCGCCGTCGACGAGAGCGCACCCTGCATCGACCAGCAATGTGTCCTGCCCGGGTGTGGCACCCAAGGGGCCGGCGCCTGATGCTGACCTCCGCAGCGCAGGCCATCGGCCTGTTCATCGCCACCAACATCGACGACATCATCGTGCTGTCGCTGTTCTTCGCCCGAGGAGCTGGACGGCCCGGAACCACGTCGCGCATCCTGGCTGGGCAGTACCTGGGGTTCGCCGGCATCCTCGCCGCGGCAGTCCTCGTGTCGCTCGGCGCCGGAGCCTTCCTGCCCGAGGCCGCGATCCCCTACTTCGGCCTCATCCCGCTCGTCCTCGGCCTCTGGGCTGCATGGCAGGCATGGCGCGATGATGATGATGACGACGACGACGCCAAAGTCGCCGGCAAGGCCGTCGCAGTGTGGACCGTCGCCGCCGTCACCTTCGCCAACGGCGGCGACAACATCGGCGTCTACGTCCCCGTCTTCTTGAACGTGGGCCCCGCCGCGACAGCCGCCTACTGCGTCGTCTTCCTCGTCCTCGTCGCCGCCTTGGTGGTCGCAGCCAGGTTCGTCGCCACCCGACCAGGAATCGACGAAGTCCTCGAACGCTGGGAGCACATCCTGTTCCCGGTCGTCCTCATCGGCCTGGGCCTGGTCATCCTCTACAGCGGCGGAGCCTTCGGGCTCTGATGCTTCGCCTGGCCAGCGGTCGAGCACGTGCAGGTAGCGCGGGCCTAGCCGCCGTCACCCTCGACAGGAGAACGCTCCTCCGCGCGCCGGTCACGCTCGAGTAGCGCTCGCCGACACGCCGCCCAACCGCTACCTGCCCCCGAGCTCCGCCCATCGCGTGCAGGCTGGAGCCATCGGCTCGGAGGCGCAGACGCGAAAGCGCCCCCCGGTCCGATCGGACCGGGGGGCGCTTCGATGCGCCACAGGCGCGCCGTGAACCCACACTAAAAGCCGAACAGGCTTACCCTGGCCGGGGACTCCTTGAGGGAGAGACCCGCCTGACCGAGGGAGTCTCTAACCATTCAACCCGCTGGCTGCGACTCGTCCTATCCGCGAGGCGTCCAGTTTCCGTCGGGGTGCTCGATCAGCCAATCGTCGACACCGCAGCGCTCGGCGGCGGTAGCGACGTACCAATGTTGGCTCTCGTCGCGGGCTTGAACGGCGCAGTCCGCATCCTCAGGAATCGGCGATAAGGTCCGCAGCGGAGGCGTTCAGGGCCGCCGCAAGATCGAACAGCCGATCAAGCATCAAGGAATGGCGCCCCGTCTCTACATCGACTAGGAACGATCGGTCCATCCCCGCCGCGGCGGCAAGGGCCTCTTGAGTCATGCCTCGCTGAGTCCGAAGCTCGCGTATCCGCCGGCCTACCACCGCACGCCCACGAAGGGCGACGGTCGTCGGCTGATAGGGCACGGGTCCGAACGTAGGGACGTGGCTACTCGATGTCTGTAGCCACGTTCCTACAATGGGAACCGTGAGTAACGACCCGCGCTTCACCGCCCCCAGCCAGACTTCGGTTTGGAGACATGCGTCGAACCTTCGGGAAGCGCCTAGAGCGAAGGCCTCGCGATGAGCGATCCGACCGAGGTGGCGCCATCGCTCTCAGAAGTGGCAGTGGTGGCTGGCACGACCCGAACTACGGCCAAGCGGGCGGTAGCAGTAGGTGCTCTACCCGGACACAGCCTGACTTGGATCGACGCACTGGCGCTCCGCGTGTACGCGACGGTTGCCCCTTTGCGATTCCCAGGCGAGACAACTCCGGGAGTTCCTGCTGTCGCTCTGAGACGGGCGGTCTTGGGAGCAACGACTGTCCGCGAGGGGGTGGAGAGGGATGACATGCCGGACGCAGCGCAGCTAGTCGTAACGAGAGGTCTCGTGCGGCTGCTACCCGACCTGGCCGGGGTTTACGTGTACCTCGATCGTGACCTCTCCGGAAATGAGACTGCGGAGGTTCTGCCAGTTGGTCGCTGGTGGAACGATTTGCGATGGCGGATGAGCGCACGGGCATCGAGTCTCGTCGATCCACAGCCCAGAAGCGAGGCGTGAGTCGTGGTCTCCGCCGTTGGCGGCCCGGCGCGAGAGCGCCCTCGACTGGGCGCGTGCCTCGCTCGGACGCCATGTCGCCTCACGCTTCCGGGTCAGGGGCCGGGACGGGGCGGAGTGGGCGGACTTTCTCGGTGCGCTCCCGTAGTGCGGCCTCGTACTCCGGCTTGAGCAGCCAGTGAAGTTCCCGGGCGTAGTTCGCGACGTGTTCCAGCTCCAGCTCGGCTGCCTCGCGCCGGGCGCGCTCTTCGGCGATCGTGTTGTTCGCCTTCTCGAGGTCTGCCGTCAGCTGGGTCACACTGATTTCCCGTCGCACCGAGTCGAGCTGTGCGTGCACTAACGTCGGCAGGACGTCCTTCAATTTGGACATCAGGTCACTGTGATCTCGGTACGCGGCGGACCGTGCGGCCGGCGCTGCCATCGTCATCGACAGCTTCGTCACCGGTTGATCCGCCGCCGCGAGCGCTGTAGCGGCAACAAGCAGTCTAAGGTCGACCGGGACGCCTGCGTCCGCGAGCAGCTCGGTAGTGAGGACCTCACCTGCCTGCACACGTGCGGCTGCTTCCAGAAGCGCGACGACGCAGGCCACGACACCAGAGCGGATAGTGCTCGACAGGTGCCAGACGTGGAGCCGGCCCGGCTCCCCACACTGGGGGAGGCCGGGCCGGCCAAGGTCGGGGATGAGTCGAATCGGATCAGTGCCGTCGTTCGAGTCAGCATCCAGCGCCGGGGCGTTGACCTGGTTCGTGTGCTGGGTCTGGCTGATCACGATGTTCCTCTTCCGCCTGGGGTCGTTGACGGAGGTTCGCGGGTCAGTCGGCGACTGGCCCAACCAAGTTCGACCCCGGGATGCGGTGTCCCGCTGTCGGAGAGCTAGCCCCCAAAGGGGGACACCGCATCTTGGTTAGTTCAAGGGAGTTCTCACTTCCTGTTCAAGCAGATCCGGGCCCCCGCAGGGGACACGGAACCCTCGGTTGATTTCAGCTGCAGCCGGAGGTGCTGCCGCAGCCCTCGCAGACGTAGCAGGAGCCGGCCGGGCGCATCTTGGTGCCGCAGGTGAAGCACAGCGGGCTGTCGACCGCGGTGCCGGTCAGCTTCTCCATGAGCTCGGCGGAGGTGTGGGCCTCCTTGACCTCGGTGGCCGGGACCTCGCGCTGGGCGGAGCCGTCGGTGTCCTTGAGGTCGACCGGCGCCTCCTCGACCACGGGGGCGACGTCGACGGTCGGGGCGGCGAGGAGCTCGCTGGCCGAGCCGGTCTCCTCGGCGGGCTCGTAGGAGCCGGTCTCGAGGTAGCGCTGACGCTCCTCGGCCGAGAAGATCCCCATCGCCTGGCGGGACTCGAAGGGCAGGTAGTCCAGCGCCAGACGGCGGAAGACGTAGTCCATGAGGGACTGCGACATCCGCACGTCCGGGTCGTCGGTGAGGCCCGCGGGCTCGAAGCGCAGGTTGGTGAACTTCGAGACGTAGGTCTCCAGCGGCACGCCGTACTGCAGGCCGATGCTCACCGCGATCGAGAAGGCGTCCATCACGCCGGCCAGGGTCGAGCCCTGCTTGCCGAGCTTGAGGAAGATCTCGCCGAGCTCGCCGTCGTCGTGGGCACCCGAGGTCATGTAGCCCTCGGCGCCACCGACCGTGAACGAGGTGGTGCGGGAGATCCGCGACTTCGGCAGGCGCTTGCGGGTCGGGGCGTAGACGACCTTCTCCACGACCTTCTCGACGACCTCGGCCTCGGCGGCCGCAGCCGCGTCCGCGGCGTCGGCCGCGTCCTTCTTGGCCTTGCCGCCGCCGTCGGACAGCGGCTGGCCGACCTTGCAGTTGTCGCGGTAGATCGCCGTGGCCTTGAGGCCGAGCTTCCAGGACTGGAAGTAGACGTCCTCGATCTCCTCGATCGTGGCGCTCTCGGGCAGGTTGACGGTCTTGGAGATGGCACCGGAGAGGAACGGCTGGCAGGCCGCCATCATCCGCACGTGGCCCATGGGCTTGAGGGCCCGAGCACCCATGGCGGTGTCGAAGATCTCGTAGTGCTCCTGGCGCAGGCCGGGGGCGTCGACGACGTGGCCGTGCTCGGCGATGTAGTCGACGATCGCCTCGATCGACTCCGGCTGGTAGCCCAGCTTCTTCAGCGCCCGCGGGATGGTCTGGTTGACGATCTGCATCGAGCCGCCGCCGACGAGCTTCTTGAACTTCACCAGGGAGAAGTCGGGCTCGATGCCGGTGGTGTCGCAGTCCATCATGAAGCCGATGGTGCCGGTGGGCGCGAGCACAGAGGCCTGGGCGTTGCGGAAGCCGTGCTTCTCCCCCAGCGCGATGACGTCGGCCCAGGCCTGGGTGGCGAGCTTGTGGGTGGCGGCGTCGTTGACGTGCAAGGTGCGCACCGAGTCGTTGGCAGCCTGGTGCTTGCGCATGACCCGCTTGTGGGCCTCGGCGTTGCGGGCGTAGCCGTTGTAGGGCCCGACCACCGAGGCGACCTCGGCGGAGCGCTTGTAGGAGGTACCGGTCATCAGCGAGGTGATGGTCGCGGCCATGGAGCGACCGCCCTCGGAGTCGTAGCCCAGGCCCATCGCCATGAGCAGCGCGCCGAGGTTGGCGTAGCCGATGCCGAGCTGGCGGTAGTCGACGGTCGTCTGGCCGATCGACTCGGTCGGGAAGTCGGCGAAGCAGATGGAGATGTCCATCGCGGTGATGATGAACTCCACCGCCTTCGCGAACAGCGCCGCGTCGAAGGTGTCGTCGTCCTTGAGGAACTTCAGCAGGTTCAGCGAGGCGAGGTTGCACGAGGAGTTGTCCAGCGACATGTACTCCGAGCAGGGGTTGGACGCGGTGATCCGGCCGGTCTCGGGGTTGGTGTGCCAGTCGTTGATCGTGTCGTCGTACTGGATGCCGGGGTCGGCGCACTCCCACGCCGCGGTGGCGATCTTGCGCCACAGGTCGCGGGCGTCGACGGTCTCGATGACCTCGCCGGTCTTGCGCGCCCGCAGGCCGAACTCGGTGCCGTTCTCGACCGCGCGCATGAACTCGTCGCTGACGCGCACGGAGTTGTTGGCGTTCTGGTACTGCACCGAGGTGATGTCGTTGCCGCCGAGGTCCATGTCGAACCCGGCGTCGCGCAGGACGCGGATCTTGTCCTCCTCGCGCGCCTTGGTCTGCACGAACTCCTCGATGTCGGGGTGGTCGACGTCGAGGACGACCATCTTCGCCGCGCGGCGGGTGGCGCCACCGGACTTGATGGTGCCGGCGGAGGCGTCGGCGCCGCGCATGAAGGAGACCGGGCCGGAGGCGGTGCCACCGGAGGAGAGGAGCTCCTTGGAGGAGCGGATGCGCGAGAGGTTGAGGCCGGCGCCGGAGCCGCCCTTGAAGATGAAGCCCTCCTCCTTGTACCAGTTGAGGATCGAGTCCATCGAGTCGTCGACCGAGAGGATGAAGCAGGCCGAGACCTGCTGCGGCGACGGCGTGCCGACGTTGAACCAGACCGGGGAGTTGAAGGAGAAGTACTGGTTGACCAGCAGCCAGGTCAGCTCGTGCTCGAAGACCTCCGCGTCGGCCGGGGACGCGAAGTAGCCGTGCTCGATGCCGGCCTTGGTGTAGGTCTTCACCACGCGGTCGATGAGCTGCTTGAGGCTCCACTCGCGCACGTCGGTGCCGACGGCGCCGCGGAAGTACTTGGTGGTGACGATGGTCGAGGCGTTGACCGACCAGGTGGAGGGGAACTCCACGCCCTTCTGCTCGAAGACCGTCTCGCCGGTCTTCCAGTTGGTCTGGACGACGTCGCGGCGCTCCCAGGTCAGCTCGTCGTAGGGGTGGACGCCCTCGGTGCTGAAGACACGCTCGATCGACAGGCCCTTGCCCGGCTGTGCCTGGGACTGCGCCTTCGATCCTGCGCCGCTCACCGTCTCCGTCATTGCTGCTCCTCTGTTCCCGGCTGTGGAGGGGTTGGTCATCGGGTACCCACTCTGGCCGTGGGCACCGACAGTGCTGCTCGGTCCGTCGTCGCTCTCGGCGGCGGACCAGGGGTGAGGAAGGGTTGGTGCGCCCGGCAGGCAGCTTCCCCACTACCTGCCGGGCGGTCTGTGTCAGCCCGTGGGCTGGGGGGCGGGGCCGCGCAGCATGGCGATCTCGGCCTCGAAGTCGGCCGCCGAGGAGAACTGGCGGTAGACGCTGGCGAAGCGGAGGTAGGCCACCTCGTCGAGCTGGCGCAGCGGCCCGAGGATCGCCAGGCCCACCTCGTGAGCGGGGACCTCGGCGGCCCCGGCGGTGCGCAGCGCGTCCTCCACCTCTTGGCCCAGGCAGGCCAGCTGGTCCTCGGTGACCGGGCGGCCCTTGCAGGCCTTCCGCACACCGGAGACGGCCTTCTCACGGACGAACGGCTCGGTGGCGCCGGAGCGCTTGACCACCGTCAGCTGCATGAGCTCGACGGTGGTGAAGCGCCGCTCGCACGCCGAGCAGGTACGCCGTCGGCGGATCGACCCGCCGTCCTCGGCCACCCGCGAGTCCAGGACCCGGGTGTCGGTGGCCCGGCAGTAGGGACAGTGCACGGCGGGGCTCCTTCCGGGGGTCGGGGGTGCGGTGGGGGTGCTGCGGGCGCGACGAGGACACCCCTGGTGGGGTGTGCAGTCGCTGTGGAGATCGGGCCCTCACCTGTGCATAACCACGGGCGAGGTGTGGGTCATCCACCCCGGCCCTGTGAACTAGATGTGGATAACCACATCCGTGTAACTACTAGATGTAGTGGGAACCGTACGCCCCCGACACCAGGCACGCAAGCGGTCGGCGACATTTGGCGTCGTCCAGGTCACACCCGACGCAAAGCCGCAGGTCAGCGACCTGCCGGGCTGGACGAGACCACCCTGACGGGGCGTGTCGGGCGGTCCGCGCGGCCTCCTCGCAGACCCCCTCCGGAGGGGGTGAGCAGGAACTGCTCATCGACCGCCACCCCGTCGGGCGAGCAGACTCCGCGCCATGCGCACCCTCCCCCACCGCACCCCCCGCACCCGCACCGCCCTCGCCGCCTCCGGCGCCCTCCTGCTCCTGCTCGGCGCCACCGCCTGCGGCGCCGACGATGTCGCCGACCAGGCCGCCGAGTCCGCCGTCGAGCGGGCCATCGAGGACGCCGCGTCGTCCGAGGGCGTCGACGTGGACATCAACTCCGGGAACGGCTCGGTGAGCATCGAGTCCAGCGACGGCACCTTCACCTCGGGCATGGGAGCACTGCCGCAGGGCTTCCCCGAGGACATCCCGGTCCTGGAGGGCGAGATCCTCCAGGGGGCCTCGAGCGACGGCAACGGCACGACCGGCTGGTTCGTCTCCGTCGCCGTTGACCAGTCTGCTGACGAGGCACTCGCCGACGCCGCCGCCGCGCTCGAGGGAGCCGGCTACTCCGAGGGCGACAACTCCATGGCGATGGAGGGACTCTCCTACGTGCAGTACGTCGGCAGCGAGTGGGAGATCATCCTCGGCGCCACCGACGACGGGCAGGGCGGCACGCTGCTGTCCTACACCGTCACGCCGCCGACGAGCTGACCCCGCGGACGCCGCGGCCGGCGCCTCGGGTGATGAGGAACCCGAAGGCGGTCGCCAGGACGTACATCAGGACCGAGTAGACCGCGGCCGGGATCGCGACCTCGGTGCTGTCGAGCACCGACAGGGCGATGGTCAGCGCGACGGTGGTGTTGTGGATGCCCACCTCCATCGAGCTGGCCACGGCCTGCGGCCGGTCCAGGCGCGCCAGCCGCGCGCCGGCGTACCCGAGGCCGAGGCTGAGCACGCACAGCAGCCCGGTGACCAGACCGACGTCGCGCAGGTAGTCGGCGAGGTTCTCCCGCTCGCCCAGCAGCGCACCGACCGCGACCGCGACGAGCACCACGATCGAGAAGATGCGCACGGGTTTGTCGGCGCGCACGGCGAAGGCGGTCGAGGCACGACGCACGAGCATGCCGATCGCCACGGGCACCAGGACGATCGCGATGACCTGGAGCACCTTGCCCAACTGCAGGCCCAGCTCACCCTCGGCGTCGAAGTACCCGATCGCCAGGTTGGTCACCAGCGGGATCGTCACCGCTGCGAGCACCGAGTTGATCGCGGTGAGGGTGATGTTGAGCGCCACGTCGCCGCGGAAGAGGTGGCTGAACAGGTTGGCCGTCGTGCCGCCGGGCGAGGCGGCCAGCAGCATCACGCCGACCGCCAGCAGCGGATCGAGGTCGAAGCCGACGACCAGGCCGAAGGCGATGACCGGCAGGACCAGCACCTGGATGCCGAGCGCCACCACGACGGCCCGCGGTGTGCGCGCGACCCGGCGGAAGTCGGCGACCTCCAAGGAGAGGCCCAGGCCGAACATGATGATCGCCAGGGCGATCGGCAGTCCGACGCTGATCAGCGCGGAGTCGTTCATCGCGGTCTCCTCCCGGCACGGTCCGTGTGACCGGCGCCACAGCCTAGGCGCATCGTCGGCCTCCTCGGCGCCGGCCCGCGGCGCACGTCGCGAGGATCTCGCCCACCCACACCTCGAAACGATTTGGTGAGGCAACCCTAAATAAGGCTAGCCTTACCTATATGAACGGTCCTGATGCTGCGACGCCCGCCCTGCGCGGCCGCGGCCTGACCCTGGGCTACCGCGGCCACGACGCCCCGGTCGTCGAGGCGGCCGACCTGGTGCTGGTCCGTGGCGAGGTCACCGCCCTCGTCGGCCCCAACGGGAGCGGCAAGTCCACGTTGCTGCGTGCCCTGGCACGGCTGCACCGGGTCACCGCCGGCGAGGTGCTCCTCGAGGACGCACCCACCGCCACACTCTCCGGGAAGGACTTCGCGCGCCGGGTCACCCTGCTCTCCCAATCCCGCCCCGAGCCGTCGGGCCTCACCGTCCGCGACGTCGTCGCCTTCGGCCGCCACCCCTACCGCCGGCGCTTCGGCGGCTTGGACGCCGCCGACCGCGGCGCCATCGACCACGCCATGACCCTCACCGGCGTCGCGGGCATGGCCGAGCGAGGTGTCGACGAGCTCTCCGGCGGCGAGCTGCAGCGGGTGTGGCTGGCGACCTGCCTGGCCCAGGACACCGGCGTGCTGCTGCTCGACGAGCCCACCAACCACCTCGACCTGCGCTACCAGGTCGAGGTGCTGGACCTGGTCCGCGACCTCGCCGACGACCACGGCGTGGCCCTCGGGCTGGTCCTCCACGACCTCGACCAGGCCGCCGCCGTCGCCGACACCGTCGTGCTGCTGCACCGCGGTCGGGTGCGCGGCACCGGCGCGCCCGAGGACGTCCTGACCGGCGACCTCCTCTCCGAGGTCTACGGCCTCCCCATCCGCACCCTCCGCGACCCCGACACCGGCGTCGTGCGCTGCGAGCCCCGCAGCAGGCACGGGCAGCGACGTGCTGCCCGCGCCCTCCCCCACCACCAGCACTAGACAGGACATCCACCCGATGAAGCGCACCCTCCTCCCGGCCCTGGCCGCGACCTCCCTGCTCGCGTTGAGTGCCTGCGGCACCAGCCAGCCCACCACCGAGGCCAGCGGGTCCGGCACCACCGGCTCCACCGAGACCGCAGCCGGCCCGATCACCCTCACCGACGCCGCCGGCCGCACGGTCGAGCTCGACGCCCCCGCCGAGCGGGTCGTCGTGCTGGAGTGGCAGATGGTCGAGGACGTCCTCACCCTCGGCCTCGAGCCGGTCGGCGTCGCCGACGTCGAGGGCTACACCACCTGGAACTCCTCGATGCCCCTGGGCCCCGACACCCAGGACGTCGGCAAGCGCGGCGAGCCCAACCTCGACGCGATCTACGCCACCGACCCCGACCTGGTCATCACCGAGGTCTACGGCCCCGACGACGCCGTGGTCGAGCAGCTGGAGGAGTACGACGTGCCGGTGCTCGCCACCCTGGGCGCCGACACCGAGGACCCGATCGGCCAGATGGAGGAGACCCTCGACCTGATCGCCCAGGCCACCGGCCGCGAGGACGAGGCGGACGCCGCGATGGCCGACTTCGAGGCCGCGCTCGAGGAGGGCCGCGCGGCCATCGAGGCAGCCGACCCCGAGACGACCGAGTTCGCCTTCTTCGACGCCTACGCCCAGGGCTCCACCGTCGCGGTCCGGCCCTTCGGCCAGGGCTCGTGGATCGGCGAGATCGGGGAGGCGCTCGGGCTCACCAACGTCTGGGAGGGCGAGGTCGACGCGGCGTACGGCCTGGGCTCGACCGACGTCGAGGGCCTGGCCGAGGTCGACGACGCGCTGGTCCTGCACACCGCCACCCAGTCCGAGACCTGGCTGCCGCAGCTCGCCGAGAACCGGGTGTGGACCAACGCCGACTTCGTCGAGGAGGACCGGCTGCGCGCCTTCCCCGAGGGCGTGTGGACCTTCGGCGGCCCCCGCTCCGGCGAGCAGGTCGTCGACGCCTTCGTCGCGGCCGTGACGGGCTGAGCCGACCGTGAGCCTGCTGGACCGCACCGCACCGGTCGCCGACCGGCGCGCCGAGGACCCCGCCGCCGCCCTCCCTGGCGGCGGCGGGGTCCTCGGCGCGGTCGCGGCCCTGCTGCTCACCACCGCCGCCCTGGTCGTCGTCACCGGCTGGCACCTCACCCAGGGCACCTCCGGCCTCGGCGCCGGCGACCTGCTGGGGGCCCTGCTGGGACGCGAGCCGTCCTCGGCCAGCGCGTCCTCGGCGTACGACGTCCTCGTCTCCTCCCGGCTGCCGCGGGCCCTCGCGGGCATCGTCGTCGGGGTCGCGCTGGGCGCGGCGGGCGCGATGTTCGCCTCGTTGGCGCGCAATGCTCTCGCCTCCCCCGACACGCTCGCCGTCAACGCGGGCGCGTACTTCGCCGCGACCCTCGTCGCCGCCCTCGGCATCCAGCTGCCCTACGTCGGCGACGGGATGGTCACCTTCGCCGGTGGCCTCGCGGCGGCCGGGCTGGTGCTGCTGCTGGCCGGAGGCGGCGCTGCGTCCACGACCCGGCTGGTGCTGGCCGGCTCGGCGGTCGCGCTGGCCCTAGGTTCCGCGGTCGGGGCACTGCTGCTGCTCTTCGCCCAGGAGACCACCGGCCTCTTCGCCTGGGGCAACGGCACCCTCACCCAGCTCAACCTCGGCGGGGTGGCCCGGATGGCCCCCGTCGTCGCGGCCTGCCTGGTGGCCGCGCTGCTGCTCGCGCGCCGGATGGACCTGCTGGCGCTCGGCGACGACACCGCACGCGTGCTCGGCGTACCGGTGCGCAGCACCCGGGTCACCGGCTTCGTGCTCGCGGTGGCGCTCTGCGCGGCCGCCGTCCACCTCGCCGGCCCGCTCGGCTTCATCGGCCTCTGCGCCCCGGCGGCCGTGCGCCTGCTCGCGCGGCGACTGCCGTCGGTGTCGCGGCACGTCGTGCTGGTGCCGTTGTCCGGCCTGGTCGGCGCGCTGCTCGTGCTGCTCTCCGACGCGGCCCTCCGCGCCCTGCTCTCCCCCGAGGCTGCCCTCGTCGTCCCGACCGGCGTCACCACGACGCTGCTCGGTGCGGTCGTGCTGGTGCTGCTGGCCCGCCGGGCCCGCGACGCCGGGCCCACGCGCCGGCCGGCGTCGGCGCGCCCGGGTCGCCACCACTCACGGCTGCGGTACGCCGTGATCTGCACCGCCCTGGTCACCGCGACGCTCGGCGCGGCGCTGCTCGGGCTCATGGCCGGCTACACCTGGCTGCTCACCGGCGACCTCGTCAACTGGGCCCGCGGCGTCGCGGTCCCGGTGGTGCAGTTCGCGATGGACGAGCGGGCCCCGCGCGTGGTCGCCGCTCTCGGCGGCGGGGCGGCCCTCGCACTGGCCGGCACGGTGGTGCAGGCGGTCTGCCGCAACCCGCTCGCCGAGCCCGGGATCCTGGGGATCACCGGCGGCGCCGGTCTGGGCGCCGTCGTGGTCGTCACCTCCGCGGGTGCGACGGTGGCGGTGTCGAGCGTGTCCCTGGCCCTGGGCTCCACGGTCGGCGCACTCGTGGCCTTCGCCCTGGTCTACGGTCTCGCGTGGCGCGGCGGCCTGGACTCCGACCGGCTGGTGCTGGTCGGCATCGGCGTCGCGGCCGGCGCCCAGGCACTGACGGCCTTCCTCCTCCTGTGCTCCGACCCGTGGAACACCCCGCGGATCTTCACCTGGCTCAGCGGCTCGACCTACGACCGGGAGTGGGTCCAGGTGCTGCCCGTCCTGGTGCTGCTGGCGATCGGGCTGCCGCTCGCGTGGGTGGCGCACCGCGAGCTGGACCTGGTGGCCCTCGACGACGAGACCCCCCGGCTGGCGGGCATCCACCTCGAACGGCTGCGCCTGCTCGCGCTCCTCGGAGCAGCCCTCCTCACCGCCGCCGCGGTCGCCGCCGTCGGTGTCGTCGCCTTCGTCGGGCTGGTCGCGCCGCACGCGGCCCGCGCCCTGGTCTCGGGCCGGCACCTGCGGGTCCTGCCGGTCGCCACGCTGCTCGGCGCCTTGCTGCTCTCGCTCGCCGATACGCTCGGGCGCAGCGTCATCGCGCCGGCCCAGGTGCCGGCCGGGCTGGTGGTGGCAGCCATCGGCGCGCCGTACTTCCTCTGGCTGCTGCACCGCTCGCGGGCGTGAGGCCCGGCGAGCCGGGATGCTCGGCGGCCGCTACGCCGGCTCGTCGGGCTGCTCGCCCCGCTCCTGGCCCCACTCCTCGGCGAGGTCGTCGGCGCGGCGGTCGAGGTCGAGGGCGAACCACACCGTCGTGCCGCCCGCGTCGCGCTCGGATCCCCAGCGGTCGGTGAGCGCCTCCACCAGCATCAGGCCACGGCCGTAGACCGCCAGCGGGTCCTCCTCGCGCGTCGGCTCCACCACGTCCCCCTGCGCTCCCCGGTCCCGCACCAGGACCGTCAGCACGCCCTCGAGCAGCGAGAGCCGCACGTCGGCGACGGTGTGGGCGTGGTTGACGGCGTTGGTCACGACCTCGGAGAGGCACAGCTGGGCGGTCTCGACGATCTCCTCGCCGACGCCCCAGGTCTGCAGCTCCTCGCTCAGGAAGGCCCGCGCCCGGCGCGGGGCGGTCGGCTCGGGCGGTAGCCGCAGGCTCGCGGTGCGGGCGCCGGGCTCGGCGGCCGCCTCGGTCTCGGCGAGCTCCTCGGCCAGGTCCCTCGACCGCCGCGAGCGCACGTCGGCGATCGCCTCGGCCGTACGTCGAGCGGCGGCCTCGAGCAGGTCCGGCCCGGCCGCGCCACGGTCCGGCGTCGTCTCCAGCACGACCAGCAACCCACCGATGGGCGACCCGGTGCCGGGCAGCGGGACCACCGCCAGCACGGACCCACCGCGCTCGCGCTCCTGCTCGACCAACCAGGGCCACCGCTCCTCGAGGGTGGCGAGCTCGGCGTGGATGGGCCGTCCGGTGCGCACCACGTCGGTCAGCGGTACGTCGTCGTAGGCATCGATGTGGCACCACTCGGGCTGGTCCGGGAGGGGGTCGCCCGCGTCCGGACCCGAGGTGAAGCGCAACCGGCGCCCCCCGCCCTCGGTGAGCGCCAGCCCGACCCGGCACACGCCGGGCAGGAGGGCGAGGTCCGCCAGGACCGCGCGGGCGATCTCGTCCACGTCGCCGGCGCCGCTCGCCTCGGCCAGCGCCGACTCCAGGCGCGTGAGCGCGCCCGACGGCGTCACCGAGCCCTGGCCCTGCGCCGCCGGATCGACCTGCCCCCGGTCCGGCATGACCCCGAATGTAGCGAACGACCCCCCACCCGGTCAGGGACCGAGGTCCCGTGCCACCCGGGCGGGCGGCACCTGCGTGAGGATCCCCTGAAGGTCCGGGGGCCGGTGTGGCCCGACGGATCGCAGGGCGGGGCGGGCACCCCGGCGGTTCGACCCGGCCGGGCGGCGCCGGTCGGGAACAATGGCGCGGTGGCCGGGAGCGCGGGGAGCAGTGCGGGGAAGCGGGCCGGGTCGCGGCGCGCCCCGCGCCGACGCTCGCGACCCTCTCCGCAGCTGCTGCTCCTGACCGGCGGCATCACCGCGCTGGTCGTCGCCTGGGGGTACCTCGTCTGGGCCGCCATCGACTTCGGCGCCGCCGCCCGGGCCGGCGAACAGGTCGCCTGGCTGTTCTTGGCACTGGCCTCGCTCGGCGCAGTGGCCTGCCTCTTCGCCGGCCTGATGCTGGGCGTGAGGCTGCTGCGGATGCTCGGCATCCTGTCGCCGCAGGCGCTGGGCGAGCCGGTCGACCCCGACCGGCCACCGAAGCCGAAGGGCGGCAAGCGCGCAGCGCGCTAGCCACGAGCACCTGGCCCGGGACCACGCCACGCGACGTCCGGAGACCACCGAGGGGCGGGCCCGGATGGGCCCGCCCCTCGTCTTCCCCGTGGTTTCGCCGGCCGGGGTCGAGGCGACCGGCGAAGTCTGTGTCGTGCTGGGTCTCGTGGCTCGCTGCGCTCGCACCTCGACCGGCGGCGGGGCTGCGCTCGCACCGCGATCAGCGGGAGGTGCAGCGGCTTCCCGCCCAGGCTCAGTCGGCCGCGGGCACCAGCAGCCGCTGGCCGGCGACCAGCATCCCGCCGTCCAGGTTGTTGAGGTCCTGGATCGTGCTGATCATCGCGCGCACGTCGCCGTCGTCGGTACGGGCCGCGGCGATGTCCCACAGTGTCGCGCCACTGCCCACGACGATGACGTCGGTGGGGACCGGCTCGCCCTTCTCCGCGGTCGCGACCGAGACGCCGGCGAACGCCACCGCGACGGCCACGGCCACCAGCAGCCCGACGAGGAAGACCACGAGCCGACCACGGCGGGTCAGGCGCAGCTCGCTGCGACGGCCGTCGGCGGCGTACGTCGTGGCGCGGACGGTGCGGGCCGGGGTGGCGGCTGCGGGAAGGACCATGGTGCTCATCGGAATCTCCTGGGGAAGGCGGAGTGGGCTGCGCACCGATGTCTACTGACGGCCACCGACAGTCCCGGCGGGGCGCCGGTCAGGGAGGACCGACGACGACTCCGGAGCTGCGGCTCGACCACCAGTTCGATCGAACACGTGTACGAGAGTAGATCAGGTGTTCGAACGAGATCAAGGGTTTGGGCGAACAGATGTTCGACCTCGTTCCGACGGGCGAGGCGCGCGGCCGTGCCCGGCGGCCCGAGAGGCTCAGCCCCTGCGCAGCGCGCGGCGCCCCTGGGCTGCGAAGACCGCGGTGCCGCGCGTGGCGACGGCGGGCGCCAGGGAGATGCCACGCATGAGGGCGCCGCGCCACACCGGGACCGTGCGCACCACGCGCGCGGTGCCGACCATCCCGACCGCCACCTCCGCGATCTCCTCCACACTCAGGAGACGACCGCCGGAGTGGACCAGGGCCGCACCGAGGCCCTCGGGGTCCTGGGCGTCGAGCATCGCGGTGCGCACGCCGTCCGGGCAGACCGCGTGGACCCGCACCGAGCGCGGCGTCTCGGCAGCCACGGACATGCTGGCCGAGACCGCAGCCGCCTTCGTGGCGGCGTACACGCTGTAGCCCGGCACGGGGCCCAGGCCGGACAGCGAGGCGATGTTGACGATGTCGCCCCCGGCGGAGCCGAAGCCGTCGAGGGCCGCCCGCATCCCCCAGAGCACCCCGAGGACGTTGACGTCGACCAGCCGGCGCACCTGCTCCTCGGACAGCTCCGAGAGCCGGCCGTCGTCACCGACGCCGGCGTTGTTGAACCACGCCGCGAGCCGGCCGTGACCGGCGGCTACCTCGGCCGCGTGCCGGTGGGCGGCGGGGTCCCGGACGTCGTGCGCGAGTCCCGCGACCCCACCGATCTCGTCGGCGGTGGCCGCGGCTCCCGCGCCGTCGACGTCGGTCACCACCACCGACCAGCCCTCGCGCACCAGGCGCTCGGCGATCCCCCGCCCGATCCCCCGGGCCCCTCCGGTCACGACGGCGCTGCGCTCGTTCACCCCCGCAGTCTCCCGTACGTCGGCGCGCGCCGTCGCCCGTCCCAGACCCCGGTCGCACGACCCTCCGCCGACCGGCGCGACACGCCGGTTCGAACACATGTTTGATCGTTGTCGGTCCCGAGGCCTAGCGTGACCCCACTGGGTCCGACCCCTCGGCCCCACCTGCGCCCGCACCCGCGCCACCCCCTGGAGGACCCATGGCCACCAGCCACGACGACCCGGCCACCGGCAGCACCGACAGCACCGACACCCCGGCCACGCCCGGCACCCCGGGCGCGGTCACCACGCTGCCCGACGGGCCGCCCGACGCCAGCGGGCTGACCGCCCGGCAGACCAAGGTGCTGGAGACCATCCGCGACGCCGTCGCGCTGCGGGGCTACCCGCCCAGCATGCGCGAGATCGGCCAGGCCGTCGGCCTGACCAGCACCTCGTCGGTGGCCCACCAGCTGAAGGTGCTGGAGGAGAAGGGGTTCATCAAGCGCGACGGCAGCCGCCCTCGCGCGCTCGAGGTGTTCCTGCCCGAGTCGATGGCCGCCCGCCGATCGATCTCCTCCGCCGACGACACCGGCATCGACGAGACCGGGGTCGGCGACTCGCTGCCCGCCGCCTCCTACGTCCCGGTCCTGGGCCGGATCGCCGCGGGCGCGCCGATCCTGGCCGAGGAGCAGGTCGAGGACGTCTTCCCGCTGCCCAAGCAGCTCGTCGGCGACGGCCAGCTGTTCCTGCTGGAGGTCCGCGGCGAGTCGATGATCGACGCCGCGATCTGCGACGGGGACTACGTCGTGATCCGCCAGGCCCAGACCGCCGACAGCGGCCAGATGGTGGCCGCCATGATCGACGGCGAGGCCACGGTCAAGACGCTCTCGCGCAAGAACGGCCAGGTCTGGCTGCTCCCCCACAACGACGCCTTCGACCCGATCGACGGCACGCACGCCACGATCCTCGGCATCGTCACGGCGGTGCTGCGCAAGGTCTGAGGGTCACGACGTCCGCTCGCCGGCGCGTGTCCGAGAGGTGAACAGACGGTGCTCACATCACGGAACCCATGACGTAGCCAGCCGGGTGTCGTTGGATGAGGCGTGACCTCGATCCAGCGCTCCCCCGGGCAGCCCGAGCACGCGTCGAGCGAGCCGGCGCGACCGGGTCAGGCCCTCCCCCGACGTACGGTCCTGGCCACCGGAGCCGTCGCCGCCACCACGGTGACCGCTGCGGGTGCCGCGCTCGCGAGCAGCCCGGCCCGCGCGGCCGACGGCACCGCGGACCGGGCCGGCGGCACGAACACGCTCGGGAAGCGTGATCACCAGGTCTTCCAGCACGGCGTCGCCTCCGGCGACCCGCTGCCCGAGGCCGTCCTCATCTGGACCCGCGTCACCCCGACGCCGGCGGCGACGCCCGGCTCGGCCAAGGGTCGACCGGTCACCGTGCGCTGGGAGGTCGCCCGGGACGCGCGGTTCCGGAAGGTGGTGAGCAGCGGGCGCTTCCGCACCAGCGCCGCCCGCGACCACACCGTCAAGCTGGACGCGAAGGGGCTGCGGCCGGAGACCGAGTACTTCTACCGGTTCGCCGCGCTGGGTCAGCGCAGCCCCGTGGGGCGGCTGCGCACCGCACCGGGCGAGCGGGCGACCCCGCGCAACCTGCGGTTCGGCGTCGTGTCCTGCTCCAACCTCGAGGCCGGGTTCTTCACCCCCTACCGCGCCCTCGCAGCGCGCCAGGACCTGCACGCGATCCTGCACCTGGGCGACTACCTCTACGAGTACCCCACCGGCGGCTACGGCATGGGCCAGGACAACGTGGTGGTCCGCCCGCACGACCCGCCGCACGAGATGGTGAGCCTGGAGGACTACCGCCGCCGGCACGCCAGCTACAAGCTCGACCCCGACCTGCAGGCCCTGCACGCGCGCTACTCCTGGATCCTCACCTGGGACGACCACGAGGTCACCAACGACCAGTGGAAGGCCGGCGCGGAGAACCACGACGAGTCCGAGGGTGACTACAAGAAGCGGCGGGCCCGCGCCCACCGCGCGTACGACGAGTGGATGCCGGTCCGGATGGACGGCACCGCGCGGCTCGACGACGGGGCCCGGCTCTACCGGCGCCTGCGCTTCGGCGACCTGGCCGAGATCTCGATGCTCGACCTGCGCACCTACCGCGACGAGCAGGCCGCACTGCCCGGCGTCGACGCCACCGTCAGCGACCCGTCCCGCTCGATCACCGGCAAGAAGCAGATGGCGTGGCTCAAGGAGTCGCTGACGCGCGGCGACCACGCCCCGCAGTGGAAGGTCATCGGCAACCCGGTGATGATCGCGCCGGTCACCTTCGGCGACCTGCCCAACGACCTCATCGACCCGATCAACGACGTGACCGGGATCCTCCCCGCCGACGGGGCGCCCTACAACGTCGACCAGTGGGACGGCTACACCGCCGACCGACGCGAGGTGCTCGGCCACATTCGCGACCACCAGGTCAAGGACGTCCTGTTCGTCACCGGCGACATCCACTCCGGCTGGGCCTGCGAGCTGCCGCTGGACACCTCCACGCAGCCGCTCTACGGCGACTCCTACGGCGTGGAGTTCGTGTGCTCCTCGGTCACGTCCAACAATCTCAAGGACATCACCGGCGTGCCGCAGGCCAGCCCGCTCGTCGAGACCGCGATCCTCGCCAACAACCGGCACATCAAGTACCTCGACTTCGACTCCCACGGGTTCTCCGTCCTCGACATCACCGCGGCACGGGCCCAGATGGACTGGTACGTCATCGGCGACCGCGCCGACGCCGACACCCCGATCACGTGGTCGGTCAGCTACGAGACCCGCGCCGGGACCGGCCGGGTCACCGCCGTCGACACCCCGCTGGAGGGCTGATGTGCACCTGTGGTGACGTGAGGCACGGACCCGAGGTCCGGGAGCGGCGCCTCGCGGAGCTGCGTGCCTCCCGGCGTACCGTCCTGACCGCTGCCTCCGGGCTCGCCTTCTCCTCCGCCGTCGCCGCGACCGCGGGTTCCGCCGCGGCCGGCGAGGCGGGTCGCGTGAAGGGCGCCGAGGACCTGCGCTGCTACGTGCTGGTGGTCGACGGCTGCCGCCCCGACGAGGTCGACTCCGCGCTCATGCCGAACCTGCGCGCCCTGCGCGAGCAGGGGATGTACTGGCCGCGGGCGACCTCGATGCCGGTGATGGAGACCATCCCCAACCACGTGATGATGATGACCGGGGTGCGTCCTGACCGCTCCGGCGTGCCCGCCAACGCGATCTACGACCGCGAGCTCGGCGAGGTGCGCACCATGGACCTGCCGAGCGACATCAAGAGCAGGACGATCATCGAGCGGCTCAACGCGCGCGGCCTCACGACCGGCACCGTGCTGAGCAAGGAGTACCTCGTCGGCATCTTCGGCGAGCGCGCCACCCACCGCTGGGAGCCCGAGCTCTACATCCCCGTCTCCGATCACGCCCCCGACCTGCTGACCTACAACGCCCTCACCTCGATGGTCGACGAGCTCGACCCCAACCTCGTCTTCGTCAACCTCGGCGACATCGACCGGTGGGGGCACACCGACCTCACCGGCACCTCGCTGCGGCTGATGCGGCGCGCGGCGCTGCTGCAGACCGACACCCTCATCGGTCAGTTCCTGGACTCACTGAAGTCCAGCGGGCGCTGGGAGAAGTCGATCGTCATCGTGCTGGCCGACCACTCGATGGACTGGTCGCTGCCCACCAACGTCATCTCGCTGCAGTCCTCGATGGACGCCGACCCGCTGCTGGGCGGCAACGTCGTCATCGGCGACAACGGCGGCGCGGACCTCGTCTACTGGACCGGCCCGGGGCGGCAGCGCGAGAAGGCGATCAAGCGGATCCGCGAGATCGCCGAGGCGACGCCGGGCGTGCTGAAGGCATGGGACCGGCGTACGCCGTGGCTGCGGCTGGGCCCCGAGGCCGGCGACGTCGTGGTCTTCTGCCAGGCCGGGTGGCGCTTCTCCGACCCCGACCCGGTCACGAGCAACCCGATCCCCGGCAACCACGGACACCCCGCGACCAGGGCCATCCCGTTCTTCATCGGCGGCGGGCACCCGGTCGTCGAGGCAGGCAAGGTCTCGCCCAAGCACGCCCGCACCGTCGACGTCGCGCCCACGATCGCGGACTTCTTCGGGCTGCGGACCGGCAAGCGGGCCTACGACGGGAAGTCGCGCCTCTGAAGCGGTGCACGCACACCCTGCTCACCGGGTGTGCGCACAGCCGCCCCGGGAACGCTGGGTGAACGCTCGGTACCCGGCGTCACCTCGCCCGGAGGGCCCGCGTTGATCCGGTCGTGACCGAGAAGCCGCAGAGCACCACCGAGAGCCACCTGCCCCGTCGTACCGTCCTGGCGACCGGCGCCGCCGGCGCAGCCGTCGCCCTCACCGCGGGCGGCGGCGCACCGGCCACGGCCACCACGACGGCGGGTGCGACCGCGAGCGCCATGACCCGGCACGAGGTCTTCCAGCACGGCGTCGCCTCGGGCGACCCGCTGCCCGACGCGGTGGTGCTGTGGACCCGGGTCACCCCCACCCCCGACGCGACCCCGGGCTCGGGCCGCGGCCCGAAGGTCCGGGTCGGGTGGGAGGTCGCCACCGACCGGCGCTTCCGCCGCGTCGTACGGCGAGGCCGGTACGTCACCAGCGCGGGTCGCGACCACACCGTGAAGCTCGACGCCCGCGGCCTGGAGCCCGAGCGGTGGTACTGGTTCCGCTTCACCGCCCTGGGCCGGACCAGCCCGGTCGGGCGCACCCGGACCGCCCCGGCGGCCGACGCCACACCTGCCAACCTGCGCCTGGGCTTCGCGTCCTGCTCGAACTGGCCGGCCGGGCTCTTCGCGGCCTACCGCGGTCTCGCGGAGCGCAGCGACCTGCACGCCATCGTGCACCTGGGCGACTACCTCTACGAGTCCGGCTCCAGCGACGTGCGGGCGCACGAGCCCGACCGGGAGATCGTGACGCTGGCCGACTACCGCCAGCGCCACGGGCAGTACAAGACCGACCCGGACCTGCAGGCCGCGCACGCCAGCGCGCCGTGGATCGTGACCTGGGACGACCACGAGGTCACCAACGACTCCTGGGCCGAGGGCGCGGAGAACCACGACGCGTCCGAGGGCGACTACGCGAAGCGGCGCGCCCGCGCCCACCGCGCGTACGACGAGTGGATGCCGTGCCGGATGGACGGCACCGCGCGGCTCGACGACGGGACCCGGCTCTACCGGCGCCTGCGCTTCGGGACGCTGGCCGAGCTGTCGATGCTCGACCTGCGCACCTACCGGGACGAGCAGATCTCCCAGGTCGGCACCGACACCGGCGTCGACGACCCCGGACGCACCATCACCGGCGAGGAGCAGATGGGCTGGCTGCTCGAGGGCCTCCAGCAGGACCGGGCGCAGTGGAAGCTCGTCGGCACTTCGGTGATGTTCTCCCCGCTCAAGGTCGCCGCCCTCCCCCGTGACGTGGTGGCCGCGGTCAACACGCTGGCTCCGCTGCTGCCGCAGGACGGGGTCTACGCCAACGCCGACCAGTGGGACGGCTACACCGCCGACCGGCGCACCGTCGTGGACCACCTGGTCTCGCAGGGCGTGCAGGACACGGTCTTCCTCACCGGTGACATCCACTCCGCCTGGGCGATCGACGTGCCGACCGACGTCGGGTCCTACCCGCTCTCGCCCAGCGCGGGGGTGGAGTTCGTCTGCACGTCGGTGACCTCGGGCAACCTCAAGGACGCCCTCGGCACCCCGTCCCGCTCACCGGTCAACCTGGCCGCGGAGCAGGCGATCCTCTTGGCCAACCCGCACATCAAGTACCTCAACTTCGACGACCACGGCTTCTCGGTGCTCGACGTGACCGCGGAACGGGCGCAGTGCGACTTCTTCGTCATCGGCTCGCGCACCGACCCGGACACTCCGATCACGTGGACCCGGTCGTTCGCGACCGTCGCCGGCGCCAGCTTCGTGCAGGAGGTCGATGCCCCGGTGGGCTGAGCGCGGGTCGCGCTGCCGGCCGGCCGCGCAGCAATCCCCGGATATCAGGCTCTTCTGTCGCTTCGGGAGGGATGCAACCCCTGACAAGCGTCAGGAACGCCTGATATCCGGGGATTCCGACGACGCTCGCGAGCCGACGCCCGCGCGGTCCCGGCCCGGACCTCAGCCCGCGGAGGCGGCGAGCCGGGTGAGCGCCTGGCGCACGACGGCGGGGTCGGTGGTGGTCCACATCGGCGGCAGGCTGGCCTTGAGGAACGAGCCGTAGCGGGCGGTGGCGAGCCGGGGGTCCAGCACGGCCACGACGCCGCGGTCGGAGGTGGTGCGGATCAGCCGGCCGGCGCCCTGGGCCATCAGCAGCGCGGCATGGGTGGCCGCGACCTGCATGAAGCCGTTGCCGCCGGCCTTATCGGCTGCCCGTTGACGCGCGGACATCAGCGGGTCGTCGGGCCGCGGGAACGGGATGCGGTCGATGAGCACCAGCTGGCAGGTGTCGCCGGGGACGTCCAGGCCCTGCCACAGCGAGAGGGTGCCGAACAGGACCGTGTGGTGGTCCTCGACGAACTGCTTGGCCAGCTCCGGCAGCTGGGCGTCGCCCTGGGCCAGCGTGGTCAGGTGCGGCAGCCGCTGACGGATCGCCTCGGCGGCGGCCTCGGCGGCCCGCCGCGAGGAGAACAGCCCCAGGGTGCGGCCGTCGGCGGCGTCGACCAGCTCGGCGATCTCGTCGAGCTGGGCCTGACCGAGGCCGTCCCTCCCCGGGGGCGGCAGGTGCTTGGCGACGTAGAGGATGCCCTGACGTCCGTAGTCGAAAGGGGAGCCGACGTCCACGCCGCGCCACGGCAGCACGCCGTCGTCGGTGCGCGGCTCGACCGGGGCGTCCTCGGAGGTGACCCGCTCGGACGGCTTGAGCCCCACCGAGGCGGCGACCGACCCGAAGTCGCCGCCGAGCATGAGGGTCGCCGAGGTCATGACGACGGTCTTGTCCGAGAGCAGCTTCGAGCGCATCTGCCCCCACACCTGCAGCGGCGCGACGCAGAGCCGCGGCGCCATCCGCTCGGTGCCCTCCGAGAGCCACAGCACGTCGGACTCCAGGTCGGCAGCCATCCGCTCGGCGACGGCGAAGACGTCCTGCACCGAGCCCTTGGCCTGCTGGCGGCCGGGGTCGGCGTCACCCTCGCCGGGCTTCTCGCGGGGGAAGCCGGAGATGCAGGCGCGGGCCGCGTCGCGCACCAGCTGGAGCGCGTCGCCGAGCTCCTCGGTGAGGACGTCGATCCGGCCGGCCGCCGTCCTGGAGAGCGCGTCGCGCAGGCTCTCCCCGGCGTCGGCCAGGTCGTCAGCGGGGTTCGAGGCGCCCTCGGCCTGCACGTGCTTGCGGGCCCGGCGCGCGGCGCGCTCGACATCGGGCGCGGTGAGCTCGTCGGTCGCAGCCTGGGTCACCCGGGCGACCAGCTCGTGCGCCTCGTCGATCACGACGGCGTCGTACTCCGGGATCATCGGCACGCCCTCGATGGCGTCGATGGCCAGCAAGGAGTGGTTGGTGATCACCAGGTGGGAGCGGTGCGCCTTCTCCCGCGCCAGCTCGGCGAAGCACTCCTGACCGAAGGGGCAGCGCGCGGCGGAGAGGCAGTCGCGGTGGCCGACGGAGACCTGGCGCCACTCGCGGTCGGTGTGCCGCGGGGCGTTGTCGCGCTCGCCGGAGCCGCCCTGCTCGGCTTCCTCCTCGGCCCACGCGCGCAGCTCGAGGACCTTCTGGCCCATCGATCCCTCGGGCATCTGGACCAGCGCGCCCTGGTCGTCGGGGACGCCCTCGCGGATGCGGTGCAGGCAGGCGTAGTTGGAGCGCCCCTTCAGCACGGCGTACGACGTGTCGACCCCCGGGGTGCCCTTCACGGCCTCCATGAGTCGCGGCACGTCGCGCTCCACCAGCTGGTGCTGCAGCGCGAGCGTGGCCGTCGCCACCACGACCCGCTTGTCGTGCAGCAGCGAGGGCACGAGGTAGGCCAGCGACTTGCCGGTGCCGGTGCCGGCCTGGACGAGCAGGTGCTGCTCCTCGGCGAAGGCCCGCCCGACCTCCTCGGCCATCTGCACCTGGCCCTCGCGGGTGGCGCCTCCGAGGGCCTCGACCGCGGTGGCCAGGAGCTCGCCCACGCTGGTCCTCGGCTCCGTCACGACGAGCACCCTAGCCGCGGGCGGGGACGGTCCCGGCGTCGGCGTCAGCCACCTGTGGACAGCCGCGTGGCGACCGCGTCGCCGAAGGCGGCGTGCCCGGCGGGGGTCAGGTGCAGCAGGTCCGGCAGGTAGTCCAGCCGCAGGTCGCTGACCGCGACGAACCGCACGTCCCGCTCCGCGCAGAGCCGCTCCAGCAGCCCCTCCACCCTGCCGACGTACGCCGCTCGCGCGGGTGCGGCCGCCGGGCCGACGACGGTCACGGGGTGGCCGGCGGTGGCGGCCAGGACGCGGTCGAGGCCGGCGATGACCTCCGCGTCGGAGCTGTCCCAGTCGTTGAGGCCGCCGGCCACGACGACCGGAGTGCCCGGGGGGACCGAGCGCAACGCCGCAGCGGCCCGCGCCCCGAACGAGACCCGCGGCCCGCAACCGGACGCGCCGGAGCCGAAGCCGGACCCGGAGAAGCCGGCCACGTGCACCCGCCCAGGGAGCCGCGAGGGCCACGAGCGGACGGGGTCGTCGAGACCGAGGCCGGCGGTCCAGGAGTCACCGATCACCAGCACGTCCGCACCAGTGCCGGTCACTGCCTCGGCGCGGGCGAGCGAGTCCGCGGCGAACTGCTCGCAACGAGCCAGCTTGGTGCCGGTCGCGCGCTCGACGCCGACCACCGCGAGGACCAGCAGGAGGCCGGTCACGAGCAGCACGAGCGGCAGGCGTGGCCGCGCGGGCCCCTGCGCTGCGTCCTCAGGACCCCGGGCGCGCGCGGGCGCGGCGCTCGCCGCCCGACCAGCCGGGGCGGTCCCCCGGTGGACCATGCGCCCATCCTGGGGCCTGCCGGCCCCGCGCGCAGACGAACGGTGCGGACGGTGATCCCATCGTCACCGACACGTGACCGCCGGCCTGTGGAGCAGGCTCAGGAGCTGGCCGCGACGGCGTACGCCGCCAGGTCGCCCGCGAGCGACTCCGACGCCCGGCCCTTCACCAGCGTGCCGTCGGCGGTGTGCTCGAGCGACTCGATCTCCCCGGCCCGGTGGATCCGGTCGACGAGGTCGCCGCGGCTGTAGGGCAGCAGCACCTCGAACTCGACCGCCGGGCGCGGCAGCTCGGACTCCACCCGGGCCAGCGCCTCGGCGATGCCCTGCCCGGTCTTCGCCGAGACGACCACCGAGTGCGGCTCGCGCGCCTGGAGGCGGGCGATGACCATCGGGTCGGCCGCGTCGGCCTTGTTGATGACGATGAGCTCGGGCACGTCGAGAGCGTCGATGTCGGCGAGCACCTCGCGCACCGCGGCGATCTGGCCCTCGGGGTCGGGGTGCGAGCCGTCGACGACGTGCAGCAGCAGGTCGGCGTCGGCGACCTCCTCCAGCGTGGAGCGGAACGCCTCCACCAGCTGGTGCGGCAGGTGCCGGACGAAACCGACGGTGTCGCTCATGGTGTAGACCCGGCCGTCGGCCGTCGTGGTGCGCCTGGTCGTGGGGTCCAGGGTCGCGAACAGCGCGTCCTCGACCAGCACGCCAGCGCTGGTGAGCCGGTTGAGCAGCGAGGACTTGCCCGCGTTGGTGTAGCCGGCGATCGCCACGCTGGGGACCTGGTTGGCCTGGCGCTGCGAGCGCTTGGAGTCGCGAGTGACCTTCATCTGCTTCAGCTCGCGGCGCAGCTTGGCGATCCGGTCGTTGATGCGGCGGCGGTCGGTCTCGATCTTGGTCTCACCGGGACCACGGCCACCGATGCCCTCACCACCGGCAGCACGACCACCGGCCTGGCGCGAGAGGTTGCCACCCCAGCCGCGCAGGCGCTGCTTCATGTACTGCAGCTGGGCCAGCTCGACCTGCGCCTGGCCCTCCTTGGACTTCGCGTGCTGGGCGAAGATGTCGAGGATCAGCGCGGTGCGGTCGACGACCTTGACCTTGAGCTTGTCCTCGAGGTTGCGCAGCTGGCTGGGTGCGAGGTCGCCGTCGCAGATGACGGTGTCGGCGCCGGTGGCGCGGACGATCTCGCCGATCGCCTCGACCTTGCCGCGACCGACGTACGTCGCCGGGTCGGGGCTCTGCCGGCGCTGGTAGATCGCCTCGAGCACCTCCGAGCCGGCGGTCTCGGCGAGCAGGGCTAGCTCGGCCATGGAGTTCTCGGCGTCCTGCGTGGTGCCCTCGGTCCACACCCCGACCAGGACGACCCGCTCCAGCCGCAGCTGGCGGTACTCGACCTCGGTGATGTCCTCGAGCTCGGTGCGCAGGCTGGCCACGCGGCGCAGCTGGTGGCGCTCGGCGAGCTCCATCGCCCCGACGGTCGGCTCGTCCTCGGGGTCCTCGTCCCAGGCGAGGTCCTCGTCGGCGTACCCCGACTCGAAGCCGTCCTCGGTCTCTTCCCAGGCGTCGGTCTCCTCGAGCTCGTCGGTGAGCGAGAAGTCGGGGGTGGTCTCACGTGCGTTCGTCATATGCCTCCAGCGTAGGTCGGTTCCAACGCCGCGGCGAACACGTTTACTCCCGGGCCCACCCGCCACGGCGATCCGCGGACACCGGCGGCAGGCGCCCGCCGGGCGACCGGCAGGAACAGGATGCGTCGCCGGCCGGCATCGCCGCTGCTCTGGCAACCTGACGGGGTGCGTCCTTCCGCCCTCGACGACCTGCGCCCGCTCGTCCCGGGTCGGGTGCTCGGTGTGACCGGGGCGCCGGGAGCCGGGAAGTCGACGTTCGCGACCCGGTTGGCCGCGGAGTGGGGCGCGGTGGTGGTGCCGATGGACGGGTTCCACTGCGCCGACGTCGAGCTGCGGCGGCGCGGGCTGCTGGACCGCAAGGGGGTGCCGGACAGCTTCGACGCCGAGGGCCTGGCCGCGCTGCTGCGGCGGGTGCGGGACCGGGAGGAGCTGGTGCTGGCGCCGGCGTTCGAGCGCGACCTCGAGCAGCCGCTCGCCGGCGCGCTGCCCGTGCCGTGCGACGCCGACCTGGTCGTGGTCGAGGGCAGCTACCTCCTGCTCGACCAGCCGCGATGGCGTGCGGTGCGGGCGCTGCTCGACGGCGTCTGGCACCTCCGCCTGCCCCAGGACGTACGCCGTCGGCGGCTGCTCGCGCGGCACGTGGAGTTCGGCAAGGACCCGGCCACCGCCGAGGCCTGGGTCTCCCGGGTCGACGACCCGAACGCGGCGCTGGTCGAGGCGGCCGCCGAGCGCGCGGACCTGGTGCTCGACCTGCCGGGCTGAGCCCCCACGCTCCCTGCCCCCACGGACGTCATACGGACGGGACGTCCATCCCTGCGCGGCGCATGACGTCCCCGCCCGCGGGTGACGCCGGCTCAGCGCCGGTCGGCCCGCTGGAGCAGCGTCTCGGCCGTGAAGGCCGCGGCCCGGCCGTCGAAGGCGCGCGCGTGCCGGAGCATGGCGTGCTTGCCGCCCTCGACCCGCTCGAGCGCGATGTCGGTGCCACCGCGGCGCAGCCGCTCCACGACGCGCTCGGCCCGGCCCAGCGGCGCGATCCGGTCAGCCGTGCCGTGCACGACGAGCGCGCGGCGACCCGGCAGCGGCACCCCGTCGTCGGGGTACACCCAGGGGTTCAGCGCCACCACCGACCGCACCGGGTCCAGCGCACCCGCCAGCAGCGCGGCCCGGCCGCCGAGGGAGTGGCCGACCAGGCCGACCGGCAGGTCGCCGTACCGCTCCTGCACCTGGCCCAGCGCCCACCGCACGTCGTCGACGGGGGTGGTGTGGGTGTCCCAGCCGCGGCGGGTGTTGAGCAGCCGCAGCACCGCGAGGCGGCGGCCCCCGGCGCGGGCGAGGGCCTTGGCGGTCGGGACCATCCGCAGCACCGAGAGCTGGGTGGGGCTGACCCCGGGCATGTCCGGGCGGTCGGCTCCGCCGTGCAGGACCAGCGCCACCGCCTCGGGCTCGCGCGGGGTGGCGGTGTCGATCAGTCGGGGTGCGAGGTCCACGCGACCATGGTGCCCGGGAGCCGGGCGGCGACCCCCGCCCTCCCGGGTGCTGGGTGCTACGCGGTGTGGCGGGCCAGCAGCGTGGCGTCCTCGATCTCCATCTCACGCCCGTCGCGCGTGACGGTGCGGGGTCGCTCCTCGGCGACCAGCACCTCAAAGCCCCCGAGCTCCTCCAGCACCGGCACGAGGTCGGCGCTGTGCCACATGGCGCGCAGCCGCTTCTCGTCGTGGTGGTGGAAGGTCGCCGACGGGGCGTGACCGACCACGAGCAGGTGCCCGCCGGGCGCGACGGCCGGGGCGAGGCGGCGCACGACCTCGGTGATGCTGCCCTCGGGCGGGTGCAGGAAGTGGGTGGTCACGAGGTCGAAGGTGCGGCCGCCGGCCTCGAAGGTGCGGGCGTCGACCTGCCACCAGTCGCAGCGCTCGGCGACCCCGGCCTCGGCGGCGTGCGCGGCCGCACGCTCGAGGCCCTTGGCGGAGAAGTCGGCGCCGGTCGCGGTCCAGCCCTGGCGGGCCAGCCAGATGACGTCGCCGCCCTCGCCGCAGCCGAGGTCCAGCGCCGTGCCCGGCTCCAGGCGACCCGCCTCCGCGACCAGCTGCGGGTTGGCGTTGCCGCTCCACATCTTGTCCGGGGAGGAGTAGCGCTCGTCCCAGCTGCTCGGCTCGAAGAAGTCCTCGTCGTGGCTCACGCCTCGCAGCCTAGACAGAGGTCGTGCCCCCCAGCGGGCGCCGTGGCGCACGCTGAGGGGCACGACCCGGGTGCCTGGAGCCGTCAGCTCACTTGGGAGGCATCCTGATGCCGCCGTCGACCCGGATGACCTCGGCGTTCATGTAGGAGTTGGTGATGGTCTCCACGACCATGCTCGCCAGCTCCTCCGGCTTGCCGAGCCGCTTGGGGAAGAGCACGTTCTGGCCGAGGTTGGCCTTGAACGCCTCCGAGGCCTCGCCCTCGCCGTAGATCGGGGTGTCGATCAGGCCCGGGGCGATGGTGTTGAGGCGGATGCCGGCGGCCGAGAGGTCGCGCGCGACCGGCAGGGTCATGCCGACGACGCCGCCCTTGGAGGAGGAGTACGCCGCCTGGCCGATCTGGCCGTCGAAGGCCGCCACGGAGGTGAGGTTGGCGATGGCGCCGCGGCAGCCGTCCTCGTCGGGCTCGTTGCGGCTCATCGCGGTCGCGGCGATGCGGACCATGTCGAAGGTGCCGATCAGGTTGATCGCGATGACCTTCTTGTAGGCCTCGAGGTCGTGCGCGGAGTCGTACTCCCCGTCGCGGCCGATGGTGCGCTGGGCCCAGCCGATGCCGGCGGAGTTGACGACCGCGCGCAGCGGCGCGATGGCCACGGCGGCGTCGACGGCGGCCTTGACCTGGTCGGTGTTGGTGACGTCGACCTGCGCGAAGACGCCCTTCACCTCCTCGGCCAGGGCCTCGCCCTTGTCGGCCTGGAGGTCGGCGATGACGACGGTGGCACCCTTGGCGGCGAGCAGGCGGACCGCGGCCGCGCCGATGCCCGAGGCGCCGCCGGTGACGATGGCGGTGGATCCGGTGATGTCCATGGTCCGGAACCTAGCGCCTCGGTGGAACCCGTTGCAGGTCGGTCTCGTCCGGTGCGGCCTGGGGGCCGGGGGTTCGGCCCGTGGCGATTTCAGCGGCCCACCACGACCGACTACAGCTCCGTCTCACCCCGCGCGACGACGACGGCCGGCCCGGTCATGAGCACCCGACCGGCCTCGGTCCACTCGATGACGAGCGTCCCGCCGGGCAGGTCCACGGTGTACGTCGATCCGCGGCCGTCCCCGGCCGCCCCCGCCCCGTCGCGTACGGCGGCGGCGACCGCCACGGCGCAGGCGCCGGTGCCGCAGGAGCGGGTCTCCCCCGAGCCGCGCTCGTGGACGCGCATCGCGACGTGCCCCGCGCCGACCGGGACGACCAGCTCGACGTTCACCCCGTGCGGGTAGACCGTCTCGTCGAAGACCGGGCTGGTCGCGAGCGTGCCCACCGGACCCGCAGGGTCGAGGGACTCCACGAACGCCACCGCGTGCGGGTTGCCCATGTCGACGTGGGTGGCCTCCCAGGTCATGTGCCCGATCGAGACCGCGGTCGCGCCGAGCAGCCGCGGCTCCCCCATGTCGACCGTGATCTGCCCCGAGGCGTCGAAGGTGATCGTCTTGACCCCGTCACGGGTCTGCACGGGCAGCGGCTGGTCGGCGGCGACCAGGCCCTCCTCGAGCAGGTGCCGTGCGAAGACCCGGATGCCGTTGCCGCACATCTCCGAGACCGAGCCGTCGGCGTTCCAGTAGTCCATGAACCACAGGGCGCCGTCGCGCACGACCCGCAGCACCCCGTCGCCCCCGATGCCGGCGCGGCGGTCGCACAGCACACGCACGCGCGCGGACCACTCCTCTGCGGACAGGGACCCGTGGACGGAGCCGTCGTGGTCGGGCAGCAGGACGAAGTCGTTCTCGGTGCCGTGGCCCTTGAGGAAGGGGTAGGTCATCAGCAGTGCCCCTCAGTAGAGACCGTCGGCGTAGGACGGTCCGTAGTAGCGGTCCAGCTCCTCGACCGGGCCCGCGCCCTCGACGGTCGAGGCGATCACGGCCCGGCGCGGCACCACGCCGGTCGGGTCCCAGGTCGCCGGGTCCCACAGGCCCGAGCGCAGGAACGCCTTCGAGCAGTGGAAGAACACCTCCTCGACGTCCACGACCACCGCCAGCAGCGGCCGCCCGCCCCGCACGACCATCTCGTCGAAGAACGGCGCGTCCCGCACCAGCCGGGCCCGGCCGTTGACCCGCAGCGTGTCGCCGCGGCCGGGGATGAGGAAGTGCAGGCCGACGTGGGGGTTGGCCAGGATGTTGCGGTACCCGTCGGCACGGCGGTTGCCCGGCCGCTCGGCCAGCGCGATCGTCACGTCGTCGACCACGTGGACCAGCTGCCCGACCGGGTCGCCCTTGGGCGAGGCGTCGCAGCGACCGTGCTCGTCCGCGGTGGCCATGACGCAGTACGGCGAGGCCGCCAGCCACGCCCGGTCGACGTCCAGGAGCCGGTCACGGCCCTTGTCGCGCGCCCGCTGGTTCGGCTCGCCCAGCAGTCCGACCAGCTCCTCGACGGAGTCGATGGTCGGCCACTCGACGGCAGGGGGTGCGCTCACCCGCACACGGTACGACGCCGGGCGCACCGTCCGAGCCCGCTGTCGCGGGCATCACGCCCGCTGGTCACCCGACGCGGTCGGGCGCGGGCCGCGGCCCGACGACGTCGTACGTCGCGCAGAGAAACGCGCCGTTGCGACCGGTCTCCACGAGCCGCAGGTCGAACGGGCGCGGGAAGAGCGGCCGACCCGACCCCAGCGTCACCGGGGCGATCGAGAGCAGCAGCCGGTCGAGCCGCCCCGCCTCGGCGAACGCGGCAGCGAGGCCGCCGCCACCCACGACCCACACGTCGCGATCGCCGGCCGCCGCGGCCATCTGCTGCCAGACCGGCTCGACGTCGCCCTGGACGAAGCGCAGGTCGGCGCCCTCGACCCGGGGCAGGTCGCGGTGGGTGAAGACCCAGCAAGGCACGGAGTAGGGCCAGCCGCCATCGCCGGCCGCACCACCCGGCTCGCCGGAGCCGCCGTCGGCGAGGTGCCGCACCAGCCACTCGTAGGTCGTCGCGCCCATGCAGACCGCCCCGACGCCGGCGATGAAGGAGGCGTAGTCGAGCGCCCCGCCTTCCTCCTGCTCCTGGACGAAGAGCCAGTCCAGCGAGTCGTCGTCGGTGGCGAGGAAGCCGTCGAGGGTGGTGGCGGTGTAGAAGAGCGTCCGGGTCACGCGTCCATGACAGCAGCGACCGCCGACAACGACCGCGCGAGCCGGTCGGGGTCGTCGAAGCGGACCCAGGTGATCCGCGGGTCCTTGCGGAACCACGCGTCCTGGCGCCGGGCGAAGCGGCGGGTGGCGACGACGGTCCGTTCCCGGGCCTCGTCCAGGGACAGCTCGCCGGCCAGGTGCGCCACCACCTCGGGGTAGCCGATGGCCCGGGACGCGGTGCGACCCTCGGCGAGCCCGCGCTCGAGCAACGCCTCGACCTCGGCGACCAGCCCGGCCGCGAACATCTCCGCCACGCGCTGCTCGATCCGCAGGTCGAGCGTCGGACGGTCGATGTCGACCCCCACCTGCACGGTGCGCGGGTCGGCGTAGGTCAGGGTCGGGAGGGTCGCGCTGAAGGGTCGCCCGGTGATCTCGACGACCTCGAGGGCCCGGACGACCCGACGCCCGTTCTCGACCAGGATGTTCGCCGCCGCCTCCGGGTCGACCTCGGCCAGGCGGCGGTGCAGCACGGCGCTGCCCACGTCGGCCAGCTCCGCCTCGAGCCGCGCGCGGACCTCGGGGTCGGTGCCGGGGAAGGCGAACTCGTCCAGGACCGCACGCGTGTAGAGCGCCGAGCCGCCCACGAGCACCGGGGTACGTCCGCGGCCGCGGACCTCCGCGATGACCTCTCGGGCCTGGCCCTGGAACTCCGCCACCGACGCCGGCTCGGTCACCTCCAGGACGTCGAGGAGGTGGTGCGGGATCCCGCGCCGCTCGGCGACGGGCAGCTTCGCCGTACCGATGTCCATGCCGCGGTAGAGCTGCATCGCGTCGGTGTTGACGACCTCGCCGCCGAGCGTCTCGGCCAGGTCGAGGGAGAGCCCGCTCTTGCCGGCGGCGGTCGCACCCACGACCGCGACGACCGGAGGGGGGAGGCTCACGTGGCTAGTGTCGCCTGCCGGGCGTCGTCGGATGCTCGGCGGTCTCGGGGTGCGTGCATCGCAAGGCGCCGGCGCGCCGCCATACCCGACCGTCTCGCAAGCGTCGGCAACGCGGCGAGGTGCGTGCCCCGGGGCCGCGGAGCGTCCGAGGACGGCTGGGAGGTGGCACTAGTGTGGCAACGTCCCCGACCGCATATGCGAGGAGGTCCGATGAGCTTTCTGGACAAGGCGAAGAAGCAGCTGACCCAGGCCGTCGACAAGCACGGTGACAAGATCGCCAAGGGCCTGGACAAGGCCGCCACCGAGGCCGACAAGCGCACCGGTCGCAAGCACAGCGACAAGATCGCCAAGGGCGTCAAGGCGGCCAAGGACGGCTTGGAGAAGCTGGACGGCAAGAAGGACGACCTGCCGCCCGACAACCCGCCCAAGACCTACCCGCGGACGGACGACACCCCGTGACCGCCCCCGTCCCGGAGGAGCGCGACGAGCCGACCCTCCCCACCGAGGGCACGCCCCCGGGCGAGCACGAGAGCGAGCTGACCGACGGCTCCGAGCCGGGGTCCGCCGAGGAGGCCGAGCAGGAGCACAACGCGGGCACCACCGAGGACGAGCCCAGCCAGTGACCGACCAGCACACCGGCGACCCGCACGAGGGTCGCTTCGTCGTCGTGCCCGCCTCCTACGTCCTGCTGCTGCGCGAGGGCGCGCGCGGCACCGAGGTGCTGCTCCAGCTGCGCCAGGGAGTGGCGTTCATGGACGGCCACTGGGCCTCCGGCGCCGCAGGCCACGTGGAGCGCGGCGAGACGGCGTACGACGCCGCGCACCGCGAGGCCCGCGAGGAGCTCGGCGTGGGCGGGCTCGAGCTGGAGCACCTCACCACGATGCAGCGCACGGCCAACGACCTGCCGATCGACGAGCGGGTCGACTTCTTCTTCACCAGCTGCACCTGGACCGGGGAGCCCCGGGTGACCGAGCCGACCAAGTCGGGCGGGCTGCGGTGGGTGGCGCTCGACGAGCTCGACTCCCTCCCGGGTCCGGTCGTGCCGCACGAGCGGGTGGTTCTGGACGGGCTGCGAACGGGAACCATCGGGGCCTACTCGACCTTCGGGTTCGCCGGCGGAGGGGCCGGCGGGAAGGGAGCCACCCGTGAGCACACCAGAGAGCACGACCCAGCCTGAGGCAGCCGGGGGCGAGGACGACCTCGGCCCGATGCCGGAGCCCGAGGCCGAAGCCCCCCAGCTGCACGCCGGCGGCGTGGACGCCGTCCTCGACCGGATCACAGAGCCGCTCGTGCCGGACGTCTCCGCGGACGCCAACCCCGCCACCGAGGGTGCGCCCGCGGAGACCCGCGAGGGCGAGGACACCAGCACCAAGGCGACGCGCGACGAGGGGGACGCCGGCGACGGCAACCACCCCGAGGAGTCACCCGCATGAGCCGCACCCACCCGACCCCCGAGCCTGCCGGCGACGACCAGCGCGGAACCGTCGACCCCGCGACCGGCCGCGAGCCCGACGACGTGCGCAACAGCAACGACGAGCTCGCGGGTGGCATGGGCGTCAGCAGCGAGCGCGAGGGGCCGACCGGGCCCGGCCAGCACGGCACCGACGGGGTCCGCTACACCGGACCCACCGAGCCGGCCGGCGACGTACCTCCCGAGCAGTCCGCCGGCGGGGTCGAGGAGAACCCGGACGGGCTGCCGCCGAAGGCCGGCTATCCCCGGCTCGACCCGCGCTCGGAGGACCAGCCCTACGACTCCGGCCGCTGACCCCGGGCGTTGCCGCCGAGGTGCGAGTCGAGGTGTGACTCGAGGCCTGGGTCGAGGCCTGGGTCGAGGCCTGGGTCGAGGCCTGAGGACGTGTTCTTCCGCGTCCCTGGGCCTCGACCCGCACCTCGACCCGCACCTCGACGCGGAGCGTGGCAGGTGGGCCGGGTCGACCGTGGGCCGCGACCCGCACGTCGACCCGCACCTCGACCCACAGCGGCTGGCAGGTGGGCCGTGTCAGAGGCGGGTGACGTCCAGCTCGGTCTCGACGGCCCGGTCGCCGTCGCGCTCGACGAGGTAGGCGCCGGCGCCGTCGCGCTCGGCGTAGGCCTGCACCATCTCGGTGCCGCGGTAGAGCAGCCCGGCGCCGTCGTCGGTGGCGTAGCCGGTCGGCAGCGTGCCGTCGGCGACGAGGGACTGGAAGAGCGGGCGGCGCTGCTCCTCGGAGTCGTAGTGCACGCCGTTGCTCCACGGCAGCAGGCCCAGGCCGTTGGTGATGGGCCGCAGCTCCGGGCCGAAGGAGTCGGTGGTGCCGCCGACGTGCCAGCAGATCGACCCGGCCGAGACACCCGTCAGCACGACCCCGGACTCCCACGCGGTGCGCATCGCCTCGTCGACACCGTGCAGCCGCCACATCGCCAGCAGTCCCGCGACCGAGCCGCCCCACACCCACACGACGTCCTGCTCGAGCAGGTGGGCGGTGATGTCCTCGACGTTGGGCATCGTGAAGAGCTGGAGGTGGCTGCCGTGGAAGCCGCGAGCCTGGGCGGCGTCGTAGAAGTCGCGCACGAGGGCGGGCGAGTCACCGCAGGCGGTGCCGAGGAAGCACACCTTCGGGGCCCGGCCGGAGACGCCCGACAGGTCGACGGCCAGGTCGGTGAGCGGGCCGACGCCCCACCGGATGCGGGCGGCGGCGACGGCGCCACCGGAGGTGGCCAGGATCGTGGGCTGGTCGGCGGGCACCCGCCGGACTATAGGTAAAGAGATGCCCTAGCGGCAGGCGGGGGCGTCGGGGAGCGGCGCGGGCACGCCGACGGTGGGCATGCCCAGCCCCACACCCGCGGACGCGGGCGCGGCCGTGCGGGCCTCCCACGCGTCACCGGAGCGGGTACGACGCACCGACAGCACGCGGTCGGCGACGAGGTGGTGGGGCGCGGCGTACGTGACCTCGACGGTGACCATGTCGCCCGGCCGCACCGGCTCCTCGGGCACCGCGAAGTGCACGAGCCGGTTGTCCGGGGCGCGCCCGGAGAGCCGCTGGGTCTCGGAGTCCTTGCGACCCTCGCCCTCGGCGACCATGAGCTCGACGGTGCGCCCGACGACCGTCTTGTTCTCCTCCCAGGCGATCTCGTTGACGAGGTCGACGAGCCGGCCGTACCGGTCCTTGACCACGTCGGCGGGCACCTGGTCGGGCAGGTCGGCGGCGGGGGTGCCGGGGCGCTTGGAGTACTGGAAGGTGAAGGCGCTGGCGAAGCGCGACTCCCGCACGACCCGCATCGTCTCGAGGAAGTCCTCCTCGGTCTCGCCGGGGAAGCCGACGATGATGTCGGTGGTGATGGCGGCGTGCGGGATCCGCTCGCGCACCCGCTCGAGGATGCCGAGGTACTTCGCCGAGCGGTAGGAGCGGCGCATCTCCCTCAGCAGCCGGTCCGAGCCGGACTGCAGCGGCATGTGCAGGCTGGGCATGACGTTGGGGGTCTCGGCCATCGCGTCGATGACGTCGTCGGTGAACTCCGCCGGGTGCGGGCTGGTGAAGCGCACCCGCTCGAGGCCCTCGATCTCGCCGCACGCGCGCAGCAGCTTGGAGAAGGCCTGCCGGTCGCCGAACTCCACGCCGTAGGCGTTGACGTTCTGCCCGAGCAGGGTGACCTCCGAGACGCCCTCGGCGACGAGGGCCTCGATCTCGGCCAGGATCTCGCCGGGTCGGCGGTCCTTCTCCTTGCCGCGCAGCGCCGGCACGATGCAGAAGGTGCAGGTGTTGTTGCAGCCCACGCTGACCGACACCCACGCGGCGTACGCGCTCTCCCGCTTGGTGGGCAGCGTCGAGGGGAAGACGTCGAGGCTCTCCAGGATCTCGACCTGGGCCTCCTGCTGCACCCGCGCGCGCTCCAGCAGCACCGGCAGCGAGCCGATGTTGTGGGTGCCGAAGACGACGTCGACGTACGGCGCCTTGCGGGTGATCGTGTCGCGGTCCTTCTGCGCGAGGCACCCACCGACGGCGATCTGCATGCCGGGGTGCTCGGCCTTGACCGGCGCGAGGTGGCCGAGGTTGCCGTAGAGCTTGTTGTCGGCGTTCTCGCGCACCGCGCAGGTGTTGAAGACGACCACGTCGGGCCGCTCGCCGGTGGCGGCACGCGCGTAGCCCGCGTCCTCGAGCAGTCCGCTGAGCCGCTCGGAGTCGTGGACGTTCATCTGGCACCCGTAGGTGCGGACCTCGTAGGTGCGCATGACGCCGCTCAGGGTACGGCGGCGCACGGGCGCGTCCCGAATCCCGCCGTCCCTCGTTGGACCGGTCATGTGCACCTGCGAGCACCACTCCCGCCGGCCCGTGACCGCGAGCCGACGTGCGCTGCTCGCCGGCTCCACGGGCCTCGTGACGACCGCGGCCGTGCTCCGCTTCGACCCGGCCGCGGCCGGTGAGAGCCGCACCGAGACCTACACCGGCTCCTTCAGGGGGGTCGCGACCCCCGACTGGCACTACCTGCCGGTCGAGGTGCCGCCCGGCGTGCGCGAGATCGAGGTGTCCTACTCCTACGAGAAGACCGACACCGGGCTCGGCTTCAGCGCCAACGTGATCGACATCGGCATCTTCGACCCGCGCGGCACCGACCTGGACGACGGGAACGGCGCCACGGGCTTCCGCGGCTGGTCGGGCGGTGCCCGCGACTCCTTCCGGATCAGCGCCCGTCGCGCGACGCCCGGCTACCTCGCCGGCCCGATCACCGCAGGCACCTGGCACGTCGCGCTCGGACCCTTCGCCGTCGTCCCTCCCGGCGTGGACTACGAGGTGACGGTGACGCTGCGCTTCGGCCGCGAGCGCCGCCGCTTCCGACCCGACCCCGCCCCGCGCCGGGTGCGCGGCACCGGCCCGGGGTGGTACCGCGGCGACTGCCACCTCCACACCGTCCACTCCGACGGCCGGCACACGCAGGCCTCGCTCGCCGCGCTCGCCCGTGAGGCGGGCCTGGACTTCATCGGCTCGACCGAGCACAACACCTCCTCCGCGCAGCTGACCTGGGGGCGGCACACCCCTGACGACCTCCTGGTCCTCAACGGCGAGGAGGTCACGACCCGCGCCGGCCACTGGCTCGCCCTCGGCCTGCCTGCCGGCACCTGGGTCGACTGGCGCTTCCGGCCCGAGGACGACGCGCTCACCACCTTCACCGAGCGGGTCCGCGGCGTCGGTGGCCTCGCGGTCACCGCGCACCCGTTCGCGCCCGGGCCGGGGTCGACGTGGGGGTTCGACCCGACGTACGCGGCGATGGACCTCGTCGAGATCTGGAACGGCCCCTGGACCCTGGACGACCAGTTCGCGGTCGAGGCCTGGCACGCGCTGCTGGTGGCCGGGACCTACGTGCCGGTCATGGGCAGCAGCGACTCCCACACCGAGGACCAGGTCGTGGGCCTCCCCCAGACCGTCGTCCGCGCCGGCACCCTGTCGACTCCGGCCGTCGTGCGCGGGCTGCGCGGCGGGCACTCCTGGATCGCCGAGTCCAGCGCCGTCGACCTCTCCCTCACCGCCTCGCTCGGGGACCGTACGGCCACCTGCGGGGAGGCGCTCGGGGCCGCGGCGACGGACCTCGTTGACGTACGCCTCACCGTCACCGGCGCCCCCGGGTGCCTCGCGCAGCTGCGCGGGCCGGTGGGTGTCCTGGGTGGCGCCGTGACCGACGACGAGGGCGCCGGGGAGGTCGTCGTCACCGTGCCGGCCGGGCTGGTGCCCTTCGTCCGCGCCGAGGTACGCCGCCTCGACGGCGCCCCGGTGCTCGACCCGCTCGCGGGCGTGCCCGCGTTGGCGATGGTGGCGATGACCAACCCGGTGTTCCTGGGCGCGGGACCCTCCCGACGGACCGGGGCCGCGACCGGATCGTGACCTGATCGGGACCCGCCCCCGCGCCTCCGGCCGTGGCACGCGCCACATCCATGTGGCTAGGGTGCTGGTCCATGACGCAGTCCGACTCGGGGGTCAGCGCAGCGATCGGTGCCCCACTGGTGGTGCTCGACCACGTCGACAAGTGGTTCGGCGACCTGCACGTCCTGCAGGACATCGACCTCAGCGTCGCCCGCGGCGAGGTCGTCGTCGTCATCGGTCCGTCCGGCTCCGGCAAGTCCACGCTGTGCCGCACCATCAACCGGCTCGAGACCATCGACAAGGGCACCATCACGCTCGACGGCCAGCCGCTGCCGCAGGAGGGCAAGGAGCTCGCGCGGCTGCGCGCCGAGGTCGGGATGGTCTTCCAGAGCTTCAACCTCTTCGCCCACAAGACGATCCTCGAGAACGTCACCCTCGGCCCGATCAAGGTCCGCGGCCAGAAGAAGGCCGAGGCCGAGAAGCGCGGCCTCGAGCTGCTCGACCGCGTCGGCATCGCCCACCAGGCTGCGAAGTACCCCGCCCAGCTCTCCGGTGGCCAGCAGCAGCGCGTCGCCATCGCCCGCGCGCTGGCGATGGAGCCGAAGGTGATGCTCTTCGACGAGCCGACCTCCGCGCTGGACCCGGAGATGATCAAGGAGGTCCTCGACGTCATGGTCGACCTGGCGCGCCAGGGCATGACGATGGTCGTGGTCACCCACGAGATGGGCTTCGCCCGCACGGCCGCCGACCGGGTCGTCTTCATGGCCGACGGCGCGATCGTCGAGGAGGGCACGCCCGAGGAGTTCTTCACCAACCCGTCCTCGGACCGCGCCAAGGACTTCCTCGGCAAGATCCTCAAGCACTGAGGCGCGCCCACCCCCCAGCCCCCGACGCAATCCCCCACCTCGACGCCTGTCGAACTCGGAAGAAGGAGAAGAGAAGGATGCGATTCAGCAAGCTCGGGTCCGCCGCGGCTGCCCTCGTCCTGGCCGGGTCGCTGGCCGCCTGCGGTGGCGGTGACGACGAGGTCGAGGTCGCCACCGAGACCGACTTCGAGGCCGGGACCACCATGGCCGAGCTCTCGGAGGCCGGCACCATGACCGTCGGCACCAAGTTCGACCAGCCCGGCTTCGGCCTGCTCGGCCTGGACGACGTGCCCGAGGGCTTCGACGTCGAGGTCGCCAAGATCATCGCCGGCGCCATGGGCATCGCCGAGGAGGACATCGAGTGGGTCGAGGCGACCTCCGACATCCGCGAGCAGGTCATCGAGGATGGCGACGTCGACATGGTGGTGGCGACGTACACCATCAACGACGAGCGCAAGGAGCGCGTCACCTTCGCCGGTCCGTACTACGAGGCCGGCCAGATGCTCATGGTCGCGGAGGACAACGACTCGATCTCCGGTCCCGAGGACATCGCCGACAACCCGGACATGAAGGTCTGCTCGGTCACCGGCTCCACGCCGTCGGAGAACATCCGCGAGTACCTCGCGAATGAGGACCAGCTGGTGCTCTTCGACATCTACGACAAGTGCGCCGACGCCCTGAGCAACGGCCAGGTCGACATCGTGACCACTGACAACGTCATTCTGCTGGGCTTCGTCTCCGAGTCCGACGGCGAGTTCAAGCTGGTCGGTGAGCAGTTCACCGAGGAGCCCTACGGCATCGGCATCGAGAAGGGCGACGTCGAGTTCTGCGAGTTCATCAACGAGACGCTGCAGGAGAACGAGGAGGCCTACCTCGCCGCCTGGGAGCGCACGGCCGGCGAGGTCGAGGGCACCGAGGCGCCCGAGCTGCCCGAGCCCGACGAGTGCGTCTGAGCGCACGCGGCCACGGCCGACAGCAGTGAGCACCGGGTGGGGGCGCCGGCGACGGCGCCCCCACCCGAGCACCGCCCCTGACCCCCCGACGAGGAGCACCCCGTGGAACCGGTGATCGACAACCTGGACCTCTACTGGTCCGGGTTCCTGACGTCGCTGGAGTTCATCGTCTACAGCCTCGTCGGCTCGATGCTCCTCGGCACCCTCATCGCCGCCTTCCGGGTCTCCCCGATCCCGGCGCTGCGCGGCTTCGGCTCCACCTACGTCACGATGATCCGCAACTGCCCGCTCACCATCGTGCTGTTCTTCATGGCCTTCGGGCTGCCCGAGCTCGGCATCAACTACAGCTACTTCACCTTCGGGATCGTGGGGCTGGTCATCTACACCTCGGCGTTCGTGTGCGAGGCCCTCAGGTCGGGCATCAACGCCGTCCCAGCCGGTCAGGCGGAGGCCGCCCGCGCGATCGGCCTGACCTTCAGCCAGAGCATGCGCGAGATCGTGCTGCCCCAGGCGTTCCGCTCGGCGGTCCCCCCGCTCGGCAGCGTCCAGATCGCCATGTTCAAGAACTCCGCCGTGGCAGGCGCTTTCGGCATCGGCGGCGACCTCTACAGCGTCGGTCGGACGCTGACCAGCGCCCGGGGCTTCGAGTACATCCCGGTCCTCACCGGCGTCGCGATCGGCTACCTGGTCATCACCCTGAGCGCGGGCGCCGCGCTCGCCGTGATCGAGCGGAAGGTGGCGATCGCCCGATGAGCGACCAGAGCGTCCTCTACGACGTGCCGGGCCCGCGCGCCGTACGCCGGCAGCGGATCGGCACCGTCCTGGCCCTGCTGTTCATCGCCGGCCTCGTCGGCATCGCCGTGCAGCGCCTCGCCAGTCGGGGCCAGTTCGACGCCGAGCTCTGGGAGCCCTGGATCAACCCCGGATCCGACGACTTCGCCCAGGTCTGGGAGCTCGTGGGCAAGGGTGCCCTGGCGACCGGGATCGCCGCCGCCCTGGCCATCACCCTGTCCCTGCTGGTCGGGGTCCTGCTCGGCGTGACGCGGATGATGAGCGGGCGGCTCGGCCGCATCCCCGTCATCGTGTTCATCGAGCTGTTCCGCGGTCTGCCCGTCGTCATCACGATCGTGTTCGTCTGGCGTGCGATGGTCGAGCTCGGCATCCCGGTCGACGTGCTGCCCGGCGAGGACGCCCTGTGGTACCTCGTCATCGGGCTGACGCTCTACAACTCCGTGATCGTCGCCGAGATCCTGCGCGCCGGTGTCGCCTCGCTGCCCAGCGGTCAGGGCGAGGCCGGCCGGGCCGTGGGCATGACCGAAGGCCAGGTCATGCGCTCGATCCTGCTGCCCCAAGCCTTTCGCACCATGCTCCCAGCGCTGATCAGCCAGCTGGTGGTCGTCCTGAAGGACACCTCGCTCGCGGCCGTCATCGGCCTGGGCTACCTGGAGCTGCTCCGCCGCGGCAACCAGATCTCGCAGGTCCTGGACAACCCGATCCAGTCGCTGTTCGTCGTCGGGTTGCTGTTCATCGTCATCAACTACGCGCTCTCGCGGCTCGCGATTCACCTCGAGCGCCGGCTGAGCACCTCGTCGTACTCCTCGCCCGAGCCCGGGACTGCTGCGATCACGCTGGACGCGCAGAGCCGCGGCGGCGGGCCGGGCTGAGCCCGACCGGTCAGCGCTTCGGGCTGACCCAGAGGTTGATCGTGCCCTCGATGACCACCGTGCCGTCCTCGCGGGTGCCGCGGACACGGACCGGCAGGTCGTAGCCCTTCCCGAGGTCGGCGGTCCACTGGTCGGCGTCGGTCTCGGCGACGCAGGTGATGTCGCTGGTCGCCTTGGCCGTGTAGCGCACGTCCATGCCCTGGGGGATCCACCGCCGGTCGGAGGGGATGGTGACCTCGGCGAGCGCCCCCATGGCGGCCTCGAGTCCGTTGCACAGCGCGATCGCGTGCACGGTCCCGATGTGGTTCTGCACCGCGCGCCGCTTGGGGATCAGCAGCTCGGCGTGGTTGGGCTCCAGGACGGTGAAGCGCGGGCGGATCGAGGAGAAGTACGGCGCCTTCTGGCCGAAGGCCAGGCTGAAGGCACGGGTGCCGATGCTGCTGCCGATGACGGGGAGGCTGCTGGCGGTGCGCCACAGGGAGAGGACCTGGCTCATGACGCCGGATGCTACCCATCGGTAACCTGGGTGCGCCAGGGGGCGCCCCAGGGCTAGGACAACGAGAGGAAGTGCCGCTCGTAGGTGTCGAGGTCGCCCTCGGTGATCTCCTCGCCGCGCCCGACGTGGCGGCGCAGGTCCTGGGTGATCATCGCGAAGCCGGCCCGCTCCAGGGCCCGGGTCACCGCCTTGAGCTGGTTGAGGACCTGGTCGAGGTCCCGCTCCTCCTCGATCATGCGCAGCACGCCGGCCAACTGTCCCTGCGCGCGCTTGACCCGGTTGACGACGGGCGAGAGGTCGGCAGGTTGCGTGAGGTCGTCCATCCCCGGAAGGCCCTTTCTGGAGACGACCTGTGGGTCGTCGTGGCAAGAGGCGTCGTCCCTCGGCCCCCCAAGACCATGCCGCCGTCACGCCGGTGGGCGCGCCGAACGGGTCGACACGTGTCAAACGCGGGAAACCCCCGGGGGTTACGTCGCGCCCTCTCGCGCCGGCCCCGCGCGGGCCGCACGGATCACCCGCGAGCGGCCAGCAGCTCGACCCGGTTGCCGTGACCGTCGCGCACGTGCCAGCGCACGTGCCCGGGGAAGGTGTCGCGCTCGGAGGGGTCGACCTCGTGACCGAGCGCCTCGAGCCGGGTCGCGACCCGGTCCAGCTCCGCCACGTCGTCCAGCAGCACGGCGGGGTGGGCCTTGCGCGCGGGCGCGAACGGGTCCTCGACGCCCACGTGGACCTCCAGCCCACCGTCGTACGAGCGGAACCAGGCGCCGCCCCGCCCCGCCAGCGTGGCCGGCTTGGGCACCTCGGCCAGCCCCAGGCCCTGGACCCAGAACCGGCGCGCGACGTCCTCGCCACCCGGTGGACAGGCGAGCTGGACGTGGTGCAGCCGCATCACTCCGCTCCCCCGGTCGCTGCCCCACCGCCCGGGACCTGCGCCACGACGAACACCCGACGGAACGGCATCACCACCCCCGCCGGACCGGGCGGGTACGCCGCGCGCAACCGCGCCTTGAGCTCGGACTCGAACCCCGGGCGGAGGTCCGCGGGGAGCGCCTGGAGCGTCGGTCGCGCTCCCGTGCCGGAGATCCACGTGAAGACCGGGTCCTCGCCGGCCAGGACGTGCAGGTACGTCGTCTCCCAGGCGTCGACCGCACAGCCGAGCGCGGTGAGCGACTCGTGGTAGGCCCGGGCCCCCGGGGCGGCCGGGGAGGCGACCCCGCCCGTGTGCTCGGCGTACGGCTCCTCCGCGGCGAGCTGCTCGCGCAGCACGTGGCTGGGCTCGTCGAAGTTGGCGGGCACCCCGATCGCGAGCCAGCCGCCCGGGCTCACGTGCTCGACCAGGGCGGGGAGCAGGCCGAGGTGGTCGGGCACCCACTGCAGCGTCGCGTTGGTGACGAGCACGTCGGCGCGCTCGTCGCCGGCGAGCCAGTCGCGCAGGTCGGCGACGTCGTAGGTCGCCCCGTCGCCACGGCGTCGGGCGGCCTCGACCATCTCGGGGCTCGAGTCGAGCCCATGGACGGTGGCGCCTGGCCAGCGGGAGGTGAGCAGCGGCGTCAGGTGGCCGGGTCCGCAGCCGAGGTCGACCACGGTGCGGACCCGGTCGGCGTCGGCCGGCACCCGCGCGAGCAGCTCGCCGAAGGGCCGCGACCGCTCGTCGGCGTACGCCAGGTAGCGGGCGGGGTCCCAGGTGGGCTCGGTGGCTGGCATGGTTCCTCCAGATATCTTGACATCAAGACATCTCGAGCATGCGCGCCATTTATCTTGATGTCAAGAGATTTCGGCGAGGAACGTCCGCACCAGCGCCGCGACCCGGTCCGCCCGCTCGAGCTGCAGGAAGTGCCCCGCGCTCGGGACCACCTCGACCCGGCTGCGCGCCGGCAGCTCGGGCAGCAGCTCGACCAGCCGGGCCGCGAAGCGCGAGTCCAGGCAGCCGTCGCGCGCGCCGTGGAGGTAGAGCAGCGGCACCCGCGGCAGCTGCAGCCAGCTGTCGGCCAGGTCGGCGTACGCCGGCGGCAGCGCGCCCCGCCGAGGAGCCGCCCGGTAGTAGTCGATCGCGGCCTTGCGGTGGGCGCGGTCGGGCAGCGCCGCGGCGAGGTGCTCGAGGTCCTCGCCGGGGTCGTAGCCCGGCGACCAGGCACGCCACAGCCGCGCGACGTGCGCGGAGAAGACCCGCTCGGGCAGGAGCGGCAGCTGGTGGAAGACGGTGTACCAGCTCAGCAGCGACTGGCGCGCCAGCAGCGGCAGGTCGCCCAGCCCCCGCGGGAAGAGCGCCGGGGCGGGCGGGACGGCCATCGCCACGGCGGCGGCGTACGGCGTGTGCTCGGCCGCGCCCGTGCCGTGGGCGACCAGGGCGCCCCAGTCGTGGCCGACGACGACCGCGCGCCCGTCGCCGCCGAGCGCCGCGTGCAGGGCGAGCGTGTCGTGGACCAGCGCCGGCACGTGGTAGCTGCCGTCGGGGGCCAGCCCGGTGGGTGCGTAGCCGCGCAGGAACGGCGCCACCACCCGCCAGCCGTCCTCCGCCAGCACCGGGCCGAGGTGGCGCCAGGTGTGCGCGGTGTCCGGGAACCCGTGCAGCAGCACCGCGAGCGGCCCGCCCTCGGGGCCCCAGGTGAGGGCCGAGACGTGCAGGCCGGAGGGCAGGTCGACGGTCAGGGTCTCGGGCTGGGTGCGGGGCACGGGGGCAGCGTAGGCGGGTCGGGCAGCCGAAGGTTCCATCGGCCGGCCGACAGACCTTGCGGAGGGCCGACGTTGCTTCAGCGGCCCGCCGCAAGGTTCAGCGGCCGGCCGATGAAGCTAGCCGCACCAGACTCTCTCGACGTCGAGAATCTCGACGTCCCGTACCCTGGACGCATGCGGGACGAGGTCGACGAGCTGGTGGAGGCGTGGGCGCGCGAGCGCAGCGACCTCGACCTGGGGCCCGTCGCCGTCTTCAGCCGGATCAGCCGGCTCTCCCGCCACCTCGACCTCGCGCGCCGGGCGGCCTTCACGGCCCAGGGCATCGAGTCGTGGGAGTTCGACGTGCTGGCCGCGCTGCGCCGCGCCGGCACGCCGTACGAGCTCTCCCCCGGCCGGCTCCTGCGCGAGACCCTCGTGACCAGCGGCACCATGACCAACCGGGTCGACCGGCTCGTCGCGCGGGGGTACGTCGAGCGCAACCCCGACCCCGCCGACCGGCGCGGTGTCCTGGTGCGACTCACGCCCGAGGGCAAGGCGGCCGTCGACAGCGCCTTCGAGGCGCTCCTCGAGGCCGAGCAGGCCTTCCTCGCCGGCCTCCCCGAGGGCGACCGCGCCCGGCTCGCCGAGCTGCTCCGCACGCTGCTCGCGCCCTTCGCGGACTGACCGACCTCAGGACACGGACGACGGCTCACCCTCGAACCAGCGACGGCTCGCCCTCGAACCAGCGACGGCTCGCCCTCGAACCAGCGCCGAGTCACCCTCGAACCAGCGCCGAGTCACCGACCTCGGGAACCCTCACGCGGCGACGGTGTGGTCCTGGCCGAGCGGGCCGAGGGCCTCGCAGGCGGCGCGGTAGCCCAGGGCGATGTGCTCGGCGGTGCGGGAGAAGTCGTGCATCCGCACGCCGAGGTCGGGAGCGGTGAGGTGCACGACCTCGACCCCCGGCATGGCCACGGTCGGCCGCACCCGCATCGAGACCGCCAGGCTCGCCAGCAGCACGTCGATGGGGGTGCGGACGCGCCGCAGCCGCGCGGGCACGCTCGCGTCGAGCACGAACACCCGCGATGGGGTCAGCGAGGGAGCGCCGGCCACCGGCACGAGATCGGCGATGCCGCCGTCCACGTGGGTCTCGGGTCCGTCCTCGCCGAGGAGGCGGACCGGGTCGAAGATGCTGGGCAGCGCGGTGCTGGCCAGCAGCAGGGTCTGCAGGTCGCCCCGGTCGTGGTAGACCGCGTCGCTGGACTCCAGCCGCGTCGTCACCACCCGCACCGGCACGGGGAGGTCCTCGAGCCGGTGCGCCGGGGCCCAGGTGCGGACCAGACGCAGCAGGCCGTCGGAGGAGTACAGCGAGGCCGGGTGCCGCACGACGTGGCCGATCCGGGTCCAGTGGCTGCCGGGGAAGACGTCGCGGCTCTGGATCCCCGACCAGTGCCGGCCCAGCTGCTGCACGCGCTCGGCGAGGTCGCCCGGCGAGCCGGCGCCGGCCCCGGCGAGGAAGACGGAGTTGAGGGCGCCGACGGAGGTGCCGACGTACGCCGCGGGGCGCACGCCCCGCTCGACGAGGGCCCGCATCATCCCGACCTGGACGGCGCCGCGCGAGGCGCCTCCGCTGAGGACGAGCACGTCGCGGGTGTGGGGAAGCTGGTGCATCTCGCCTCCTCGGCCGGGGTGGACCTCCGTGTCCACCGGGATCTTCACATCGGCTCCGTGCGCCCCGACCTGAAGGATCGTGGAGGCATCGGCGGGGTCGGCGAGGCCGTTCTGCCCGGGAGGTACGCCGGGGATGACCCGTTCTGACTACGCCGACGGGCTGGGGTCACACCCGAGCCCCAGCAGCTACTCCAGCACCTCGGCGACCTCGAGCCACTCCAGCTCGACCTCGTCCTTCTCCGCCGACAGCGTCGCGAGCTCGGCCGAGATCTCCGCGAGCCGCTGGTGGTCGGTCGCGTGCTCGAGCACCAGGGCGTTGAGCTCGGCCTCGCGCTCGGCGATCTTCTCCAGCCGCTTGTCGAGGCGGGCCAGGGTCTTGCGGGCCGCCCGCTCCTCGGCGGAGCCGGCCTTGGCCTTCGGGGTGCTCCCTGGGTCGCCGTCGGTGACCGCGTCACCGGGTCTCGGCACGCTCGTGCGAGCTCGTTCCTCGCTCGCGTCGCTTGCTCGACCTTCGCGCGCCCACGCCGGGGGCTCCTTCGTCGCCCCCAGCTGCGCGCTCCGCCGCTCGAGGTACTCGTCGACCCCGCGGGGCAGCATCGAGACCTGGCCGTCGCCGAGCAGCGCCCAGGTGGAGTCCGTGACCCGCTCGAGGAAGTAACGGTCGTGGGAGACGACGACGAGGGTGCCGGGCCAGCCGTCGAGGAAGTCCTCGAGGACGGTGAGGGTCTCGATGTCGAGGTCGTTGGTCGGCTCGTCGAGCAGCAGCACGTTGGGCTCCTCCAGCAGCAGCTTGAGCAGCTGGAAGCGGCGCCGCTCGCCACCGGAGAGGTCGCCGAGCCGGGCGGTGAGCCGGTCGCCGGTGAAGCCGAAGCGCTCCAGCAGCGACGTCGCGGAGAGCTCGCGGCCGTCGAGGGTCTTCGACACCCGCCGGATGTCCTCGACGGTGGCGAGCACCCGGGCGTCGGGGTCGACCTCGTCGATCGCCTGCGTGAGGTGCGCCAGCTTCACCGTGCGCCCGTGCCTGACGCGACCGGCCTGCGGCGCCACGGCGCCGGAGAGCAGGTTCAGCACGGAGGTCTTGCCGGCACCGTTGACACCCACGATCCCCACGCGGTCGCCGGGGCCGAGGCGCCAGGTGGCGTGCGAGAGCAGGGTCCGCTCGCCACGGACCAGGTCGACGTCCTCGAGGTCCACGACGTCCTTGCCGAGGCGCTGGGTGGCGAAGCGCTCGAGCTCGAGCCGGTCCCGTGGGGGCGGGACGTCGTCGATGAGGGCGTTGGCGGCGTCGATGCGGAACTTCGGCTTCGACGTCCGGGCCGGCGGGCCGCGACGCAGCCAGGCCAGCTCCTTGCGCACGAGGTTCTGCCGGCGCAGCTCCGCGGCGGAGGCCTGGCGCATCCGCTCGGCCTTGGCGAGGGTGAACGCGGCGTACCCGCCCTCGTAGACGTCGACCACGCCGTCGTGGACCTCCCAGGTCCACTGGCAGACCTCGTCGAGGAACCACCGGTCGTGGGTGACGACGACCAGCGCGCTGTCGCGGGCGCGCAAGTGCGCGGCGAGCCAGGCGACGGCCTCGACGTCGAGGTGGTTGGTGGGCTCGTCGAGGACGAGCAGGTCGTGCTCGCCCAGCAGCAGCGCGGCCAGGGAGCAGCGGCGCCGCTCGCCACCGGAGAGGCCGACCACGGCGCGGTCGAGCGGGATGCCGGCGAGCAGCTCCTCGACGACCTCGCGGGTGACGGTGCGGGCGGCCCACTCGTGGTCGGCGAGGCCGCCGAGGACCGCCTCGCGCACCGAGTGGGTGTCGATGAGCTCGTCGCCCTGGTGCAGGTAGCCGATCTCGAGCCCGCGGCGGCGCGAGACGCGACCGGTGTCGGGCTCCTCCAGGCCGGTCATGACCTCCAGCAGGGTGGTCTTGCCGTCACCGTTGCGCCCGACGATCCCGATCCGGTCGCCCTCCCCCACACCGAGGGAGACCTCGGTGAGGAGCGGACGCACGCCGTAGGACTTCGAGACGAGCTCGAGGTTCAGCAGGTTCGACACGGGCTCAGCCCACCGGCCCGTCATAGGAGACGACGTGCACGCCGGACACGGGAGCGGGTACGGCGACGGCGCGGCCGTGCCCGGCCTCGTGCATCGCAGCGGTCACGCTGCGGGCGTGGTCGGCGTCGGCGCACAGCAGCAGCACGCTGGGCCCGGAGCCGGAGAGCAGACACTCCAGCGCGCCGGCGTCGTACCCGTCGTCGAAGGTCGCCTGGAGGTCGGGTCGCAGCGCGAGGGCGGGATCCTGCAGGTCGTTGGCGAGGTGCTCGGCCAGCGCGTGCACGTCCCCGCGGGCCAGCGCGTCGAGCAGCTCCGGGGGGAGCTCGGGCTCGGACAGGGAGGTCACATCGCTCATCTCGTCGAAGGTGCGGTAGACCTCCGGCGTCGAGAGCCCGGTGTCGTTGCCGACCACGACCCACCACCAGGACCCGGCGTCGGCGAGCGGCTCGACGAGCTCGCCGCGACCGGTGCCCCCGGCGGTGCCGCCCAGCAGCGAGAACGGCACGTCGCTGCCCAGGGTCGCGGCCAGCGCCAGCAGGTCGTCGTCGGGGGTGTCGAGGTCCCAGAGCCGGTCGAGCGCGACGAGCGTGGCGGCGGCGTCCGCGGAGCCGCCGGCCATGCCGCCCGCGACCGGGATCGACTTGTGGATGGTGATGGCGGCCGCGACGTCGACGATGCCGTGGTGGGCCAGCAGCGCCCGCCCGGCACGCACGGCGATGTTGTCCTCGCCCAGCGGCACGGTGTGCTCGACGCCCCGGTCGGCGGGGCGCCCGGTGGCCGAGGGGTCGGCGAGCAGGCCCTCGTAGCGCACCTGCACCGACCACTCGTCCCAGGTCGAGACGGTGACGTCGTCGTAGAGCCCGACGGCCTGGTAGACCGTCGCCAGCGGGTGGAAGCCGTCGGGCCGCGGGGCCCCGACGCCCAGGTGCAGGTTGATCTTGGCCGGCGCCCGCACCGTCACCCGGCGCGCGTCGTGGGTGGTCGCCTCGCTCATCGGCCCGCCTCGATGTCCCGTACGTCGGTGACGACCGGCAGGGCCTCGGCGATGCGCACGAAGTCCTCGACGGTCAACGACTCCCCCCGAGCCAGCGGGTCCACGCCGGCCTCGGTCAGGGCCGCGTCGACCGCCTCCGCCGGGGCCACCGCGCGCAGCACCCCGCGCAGGGCCTTGCGGCGCTGGGCGAAGGCGGCGTCGACGATCGCGAAGACGTGCTCGCGCGGGACGTTGGTCGTGGGCGGCTCCCGGCGGGTCCAGGCCACCAGGCCGGAGTCGACGTTGGGGGCCGGCCAGAAGACGTTGCGGCCGATGGCGCCGGCACGACGTACCTCGGCGTACCACGCGGCCTTGACCGAGGGGACGCCGTAGACCTTCGAGCCGGGGCGGGCCGCGAGGCGGTCGGCGACCTCGGCCTGCACCATCACCAGTCCGCGCTCGAGGGAGGGCAGCAGCGCCAGCAGGTGCAGCAGGACGGGCACCGAGACGTTGTAGGGCAGGTTGGCCACCAGCGCGGTCGGCGGCGGGCCGGGCAGCTCCGTGACGCGCAGGGCGTCGGCGAGCACGACCTCGCAGCGCTCGGCACGCTCACCGGCGTGCTCGGCCAGCGTGCGCGGCAGCCGGGCGGCGAGCAGCTCGTCGAGCTCGACGGCGACCACGCGGTCCACGACCTCGAGCAGCGCGAGGGTCAGCGAGCCGAGGCCAGGACCGACCTCCACGACGACGTCCTCGGGGCCGACCCCGGACTCCCGGACGATGCGGCGCACCGTGTTGGGGTCGATGACGAAGTTCTGGCCGCGCTGCTTGGTGGGGCGGAGGTCGAGCTCGGCCGCGAGCTGACGCACCTCCGCCGGCCCGAGAAGCCTCGGACCGGCGGAGGTGTCAGACATGGGGGCCAGGCTAGTGGCCAGGGGGTCGGCGACCCCCATCACGGGAGCCGTCAGCGGGGCAGACCCAGCTTGGCCGAGCAGGACGGCCACGCGCCGTACCCGCCCGAGGCGTCGCGCAGCTTGGTCGCGATCGCGATCTGGGTCTCACGGCTCTGCTGGTGGGGGTAGCCCGGGCCGCCGTAGGCACGCCAGGTGCTCAGCGAGAACTGGAGGCCGCCGTAGTAGCCGTTGCCGGTGTTGATGGCCCAGTTGCCGCCGGACTCGCACTGGGCGAGGGCGTCCCACACCGTGCTGCCACCGGCGAAGTTGGGCGCGGCCTCCTGGGTGCCGACGCGGACGACCCGGTCGACGGGCTGGCGCAGCACCTCGGCCTTGACGACCTCGCGGACCGCGACCTCGCCGTTGCGGATGAAGACCTTGTAGACGACGTCGCGCAGGCCGGTGCGGCCCTCCTGGACGACCTCGGTCTCGCCCTCGGGCATCGAGGAGTCCTCGCGCTCGACGGTGTCGAAGGCGATGGTCTCGCCGTCGACGGCGCGCCGCTCGACCCGCACGTCGGTGAACACGATCCGCTCGCCGCCGCGCAGGCGCTTGTCGAAGCGGAGGTTCGCCTCGTCGAGCTTGGTGATCGTCACGCCCATCTCCTCCAGCGCCTCGCGGACGGTGGCGGCGGTGAGGGTGCGCTTCTTGGCCTTGGCCCCGGCGATGACCAGGGTCAGCTTCTTCGGCGTCGTCACCTCGAGGGTGGCGCCGGAGCGGTCCAGCTCGCCACCGCGGGACAGGGAGAGGTCGGCGTCGCGGAAGCGCTGCCCGATCTCGGCCAGCGCCGAGTCGATGTCGGTGGCGAAGACCCAGTGGGTCTGCTCCTCGCCGTCGACCTCGAGGGTGAGCGGCTTGGCGTACTGCACGGTGATCGCGCTGCCGTCCTCGACCTCGTCCCCGGGCTCGGGGGCCACCAGGTCGCGGGAGCCGAGCTCGATGCCCTCCTCGGCCAGCACGTCGGCGACCGTGTCACCGGAGGCGCGGACCTCGCGGGTCTCGCCGTCGACGGTGAGGGTGACGGTGCCGGCCAGGGCGGCGTACCCCAGGGTGGTGCCGGCGACGGCCAGGACCACCGTGGCGATGAGTCCGACCATGACCGCGCGGCTGCGGGCGAGGGTGGTGATCGTGCTGTGCACACTTCTCCGAACGTCGTGCTCCCCGGGCCACGAGTGCCGACGCACACCGCCGGGCCGCAGCCCGGACGCGGTGGCGCTCGGGCGGTGGACTCGGGGGATCCGGGTGGTCCTGGTGGACCCCCCGGGCGCCTGCAGAACCTCTCGATCCCGGCTGACGGTCACCTAGGACAACAGGGATCGGCGGCCCGCGCCAAGTCTTCGGGGAACTTCGTGACCAGCGTCTCCCCGACCTCCAGGCCGGCCCGGGACGGAACCTGAGCAGGGCTCTCACCCCGGTGACCTGGGGTTTGTGACGGGTGTGGCGCGACGATCCGGGCTCTGGGCCCTACCAGTGGCCACCGAAGGCGACCTCGGTGTTGGTGTCGATGGCGCGGCACAGGTCACCGAGGTCCTCGCCGCGCACCTCGGCCATCGTGCGCACCGTCAACGGCACGAGGTAGGAGGCGTTGGGCCGACCGCGATAGGGCACGGGGGTGAGGTAGGGCGCGTCGGTCTCGACCAGCACCCGGTCCTGCGGGGCCAGGGCCAGCGCCTCGCGCAGCGGGTCGGCGTTCTTGAAGGTGACGGTGCCCGCGAAGGAGAGGTGCGCGCCCCGGTCCAGGCAGGCCCGCGCGAAGAGCGCGTCGCCGGAGAAGCAGTGCATCACCCAGCGCTCGGGCGCCCCCTCGGCGTCGATCACCCGCAGGACGTCCTCGTGGGCGTCGCGGTCGTGGATGACCAGGGTCTTGCCCAGCCGCTTGGCCAGGTCGAGGTGCCAGCGGAAGGAGTCCTCCTGCGCGGCCCGACCCTCCTCGCCCGTGCGGAAGCGGTCGAGCCCGGTCTCCCCGACCGCGCGGACCCGGTCGTGCTGGGCGAGGGCCTCGATCTCGTCGTACGCCGCCTGGAGCTGCCCCGCGGCGGCCAGCCGGGGCGCCTCGTTGGGGTGCAGCGCAACGCCCGCGACGATCTCGGGGTGCTCGGCCGCGGCCTCGACGGCCCAGCGCGCCCCCGGCAGATCGCAGCCGATCTGCACGATCCGGGGCACCCCCACCGCGGCCGAGGCGGCCAGGGCGTCGCGGGTGGCGAACCACTCCCCTTCGGAGTCGGCGATGTCGAGGTGGCAGTGGTTGTCGACGACCGGGTGCGGCAGCGGCTCGGGGGCGGGGGGTCGCTCGCGGTTGCGCCGGGACCCGGACTTCTCCTCGGTCGCCGCGCGGGACCGGGTGGGGCCCTGTCCTCCCCCTCGCTCTCCGGTGCCGCTCACGCGGTGAGCACCCGCTCGATGATCGCCTCCGCCGCGGCCTCGGGGGCCTGGGTGGGGATCCAGTGGGTGACGCCCTGCAGCACGACGAGCTCGTAGGGCGCGTGGACGTAGCGCTCGGTCGCGTCGACCGGCGCGCGCGTGATGGCCGCGTCGCCGTCGCTCCACACCAGCGTCGTCGGGGCGGTGACCTTGCGCCCGAGCAGGCTGCGGTCCATGAAGGGCAACGAGCGGTACCAGCCCAGGCCGCCGGGCAGCGCGCCGTCCTCGACCACCTCGCGACGGAAGGTCGCGACCTCCTCGGGGGTCATCCCGAAGCCGCCGCCCAGGAGCCGGTCGAACTGGCCTCCCTCGCGACGGGCGAGCCGCTCGGGCAGGCGGGGGATGTTGAAGGCCGCCATGTACCAGGACTTCAGTCCCTGGCGGGAGGTGAACCACGAGCGCATGAACGCCTCGGGGTGCGGCACCGACAGCGCGGTGAGGCTCGCGACCTTCTCCGGGGCCAGGGTCGCGGCGAACCAGGCGGTCGCGGCGCCCCAGTCGTGGCCGACCAGGTGGACCTTGCCGCCACCGCTCGCCCTCGTCGCAGCCGTGGCGACCGCGAGCGCGTCGTGGGCGAACTCCTGGACGGCGTACGCCCGACGGCCGCGGGGGCGCGCTCGCGGGGAGTGGCCCCGTTGGTCGACGGCCAGGGTGCGCAGGCCGGCACGGTGCAGCAGCGGTGCGACCCGGCGCCACGACGTCGCGCGCTCGGGGAAGCCGTGCAGCAGCACCACGACCGGTCCGTCGAGCGGACCCTCGTCGAGGACGTCGAGGGTCAGGCCGTCGCGGCCCACCTCGGTGACGCGCTGGGGGGCGGTGTCGCTCATGAGTCCTCCTGGGGCTTGTGGACGGCGTCGTACACCTCGCGCTTGGGGACGCCGGCAGCCTGGGCGACCTCCAGGATGGCGGCCTTGCGCGGTGTGCCGGCGCCCTCGCGCTCGGCGACCGCGGCGCGCAGCTCGGCCGGCGCGGAGCCGATCGCGGCCGTGGGGGCCGCGCCGGCGACGACCAGCGTCACCTCGCCACGCACGCCCTCGCCGGCCCACTCCGCCAGCTCGGCCAGCGGGCCGCGGCGGACCTCCTCGTGGGTCTTGGTCAGCTCGCGGCAGACCGCGGCGGGCCGGTCGGCGCCGAAGGCCTCGGCCAGCGCGGCCAGCGCCGCCTGGGTGCGGTGCGGGGCCTCGAAGAAGACCATCGTGCGCTGCTCGTCGGCGAGCCCGGCGAGCCGTCGGGCGCGCTCGCCGGCCTTGCGCGGGAGGAAGCCCTCGAAGCAGAACCGGTCGACCGGCAGCCCGCTGACCGCGAGCGCCGTCAGCACCGCGCTCGGCCCCGGCACCGCGGTCACGTGGACGTCGGCCTCGACCGCGGCGGCCACGAGGCGGTAGCCGGGGTCGCTGACGCTCGGCATGCCGGCGTCGGTCACGAGCAGCACCCGGTCACCGGCGAGGAGCATCTGCAGCAGCTGCGGGGTGCGGCCGGACTCGTTGCCCTCGAAGTAGGAGACGATCCGGCCGCTGATCGTGACGCCCAGGTCGGTGGTGAGCCGCTTGAGCCGGCGGGTGTCCTCGGCGGCCACCACGTCGGCGGTGGCCAGCTCGGTGGCCAGCCGCGGCGGCGCGTCCTCCGGCCGACCGATCGGGGTGGCGGCCAGCACCAGCGTCCCCGCGGCCCCCGACGTACGTCCTCCCGTGCCGCTCACGGCAGGCATCCTCCCATCCCCCTCCCCGCGCTCGACCGGGTCGCCCACCGGGTCGCCCACGAGTCGCCCACCCGCGCGGGCACGGCGACGTAGGGTGGCGCCCGTGACGAGCCAGGCGCCCGAGCGCGAGGTCCCCCGCGCCCCGGAGGTCGGCCTGTCCGCCACCGCCGCGGGGCGCCCGGTGCCCAGCGCGTGGGCCCGCGCCCGGGGGCGGCTGCCCGCCGAGGACCCCTTCATCGGCTGGTCCGCCGCGCTGGCGCTCGGCCTGCTCGCGCTCTTCCTGCGGCTGTGGCGCCTCGGCACGCCGCGGGAGTTCCAGTTCGACGAGACCTACTACGCCAAGGACGCCTGGTCGCTGCTCAACAACGGCTACGTGCGTGGCTACGTCGACGACGCCAACGACCAGATCCTGTCGGGCACGACCGACGGGCTGTGGACCGACGGGCCGTCGATGATCGTCCACCCCGAGGTCGGCAAGCTGCTGATCGGCCTGGGCGAAAAGGCCTTCGGGCTCGACCCGTTCGGCTGGCGGGTCGCCTCCGCCGTGGTCGGCTCGCTCATGGTCGTCGTGATGGTGCGGCTCGCGCGTCGGATGACCGGGTCCACGCTGCTCGGTCTGGTCGCCGGCCTGCTGCTCATGCTCGACGGGCTGCACTTCGTGCTCTCCCGGCTGGCGCTGCTCGACATCTTCGTCGCCTTCTTCACCCTGTGCGCGGTGGCGTGCGCGATCAACGACCGCGACTGGTACCGCCGTCGTCTCGCCGCGCGGCTCCCCGCGCCACCCGACCCCTCGTCGTGGGGACCGGTGCGCGCTGTGCTGTTCCGGCCCTGGCTGCTGGCGGGCGGGGTCTGCTGGGGGCTGGCGATCGGCACCAAGTGGACCGCGCTCTACCCGCTGGCCGCCTTCGGGCTGCTCGTGTGGGCGTGGAGCGCCGGGGCACGCCGCTCCTTCGGCGTACGCCGCCCGGTGCTGCGCTCGCTGGTCGCCGACGCCCCCACCGCCTTCGCCCACCTCGTGCTGGTGGCCTTCGTGGTCTACCTGCTGTCGTGGACCGGCTGGCTGGCCAACGCCGGGGAGTACGAGGAGGGGCTCTCCTCCACGCAGTACACCCAGTTCAGCGGGGAGGGCCGCTGCGACGGCGAGACCTTCGTCGACGACAACCCGGACCGGGACGCGCGCTGGCCCACGGCGACCGAGCCGGACGCGAGCGGCCTGGGCGAGGTGACGCAGTCGCTGCGCTCGCTCTGGTACTACCACCAGGACGTCTACACCTTCCACACGCACTTCCTGAACTGCTCCACGCACACCTACCAGTCCCAGCCCTCCGGGTGGCTGCTGCTCAACCGCCCCGTCGGCGTCGCCGCCGACACCGGCATCGAGCCCGGCACCCGCGGCTGCACCGCCCCCGCCGGCAGCGACTGCCTGCGCCAGGTGCTGCTCATCGGCACCCCGATGATCTGGTGGACCGGCATCGTCGCGGTGCTCTTCGCCGCCGCGATGTGGATCGGCGCCCGCGACTGGCGCTACAGCGTGGCCGTGGTGGGCGTCGCCTCGACCTGGCTGCCGTGGCTGCTCTACGACGACCGGCCGATCTTCCTGTTCTACGCCGTGCTCACGCTGCCGTTCGTGGTGCTCGCGCTGACCCTGGCGATCGGTCGGCTGATCGGGTCCTCGCGCGAGCCGAGCACCCGGCGCACCGTCGGCGTGGTCGTGGCCGGGTCCTTCCTGGTGCTGGTCCTGCTGAACTTCGCGTGGTTCTGGCCGGTCTTCACCCACGAGCTCATGACCCACTCCGCCTGGCTGGACCGCATCTGGTTCGCCCGGTGGATCTGATTCGGCCCATCTGACCCCCTACGCACCCGCAGGAGACGACACGTGGCCTCGTTCGAGCCCGGCTGGGGCGAGCTGCCCGCTCCGCTCCTCGACTTCTGGACCGAGCGGCACCTGTGCACGCTCACGACCCTGCGCACGGACGGTTCCCCGCACGTCGTGCCGGTCGGCGTGGCGCTGGACCCCGAGGAGGAGTGCGCCTGGGTCATCACCGGCGGCGGGTCGGTGAAGGCGCGTCACCTACGCACGCCGGGCCGGGTCGCCGCCTGCCAGGTCGACGGCCCGCGCTGGTCGACCCTCGAGGGCACCGCCGTCGCGACCACCGATGGCGCCGACGTCGCCCGCGCCGTCGAGCGGTACGCCGGCCGCTACCGCCAGCCCCGCGTCAACCCCGAGCGGGTCGCCCTGCGGATCACGGTCTCCCGCTTCCTCTTCGGGCCGGGCCTGCTCCGGGACTGACCGGCGCACAGCGCCGCCCGCAGGCCGCGGGGAGTTCCTGTCCGCAAGCGTTGCGTACCCAGACGGTCATATCGAGCCGCTGCAGCCGCCGGCCGCGCTCAGTCGGGCGGGGCCGGGCGCCGGAGCGGGCCGGTGTGACCGTCTGGCTACGACGCGCTCACGCGGCGGCACCGCAGGAGCACCGCTGCGACCGTCGAGCCACGACTGCCTCGAGCACGGCCCTGACCCGCTTCGGGTGGAACATGACCTCCTCCCACGAGAACCGCAGCACCAGCCAGCCGGCGGCGACAAGGGCGTTGTAGCGACGGGCGTCGCGGTGCAGCGCAGCGCGGTCGCCGTGCCACTCGAAGGAGTCGGCCTCGAGGGCGATCTCGAGCCGGACATCGGCCAGGTCCGGGGTCCCCAACCAGTGCGGTGCCCGGACCGTGTGCTGCGGGGTCACCTCGAGCCCGTCGACCTCCAGGCAGATCGCGCGCAGGCTGGATTCGAACGGGTTCGCCGCTCGACCGTCGGCCACAGCGGCGACCCGCCGCACCGCGGCCGAGCCAGGGCCCCGGGCGTCCCGCGCCAGCGCGGCGAGACGTCCTGACTCGAAGCCGGCACGGAGCGCGGAGTCCGCCACAGCGAGGGCCTCCTCGAAGGGCAGGCCCCGCAGGCAGTCCAGCAGGGTCCGGTCCGGTGACGTGCAACCGTCGCGCACGTCGTCGGGCCCGAGGTCGGCGCGGTGGACCGTGAGGCCGGCAACACGCGTCCGAGCGATGCTCCGGTTGCGCGGCAGGGTCACATCCGGCTTCCGAGGCACCGTACGCACGGCCCAGCCCTGCGCCATGGCGGCGCTGCGCCAGGACAGCACCCCGCTGACCGACGCAGCAGCAGCACGCGACGCATCGGTCTCCGCGGAGCAGTAGACGCCGCGGGTGACGGCGACCAGGCGTCCGTCGGCGAGCGCGGAGTCCACGACGGACCGCCCGCACGCGGCCACGAGGCGGGCACGTGGGGCCACGCCTCCGAGGCGCGCGAGCACCTCGGTGACCGGAGGCGTCGTCGTGGCGTCCACGCCGGCAGACTGCCCGCCCGGCGACGAACGCGCGCGGCGTCATCCACAGGCGCTAGGTCTCAGCCGCCCGCACTGGGCCGACGCGCCGGGGGCCGAAGCGGCGAGCCGGGCGGAGGTGCCGCGGGCCGGCGCGCGGGATCGGCGCCCACCGCTCGTACCCGGACGGACGTACCGGGACGATTCCGCTCGCGACCACGCTCAGCCACGCGGGTCCGCGCATGCGAGCAGGTCGGTATGACCGTCTGGGTACGCCAGCCCCGCCGTGCAGCCGCCGCAGGCGCACGTCAGTCAGCGGTGCCGGCGCACTCGTTGGCGAAGGTCACCAGGTCGTGGGCGCTGTAGTGCGAGGGGTCGTCGTGGGGGCCGTCGACGGTGCGCAGGGTGACGTCGGCGCCGAACTCGGTCAGCCGGTCGACGATCGCCTCGCTGTTGGTGTCGTAGGGCACGAAGGGGTCACGCGGCGAGGCGACGAAGCGGAAGGTCGTGCCGGTCTGGGCCAGCTTGAAGGCGGCGTCGACCGGGTTGCGGTCGCGGGGGTAGGGCTGGCCGCCGTATGCCTGGGAGATGAAGCGGTTCGCACCGGGGACGTTGCCCATGGTGGACATGTCCACGGCCGGCTTCACGCCGTACCAGCACGGGGGGCGGCGGTCGGCGTGGACGAGGGCGTTGAGCGAGGTGGTACCGCCCATGGACGCGCCGATGTAGAGCTTGACCTCACCGCCGCCCTGCTCCTCGGCCCAGTCCCACAAGGCCATGGTGTCCTGGGTCGAGACCGGGTTGCCCCAGTTCTCCCGGTGGAACATCGAGGAGGCCACGACCCACCCGTCGCGCCGCAGCGCGTCCAGCCAGGTGCCGTCCATCTTGTGGTTGTAGTTGCTGCCCTGGCCGTGGAAGAAGATCGCGACGCCCTTGGGCTCGCTGGTCGCCGGCAGGTTGACCCGCACGCGCTGCCCGTCGAGGGTGCCGCGGACCTGCTCGGCCGGCCGCTCGCCGCTGGCACCGGTGGTGAGCACGACGAGCGCGAGGGCGAGCACAGTGGCCAGCAGCGCCTGTGCGATGCGCTTGGCGGTCATCGACGTCCCCCTGGGTCCTGGCTCGGTCACGGCCCGTCTCGCCGTGCGCGCACCATTGTGCGTGCGGGCACCGACAACCGCGAGCGGGGTCCACGAGCGAGCACCCCCGCACGGGGTCGCCTCACCAGGGGAACGAGGTGCCCGTCCGCTCCTCGGAGAGCTCCCACAACCGTCGCGCGGCGTCGACGTCGCGGGCCTCGGCCGAGCGCGGTCAGGGTCGCCGCCGCGGCCTCGCCCCGCGCGGGGTCGCGGACCGCGAGCACGACGTGGCCGCCGGCGTCGACCAGCTTCCGCGCGGCCTCGAGCCCGATCCCGGAGTTGGCCCCCGTGACGACGTACGTGGTGCCGGTGAGGTCGGGCAGGTCGGTGCGGTCGGAGGCCATGGCGTGGAACCTAGCGGGCCGCGCCCACCCGACTGCCGCGCGGGCGGCCGGGGAGCGGGGGTCAGTCGACGAGCGCCTCGGCGTAGGCCCGGGTACGCCGGGCGGCGGCCCCCTCCTCGCGCTCCAGCGCCTCGGTGAGCAGCGAGACCAGGGCCTCGAGCTGCACGTCGGAGCTGGCGCCGATCTCCTCGTCGGACCCGTCGAGGGCGCGCGCCGCGAGCCCTGCCTTGGAGTCGATGAGCTCGGCGATGCGGGTGTCGATGGTGTGCGCGGCGATGACGCGCCAGGCGGTGACCGGGAGCTCCTGGCCAATGCGGTGGATGCGGTCGATCGCCTGGGTCTGCTCGGCGTCGGTCCACGACAGCTCGGCCAGCACCAGGTTGGAGGCCACCTGCAGGTTGAGCCCCACGCCGGCGGCCATGAGCGAGCAGACGACGATCGAGACCTCGGGGTCGTTGACGAAGGCGTCGATCGCGGCCTCGCGGGCCTTGGGCGTCTGGTCGCCGCGGATGGAGGTGTACTTCAGGCCGCGCTCGGCGAAGAGGTTCTCCGCAGCGTCCATGACGTCGACGTGCTTGGCGAAGAAGACGACCTTGCCCACGTTGCGCGCCAGCTGGGCGGCGTAGTCGGCCGCGAGCCCGGCCTTGGCCTGACCGATGCGGCGGACCATGGAGAAGACGTTCTCCCCGTCCTTCTTGTTGGAGGAGTCCTCCAGCTCCCAGCCCGCGACGCGGCGGACCAGCTCGTGGTCGATGCCCTCGACGACGCGTCCGGAGACCCGGGTCTCCAGGGCGGTGTGGTACCTCGCGACCATCCGGCGGGCCAGCTCGGTCTCGGCTGCGCGGATGGAGCGGCCGACCGCGTCGTCGAGCTCGACCGGCAGGTCGGCCACGCGGCGGGCCGGGATGTCGGCGGCCACGTCGACCTTGCGACGGCGCACGATGCCCTGCTGGACCACCGCGTTGCGGGCGGCGCCGTAGAAGGAGGGCCCGTCGGCCGGGGTCAGGCCGGTCTCCTCGAGCGCCTCCATGAGCGGACCGAGCGGCATGGTGTCGTCGATCCAGCCGAGGAACTGCCAGATCGCGCGGAAGTCCTCGATGTCGTTGATCAGCGGGGTCCCGGTCAGCGCCATCATCAGCGGCCGGGCGTAGCGGGCGCGGATGCGGTCGGCGAGGTGCAGGACGTGCTGGGAGCGCTGCGAGGTCTTGTTCTTGATGAAGTGCGCCTCGTCGACGACCATCCCCTTGAACCCGAAGTCGCCCAGCCAGCCCACGTGCCGGTCGAGGATCTCGTAGTTCACGACCACGATGTCGGCCCAGCCGTCGACGTCCCAGCCGTCACCGTGGATGACGGTCGCGGTGCGCTGCGGGGTCCAGGTGCCGACCTCGCGTGCCCAGCTGGTCTTGACGACGTTCGGCACGACGACGAGCAGCGGGTAGGCGTCGGCGGCCTGCGCGGCCAGCAGCGCCTGCGCGGTCTTGCCGAGACCGGGCTCGTCGGCCAGCAGGAACGTGCGGTGGCCCTGGGCGGCGGCCTCCACCACCTGCGACTGGTGCTTCATCAGCTCGCGTCCGCCCGGGGCGACCAGCGAGCCGGGCTCGGGGAGCGGCATGCACGCAGCGTTGCCGCCGTACTCGAAGGAGCGGAAGAGCGGGCCGAGCAACTCCCAGCCGGCGAGCCGGCGGGGGCGGGCCTTGAGGGCAGCGCCGGAGAAGTCGGGGGTGAGGAAGGGGTTGGCGAGGCGGCGGGAGACCACGCTCTGGGGGACGATCCGCTTCTCGACCGTGCCCTCGCCGTCGACCTCCTCCTCGGGCTCGGGCTCCTCGACCTCGAGGCCGGCCCGGCGCTGCATGTCGCGGCGCAGGTCCTCAGCGGCCTCGCCGATCTCGGCGTCCTCGGCCAGCAGGTGCAGCAGGGTCGTGTCGCGGGTGGCGGTCTTGGCGAGGATGGTGGCGATGCCGTCGAGGCGCTTGAGCTGCTCGGCGCGCTGGGAGTCCGAGACCTCGGTGTCGGCCTTGATCCGGGCCCGCTCCTCGCGGACGAGCAGGGCCACGACCTGGAACTTCGTGCGCGCGCTCGGCGGCACGGCGCCCCGCTGGGCCGAGCCCTCGACCTCGCGCACGGCGCGGGCCAGCACGGGGATGATCCCCTCGTTGTCGAGGTCGCGCACCCGTCGCTGGGGTCGCTGACCGTTGGTACGACGCTGGGCTCGTCGAGCCACTCGCTCCTCCTCCGTGGGCCCGGATGGCGACGTGCGGCCGGGCTGGGTTCGGCTGTCCGGGACCGATCGCAGGTCCCCGACGGGGCCGGTGTCCGCACCGGGTGTCCTCTCGCTGCCTCTGGTGCGCTGCTGGGCGCTGCCGGGAGCGGGGTGCCACGGTGGGGCGGACCACACGATCGTCTCACACGACCCGTGACGCCGCGGCATCCCCCACGACCTGCGCCACTTCGCTCGGGCACGGCCCGACGTGAGTGGGGACGCCCCACGCGGTCCGCGGTCCCGGTCGCTCCCACCCCGGTGGGTGTGATTGGGCATCGCGTCCGCGGCGCAGGCTTGACGCTGTCGCCGATCGCCGAATCACCACGTCCGGGTGGTGCTTCCACCCGTAGGGGTGATGGCCGGATGACAGCCGCGGCCGGGGGCCGGAATCCTCCCCGGTCGCGGCCCCTGGGAGCAGGGTCCGAGACCGCCGCGCCCGGACGGGACGAGCGTGCGCCGGGGGGCTCCCACGCCCGGCCCGTGGGCGCGTCCGGGTTCCCGGCGCCGTCGGGGCGCCGACCGTGCCGATGACGGCACAGGGGCGCCGGACCGGTCGGTCCGACGCCCCCTTCGAGGTCCTGGTGGCACTCAGGAACCGGTGCTGCCCGCCCCGTGCGCGACCGCCTCGAGGAGCGCGTTGTTGAACGACGGGATGTCGTCGGGGTTGCGGCTGGTGATCAGGTTGCCGTCGGTGACGACCGGCTCGTCGACCCAGGTGCCGCCGGCGTTGCGGATGTCGGTCTGCAGGCTCGGCCACGAGGTGAGGGTGCGACCGTCGAGCACACCGGCCTCGACGAGGGTCCACGGCGCGTGGCAGATGGCCGCGACGGGCTTGCCGGAGGCGACGAACTCGCGGATGAAGGCCACCGAGGCCTCGTCCATCCGCAGGGCGTCGGGGTTCGCGACCCCGCCGGGCAGCACGAGCGCGGCGTAGTCGTCGATGGAGGCGCTGGCGACCTCCTTGTCCACGGGGCGGGTCTCGGCCTTGTCGAGGTGCTCGAAGAGCTGGACCTCACCGGACTCCGGGGACAGCAGCACCGCCTCGTGGCCGGCGTCGGTCACCGCCTGCCAGGGCTCCACCAGCTCGGCCTTCTCGATGCCTTCGGACGCGGTCAGGAATGCGATCGTGGTCATCCCTCGACGGTAAAGGGGCACCCGGATCCCACCACCGCCCTCAGGGGTGGCCACCCGTCCGGGTGCGCACGCGTCGGCTGGGCAGCGGGTACGTGACGCGCATGGCACACGACGCGCTGCTGCTCATCGACCTGCAGTACGACTGGTTCTCCGACGCCGAGCTCGACCGCTGTCGCGAGGACCTCGTCGCGACGTGCAACCGGCTGGTCGTGGCCGCGCACCGCAGCGGCGTACCGGTGCTGGAGGTGCGCACCGTCCACGAGCCCGACCGGAGCACCTGGACGCTGACGATGCTCGAGGACGACCAGGGTGTCAGCGTCCGGGGCACGCCCGGGGCCGAGCGGGTCGCTGGCCTCGAGCCCGGACCGGCGACCGTGGTCGAGAAGACCCGCGACAGCGTCTTCTTCGGCACCACGCTCGAGCAGGACCTGCGCGCCCAGGACGTACGCCGGGTCGTGCTGTGCGGGGTGAGCACCGAGTCCTGCATCGCCGCCTCGGCGCGCGACGCCTTCGCCCGGGACCTCGCGGTCGTGCTCGTCTCGGACGCGACGGCCTCGGTCAGCTGGGAGGAGCACGACCACACGCTGGCCATGCTGCACGACCAGCACCGCCAGGAGGTGCTGACCGCCGACGAGGTGGTGGCCCGGTGGGCGGACGCGACGCAGGGCCCGGGACGGTGACGGTCTACCTCGCCTGGTCGCCGGAGCCCTTCGACCCCGGTCTGTCGGGCGTGGTCGACGGGCCGTGGCGCGAGATCCTGCGGGCCGAGGACCACCTGCTGCTGGTCGACAGCGACGACACGCTCTCGCGCGTCTACCACCACCTGAAGTGGTCCTTCGAGGGCTCGCCGCCGCTGCTGGTGACCGCCTGCGACGGCGCTCCGAAGCTCAAGGGGCTGCCCGCCGGCACGACCTCCTGGGTCCGGGCGCGGGCCGGGGCAGCACGCGGTCGGGCCTGACCTGCCGGGGCCCGCGGACGGGAGGACCGGGCCGCGCTGCTGGACCCGGCCCTCGTCCGTGGGGTCAGGGGCTGGAGATGCCCGCGACCAGCTCGCCGACCTGCTGGGCCGGGAGCGCCCGCGCCACGTCGGCCTGGCTGAGGATGCCGACCAGGTCGTGCCCGTCGATGACCGGCAGCCGCCGGACGTCGTGCTCGAGCATGGTGCGCAGCGCCTCGGCGACGTCGTCGTCGGCGCCGATCGTGACCGGCTTGCCGTCGGCGTAGTCCGCCACGGTCATCTGCGTGGTGTCGTGGCCCTGCGCGACGCAGCGCAGCACGATGTCGCGATCGGTGATCATCCCGGCCAGCCGGTCGTCCTCGCCGCAGATCGGCAGGGCTCCGACGCCGAGGTCGCGCATCTTCTGCGCCGCCTGCGACACCGTCTCGTCGGTGCGGGCGCACTCGGCTCCCGCGGTCATGAGTTCTCGTGCGGTCGTCATGTTCTCCTCCTCGTGGATGGGTGACTGACCCACGACTGGTAACCGCCGCTCCCACGCGCATGCCGCTCCATCGGGTGACCCGCGGAGCCGGGCGGGGTCAGTCGCGCCGGCGACGCAGCAGCGGTCGCGTGGCGGGGCCCTCCAGCACCTCGCCGTCCGGGCCGAACCGGGATCCGTGCAGCGGGCAGTCGTAGCTGCCCTCCAGGTCGTTCCAACGCAGCGGCCCGCCGAGGTGGGTGCACACGGGAGCGACGGCGCAGTCCCCGGAGACGGCACGCTGCGGCGTGCGCGTGCGGGGGTCGACAGCGCGGGCGAGCGCCTCCGCCCCGCCCCGGACCACTCCGACCTGGAGCGCCGCCAGGGCCGGGGCGTCCTGCCAGCGCCAGGGGCGGTCGTAGAGCGGCTCGGCCCAGCCGACGGGCTCGCCGGTGAGCGTGCCGCGCAGCGCCAGTGCGGCCGCGATGCCGCTGGTGATGCCCCACTTGTTGAAGCCGGTGGCCACGTGGACGTCGGGGGACGCCCCACCGAGGCTGCCGACGAGTGGGAGGTGGTCGGTGGTGCTGTAGTCCTGCGCCGACCAGCGGCCCAGCTCGCGGGCGCCACCCCAGTGCTCGTCGACCCAGGAGCGGACGGCGTCGGCCTGTCCCGGCTCCAGGCCGTCGCGGGCGGTCGGGTGGCCCGAGCCGCCGGCGAGCAGCACCGGACGACCACCGATCGTGGCCCCGCGGAAGCTGCGCGAGGGGCCGCTGGCGGCCAGCGCCATCTCGACCGGCTCCTCCCCGACCTCAAAGGCCAGGAGGTAGCTGCGCTGGGCCGTCACCCGCGCGAAGTGCAGGCGCCGGTCGACGGTCGGTGCGCCCGTCGCGAGCACCACGTGCCGGGCCCCCACCTCGGCCGCGGCTCCCCCGCCCGTCGGGTGCAGCTGGACGCGCACCCGGTCCTTGCGCTGGCGCACGCGTCGCATCCGCCAGCCGGTGACCAGGTGCCCGCCGGCGGCGGTGTACGCCGCTGCCAGGCCGGTCACGAGGTCGACCGGGTCCAGCTGCAGCTGGTCGCGCAGCACGACGGCCCGGTCCGCGGGGACCGGCAGGTCCGGGTCCTCGACCAGCTCGACGGGCAGGCCCAGGTCGAGGGCGACCCGGTGCTCCCGCTCGACCGCCTCCACCCCGTCGGGGCCCTCGCCCCAGGTGACCGCGGGCCGCTCCTGGAGCGCGACCCCGAGGTCACCGGCCCGCTGGCGCAGCCACTCCTGGGCGGCGAGCGTGCTGCCGACGTACGCCTGGACCGACTCCCACCGTGCGGAGCGGGCCGCGCTGGAGAGCAACGTGCCCTGGAGCGCGGAGACCTTGCCGGTCGTGCGTCCCGAGGTGACGGCGCCCGCGTGCCGGGCCTCGACGACCAGCACCGAGAGCCCACTCTCGACCAGCAGCAGCGCGGTCGTCAGGCCGGTCAGCCCGGCCCCGATCACGACGACGTCGTGGTGCGCCGCGGTGAGGAGGTCCGCGCCCTGGCCCGGGCCGGAGCCCGCCCCGGCGCAACCACGCTGCTTCCACCAGATGCTCTCCGCCATGTCTCTCGTCCCGTCCGCTGCGTCCGTGTCTCGTCAGGTGCCTGGGCGCGTGTGCGCGGCTGGGTGGTGCCCCGCGGAGAGCTCGGCAGCCCCACCCCCTCGGCCGGTCCGGGTCGGCGAGGTCACCCGAGCGAGTGCGCTTGACCGCCCTGGCGCGGGGAACCCCGTAGGGCATGAGCACCAACCGACGCGTCATCGACACCACGCCCGAGCGGGTCTGGGACGTCCTCACCGACGGCTGGCTCTACCCGCTGTGGGTGGTCGGCGCCTCCCGGATGCGCGAGGTGGACCCCGGATGGCCGGCCAGCGGGAGCCGGCTGCACCACTCGGTCGGCACCTGGCCGCTGCTGCTGGACGACACCACGGAGTCCGTCGAGTGTCGGCCCGGGTCGCTGCTGCGCCTGCACGCGCGCGCCTGGCCGACGGGCGAAGCGGAGGTCGAGATCACGCTCGAGCCCGAGGGCGCCGGCACCCTGGTCACGATCCGGGAGGACGCGCGCACCGGCCCGGGCAAGCTCGTCCCGGCCCCGCTGCGCCAGCCGCCGCTCACCTGGCGCAACACCGAGACGCTGCGCCGGTTGGCCTACGTGGCCGAGCGCCGCGCGGGCTGAGGGCCGCGGGGCCGACCCACGAGCACCCCTGTCGGGGGTCAGGGGGGTCGCGGCCGCCGCCTGCAGGGGGTGGAGCGGCGGCCGCGACCGTTCGGGGGGCTCAGTCGGGCCGGCGCGCCGCTTCCTCGGCGTCCTCCACGACCTGGGCCGCGACGTCGGCCAGCCGCTCGTTGCGGGTGCTGGAGTAGCGCTGCAGCACCGCGAAGGCACCGGCGGTCGTGAGCCGGTGCCGCTCCATCAGCACCCCCTGGGCGACTCCGATCTGGTGCCGGGTCCCGAGCGCGCTCTCCAGGCCGGTGATCACCTTGGCGGCGTCCAGGGCAGCGGCCGCGTGCGTGGCGTAGAGCAGCGCGACGTCGTACGCCGGTCCCGACCAGGCCCCCGCCTCGGCGCCGAGCAGCGTGATCACCGCCTGGGTGCGGGCGCCGAAGACCATCGGCAGGGCGAGCACCGAGGCGACCCCCTGATCCACGGCGCTCTCGCGCCACCCGGCCCACCGCTGCTCCTGGCGGAGGTCCAGGCCGACGACCGGCTCGGCCGAGGAGAAGGCGGCCACCGTGGGGCCCGCCCCCGTGGTGCGCTGGTGCTCCTCGAGCCGCTCGGCCACCTCGGAGGTGGCGGCTGCCACGACCAGGCGGCCGCGCCGACCGCGGACGGTGAGGGTGGCGTGCTCGCAGCCGTCGACGACCTCGACCGCGAGCGCGCAGATGCGGCTGGCGGTCTGGGACTCGTCGCGCTCGGCGGCGAGGTCGTGGGAGACCTGGGCGAGCAGGGACGCGAGATCCTCGCGCGTCATTCGGGACCACCTAGGAGAACGGCTCTGCACCTGCGCCCGTCTTCTCCAGGCAGGCGCATCATGCCCTGCCGCACCCAGGGCGCGCACATCACGACACACCTCGGACCGCGGCGGGACGGAACCCGGTCCTCCGGTCCGGGTACACCGTCGACCAGCCCGCCGGGCCCGCTCGACGGGGCCGTCACGGACCGGTGGGGCTGGATCCGAGCGAGGTGGGTACCAGCAGGCCACCCCCACCAGAGGAGGCCAGCACCATGCCCCGCAGCACCACTCCCCCTGCCCCGTCCACCCCGGTCGGCACCGCGCCCGCCGGCACCAGTGGCGCCGGTCCCACCGAGCCCGCGTCCGCCGGACCCGGCACCGTCCTGGTCTCCCTGCCCGAGTGGCAGAGCCCGCTCTCCGTGGGCCTCGTCGCCCTGCTCTCCGAGCAGCCCGGCGTGCACCTGGTGCCGAGTGCGACCATCGGCACCGCCCCGCAGCGCGGGGTGCTGCTGCACGACGCGGGCGCCCCGCCGGCGTCGTACGCCGCTGCGGTGACCGCCGCCCGCGCCGCCGGCTGGACCTGCCTGGCACTCGCGTGGCCCGAGGAGCAGCGTCGCCTGCTCAAGACCCCCGCCGCCGGTCCCGACCCCGACGGCTGGCTGCCCAAGAGCGCCGACGGGCCGATGCTGGCCGCGGCGATCCGGCACGCGTTCCGCAAGCCCGCGCCCGAGGTGAGCGGCCCCGGCACGGGCGCCCGCGGGTCCGCAGCGCAGAGCCTGAGCCAGCGCGAGCGGCAGATGCTCGTGCTCATCGCCGCCGGGCTGAGCAACGACGAGATCGCCGCGCGCTGCTACCTCAGCATCAACTCGGTCAAGACCTTCGTGCGTGCGGCTTACCGCAAGATCGGCGTCGAGCGTCGCGTCGACGCCGCCATGTGGGTGGCCGAGCACTTGGAGACCAGCGAGGTCCCCGCGCTGCCGGAGGACGAGGTCGCGATCGATCCCGGCAGCCGGCTGGCTGCGGTCTGACCCGCTCCCCCACCGGCCCTCCCACCTCCGGAGCGCGGCCCGGCTGACCGACCGCCCCGCTCGGCAGCCGGGCCGTCCCACGTCCGGACCGGGAGGCGGTCCCTAGCGGGCCAGCTCCGCGGGGATGCCGACCACCTCGACGATGCGGGCAGCCACCTGCCGCAGCGGCAGGTTGTGGTCGTTGGAGAGCCGTCGCAGGACCTCGAAGGCCTGGTCGGTGCGCAGCTCGTAACGAGCCATGAGGATCCCCTGCGCGATCCCGATCTGGTGCCGGGAGTCGACGGCCGTCCGCAGGCCCTCGACCAGCTTGGCCTGGCTCAGCGCCGAGGCCGCGAGGCTGGCGTAGACCTCGGCGACGTTCAGGGCGTCGTCGTCGAAGGCGTGCGGGTCCGCGGCGTACAGGTTGATCGCCCCGATCTCCTCCCGCTCGGTGCTCAGGCGGATCGACAGCACGGAGTGGAAGCCGATCTCGACCGCGCGCGGCGACCACCGCGACCAGCGCATGTCCGCGGCGAGGTCATGACTGCGGAAGCTGCCCCCGCCCTCGGCCGACTCCAGGCAGGGTCCCTCGTCGAGGTCGTACTGCGCGTGGTCGGCCTGCGAGACCTGCTCAGAGGTCGCGGCCGCCGTGCCGAGGACCCCCCGGCGCCCGCGCAGGGTCAGCCCGCACCCGTCCGCCTTCGGGACGACGTCGAGCGCGCGCTGGACGACCAGGTCCGTGGTCAGCCCGGTGTTGCCGTCGGGCAGCAGGTGCTGGGAGACCCCGGCCAGCCAGGCGGCGAGACCGGTGTCCGCGGCTGGAGCATCGGGGTGGGCGGCGTCGTCGGGCGTCGCGAGGGAGTCGGTGGTCATCGTGTGGCACCTCCGGCGGGGTCAGGGGATGGCGTGCGCCGGGACCCTCGGGGCTCGTCGGCGGGCGCGGACGGCTCTCCGCCCCGGCTGGTCGTGTCGGGGCCAAGCGCTCGATGATCCCGGCTGGAACCAGCCTCCACCAGGTTCTTCACCCCTTCGGTGGCGCCCTCGCCTAGCCGGGACGTCGATCGGCGCCTACGGTGGAGAGATCTTGGGAGCTGCAGAACAGCCGGTTCCCTGCGCAGCCACCTCCTGAGCGTGGCATCACCCAGGAGCCGCCCCATGGCGATCCACGTCCCGTCCTCTCCGGCTCTGCCTGCCACGGCAGACGACGAGCACACCCCCGGACCCACCCGCCCGTTCCTGCCCGTGCCCGACGACGCCGCGCCGGCGACCCGCCCCGCCCGGGCGGGCCACCAGGGCGACGACGCCCGACGGCGTACGACGACCGCGCTCGTCGCCTTCGCCCACGGCCTCCCGGCCGACCGGCCGGCCCGGCAGCTGGTGCTCACCAGCGTCGTGCGGCTCAACACCGGCGTGGCCGAGGCCGTCGCCGCGCGGTACCGCCGCCGCGGTGTCGACGGCGACGACCTGACCCAGGCCGCCTACGAGGGCCTGGTCAAGGCCGTGAGGCGCTTCGACCCGACCAAGGCCGAGGACCTGCTGAGCTTCGCCGTGCCGACGATCCGCGGAGAGGTGCAGCGGCACTTCCGCGACCGGTCGTGGTCGGTGCGTCCGCCGCGGGCACTGCAGGAGCTCGAGGGCCGGGCGCGCAAGGAGTCCGACCGCCTGCTGCAGCTCCTCGGTCGCGAGGCCACCCTCGAGGAGCTGGCGCACGCGCTCGGCGTCTCGGTGGCCGAGTGCGCCCAGGCGCTCAACGCGCACCACGCCTGGAGCGCGCTCTCCCTCGACAAGCCGCTCGACGTCGGCGACGGGGAGACCGGCCCGACGCTGGGCGGTCGGCTAAGCGAGGACGCCGGCTTCGGCCGCATCGACGACCTGCTCTCGCTGCGTCCGGCGCTGGCCACGCTCGGCGAGCGGGACCGGCTGGTGGTGCAGCTGCGCTTCGTCGACGAGCTCACCCAAGGCGAGATCGCCGAGCGGCTCGGGGTCACGCAGACCCATGTGTCACGGCTGCTGCACCGCATCCTGCGGCGACTGCGCCACCAGCTCGACGGGCCCGCGCCCGCGCCCGTACCCCGCCACCGGGTCGTCCCGTCGTCCGCCGCCTGAGACGCCGAGTGGGCAGGACCTCCGCGAAGAGCTGCCCGCTCGGCCTCTCGGGAGCTCGGCCGCGGACGGCATCACCCACCGAGGTGGGTGCCGCGACCGGCCCAGCGGGAACCCTCCAGGCATGCCTGAGCACCCGCACGACGACGTACCCGCCCCCGAGCACACGCGCCCCGACGGCGTCAGCGACGCCACCGTCGAGGCCATCGGGCGGCTGAGCAAGGCCCTGGACCTCTGCGAGGAGTCCCGCGGTCACCTGTACGCCTTCCACCGCCGCACCGGCGACACCGAGCGCTGCCTGCGCGAGGCCGTCGACCTCTTCCGCGAGGCCGGCCACGACGAGCTGGCGCAGCGCTTGGACGACGAGCTCGTCGGACGCAACGTCATCGCCGGCCGGTGGACCTTCCAGGTCGTCGAGGACTACGACGACCACTACTACACCGCCTTCACCGGGCTCGAGCGCGAGGTGCGCGAGCAGCTCGTGCAGGGCCGCCGCCACGTGCACGAGGCGGAGATGAAGGAGTCCCACCGCACCCAGGGCCGCCGCCACCACGAGGCACGCCCCGACCTGGCCCCGAGCCCGGAAGGAGCGTCGTCGTGAACGTCCGGACCAAGGCGATCGTCGCCATCGTCGTCGGGTTCTTCGTCATCGGCCTGACGATCATGCTGATCGTCGGGCTCGTCTCCGGCGACGAGGTGGACCGCGAGGAGAACCCCGTCATCGGCGGACTCGCTGCCGGTCCCGCGGCTCCCGCCCTTTCCTGACCCCTCCCTCCGGGGCGACCGTCATCTCGCCGAGCCGGCGCATCTTTCCGTACAGCTCGTACGGAAAGATGCGCCGGTTCGGCGTCCTGTGGTCAGTCAGCGCAGGAGCACCAGGACCCCGCCGGCGCAGGGACGGACCTCCTCGACGGTGAGCCCGTGGGCCGCGGCAGCCTCGGCGACTGCGCCGGTCGCCTGCTCGGCGGTGCCGAGCTGGAGCACGAGCGCACCCCCGGGCAGCAGCACCGTGGCCGCGGTCCGGACGCACGCCACCGCGAGGTCGGTGCCGTCGGGGCCGCCGTCGATGGCGCCCGGCGGGTCCTCGGGGAAGCGGTCGATGCCGGCCGACGGCACCCACGGCGGGTCGGCGAGCACCAGCGCGTAGCGGGTCGGCTCCTCGGCCACCTCCTCGATGGTGGCCGTCCGGGCGTGCACCTGCGCGCCGATGCCGTTGCGCGCGGCGTTGTCGGCGGCGTACGCCGTCGCGACGGGCTCCCGGTCGACGCAGACGAGCTCGCGGCGCGTCCCGGCGACGGTCAGCAGGCCGATGTGCCCGGCTCCGCTGCACAGCTCCAGCACCGGCCCCGGGGGCAGGGTCGTCAGCAGGCGGGCCGCCCAGCGGGACTGGTCGGCGGTCCAGGGCCGCGGCTCGAGGATGCGGGGGTCCCACGCGATCTCGAGCCGGCCGACGAAGGCGGTGCGCCGGTCGTCCGGAGCGAGGTCGAGGACGTCGTGGCTGGCGGCGGCCGGCTTCGGGACGGACGCGCCCACGCACTGGTCGACGGTCGGGGGGAGGGCCGAGGTCTGCACCGGACCAGTCCATCCCGGGCGCCGCCGGCGCGACTTCGATCGTGCGGGTGAGTCCGTTGTCCAGCAGACGTGAGCCGCGTCCCACCGGGGGTCTGGACCAGACCGGCCCGCGCCGCGATCCGCACCTGTCCCGCACCTGCACCGCCCTAGCCTGCGACCATGACCCGTGCTCGTGCACGGCGGCTCGGCGCCGGCTCCCTCCCCCGTTCCACGACCTGTTCCACGACCCGTCCAGCGACCCGCTCCACCTCGGGCCCCGCGTCCCGCCCGCTGGCGGCCCTCGCGCTGCTGGCGCTCCTGGCCACCCCGGCCCTGGCCGGCTGCGGTTCCGGGGAGAGCGGCGGCCAGGGCGGGGCGCAGGCGCCGGCCGCCGACGTGGAGCAGCCCGGCGAGAGCTGGACCGTCCTCATCTACTCGATGGCCGACACCGACCTCGAGCCCTTCATGGTGACTGACATCAACGAGGCCGGCGAGGTCGGCTCGACCGACAAGCTGAAGGTGCGCGCCTTCGTCGACCGCAACGCCGGGTACGGCGAGGAGCCGCTCCTCGACCAGGGCGACTGGGTCGGCGGGCGGGTGCTGGACCTCACCGAGCCAGGCCGCACCGAGCTGGTGGCCGACCTGGGTGACGTGAACTCCGCCGACCCCGCGACACTGGCCGACTTCATCGCCCAGGGCATCGCGGACCACCCGGCCGACAAGTACGCTCTCATCATCTCCGACCACGGCGCCGGGTGGCCGGGCATCGGACCCGACGAGGGGTCCGACTACGACGTCCTGGACCTCATCGACATCGGTGACGGCATCAGCGCCGGGCTGGAGGAGGCCGGCGTGGAGAAGCTCGACCTGTTGGGCTTCGACGCCTGCCTCATGGCCAGCTACGAGGTCGCCAGCGCCATGGCGCCCGTGGCCCGGCGGATGGTCGCCTCCCAGGAGCTCGAGCCCGGCCACGGCTGGGACTACCGCAGCCTCTCGGTGCTGGCCGAGGACCCCACCACCGGCACCGAGACCTTCGGCTCGGCGATCCTCGACGGCTTCGAGCAGCAGGCGATCGACTCCGGCACGGAGGCCGACATCACCCTCTCGATGATCGACCTGACCCGGATGCCGGCGCTCGACGAGGCGGTCGAGGCGTTCAGCGACGAGCTCGGCCAGACCCCCGAGGTCGCGCCGGCCGTGGGCCGCGCGGAGAGCACCGTCTTGGCCTTCGGCAAGAGCCCCGACCCCATGCAGGACAGCAACCACTCCGACCTCGGCCTGCTGGTCGAGGCGATCGGGGCGGACGCCGAGGAGGTGTCTGCGCCGGCCGAGGCGATCGCGACGGCCCTCGACGACGTGGTCATCGACTCCGTGGCCGGCCCGGCGACGGCCGACGCCACCGGTCTCTCGGTCTACCTGCCGCCCTCCGCGGACCTCGCCGACCCGGCGTACCAGGAGGTCGCCGAGGCCGACCCGTGGGAGGAGCTGCTGCTGGAGTACTACGAGGCCGGCGACGCGATCCCCACCGACGAGCTGCCGGAGTTCGACACCGCCGACGGCGAGCCGACCGTGAACCTGGCCGAGGACGGCACCTTGGAGCTGAAGGCCAGCTTCGCCGACGCGGCGCTGGGCAACCTCACCGATGCGGTCATCTCCTACGGCCTGGTCAACGGCGACGGGTCGGTGACCTACCTCGGCGAGGAGATCGCCGACGTCGACCCCGACACCGCCGAGGTCTACGGCACCTACGACCTGACGGTCCTGGTCCTCGACGACCAGGTGGACACCGCCTACGGCTACCTCGACCTCGACCTCAGCGAGGACCTGGCCTACGGCTACCTCGACATCCCGCTGACCTACTACCCCTCCTACGACCCGGAGACCCCCCAGGAGGCCCTGCTCTCCGCGGTGCTGGACGTCGAGGGTGGCGGCTTCGTCAGCGAGACGCTCTACGGCTACGACCCCGACAGCCAGGGGTACGGCGAGCTGCCGCCCGACCCCGAGGGGCTGCTCGTGCCGGACGTGCTGACCTACACCGCCGACGGCGAGGGGATCTGGGAGCCGACCACCGACGTCGGGCTCTACGCCGACATCCCCAACCTGCTCTACGACTTCGAGCCGCTAGAGTCCGGCACCGAGATCTGGGTCGAGCTGACCGCCACCGACTACGGCGGGAACTCCGCGACCACCGGCACGCAGGTCACCGTGCCCTAGCCGGGGCTCGCTCCCCGAGGGCGGAGTCACCGGAAAGGTCGGTGCGGCGAGCGCGCCGGGTCCGTGAGGATCACGCGCATGGCCTCCCGCACCGCGAACTTCTGCATCGACTCCGCCAACCCGCTGTCCCAGGTGAGGTGGTGGGCCCAGGTGCTGGAGGACTTCCGCCTGCCCGACGCCGAGCTCGGTCCGGACGACGACGAGTGCTGGCTGGTCGGCCCCGGGGGCCGGGAGATCATCTTCATCCGGGTGCCGGAGCCCAAGACGGTCAAGAACCGCATGCACATGTGCCTGCGGCCCACCGACCGGTCCCGCGACGAGGAGGTCGAGCGCGTCCTCGGCCTCGGCGCCACGCTCGTCGACGACCTGCGCAAGGGTGACAAGGGCTGGGCCGTGCTCGCCGACCCCGAGGGCAACGAGTTCTGCGTGCTCACGCCTGCCGGCTGAGGCGTTCCGGACGTGCCGGCCGCCTCGGCCGTCAGTAGTCCTCGAGCGGACGATCGGAGCCGCTGCGCCGGGGGCGCGGGACGGCGCGGGGCCCGGCGCCGCGGCGTACGAGCTTGTGCGAGCCGTCGCACCACGGCGCGCTGCCGGTGGCACCGCAGCGGCAGACCGCGACGACCGGGCGCTCGGAGTGGTGCTTGACGCCGTCCTCGTCCTCGACGGTGACCGGGCCAGGCAGCAGGATCGGGCCGTCGGCGCACAGCATGACCTCGCGCTCGTCGGTCGCTCGTCCGGCTCGGCTGCTCATGCGACCGCCGGCTCCCGGTCGGCGCCGACGTGGGCGAGCACCGCGGTGGCGGTCGCCTGCTCGGCGAGCAGGCAGACCGCGCCGCCCCACAGCACGTCGGGCAGCGTGTCGGGGTCGTGCGCGACCAGCGAGCCGAGCATCCGGCGCACGGCCAGCTGCTCGTGCACCGCGTCGGCCACCATGTGCTCGCGGTAGTAGTCGACCATCTCCTCCGGCGCACCCACGCGCTCCAGCCCGCGCGCGACCCGGCGCGACGGCACCGCGCTGGTCACCTCGAAGGCCGCCAGGTGACCCAGCGCCGCCGGCACCAGCCGCCGGTGCAGGCCCAGCATCGACATCAGGTTGACCTGCTCCAGCACCTCGGGCAGCGCCTCGTCGACGTACGCCGCGTAGCCGCTGCCGAGGCCGCACGCCTCCACCCCGCGCCGCCACAGGACGGCGTGCAGTCGGGCCGGGTCGCCGTTGCCGTACTCGTCGGCGGCGATCGCCACCAGGTGCGCCTTGGTCTCGTCGTCGAGCCGCGGCAGGGTCCACATCGAGGGGTCCTGCTCGCGCACGTGGTAGATCGAGCGCTGCCGCAGCACCGCCAGCACCTGGTCGAGGTCCGCGTCGCGCTGGAGGAACGAGGCGATGGACCCACCGCCGGTGTCGGTCTCGCAGAGGTCGAAGAAGACCGGCGCCAGGTCCTCACCGGCCTCGCACCGCTGCTGCGCGGGCGCGACCACCGCGCGGGCGCGGCGTCGCCAGCGCGCCTCGAGGTCGTGCTCGAGGTGGGCCCGACACACGAGCAGCGCGGGATCCCACTCCAGGGCGTCGTCGACGCCCTCGAAGCCCCGGTGGTGCAGCTCGTAGAGGATCCACAGCGAGAGCGCCTCGTCCGCGGCGGAGTCCGGCTCCAGGCAACGCGTCACGCCGCGGCCGCCCAGGGCGGCGACGAGGGCCTCGGACAGCTCCCCGCGTGGCGTCGGCAGCGGCGGGGCGCCCCTCACGAGGCGTCCTCCCAGGCGTGCCACTCCCCGCGGCAGTCGGTGAAACCGGCGGGGCGCGCGGACGTGGTGGCATCGGGAGTGGTGCGAGGTGCAGGCGCGATCAGCCGCGCGACGGCGATGCGGGGCGAGCTGTCACACCGGTGACGCCCGGCGCTCGTGCGGAGGGAGGTGCGCCCGAGTGCGTGCTCGAGGCGGTCCAGCAGGCGGGTCATGCCCGACGAGGTGCCCCGGGTCGCCCGAGGCAGCCCCACCCCGAGGGATGACCGGGACCCGGCTGTGGCAGCTCCACCCCGATGAGTGAGGCCGCCCGCGACTGGACACCCGTCCGGGCGAGTCTGGTCCGCCCGCCAGTGGGCACCGTCCGTCTGGCACCGGCAGCCCGCCGGAGAACTCACGCAGCCGACCCCGCGGGCAGCCGGTGCCGGTGCGTGCGCCGTCAGAGGACCGGGCGACCGCCGGTGACGGCGACCCGGGCGCCGGAGACGTAGCTGGCCTCGTCGGAGGCGAGCAGGACGTACACCGGCGCCAGCTCGACGGGTTCCCCGGCCCGGCCGAGCGGGGTGTTCGCGCCGAACTCGGCGACCTTCTCGGCCGGCATCGTCGAGGGGATCAGCGGCGTCCACACCGGTCCGGGCGCCACGCTGTTGACCCGGATCCCGCGCTCGCCCCACAGCTGGGCCAGGCTCGCGCAGAGGTTGGCGATCGCGGCCTTCGTGGCGGCGTACGGCGCCAGGGTGGGGTTGGGGCTGTCGGAGTTCACCGACGAGCTGCCGATCACCGAGGAACCGGGGCGCAGGTGCGGCTCGGCGGCCTTGCAGAGGTGGAACATCGCCGAGAGGTTCGTCCCGATGGTGCGGTCCCACTCGTCGTCCGGGACGTCCTGGAGGGACTCGCGGGTCATCTGGTACGCCGCGTTGACCACCAGCACGTCCAGGGCGCCGAGCTCCTCGACGCAGCGGCGCACCAGCTCGCGGCAGTGCGCGGGGTCGGACACGTCGCCCGGGGCCAGCACGACGCGACGACCGGCCGCCTCGACGTACCGCCCGACGTCCTCGGCGTCCTCGTGCTCGTCCAGGTAGGAGACGAGCACGTCGGCGCCCTCGCGGGCGTAGGCGATCGCGACCGCGCGGCCGATGCCGCTGTCACCGCCGGTGACGAGGGCGACCTTGCCGGCCAGCCGGTCGTGGCCGCGGTAGGACGTCTCGCCACAGTCGGGCCGGGGCTCCATCCGCGACTGCAGCCCTGGCGGGTCCTGGGTCTGCGGCGGGCGCAGCGCGTCCCCGCTCACGCCTGGAGCCCGGAGCCGTCGGCGGCCGTGGCGCCGGCACCGAGGGCGTCGAGCCGCTCCTGCATGCTCGCCGCCACCTTGTCGCCGAGGATCTTCAGCCCCGGCGGGAGCAGCGGCTCGGCGAGCTTGGCCGCGCCGTGGGTGCGGAACTCAGCCCGGTAGGTCACCTGGGTCCCGCCCTCGGGCAGCCGCTCGAAGGTGATGGTGTCGTGCAGGTCCAGGGACTTCCCCGCGTCGCCGCGGAGCTCGAAGCGCTCCAGCGGCTCGATGGCGGACACGACGTAGTCGACCTCGCTCTGCGAGCCGAGGAAGGAGGAGACGTTGTGGTAGGTCGTGCCGACTCCCCCGTCGCCCGACGTGCGCTCGGTGCTGACCGTCGGCGGGTCCCACTCCTCGCTGGTGCGGAAGTCGGTCAGGTAGTCCCAGACGGAGTGGATGTCGGTCGTGGTCGTGAGCGTGCGCTCGACGTGGGCCATGGGCTCTGTTCCTCTCTCGCGACGTGACCCGGACGGGTCCTCGTGGTCAGATCGGTGCCCGGGTGACGGCCTCCCAGCCCTCACCCGCCCGGCGGACCAGCCCCAGCGCCTCGAACGCCTCGAACCAGCCGCGCGCCGGCCACTCCCCCCAGCGGCAGTGGAAGGTCCGGGCGTTGCGCAGCAGGGCGCCGAGGTGCTCGACCGGCGGGTCGCTGACCGGGTGGTGCTGGTGGTAGGCGCGGGCGTCGCCGGTCCACCCCAGCCCGAGACCGCGGGCCACCACGGTGCGCCCCAGGTCGGTGTCCTCGCAGCCGTAGCCGACGTACTCCTCGTGGTAGCCGCCGAGCTCGCGCCACGCGGCCGCTGAGACGGCGTACGACAGGGACCAGAAGAGGTCCGGGTCGCCGCGGTCCGACCGCTCGCCCGCCCGGGGGGCGGGGCGCGCCGGGTGGGGAGAGTCGAGGGCGGCCATCTCTCCAGCGTCCAGCGGGAGCACCCCGGGAGGCAGGTAGGTGACCGGCCCCGACCAGACGGCGCGGGGACCGGAGCGGACGGCGTCGGCGTACCCCGTGACCAGGTTCGGTCCGGCGAGGCAGTCGACGTCGAGCCCGACGAGCACGTCGCAGCCCTCGGCGGCGGCCCGGGCCATGCCGGTGTTGCGGGCCCGCGCCAGCGGGAGGCCACGCTCGTCGCCGTCGACGGCGACGACCAGGGTCGGCAGCGGTTCCTCGGCGACCACCTCGGCCAGGTCGGGGTCGTCCATGGCGACCACCACGTGCAGGTCGGGCAGACGTACGCCGGCGACGAGCGAGCGCCGCTGGCGACGCAGGTGCTCGTGACGACCGTGGGCCGTCGTGACGACGGCGACCCGGGACGGGCTGCTCACCGGACGTCCCGCAGCAGGGCCGCGAACCGGCCGGCGGCACCGCCGTCGACCCAGCTGCTCCATCGCCCGCCGTCCCGACCGGCGGTGCGCTCGAGCAGGTCCGGCCAGCCGGCGTCGGGCAGCGCGGGCAGCACCGTGACCGGCCAGCCGCCCGCGGCGAGGGCTGCTGCCGAGGTCACCTGCTCCTCGTGCGGGCGCGACTGCGGCACCACCACGGCGGGGCGGCGGGCGGCGGCGACCTCGGCGAGAGCGTTCTGCCCGGCGTGGGTGACCACCACCGAGGAGCGCTCGAGCAGCCCGGCGACGTCGTCGTGCCAGCGGCCGGGTCCGGCGACCTCCCAGCTCCACGTCGGGGTGGAGGCGCGGGCGCGGGACAGGAGGTCCTCGAGGGCCTCGGGGGCCAGGTCGTGGCCACCGGCACCGCCGAGGAACGTGACGGTCCGGGCGTGCGGGGAACGCTGTGCGACGGGGTGCCGCGAGAGCGCGCCGACCGCGTGGACGCGCTCGTGGACCTCCGTGGGCAGGCCCGGCAGCATCGCGACGGTCGCCTCCTCCGGCCAGGCGCCGACCAGGACGTCGGAGACGTCGAGCGCCAACCGGTGCGCGGCGTCGTCGCGCCGGCCGGGCAGCACGACCCCGACGACGGGCACGCCGTGCAGGCGCACCAGGAGGGTCACCTCGACCGAGACGTCCACGACCACCGCGCGCGGCCGGGCCGCGTCCAACCACGTGGAGAGCTGGTGGGAGCGCCGCGAGAGGCCGGGGTGGTGCGGCGGCACCCAGTGCAGCCTCCCCCCTGCCGTCGGGTCCCCGACGGTCGACGGCGGGTCGTCGGGTGCGAGGTGCACCCAGTCCCCCGCCCAGCCCTCGGGACGCGGCAACGAGGACAGCCCGGTCACGGGTTCCTCCAGCTCCCGGGCGACCGCGAGGGCACGGTGCAGGTGGCCACGGCCGTGGTGGTGCACGTACCAACCCAGGCCGCCGGTCCGGCTCACGCGGCGTGCTCCTGCGGGACCAGACCGGCGTAGACCGCCTCGTACTCCCTCACCATCCGCTCGGCGGACAGCGACCGCTCGGCGTGGGCGCGTACCTCGCCGCGGTCGCAGCGAGCCGCGACCTCGATCGCCTCGGCCAGTGCTGCGACGTCGTCGGCGGGCGCGAGCGCCCCGGTGCCGGGCACGACGACCTCCCGCAGTGCGCCCCGGTCGAACGCCGCGACCGGCGTGCCGCACGCCATCGCCTCGGCCGCGACCAGGCCGTAGGGCTCCTCCCACACCGGCGTCACCAGCGCCACGCTGGCCCGGGCGAGCAGCCGCGCGAGCGAGGCGTGGTCGAGGTGCCCGAGCAGCCGGGCGTCGGCACCGAGCCGGGGGGCCAGCTCCTCGGCGACGTACGCCGCGTCCTGCACCGGTCCGGCCAGCACGATCTCCCGCCCGGCGGCCCGCGCGGCGTCGACGGCGAGGTGCGGCGCCTTCTCCGGGACCAGCCGGCCGGTCCAGACGACCGGGCCGCCCCCCGGGCCCGGCCGCCAGGCGTCCACGTCGACCCCGTTGAGGACCGGGGTCGCCGTGAGCGTCCCCGCCCAGGCCTCGGCCGTCGCACGGCTGACCGCGGTCCACGACGAGGCGCCGGGGGCGACCGCGGCGGCGGACTCGATCCAGGGCAGCGGTGGCGTGTGGAGGGTGGTCAGGACAGGGACCGGCACGGCGCCGGCCATGGCGACCGGCAGGTGGTGGAGGCTGTGGTTGTGCACGACGTCGAACTGCTCGGCGCCATCGCGGGCCAGTCCCAGCATCAGGTCGAGGTAGGCGTGGTGCTCGGTCATCCACTCCAGCGACGGAGCGTTGACGTCCCGCATCGACGTGGGTGTCGGCACGAAGGGGTCCGGTCGCAGGTGCCGGACCGGCAGGTGCGGGTCGCAGCCGGCCGCGAACAGCGTCACGTCGTGACCGCGCGCGGCGAGCAGCCGGGCGAGGTGGTGGGTCAGCGACTCCAGCCCGCCGGCGAAGGGCTCGCGGACCGGGTAGCGGCTCGAGGCGACCAGGCAGACGCGCACCGGCCTCAGCCGACCCGTCGGGCGGAGACGGCGGCGGCGTACACCTCGTCGTGCACGTCGGCGACCAGGGCGCGCTGGGCCCGGCGCTCGTCGATGGTGGCGCCCAGTGCCGGCCGCTCGAGGACGGCGGTGCGCACGGCGTCGGCCAGGGAGTCGGCGTCCAGGCCGTGCTCGTCGTGGCCGTAGGTGAGCACCGGACCCTGCTCGGCGAAGTAGCCGCAGGTGGGCGCGACGACGGTGGTCCCGAGGTCGCGGCAGGCCTCCAGCCAGCCGGAGTGGGTGCCGAAGCGATAGGGCAGCACCGAGACGTCGAGCGAACCGAGGTAGGCGAAGAACGCGTCGTCGCCGAGGAAGTCGTGCACCCGCAGGTCGATCCGGCCCGCCGCCTGCTCGGCCCGCAGCAGCGCCGCCAGGTCGGCGTCGTGGTGGGCGCCGTCGGGCTCGAGCAGCTCGCGGTGCCCGTTGACCTGCAGCACCGCACCCGGCAGCTCCGCCACCGTGCGGGCGAGCACGGGCAGCACGGCGCCGGGGTCCATGGACGCGCGCAGGCTCTTCACGTGCAGGCCGACGCGCACGGCCCCGACCCGGCGACGGCCCCGGCAGTCCTGGGCCACCGCCATCGTGCGGAACGGGACCACGTGCGGGTGCGGCACCACGGTCGCCTCGCGACCCCAGCGGCGGCGGACCTCGGCCGCCGCCCCCGGGGTGAGGGTGAGCAGCGCGTCGGCGGCCGGGACGAGCACGTCGAGCTGCGCGTCGTGGACCGACCGGTCCTCGTGGTGGGGGTTGCGCAGGTCGTGGACGGTGAGCACGAGGGGGATGCCGCGCCCGCGGAGCGTCCGCGCCACCTCGCGCAGGGTCTCGGGCTCGCAACCGTCGAAGCCGAAGTGCACGTGCATGAGGTCGATGTCGGCGTCCCGGACCCACGCTGGGTCGAGCATCACCGGGGGCCACCACTCCGCGCCGGCGTACCGGTTCACGCCCGGCGGCTCGGGGTCGGGCAGGCGGTGGGGGGCCGGGCCGACCTCCCGCGAGAGGTGGCGGACGTAGACGTGGCCGGCTGGCACCGAGGCGACCCGGAGCGGCTCGGCCGCGCGGCGGGGCTCCGGCACCCGGAGCACGGCGGCTGGGGTGGCGGGGTGCGCGGGGCGCGCGGGGGGCGCGGCGGGGGTGGGCGTCGACACGGGGGTGAGGTGCCCCGGGGCCGGACCCGCAGCCCTCGCCTCTTGGGGTGGTGGTCGAGGATGAGGCCCGTGACCACGTCGAGCAACGCGCCCATCGCCCGGTCCCTGGCGGACGCCCTACCCCTCGAGCACGGCCCGACCTGGCGCAACCGCTTCGCGCTGGCCCCGCTGACCAACACCCAGAGCAACCCCGACGGCACGCTCACCGACGACGAGCACGAGTGGCTGGCCGCGCGCGGGCGCGGCGGCTTCGGCCTGGTGATGACCGCGGCGGCGTACGTCGCCCCGGCCGGGCAGGCGTGGGGCGGCCAGCTCGGGATCGCCTCCGAGGCGCACCTGCCCGGCCTGGCCCGGCTCGCCGAGGCGCTGCGCGCGAGCGGGGCGACCTCCTCGGTGCAGCTGCACCACGGCGGCCAGCGGGCCGACGCCGCGCTGCACGGCGGGCCCAACCAGTGCCCCTGGGACGCTCCGGAGAAGGACGCGGTCGCGATGACGACCGACGAGGTGCACCGGATGGTCGATGACTTCGTGGCCGCGGCCGTGCTCGCCGAGCGCGCCGGCTTCGACGGGGTGCAGCTGCACGGGGCGCACGGCTACCTGCTGGGCCAGTTCCTCGACGGCCGGCACAACCACCGCACCGACGGGTACGGCGGGTCGCTGGCCGACCGGCAGCGAGCCCTCACCGAGGTGCTGGAGGGCGTGCGTGCGGCGACCGGGCCGGACTTCCAGCTCGGCCTGCGGCTGACCCCCGAGGGCTTCGGCATCCCGCTCGAGGAGGGCGTCGAAACGACCCGGACCTTCCTGGCCTCGGGGCTGCTGGACCACCTCGACCTGTCGCTGTGGGACGTGCGGATGCGCCCGCGGGGCGGGGCGGACGGGCTGCTCGTCGAGCACTTCACCGACCTGCCGCGCGGCACGACCCGGCTCGGGGTCGCCGGCGGGGTCGTGTCGACCGAGGACGCCCGGTGGTGCCTGGAGCAGGGAGCGGACTTCGTGACCGTCGGGGTCGGCGCGATCCTGCACCACGACTTCGCCGCCAGGGCGCTGGCCGACCCGGCCTTCCGGGTGCGCGAGCGGCCGGTCACCCGCGAGGAGCTGCGCGCGGAGTCGGTGGGTGAGCGGTTCCTCGACTACCTCGCCGCGGGCTGGGACGACCTGGTCGCCTGAGCCACCTCGCCGCTCCGACGCACCGGTCCTCGGTGTCGGGTCAGCGTGCGACCGAGGTGCGCACGAGCTTTCCGCAGTCGTAGCCGTCGCCGGAGATCTGGCGCCACTCCCCGCGCTGGAGCTGGACGACGGTGGAGCAGGTGAAGGACTGCTTGCCGCCGACGTTCATCTCCGAGTGCAGGCCGTCGGCGGTCCACTTCTGCACGCCGCGCACCGACTCGATCAGGCTCTCGCGGGTCAGCTTGCCGCCGAGGGCCACGGCCTGCTCGACGAAGAGCCGGGTCGCCGACCACGCGAAGAGGCCGAAGGTCGTCGGCGAGGCGCCGGGCTTCACCCGTTGCAGCCACTGCGTGTAGAGCGCGACCTGCGGGTTGTTGCCCGTGAAGGCCGGGTGCGGGACCGGGGCCATCGCACCGTCGACGTTGGCGCCGCCCTGCGCCGCGAACTCGGGGCCGTACTGGGTCTGGGTCACCACGAACTGGTCCGGCTTGTACCCCTGCTGGGCCATCGCGTCGGCCAGCCGGACCGCCTGCTGGGTGGCGCCGGTGAAGGAGACGAACGTGATGCCCTCGTCCTTGAGCTCCTGCACGAAGGGGGCGTAGTTGAACTCCGAGGACTCGATGCCCTTGTAGATCTTGACGCCGAAGCCAGCCGACTCCGCGGCGTCGGCGAAGCTGCGCGCGAGCGCGGGGGACCCCCCGAGGTTGAGGTAGAGGAAGGCCGCGGACTGCGTCGCCTGCTTGTCCTGCTCGGCGTAGAACTGGTACGCCGCGTCGGTGACGACACCGGGCTCCAGGGCCTGCGCGGCGAAGCAGGTCGAGCAGTCGTAGCGCTCGTTGGTGAGGATGTTGGCCCGCAGGTCCGGCAGGCCGCACTCCTCGGTGGTCCGCGCGCCGCCGGAGTCGAAGATCGAGACCGACCCGACCGCGGCGAAGGACTCGGCGCAGGCCCGGAGGTAGGCGGCCTGGTCGGCGGCGGAGTCGGTCTTGCTGTCCAGCTCCAGCATCGTCAGCTTGCGTCCGCAGATGTCGGACTGGCTGTTGAAGAACGCGAGGTACGCCGCGGTGCCGAGCCGCGCGGACTCGAAGAGTCCCGGCACCGGGCCGCTGACGTCCGAGGAGTTGGCCAGGACGATCTCGTCGTCGGTGATCCCGGTCTGGTTCTCGAAGCCGTCGCACGAGCCGGCCCGGGCCCCACCCGTCGCGTCGCCCTCCCCGGCGGCGCCCGTGGGTCCGCCCGCGGAGCCGCCGGCGCCGGTGCTGCCCGCGCCACCCGTCGTACCCCCCGAGGTGGAGGTGGTGCCGCCGACGCCGCTGCCCGAGGTGCCGCCGAGCCCGCCCGGGTCGGCGCCCGGGACGAGGGGGTCGCCGCCGGCGGCCGCGGCGCCGCCGGCCACACCGCCCTGGGCGAACAGCACCTGCTCGGGCGCGATCCGGGAGCCGCACGCCGAGGTGAGCGCGGCGAGGGCGAGCGCGAGGAAGAGCACGACGAAGCGCACCAGGGCCTCCGGGAGCACGAAGGGGATGGGGGATGACCGCCTGTGACGGTGATCACCCAACGAGCGACGGACGCTCGAGTCACGCCGGCCCCGCGCTGCGGGCGGGCGGGATCGGTGGATCCGGCCTCAGCGGTGGCCGGGGGCCAGGAGACGCTCCGGCTCGGCGGCCAGGGCCCGCAGGGCGGCGACGACGTCGGCGACCTCGTGGCGGACGACCGCCCGGTCGGCGCGTCGCGGGAGGGGCACGACCGTCCCGGCGAGCCGGGCGACGGTCGCGGCGTCGGTCAGGTGACCGAGCTGCAGCAGGTAGGTCGTCTCCGTCGCCGAGAACTCCAGCCGGTCCACCGCGGCGAAGCGCAGCACCCCGTCGCGGTCGCGCAGCACCAGCACCTGCCCGGCATCCAGCGGTGCCGCTCCACCGAGGCGGGAGTGGTCGACCCGCACGTGGGTGGCGCGGTCGAGCTGGTGGGTCCCGGCGGGGACGTCGATGGTCTGCATGCCTGCTCCTGGGGTGGGGCGCCGGGGGCAGCGCGATGTCGCGTCCCGGTCGGTCCTCCCCACCTTCGGACGGACCACCGCCCCGGCCAAGGTGCTTGGACGGATCTTCACACGATCTTCGCAACCGTTTTCCGACGGGATCCGTCGTCATGCGACCGACCTCCGGTCCTCTTGCTCCGAGCACGGCCCTGCGGCGGGACCAACGACCTCCGGGCGCACCGACCGGTGAAGATCCTGTAAAGCCGCTCCGGCACCCAGCCGTTGCCGCCACCCTGGGGGACGTGAGGGACGCAGGGGGGAGCACCGCGCGCCGGGTGCTGGGCACTCCCCGCGTGCTCGTGCCCGCGGCGTACCTCGCCATCCTGCTGACCAGCACGAGCGCCGTGGGCCTGGCACCGAGCGGCTCGCAGGTGGCGTCCTGGTGGCCGGCCGCCGGCCTGGCCACCGCCCTGCTCGTCTTCAGCCCCGTACGCCGCTGGGCGGCCCTGTTCGTGGGTCTGGTGCTGGTGACGAGTCTGGCCAACGTGCTCGGGGGCCGACCCGTCGCGGTCTCGTCGGTCTTCGGCGTCGGCAACGCCCTGGAGGCCCTCGTGGCCGCCTGGGCGCTCGGCGCCCACCGGAGCCGGCCCGTCCTCCGGACCGGGGTCGACATCGCGCGGCTGGTGCTCGCCGCCCTGGCGGGCGCCGCCGTGATCGCACTGGTCGCCGGTGTCACCGTCTCCGCGCTGCTCGACGGGTCCCTCGTCGATGCCGCCCAGCACATCCTGGCCACGCACATGACCTCGCAGCTGCTCGTCCTCCCCCTCGTGCTGTCCCTGGGCGGGGACGCGCAAGCACGTGCGGGCGCCCTGTCCCGCCCGGTGCTCGTCCGCGCCGGCATCGCCCTGGCCACGCTGCTCGCCTTCGCGGTCGCCTTCCTCGCCGGTGTGGGTGTCGTCGCCAGCGCGTTCCTCCCACTGCCGGCCATGGTCTGGGCCGCCCTCCAGCTCCCGCGGCGCGAGGTCTCCGCCCTCCTCGTCGCGGTCGGCTTCGTCACGACGCTCGCCACGGCTCAGGGCCGTGGCCCGCTCTCCCTCCAGGCGTCGCTCATGCGCGACGACGGCGACATCCTGGCCCAGCTCTACCTCGCGGTGCTGTTCCTGGTGACGATCCCGCTCGTCATCCTGGTCGAGCAGCGGACCTCGGCGCTGACCACCGCGGAGTCGGTGCTCTCCTCCACCACCGGGAGCGCCATCATCGGCACCGACAGTGACTGCGTGATCCGGTTCTTCAACGTCGGTGCGGAGCGGATGCTCGGCTGGTCGGCGAGCGAGGTCGTCGGCCGACACCCGGCCGAGGTGTACCTCGAGGGCGGGGGGCCCACGGCCTGCGAGGCCCTCATGGGGGTCACCGGCCCGGACCCCGACCTGCTGGTCCCTCCCGTGGTCACCGCGGGGGTGATGAAGGCCGACCGCACGTGGCGGCGCAAGGACGGATCCACCCTGGTCGTCTCGGTCAACGTGACCGAGGTCCGCTCCCCCACGGGTGAGCTCGAGGGCTACCTCGCCGTCGCCGCCGACGTGACCGACCGGCTCGAGGTCAAGCAGCGGCTGCGCGACGCGCTGGCCCGGGAGCAGGCCTCCGTGGCCGAGCTGGAGCGGGTCAACCGGATGGAGACCGAGTTCGTCTCCGCGGTCAGCCACGAGCTGCGCACCCCGCTCACGACCATCCTCGGCAACACCCAGCTGCTGGCCGCGCACATCCCCGGCCCCCTGACCGAGGACCAGGAGCGGGTCGTCGACCGGCTGCACCGCAGCGGGCGCCGGCTGCTGATGCTGGTGGAGGACCTGCTGACGCTGACCGCGGTGGAGTCGCGCGCGGCCACCCGGCACGTCGCCGTGCGGGCCGGCGACGTGGTGGAGCTCGTCGTGCACCAGGCCGTGGACCTCGCCGAGGGGCGCGACCTCGACGTGACCTACGACGACCTAGCCGCGGACGCCACTGTGCTGGGGGATGCCGACGAGCTCGAGCGGGCGCTGTTCAACCTGGTCAGCAACGCCGTGAAGTTCACTCCCGAGGGTGGGGCCGTGCGCGTCGCCTCGCGCCACGACGGGGACTGCCTCGTCTGGTCGGTCACCGACACCGGGCTCGGCGTGAGCGAGACCGACCGACGTCATCTCTTCGAACGCTTCTTCCGAGCCCGTACCGTGACCGACATGGCCATCCCGGGCACCGGACTCGGTCTGCCGATCGTGGACCTGATCGCGCGGGCGCACGGCGGCTCGGCGCGCTACGTCCCCCGCGAGGGGGCGGGCTCCACCTTCGAGATCCGCCTCCCGGTCGCGCCCGCACCGGTCCCGGCCGCACCGGTCCGGGAAGAGCCGCCCGCCCAGGAGCACGACGACGTACGCCGTGACGGGGTCCGGATCGGGGAGCAGGCATGACGACGACCACCCACCTCGAGCCGACCTCGGTCCGCGTCCTGGTCGTCGACGACGACCAGCTCCTCGGGGACGCCCTCTCCTCGGCACTGGAGTCCCTGGGCCACCGGGTGCGGCTGGCGCGCACCGCAGCCACCGGGCGCGAGCTCGCCCGCGAGATCGACCCCGACGTGGTCGTGGTGGACCTCGGTCTCCCCGACGCCGACGGTCTGGAGCTGCTCGGCGAGATCCGCGACCAGTCCGCGGTGCCCGTGCTGGTGCTTACCGGCTCGACCGACCCCGCGCGACGGGTCGAGGCGCTGGACGCCGGCGCGGACGACTTCCTGGGCAAGCCGTTCCGGCTCGCCGAGCTCGAGGCCCGGCTGCGGGCCCTGGCCCGCCGGCCCGAGCTGCGCTCCTCCACCGTCACCGTGCACGGCGCGGTGACCGTCGACCGCGTGGCGCGGACCGTCACCGTGGAGGGCCGTCCCGTCCACCTGACCCCCATCGAGTGGCGGCTGCTGGACGCCCTGGTGGCGCGGGCCGGCCTCGTGGTCAGCCACCGTGCCCTCATCGACGCCGGCTGGTCGGACCGTCACGGCGCGGAGACCGTCGAGTCGCTGCGCGTCCACATCCGCTCCCTGCGCAGCAAGCTCGCCGACGCCGAGGGGAGCACCCCGCTGCGGACCGAGGCGGGCGTGGGCTACCGGTGGCAGGTCCCGCACGGCGCGGCCGCCGGTGCCGGGGCCGTGGCCTCGCCCTCCGGGTCCGCCGCCGCGGCTGCGGGACCCGCCCCGCACGCCGACACCGCCGTCGGCGGTGGGGTCCGCCGCACCGAGGCCGAGCGGGCCGCGCACGACCTGCACAACGCCCTCACCGCGCTCGAGGTCGCCACGTTCATGATCGGCGCCGAGGGCGCCCAGGCCGGGGTCTCCGCCGCGGCCAGGGAGTCGGCCCTCCAGCGGCTGCCCGCCCTCGCGGTGCGGATCCGCGAGCTCGCCGACCGCCTGGTCACGACATCGGTCCCGGGCCACGACCCGGACCGCACTTCCCCGCAGGAGGACACCGGATGACGACCGTGCTCACCGTCGAGGACGACCCCGACATCCGCGACCTGGTCACCACCCTGCTGGGCACCGCCGTCGACGAGGTGCTCAGCGCAGGTGACGGCGACGAGGCGCTGGCACTCGCCGAGCGTCGCGACATCGACGTCGTGGTGCTCGACCTCGCCCTGCCCGGTGACCGCAACGGGCTCGACGTGCTCGCCGCGCTGCAGGCTGCCGGCCACCCGGCCCGGACCATGCTGCTGACGGCGTACGCCGGGGCCGAGGACCGGGCCACCGCGCTGCGCGCGGGCGCCGACGCCTTCGTGCCCAAGCCGTTCAAGATCATGGAGCTCGTCGCCCAGGTGCTGGAGCTGGCCGAGCGCCCGGCCCACGTGCCGCCCACGGCACCGACCGCCTGAGCCCCTGACCCGCACCCTCCCCCAGCGCCCTGCCGCGCCACGGAACAATTGAACGGTCATCTACCTTGAGGTGAGTGACGATCGCACCGCCACCCCAGGAGCACCGATGACCATCCGGCTCACCCCCGAGATCGACGTCCGCCGCGCCGAGGACCGGTTCTCTTCGCAGTTCGGGTGGCTGGACTCCAAGCACTCCTTCTCGTTCGGTCGTCACCACGACCCGCGCAACACCCACCACGGGCTGCTGCTGGTCAACAACGACGACGTCGTGGACCCCGGCACCGGCTTCGACACCCACCCGCACCGCGACATGGAGATCGTGACCTGGGTCCTGCGCGGCTCCCTGGTGCACCAGGACTCCGAGGGCCACAACGGCGTCATCTACCCCGGCCTGGCCCAGCGGATGAGCGCCGGCACCGGCATCCTGCACTCGGAGAAGAACGACGCCTGGCGCCTGCAGGGCGAGCGGCACGAGGACCCGGTGCACTTCGTGCAGATGTGGGTCGTGCCCGACGAGCCCGGGATCGTCCCGGGCTACGAGCAGCTCGAGATCGAGGACGAGCTGCTCTCCGGCGGCCTGGTCCCGGTCGCCTCGGGCATGGACAAGCACCGCGACGTCTCCGCGATCCGGATCCGCAACCGGTACGCCGCGCTGCACGTCGCGCGACTCCAGCCCGGCCAGACGGTCGAGCTGCCCGACGCCCCCTACCTGCACCTCTTCGTGCCGGTCGGCGCGGCGGTGCTCGAGGGGGCGGGCCCCCTGGGCACCGGCGACGCCGTGCGGTTCACCGCCACCGGCGGGCAGCGGGTCACCGCGACGGAGCCGGCCGAGGTGCTGGTCTGGGAGATGCACGCGGGCATCGCCGCCTGACCTGCGCGGCGACACCCGGGGCCGGGCTCAGTGGGTGGAGAGCTGCCCGCTGAGCCGGTCGTGCATGTGGGTGCTGTGCTCGTTGAGCCCGTGGATCTCCACGCGCTTGCCCTTGCGCTCGTACTTGGTGACGATCGCATCCAGCGAGGCGACCGTGGAGGCGTCCCACACGTGGGAGGCGGAGAGGTCGATGACCACGCGCTCGGGGTCCTCGGCGTACTCGAACTGGGTGTAGAGGTCGTTGGAGGAGGCGAAGAAGAGCTCGCCGGTGACGGTGTAGCGGGCGTGGACCTCACCGTCGGCGTCCTCGACCAGCTCGCGGTGGGTGGTGGCGAGGTGGGCGACCCGGCGGGCGAAGAGGGTCATCGCGACGAGCACGCCGACGGCCACGCCGATGGCCAGGTTGTGGGTGGCCACGACGACCACGACGGTCGAGACCATCACCGTGGTCTCGGACTTGGGCATCCGGCGCAGGGTGGCGGGCGCGACCGAGTGCCAGTCAAAGGTGCCGACCGCGACCATGATCATCACGGCGACCAGGGCGGCCATCGGGATGCGCGCCACGATGTCGCCGAAGCCGACCACGAGCACGAGCAGCAGGACACCGGCGGAGAAGGTCGAGATCCGCGTCCTGGCGGCGCCGGCCTTCACGTTGATCATCGTCTGGCCGATCATCGCGCAGCCGCCCATGCCGCCGAAGAAGCCGGTGATGATGTTGGCGCCGCCCTGGCCCCAGGCCTCGCGGGTCTTGTCGGAGTGGGTGTCGGTGACGTCGTCGACCAGCTTGGCGGTCAACAGGGACTCCAGCAGGCCGACCAGCGCCATCGCCAGGGCGTAGGGAGCGATGATCTGGAAGGTCTCCAGGGTCAGCGGCACGTCGGGGAAGAAGAGTCCGGGCAGGGTGTCGGGCAGCTCGCCCTCGTCGCCGACGTCGGGCAGGTCCCAGCCGCCCATCAGCGCGGCGGCGGTGATGACGACGATGGCCACGAGCGGGCCGGGCACGGCCCTGGTCACACGGGGCAGCAGCACCATCATCACGATGCCGGCCGCGATCAGCGGGTAGACGAGGAACGGCACGTCGACCATGTGGGGCACCTGCGCCAGGAAGATCAAGATGGCCAGGGCGTTGACGAACCCGACCATGACCGAGCGCGGGATGAACCGCATCATCTTGGCTACCCCGGCGACACCGAGCACGACCTGGAAAACACCGGCGAGGATGACGGTGGCGATGAAGTAGTCGAGCCCGTACTCACGAGCCACCGGGGCGATGACCAGCGCGATGGCGCCGGTCGCGGCCGAGATCATCGCCGGGCGACCGCCCAGGAAGGCGATCGAGACCGCCATCGTGAAGGAGGCGAAGAGCCCGACCCGAGGGTCGACGCCGGCGATGATCGAGAACGAGATGGCCTCGGGGATGAGGGCGAGGGCGACGACGAGGCCGGCCACGACCTCGCGGCGCAGGACTGCCGGGCGGCGCAGGGCACCGAGGACCGTGTGGGTCTCCGGCGGGGGCAGCGGCTCGGACGCAGGCGGGATGGGCGGGACAGGCAGCGTGGCGGTCACAGGGGGCTCCTAGGTGGTCGCGGCACGGCGACGCGCCTCGTTGCTACGGCGACCATGCGGAGATGTACAGAGAAAGAATGGGGGCCGACGACCGCGCCGGCGACGGACCGTGTCCGTGCGGCGGCCCGGCGGTGCGTGACTCGCCGGGCCGACGATCAGGAACCATACCCTGACGTCAGGTGAGAGTTCGCATCCTCGCGCACTGCCCCTGGGTGATGCTGCTCACCCGCGCCCCGCGACGAGCGAGCCCAGGCGGAGATGGGGGTGCATCCGCTCGACCGCCTCGGCCCGCCACCGGTCCGGGAAGAGTGCGAGATGAGTGCCGTCACTGCGGCGCAGCACCTCGACCCCGCGCAGCTGCTGCACCTCCGCGACCTGGTCGTCGTCGACGGCCCGGGCCACGTTGTAGTCCAGGGGCTCGAGCCGCAGGGGCGCGCGGAACTCCGCCTCGAGCCGGGCTGCCGCCACCTCGAACTGCATCGGACCGACCGCTGCCAGAACCGGCGCGTGGTCACCTCGCGCCTCGGAGCGCAGCACCTGCACGACGCCCTCCTGGTCGAGCTGCTCGATGCCCTTGCGGAACTGCTTCCAGCGCGAGGCGTCGCTCACGGACGCGGTGACGAAGTGCTCGGGCGCGAAGCTGGCGATCGGCGGCAGCTGCACGGGGGCGCCCGTGTGGATGGTGTCCCCCACCCGCAGCGCCGATGCGTTGACCAGGCCGATGATGTCGCCGGGCCGTGCGACGTCGACCGAGGAGCGCTCGCGTCCGAAGACGGCCTGGGCGTACTTCGTCGCGACGGGCCGGCCGGTCGCCGCGTGGGTCACGACCATGCCGCGCTCGAAGGTGCCCGAGCAGACCCTGGCGTAGGCGAGCCGGTCGCGGTGGGCGGCATCCATGCCGGACTGCACCTTGAATACCAGGGCGCAGAAGTCGTCGTCGACCTCGCGGATGCCGCCGTCGACCGTCTCGCTCGGCCCGGGCGGCGGCGCCAGCTCGATGAGCCGGTCCAGCAGCTGGGCGACCCCGAAGTTCAGCAGGGCCGACCCGAAGATCACCGGGGTGGTCACGCCGGCGAGGAAGAGCTCCTGGTCGTGGTCGGCGCCATCCGCGGACAGCAGCTCGTGCGCCTCAGCGGCCTCGGCCCAGTCCGCGCCGTGCTCCGCGGCGGCCGCGTCGACGCCGAGGTGCTCCTCGGGTGCGCGCGTGCTGCCGCCGGCGGTTCGTGTGTAACGGATCATCCCGCCCGTCCGCCGGTCCAGCACCCCGTGGAAGTCCCCGGCAATGCCGACCGGCCAGGTGAGCGGCGTCGGACGCATGCCGATCTGCTGCTCGATGCTGTCCATGAGCTCGAAGGGGTCCAGGCCCGGGCGGTCCCACTTGTTGATGACGGTGAGCACCGGGATCCCCCGGTGGGCGCAGACCTGGAACAGCTTCAGCGTCTGCGGCTCCAACCCCTTGGCCGCGTCGACGAGCATCACGGCGGAGTCGACCGCCGACAGGACGCGGTAGGTGTCCTCGGAGAAGTCCGCGTGGCCGGGGGTGTCCACGAGGTTCACCACGTGGCCGGCGTACTCGAACTGCAGCGCCGCGGAGGTGATGGAGATGCCGCGCGCCCGCTCCATCTCCATCCAGTCCGACACGGTGCCGCGGCGCCCACCCTTGCCGTGCACCGCGCCCGCTTCGGAGATGACCCGCGCGTGCAACGCGAGGGCTTCGGTGAGGGTGGACTTCCCCGCGTCGGGGTGGCTGATCACGGCGAAGGTGCGGCGAGGGCGGTCATCGAGGGAAGCGGACATCCCCTTCACCCTAACGCGACGTGAGGGTAGCCTCCGAGCCGGAAGGAGCGATGTGGACGAGACCACCTGCCCCCGGTGCGGCGAGACCGACGACCTGCGAGGCCTCAGGACCCCCGAGGCTGCGCCCCCGGACGGAGCGAACGGCACCCCCGCGCGCATCCGGGTCCACTGCGGTGCGTGCGGGCTCGACTTCCCGCGCCCCATCAGCCGCTGCCGCAGCTGCGGCGGACGGGACGTCGCGACCCGTCGCCAGCTCATGACGCGACATCCGCGGGGCACACTTCTCGCCGTCACCGGCACCCGTGAGGTCCGGCTGTGCCCCCGGTGCGACGAGGCCGTGATCGACCCCGACCGCGACACCCCGGTCCCCGAGCACTACCTCTCCCGCTTCGCTCACGGGGCCGAGGAGGCCGCAGTCCTGCCCCCAGAATCCGTGCCGGAGACGTCTGCCGCCAGTCGGGCTCGTCGGGCCCGTCGTCACCCGGAGCCGACCCGGGTGGTCGTGGCTCCCCCACCCGTGGCGGACTCGGCTCAGACGCCGCGCGCGCCCCAGGACCCCACTGTTCGCGAGGCCGTGGCGCAGCTCCTCCTCGATCCCCGGGGCGCCGAGGAGCAACCGGGTCGCGCGCTGGTGATGGTGCTCCTCGGTCAGGAGCTCGGACCCAGCACCCGCATGAGTGCTCTCGACCGACCCGAGACTGCCGACCGGTTGCGAGCCTGGGTGACGGGACTCGCCGGTGGGCCCGTGCCTGCCGAGGCCGCCGCGGCGGCGCTGCGGTCCTTCTCAGACCTCTGCCGGGATCGCGGCTGGGTGGCTCAGGACCTCGCAGCCGAGCTGCGCTGACTCTCGAGACGGGAGTCCAAGCCGGCAGCGAACTCCTCGGCGAAGGTGAGCTTTCGCCGCAGGTCGGCGACCCGCTCCTCCGCGGCGCCCCGGAAGCCCTCCAGCCGCGCCAGGAGACTCTCTCGCGAGTCGTCGTGGGGCCCGGCATCGAGCTGATCGACGACGTGCAACAGAGCTCCCATGTCCTCGAGGGAGAAGTCCAAGGGCTTCATCCGCTTCACCAGCTCCAGCCGCTGCACATCCGCCTCGGAGTAGAGCCGGAACCCCCCCGACGTGCGGGCAGAGGGCGACACCAAACCCACTTCCTCGTAGTACCGGATCGTGCGCAGGCTGAGCTCGGTGCGCGTGGCGACCTCGCCGATCTGCATGTGCTTCTCGGTCATCTGCTCCCTCTCCAGGACGCGGTCAGCATACCGACGTCGGGACCGCCCGGCCGTGACTCTACCCTTACGTCACGTTAGAGTAGAGCAGTCGCGCGCCGTTGCAGCATCGCGCGCACCTCACGTCCGCACCCGCCCCCGACCCCCAGACCGGAGCGATCCCAAGTGGCTTCCGCACCAGGCACGAGTCACGACCAGCAGCCAGGGCGACTCGCCGATGAGCGCAGTCTCTCCGACACCACCCGATCAGTGCACCGCACCCTCGAACGCATCAGGTCCTGCCGCTGCCACGGCAGCCCTCGCGTGGTCGTGCTCCGCGGCTTCGACAGCGCCAGCCGCACCCGTGCCGCCGACTTCACCCGCCAGCTGCGCGACGGCATCGGCTTCAGCGACGTCCAGGTCGAGACGCAGGCCACGCCGGTGCTGGCGGCGCTGGACAGCCTTGAGGGTCACGTCTGCGCCGTGGTCGACGTCACCGGGAGGTCTCGACAGACCGCCACCCTCGCGTGGACCTGGTCGGTCAACCAGCCCGAGCAGGGGCAGCTCGCCGTCACCCTCGACGGCAGGACCGAGGTGCTCACGGAGGTCGGCGCGGAGGTGGTGGTCCGACCGGACGAGCAGGGCCTGGTCGTCCAGGTCCTCGGCGCCTCAGGGCAGCCTCTCGCCCGGCGCGCGAGCAGCGTGGTCGTGCGGCAGGTGGAAGGCGTCCACGTGCTGCACCGCGACGGGGTGCTCACAGGCGATGCCCCCGGCACCATGCGCGTCGTGTACGACGAGCGGGGGGCGGCGCGTCGTGTCCTGTGACAACGCCGTCGCGCGTCGCGGCCCCGTCCTGGTCCAGGACCGTGCCGATCTCGCGCCCAGCCTGGCGATGCTGCTCGCGCGTACCTTCTCCACCCCGACCCCGGTCACCACGGTGCGCCTCCTGCGCGACGCCCTGGCGGTGTGGGCACCGGCCGAGATCCTCCTCAGCATCCAGGCGCTCCCCGAGCGCACCTTCCGGTCGGCCACCGAGGTGACCCAGTCCCTGGTGCTCGTCGAGGAGGTCGACGCGTGAGCCGCTTCCGTCTCGAGGAGCTGGACCGCACGCCGACCCCGTGGGGCGAGGTCGTGCTCCGTCGACGCCTGGACCCGGCGACCCTCCGCGTGGTCCACGAGATCAAGCTCGACGATGACTACCTGATGTCCAGCCAGTTCACGGCCTCGGAGGAGGCTCTTGCCTCGGTGGCCCTCGACGCGCTCGACGGCGCCGGCGACCGCGGCCTGCGCGTGGTCGTCGGTGGGCTCGGGCTGGGCTGCACCGCCCTGCGGGTCCTGGCCGACGCCCGGGTCGAGGAGCTGCTGGTGGTCGAGGCGCTGCAGCCGGTGATCGACTGGCACGTGAGCGGTCTCCTCCCCGGGACCAGGGGACTGGTGCAGGACCGACGCTCCCAGCTGCGGTGCGCCGACTTCTTCGACCTCGTCCGCAAGGGCCAGCTCGGCACCGGCTGGGACGCAGTCCTCGTCGACATCGACCACTCCCCCGACCACGTGCTGCGAGAGGACCACGCCGACTTCTACACCGCCGTGGGACTACACCGGGTGGCCGCGGCCCTCGCCCCGCACGGCGTGCTGGGTCTCTGGTCGGACGACCCACCTGACCCCGAGGTGGTCGCTCGACTCGCGGACTGCTTCGGTCGGGTCGAGGACCACGTCATCGTCTTCGACAACGAGCTGACCCAGGGGACCTCCCAGTGCACGGTCTACCTGGCGAGCGGTCCCACGACAGCCGGGGCGTGGCCCGCTTGACCGAGACCGTCTCGATGCCCACGGCCGCTGCGACCCATCGTCGGGTCTACCGCCGTCACCAGTGGCGCACCCTGGCACTGGCCACGGCCGCTTTCGCGGCCTCGGCGCCCGGTCAGTCCTTCCTCATCTCCGTCTTTGTCGACGACTTCCTGGCCGGCACCGGTCTGACGCGCACCACCTTCTCCCTCCTGTACGCCGCCGGCACGGTCGTCTCGGCGGTCGCCATGACGGCCCTGGGGCGGGTCGTCGACCACCGCGGGCTACGGGCGGCCTGGATCCTGGTCTCCCTCGGTCTCGCACTGGCGTGCGCACTGGCCAGCGTCGCCGCCGGCGCCGCGCTGGCCTTCGTCGCACTGGCGCTGCTGCGTACCTCCGGACAGGGCTCCTTCACCCTGATCGGCACGTTGCTGGTCGCCGGCTCCTTCGGGCGGCGCCGCGGCCAGGCGGTGGCGGTGGCCAACCTGGGCGTCACGCTGGCCTCGGTGGCCACTCCGCCGCTGGTGGCACTGCTCATCGTGCAGACCGACTGGCGGGTCGCCTACCGGGTGCTGGCGCTGGTGCTCCTGCTCCTCGTGCTGCCGCTGGCCGTGCTGGTGCGACCGGGACCGCCGCGGCGGCCGGCCGTGTCAGGGGGCTCGACTGCGATGGCGCCGTTCCCCTCCGCCGTACGCCCCGGGCCGCTCGGCCTTCAGGTGCCGACGGCCGGCACCACTCGCCTCCTGGTGGTGCTGGCCGTCCCTCCGCTCATCGGCACCGCCGTCACCTTCCACGCCGTCTCCCTCCTGGCGGCGCGAGACATCGGCTACCTGGCTGCCAGCAGCATGGTCGGCCTCCTGGGCCTCTGCTCGGCCCTGGGCGTCGTCCTCGCCGGTGTCGTCGTCGATCGCATCTCCACCCGGACGGGCCTGGTCCTCCTCAGCGCCGTCGAGCTGGTGGCGGTCCTCATCATCCTGGTCCCCACACCCGCTGCTGCGACCGCCGGCTTCGCCGTCCTCGGCCTGGGCATGGGTGGCGTCGGCGTGCTCAACGGCACCGTCTGGGCCCGCACCTTCGGCACCGCGGGCCTCGGACGGGTCCAGGGCCTGGCCCAGAGCAGCATGATCGCGGCCGCCGCCGTGGCACCACTCCTGCCGGCCCTCTCCCTCGGCCTGACCGACTCCCACCATCCCGGCCTCCTGGTCCTGGCCACCCTCGCCGTCGCCGCCGTCGCCCTCGCGACCCGCCCGTGCCCGGCTCCCCCACCTGACCACCGAGCCGCCTCGCGGCCCGACCACGAAGGAGCACACTGATGCCGATGTTCCGCATCGCCACCCACGACGGCGACGAGCGCGAGCTGCGCGCCCGTCGTGTCCGCACCCTGGGACCCGACGTCCTGCTCGAGGAACGCCGCGGCACCGGCTGGGCTGTCGTCGAGTCGGTCCCCCTCCATGACGTGGCCGAGGTGCGCCGCCGCATCGTGGAGCTGGACGGCACCGCTCGCTGGATCGTCCAGCCCCTCGACCGCCCCTCGGGCCTGGACGAGCGCACGACCCGCGGGAGCCTGCGATGAGCACGATCGAGCGGCTCGACATCGCCGACCTCGTGGCCGACGCGTTCGGTCCGCGTGGCGCCACCACCGAGGAGATCCTCGAGATCGCTCGCGCACGACGGGCCCACCCGCGGGTGCTCGCCCAGCTGACCGAGCTCCCCGTGCGCCGGTTCGCCACGATGCGCGACCTGTGGACCTACCTGCCCGACGTCGAGGTCCCCGACCACGAGGCGCCACGCACCGGATGAACGAGACGACCGCCCTTGACACGACCCTGGCCGAAGAGAAGCACCACCTCGAGGTGGCGCGCGCTGCTCTGGGGTCGATGCTGGCGAACGCCGCCGAGCTGGCGGCGGCCTACCAGGACGACTTCGAGGAGAGCCGGCGCAACCGACGGCCCGGGGATGCCCGTCCCGACCACAACATGGGCTTCGCCATGTCGCAGTACCGCGCGCGGCGCCTCGAGGACCTGGCCGATGACGACGTACCGCTGTTCTTCGGGCGGCTGTGGACCGACGAGGGCGAGGACCACCACCTCGGCCGGCGCCACGTCCGTGACGAGGACGACCGCACCCACCCCCTGGTGGTCGACTGGCGCGCACCGATCGGGGAGCGCTTCTACCGGGCGACCGCCCACGACCGCCGCGGCGTCGCCCGTCGTCGTCGCTTCGGGTTCGACGGACCCCGCCTCACGGGCTTCGAGGACGAGCGTCTCGACGGGACCGGCAGCACCTCGGCGATCCTCGAGGCCGAGATCGAGCGCCCCCGCAGCGGCCCGATGCGCGACATCGTGGCCACGATCCAGCCGGACCAGGACGAGCTGATCCGCCGCGACATGGGCGCCACGCTGTGCGTCCAGGGCGCACCCGGGACCGGCAAGACCGCCGTCGGCCTGCACCGGGCCGCGTGGCTGCTCTACACCCACCGTCGTCGCCTGTCCACCGGCGGCCTGCTCGTCCTCGGTCCGAGCTCTGGCTTCCTCGACTACATCGCCGGGGTCCTACCCATGCTCGGCGAGCGCGCTGTGCAGCACAGCACCGTCGACGCGCTCCTCGGGACCGACCAGGGTGTCGAGGAGGACCTCGGCAGCGCCGAGCACCGGGCGGCGGAGCGACTCAAGCACGACGCCCGCATGGTCGAGGTCCTCGCCCGCGCCGTCGACCTGCACCGGAGCGACGTCACCGACGACCACGTTGTGCGTCACGGAGGGATCGAGTGGTACCTACGTGCCGAGGAGGTGCGTCCCCTGACCGATCAGGTGGCCGCGACGGCGCGCAGCTGGTCCAGCGGCCGCACCCAGCTGGCCCACGCGCTGAGCGGTCTCGTCCAGCGCCAGTCCGAGCAACGCACCGGTCGGTTGCGCGAGGCCGCGTGGCTGCGCGACCTGCGCAAGCAGCCCGACTTCGTCGCGCTCCTCGACCAGCTGTGGCCCCGCCTCACCCCCACCCGGGTGCTGCGCCGGCTCCAGCAGGATCCCGACGTACGACGCGGCGCCTGCGAGGGACTGCTCAGCACCGACGAGCAGGAGCTGCTCGCGCTCCCGCGGCGCAGCCGTCGGCCCACTCGGGCGGACCTGCTGGTGATGGACGAGCTGCGCTCCCTGCTCAGCGCACCCCGTCCGCAGCGGACGTGGGACCACGTCGTGATCGACGAGGCCCAGGACCTCTCTCCCATGCAGTGCCGGGCCGTCGCTCGACACTGCCCCGACGGGTCCTTCACCGTGCTGGGTGACCTGGCCCAGGGAACGACCCCGTGGTCGGCACCCACCTGGCGGCGGCAGCTCCTGCACCTGGGCCATTCCGACGCCGAGGTCCTCGAGCTCACTCGCGGCTACCGCGTCCCGACCGAGGTCCTCCAGGTCGCCAACGCCCTGCTGCCCCACCTCGACGTCCATGTGCCGCCGGCGACGTCGATGCGCTCGGGTGGCCGCTGCTCCGCCCATGCCGTGGCCCGGTCCGACGACCTGTCGACCACGACGCAGGCTCTCGTCGAGCGGCTGCTCGCCCTTCCCGGCCTGACCGGCGTCATCTCCTCCACCGCGATCATCGACCTCCTCGGTGAGGACCTCGCGCCGGACCCACGGCTTCACCTCGTCCCAGCGCATCTGGTCAAGGGGCTGGAGTTCGACCACGTGGTCGTGGTCGAACCGGCCGCACTCCTCGAGCGTGACGCGGACCTGGGGCTGCGTCACCTCTACATCGCTGTGACGCGGGCGGTCATGACCCTCGACCTGGTGCACAGCGCACCCCTGCCGGACGCCCTCGAGCTGGTCAGCGACCGTCCAGGGCGAGGCTCCGCGCGGCTCGAGTCTCACGCGACGGTAGGGTTTCGGGCATGAGTCATCCGCACCCCGAGCTCGGACCGCCCCCGCAGCTGCCGAAGGGAGCGCTCCGGGTCGTCGGCCTCGGTGGACTGGGCGAGATCGGGCGGAACATGACCGTCTTCGAGCACCGCGGACGCCTGCTGGTCGTGGACTGCGGGGTGTTGTTCCCCGAGGAGCACCAGCCCGGCGTGGACCTGATCCTCCCGGACTTCACCTGGATCCGGGACCGGCTGGACCGGATCGAGGCGATCGTGCTGACGCACGGCCACGAGGACCACATCGGCGGGGTGCCCTACCTGCTGCGCGAGCGCGCGGACATCCCGGTCATCGGCTCGCGGCTGACGCTGGCGCTGATCAAGGAGAAGCTCAAGGAACACCGGATCACCCCGGTCACCGTCGAGGTCTCCGAGGGGCAGCACCACCAGGCCGGTCCCTTCGACTGCGAGTTCCTCGCGGTCAACCACTCCATCCCCGACGGCCTTGCCGTCGCGCTGCGCACCTCCGCAGGAGTCGTGCTGCACACCGGCGACTTCAAGATGGACCAGTTCCCGCTCGACAAGCGGCTCACCGATCTCCCCGGCTTCGCCCGGCTCGGCACCGAGGGCGTCGACCTCTTCCTGGTCGACTCCACCAACGCCGAGGTCCCCGGCTTCACCACCTCCGAGCGCGAGCTGGCCCCGGCCATCGAGCAGGTCTTCCGCACCGCGCCTCGCCGGATCATCGTCTCCAGCTTCGCCAGCCACGTGCACCGCATCCAGCAGGTGCTCGACGCGGCCCACGCGCACGGCCGCAAGGTCGCCTTCGTGGGCCGCTCGATGGTGCGCAACATGGGGGTCGCCCAGCAGCTGGGCTACCTCAGGATCCCGGAGAACCTCGTGGTCCCCCTCGAGCAGCTGGAGCGGATGCCTCCCCAGAAGGCGGCCCTGGTGTGCACGGGCTCCCAGGGCGAGCCGATGGCGGCGCTGTCGCGGATCGCCGGTCGCGACCACAAGATCCGCATCGCCCAGGGTGACACCGTCCTCATGGCCAGCTCGGTCATCCCCGGCAACGAGAACGCCATCTCCACCGTCATCAACGGCCTGACCCGCTGGGGCGCCCACGTGGTCCACAAGGGCAACGCGAAGGTGCACGTCTCCGGCCACGCGAGCGCCGGCGAGCTGGCCTACTGCTACAACCTCGTCCGCCCGCGCAACGTGATGCCGGTCCACGGCGAGTGGCGACACCTGCGCGCCAACGCCGACATCGCCGCCGACTGCGGCGTGCCGGAGGACCGCATCGTCACCGTCGACGACGGGGTCGTGGTGGACCTCGTCGACGGCGTCGCCCGTGTCACCGGGAAGGTCCGCGCCGGCTACGTCTACGTCGACGCCCGCAGCGTCGGCACCCTCACCGAGGCGCACCTCACCGAGCGCCGCACCCTGGCCGAGGAGGGCGTGGTCACCGTGCTGGCGATCGTCGACGCCGAGACCGGCGAGCTCGCGGACCGCCCGGACTTCATGATCCGCGGCTTCGCCCACGACGAGACCGACTTCGCCCCCGCCGAGGCGGTCATCGCCGCCACGCTGGCCGCGGCCGCCAAGGAGGGCATCGGCGACGTCCACCAGCTCGAGCAGCGCATCGCCCGCGACGTCGGCCGGTGGGCGTCCCGCAGCTTCCGCCGCAGCCCGCTGATCATCCCGGTGGTCGTCGACGCCTGAGCCTGCTGTCGTGGCCGTCGCCACGCGTGAGCAGGCGACGGCCACACGGCTCTCGCTGCGGCAGGACGGCGAGGGAGCTGCCACGGTGTGTCCACTCGCGCCACCACAGGGCCCGAGAGAGGCCCGGCCGGGATGCTCACGGGCCGGGCGAGGAGAGGTTCTGGTGGAGCTGAGGGGATTCGAACCCCTGGCCTTCTCATTGCGAACGAGACGCGCTACCAACTGCGCCACAGCCCCAGATGTGTTGCTTCCGCGCCTCACGGCGCGGAGGCTCACGTTAGCACCGGCCTCAGCAGCCGGACGAATCGACCCCGCAGGTCAGACCGCTCCTCGCGGAGGGGTCGCGCAGGTCAGGAACCGACCGCGCGGCCGGGGGCCTCGCCCTCGTCGCGGCGGGCCCGCTCCTCGGCGTCGCGGACCAGCGCGGAGTCCGCGTCGCTGCGACCCGAGGTCCACACACCGGTGGCGTCGAGGTCGATGGTGCGCACCGAGCGGCGCTCGGCCGCGGGCTTGGAGACGTACGTCGGCAGCGTGACCGGCACCGGCTCCCAGAGCCCCGCGGCCGCTGCCGGGGCGCGCGGCGTGGGCACGTCGACGGGCTCCTGGTGCCCCTCGGCGGCGGGCGCGGGCAGGACGCCGGAGACGGCCTCCTCGGCCAGGGGCGCGGACACCACGGCCACCTCCTGGGTGTCCTCGCCGGTGGGGCCGGCCACGAAGGCCGGGGCGGCCTCGGGGAGGACGGTGGCGGGGATGCGGGCCAGCGGGCCGGAGAGGCCGCGCTCGCGGCGGACCATGAGGCGGCAGGCGACCAGCCACGCGACGAGCAGGGCGGTCGGGAGGAGCAGCACCGGCCAGGCCAGCAGCCGGGCCGCGACCAGGCCGCCCACGAGCACCAGCAGCAGGAGCAGGGCCGAGAGCACTCGCCGGCGCCGGCGCGCCGCGCGGCGGGCCGCCTCCCGGCGTACGGGCAGGGGCGCCTCGGCGGGGCGGGTCTCGGCAGCCGCGGCGGCCGCGGGCGCGCTCGAGGCCTTCGTCGTCACCACCGGGGCGGAGGGGACCCGCCCGGGGGTGACGACGAGACGGGAGGACGAGGAGGAGCGGTCGACCGGCTCGCGGCGCGCGAGGACGCGCATCGTGTGGGAGAAGCGGTCGACCGAGCGGCTGCGCACCACCTCGTCGTGGTGCCTCAGCGCCTGGGGGACCAGGTAGACGGCCCAGGCGACGGCGAGTGCCACGAAGATCAAGGGGCTGAGGTCCACGCACGGAAGGCTAGGGGCGATAGCGCAGGGTGGGACGGATGTCTACCCGTGTGTCGCAAATTGCTGGTGTGACTGGTGTGGTCCGACCCCCGCCCCCGGCCACCGCGTCGACCGGTGGGGACGGGTCGGGCGGCGGCGGCCGGGGCGAGTCGTCGTCCGGTCCGCGGGGCCCAGGGAGGAGCGCTCACGGTGCCACCCAGGGAGGAGCAGCACACCGGTCGACCACGTCGATGGTGCGGCCGTCCGGGGGCGTCCGCCACCGGAAACGACGTTCCCGGACAAGTCCGGACAGCGGACCGCACCGGGTCGATATGCGCCGGCGGTCAGCCCCCGAGGACCCGGGCCACCAGCCCGCGCGGGCCGGTCTCCTCGACGGTCACGGCGTAGAGCCGGTGGTCGCGCCACTCCCCGTCGATGTGGAGGTACTTCGGGGCGTAGCCGATCTCCCGGATGCCGAGCTTCTCCACGACCCGCAGCGAGTTGCTGTTCTCGGGCCGGATGGCGATCTCGACCCGGTGCAGCTTGACGGTCCAGAAGAGGTGGTCGATGACCAGCGCGACCGCGAGCGGCACGATCCCGCGCCCGGCGTGCCGCTGGTCGATCCAGTAGCCGACCGAGGCGAAGCGGGCGGAGCCGCCGACCACGTTGTTGACGGTGACCTGGCCGGCGAACTCGCCGTCGACCTCGATGACGAAGGGGTACGTCGAGCCCTGCCGCGCCTGGTGGCGCAGCCGCCGCACGAGGGCGGTGAAGGTGGTCGCGCGCTCCGTGGAGCCCGGCGGGACGGTCGCGTCCCAGGGCACCAGCCAGGTGGCGTTGCGCTGCCGGGTCTCGCGCCAAGCCCGGGCATCGGTGAGCCGCAGCGGCCGCAGGAGGACGCCGGGGCGGGCGGGGTCGGCCAGCCGCACCGGCCAGGAGCCGCGGGGCGCGCGCGCGGGGCTGGTCAGTGGTCGCTCCCGACGACCTGCTCCACCGCGTGGCGCAGCACCGGCTCCAACACGGCGAGCCCGTCCTTGACCCCGCCCCGGGAGCCGGGGAGGTTCACGATCAGGCAGCTGCCGGCGACGCCGGCGAGGCCGCGGGAGAGCACCGCGGTCGGGACACCCTGGGCGGCGCCGTGGGCGCGGATCGCCTCCGCGAGACCGGGGACCTCGCGGTCCAGCAGTGGGCGGGTCGCCTCGGGGGTGCGGTCGGTGGGCGTGAGGCCGGTGCCGCCGGTGGTCAGCACCACGCGGGCACCGGCGGCGATCGCGGCGGCGATCGCCTCGCCCACCGGGTCCCCGTCCGGGACGACCGCGGGGGCCTCGACCGAGAAGCCCCAGCCGCGGAGCGCCTCGACGATCAGGGGGCCGGTCTCGTCGGCGTACACCCCGGCCGCGGCGCGGTTGGAGGCGACGACGACGGCGGCGGGCAGCACCTCGGGTGCCGGCTGCTCCTCGCTCACGAGCGGGTCCACTCCCCCGAGCGGCCACCCGACTTGGCCTCGACCCGGACGTCGGTGATGACCGCGGCCTTGTCGACGGCCTTGACCATGTCGACGACGGTGAGCGCGGCGACCGACACCGCGGTCAGGGCCTCCATCTCGACGCCGGTGCGGTCGGTCGTGCGCACGGTGGCGCTGATCTCGACGGCGTCGTCGGCGACCGAGAGGTCGACCACGACGCCCGAGATCGCGAGCGGGTGGCACAGCGGCACGAGGTCGGGGGTGCGCTTGGCGCCCATGATGCCGGCGAGCCGGGCGACCGCGAGCGCGTCGCCCTTGGGCACGCCCTCGCCGCGCAGCAGCGCCACGACCTGCGGGCTGACCAGCACCCGGCCCGACGCCGTGGCCGAGCGGGCGGTCACCGCCTTCTCCGAGACGTCGACCATGCGGGCGGCGCCGTGCTCGTCGACGTGCGTGAGGCGATCGGACTCGGCCATCTCAGTGCCCTCCCTCGAGGCCGGAGTCCATCGGCAGCACGCTCACGACCGCGCCCGCCTCGAGCGCGGTGACGTCCTCGGGCACGACGACCAGCGCGTCGGCGTCGGCCAGGCCGCCCACGAGGTGCGAGCCGGGGCCGCCGACCGGGCTGACGGTGCCGTCGGCGGGGTCGAGGTGCGCGCGCAGCAGCTGGCGGCGGCCGGGCGGGGAGGTGATGGCGTGGGTGAGCCGCGCGCTGACCGCGGGCCGCGACCACGGGGTCAGGCCCATCATCTTCCGCAGCGCCGGCAGCACGAAGAGCTCGAAGGAGAGGTACGCCGAGACCGGGTTGCCCGGGAGCGTGAAGATCGGCACCCGGTCCTCGCCGACGTGGCCGAAGCCCTGCGGCTTGCCGGGCTGCATCGCCACCGGCCCGAACCACACCGTGCCCAGCGGACGCAGCGCCGCCTTGACGACGTCGTAGTCGCCCATCGAGACCCCGCCGGAGGTGACGACGACGTCGGCGCGGACCAGCTGCTCCTCCAGCGCCGCGAGGAAGGCCTCGGGCTGGTCGGGGACGATCCCCACCCGGTAGGCGACCGCGCCGGCACGGCGGGCGGCCGCGGCCAGGAGGTAGGAGTTCCCGTCGTGGATCGAGTCGTGGCCCAGCGGCTGACCCGGCTCGCGCAGCTCGGACCCGGTGGACAGCACCACGACCCGGGGGCGGTGCCGCACGGCGACCCGGGCGTGACCGAGCGAGGCGAGCAGGCCGAGCTGGCGCGGGCCGAGGACGGTGCCGGCCTCGATCACCAGGTCGCCCTCGGTGACGTCCTCACCGGCGGCGCGGACGTGCTGGTGCAGCTCGGGGGCCCGGTCGATCCGGACGTGCTCGGCCCCGCGGTCGGTCCACTCGTAGGGCACGACCGCGTCGCAGCCCTCGGGCACCGGGGCGCCGGTCATGATCTTGGCGGCGGTGCCCTCGGGCAGCACGCGCAGGTCGGCCGCGCCGGCGCCGATCGCACCGACCACGGGCAGGTGCACCGGCGACTCGAGGGTCGCGGTGACCACGTCGGCCAGCCGGACGGCGTACCCGTCCATCGCGGAGTTGTCGAAGGCCGGCAGCGAGTGCGGTGCGGTCACCGGCTCGGCGGCGGCCAGGCCGAGGGCGTCCATCAGCGGCTGCGCGGCCGCGGGGAGCGGCTCGACGGCGGCGAGGATCCGCTCGAGGTGCTGCTCGACGGTGATCGGCGCGGGAGCCGCCTGGTCGCCCACGCGCTCAGGCGCCCGTCGCGCCGGTGAGGACGGAGCCGGCGTCGACCCGGGTGCCCTTGCCGCCCTCGACGGTCACGTCGCCGACCACCTGCACGCCGTGGCCGAAGGTGACGTCACCGGCGACCTTCAACGAGGTGGCCGCCTTGAGCGAGGGAGCGCCCTCGGGGAAGCGCTTGTCGAACTCGGTCACCAGCTTGAAGACCGCGTCGTCGAGGTCGACGAAGGGCACCTGGTCGGCGGCCTGGTCGAGGACGAAGTCGCGGCCGATGTCGTAGACGTCCGAGCGCAGGACGAGCAGGTCGTTGGTGGTCTTCACCGGGACGAACCGGTCGCGACCGACCTCGATGAGGGTCGCACCCTCGAAGACCTCGATGGCCGCTCCCATGGCCGTCTCGACCTGGATGACCTCGGGGCTGGTCTTGTCGCCCGGGTCGACGGTCTTGGTGTTGCGGATCAGCGGCAGGCCGAGGATGTTGCCGCGCTGGTCCATCACCTCGCGCAGCGCGCGCAGGTCGACCCACAGGTTGTTGGTGGAGCAGTAGCGGTGGCGGTCGAGGTCGGCCAGCGCTGCCTTGTCCTCCTCCAGGGTCTGCGCGGTCTCACGCAGCACCAGCCGACCGTCGGACTTGCGGCGGGCGAAGTGGCCGCCCTTGCGGTCCGAGGCGGTACGCCGCACCGCCTCGATCGCGAAGGGCGCACCGGACTGTGCGAACCAGCCGGCCAGCCGCGGGTCGGGGACGGCGCCGAGGTTGTCGGAGTTGGAGACGAAGACGCGCTCGTAGCCGGCCTCGAGCAGCTGGTCGAGCAGCCCGGTGCCGACCAGCGCGGTGTAGATGTCGCCGTGGCCAGGAGGGCACCACTCGAGGTCGGGGTCCTTGGGCCAGCTGACCGGGGTGAGGTCCTTGGCCAGGAGCTTGGGCTCCTTGTTCTGCAGGAACTCCAGCGGCAGCCCGGCCACCGGAAGCGCGTCGTAGCGCGCGACCGCGGCCATGGTGTCCTCGGAGGTGCGGAAGCTGTTCATGAAGACGAGCGGCAGCGGGGCACCGTGCTCGGCACGCAGGTGCAGCACCTGGCGGCAGATGATGTCGAGGAAGCTCATCCCCTTGCGCACGCACAGCAGCGACTTGGCGCGGTCCATGCCCATCGAGGTGCCGAGCCCGCCGTTGAGCTTGATCACCGCGGTCGTGCGGATCGCCGCCGCAGCAGCCTCCGGGTCGACCTCGACGTCGGCCAGCGACTCCATGTCGATCGGCTCGATGCTGGACTCGGGGATCATCCCGGTCTCACCGTGCTCGAGGAGCCGGTAGTAGTGGGCGAACGTCTCGATCGCCACCTCGTCGACGCCCTCGGCGACCATCTTCTCGCGGGCGGCCTTCAAGCCAGGTGAACCCATGGCCACGATCGTAGGGTCGGGCCGTGCACTCCGCGCAAACCCCTCCGGAACCCGGTCCTCCGGCGCAGCCGGTCGACCCGGTCGCCGCGAGCAAGACCGCCCTCCGGGACCGAGTCGTGACGGCCAGACGGAAGCGGTCGCTGCTCGAGCGTCGACACGTCGCCGAGGACCTCGCCGCGGTGCTGCTGGGCACGCCCGAGCTGCGCCGGGCCGCCACCGTGGCGGCGTACGTCGGCGTCGGCAGCGAGCCCGCGACCGGCCCGCTCCTCGCCGGCCTGCGGGCGGCCGGGCGACGGGTGCTGCTGCCGGTGCTGCTGCCCGACCTCGACCTGGACTGGGCCGTCCACACGAGCGACGCCGACCTGGCGCCGGCCCCGCGGGGGTTGCTCGAGCCGCAGGGACCGCGGCTGGGCCCCGACGCCGTCGCCACCGCGGACGTCGTGCTCGTCCCCGGCCTGGCTGTCTCCCTCGCCGGGCTGCGGCTGGGCCGCGGCGGCGGCTCCTACGACCGGGCACTGCTCCGCGTGCCGGTGGGCACGCCGACCTGGGTGCTGCTGCACGACGACGAGGTCGGCCTCGACGTCCCCGGCGCCGCCCACGACCGGCACGTCACCGGCGCCGCCACCCCCACCCGGGTCGTCCGCTTCTGACCGGGACCGCCGAACCGTCAGCTCCGAACCCTCGAGCCGTCGGCGGTCTCAGGGGGCCGGCAGGAGGGTGAGCTCGTCCTCGGCGGCCGCGGCGACGGCCTCGGCGGTGAACGGGAACGGCAGTGACTCCCCGCGCACGAGCAGGTCGGTCTGGTCGGTGTAGTGGTCGGAGGCGGGGTGCCCCGAGACACCGGTGAGCGCGACCCAGCGCGAGTCGTCCCAGTCCGCCAGCGACAGCACCATCCGCATCGACGGGCCGGTCGTGACCTCGAACCCCTGCACCGGGTCCCAGGAGGTGGTGTCGACCGAGCCGGGTCCACCGCCGACCGGCCACGGGTCCGGCTCGACGACCCGCCGCGCCAGACCCAGCGCCGCGCCGTCGCCGAGCAGTCCGGGCGAGGTGAGCCGCAGCAGGTGCTGGTGGCCCCAGGTCCACCGCTCGGCGTCCTGGGCCTGTCGGCGCACCAGCTCGTCGCGCGCCTCGAGCATCGCGGCCCGGAGCACGTCGTCACGCCGCTCGACCCGCTCGGTGGCGGTGTCGTCCCACCAGGGGTCGTCCGGCTCATCGAGCAGCCCGCCGACCACCTGGATCCAGCGCGGTCCCCCGTCGGGCCAGGTGCTCGGCGGGAGCTCGTCGTGGAAGGTCGCGGCCAGCAGCTCGCGCCAGGTGGCGTTGAGGTACGCCGCCGCGGCCGAGCCCGGGCCGTCGGCCGGCTGGTCGAGGTCCCAGTCGCGCAGCAGCCGCTGCCCGTCGTCGGCGTACCCCTCGTCGAGGTCGATGCGCAGGAGTGCCGGGACGAGCACGGGTGCCAGCGTCGAGACCTCGTCGCGCTGCACCTCCTCCACGCTCGCCACCGACTGCTCCCCGGCGACCAGCAGGTCACGAATACGGGAGGCGCGCTGGCCCGGGTCGAAGCCCTGGCCGAGGAGGTAGGGGTAGTCCTCGTCGACGGGGACCTGGTTGGCCGCGACCGCCACACCGTCGAGCGGGTCGGTGGTGAACGGCAGGGCGGTGGCCGGTAGGACCTCGCCGGTCCAGTCGTCCTCGGGGCGCCAGCCGGCGGCGGGCAGGGTGCCGTCGCGGCCGGACTTGCGCACGGGCACGGCCCCGGCGACCTGGACGCCGACGGTGCCGGCGCGGTCGGCGAGCACGACGTCGAGGGCGGGTACGGCGAGGGCGGCCGTCGCCCGGCGCGCCTCCTCCACGTCGTCGGCGAGGGCCAGCGCCAGCAGCCCGTCGAGGGAGGGCGCGGGCCGCAGGCCGACCCACTGGACGGCCACGGCGAGCTCCTCGTCGAGGTCCGTGCCCCGTCCTACGGCGGAGGCCTCGCCGGCGGCAGCGGAGTCGGGGTCGACGTCGGAGAGCAGCGGCCCGTGCCGGGTGCTGCGCACCTCGAGCGCGACGTCGTCGGCGCCGGCGACCTCGATGGTCTCGGTGCGGGTGCGCACCGGGCGCCAGCGCTCGCCGACGAGCACCTCCTGCCCGTCGGCTCCCTCGCGCAGCCGCTCGACCACGAGGTCGGTGGTGTCGGGACCGGCGGCGGCCGCGCCCCACGCGACCTCGGCGTTGTGCCCCTGCACCACGCCCGGGACGCCCGGCAGGGAGAAGCCGGCGACGTCGTACGGGCAGACGGGTCCGACCTCGCGGCAGTGCAGCCCCACCTGCATCCAGGGGCCGGGGACCTCGGCGGCGAGGTGCGGGTCGGCGGCCAGCAACGGGGCGCCGGTCGAGGTGCGGTCGCCGGAGACGACCAGGGCGTTGCTGCCCACGCCCGGACCGCGCCCGCCCCAGGTCGGCAGGGCGTCGAGGGCTCCACCGGTCGCGGCGAGCGCGGCTGCTCCGGGACCACCCGGCGCGGGACGCAGCGGGTTGCGGGTGGTGGTCTCGGTGGCGCCGGGCTCGAAGCGACCGTCCACGACGGCACCGCCGGGCACCACGGACACCACGTCGTCGGGCGCGGTCGGCCACAGCGTCGCCGCCCGCGTGGAGCCGACCGCGTCGGCGACCAGCACCCGGGCGACCTCGTCCTCGGCCGCGGCCGCGCCGCCGAGGTCCCAGCCCCAGGCCTTGAGCCAGGTCAGGGTGTCGACGGCCGTCCAGTCGGCGGGCGCCAGGTCGGCGCCGTCGAGGTCGAGCAGGGTGTACTCCACGGCCAGCTGCGAGGGCGCCGACTGCGCGAGGTAGGCGTTCACGCCGTCGGCGTACGCCTCCAGGAAGGCGCGGGCGTCGGGGCTGAGCAGCGCCAGCTCGCGCTCGGCGACGCGGCGCAGGCCGAGGGTGCGGGCCGCGCGGTCGCCGGGCAGCGCGCCCTCGCCGACCAGCGCGGCGAGGGTGCCGGACGCGCTGCGCCGGCGCACGTCCATCTGGAAGAATCGCTCCTGCGCGGTGACGTAGCCCTGGGCCAGCGCGAGGTCGGCGGTCGTGTCGGCGTAGACGTGCGGCACCCCGGCTGCGTCGCGCAGGACCGTCACGCGCGCCGACAGCCCCGGGACCTCGACCTCTCCGCTGACCTGGGGCAGCGGCCGCCGCACCAGCGCGGTGGCGAGCAGGCCCGTCACCACCAGCGCCAGGACCAGCCCGACGGCGACGTACGTCGTCACGCGCAGCCCGTCGGGCAGCCCGCGGAACGCGCGCCACCAGCGCAGGGGGACGGCCGCGCGCGTGTCCTCGCTCATGGTGCGGGCCATTCTGCCGTGCCGTACCATTGGCACTCGCCAGGGCAGAGTGCCAGCCGATGTGGGCCGCACCTCCCGGCGACCCGCCCGCACCGAAGGGGACCCGATGCCGACCTACCAGTACGCCTGCACCGAGTGCGACCACGCCTTCGAGCAGGTCCAGAGCTTCTCCGACGCCTCGCTGACCGTGTGCCCGCAGTGCCAGGGCCGGCTGCGCAAGGTCTACAACGCCGTCGGCGTCGTCTTCAAGGGCTCCGGCTTCTACCGCACCGACAGCCGGTCGACCTCGAGCAGCTCCACGGCCGGCAGCTCCAGCACCTCGACGGCCTCCGACTCCGGCTCGAGCGGCTCCGGCGGCTCGGGTGCGAGCGAGAAGGCGACGTCCTCGTCGTCCTCCGCCAGCAGCGGCAGCTCCGGCTCCTCCAGCACCTCCTCCAGCAGCAGCGCCGCCGCGTCCTGACCCGCTGCCCGGCGCCCGCCGCGTGACTGGGTCCCAGGTGGTCGGGGGCCGAGCTGCCCCGTCCCACCGGAAGGACCGGGCGGCTCGGGTGCGTGCCATCGGGCCTGTGGAGAGCCGGCTCCACTCATGAGCCGATCGGCCTAGCGTCCGGGCCATGGCCCTCGACGCACCCGAGACCCACCCGGGCTCCGGCCCCTCCGACGTACGCCGTCGCCTGGCGCTCGCCCGGCGGCGGGTGCGCCGCGCGGTGCTGGGGCGACGCCGGCTGCTGGCCGCGGTGTGTGCCGCGCTCGCGGTGGTCGCCGGCGTGCGGGCCGTGGCCGCCCCTCCCCCGCAGACGGTCGCGGTGACCGTGGCCTCGCGCGACCTGCCGGCCGGGGCGGTGCTGGCACCGGAGGACCTGGCCACCGTCGAGCTGCCCCCGGACGCCCTGCCCGACGACCTGCTCGGCGACCCGACGGGCCGCACGCTCGCCGGTCCCGTCGCGCGGGGCGAGCCACTGACCGGCGTACGCGTCGTGGGCGCGCCGCTGGCCCACGAGGCGCTGGCCGGCACCGACCGGCTCGCGCTGCCGGTGCGGCTGCCCGACGCCGGCGCGGTCGGCCTGCTCCGGGTGGGCGACCGGATCGACCTGGTCGCCACCGACCCCCAGGGCGCGACGTCGGAGGTGGTCGCCCGGGGCGTGCCGGTCCTCGCGCTGCCCGGCCCCGACTCCTCCGCCGGTGCGGCCGGACCGGCGGGCCCGGCCGGCGGACGGCTGGTCGTCGTGGGTGTCGCCGCCGACGAGCTGGCGCAGGTGTCCACCGCCGCCGCGGCCACCTTCCTGACCTACGCCTGGACCCGCTAGCGTGCCGCATGGACGCGGCCGCTCGGGCCGCCGCACAGACAGGAGCCACGCATGAGCGGCTTCAAGAACTTCCTGCTCCGCGGGAACCTCGTCGACCTGGCGGTCGCGGTCATCATCGGCACCGCCTTCGGCCTCGTGGTCACGACGTTCACCAACTGGCTCACCGCCCAGCTGCCCTCGTCGGTCGACGACATCTTCAGCAACGAGGCGAACTCCTTCGGCGCCTTCATGAACGCGGTGATCTCGTTCGTGATCCTCGCCGCGGTCGTCTACTTCCTCATCGTCATGCCCTACACCAAGGCCAAGGAGAAGTACTTCCCGTCGGCCCCTCCGGGCACCCCCGAGGACACCCTGCTGCTCCGCGAGATCCGCGACGCCCTGCGCGCGGGCCAGGCCGGCCCCACCGCCTGACGGTCTCGACGCACGGGGCGTCATACGGGCAGGACGGTCTGCTCCTCGGCCCGTATGACGTCCCACCGTCCCCGGCGCGGGACGTCATACGGGCAGGACGGTCCCTGACGCGGGGCGCATGACGTCCGCGGGTGGCGGGTCGGTGGGTCTTCCTCAGCCGCCGTGGTGCGGCGGCACCTGCTCGATGAGCCAGGTGTCACCGTCCCGGGGACCACGCGAATCTCCGGTGTCGCGCTCGTCCGAGGTCGTCTCCGGCAGGCTCTCGCCGAAGACCTCGGCCCGCCGCCGGGCCCGCTCCCACTCCGACGTACGCCGCTGGGCAGGGGCGTCGGCATCGCCGCAACCACCGGGGCCGTCCGTGCCCCCGGGGCCCTCGCCGCTCACGTGCAGAGCCCGGCCGCGGCCAGCGCCTCGTCGGAGGCGGTCGGCACGCCGGGTCCGTCGCCTGAGCCGGACCCGCCCCCCTGGGAGCCGGTGTCCGACCCGCCGGCGGCGGGCTCCTCCGAGCCCGAGGCACCCGGGACGCTGCCGGCGGTGATCACGTCGGTGGCCAGGCGCCGGCTGAGCGGCTCGTCGTTCTTGAGCTTGTTCCAGACGTCGTCGGCGTCCTCGGTCCACACCAGCCGGTTGGGGTCGTTGGGGTCGACCTCGATCGGGATGGTCATGAACTGCACCTGGTCCAGCCCGATGCCGCGGAACTCGTAGCCGAGCTTGGCGATCTTCCAGAGGTCGCCGAGTCCCTCGTCGAGGGTGAGCGACTCGGTCGCGGCCTGGAGGAAGTTGAGCAGCCGGTCCGGGCGGGCCAGCGTGCCGGAGGACAGGACCGTGTTGACCATGGAGGCGATGAACGCCTGCTGCCGCTTCATCCGGCCGACGTCCGAGCCGCCGGACAGCGCGTAGCGCTGGCGCACGTAGTTGAGCGCCTGGATGCCCTCGAGCTTGCGGGTGCCGGCCTCGAGGTACATGCCGTGCTCGCGGTCATCGATGGTCTCGGGGATGCAGACCTCGACCCCACCGACGGCGTCGACCATGTCCTGGAACCCGGTGAAGTCGACGACGACGAAGTGGTCCAGCCGGATGCCGGTCAGCGACTCGAACTGCTGGATCGTGCAGGCCGGACCACCGACCTGGTAGGCGACGTTCCACATCTGGTAGTCCGCGGCCGGGGTGGTCTCGCCGTCCTCGTTCTTGCACTGCGGCCGGTTGACCATGGAGTCGCGCGGGATGCTCACGCCGTAGGCCCGCTCGCGGTCGGCGGAGAAGTGCAGCAGCAGCGTGGTGTCCGATCGCTCGCCGTCGCCGGTCAGCCCGTCGATGTTGTTCTCGCCCTCGCGGGTGTCCGAGCCCATGACCAGGACGTTGAGCGGCTCCTGGGGACCGGCCACCTCGACCTTCTCCGGCCGCTCACCCACGAGGCTGTCCTCGATGTCGAGGACCGTCAGGTTGCCGCTGAGGCTGCGGTAGAGGTAGGTCACCGACAGACCGGTCACCAGGCCGAGCACCACCAGCGTCGCGACCAGCACCTTGGCCACGGTGTGACGACGACGTCGCCGCGCGCGTCGCTTGCCCCGCGTGGTCACCCGGGGGGCCGGGGTCGCGACCTCGCCCTCGGGGGGCGGGACGGGCGTGCTCACGTGGTCGATCTCCTGCGGGTGCGTGCTGTCGGGTGGCGGCCCCCGGACGCGTCGTACGACGAGCCGGGTCGGCCACCCGGTCGGGGAGCAGCGCGGCGCTGCGCCTGCTCGACGGTACGAGGCTCCCCCAAGTGGATGATTGTGCGTCTGTGCACCCCTGGGATCCAAGTCCGGGGCCGCCGCGAGGGTCTGACAAGATGGCCCGCGCCGCCCCAGTAGCTCAGTGGATAGAGCAGCCGCCTCCTAAGCGAAAGGTCGCAAGTTCGACTCTTGCCTGGGGCACCCAGCCCGTCCACCCACCGCCGGCGTACGCCGGGAGCAGCCCGTCCTCCCCACACGGCCGGCCGAGCTGCGCGGTGTCTCCGGGTGGGCCGGGCAGCCGGGCCGAGGTCCACCCGACAGCGTGACGCTCAGGCCGCCCCGAGGTCGTCGGCGATGACCAGGCCGCCGCCCTGCTCGGCGACCACGAGCCGCCGCGTCTCTGACTCGGCACCGTCGTAGACCAGGTCGACCGTGACGACCCCGTCCTCGACCGAGGTGCCCTCGACCGACACGGACTCGACGGTCTCCCAGAAGCCGATGTACCCGCCGTACCCACCAGCGTCGGACCGTGCCTCGCCGCCGAGGTAGCCCCACGCGGTGCGCGTGTCGTCGGGGAGGAGGCCGTAGTACTCGGAGACCAGCGCCTCGGCCTCGCCGGACCCGGCCTCGGCCGCCGGCGCGGTCGTCGCACCTTCCTGGCTCGGCTCGGCCTCCCGTCCCTCCTCCGAGGGCTCGGCCGGCGGCTCCTCGGACGGGTCCGACGTCCCGCTGCCGCGAGGGTCCTGGGGCGCAGTGCTGCTGGCGCCGTCCGGCGCGGCGGCGGGCTTCTCGTCCTCGCCCGGCAGCAGCGCGACCGCGATCGCACCCCCGAGCAGCAGGAGCAGCAGGGCGACGACGAGCGCCGGCGTACGCCGCCTCGACCGCTCCGCGCTCGGGGCGGCCGGCGGCGCCGCCACGACCGGTGTCGACTCCGTTCCGGGCGTCGGCTCGGGGTCCACCGGCGCGGAGGGGACGGACGCCGCAGCGGCAGGGGTGCGGTCGCGGTCATCGGTGTCTCGAGCGTCTGCGTCGGGTGCTCGTCGGCGAGCCGGGCCAGCTCGACCGCGGCGTCGGCCATCGTGCAGCGCGCCTCGGGGTCCGGGTCGATGGCGTCACGTCCATCCGCGACGAGGACGAGCTTGCCCGGACCGGCGGCCTCCCTCCCTGGCGGGGGAAGGCGTCCGTGCACGAGAGCCACCGCTCGGCCCTGGTCCGCAAAAACCCGGGGCACTACCGCCGGTTCTTCCCCGACGTCCCCGATGACTGCCCTACGTCTGGCCGCCCGGCGCCGACTGAGACCGGTGTTTGAGCACGCCCGGCGCAGGCCACGATGCTCTCGGATCTCGAGGCGAGGAGAAGCGCGTGGTCGACGAGGGGGGCAGCACCGCCCGTCGCATCGCCGAGCACTGCCTGCAGGTCTCCAGCGGCCTCGGGCTCACCGACGAGCAGGTCGAGACCGGCCTGGACCGGCCCGCGGCCAAGGCGGCACGGGTGAGGCGGTGCCACCAGGCGGCCGGCACCGTCCTGGCACTGCTCGCGCTCGTCGCCTGCGGCGGTAAGGACCCGCAGACCCCCGGACCGAGCGCGCCGACGGAACCCGGCGCATCCCTGGGGCTCACCGCTCCCGGCACGGTCCTGGACATCGGCGAGACCGCACGGATCCCGCTGGAGGAGCGCACCGCCGCCTCGGACGGGGAGCCCAACGTCATCGACCTCACCGTCACCTCCGTCGCCCGGGCGGACCCCTCGCTGTTCGACGACATCCCGGGCACGCCGTACTTCGCGCGCCTCACCTTCACAGCAGTCTCCGGCGACGCCCAGCGGTTCTTCCCCGCCGACGTCGTCGTGGGGTGGTCCGGGGACACGCAGCTGCGCCCCATCGCCTCGCCGGCCATCGTCGACGGGTGCGCCCGCGTCGGGTTCACCGCGCCAGAGCCGCCGCTGGGCAGCTCGATGGACACCTGCGTCACCTTCGTCGTGGAGCCCGGAGGTGCACCGCTGGACCGGATCGGCTACGACGACAACGACACCTACGACGACCAGGAGGGCACTGCCGTCGAGTGGCGGTGATCCCCGTCCCTAGGCGGGCTGGACCGCGCGCCGACGCGAGAGGACCCGGTCGACCGCAGTGAGCAGCGCGGCGACGACGAGGCCGAAGACCAGGATGGCCGCGATCGTGGCGAGCGCTGCGGGGTAGCCGCGCTCGTTGGCCGCGACGAAGGCGTAGGGGTAGGCGTCGATCACGGCGCCGCGGGCCAGCATCCAGACGACCCACAGCAGCGGCACGACGAGCGAGAGCGGCAGCAGGCGCACGGTGAGCCAGCCGCGCGGACCGGCCCAGGCCCAGACGGCCAGGGTGAGCAGCGGCGTCACGACGTGCAGGACCGGGTCGGTGAGCAGCGACCAGCCCTGCACGTCGATCGAGGGTGCCAGCAGCAGCTGGTAGACGATCCCCGTGACCGTGATCATCAGCAGCGCGTCCAGCAGCAGCACCCGGGTCCTCGGGCCGTGGCTCCCCCGGGCCAGCAGGGTCGCGGTCACCGCCACGACGATGTTGGACCAGATCGTGAAGTAGCTGAAGGTGTCGACGACGCGCTGGAGCACGCCGTACGCCCCGTCGCCGGTGTCGCCGTAGAGGCCGGGCTCGGGCGGGACCTGGGCGTACCACCCCAGTCCCGACAGCAGCACGGTCGCCACCACCCCGAACCACGCCACGACGGCCACCACTGCCCACGCACGGCTCACCCGCACGTCCTCCCCTGACGTCATGGGGAGGAGTATGAACCCTCGGCGCGCGCTCAGCCCTCGGTCTGCGCGTCGACGACCTGGAAGGACATCCCGGCCGCCTGCAGCCGGGCGAGCAGGTTGTCCCCCATCGCCTGGGCGGTGGTGACCTGCCCGGAGGTCGGCGGGTTGTCGTCGAAGGCCAGGCACAGCGCGGACTCGGCCAGCATCTTGGCGGTCTCGGTGTAGCCCGGGTCGCCGCCGGAGACGCGGGTGTGGATGGTGCGGCCGTCGCCCTCGCCGACGAAGTCGACGGTGAACCAGGACTTCTCCCGGCGCGCCGGCGAGGGGCCCTCGCCCTGCTTGACGCGGGACTTCAGCAGGTTGCGCGCCGGCGGGATCTTGGCCGCGACGCCGATCAGCCCGACGCCGAGCGCGCCGCCGGCGGCGTACCGCAGGGTCTTGGTGCCGGCGAAGTGGGAGTAGCGGAAGTCGGGGCCGTAGGTCTCGAGGGCGGCGCCGCTGCGCGCGACGACCTGCGGGTCGATGGTCGGCATGGGGAGCAGGTAGTAGCCCAGCACCGGGTCCTTGCCCGGCTTGCCGGCCACCGCGCGGCTCTTGCGGCCCTCGGGGCGGGCCTCGACGCGGCGCCGCTCCTTGAGCGCCTGGCTCATCTGCCGGCTGCGCTCGAAGGCGCCCATCGCGGAGTGGAACGTGCCGCCCGAGAACGTGCCCGCCGCGCGCACGACGCCGCGCAGGGTCACGGGACCGGAGGCGTGCAGCTGCTGGACGGTGTAGTAGGCGCCGAGGTCGTGCGGGATCGAGTCGAAGCCGCACGCGTGCACGATCCGGGCGCCGGAGCGCTCGGCCGCAGCGTGGTGGCGGACGTACATCGTGTCGACGAACTCCGGCTCGCCGGTGATGTCGACGTAGTCGGTGCCGGCCTCGGCGCACGCGGCGACGAGCGGCTCGCCGAGCTGCTGGTAGGGCCCGACGGTGGTCGCGACGACCTTGGTGCGGCGGGCGAGCGCGGCCAGCGAGGCGGGGTCGGAGGTGTCGGCGATGACGATCTCGAGGTCCTTGCACGCGGGGTCGATGGTCGCCAGGTGCTGGCGCACCGCCTCGAGCTTGCCCTGGTTGCGGCCGACCAGCGCCCAGCGCAGGCCGCTGGGGGCGTGGCGGGCGAGGTACTCGGCGGTCAGGCCGCCGGTGAAGCCGGTCGCCCCGAAGAGCGCCAGGTCGAGGTCACGGGTCTGCGCGTCAGCCATGGGGCCATCGTCGCAGGCGGCCTCGGCACCGGGAACCGCGCGTCCGCGTCGTACGTCGCAGCAGCATGCGCGCACGCCCTCGGACCCTGCTGCTCAGCACCGCGACGGCGGGCGGACTCCTCGCCGCAGGGGTGCTGGTCGGCGTCTCCCTCGCCGACCAGGACGCCGCCCCGGTCGCTGACCCAGTCGGCGAGCCGACTGCCGCGCCGGGTCGTCCGGCCGGCTCGACGAGACCGGTCGCGTGGCAGGGGGACGGACTGGTGCCGGCCGACTCCTGCGAGGAGCTGCTGGCCTGGCACGTCGACCGCGCGGAGGAGCTCGTGACCCCCTGGGGGTGGGTCGGGTACGCCGGCTGGCCGGTCGCCGCGACGGACCTGCGCGCGGAGGCCCAGGCGTCGGTCGGGGGCGCCATGCGCTCCGCCGCGTCGGACTCGGCGGCCACCTCTGCCGACGCCGGCGGCATGACCAACGCGACCCAGAGCGGCACCGGCACCAACGTCCAGGAGGCCGGGGTCGACGAGCCGGACGTCGCGAAGTCCGACGGCCGGCTCCTCGTGCGGGTCGAGCCGGGCGGCTGGGGAGGCGGGCTCGTCGTCGCCGACGTCACCGGCGCGACGGTGCGGGAGACCGCCCGGCTCGACCTCCCCGACGTCGTCGACCCCGAGCTGCTGCTCGTCGGCGACGCGGTGGTCGTGGTCGGGGCCGACCGGGAGGCGGAGCGGGGCGCCGAGGGCACCCGCTTGCTCCGCGTCGACGTCTCCGACCCGGGGGCACCCGTCGTCACCGACACCCTCACGCTCGACTCCGCGCTGCTCTCCGTGCGCCAGCACGGCTCGGTGCTGCGGTTCGTGGTCGAGTCCGGGCTGCCGGACCTGCCCTTCGGCGCACCGGGTCGCGGGGGACCCCGTGGGCGTGCTCAGGAGGACGCGGCCCTCGAGCGCAACCTCGAGGCGGTCCGCGCCACGACGGTCGACGACTGGCTCCCCCACGTGACGACGTACGCCGCCGACGGGACGTCGCGGACCTCGCGGCTGCTCGCGTGCGAGGACGTCGCGCTGCCCGCCGACCCCGGCAGCGCCGACGGCTCGACCCCGGGGACGGTGGCGATCGTCGGGCTGGACGCCGCCGAGCCGCTCGGCGACCTCGGCGCGACCGACGACCCCGGCGACTCCGGCTCCGACGACGCCGGCCCGGAGGACGCCGGCGGGGCCCAGGGGGTCGGCGTCGCGGTCGGCACGGACCTCGTCTACGCCTCGACCGAGCGGCTCTACCTCGCGACGTCCGGTGCCGCCAGCGGGTGCTGCTGGATGTTCGACGGGGTCACGTCGTGGCGCGGCGGACCGCTCACCGGCAGCCGGGTCGCGCTGCCGGAGCCGGACGGCACCAGCGAGCTGCACGAGTTCGTGCTGGACGGGACGGGCGCGACCTACACCGCCTCCGGCGAGGTGGACGGCGCGATCCGCGACCGCTGGTCGATGGACGAGCACGACGGGAAGCTGCGCGTGGCCGTCGGACCGACGGTCGAGACCGGCAACTGGTCCTCGATCGTGGTGCTGGCCGACACCGGCGACGGCCGGCTCGACGAGGTCGGCCGGGTCGACCGGATCGGCCCCCGGGAGGACATCGAGGCCGTGCGGTGGTTCGGGGACCTCGCCCTGGTCGTCACCTTCCGCCAGGTCGACCCGCTCTACACGGTCGACCTCGCCGACCCGGCTCGGCCACAGGTCGTCGGAGAGCTGAAGATCCCGGGCTTCTCGGCGTACCTCCACCCGCTCGGACCGCACCGGCTGCTCGGGATCGGTGAGGGTCCGGTCCCGACCCGGCGGGGCGGGGAGTCGTGGGGCGCCCAGGCCGGCCTCTTCGACCTGGCCGACCTGGCCGAGCCCCGGCGGCTGGACGTGGAGTCCTGGGCGCCGGGCACCCGGCACGTCGCGGCCACCGACCCGCGCGCCTTCACCTGGCTGCCGGGGTCGCGGACGGCGCTGAGCGTGCTCACCCGGGGCTGGGGGGCGCGGACGGGGTGGGTCTCGGTCGTCCGGCTCCGGGACGGGGTGATCTCGCAGGAGCTGGTCGAGGTCGAGCACGGCTCGGACGTCGAGCGGGTACGGCTGGTCCGGCTGCCCGACACGCGGGTGCTGCTCGTGACCGGCGACGACGCGTCGTTCTTCCCGGTCTGAGGCGCCGCCGAGGAGCAAGGAAGCGTCGAGCCCCGCCGCCCAGGGAGGGGCGACGGGGCTCGAGACGTGCGCGGCGCCGGAGCGCCGGAGGACGGGTCAGTCGCCGACCTTGGCGGCCGCCTCGGTGGTGGCCTGGGCGGCGGCGGTCGCGGTCTTCTTGGCCGCGGTCTTGGTGGCGGTGGCCGACTTCTTGGCCGGGGACTTCTTGGCCGTGGTGGTGGCCTTCTTGGCGGTCGACTTCGCCGAGGTCGCGGTGGTCTTCGCGGTGGTCTTGGCGGTCTTCTTGGCCTGGGTGGTGGTCGTCTTGGCCTTCGCCTTGGTGGTCTTGGCGGAGGTCGCGGCAGCCTTGGTGGACTCCTGCTTGCGGATGCGGCCCACGAGCACCTCGCCGCGCTTGGCCAGGTCGGCGTAGGCGGCGGTGGCGGTGGCGGTGGTCTCGTCGAGCTGCTTGCGGACCTGCGTCGGCAGCGCGAGGGCCTCGCCCTGGAGCTCGGCGACGCGCTTCTCGATCGCGGTGCGGCGGGCCTTGGCCTCGTCGCTCAGCGCCTCGACGCGGGCGTTGACGGTCTTCTCGACCTGGGCGCGCAGGGTGGTGGGCTCGAGGTCCTTGACGGACTTCTGCACGCGCTCGAGGCGGGACTGGGCGTCCTTCTGCAGCTCGACGAGCTTCTCCTGCACCTCGGCGACGTACTCGCGCACGGCCTCGACGGCCATGTCGACGACACCGGCGCCGGCGTAGAGGGTCTTGGTGGCCTCGGTCTTGAGGTCCTCGATGCGGACGGTGGGGAGAGTGGCCTTGGCCATGATGGATGTGCTCCTTCGGTGGGCCCGAGGGCCCGTCGTGTCGGTCGTGGCGGGTGCCGCGACTCAGGGTGTGGCTTCGTGCTCCTCGCCCGGCTGGGCCGGCCCGGGGCCGGCCCCGCTGCCCGCAGCGGCGCCGTTCATGGCGAGGAAGGACTGGTAGACGTCGAGCAGGGACTGCTTCTGCCGCTCGGTGAGCGCCGGGTCCGCGAGGACGGCGAGCTCGACCGAGCCGCCGAGGCCTTCGTCGGGGCTCACGATCCCGGCGCGCAGGTAGAGCTGCTCGGCCGAGATCCGCAGGGCCTTCGCGATCTGCTGCAGCACCTCCGCTGACGGGCGCCGCAGTCCACGCTCGATCTGGCTGAGGTACGGGTTCGAGACGCCGGTCTGCTCGGCGAGCTGCCGCAAGGAGAGCTGCGCGAGCGTGCGCTGCTCCTTGAGGTAGTCACCCAGCGAGCCGACCGCCGTCGACACCTTTCCCTTGGCCATGGGTCCCATAGTGCTAGCAATAGCAAGCACTTGCAAGTCAGCAAGCACGTGTGACGAGTCACGTCCCTCACAGGAACGCCAACAGCGGGAGGGTCCTCGTCACGCGCGTATCGCTAGCACCTTGCTAGCGCTGACGGCCGATGCATGCTGGAGCACGCATGCATCCGGGCGCGCCGACGTACGCTCGGCCCATGTGCCGCAACATCCGTCAGCTCCACAACTTCGAGCCCCCGGCGACGACCGACGAGGTGACGGCAGCAGCGCTGCAGTACGTCCGCAAGGTCAGCGGCTCCACGAAGCCCTCGCAGGCCAACCAGCAGGCCTTCGACCGCGCCGTGGCCGAGGTCGCCCACGCCACCCGGCACCTCCTCGACGCGCTCACCACCACCGCCCCGCCCAAGGACCGGGAGGTCGAGGCGGAGAAGGCTCGGGCCCGTGCGGCCGTGCGCTACGCGCGGTGACGGGTCGATGACCCAGACCGCCCTGCCCCGCGGCGAGCAGCTGGCGGCACCGGCGCTGGACCTGCTGCGCGGGCGCCCCCTCGTGGTGCTCACCGGGGCGGGCCTGTCCACCGACTCCGGCATCCCGGACTACCGCGGCCCCGGGTCGCCGGCGCGGAAGCCGATGACCTTCCAGGAGTTCCTCTCCGGCCCCGAGGCCCGCCGCCGATACTGGGCGCGCAGCCACCTCGGCTGGGGCCGGATGCGCCGGGCCGACCCCAACGAAGGGCACCTGGCCGTGGCCCGGCTCGGGGCGGAGCTAGTGATCACCCAGAACGTCGACGGCCTCCACGAGCGCGCCGGCACCCCCCGGCTGGTCGCGCTGCACGGCCGGATCGCCGACGTGGTCTGCCTGGACTGTCGGCTCACCTCGCCGCGGGCGGCGCTCCAGGAGCGTCTCGACGCGCTCAACCCCGGCTGGCACGAGCGGCACGCGAGCGTGCGGATCAACCCCGACGGCGACGTGGAGCTCGAGGACACCGCGGGTTTCGAGGTGCCGGCGTGCGAGGCGTGCGGCGGGGTGCTCAAGCCCGACGTGGTCTTCTTCGGCGAGAACGTCCCGAAGGACCGGGTCGAGCGCTGCTACGCGGCCGTCGAGTCGCTGGCCGACACCGACGGCGCGTTGCTGGTGGTCGGCTCCAGCCTGACGGTCATGAGCGGGCTGCGCTTCGTGCGCCGCGCCGCCGCGCTCGACGTGCCGGTGGTGATCGTCAACCGCGGCGAGACCCGCGGCGACCCGCTGGCGACGTACGCCGTCGAGACCGGCTGCACGGAGTTCCTGACCGCCCTGGCCTGAGCGCCTGGCCCGAGCCGGCGGGCAGCCGGACGAGCGGCGTCAGGAGGGCTCGGGCCGGTCGCGCAGCCGTCCGAGCAGGTCGAGCAGCCCGCTGAGGTCCTCCCCTGCGGGAGCGCCGGTGTCGAGGCCGGACAGTCGCTCCCGCACCGTCTCGGGGGGCAGCCGCACCCCGAGCTCCAGGACGTAGTGGGTGTCCTCGAGACTGAACTCGAGGTCGACGACGCTCGCGGCGTGGAACTCGCCGTCGGGGTCGACCACCACGACCTGCTCGTCGAGCTCGAGCCCGCGGGTGAGCCCGCTGTCGGAGTGCGAGACGACGAACTCGCCACCCGCGCCGGGACCGTCGGTCAGCACGGCGGCGCGCACCGGCACCGCGATCAGCTCCACGAGGTCCCCCGATCGACCCGCGCCGCTCGACCGGCGCTCCTTCACCGTAGACATACCCTCCATGCCCCGACAACGAGGTGGCTCGGGAGGTGGTCACGTCAGGGTCGGCACCCGTCTGGACGGCCCTCAGGTCCGCCGACGACCTGCCGATAGCCCCCTGCAGCAGCCCACGGGGGCGGACGCGGGCCCCGGCGACAGGCTCAGAGCCGGCGCACGAAGATGTGGTCGGCCGCCTCGGGCACGATCTCGGCCGACTCCCCGCCGGCGCCGACGAGGACGCCCTCCTCGGTGCGGACGACGGTGACGGTCTTGTCCGGCAGCGCCCCGACGCGGCGCAGGGCGCTCATCAGCAGCTCGTCCTTCTGCATCTCCTCGGAGATGCGGCGCACCAGGACCCGGCCCTCGCCCTGCTCGGCGGCCGCCGACAGCGACTCGACGCCGTCCATGAACGACTCGGCCGGTGCGGACTGGCCGAGCTCCTCCAGGCCGGGGATCGGGTTGCCGTAGGGCGACTGGGTGGGGTGGTCGAGGATCTCGAGGAGCCGGCGCTCGACGGTCTCGGACATGACGTGCTCCCAGCGGCACGCCTCCTCGTGGACCTGCTCCCAGTCCAGGCCGATCACGTCGACGAGCAGCCGCTCGGCGAGCCGGTGCTTGCGCATGACCCGGATGGCCAGGCGCTGGCCCTCCTCGGTGAGCTCGAGGTGGCGGTCGCCCTCGACCGTCAGCAGGCCGTCGCGCTCCATCCGCGCCACCGTCTGCGACACCGTGGGGCCCGACTGGTGCAGGCGCTCGGCGATCCGGGCCCGCAGCGGCACGATGCCCTCCTCGACCAGCTCGTAGATGGTCCGGAGGTACATCTCGGTGGTGTCGATCAGGTCGCTCACGGACCCATCATCCCATCCGGCGGGTGGCCGCCCGGGCGGGCCGTCCGGGCGACCACCTGGGGCGGCCGCTCGGGTGAGCATCGGCTCACCGGCCACCTGGCACCGTGTGGACCCATGACGTCGGTGATGTGGTTCCGCCGCGACCTGCGCCTGGCCGACAACCCGGCGCTGTGCGCCGCGGCGGACGACGGCCCGGTCCTCCCGCTCTTCGTGCTCGACCCGACGCTGTGGGGGCCCGCCGGTCCGAGCCGTCGTGCCTACCTCGGCGCCTCGCTGCGCTCCCTCGACGCCTCGTTGCGGCAGCGGCAGGCGGGGTTGTCGGTCGTGCGCGGCGACCCCGTCCGCCGTGTGGTCCTCGCCGCGAAGGCGGTCGGGGCCGAGAGCGTCCACGTCTCCGCGGACTTCGGGCCGTACGGCGCCGAGCGCGACCGCCGGGTCGAGGAGGCGCTCGAGGAGGCCGGGATCGCGTTCGTGCGCACGGGGTCGCCGTACGCCGTCGACCCCGGCACCGTGCGCAACGGCTCGGGGCAGAACTTCAAGGTCTTCACCCCGTTCTCGCGGCGCTGGGCCGACCACGGCTGGCCCTCCCCCCTCGACGCGCCGACCGGTGTCTCGTGGCTCTCCCTCGACGACACCGGCGAGTCCACGACCGAGATCCCCGACCCCGACCTGCCCGCCGGACTCGAGCTGCCCGAGGCCGGTGAGGCCGCGGCACACTCCCAGTGGGAGCGCTTCCTCGACAAGGTGGCGGCGTACGACGACGACCGCGACCGCCCGGGCGTCGACGGCACGAGCCGGATGTCGGTGCACCTGAAGTACGGCGAGGTGCACCCGCGCCAGCTGCTGGCCGACCTGTCCGGGCGCACCGGCAAGGGGGCGAGCACCTACCGCACCGACCTGGCGTGGCGTGACTTCTACGCCGACGTGCTGCACGCGCGGCCCGACAGCGCGCGGGAGTACTACAAGCCGGAGTTCGCGAAGATGCCCTACGACCGCCCCGGCAAGCAGCTCGAGGCCTGGGCCGCGGGGCGCACCGGCTACCCCATCGTCGACGCCGGCATGCGCCAGCTGCGCGCGACGGGGTGGATGCACAACCGGGTGCGGATGATCGTGGCCAGCTTCCTGGTCAAGGACCTGCACGTGGAGTGGCAGCACGGTGCCCGGCACTTCCTGCACTGGCTGGTCGACGGCGACCTGGCGTCCAACAACCACGGCTGGCAGTGGACGGCCGGCTCGGGCACCGACGCCTCGCCGTTCTTCCGGGTCTTCAACCCCACGACCCAGGGGCAGAAGTTCGACCCGCCCGGCGACTACGTCCGTCGCTGGGTCGAGGAGCTGTCCGACCCCGACCAGGTCCCGGACCCCCACGACCCCGACCCCGACACCCGCGACCTCGTCGGCTACCCGCCCCCGATGGTCGACCACAAGGAGGAGCGGCGCGAGGCGCTGGACAGGTACGAGAAGATCCGCGGGTGAGCACCCTCCTCGTCCCCTCCGCGTTCCACGGTCCTCCCGGCTCCGGCAACGGCGGGTGGTGCGCCGGCGCGATCGCCGCCGTCTGCGGCACCGGCTCCGCCCTCGGCCGCACGGTCGAGGTGACGCTGCGGCTACCACCGCCGCTCGAGGTCCCATTGCCGGTGCAGGAGGAGGACGGGACCTCCACAGCGCTCGACCCGGACGGTCGCATCGTGCTGTCCGCGCGGGTCGTGGAGGCCGGGCTCGAGCCCTCGGACCCGGTCGACGTCGAGGTCGCCCGGACGGCGGAGACGACCTTCGTCGGCCACCGGGCGCACGCCTTCCCGGGCTGCTTCTCGTGCGGGCCCGACCGCGCGGAGGGCGACGGTCTGCGGATCTTCCCCGGCCCCGTGCCCGACCGGCCGGGGACCGTCGCTGCCACCTGGACGCCGCACTCCGCGACGTACGAGATCGCCTGGGCGGCGCTGGACTGCGCCGGCGCCTGGGCCACCGGGCTCGAGGACACCCCACGCGTACTGGGTCGGATCACCGGGCGGCTCGACCGGTTGCCCGAGCCGGGGGCGACGTACGTCGTCACCGGCGAGGCACTGGGCTCGGAGGGCCGCAAGCACCACGCGCGCACGACGCTGCGCGATGCGTCCGGCGAGCTGCTCGGGGTCACGCGGCAGGTGTGGATCGACGTCGCCGGCTGAGCCGGCCGGGGCCGCTCGCACTGACCGGGTTTTACCGGTACACCAGCCTGTGCCACCATGTCCGCCATGGCCCTTGAGCAGACGCACGTCGAGTGGTGGCGCCACGCCGTCATCTACCAGGTCTACCCCCGCTCCTTCGCCGACGCCGACGGCGACGGCGTCGGCGACCTGGCCGGCATCACCAGCCGCCTGCCCTACCTGCGCGACCTCGGGGTGGACGCGGTCTGGATCTCGCCCTTCTACCGCTCGCCGCAGAAGGACCACGGGTACGACGTGTCCGACTACTGCGACATCGACCCGCTCTTCGGCACCCTCGAGGACGCCGACACCCTGCTTGCCACGGCCCACGACCTGGGCATCAAGGTCGTCGTCGACCTGGTGCCCAACCACTCCTCCGACCAGCACGCGTGGTTCCAGGAGGCGCTGGCCGCCGGGCCCGGCAGCCCCGAGCGCGCGCGCTACCTCTTCCGCGACGGTCGCGGCGAGGACGGCGCGGAGCCGCCCAACAACTGGCTCTCGGTCTTCGGCGGATCGGCGTGGGACCGGGTGCCCGACGGGCAGTGGTACCTCCACCTCTTCGACTCCTCCCAGCCCGACTTCGACTGGCGCAACCCCGAGGTCGGCGACATGTTCGAGGAGGTGCTGCGCTTCTGGCTCGACCGTGGGGTGGACGGGTTCCGGGTCGACGTGGCGCACGGGCTGTTCAAGGAGGAGTCGCTGCGCGACCAGGTCGTGCCCGAGGGCGAGCGGCAGCGCGGCGGCGCCGACGTCAACGAGCAGAAGTCCATGGTCGAGCGCACCCACCGCGACGAGCCCATGTGGGACCAGCCGGAGGTGCACGAGGTCTACCGCCGCTGGCACAAGGTGCTCGAGGAGTACGACGGCGACCGGATGACCGTCGCCGAGGCCTGGACCCAGACGCCGGAGTCGATGGCCCGCTTCGTCCGCGACGACGAGATGAGCCAGTCCTTCAACTTCACCTGGCTGCTGGCCTCGTGGTCGGCGACCGCCTTCGCCGACGTCATCACCAGCACCTTCGAGGCGCTGCAGGACGTGCACGCCGACCCGACCTGGGTGCTGTCCAACCACGACGTCGTGCGGCACGTGACCCGCTACGGCGGCGGCGCCCAGGGCCTGGCCCGGGCCCGCGCGGCCACGCTCACGATGCTCGCGCTGCCGGGCTCGGCCTACCTCTACCAGGGCGAGGAGCTCGGGCTGGAGCAGGTGGACGTGCCCGAGGACGACCGCACCGACCCGACCTGGCTGCGCACGCGGGACACCGACGCCCCGGAGATCGGCCGCGACGGCTGCCGGGTGCCGATCCCGTGGAGTGGGTCGGAGCCGCCGTACGGCTTCGGCCCGGGCACGGGCCAGCCGTGGCTGCCGCAGCCCGCGGGCTGGGGCTCGCTCAGCGTGGAGGCGCAGGAGGCCGACCCCGCCTCGACGCTGGCGTTCTACCGCCGGGCGCTCGCGGCCCGGCGTACGTTGCTCGGGGGGCCGGGGACGGTGGAGATCCTCGGTGACCACGGCCTCGGCGAGGACGTGCTCGCCCTCCGCCGCGGCGACCTGACGGTGCTGCTCAACTGCGGCTCCTCCCCCGTGCCGCTGCCCGAGGGCGAGGTCGTGGTGGCGAGCGGCGAGCTGGGCGCGGGCGATCGGGAACTCCCGGGCGACACGGCGGTCTGGCTGCGCTGAGCCGCCCGGGTCAGGCCTGGCCGAGCGAGTCGTTGTAGCGCGCGAGGAGGTCGGTGAACCGCTCGAGGTCACCGGCCTCCCAGCCGTCGAGCCGCTCGGCGAGGTAGGTGCGGCGCTGCTCGGCGACGGTCCGCAGCCGCTGGACGGCGTCGGGCGTGGCCGAGAGCAGCCAGGCCCGACCGTCCTCGGGGTCGCGCGACTTCTCGACCAGCCCCAGCTCCATGAGGTGGGTGACCTGGCGGCTGATGGCGCCCTTGTCGACGGTGAACAGGTCCGCGACGGACGAGGCCCGCATCGGACCGCTCTCCGCGACGTGGCTCAGCATGAGGTACGACGCCGGCTGCAGGTCGGGGTGGACCAGCCGCGCCCGCTCGGCGATGACGCGGCGGATGCGGCGCACGAGCACGCCGACCTCCTGCTCGAGCCGGACGAGCGACTCCGGACGGGGTGCGGCACACATGGTCCGGCGATCGTAGGGGACGCGGCACCGCCGGTGGTCGAGGTGCGAGCGCAGCGAGCCACGAGACCCGGCACTGCTGCGGCGTGGTCACAGGGTCTCGTGGCTCGACGCTGACGCTCCTCGCACCTCGACCGGCGGTGCTGCGGACGTGGACGGACCCGGTCGCGCTGGGGGGTGTGCGCGACCGGGTCCGGTCCGGGGGGCTGCCACACGCTGGGAGGACGCGTGGCGGCGAGGGTCAGACGCGGAAGCGTCCGACCTGGGCCTTGAGCTCGGCGGCCATGGTGGAGAGCTCGGTCGCCGACTGCAGGGTGTTCTGCGCACCCTGGCGGGTGTCGTCGGCCGCCGAGGCCACCTGCGAGATGTCGTCGGTGATGCCGTTGGCGCCGCCGGCGGCCTCGGTCACCGAGCGGGCGATCTCGTTGGTGGTCGCGGTCTGCTCCTCCACCGCCGAGGCGATGGTGGTCTGGATGTCGTTGATCCGACCGATCACCTCGGAGATCTCCGCGATCGCCGAGACGGCACCGGAGGTGTCGCCCTGGATCGCCTCGATCTTGCGCCCGATGTCCTCGGTGGCCTTGGCGGTCTCCTTGGCCAGCTCCTTGACCTCGTTGGCGACCACCGCGAAGCCCTTGCCGGCGTCGCCGGCCCGGGCCGCCTCGATGGTGGCGTTGAGGGCCAGCAGGTTGGTCTGCTGGGCGATCGAGGTGATGACCTTGATGACCTGGCCGATCTCGGCCGACGACTCGCCGAGACTGGCGACGGTGTCCTGGGCCTGGCTGGCCACGCCGACCGCACCGGTGGCGACCGAGGCGGCCTCCGTGGCGTTCTGCGCGATCTCACGGATCGACGCGGTCATCTCCTCCGCCGCCGAGGCGACGGTCTGGATGCTCGCGGAGACCTCGGAGGACGACGAGCTGGCGCTGGCCGCCTTGTCGGAGGTGACGCTGGCACCGTCGCCCATCCCCTGGGACAGGATGGTGAGCTGCTCGGCCGCGACGCCGAGGGCGTCCGCGGTCTGTCCGATGGTCGACATCGACTCGCGCAGCGTGCCCAGCAGGCTGGAGAGGCCACCGGCCAGCTGGCCCACCGCGTCGTCGCCGGCGACCGTCATCTCCCGGGTGAGGTCACCCTCCGCGGCGGCACGGACGACGTCGAGCACCATCTCGACCTTGGCCGCCATCTCGGCGGCCTGCTCGCGCTCGGCGCTCTCCTTGGTGATCCGGTTGAAGGCCTGCGAGACCAGGCGACCCACGTTGCGCAGCGTGTCGAGGCGCTGGCCGCTGGGGGTGATGGTCTCCAGCATGAAGAAGTCCATCGTGCCGATGACCTGGCCCTCGACGATGACCGGGAAGCACAGACCCGACTTCACGCCGACCTTCTGCGCGACGGGTGCCCGCACGCAGTCGGTCATCTCGCCCAGGTCGGGGGTGAAGAACAGGTCGCGGCTGCGCCAGGCGCGGCCGGACAGGCCCACACCCTCGGCGAAGGTCGCAGCCAGCGTCACGGCGCGGAACTCCGGTCCCGCATCGCCCGACTCCGCTGCGAAGTGCAACAGCCCGTCGGCGGGGTCGACGGCCCAGTAGGACCCGTACGCCCAGCCGAACTCTGCACGGACGGCGTCGAGCGTCTCCTGGATCGCCTGCTCGCGGGTGCTGGAGGAACCGAGGACCGCCAGCGTCTTGCTCAGGGCGTTGGCGTCGGCCATCGCGTCGTCGCGCTCGGCCGCGGCCTTGAGCTTGTCGGTGATGACCTCCCACGTCGCCATCGCCCCGATGTACTGCCCGTCCTTGTCGCGGATCGGCGAGACGTTGAGGTCGAGCGTCTCGGGACCGACCGAGATGTTGGCGCGCCGCGGGAGCTGGGCCTCGTCGGCGAGGATGGCGCGCTGGTAGTCGGGGTTCTTGTGGAAGACGTCGAGGCTGGTGCCGACGATCTTGTCCGCCGGGACCGGGAGGTGGGCCTGCAGGCCGCGGAGGGTCTCCAGCGAGGCCGGGTTCATGTAGGTGATGTTGAACTCGCGGTCGGCGAACATCATGTTCGTCGGGCTGTTCTCCATCATCGAGGTGACCCGGGCGACCTGCTGCTCCAGGGCCAGCTTCTCGGTGACCAGGTCCCAGGTCGCCATCGCGCCGACGTACGTGCCGTTGTCGTCGTAGATCGCCGCGACGTTGAGGTCGAGGGTCTCGGGGCCGACCTGGATGTGGGCCCGGCGGGGCAGGTGCTTCTCCGGGTCCGCGAGCAGGCCGCGCTGGTAGGAGGGGTCCTTGTGGAAGATGTCCAGGCTCGAGCCGACGAGGTTGTCGGGCGAGACGGGGATCCAGTCGGCCAGGGCGCGCAGGCCCTCGACCGTCGCCGGGTTGGCGTAGGTGATGACCAGCTGGGTGTCGGCCAGCATGACGCGGGTCGGCAGGCTGTCCAGCACCGAACGCATCTTGGTCAGGTCGGGAGCGGCCGCGGGTGCGGCGTCAGGGGCAACGGGCTTCGACGTCGCCGCCTTCACGGCCTTGGCACGCGCGGAGGCGGTGCCGGAGCCGTTCTGGGTGGCGCGGGTCTGGAGCTCGGTCACGGCGTTCCTCCGGTGGTGTCGGGTGAGGAGACGTCGACGGCACGTTCGGCGTCGACGACGAGCAGGATCGATCCGGGCAGGGGCAGCACCCCGCCGACCACGTCCTGCACCGTCGTGGGCAGGTTGGCCGGGGTGGGTTGCAGCGGGACGTCGGTGGTGTCGATGACGTCACCGATGTCGTCGACGAGCAGGGAGACGACCTCGCCGCGGGAGCGGACGATGACGTTCATGGGCAGCTCGCCCTCGGGGCGCGGCGGGAGCCCGAGCCGGCACCGCAGGTCGAGCGCGGTCACGATCTGGCCGCGCAGGTTGATGAGGCCGTGGACGGCGTCGGGTGCGCAGGGCACGACCGTCAGCTGCTGGTAGCGCAGCACCTCCTGGACGTGCTCCACCTGGAGGCCGAAGTACAGCCCGTCGACCCAGAAGGTGCACATCTGACCGGTCATCGCCGAGGTCGGCGCTCCGGCGATCGGGGTAGCGGTCGCGGCCACGGTCATCGCACACCTGCCAGGACGGGACGCACGACGGCGTCGAGGTCGACCAGGTCGGTGACCCGGTCCTGGACGACGGCGGAGCCGAGGACGCCGTTGCGCTTGCCGACCTCGGTCGGGACGACCTGCTCCTCGACGACGTCGAGCACCCGGTCGATGACGATGCCGACGCGGTGCAGGCCGTCCTCGTGGACGACAACGCTGATCTGGTGGTCCTCGTTCGGCGGGGACTCCGCCAGGCCGATCGCCGGCGCGAGCCGGACCAGGGGCAGGATGCCGTCGCGGTACTGCACGACCTCCGCCCCGCCGGACCGCTCGATCCGGGCCAGGTCGAACTCCTCCAGCCGGGACACCGCCGTGAGCGGCAGCGCCGCCCGGCGGCCCTGGGAGACCTCGAGCACGAGCAGGGCGCGGGCGTCGACGGTCCCGACGGCGACCTCGGCCTCGGCCGCGTGCGCGGCCCCGATGACCCGGTCGCGGGCGATGCCGGCGACGTCGAGGATCAAGGCGACCCGCCCGTCGCCCATGATCGTGGCGCCGGCGTACATCGGGATCGCCTTGAGCTGGCGACCGATCGGCTTGACGACGATCTCCTGGGTGTCGTGGACCTCCTCGACGCAGAGCCCGAAGCGGACCTCGTCGGCCTGGACGACCACGATGGTGAGCCCCTCGGGCGCGGCCTTCGCCCCGCCCAGCGCCTCGGAGAGCGAGACCAGCGGCAGGAGGCGGCCGCGCAGGCGCAGCACCGGGGCCCCGGCGAGGGTCTCGACGTTGTCGCGGAGGTCCTGGCCCTCCAGGCGCACCAGCTCCACGAGGTTGGCCTGCGGGATCGCGTAGCGCTCCCCGCCCTGGCCCACGACCAGGGCCGGGATGATCGCCAGGGTGAGCGGGATGCGGATCCGCATCATCGTGCCCGCCCCGACGGTCGAGGTCATGTCGACGCTGCCGCCGATCCGCTCGATCGAGGTGCGCACGACGTCCATGCCGACACCGCGGCCGGAGACGTTGGTGACGGTCTCGGCGGTGGAGAAGCCGGGACGGAAGATGAGGTCGAGCACGGCGCGCGGCTCCATCCGGGCCAGCTGCTCCCGCGAGACCACTCCGCGGGCCACGGCCACGTCGCCGATCTTGGCGGGGTCGATCCCCTTGCCGTCGTCGGTGATCTCCACGACCACCTGGCCGGACTCGTGGTAGGCGCGCAGGGAGAGCTTCCCGGCCGCCGGCTTGCCCTGGGCGACCCGGTCGGCCGGCGGCTCGATGCCGTGGTCCAGGGAGTTGCGGACGAGGTGGGTCAACGGTCCCTTGAGGGCCTCGAGCAGCGAGCGGTCCAGCTCGGTCTCGTGGCCCTGCATGTCCAGGTCGACCTCGCGCCCGAGCTGGAGGGCCAGGTCGCGCACGATCCGCGGCATCTTCGACCAGACCTGGCCGATCGGCTGCATGCGGGTGCGCATCACGCTCTCCTGCAGCTCGCTGGCCACGAGGTCCAGCCGCTGCGAGGCACGCACCAGCTCGACGTCGTCGGCGGTCTCGGTGCGCTGGAGGATCTGGTTGCGGGTCAGCACCAGCTCGCCGACCAGCTGTACCAGGCCGTCGAGCAGGTCGACGTCGACGCGCACCGAGGAGTCGACCACCCCGCGGCGGCCCTCCTCCGGCTCGGCGTCCAGCACCGGCTCGGCGACGGCCGCCGCCGGCGTGGGTACGACGGGCGCCGGCGGCTCGACGGCGGGCGCCGCCTCCTGCGCGACCGGCTGGGGCTCGACCGGCTGGGGCGGGACGGGTGCGGCCACGGGGACCACCTCCTCGCTGACGGGCTGGACCTCGGCGGCCGACGCATCCTCGACGGGCTCCGGCTGGGCGGGCTCGACGACCTGGGCCGCCGGCTCGGCGACGTCCGGCACGGCCGGCTCCTCGACGACCTCCTCGACGACCTCCTCGACGACCTCGGCGGCGGTCTCGGCCACGGCGGCGGTCTCGGCCGCAGCGACCGGCTCGGCCACGGGCTCGGGCGCGACGTCACCGTCCGCCTCGCCGGCGAGCACCCGCTCGAGCATCGCGACGACCGACTCGACGTCCACGGCCGGGTCGGCGTCGCCGGTGCCGTGCTCGATCGCCTCGAGCAGGGCCCGGACGGTGTCGACCATGCTGAGCAGCGCGCCGGTGGTGGCGGTCGTCATCGTCATCTTGCCGTCGCGCAGGCGGGAGAGCAGGTTCTCGCCCACATGGGTCAGCGCCTCGAGCCGGTTGAAGGCGAGGAAGCCGCTGGTGCCCTTGATGGTGTGGATGGTGCGGAAGATGCTGGACAGCAGCTCGCGGGAGTCGGGCGTGCGCTCGAGCTCCACGAGGTCGCGGTCGAGCTGGTCCAGGTTCTCGTGGCTCTCCACGAGGAACTCGGCCACGATCTCGGCGTCGTCGTCCATCCCTCCCCCTTCGCTTGCGGTGCCGACCGGTGCCGGTCGGTGGCGAGCGCCTGCCCGAGCGGCCCGCGGACCCGGGTGACCCCGGTCGCGGCTCGGCGCGTCGATGACCCCCATCGGCGCGACCGGCGAGGACCTGAGCGGTAGGAGCCGGTTGTGGTGCCCGTGGGACGCCTCGGGACCTTGGTCCCCCCTGTCCACAGGCCCACGTGGCACCCGTGCCCGCACCGGCTCCCGGACGCAGGAACACCGCGACCCCTGCCCGGGAGAGAGGGCAGGGGTCGCGGTGACCAGGGAGAGGTGGAGTGACGGATCGGGCGCGCCGTCGAGCGACGCGGGTCGTGCGAGCCGGCAGCCGCGCACCGGATGACGCGGGCCGGGCTAGATCGTGACGTCGACGTACACCGGGTAGGGCGTGACCGCCTGGTCCCGGCTGTTCGCCTCGGCGACGGCCTGCTGGCGCCACGTGTGGTGCAGCGTGCGGCTCATCTCCTCGATGAGCGCGTGCTGGCGGCGGTGGATGCCCAGGGCCCGCTCCACGAGGACCCCCGGGATCGGACCGATGTCGTCGTCGGGCAGGTCCCACGGGTCGGTGCGGAACTCCAGCCCCCGGGCCAGGTTGCGCTCACCCCGCATGACGTCGAGCTCGATCCGGTCGAGCACGATCTCCCACGCGGTCACGTCGGCCTGGGCCATGACCGCGGGGTCGCTGACCTGCACGTCGAGCAGACGGGCGGTGGCGTGGTCGACGTCGGCATGGGTGGCGTAGGCGGCGCTCATGCGACCTGGGCCGCGGCGAGCGCGGCCTCGCGCCAGGTCGCGCAGAGGTCCTCGACCAGCCGGAGGCAGCCCTCGGTGGTGGCGGCGTCGCGGCCGATGTTGGCGCGGACCAGCTGCAGGTGCAGGAAGTCGTAGATGGAGGCCAGGCCGGGGCCGCCCTCCCAGGCGTCCACGTCGAGCGTGGCGCGCAGCTCCAGGACGATGTCCTGGGCGTGCAGCAGCTGGGTGTGGGCCTCGGCGTGGTCGCCCTGCTGCTGGGCGGCGAGGCCCTTGCGGACGTCGAGCACGAGACGCTCGTAGAGCATGACGAGCAGGCGGGCGGGGCTGGCGGTCGCGACGGATGCATCCATGTATGCGGCGCGAGGGTCTGAGTACATGTGGGGTGCCTTCCTTGACTTCCCGTGGAGGTCAGGCCCCGCTGCCCGAGGGCAGGGACGAGAGCTGACCGGCCAACCAGCTGGACTGGCTGGACATCTGTGAGAGCGCCGTCTCCAGCGCCGTGAACTGCCGCTCGAGAGCGGTCCGGCGCAGCGTCAGCCGGCGGTCCCACTCGTCGATGGAGTCCTCCATCCGGTCGATGCCGGACTGCCGACCGGTGATGGCCGCGCTGAGCGTGCCCTCGGTCGAGTCGCTGGCACCCTTGGCGACCGCGGCGACCCGGGCGGCGAAGCCGTCACCGGTGGTCGTGAACATCTCCGCGGTGCTGACCGGGTCCGCGGCGTACGCCGCCTTGAACGTCGTCTCGTTGAACTCGAGGCGCCCCGAGCGGGTGACCTGGATGCCGTACGCCGCCAGGCTGGTGCCGCCGGCGTCGCCGCGGATCGTGTCGAGCAGGGCCGTGCGCAGCTGGCGCGCGGCGCCGTCGCCCGCGAGCGGGCCGGCGGTCCTACCGGAGCCACCGGCGGCTGCCTTGACGTCGATCTCGCCGAGGGCGGCGTTGATCGAGTCGACCAGGTCCTTGACCTTGGCCGACATCCCGCTGGTGTCGCGGGCGACGGTGATGGTGGAGACCGTCCCGTTGGTGGCGGCGGCGCCCAAGGTGATCGTCGTGCCGGGGACGACGTCGGCGAAGGTGTTGGTCGCGCTCGTCGCGGTGATCCCGGCGCCGAGGTCGATGCTGGCGTTGCTGCCGGCCCGGACCGTGGCGCCGCCGAGGAGCGGCGAGCCGTCGAGGGCGGTGAGGTCGAAGTCCTCGACCGCGCCCGTCTTGGTCGACTCGACGAGCAGCCGGTAGCTGTTGTCGGCCTGCTTGACGACGGTGGCCGAGAGCCCCGTGTTGTTCTCGGGCTTGTTGATGGCGGCGACCAGGCCCTGGAGCGTGCCGTCGCCGGTCTCGAGCTCGACCGGCGAGCCGTCGAAGCGGTCGAGCCGGACCTTCGTGGAGGCACCGGTCACGACGTCGGAGAGACCGGCCGCGTTCGCGTAGCCGAGCTGGTGGGTGGCCGCGACCCCGGTGACGGTGACCATCAGCGAGCGGGGCGAGGCCGAGCTGGTGGTGCTGACGCCGACCGCGGCGTTCGAGCTGGTGGCGGTCAGCGGCTGCCAGGCGGTGTCCTTGGCCAGGGCCTCGGCCTTCGTGGCCAGGCCGGCGACGGACTTGTTGAGCGCCTGGAGGCTGGTGAGGACCAGCTTCTCGTCGGAGATGCGGGTCTTGAGCCGGTTCTGCGGGGCGGCCTCCAGCTGCATGAGCTGGTTGATGATCGTCGCGGTGTCCAGGCCGCTGGCCAGGCCGGAGATGCTTGCTGCCATCGAGGTCGCCTCCTCTCGCGCTCCCGGGTGGTGCCGTGCTGCTGGTGGTACGGGGTGGTGCTGGGAGTCCCGGGGACCGGGGCGTCGACGGGATCGCCGCCGGGCCCCGGTCACCGGGACTCAGGTGATCAGCGCAGCAGGCTCAGGACGCCCTGGGGCGCCTGGTTGGCCTGGGCGAGCATCGCCGTGCCGGCCTGGGAGAGGATCTGAGCCCGGGTGAAGCTCATCATCTCCTGGGCCATGTCGGTGTCGCGGATCCGGCTCTCGCTGGCGGAGAGGTTCTCGGCGGTCACGTTCAGGTTGTTGATCGTGTGCTCGAACCGGTTCTGCAGGGCACCGAGGCTGGCGCGGGCCGTGGAGACCGACTTGATCGCGGTGTCGATCGAGGTGATGGCCGTGGTGGCGCCGGACTGGGTCGACAGGTTGACGCCCGTCACGCCCAGCGCGGTGGCACTGAAGCCGCTGTCGCCGCCGGCAGCGGAGCCGGTGCCAGCCACGAGGCCGGCAGCGGTACCGCTGCCAGCCGCCACGGCGACGGCGTTGCCGTTGCCGCCAATGGCGGTCACCCGCAGCTCACCAGTGGACGTGAGGTCGGCGTAGAAAGCGGAGGAGAAGTTGGCGTCCGCGTTCAAGGCGTCTCGGGTCTGCGTGGCGTTGGTGGTGGTGGCGATGCTGCCCGTGGTGATCGACAGACCGCCCGCGCCAGCCTGGCTGAAGGTGAAGGTGCCCGCGCCGGTCACGGCGACGCCGGTTCCCGCAGCCGTGGTGGCGAAGCTGGCCGGAGCGCCCTTGGCCTCGATGTCGACGGTGATGGTGTCATTGGCGGCGTAGCCGACCTGGAACTGCTTTCCGGTGAAGTTGCCGTCGAGCAGCTTGACGTTGTTGAAGGTCGTCTTGTCCGCGATGCGGGTCAGCTCGTCCTTCAGCGCGGTCGCCTCGGCGTTGATCGCCGTCCGAGAGTTGGAGTCGTTGGAGTCGTTGGCCGACTGGACCGCCAGGTCGCGCATGCGCTGGAGGATCGAGTGCGTCTCGGTGAGAGCACCCTCAGCGGTCTGCACGACCGAGACACCGTCCTGGGTGTTGCGGACCGCGACCTTGAGACCGCCGATCTGCGAGCGCAGGCCCTCGGAGATCGCCAGACCCGCGGCGTCGTCGGCGGCACGGTTGATGCGGAAGCCGCTGGAGAGCTTCTCCAGGGACTTGCTCATCTGGCCCTGCGTGACCGACAGGTTGCGGTAGCTGTTGACGGCGTCGATGTTCTGGTTGATGCGAAGACTCATGATGGATCCCTTCCTGGATGTGAGTCGGTCGGCCCGTCCATGGGCCTCGACGAAGCACATCGGCCCCGGTCGGAGCTGCTTGAGGGGTTTTCTCGAGCAGTTCCGTCCGGGGCCGACGCGGCGCCGAGCAGAGGTGCGGTTCCCCTAGGCGGTGCCTGCCTGGGGGACCCGCACGCTGACCCGACCGGCGGCGTGACGGGCGGCCACGGCCTCGAAGTAGGCGTTGCGGCGCTGGGCGGCACAGCCCTGGGGTCGTGCGTGCGGCGCGACCAGGCTGGGATCGAGCGCACTGTTGAGGGCGTCGCGCAGCAGGACCAGCGCCTCGGCGCGGATCTGCGAGACCCTGGACTCGGTGACCCCGAGGGTCTCGGCGATCTCGGCCATCGGCCGCTCGGCGAGGAAGTACTCCTGCACCACGATCCGCAGCCGCTCGGGCAGCTCGGCGATCGCGTCGACGAGGTACTCCAGCTTCTCCCGGTGCTCGACCAGGTCGGCCGGCGCCGGGGCGGTGCTCACGAGCATCTCCTCGAAGGAGACCTCCGAGCCCTGCAGGGACAGCACGTTGGCGCGGGCCACGTCGCCGTCGTTGTTCTCGACCTCGGCGACCGAGATGCCGAGCGAGGCGGCGACCTCGTGGTTCTCCGGCGCCCGGCCCAGGCTGTTGGCCAGGGCGCTGCGGGCGGCGTCGAGGTCGCGGCCGCGGCGGCGGACCGAGCGCGAGGCCCAGTCGACCTGGCGCAGCTCGTCGAGGATCGCGCCGCGGATGCGGCTGGCGGCGTACCGGGTGAACGGCACCCCGCGATCGGGCTCGTAGGCCCGGGCCGCCTTGACCAGGGCGGTCAGGCCGGCGGACTGCAGGTCGTCGCGGCTCACATGGGCCGGGACGCGGGTCATGGTCTCGCGGACGATGTGGGACACGAGCGTCATGTGCTCGACGACGAGCCCCTCACGCATCGGGTCGTCCTCGCGGTGTCCCTCGCCGGTCGAGTCGTAGTTGCTGCACGCGTCGTTGCTCACGCGGGCCTCCCTCAGTTGCTCCCCTCCGCCGGCCCTCCCTGACCGGCGGGTCGTGCTCGGCCCTCCCAGACCGGTGCACAGATGACAGGTTGCGCTCCTTTGCGCAAAGCCGGAAGGGTTTTGGACCGGCATGGCCCGAAGGGGCTAGACCAGCAGGACGAACGGCACCCGGTGGACACCTGTCCACGGCAACCGTTTGCACGAACTCTCCACGACTACGGCTGAGCGTGAAATCCCCCCGAGCGGACAGTCCGGCGGCCCCCGAGGAGCCGGACGAAAACACCTCAGGTGGTCTGGTCTCCCGCCGACTGGAGGGTCGGCACCGTGTGCCACCACCCGGGACGACGCATGGGGCGTCGCCCACGAGCCGAGTCGGAGTACGCCGTGGAGAAGCTGTGCCTGGTCCTCTGGCGCGAGCGCGAGCTGCTCGACACCCTGCTGTACCGGCTCGAGGTCGAGCAGCTGATCCTCGCCAGCAACCGCACCGACCACCTCATGCGCGCCGCGCGTGACGTGGAGGCCGTGCTGGAGACGCTGCGCGAGACCGAGGTCCTGCGCTCGGTCGCCGCCGACGCCGCCGCCGAGGAGATCGGCTGCGCACCCAACCCGACGCTGCGCCAGCTCGCCGACGCCGCACCCGAGCCGTGGGCCACGATCCTGCACGAGCACCGCGAGGCCTTCGCGACCTCGACCCGCCAGATCACCGCGCTCGCCGACTCCAACCGCGACCTGCTCACCCACGGCTACCGCCAGGCCCGCGAGGCGCTGGCCGGCCTGGGCGAGACCACCGAGGGCTACAGCCCCGACGGCACCGCGGTCGGGGCCGCACCCGTGGCCCGGCTCTTCGACAGCAGCCTCTGAGCCCATGTCCGGCACCCTGTCCTCCCTCAACACCGCGCTCAGCGCGCTGAGGTACAACCGCGTCGCGATGGACGCGGCCAGCCACAACATCGCCAACGTCTCGACCGAGGGCTACAACCGTCGTCGCGCCGACGGCGAGTCGCTGGGCGCCCCGACGGTGCCGGCCCGCTGGTCGCGCTACGAGGGCGCCGGAGCGGGCGTGCGGATGGCCGGGATCACCCGGATGAACGACGCGCTGCTGGACGCCCGGTCGCGCACCGAGCACTCCTCGCTCTCCTACCTCCAGCTGCGCGCGACCGCGCTGGCCCGGATGGAGAGCGGTGTGGGCGAGCCCGGCGACGCCGGCGTCTCCGCCGCGCTCGCCGACTTCCGCTCCGCGTGGCAGGACGTCGCCAACGACCCCGCCGGAGCCGCGGCGCGCGGCCAGGTGCTGGCCCGCGCCGAGGCCCTCGCCGCCGCGTTCTCGTCGCAGTCGGCCAACGTCGCCGCCGAGACCGCGACCCAGCGGCTCTCGCTCCAGGGGACGGTCAGTGAGGTCAACACCCTCGCCGTCGAGCTCGCCGAGACCAACCGAGCACTCGCGACCGCCAAGCTCGACGGCGTCGACACCAGCGACCTCGCCGACCAGCGCGACCTGCTCGGCCAGCGGCTGGCCCAGCTCACCGGCGGGGTCGGCCTCGTGCAGCCCGACGGGGCCCTGAACGTCGACGTCGCCGGCGTCGCGCTCGTCTCGGGCATCACCGCCGGCCGGCTGGAGATCACCACCGGCGTCACGCCCACCGGCGGGTCCGACGGCCAGCCCGTGACTCTGTCCATCACCACCGGCGCCACCACGACGCCCCTCACGGCCGGCGTGCGCGGTGAGGTCGGTGCGTCCACGGACCTGCTCAACACCACGCTGCCGGCGTACGCCGCCGGGCTGGACGCGGTGGCCAAGGACCTGGCCGACACGGTGAACGCCGCGCACACGTCCGGTTTCGACCAGGACGGCAACCCGGGGCTGGCCTTCTTCACCTACGACCCCGCCAACCCCGCGGCCAGCCTGACCGTCAACGTCACGAACCGCCAGGTCGCGGCCTCGTCGTTGCCGGGCGGTGCGCTCGACGGCAGCAACGCCGACGCGATCGGGACGGCCGGCACCGCGGAGGGTGCTTACCAGCGCCTGGTCAACGGCTTCGGCACCGAGGTCGCCTCGGCCCAGCGGCTGGTCCGCACCCAGTCCCTCCTCACCAACCAGGTCGACGCCGCCCGCGAGCAGCTCGGCGGCGTGAACCTCGACGAGGAGACCGTCGCGATGCTCACCGCGCAGCGCGCCTACGAGGCCGCCGCCCGTGTCATGTCGGTCATGGACTCCGTGCTCGACACACTCATCAACAGGACAGGGGTCGGCTGATGGCCATGGTCCGCGTCACCCAGAACATGATCGCCGGGAGGTCGGTGGCCTCCCTGCAGGCCGGGCTCGACCGGCTGGCGCGCACCCAGGAGCGGCTGTCCACGGGCAAGGAGATCAACCGCCCCTCGGACTCGCCCACCGACGCCACCACGTCGATGAAGATCCGGGTGCAGGTCGCGCAGACCCAGCAGCACGTGCGCAACGCGCAGAACGGCCTGGGCTGGCTCGACGTCACCGACACCACGCTCCAGGGCATGGCCGACAACCTGCGGCGCGCCCGCGAGCTGGCTCTGCAGGGCGCCAACGCCTCGACGAGTCCGGAGTCCGCCCAGGCCCTGGTCACCGAGCTGCGGCAGATCCGGGAGGGCCTGCTCGGCCAGGCCAACACCACCTACCTCGACCGCCCCGTGTTCGGCGGGGTCACCTCGGGCGGCAAGGCCTTCGACGCGACGGGCCAGTACATCGGTCTCGACGCCCCCGTCGAGCGCAGCGTCGCCGACGGCGTGAAGGTCCGCATCGACGTGCCGGGGACCGACGTCGTCGGCCCGAACGGGGCCAACCTCTTCGACGACCTCGCCGCACTGGAGACCGCCCTGTTGACCGGGGACAAGACCGGCATCCAGACGGGCCTCGTGGCCATGGAGCAGCGCAGCAAGGCGGTCACCCGGGCCCAGGCCGCCGTCGGCGCCGCCTACAACCGGGTCGACTCCGCGGAGCGCAAGGGCCAGGACGCCCTGGTCACCCTGCGCACCGCCCTGTCGGAGGTCGAGGACACCGACCTGCCCAAGGCGATGGTGGACCTGCAGATGCACGAGGTCGCCTACCAGGCCGCCCTCGCCTCCACCTCGCGCGTCATGCAGCCGAGCCTCGTGGACTTCCTGCGATGATCGCCACCGAGACCAGGGATCCCGCCGCCCACCCCGCAGCCGAGGAGCACCGCAGCCAGATGACCGAGCCCCCGTCCGGCCCGTCGGAGAACGGCTCGTCCGCCGAGTCCGTCGCCGCCGACCTGCCCGTCATCGAGCTGGTCCACCCGATGCCCGGCTTCCCCGCCCACCGTCGCTTCGCGCTCGTGCGCCTCGACGAGGACGGCGTCCTCTGCGCCCTGCGCTCCCTCGACGACCCCGACCTGCGCTTCCTGGTCGTGCCGCCGCACGCGTTCTTCCCCGAGTACGCCCCCGTCATCGACGACGCCACCGCCTCCGAGCTCGGTGTCACCCGCGCCGAGGACGTGCTGCTGCTGAGCGTGCTCACCGCCGGCCCGAGCCTGGCCGACACCACGGCCAACCTGCTCGCCCCCGTGCTCGTCAACACCCACACCCAGCGGGCCTGCCAGGTCGTCCTCGACGATCCCGCGCTGTCCACCCACACGCCGCTCGTGGCCTGAACGCCACGAGGGAGAGGTACGCCGGGTAGCGTTGCCCCATGCTGGTCCTGAGCCGCCGCGTCGGTGAGAGCGTCGTCATCGGCGACGACATCACCGTGACCGTGCTCGAGGTCCGCGGCGACGTCGTACGGATCGGCATCGACGCCCCCCGCTCCGTCGCGGTCAACCGCGCCGAGCTCCTGGCCGAGGTCGCCAACACCAACCAGGCCGCCTCCTCCCCCGCCGAGGACGCCGTCGCCAGCCTCGCCGAGGCCCTCCGCAAGCGCGGCAGCTAGCCAGCACGAGCGCCGACTCACCGTCACATCCGCGCCGAGTCACCGCGCACGACCGCGCCCACGAACCACCCGGAGGTGCCGGTCGGGCTCCTGCCCCACCCGCTCGGCGCACTGTGTCCGCGGTCGGGCGGGGGCGCCCCCGGAGGAGCGTGGTTGGGTCTGGCGGGCTCCTCGTGAGGAACGAGCGAGGAGCCTGGTAGCGACGAAGGGGGCGCCCCCGCCCGACCGCGGGCACTCACCCGCCGACCCCAGGTGGGCCAGGAGCCCGACCGGTGCCGACCCACCCAACAGACCCCCAGCAGACCTCAGCCGACCGGCAGGGCCCCCGCCAGGACGCTGAGCCGCGGGGCGATCGCCTCGAGCGGCAGCACCTCGTGGGCCAGCCCTGCGCCGGCGACGGCACCCGGCATGCCCCAGACGACCGAGGTGGCCTGGTCCTGCACGACGACCCGGCCGCCCTTGTCGACCACGACCCGGGCCCCCTCGAGACCGTCGGACCCCATGCCGGTCAGGACGAGGCAGAGCACGCCGGGACCGTAGAGCTCGGCCGCCGAGCGCAGCAGCGGGTCGGCGGCGGGACGACAGAAGTTCTCCCGCGGACCCTGGTCGAGCGCAGCCCGGACGACGCCGGCCGACCGGGAGACCCGGAGGTGGAAGTCGCCCGGCGCCACGAGGACGTCCCCGCGGCGTACGACGTCGCCGTCGGAGGCCTCGCGCACCGACAGCGGCGAGACCCGGTCGAGGCGGTCGGCGAACTGGGCGGTGAAGACCGGCGGCATGTGCTGGGTGACGAGCACGGGCAGGGCGAAGGTGGCCGGCAGCCCGGCCAGCACCTTCGACAGCGCGTCCGGTCCGCCGGTGGAGCAGGCGATGACGAGGACCTCGGGCTGGGTGCGCACGGGGGGCGTGGCCCGCGGCCGGGGCACGGCAGCAGGCGCGCCGGCGGAGATGCGGCGGGCGGCGGTGAGCGCCTTGACGCGGGGCAGCAGCTCGTCGCGGACGATGTCGAGGGCGTCGGCGAAGGAGGTCGCACCCGTGGGCTTCGCGACGTAGTCGCTGGCCCCGTTGGAGAGGGCGTGCAGCGTGGCGCTGGCCCCCTTCTCCGTCAGCGTGCTGAACATGATGACCGGCAGCCGCGGGTGTCGGGCGCTGATCTCCTTCACCGCGCCGAGCCCGTCCAGGCGGGGCATCTCCACGTCGAGGGTGACGACGTCGGGCTTGAGCACGTCGACCTTCTCGATCGCGTCGAGACCGTCGACGGCGGTGCCGACGACCTCGATCTCGGGGTCGGAGGCCAGCACGTTGCTGATCAGTCGACGCAGCACGGCCGAGTCGTCGACCACGAGAGCACGGATCACGTGGCTTGCATCGGCATCCCGGGCACGCACGTGAGGCGTCCGCGGCATCGGTGACCGGGTCGGAGCCAGGTCGGGACCTTGGTCCCTCGCCGACAGCCGGCCCGAGAAGCACTCAGGTCCCCCTGGCCCGGGACGATGGGACCGGCGTGATCTCACCCACCAGCTTCGCCTACGTGGCGGACCTGCTGCGACGAGAGACTGCCATGCTCTGCGAACCGGGCAAGGAGTACCTCGTCGAGGCCAGGTTGCTCCCCCTCGCCCGCGCTGCGGGGACACCGGATGTCGACTCGTACGTCGCCCGTCTGTCCACCGACCTCGCCGAGCGCGCCCGCGCCGTGGACGCACTCACCATCAACGAGACGTCGTGGTTCCGCGACCTCGCGCCCTACCAGGCCTTCACCGACGCCATGCTGCCCCCGCTCCTGGAGTCGCGGAAGCACGTCAAGCACCTGGAGATCTGGTCCGCGGCGTGCTCGAGCGGCCAGGAGGCGTACTCGCTGACCATGCTGCTCAAGGAGCACCTCCCCCCGGGCTGGACGGCCCGCATCCACGCCACCGACGTGTCCACGACGATGCTGGAGCGGGTCAAGGCCGGGAGGTACTCCCAGGTGGAGATGAACCGCGGCATGCCGGCCCAGCGCCTGGTCACCTGGTTCACCCGCGTCGGCAACGAGTGGGAGGTCTCCCCCGAGCTGCGCTCGATGGTGACCACCCAGCACCTCAACCTCGCGGCGCCGTTCCCACCGATGCCGGTCTTCGACATCGTCTTCCTGCGCAACGTGCTCATCTACTTCGACATGGACACCAAGCGCGACATCCTGCGCCGCGTCAGCACGCGCATCTCGCCGGACGGCTTCCTGCTGCTGGGCTCCTCGGAGACCACCCTCGACCTCGACGACGCCTGGACCCGCGAGGCCGCGGGTCGGGTCTGGATGCACCGGCCCCGCACGGCCGCACGCCCGACCCTGGCGACCCGGCCCCCGGCGGCACCCGCTGCCGCGACCACGGTGGCGCCCCCTGCCTTCACCGCCCTCAGTCAGACAGGAGCCTGACGTGCACGCCCTCATCATCGACGACTCCAGGACGATGCGGAGCATCCTGCGCCGCATCGTCACCGAGCTCGGGTTCGAGACCACCGAGGCCGGCAACGGCCAGGAGGCGCTGGACCACCTGGAGTCCGGGCTCACCCCGGACATCTGCCTCATCGACTGGAACATGCCCCTCATGGACGGCTACACCTTCGTCACCCGCGTGCGGGCCGACGAGCGGTGGCGCAACGTGACCCTGATGATGGTCACCACCGAGAGCGAGCACGGCCAGATCGTGCGGGCGCTGGCCGCAGGAGCCCACGAGTACGTCATCAAGCCGTTCACGCCCGACGCCATCATCGAGAAGATGGAGCTCCTCGGGCTCGTCGCCCAGGAGGTCCCCGCATGACCGTCACCATGGAGCCGTCCCTCGGGGACGTGCACGCCGTCGTCGAGGAGGTGTGGTCGAGCTTCCTCGGAGCCGAGGACCCGATCCTGCCGCTGCCCACGCCGATGCCGATGCCGCCCGGGGGCTGGTCGGCCGCCATCACCGTCAGCGGCGGGTGGGACGCCCAGGTCACGGTCCAGCTGACCGACCCGGGCGCGGTCCACGTCACCTCCACGATGCTGATGTGCAGCGAGGAGGACTGCACCGACGAGGACCTGCGCGACGCCCTGGGCGAGCTGGTCAACATGGTCGGCGGCAACATCAAGAGCCTCATGGCCGGCGCCGCCGTGCTGTCGCTGCCGCTGGTCGGTCACGGGGACATCTCCCCCGGCTCGCACCTGCTCGAGGTCTGCCGCCTCGACCTCACCTGGCGCGGGGAGCCGGTCGTCGTGACCGTCCACACGCCCCCTCCCCCCGCCGTCGCCTGACGTCAGCTCACCGATCCCCCGACCTGCACGCCCCGAGCTAGGAGCACCCCGATGAAGATCCTCGTCGTCGACGACAGCCGCGTGATGCGCCAGATCGTCATCCGCACCCTGCGCCAGTCCGGCCACGCCGGCCACGACATCGTCGAGGCCGAGAACGGTCGCGAGGGCCTGGAGGCCGTCCAGCGCGAGGCCCCGGACCTGGTCCTCTCGGACTGGAACATGCCGGAGATGAGCGGCATCGACTTCCTCACCACGCTGCGCGCCTCGGGCGGGACGGTGCCGTTCGGCTTCGTCACCTCCGAGGGCTCCGCGGCCATGCGCGCCCAGGCCGAGGCGGCAGGGGCGGCCTTCCTCATCGCCAAGCCCTTCACCCCCGAGGCCTTCGACGAGGCCCTCGGCACGGTCCTCGGGGCGAGCACGTGAGCCAGCCCGTCATGAAGGCTCCCGACCAGGCACAGCCGGTGCACCTGCCGGCGCCCAAGGAGATCCGCGACCTGCTCGGCGACCTCCTGGACCGCGACGTCACGCTCAAGCCCGGGCCGCCGTTCGCGGTGAACGCCCACTACCCGGCGAGCATCGCGCAGTTCGTCGACGACACCCTCGTGGTGCGCGCGGTGGTCGCCTTCGACCTCCCGCTGTCGGCGCACGCGGGGGCCGCCCTCGCACTGGTGCCCTCCAGCGGCGCCGAGCAGGCCATCGAGGACGGCGCCCTGCCCGAGACGATGGCCGAGGGCCTCGCCGAGGTCTTCAACGTCTTCTCGGCCGTCTTCAACGTCGAGGGCGCCGCCCACCTGCGGCTCTACTCCGCGCAGACCGCCGGCCAGGAGCTCCCGGTCGACGCGCGCATCCGCACCCAGATCCTCGGCCGCAGGGCCGACTTCCACGTGGACGTCGCGGGCTACGGCTCCGGTCGGGTGGCCGTGGTCCTCACCTGAGCGACCCCGCCACTGGGGATCGCTCCCGAGGGACCCCTGCGACACCACACGCGAGACCCCCCGGCCTCTCCGGTCCGGGGGGTCCCGCACGTCCGGCCCCGCGACGCACGCCGTCGCCCGCACGAGGCGGAGCTCGTCCGTCCGGTGTGGCGACGTAGTCCACCCGGGGGGTATCGGGACCAGTGGTCCACACATCTCGGAGTTCCGCTCAGGTGCTCGGCGGACGAGCCGATCAGCCACCTCGAGCACGGAACGCTCACCCCTTCCGCCGACGGACCGGCAGCCACCTCGCACCAGCGTGAGGAGTAGTCGTGTCCGTCCCGTCGTACGCGGTCTCCGACTCCGTGTCGGCCATCCTGGGCTTCGCCCTGGACGGGCTGTCGCAGCGTCAGAACACCATCGCCGACAACCTGGCCAACATCGACACCCCCGGCTTCCGCGCGACGGCTGTCGACTTCGAGTCCGTGCTCCGTTCCGCCATCGGCGGCCCCGGTGGGGCCCCCGGCGCGGAGGGCGCCATGGCACGCCGCCTCGGCGGCGCCGCGCCGATGGAGCTGGACGCCAACACCCCGGTCGGTGAGAACGGCAACAACGTCGACCTCCGCAAGGAGACCCTCGCCGCGATGCAGTCGCAGTTCATGTACCAGATGGTCGCCCGGGCGGTGACCGACCGGTTCGCCCTGGTCAAGACCGTCGCCGGGGCCGTGTGATGGGCGCCTTCGACTCCCTGCGCATCGCCGGCTCCGGCCTGGGCATGCACCAGACCTGGCTGGACGCGCTGGCGCACAACATCGCCAACGTCGGCACCGTGCGGGGCACCGACCAGGACGCCTTCCAGGCTCAGCTCGTGGTCGCGGAGTCCCGCGACGACGGTGGGGTGCGGGTGCGCGAGATCGCGCTGAGCGACGCCGAGGGCCGCCTGACCTACCAGCCGGACCACCCGTTGGCCGACGAGGAGGGCTACGTGCGCCTGCCCGACATGGACATGTCGGACCAGATGTCGGAGCTGATCATGGCCCAGCGCGGCTTCCAGGCTTCCGCCCAGGTGACCAAGTTCGCGCAGGACACCTACTCCACCGCGGTCGGGATCGGCCGATGAGCGTCAGCGGCATCGAGGGCATGAGCGGCTTCACGCCGTACGTCCCGCCGACCGTCCCCAGCGCGCCCCCGTCGGCGCCCGAGATCGGCGGCATCGGCGGGGTCGGCGGCACCGGGAGTGCCGGGCGCTCCTCCGGACCCGACTTCGGCGAGCTCGTGCTCGACGGCCTGGACCGCCTCGACGGCGTCCAGAAGACCGCCGACCAGCTCTCCGTGCAGGCCGCCACCGGTGACCTGCAGAACCTCCACGACTACACGATCGCCGCCACCCAGGCCGCGGTCACCACCCAGGTCACCGTCGCGATCCGCAACAAGGCGGTCGAGGCGTTCACCGAGATCATGCGGATGCAGGTCTGATGCGCGACGTCCTCACGCGGTCGATGAACCGCCACCGTTCCACGTTCCAGCAGTTCACAGCCGGCCAGAAGGTCGTCGCGATCATCGGCACCGCCGCGCTGCTGCTGGGTGGCTTCATGGTCTTCCGCTGGGCCTCGGCCCCGACCTACGCCCCGCTCTTCTCCAACCTCGCGCCCGCCGACGCCTCGGCGGTCGTCGAGGAGCTGGAGGCGCAGGGCATCGGCTACGAGTTGGCCGACGGCGGGGGCACGATCATGGTCCCGCGCGACGCCGTGTACAGCACCCGGATCACGCTCTCGGGCGAGGGCCTGCCGACGGCCAGCGAGGGCGGCTACTCCATCCTCGACGACCAGGGCATCTCCACCTCGGAGTTCAAGGAGCAGACCGACTTCAAGCGGGCGATGGAGGGCGAGCTCGCCTCGACCATCAAGGCGATCGACGGCGTCAACGGCGCGGTCGTCCACCTCGCGATCCCGCAGAAGGACGTCTTCACCGACGAGCAGCAGCCGGCCACCGCCTCGGTCCTCGTGCAGACCAACCCGGGCAGCACCCTCGCGCCCGAGCAGGTCCAGGCGGTCGTCCACCTCGTCGCCTCCAGCATCGACGGCCTGGACCCCGACAACGTCACCGTCGCCGACTCCAGCGGCCAGGTGCTCTCCTCCCCCGGCGGCAGCACCTCGGCCGTGGCGACCGAGCGCACCCAGCAGACCGAGGCCTACCAGGACCAGCTCCGGGCCCGGCTCCAGGCGATGCTCGACCGGGTCGTGGGTCCGGGCAACTCCACGGTGCAGGCCACGGTCGAGCTCGACTTCGACAAGGCCGTCACCGAGACCACCGACTACCGCGCCGACGAGGAGATCCCCGCGCTGCAGGAGTCGCTGTCCAGCGAGACCTACTCCGGCGCCGGTGCCGCCGAGGGCGTCGGCGGGGTCGTCGGCGTCGACCAGGGCACCGACACGGGTGCCGGCGCCGCCGGCGACAGCGCCTACAACAACTCCTCCAGCTCGCGCACCAACGGCGTCGACACCGTCGTGGAGACCCGCGAGACCGCCCCGGGCTCGGTGGAGAAGGTCAACGTCGGCGTCGTCCTGGACACCAACACCACGCAGGGGGTCTCGGCCACCGACGTGCGGACCCTCATCGCCGACGCGATCGGCATCGACGGCCGCCGCGGCGACAGCATCCGCGTGGTCACCATGCCGTTCGACCGCAGCGGCGAGGAGTCCGTGGCCGCCGAGCTCGAGGCCGCCGCGGCCGCCGAGGCGGCCGCCGCCCGGGCCGACCTGATCGAGAAGGGCGCGCTGGTCGGCGCGGTCCTGCTGGTCCTGCTGCTGGCCATGCTCTCGGCCCGCCGCCGCAACAAGAAGCGCGAGCAGGCCACGACGTACGTCGTCGAGCAGCTGCGCCAGGAGCGCCAGGCCATCGAGGCGCCGGCCGCCGCCACCCTGGCGCTGGCCGAGGCCGAGCACATCGAGGAGTCCAACGTGCGTGAGGAGCTCAGCGCCCTGATCGAGCGCCAGCCCGACGACGTGGCCGCCCTGCTCCGCGGCTGGCTGGTGGAGCGCTGATGAGCACCCTGACCAAGAGCCCGATCCAGACCCTCGGTGCCCGCAAGGCCGCGATCCTGCTGGTGCAGCTCGGCAAGAACCAGGCCGCCAAGGTCCTGAGCGGCCTCGACGAGCACGAGGTCGAGGCGATCACCGCCGAGATCGCGATGCTGGACTCGGTCAGCGTCGCGGAGTCCGAGGCGGTGGCCCTGGAGTTCCGCGACATGCTCATGGCCCGCGAGCACATGGCCCGCGGCGGCCTCGGCTTCGCCCAGGCCCTGCTGGAGCAGTCCCTCGGCCCCGAGCGCGCCGCCCAGATCATCGAGCGCCTGCACGCCGCCGCGGTGCAGATGCCCTTCCAGTTCCTGCACCAGGCCGACCCCGCCCAGCTGCGCTCCTTCATCGTCGAGGAGCACCCCCAGGTGATCGCGCTGGTCCTGGCGCACATGACCCCGGACAAGGCCTCGCTGCTGCTCTCCGGCCTGCCGGCGGAGCAGCAGGCGCAGGTCGCCCACCGGATCGCGGTCATGGACCGCACGTCCCCCGACATCGTCAAGGCCGTCGAGAGCACCCTGGAGCGCAAGCTCTCCTCGATGCTCCAGCCGCAGGACATGTCGCGCGTCGGCGGCCTGGACCAGATGGTCAACATCATCAACTGCTCCGACCGCTCGACCGAGCGCTCGATCGTCGAGGGCCTCGAGGCGCTCGACCCGGCGCTGGCCGAGGAGGTCAAGAGCCGGATGTTCATGTTCGAGGACATCACCAGCCTCGACGACCGCTCGGTGCAGCAGGTGCTGCGCCAGGTCGAGGTCTCCTCGCTGGCCCTGGCGCTCAAGGGCGTCTCGCAGGCCGTGCGCGAGAAGATCACGCGCAACCTCTCCAGCCGTGCCGCCGAGGGACTCGTGGAGGAGATCGACCTGCTCGGGCCGGTCCGCCTCTCCCAGGTCGAGGAGGCGCAGCAGGCCATCATCCGCACGATCCGCCAGCTCGAGGAGCGCGGCGAGATCATGATCCGGCGGGCGGGGGGCGACGTTGAGTTCGTCGACTGAGAGCGTGCTGGCCGACCTCGACGGGCGCGTGCTCCGCGGGGAGCAGGCGGCGGCCGTCGGGCTGCTGAGCACTCCCGAGCTGCGCACCGGTACCTGGACCCGCTTCGGCGGGGAGCGCGGGCTGGGCGACCCGGTCACCGAGGAGGTCCTCTCGGGGCTCGCCGAGACCACCCGGGCCGCCGCGCGCGCCCAGGGCTACGCCACCGGCTGGGCCGAGGGCCGCCGCGAGGCTGCCACCGAGGCCGCCGCCCAGCGGGCGGAGCTGGAGCAGGCCCACCGCGAGGCCGAGGCCCGTCGCGACGCTGAGCACCGGGCCGCGGTCGAGGGCCTGGCACGGGCCGCCGCCGTCCTGCAGCAGCAGGTCGCGGCCACGACCGCCGAGGTCGAGGAGCACGCGCTCGCGCTGGCCCTCGAGCTCACCGAGACCCTGGTCGGCCACGAGCTGACCACGGCCGCCGACCCGGTCGGCGACGTCGTACGACGGGCCCTGGCCGTCCTGCCGCAGGGCCTGCCCGTGACGGTGCGGCTCGCGCCGTCGGTGGCGGGCGAGCCCGCCACCGCCACCCTGCGCGAGCAGGGCGTCACCGTGGTGGCCGACCCCACGCTCGACCGGCACGACGCGCTGGTCGAGTCCACCGTCGAGGCCGTCGACCTGCGGATCCGTAGCGCCCTCGACCGGGTCCGCGAGGTGCTGTCGTGAGCGCCGTGCCTCTGTCCGGCCTGCCTGGTGCCGGTGCCGGTGCCTCCCGCGCCCAGGCAGCGCTCGCCGCGAACCGCTCGCGCGCCCTGGCCGCCATCCGTCCGCTCGGCCTGGGCCGGATCTCGGAGATGGTCGGTCTGCACCTGCAGGTCACCGGCCTGCGCGCCGCCGTCGGCGACCTGCTGGAGGTCCAGGCGACCCCGCCGGTCCTGGTCGAGGTCGTCGCCTCCAGCACCGAGGGACTGGTCTGCCTGCCGCTGGGCAGGCTGACCGGCATCCAGGTCGGGGCCTACGTCCGTCACACCGGTGGCCCGCTGAAGATCCGCGTCGGCGAGGCCCTGCGTGGCCGCGTGCTCGACGGCCTCGGTCGCCCGATCGACGGTGGTCCGCACCTCGGTTCACTGGCCGGCATGTCGCTGGTCGACGTCGACGGCAACGCCCCGGACGCCCTGTCCCGCCCGACGATCAGCCGCCAGCTCGGCCTGGGCGTGCGCGCCCTGGACTCCTTGGTCCCCTGCGGCCGCGGCCAGCGCATCGGCATCATGGCCGGCTCGGGCGTCGGCAAGTCCAGCCTGCTGTCGATGATCGCCCGCGGCACCGACGCCGAGGTCTCGGTGATCGCCCTGGTCGGCGAGCGTGGTCGCGAGGTCCGCGAGTTCATCGAGAACGACCTCGGCCCCGAGGGCCTGGCCCGCTCGGTCGTCGTGGTCGCCACCTCCGACGCCCCGCCCGTGGAGCGGGTCCGCTCGGCCTTCGTCGCCACCCGGATCGCGGAGTCCTTCCGCGACGCCGGTCGCGACGTGGTGCTGATGATGGACAGCCTGACCCGCGTCGCGATGGCCCAGCGCGAGATCGGCCTGTCGGCCGGCGAGCCGCCCACGACCCGCGGCTACCCGCCCAGCGTCTTCAACCTGATGCCGCGCCTGCTCGAGCGCGCCGGCACCTCCGCGACCGGTTCGATCACCGGGCTCTACACCGTGCTGGTGGAGGGCGACGACCTCCAGGACCCGATCGGTGACACCGCCCGCTCGATCCTGGACGGCCACGTCGTGCTGACCCGCCGCCTCGCCACCGCCGGCCACTTCCCCTCGATCGACGTCCTGGAGTCCATCTCGCGCGTCACCGGTGCCGTGACCACCCCCGAGCAGCGCGCCGACGCGGTCGCGCTGCGGCGGATGCTGGCCGCGCACCGCGACGTCAAGGAGCTCGTCGAGATCGGCGCCTACGTCTCGGGCACCGACCCCGAGGCCGACCGCGCCATCGCGCGGATGCCGCGCATCGACGCCTTCCTGCGCCAGTCGATGGACGACCAGACCCCCGTCGCCGACACGTGGGCCGACCTGCACGCGCTGGTCGCCGACGGCCCCGCAGCCCTCCCGGGGGCGGGCCGATGAGCCGGCGTACCCACCCCGCCGACCGCGGGCTGGCCGCCGTCGCCCGGGTCCGCGAGGTCCGCGAGCACGACAGCCGGCTCGGCCTGGTCGAGGCGCTGCAGGACCTGCGCGCCCGCGAGGCGCGCGTCGCCGAGCTCGAGACCGCCCTGCGTGAGCACGGGTCGTTCGTGGCCGGGGACCTGCGCGACATGGCGACCTTCGTCGCGCTGCGCGAGTCGCTGACCGCGGTGCGCGAGAGCCTGGTCGCCGAGCGCGCACGGCTCTCGGTCGCGCAGACCGTCGCCATGGACGCCGACGCGCGCTGGCAGGCCGACCGCTCCCGCCTGGGCGCCGTCGAGGGCCTGCTGGAGCGCCGCGCCGCCGAGCGCCGCGTCGAGCGTCGCCGTGCCGAGGACCGCGACCTCGACGAGGTCGCCTCGCAGGGCTGGCTGCGCCGCGCGCAGGCCCAGCAGGCACACGGCCACGCCACGCACGGGGGTGCCGCATGAGCATCGCCTCCGTCGAGGCCCGGATCGCGCAGATCCAGGGGCAGCTCCAGCAACTCGCGCCCACGTCGATGAACGGTGCGCAGTTCGCACAGATGATGACGGGTGCGACCGCGGCGTACTCCCCCACCGGCGCGCCCGCCACGAGCTCGACCACCACCGCCGACGCGGTGATCGCGGAGGCGAAGAAGTACGTCGGCATGCCCTACGTCTGGGGCGGCAGCTCACCCGCGGACGGTGGCATGGACTGCTCAGGTCTACTCCAGTACGTCTACGGCAAGTACGGCGTCGACCTGCCCAGGGTCTCCGCCGACCAGGCCCGCGCCGGGGTCGAGGTGGGCTCCTTGGCCGAGGCCCGCCCCGGAGACCTCGTCGCGTGGGACAATTCCTCGCGCAACGTGGGCGCTGACCACATCGCGATGTACCTCGGGGACGGGATGATCCTCGATGCCCCTCGCACCGGGCTCGACATCCGGATCATCAGCATCGAGGACGCAGGACTGGGCACTCCCGACTACATCCGTCGCGTGCTGCCCGACTCGCCGGTCACCTCGAGCGCGCCCGTCGCAGCGCCGTCCTCGACCTCGAGCGTCGCCGGCGTCCCGTACGCCGACCTCTTCAACGCCGCCGGCAGGCAGTACGGCGTCGACCCGGTGCTCCTGGCCGCCATGGCCCGCACCGAGTCCAACTTCGACCCCGCGGCCGTCAGCCCCGCCGGCGCGCAGGGCCTCATGCAGCTGATGCCCGGGACGGCCAAGGGCCTCGGCGTGACCGATCCCTTCGACCCGACGCAGTCGGTCGACGGCGCCGCGCGACTCATGCGCGACCTGCTCGACCGCTTCGGCCGGATCGACCACGCGCTGGCCGGCTACAACGCCGGTCCCGGCGCGGTCCTGCGCTACGACGGCATCCCGCCGTACGCCGAGACCCAGGGCTACGTGTCGAAGATCCTCGCCCTGGTCCAGGGGGCCTGATGAGCATCGCACCGCTCCCGACCCCGATCGGGACCACCGCTCCCGCCGCCGGCTCGACCGGCGCCGGCTCGGGCTCCACTGGCTCGAGCTCCACCGGCTCGAGCGCCGACGTCTTCGCGACCCTCGTGGAGGCGGTGCTGGGCGCCACGACGGGTCTCGCCGGCGACACCGCTCCCGGGGCCACCGTCGACCCCGCGACGGGTGACGGCCTCGCGGCCGCCGCCCCCGGCACAGCGGACGACCTGCTGCCGGGCGCCACCGGAGCCTCCGCAGCCGCAGCCGCCACCGCAGCCGCCGACGAGGGGCTCGCCGGCACCGAGCCAGGCACTGCCGTGGGCACCGAGCCGGGTGCCGACGCGAGCACTGCCGCGGACGCCGCCGCGCTCGCCGCGCTCGCCGGGGCGGTCGCCACCGCCGTACCCCTGCCGGTCGCCGCGCCGGCCCTGGCCGCCGCCCTCGGGCTGTCCCCGCTCACCACCACGCCCCCCGCGACCTCCACGGTGAGCGGTGACTCCTCGACCGATCCGGCACCCGCACCGGTCGACCACGCACCGCTCCCCACGGCGCCGAGCCCGAGCGGTGAGCCCTCGACCGACCCCGTACTCACTCCCGTCGACCACGCACCGCTCCTCACGGCGCCGATCACGAGCGGTGAGCCGTCGACCGAACCCGCCCCGGCGCCGGTCGACCACCCACCGTTCACCCCGACGGGCCAGCGACCCACCGGCGAGCCCACCCCGGGACGTCATCCGGACGGGACGACCGTCGAGGCAGGACGGATGACGTCCGCAGGCACCGAGGGCGCCGAGGGACAGGGCCAGGGCACCGACACCGCCGCGCGCACCACCCCGCGGACCGCCGAGGCTCCCGGCCCGACCCTGGTCCAGGGCAGCCAGGCCGACCAGGCCGGCCAGGCCACTCCGAGCGTGGAGGCCACCCAGGCGCCCCACCGCGCGACGGAGGCCGCACCGACCACCCAGGTGACCCGCAGCGCGGCCGCCCAGGTCGTGCCCGAGCTGACCCGGCTCGTGCAGGCCGGCCCCGGCACGCACCGCATGGTGCTGCGCCTGGACCCCGAGCACCTCGGCGACGTCCGGATCACCCTGACCGTCCACCCGGGCGGCGTCCGGGTCCGGATGGCGACCGGCAGCGAGGACGCCCGCGTGGCGCTGAGCGACGGCCTGCCCGAGCTCCAGCGCGCGCTCGGTGCCGCCGCCGGCCGACCCGCCGGCGAGACCCAGGTCGCGGTGCTGCACCAGGCCCGCCCCGACCAGGGCACGACGTACGACGGCGGCGCGCCGTCGACGCAGACCGACGCCGGCCAGGCGTCGGACCACCAGACCCCCGGCGACCGGCCCCAGGCCGGCGACCGGGACGCAGGGCGACCCGCACGGACGCAGGTCGACACCACCGCCAGGGACGGCAGCCAGGGCGCGGGGACCCCCCGCCCGGCCGACCCGCTCACGTCGTCCCGCGGCACCGCCGCGCGGCTCGACGTGAGCATGTGAGGAGGACCCGATGACCATCCCAGCCACCGAGGCTGTGACGGCCAGCGGACTGGCGGGCTTCATGCCCGGCAGTGCGGCTGCGGCGACCGACGAGAGCAAGGAGATGTTCCTGCAGCTCATGGTCGCCCAGCTGAGATACCAGGACCCGATGAACCCGGCCGACTCCAGCGAGTTCCTCTCGCAGAACGCCCAGTTCACGGCCCTGGAGAAGATGCAGGACGTCGCCGACCAGACGGCGATGGTGCTCGGGGCCACGATGGCCTTCGGCGCCAGCTCGCTGGTGGGCCGCGACGTCGCCTACACCCTCGACGACGGCACGCAGGGCACCGGAGCGGTGCAGGGCGTGACGTTCGGCGCGACCGGACCGGTGCTCGACGTCGACGGTGTCGACGTCCCGCTCGCCTCGGTCCTCACCGTCACCGGGGGCGGCGCCACCGCCGGCCCCGCCTCCTCCGCCACCCCGTCCACCGGCTCGACGTCGTCGACCGACTCCTGAGAGGCAACCGCCATGCTCCGCTCGCTCTTCGCCGGGATCTCCGGCCTCCGCGCCAACCAGATCATGCTCGACGTCACGGGCAACAACATCGCCAACGCCAACACCACCGGCTACAAGTCCAGCACCACCGTCTTCCAGGACACCCTGAGCCAGATGATGCAGGGCGGCACCGCCGCCAACGCCGAGCGCGGTGGCACCAACCCGATCCAGGTCGGCCTCGGCGTGCAGATCGCCACCACCTCGACCAACTTCGGCCAGGGCTCGGCGCAGATGACCGGTCGCAACACCGACCTGATGCTGCAGGGCGACGGCTTCTTCGTCGTCCAGCGCGGCAACGAGCAGATGTACACCCGGGCCGGCGCGTTCACCTTCGACGAGACCGGGACCCTGGTCACCAACTCCGGCGCCCGGGTGCAGGGCTACAACGTCAACCCCGACGGCACCCCCGACATCGCCGGCGGCCTGGTCGACATCACGATGACCCCGGCCGTCATCACCCCGCCGCTGGCCGGCGCCACGCTGAACTCGTTCACGTTCGGCTCCGACGGCACCCTGCGCGGCGTCTTCTCCGACGGCGTCCAGCGCGACATGGCCCGCGTGGCCATCGCGGACTTCCCCAACCCGATGGGCCTGGAGAAGATCGGCGAGACCGCCTTCCGCGGCTCGGCCAACTCGGGCCCGGTCGAGCTCGGCGTCCCCGGCGAGGCGGGCAACGGCACGATCATCGGCGGCGCGCTGGAGATGTCCAACGTCGAGCTGGCGGCCGAGTTCACCAACCTGATCCTGGCCCAGCGCGGCTTCCAGGCCAGCTCGCGGGTCATCACGACCTCCGACCAGGTGCTCGAGGAGCTCGTCAACATCAAGCGCTGAGCCCGCCGCGCGACTGCAGACCGAGGCCGTCGGTCCCAACTCCTCAGGTGTCGGGACCGGCGGCCGATCTTCTCCTCCGACGGCCACGGACGGCTGTCGGACCCGCACAAGGATGGTGCATCCCATGATCTCGCTGACCCGACTCTCGGGGTCCGTGTTCGCCCTCAACGCCGACCTCATCGAGCGCATCGACAGCACGCCGGACACGGTGATCACGCTGGTCGACGGCAAGAAGTACGTCGTCGCGGAGCCGCTGCGCGAGGTGATGGCCACGATCCTGCGCCACCGCGCGGAGGTCGTCGCACTCTCCGGGCACATCCACGTCGGTGAGCTGCTGCTCCCGCGTGACCCGCACGACCCCCTGCACGCCCAGCCGGCGCTCGCCTCGCTGCTGGACCTGCAGCAGGCCCGTCCGACGCTCAGCGTCGTCGACGCCGGCTACGCGGCCGCCACGCGCGGCTCCGAGGGGGAGGTGACGCCGCGATGAAGGACATCTCGACCGCGCTGGGCGTGGTGGGTGGCTTCGGCATCGTCGTCACCGCCAACATCCTCGAGGGCGGCAACCCGATGTCGATGCTGCTGCTGCCGCCGATGCTGCTGGTCTTCGGCACCTCGATCCTCGTGACGATCGCGGGCGGGACGCTCCCCGACGCCAAGGCGGCCGTCAAGGCCTTCGGCCGCGCCTTCATGGGCAGCGCGCAGACCTCCGGCGCCGACGCCGTGCCGCAGATCGTCTCCCTGGCCGACCGGGCCCGCCGCGAGGGCCTGCTCGCCCTGGAGGACATGGTCCGCGACATGGACGACCCGTTCCTGGCCAAGGGCGTGACCCTCGCCATCGACGGCACCGACCCCGAGGAGGTCCGCGAGATCCTCGAGTCCGAGGTCGCGGCCAAGAAGCGGGCCGACAAGCAGTCGGCGAAGTTCTACGCCGACGCCGGCGCCTACGCCCCCACCATCGGCATCGTCGGCACCGTCATGGGCCTCGTGCACGTGTTGGAGAACCTCGCTGAGCCGGAGAAGCTGGGCGAACTCATCGCCGCGGCGTTCCTCGCGACGCTGTGGGGCGTGGCCAGCGCCAACATCATCTTCCTCCCGATCTCCGCCCGCCTGAAGCGGCTCTCCGAGCTCGAGGCCGCCCGCATGGAGCTGGTGATCGAGGGGATCGCCGCCATCCAGGCCGGCGCCAACCCGCGCGTCATCCAGCAGAAGCTGACCTCGCTGCTGCCCGCGGAGGACCAGCTGCCCGAGGCGGCGTGACATGAGCGGTCACGGCGGCGGACGCCGCAAGAAGCACGAGGAGCACGAGGAGCACGAGAACCACGAGCGCTGGCTGGTCAGCTACGCCGACATGGTCACGCTGCTGATGGTGCTGTTCGTGGTCATGTTCGCGATGAGCGCGGTCGACGAGCGGAAGTACGCCGAGCTGAAGGACGGCCTGGCAGCCGGCTTCGGCAACAGCGACGCGCTGCTCAGCGGCAACGAGTCGATTTTCGACTACGCCGGCACCGCGCCGGTCAGCGCGATCGCGCCCCAGGTCAACACCGACGACATGACCCCCGAGCAGCAGCAGGCCGTGGCCGACGCCGTCCAGCAGGCCCAGGCGCTGCAGAACCAGCGCTCCTGGGACGAGGCCACCGCCGAGGCCGAGCGGCTCGAGCGGGTGCGCAAGGACCTGCTCGGGGCCCTGGACGCCCGCGGTCTCGCCGGCGACGTCACGACGTCGTACGACCACCGGGGCCTGGTGGTGAGCCTGGTGTCCCGGCACGTGGTCTTCGAGGCCAACCTCGCCAGCCTGAGCGCGCGCGGCCAGCAGGTCGTCGACGCCATCGCGCCGGTGCTGGCCCGGCTCGAGGACGACCTGCAGGTCGACGGGCACACCAACCAGGTGCCGGTGAAGCCGAAGTACTACGACACCGACTGGGACCTCTCCGCCGCCCGCGCCGTCACCGTGCTGCGCCGGCTGGAGGAGCGCCACGGGCTGCCGACCGAGCGCCTGTCGGTGGCCGGCTACGGCTCGACCCGCCCGCTCATCGACCCCGCCGAGCCGGGCTCGCAGGAGGTCAACAAGCGCGTGGACATCGTGGTCCTGACCGGCCTGGCCCCCCAGGACGCGGCCCTCCTCCCGGAGGCCGCGGCCTCCCTGGACGACCTCGAGGGGCTCGCCGCGACCGACGAGCCGGGCAGCGAGGGCGGCCGCGAGGGCCGCGGGCGCGGGGACCGACGCGGCGGGACGCAGGACGGCACCGACAGCGACACCGAGAGCAGCACCGACACCACCGACGAGGAGGGGGCCCAGTCGGCCGCCCTCCGCGACGCCGACCCGGAGGAGAAGCGATGAGCACGACGACGACCGCACCGCCCACACCCGGCGCCGAGGAGGAGCCGGCCAAGGGCGGCAAGAAGAAGCTCGTCATCGTCGCCGCCCTGGTGCTGGTCCTGGGCGGGGCGGGCTACTGGTTCTTCCTCAAGCCCGCCGGCCCCACACCGCCCCCCGAGCCGGGCGAGGTCCTGGTGATGGAGCCGGTCCAGATCAACCTGGAGGGCGGGCGCTACCTGCGGATCGGGATCGCCCTGCAGCTGACCAAGGCCGCCTACGACGCCGACGGCAGCAAGGCCCTCGACGCCGTCATCGACCTCTTCTCCGGCCGGGACATGGCCGAGATCAGCAAGGCCAAGGAGCGCCAGGAGCTCAAGGAGGAGCTGCTGGAGACTTTGGTCGACAAGTACGAGGGAAAGGTGATGGGGGTGTACTTCACCGAGTTCGTCACCCAGTAGCCCGAAGGGCCCGGCCTTCGGCCGGAACGGCCTCGAGCTCGCTTCGCTCGCCGCTCTGCTGTTCCGGTCGACCAGGCTCGCTCCGCTCGCGGTCGACCGGGCTCGCTGCGCGAGCCAGGACCGGCACGAACGGGCACCTGGCCTAGTCACTTCGAACCATTTCCACGCCTGAGCTGCGAGCACGGATGCCGCGACGGCTCAGGACACCTCCCCGGACGCCGATCGGGGAGGGCGTGAGCCTCCCGTCGAGCCTGCCGGCCAGCACCGGACCGACCTCCGGCGCACGCTCCCGCCGCCGCGGCGGTGGGGACGTCGTGCCCTACGACTTCCGCCGACCCATCCAGCTCTCCCGCGAGCACCAGCGGATCCTGCAGCTGGGCTTCGACGGCTTCACGCGCCAGGCGACCACCGTCTTCACCTCGGCGCTGCGCTCGGTGTGCTCGGTCTCCATGCGCACCATCGACCAGCGCTCGTACGCCGAGTACGTCGACTCGCTGGGCCAGCTCACCTACATGACGCTGTTCACGACCGAGCCGATGCCCGGTCGCAGCGTGCTGCACCTGCCGCTGGACGCGGTGATGTCGTGCGTGGACCACATGCTCGGGGGCCCCGGCTCCCCGTCACAGCCGAACCGCCCGCTGACCGAGATCGAGAGCGGCGTCATCGCCGGCCTCGTGGACCGGCTGCTGCGCGAGATGCGCTACTCGCTGGCCGCGATCGTCGCGATGGACCCCGAGGTCACCGGCGTCGAGTACAGCCCGCAGTTCGCGCAGGTGGCCAGCGCCGCCGACGTCATGGTGGTCATCGAGCTGGAGCTGCGCATCGACGACACGTCGTTCCCGATGTCGGTCTGCCTGCCCTTCAACGGCCTGCACCCGCACCTGTCCGCCGCCGCGGCCCCGGCCCCGGTGTCCAACCGCGAGCGGGCGCAGCGCGACGAGGCCGCCCAGGTCCTGCAGCGCTCCTTCACCGAGGTGCCCGTCGAGGTCAGCGTCCGCTTCCGCTCCAGCACCGTGGACCCCGCGGTCCTCTCCGGACTGCGCATCGGCGACGTGCTCCGCCTGGGACACCCGGCGACCGCCCCGCTCGACGTCACCGTCGACGACGAGGCCTTCGCCCACGCCACCGCCGGCTCCCAGGGGCAACGGCTGGCGGCCCTCATCGTGGCCGCCCGCCCCGTCGCCGACGAGACGGCCCCGGTCGCCCCCCTCGCGCCGGCCGCCGCGGCCGCCCCGATGACCTCGGTCCTGGACGCGGTGCTCGCCGGCAACGTGCTGCCGCCGGCGTACGGCGCCGGGGGTGCCCGCGACCCGTTCGCCGGCCAGGGCGCCGACCCGTTCGCAGGCGCGCTCGCCGACCAGACCGCCCACCCCGCCGCACACCTCACGCAGGAGCTCCGATGACCGCCGCCCCGATCGTCCCCGGACCGCACGACGAGGTCGCCCGCACCGCTGCCGAGGCGCTGGCCGCGCTGCTGCCCGCCTCCGAGCAGCTCGAGGCCGGCGCCGCCCAGCCCGGCAGCGAGCACATCACCACCCTCTTCGCCGCCGCCGTGATCGCCGACCTCGGCGGCCCGATCAGCGGCCGCGTGGGCGTGCTGGTCGCCGAGGAGCTCACCGCGGCGCTCTCCAGCAGCCCGATGGGCCAGCTCGACCTGGCCGCCGCCGTACAGCCCGCGCTCGACGCGGCCGCCGCCGCGCTCGGCGGCACCGCGCAGGCCGGCCGCTCGGTCTCCCTCGACGACGTCGTGACGGACATGGCGGGCGACTTCACCGCCGTCCCGCTCATGGGCAGCACCATCCTGGCCGCCGTGCTGGTGCCCGACACCACGCTCGAGGTCGCCGCCGCTGCCCCTGGCGCCGCCCAGGCCGCCGCGGCGGCACCGGCTGCTCCCGTGGGCGTCCCCGCGATGCCGGCGACCGCCGAGGCGGCCGCCCCCGCCGCGAGCACCGCGATGCCGGCCGGGGTCGAGCAGCACTCACTGCCCCCGGTGCCGGGTCCGCCGGTCGAGGGCAACGTCCGCTCGATCGCCACCGGTCGCCGCGGGATCGAGATGCTCCACGGCGTCGAGATGGAGGTGACCGTCGAGCTGGGCCGCACCCGGATGGCGGTGCGCGACCTGCTCGCGCTGACCCCCGGAGCCGTGCTGGCCCTCGACCGCGCCGCCGGCAGCCCGGCCGACCTGCTGGTCAACGGCCGGCTGATCGCGCGCGGCGAGGTGGTCGTCGTCGACGAGGACTTCGGTCTGCGGATCACCGAGATCCTCGACCAGAGCGCCGCGGTCTGAGCCGCGGGAGGGGGAGAACACCATGGGAGAGCTGCTCGTCCGGATGGTCGTGTCGCTGGCGGTCGTCGTCGGCCTGCTGATCCTGCTCAGCCGGGTCGCCGCACGCCGGTTCCAGGGCCGGTCCGGCTCCACGATCGAGGTCCTGCACCGCCAGGCCCTCGGCAAGGCCGCCTCGGTCTCGATCGTCTCGGTGGCCGGCCGGGTCCTGGTGCTCGGCACCACCGAGCAGCAGGTCAACGTGCTGACCGAGCTCGACCCCGACGCCCTCGAGCTGGCCGCCCTCGCCGCCGGTGAGGGGACCGACGAGGACGCCGACGAGGCCTGGGACCAGGAGTGGGACGAGGAGGTCGAGCAGCTCGACACCGCCACGCTCCCCTCCCCTTTCCAGGCCGACACCCGCCGCGGCTGGGCGACCGAGCAGGTCCCCTCGCTGGAGGCCCTGCTCGCCGAGCCCGACCTGGTGACCCTCGAGGAGCTCCTCGGTCGTCCCGCCCCGACCCACGCGGCCCCGGTGGGCGCCGCCTACGCCGCGGCCCCCGCTGCCCCCACCGTCGTCCCCGCCGTGGCCCCGGTCAGCGCAGCCGCCGTCGCGGCGCTCGACGAGGAGGACCCGATCCTCCCCGAGGACCCGTCGTACGCCGCGTTCGCCTCGCAGCTGCGCGCGCAGCTCGCCAGCGGGCAGCTCGCCGACCCCGAGCCCGTCGTGGGCAGCGGCCGGCACGCGGCCCCGGCGCCGGCGCTCGAGCTGCCGCCGACCGTC
>CAEZYQ010000002.1_pt1 | contig 207247 bp, 195 predicted proteins | sample 7265561 | NCBI WGS metagenome assembly CAEZYQ01 (sample SAMEA6813939, study PRJEB35770) | uncultured Nocardioides sp. | biome: Freshwater; feature: Freshwater reservoir; material: water | place: Czech Republic | collected 2017-04-14 | depth 30m m | reverse complement strand
TGGCGGCCGGCTTGGCGGGCGCCGGGGCGGCCGGCGCGGCAGCAGCAGGGGCCTCGGGGGCCGACTCGGCGGCGGGGGCAGCGGGAGCGGCCGGCTTCGCAGCGGCCTTCTTGGCGGGAGCAGGCTTCTCGGCAGGGGCACCGCCACCGGCCTGCTCGGCCTTCAGCTTCTCGCCGATCTCCTTGCGGAAACGCATCTCGGCGGGCAGCTCGACGGTCGAGCTCGCCGACTTGACGAACTCACCCATCTCCTTGAACTTCTCGAGAACGAACTTGCTCTCGACTCCGAACTCCTTGGCGAGCTCGTGAACGCGGGTCTTGGCCACAATTCTCCTCTTTGGCCCCGAGACCCGTGTCCGGGTGCTGCTCGAGACCGTCTAGTGGTGGTGCAAACTCATCGGGAAGTACTCATCGAGTGCTCATGAGCTGCTGCTCCAGTTCCTGGTCATGCGTCCGGATCGGTCCGGTCGCGGTGTGCGGGGACGCGGGCGAGGTGCTGGGCGACCGCGTCGGTCGGGAGTCCCTGCCCACCTGCTGCTCGCAGGGCTCGGGCGAAGGCCTTCCGCTTGACGGCCAGCTCGTAGCACGCGGTCGTGGGGTGCAGGTGCGCCCCGCGGCCGGCCGCGCTGCCGGTGGGATCGGGGAGGACGACCGGGCGGTCGTCCACCGAGCCCACGACGAGGCGCAACAGCTCGCGTCTGGCGGCCCGCTGCCGACATCCGATGCACGTCCGGACCGGGCCGTCCGAGGACGGGAGAACCGGGCGCGCAGGGGTTGTGTCTTGGTGGGCCACCGCGGAACACCATAGCCCCTCGGCAGCTCCTCGGCCGAACCGGGGAGCTCGCCCCCGCGGTCGGGCGTGTCCGGCGTCAGGCGGCCCGGCGCCACGTCGTACGACGTCGGGCACGGCACCTGCTCACTCCTGCGGGGCCGGCGCCTCGTCCGAGCGGATGTCGATGCGCCACCCGGTCAGCCGCGCGGCCAGGCGGGCGTTCTGGCCCTCCTTGCCGATGGCCAGGGAGAGCTGGAAGTCGGGCACGACCACGCGCGCCGAGCGCGCCGCGGCGTCAACGACCTCGACCGAGGTGACCCGCGCCGGGGAGAGCGCGCTGGCGACAAGGGTGGCCGGGTCGTCGGACCAGTCCACGATGTCGATCTTCTCGCCGTGCAGCTCGGCCATCACGTTGCGCACCCGCTGGCCCATCGGCCCGATGCAGGCGCCCTTGGCGTTGACCCCCTGCGCGCGGGGGGCGACCGCGATCTTGGTGCGGTGCCCGGCCTCGCGCGCGATGCCAGCGATCTCGACCGAACCGTCGGCGATCTCGGGCACCTCCAGGGCGAAGAGCTTCTTGACCAGGTTGGGGTGGGACCGCGACAGCGTCACCTGCGGGCCGCGCATGCCCTTGCGGACCGAGACGACCAGGCACTTGATCCGGGTGCCGTGCTCGTAGCTCTCCCCCGGCACCCGCTCGCTCACCGGGAGCAGCGCCTCGAGCTTGCCCAGGTCGACCATGACGTCGTCGGGGTTGCGGCCCTGTTGGATGACCCCGGAGACGATGTCGCCCTCGCGGCCGGAGAACTCCCCGAACGTGATGTCGTCCTGGGCCTCGCGCAGGCGCTGCAGCATGATCTGCTTCGCCGTCGTCGCGGCGATCCGGCCGAAGCCGGCCGGGGTGTCCTCGAACTCCCCGATCTTCTCGCCGTCGTCGTCCAGCTCGGCAGCCATCACGGTGACGTGACCGGTCTTGCGGTCCAGCTCGACCCGGGCCTGCTCGTAGGCGCCCGGGGTCTTGAGGTAGGCGGTGAGCAGGGCCTGCTCGATCGCCTCGACCAGGACCTCGAAGGAGATCTCCTTCTCGCGCTCCAGCATCCGCAGGATGCTCATGTCGATGTCCATCAGCGGTCCTCCCCGTCCTCGTCGATCTCGGTGTCGTGCTCGTCCAGCGCGTCGGGCTCGTCGTCGCCCTGACCGTCCTCGCCCGGCTCGGTGGCCTGGGGGCGGCGGTTGAACTCGATCTGCACGAGGGCCTTCTTGACGTCGGCGTAGGCGATGCGGCGCACCTCGCCGTCGACGTCGAGCCGCACGCCCCCGCCGTCCGCGTCCTCGTCGCAGTCGATGATCCGGCCGGTGACCTCGCCGGTCAGCGGCGGCTCGAGGGTCACCTTGACCAGGCGGTCGGCGTTGCGGCGCCAGTGCCGCGGCGCGACCAGGGGCCGGTCCACGCCGCGCGAGGTGACCTCGAGCGTGTAGGGGTGCTCGCCCATGGCGTCACCCTCCTCCAGGACCCGGTCGACCTCGCGGGTGGCCTCGGCGACGTCGTCCAGGGACACCCCGCCGTCCTTGTCGACGGCGACCCGCAGGACCCGGCGCTTGCCGGCCGGGGTGAGCTCGACCGCCTCGACGTCGAGACCGAGGGCTGCGAGCGGGCCGACGAGCGCGGCCTCCACCCTCTCCCTCGTCGCGTCCTGCTTGGCGTTGTCCACGAGGTGGTCCTCTCGATCTTCACTTGGGGGCGGTGCTGGGGTGGTACCGGCTGCCTGCCGGACGACGGGCGGGCCCGTCGGTCCGCACACCCTAGCCCGATCGCGCATGTCCTAGGGTCGTCCGGTGCCCTCCGCCCGACCCGCTCCGAGCCGCCGGGCGGCGCTGGCCGCGGTGGGCCTGGTGGCCGGGATCACGACCGTGGCGTGCGGACGTGACGAGGACGACCCCCGTGGGTCCCGGTCCGGGTCGTCCAGCAGGTCGTCGAGGGGCCCGTCCGTCGCCGCGGACGACGAGGCCGTCGTCGACGGCGCCCGCACCGACCTGCTGGCCCTCGACCTGCTGGTGGCCGCGACCAGACGTCGGCACCGCCCACTCCGGGGACGCCTCGCCGACCTCCAGCGCACCCACCGGGCACAGCTGACGGCGCTCGACCCCGACGGGGCCGCTGCGGCACCCGCGCGACGGCCGCGGGTCGGGGGTGACCCGACGGCGGCCCTCGCCTCGCTGCTGCGCGAGGAGGAGCGGCTGCAGCGCCGGATGGTGACGTGGTCCGTGGCCGCGGACAGCGGTCCCCTGGCCCGGCTGCTCGCGGCGGTCGCCGCCGGGACCGCCCAGCAGGTGGCCCTGCTCGCCCCGGGAGACGGCGCCGACCGGGCTCGGACGCAACGACCGGAAGGCCCCGGCCGGGCGGCGGGGCCGGAGGGTCTCGACGCGCTGCAGCGGGTCCTGGCCTCCGAGCACGCCGCCGTGTGGGTCCTGGGGTCCGTGGGGGCGGCGACGTCGATGTCTGCGACGCCCGACCTGTTCGAGCGCCTCTCCGGGGCCCACGACTCCCACCGTGCCCGCCGCGACCTGCTGGCCGCGGCGCTGCTGGCGCAGGGGGCCGAGCCGGTGCAGAGCGAGGCGGCGTACGTCGTGCCGGAGGACCTGTCCTCACCGGCGGCCGCAGCCGAGGCTGCGGTGCGCGTGGAGCGGTCGAGCGCGACCGCCTGGGCCTTCCTGGTCGCCTCGAGCACGGGGGCGACCCGTCGGTGGGCCGCGCAGGCGCTCACCTCGGTCGCGGTCTCGGCGGTGGGTCTGGGCGGCGACTCCGAGCCGCTGCCCGGCGCTGGCGACCTGTCGACGTGAGCCGGCGCGACCTGTCGGACGGACCGGTCGCGCCCGCGTGACGCGGACCGGCCCCCCGCGGGAAGTCCCGAGATCTTCCCCGAGGGGCCGGAGCCGCGTGCCGGACGACCTGCGTGCAGGCCGGTGGCCCGCGCCGGACGGGGGACGTCGTCGGTGCGAGCCGAGCAGCATCTTGCCCACCGGCTCCGGTTCCTCACACCTGTCAGTTGCCCCACATTCCTGCAATGCAGAAATGTGCAGTCGGACGCCGTCAGCGGCCCTGACGCGTGAGCAGGCACCATGGGTCCCGGCATGAACGACTCCCCCACCGACCTCCCCGCGCCCTCGCACGCCTCGGCGGCCGAGGGTCGCTCCTCCGCGGCGACGGGCGGACGGCGTACGCAGGCCGAGCGCAACGCGACGACCCGCGCTGCCCTCGTCGAGGCCGGCCGGACGCTGTTCAGCACCAAGGGCTTCGCCGAGGTGGCCACCGACGAGCTGGCCCGGGCAGCGGGGGTGACGCGCGGCGCGCTCTACCACCAGTACGACGGCAAGGCGGGCCTCTTCGCGGCGGTGCTCGAGGCCGTCGAGGCTGAGGTCGTCGACCGCGTGGCGCGGGCGATGGAGGGCGCCGAGGACCCCGCGGCGCGACTCGTGGCCGGGCTGGACGCCTACCTCGACGCCTGCGCCGACCCCACGATCCACCGGATCACCCTGGTCGAGGGTCCGGCGGCGCTCGGCTGGAGCGCGTGGCGCGAGGTCGGGCACCGGCACGGGCTGGGCCTGGTCGAGCAGGCCGTGGCGGCGTACGCGCCCGCGGGGGCCCCGGTCGAGGCGCTGGCGCACGTGCTGATGGGCGCCCTCGGCGAGGCCGCACTCTTCGTCGCTGCCGCCGCGGACCCGGCCGCGGCCCGCCAGGAGGCGCACCGCGCCGTCATCGGCCTGCTGCAGGGGCTCGGGCGCGGGTCCGGCGGCGAGCCCGGCAGCACGACCGACGGGCGGTCCGGACGGACCTGACCCACGAGCCGGACCGGCCCCGGACCCACAGGGGGCCGGGGCCGGTGCGCTCGGTGCGGGTGGATCAGCCGGCGTTGACCAGCCGCACCAGGTGGTCGACGACGTGGTCGGCCGCCAGCTCGGCCTTCTCGCCGGTACGCCGGTCGCGGACCTCGACGGTGCCGGACTCGGCCAGGGACTTGCCCACCACGACGATCGTCGGCACGCCGATCAGCTCGGCGTCCTTGAACTTCACCCCGGGGCTGACCTTGCCGGTGCGGTCGTCGTAGAGCACCTCGACGCCCTGCTCCGCCAGCTCGTGGGCGATCCGGTCCGCAGCGCTGAAGACGGCCTCGTCCTTGCCGGCGGCGACCAGGTGCACGTCGGCCGGCGCCACGTTGCGGGGCCAGCACAGGCCGATCTCGTCGAGCGTGCCCTCGGCGACCGCGGCCACGGCCCGACTGACGCCCACGCCGTAGGAGCCCATGGTGACCGTGACGAGCTTGCCGTTCTCGTCCAGGACGCGCAGGTCCAGCGCCTCGGCGTACTTGCGACCGAGCTGGAAGACGTGGCCCATCTCGATGCCGCGGGCGGCGTGCAGCGTGCCGTCGTCGCAGCGCGGGCAGTGGTCGCCCTCACGGACCTCGGCGGCCTCGATGGTGCCGTCAGGGGTGAAGTCGCGGCCCACGACGAGGTCCAGCACGTGGCTGCCCTCGACGTCCGCGCCGGTGACCCACGCCGTGCCCTCCACGACCCGGGGGTCGACGAGGTAGCGGATCCCGGCCGCAGCGATGCCGCCGGGACCGATGTAGCCCTTGACCAGGGCGGGGTGCTCCTTGAGGGCCGCCTCGTCCATCGGCTCGACCTGGATCGGCTCGAGCTGGCCCTCCAGGCGCTTGAGGTCGACCTCGCGGTCACCGGGCACGCCGATCGCCAGGGGCTCCTTCTCGCCGGTGGGGTGCACCAGCTGCACAAGCACGTTCTTGAGGGTGTCGGCCGCCGTCCACGCACGGTCCGCGCGGGGGAAGGCCTCGTTGAGGTGGTCGACCAGGGTGTCGATGGTGGGGGTCCCGGGGGTGGCCTCGGCGTGCGCGGCCGGCGCGTCGGCGTACGACGCGGCCGCAGGCGCACGGACCTCGACCGCCTCGACGTTGGCGGCGTAGTCGCAGGTGGAGCAGCTGACGTAGGTGTCCTCGCCGACCTCGGCCTTGGCCAGGAACTCCTCCGACCGGGAGCCGCCCATGGCGCCCGAGGTGGCCTTGACGACGACGTACTCGAAGCCGAGCCGGTCGAAGATCCGGACGTAGGCGTCGCGGTGCTTCTGGTAGCTCTCCTCCAGGCCCGCGTCGTCGATGTCGAAGGAGTAGGAGTCCTTCATGACGAACTCGCGCCCGCGCAGCAGGCCGGCGCGGGGACGCGCCTCGTCGCGGTACTTCGTCTGGACCTGGTAGATCGAGAGCGGGAGGTCCTTGTAGGAGGAGTAGAGGTCCTTCACCACGAGGGTGAACATCTCCTCGTGCGTGGGACCGAGGAGGTAGTCGGCGTCCTTGCGGTCCTTGAGCCGGAAGATGCCGTCGCCGTACTCCGTCCAGCGGTTGGTGGCCTCGTAGGGCTCGCGGGGCAGCAGCGCGGGGAAGCTGAGCTCCTGGGCCCCGATGGCGTCCATCTCCTCGCGGATGATGCCCTCGATCTTGCGCAGGACCCGCAGGCCCAGCGGCAGCCAGGTGTAGATGCCCGGGGCGGCGCGGCGGATGTACCCCGCGCGGACCAGCAGCCTGTGACTCGGCACCTCGGCGTCGGCGGGGTCCTCTCGCAGCGTGCGCACGAACAGGGACGACATCCGCAGGACGCGGGGGTGACGGGCAGACATGGCGCTCAGGGTACGGCGCCGCGCCGATGACAACCGAACGGGTATCCGCTGCGTCACAGAGGCATGACCACTCCCTCTCGGACCCTCTCCGCCCGGCCCGGCCGGGTCGCCCGCGCCGCTCTCGCGGCCCTCGCCCTGCTCACCGCGGCCGCCAGCACCGGCGTCGCGGTGGAGGCCGCCCGCGCCGACGTCTCGGTGGCGGCCGCCCGCGCCGACGCCCCCCAGGAACGGCCCACCCGGCTCGACCCCGAGCGCCTGGAGCGTGGGACCGACGCGAGCGTGCCCTACCGCGACGGGCTCGACCGCAGGGACATCGTGGAGGACGGCGTGGTCACCCGGGTGCGCGCCGACTGGTTCCAGCTGCTCGGCACCCGGCCCGACGGTCGCTACGTCGTGCTCGCCGTCCGCGGCGAGGACCACTCGGTGCGCACGATCGCGCCGGGAGGCAGCTCGAGCCGGGTGCTGCTCGACGACGTCCGCGGCGCGACGGCGCTGCTGGGCACCGACGGCACCACCGTGGTGACCGAGCGGTTCCGCAGCCGGCCGCGTCGGCACACCGTGCTCCGCGCGTACGACGCCACCACCGGCGAGCTGCTGGGTCAGCGCAAGCGCAGGGGCTACACCACTGCGCTCGACGCGTCCTCGACGACCGTCGTGCACGCCGGGGAGAACGGCCCGGTCGTCTCCTGGGACCTCGCCACCGGCGAAGGCACCCGGGTCTCGAGGCGGTACGGCTACCGCGCCGACCTGCTCAACGACCGGCTCGCCGTGTTCACGAAGGACCCGTACCAGGGCGGCTGCACCGTGGTGAGCACGCTGTCCGACCCGGGCGCGGAGCTGTGGCGCTCGTGCGAGGAGGCGGTCCTGGAGTTCTCGCCCGACGGCAGCCACGTGCTGACGGTCTTCACGCTGGCCGACGGACTCGGTCCCAGCGAGGCGCGGGTCCGCACCGTCGAGGGCGAGCAGGTCGGTCGTTACCACGTCGACGGCTACCTCGGCCAGCTGCTGTTCGAGGACGCCGACACCGCGCTGCTCGAGGTCGCCACGAAGGACTCCTCGGGCCTGGTGCGCTGCGACGGGCGGGACTGCGAGCTGGCCTCGGACCTCGGCAAGGGGTCGCCCTACCTGTGAGCCGGGACGCGTGAGGGGTGCCAGACTCTCGCTCCATGCGCATCGGCATCACGCTCCTGACCGACCTCCCCTGGGCCGAGGCAGCGCCGCGCTGGCGGGCGGCGGAGGAGATGGGCTTCGCCCACGCCTGGACCTACGACCACCTGGTCTGGGGCGGGCTGCCCGACTCGCCGTGGCGCTCGGGCATCCCGGTGCTGGCGGCCGCGGCAGCGACGACGTCGCGGATCGGCCTCGGGACGCTCGTCGCGTCCCCCAACCTGCGCCATCCCTACCTGCTGCACCGCGACGCCCAGGCGCTGGAGGACCTCAGCGACGGGCGGTTCATCCTCGGCGTCGGCACCGGCGGGGACCTCGACTCACGCGTGCTCGGCGAGGTGCCGCTGTCGGTGCGCGAGCGCGTCGACCGGTTCCAGGAGAGCGTCGACCTGCTCGTGCGGCTGCGCGAGGACGACCACGTCGATTCCGAGGGCCGGTGGTTCTCGGTGGCCGGGGCCCGGACCCTGCCAGGCCTGGTGCGCACCCCGCTGGTCGTCGCGGGCAACGGGCCGCGCTCGGTGCGCTACGCCGCCCGGGTCGGCGACGGCTGGGTCACCACCGGGCCGGCCACCGACTCGCTGGAGGACTGGCTCGCCGGCCTGGCGGAGTCCAGCCGGGTGCTCGACGAGGCGCTGGACGGGCGGTCCCTGCCCCGCTACGTCCTGCTCGACTCCGCCGGGACCCTGCACGGGAGCGCGGGTCGCACCGCGCTGTCGAGCGCGGCGTTCTTCACCGACCTCGTGGGGCGGGTGGGCGAGCTCGGGTTCACCGACGCGGTCACCCACTGGCCACGGCCGACGGCGCCGTACGCCGCCTCGGAGCGGGTGCTCGAGGAGGTGGCGGCGCTCCTGCCGCGGCTGTGAGCGGGGCGGGCCCGGTCGGGCTCCCGGGGCTCAGGCCTCGCGCCAGGTGCGCCACATCGCGCGGACCATCGGCCACTGCAGCGGCAGCCGGGCGATGCTGACCGCCTGGAGGGCGCGGTTGTCGCCCTGGAGCGCGTCGACGGTCATCTGCACGTTGGCGGGGTAGACCCCCAGCAGTAGCCCGACGCCGGCCAGGCCCGCCGCACGCCGGGTCGGGGGCGCGGCCAGACCCGCGGCGATCGCCAGCTCGGCGTACCCGCTCCACACGACGACCTCGCGGGGTGCCGGCACCCAGCGCGGCATGATCGGGTCGTAGAGCGACGGCTTGACGACGTGCAGCACGCCGTTGACGGTCAGGACGCCGGCGACGAGGCGCGCGGTGCGGGAGAGGGCCACGCGCAGAGCCTGCCAGAGGGCCGGGAGCCGGCCTCTAGAACATGATGGTCGAGAAGCGCGCGGTCTCCACGAACCCGACCCGCTCGTAGGCCCGGCGTGCCGCGTGGTTCCACTCGTTGACGTAGAGCGAGACGACCGGTGCGATGTCGCGACGCACGAGGTCGACCACCGCGGCCATGCCGGCCGCGGCCAGCCCCTCGCCTCGACGGTCCGGCGGCACCCAGACACCCTGCACCTGGGCCGCGTGCGGGGAGGCGCAGGCGACCTCGGCCTTGAAGACCAGCCGGCCCTCGTCGAACCGGGCGAAGGACCAGCCCCGGCTGACCAGCTGGGTCACCCGGGCCCGGTAGAGGTCGCTGCCGCCGCCCAGCTCCGGGGAGAGGCCGACCTCCTCGGTGTACATCGCGACGCAGGCCGGGTAGAGCTGGTCCAGGTCCTCCCGCGTCGTACGCCGCACCAGGGCGTCGGGGGTCACCAGCGGGTCCGTGGCGATCTCGAGGTGGGGCTGCTGCCAGCGCACCTCGCGCGGGGTGCCCCAGGCGGGCGAGACCGCGTCCCAGAAGGCTCGGACCGCGGCGTGCGGCCCGACGATCGTGGAGACGGTCCGCCCGCGGGCCAGGGCCCGCTCGGCGAACGCGCGGGCGTCGTCCTCGTCGGCCTGGACCGGCACGAGGTTGGCGCCGACGTGGCAGGCCGCGCGGAGATGACCGCCCTCGAACCGGCCCCACACCTCGCCGCCGAGCCAGCGCGGCTCGAGGCTCGTGGTGCGGGCGCGGTAGTCGGCGAAGACGTTGACCACCGGGTCGCGCCCCGCGAGCTCCAGGAAGTCCTGGAGGTCGGCGACCCCGAGGGGCCGCACGCCGTCGCGGGTGGTCAGCACGCGCGCAGCCTATGCCTGCGGTGGGCGCGCGTCCGGGTGATCACGCAGGCCCGGTCGGGGGTGGCCGGTGCTCGACGGCGTGCTCAGCCGGCCGTGACCTCGACGCCGGCGCCGTCGACGGCCTCCATGCCCTCGGCGATCCGCATGGCCTCCTCGATGAGGGTCTCCACGATCTTGCTCTCGGGGACGGTCTTGATGACCTCGCCCTTGACGAAGATCTGGCCCTTGCCGTTGCCGGAGGCGACCCCGAGGTCGGCCTCTCGCGCCTCGCCCGGACCGTTGACGACACAGCCCATGACGGCCACGCGCAGCGGGACCTCGAGGCCCTCGAGCCCGGCAGTGACCTCGTCGGCGAGCTTGTAGACGTCGACCTGGGCCCGGCCGCAGCTGGGGCAGGAGACGATCTCGAGCCGGCGGGGGCGCAGGTTGAGGCTCTCCAGGATCTGCAGGCCGACCTTGACCTCCTCCACCGGAGGGGCGGAGAGGCTGACGCGGATGGTGTCGCCGATGCCCTGGGAGAGCAGCGCACCGAACGCCGTGGCGGACTTGATGGTGCCCTGGAAGGCCGGACCGGCCTCGGTCACGCCCAGGTGCAGCGGCCAGTCGCCCTCGGCGGCGAGCATCTCGTAGGCGCGGACCATCACGACGGGATCGTTGTGCTTGACCGAGATCTTGAAGTCGCGGAAGCCGTGCTCCTCGAAGAGGCTGGCCTCCCACTTCGCGCTCTCGACCAGCGCCTCGGGCGTGGCCTTGCCGTACTTCTCCAGCAGTCGCTTGTCGAGGCTGCCGGCGTTGACGCCGATCCGGATGGAGGTGCCGTGGTCGGCGGCCTCCTTGGCGATCTGCTTGACCTGGTCGTCGAAGGCGCGGATGTTGCCCGGGTTGACCCGGACCGCGGCGCAGCCGGCCTCGATGGCGGCGTAGACGTACTTCGGCTGGAAGTGGATGTCGGCGATGACCGGGATCTGCGACTTCTGCGCGATCGCCGGCAGGGCGTCGGCGTCGTCCTGGCTGGGGCAGGCGACCCGCACGATGTCGCAGCCGGACGCCGTCAGCTCGGCGATCTGCTGGAGCGTGGCGTTGACGTCGGAGGTCAGCGTCGTGGTCATCGACTGCACCGAGATGGGGTGGTCGGACCCGACCCCCACCTTGCCCACCTGGATCTGCCGGGTCTGGCGGCGCGGGGCCAGGACCGGCGGGGGTGCTGCGGGCATGCCGAGGCTGATCCCTGTCATGCCCCCAGGCTACTCAGCCCAGGTGGGTGGGACGTCATACGGAGGGGAGGTCCAGTGCAGTCGGACGCATGACGTCCCAGGGCAGGGGTCGCCGCCTCGGCGGGACGTCATACGGGCGGGAGGTCCGTCGATGTAGCCCGTATGACGTCCCGCGGGTCGGAGCAGGGCCGGGCCCAGGCTCATCACGCTGCGCGGCGGAGGCCTCCGGCCACCATGGCCAGCTCGACCTGGTCGAGGAACGCCTCCCGGTCGAGCCGGAAGCCGAGCAGCGGTAGCCGGAGGACCCGGTCGCCCTGCAGTGTCAGGGCGTTCTGGCGAAGTGCGTCGCCGACGACGCTCTCGGCCCAGGTGTGGTGGATGCCGTCGATCTCCACCACGAGCCGGAACTGAGGCCAGTAGAGGTCCAGGTAGTACCTGCCACGCCCGTCCCGCCGCAGCACCTGACGCTGGGGCGCGGGGAGGCCGCGCGCCTTGAGGGCTCGGGCGACGTCGAGCTCACCCAAGGACCTCGCGCCGTCGAGCAGCTCGTTGACCAGCTCGTGCAACATCGTTCGACGTCGGTCGCGTCGGATGCGCAGCAGCTCGACACCGAGCTCGGCAGGCTTGACGAGCCCCTGCTGGACAGCGGCCGTGACGACGTACGTCGCCTCGCGGTCGGTGCGAGCCCACAGGGCTGCTCGCACCGCCGCGACCGCCGGACGGGTCCTGGGGACCCCCGTGCCGCGGAGCAGGTCGTCGGCCGACCAGCGACGGGTCTGCCGGACGTCGTAGGCGCGCCGTTGACGTATCCGGGCTCCTCGCGGCACGGAGACTCTCACGCGCCCCTCGTCGAACCTCTCCAGCCCCGAGGCGACCAACGAGGATGCGCCGTCGAGCATGGCGCGCGGGCCACCCACGAACAGCGCCGCCCAGCGGTGTCCCTGCGGCGACAGTGGACCGGTGTGCAGTCGGATCGCCTGGTCCCCGACCCGGACCCAACGGCGCGCCAGCACCTCACGACGCACCAGCCACCTGGGGACGCCGAGCGCGTAGAGCTGTCGGCGTGACAGCACCCCGTCCTGCGTCTCCGCAAGTCTTCGGGCTGCCACGAGCAACGGGTCGTCCAGGTCGGTCAGTCTCGCCATGACCAGAGCCTCGGCCACCAGGAAGCCGACCGCACCTGGCTCCTCGGGGGCTGTGGATGTCGCGGCCGCCACCGCACCCTGTGCAGACGACCTGGACCGTGCGGGGACGTCATACGTGCTGTGGAACGGGACCTCCTGCCCGCATGACGTCCGCGGAAGAGAGTCGAGGGTCAGGCGTCGAACTGCACGGGCACGACGAGGTCCCCGATGATCAGGACGACCCCCATGACCAGGAGCGCCGAGGCGACGACGTACGCGACGGGGAGCAGCTTGGCGGCGTCGACGTACCCGGGGTCGGGCCGACGGCGCAGGCGGGCCCAGCCGCGGCGTACCCACTCCCACGTGGCGGAGGCGATGTGGCCGCCATCGAGGGGCAGCAGCGGCAGGAAGTTGAACAGGCCGATGAAGAGGTTGAAGCCGGCGACCAGCCCGGCGAGCGAGACCGCCTTCTCCTCCAGCTCGAGCGACTCGGTCGACGAGACCTCGCCGGCGATCCGTCCGCCACCGACGATGGAGACGGGGCTGTCGATCGCGCGCTCCTCGACGCCGACGATGGCCTTGGCGACGCCGAAGACCTTGACCGGCAGCTCGCCGAGGGCGACGACGGTGTCCTTGGTCATGACCGCCATCCGCTCGGCGGTGTAGATCGGGCCGCCGGTCTCGGTGACCAGCCGCACGGTCGGGGTGACGCCGAGGAAGCCGACCTGGGTCAGGGTCTCGGCGGCGTCGTCGGTGGGTCGGGCCTGCACCGTGGTCGAGGTCTCCCCCACGAGCTGCTCGCCGTCGCGCTCGTAGCCGATGACCGCGTCGCCGTCGGCGTTGTCGCGGATCAGCTCGCGCAGCTGGTCCCAGCCCGTGACCGGCGTGCCGTTGAAGGAGGTGACGACGTCACCGGGCCGCAGGCCCGCCTCGAAGGCGGGGGCGGGCGGGTCCTGGGCGGTGCAGGCGCGCCCCTCCTCGTCGAAGGGGATCACGCACTCGGAGACGGTGTCGATGACCGGCGGGCCGGCCTCGGCCTCGACGTCCACGACGTTGCCGTAGGTGGCGTAGATGCCCCAGAACAGCACGAACGCGATCGCGATGTTGACGGTGGGGCCGCCCGCCATCACGACGATCTTCTTCCACGACGGCAGCTTGTAGAACAGCCGGTCCTCGTCGCCGGGCTGCACCAGCTCCCACTCCGCGGCGCGTGCGTCGGAGACGAGCTGGGTGAACATGCCGGTGTTGGACTTGCGGACCCGCGTGACCTGGTTCCCCGCCTCGTCGACGGTGACCTCGCCGAGCTGCTCGGCACCCGGCGGCAGCATCCCCACGATCTTGACGTAGCCGCCGAGCGGGATCGCCTTGAGGCCGTACTCGGTCTCGCCGACCTGCTTGCTCCACACGGTGGGCCCGAAGCCGATGAAGTACTGCGTCACCTTCCCGCCGAACTTCTTCGCCGGGATCATGTGCCCCAGCTCGTGCAGCCCGATCGAGACCAGGATGGCCACGACGAACAGCACCACCCCGAGCAGGTAGAGCAGCGCGGTCATGGTTCCCCTCGGTCTCGGCGGTGCCGGGTGCAGCGGTCGCGGGCGGTCAGGCGGTGGTGCTGGCGGTCCCGGAGATCCGGCGCGCGGCCTCCTCGCGGGCCCAGGTGTCGGCCGCGAGGACGTCGTCGACGTCCAGCTCCCCTGGTGACGAGGGTACGTCGTGGGCCGCGAGGACCTCGCCGATCACGTCGACGATCGCGGGGAAGGCCAGACCACCGGCGTGGAAGGCCGCGACGCACGCCTCGTTGGCGGCGTTGTAGACCGCCGGGGCCGTGCCGCCCCGCTCACCCGCCTCGCGGGCCAGCCGGACGGCCGGGAAGGCCGCGTCGTCCAGCGGCTCGAAGCGCCAGTCGGCCGCCGTGGTCCAGTCGATCGGGGTCTCGGCGTCCGGCACCCGGTCGGGCCAGCCCATGCCGAGCGAGATCGGCACCAGCATGGTCGGCAGTCCCAGCTGGGCGACGACCGCGCCGTCGACGAACTCCACCATCGAGTGGATCAGCTGCTGGGGGTGGACCACGACGTCGATGCGGTCGAACGGGACGTCGAAGAGCAGGTGCGCCTCGATCACCTCCAGGCCCTTGTTGACCAGGGTGGCGGAGTTGGTCGTGATGACCGTGCCCATGGCGAAGTTGGGGTGGGCCAGCGCCTCGGCGGGCGTGACCTGCTCGAGCTGGTCGCGGGTCCGGCCACGGAACGGCCCGCCGCTCGCGGTGAGCACGAGGCGGCGTACCTCGTCGGCGCGGCCGGCGCGGAGCGACTGGGCGATCGCGGAGTGCTCGGAGTCGACGGGGACGATCTGGTCGGGGCGCGCGCGGTCCTTGACCAGCGGGCCGCCGATGATGAGCGACTCCTTGTTGGCCAGCGCCAGCGTCGTACCGGCCTCCAGCGCCGCCAGCGTCGGGCGCAGGCCGACCGCGCCGGTGATGCCGTTGAGGACCACGTCGCAGGGGTGCGCGGCGGCCTCGACCGAGGCCCCCTCGCCCAGGCCGGACACTGCGGGGGCGAACTCCTCGACCTGCCGGGCGAACAGGTCGGGGTTCGACCCGCCGGCGGTCAGCCCGACGACCCGGAACCGGTCGGGGTGTGCCCGCACCAGGTCGAGGGCCTGGGTGCCGATGGACCCGGTCGAGCCGAGGATGACGACGTCACGACGCTGCACGCGGCGAGTCTCCCAGCCGGTCGGCGGCCGGGCTCAGGCGGTCGCCGCGAACGCCTCCGCGACGACGTCGAAGGCCTCCTCGAGCAGCTCGTCGGAGATCGACAGCGGGGGCAGGAAGCGGAAGACGTTGCCCCAGGTGCCGCAGGTCAAGGTGACGACGCCGCTCCGGTGGCAGTACACCGAGACCGCCGCCGCACGGGCGGCGTCGGGCTCGAGGGTGCCGGGGCGGCACAGCTCGATCGCCAGCATCGCCCCGCGTCCGCGGATCTCGGCGACCACCGGGTGGTCGGCGGCGATCTTCTCCAGCCGGCGGCGCACCAGCGCCTCGACCTCACGGGCCCGACCCAGCAGGTCGTGGGTCTCCATCTCCTCGATGGCCCCGAGCGCCGCGGCGCACGCGAGCGGGTTGCCGCCGTACGTGCCGCCGAGGCCACCGACGTGGACGGCGTCCATCAGCTCGGCGCGGCCGGTGACCGCCGCGAGCGGCAGGCCGCCGGCGATGCCCTTGGCGGTGGTGACCAGGTCGGGCACGACGCCCTCGTGGTCGCTGGCGAACCAGTCACCGGTGCGGCAGAAGCCCGACTGGATCTCGTCGGCGACGAGCACCACGTCGTTGTCCCGGCACCACGCGGCAAGCGCCGGCAGGAAGCCGTCCGCGGGGACCACGAAGCCGCCCTCGCCCTGGATCGGCTCGATCACCACGCACGCGAGGTTGGTCGCGCCGACCTGCTTGTCGATCACGTCGATCGCGCGGGCCGCGGCCTCGGCGCCGGAGAGCCCGTCACGCAGGGGGTAGGACATCGGGGCGCGGTAGACCTCGCCCGCGAACGGCCCGAACCCGTGCTTGTAGGGCATGTTCTTGGCGGTCATCGCCATCGTGAGGTTGGTGCGACCGTGGTAGGCGTGGTCGAAGACGACCACGGCGTCCTTGCCGGTCGCGGCGCGGGCGATCTTGACGGCGTTCTCGACCGCCTCGGCGCCGGAGTTGAAGAGCGCCGACTTCTTCGCGTGGTCGCCCGGGGTCAGCTGGGCGAGCTTCTCGGCGACGTCGACGTAGCCGGCGTACGGCGTGACCATGAAGCAGGTGTGGGTGAAGGCCTCGAGCTGGGCCGCGACGTTGCGCACGACCGCCGGGGCGCTGTTGCCCACGGTGGTCACCGCGATGCCGGACCCGAGGTCGATGAGGTGGTTGCCGTCGGCATCGACGAGCACCCCTCCCCCCGCCTCGACGACGAAGACGGGCAGGGTCGTGCCGACCCCGTCGGCGACGTAGGACTTCTTGCGATCGAGCATCTCCAGCGAACGAGGTCCTGGGATGTCGGTCACCAACCGGCGGACTTGCTGCGTCATGGGGTCAACTCTCGCACACCCCACGGGCTGCCGTACGCCGTGAGCAGGTCGAGGAACGGCACTGCGTCGAAGGCCTCCGGGCCGAGCACGCCGGCGCCCTGCCAGACCCCCGTGGCGAGCAGCTCGAGGGCCACCACCGGGTTGATCGCGGTCTGCCAGACCACGCACTGGTGGCCGTACTCGCGCATCGTCTCCTCGTTGTCGACCACGTGGTAGAGGTACGTCGAGCGCGGCCTGCCCTCCTTGTCCTTGCCGGTCACCCACAGGCCGGCGCAGGTCTTGCCGGTCATGCGGGGGCCGATCGTGGCGGGGTCGGGGAGCACCGCGGCGACGACGTCGCGAGGGGACACCTCCACCCCCTTGACGCGGACCTTCTCGGTGGAGTCGAGGCCGAGCTGGTGCAGGACCTTGAGGATGGTGATCATCTCCTCGCCCAGGCCGTACTTGAAGGTGGCGCGTCGGCAGTCGACCCAGCGCGGCATGAGGAGCACCTCCTCGTGCTCGACGTTGACGCACTCGACGGGGCCGATGCCCTCGGGGAAGTCGAAGACCTCCGGCTCGGAGAACGGGGCGGTGGTGTGCCAGTCCCCGTCCTGCCAGACCACGGGCGGGTTGAGGCACTCCTCGATCGTGGTCCACATCGAGAACGACGGGGCGAACACCTCGTTGCCGTCCTCGTCGCGGACGACCAGGTTGGCGCCGTCTCGGGTGCCGAGCTCGTCGATCTCGCTGAAGAGGTGGTCGGCGGCGTACCGGGCGAAGACGTCGGAGAGGCCCGGCTCGACACCAATGCCGACCAGCGCGAGCCGGCCCGCGTCCTCCCACGCGGTGGCTCGGGCGAACTGCTCGTCGCCGAGCTTCACCCCGGGGACCTCGTGGGGCCGCTCGGGGTGCGGCTTGGACAGCGACATCGCCATGTCGAGGTAGTCCGCACCCGCGGCCAGCGCGCCCTCGAAGACCGGCATGTCGAAGACCGGGTCCACGGCGTTCATGACGTGGGTGATGCGGTGCTCGCGGCACAGGGCCGTGATCGCCTCCGCCGAGGAGGCGTCGACCTGCGCGGCGGTGAACCGCGCGTCCTGTGCCGCGGCCGTCTCGGCCCGCTGCAGGGAGTAGTCGGTGACGACGATGGTCTCGTAGAAGTCGCGGCGGGCGGCGATGGAGCAGAAGGCCGCCCCCACGCCGCCGGCGCCGACCAGCAGGATCCTCATGGGTGCCTCAGCCACCGATCGCACTCATCACGTGCTTGATCCGGGTGTAGTCCTCGAGGCCGTACATCGAGAGGTCCTTGCCGTAGCCGGAGTGCTTGAACCCGCCGTGCGGCATCTCGGAGACGAAGGGGATGTGGGTGTTGATCCACACCGCACCGAAGTCCAGGCGCCGCGAGACCCGCATGGCCCGGGCGTGGTCGGCGGTCCAGACGCTCGAGGCCAGGCCGTACTTCACGCCGTTGGCCCAGCGCAGCGCCTCGGCCTCGTCGGAGAAGCGCTGCACGGTCATCACGGGGCCGAAGATCTCGGTCTGCACCTGCTCGTCGTCCTGGCGCAGGCCGGAGAGGACGGTCGGCTCGTAGAAGTAGCCGCGGTCGCCGTGGCGGGTGCCGCCGGTGACGACCTCGGCGTGGTCGGGCAGCCGGTCGACCATCCCGGAGACGTGGGCGAGCTGGTTGCTGTTGTTGAGCGGGCCGTAGTAGACGCCCTCCTGGTCGGGCATCCCGGTCGGCATGCCCCGCGCAGCCTCGGCGAGGGCCGCGACCAGGTCGTCGTGGATGCCCGGCGCGGCCAGCACGCGGGTGGCGGCCGTGCAGTCCTGGCCGGCATTGAAGAGGGCGGCGCCGGCGATCCCCTCCGCTGCCGCGGACAGGTCCGCGTCGTCGAAGACGATCACCGGAGCCTTGCCCCCCAGCTCGAGGTGCACCTTCTTGAGGTCGGTGGCGGCCGAGCCCGCGACCTCCATGCCGGCACGGACCGAGCCGGTGATAGCGACCATCTGCGGGGTCGGGTGGGAGACCAGCGCGCGACCGGTGTCGCGGTCGCCGCACACGACGTTGAGCACGCCGGGCGGCAGGAACTCCTGGGCGATCTCGGCCAGCAGCGTCGAGCTGGCCGGGGTGGTGTCGCTGGGCTTGAGCACGACGGTGTTCCCGGCGGCCAGGGCCGGGGCGATCTTCCAGATCATCATCAGCAGCGGGTAGTTCCAGGGCGTCACCTGGCCCACGACGCCGATCGGCTCGCGGCGTACCCACGAGGTGTGGTCGGCCATGTACTCCCCCGCGGAGCGCCCCTCGAGCACCCGCGAGGCTCCGGCGAAGAACCGGAAGTGGTCGTGGGCGTAGCCCATCTCCTCGTCCATGGTCAGGCCGAACGGCTTGCCGGTGTCGCGGCACTCGACCCGGGCGATCTTCTCGACCCGGTCCTCGATGGCGTCGGCCAGCCTCAGCAGCGCCCGGGCCCGGTCCTGGGGCGTCGTGTCCCAGCCCCAGCCCTCGAAGGCGGCGTCGGCGGCGGCGTAAGCCCGGTCGACGTCCTCCGCCCCCGACGCGGGTGCCTGCGCGTAGACCTCGCCGGTGGTCGGGTCGATGACGTCGTACGTCGCGCCGGAGGCGGCGTCGACGAGCTCGCCGTTGATGACGTTCTGGAACGTGGTGTCGGCCATGGCGGGAGCGTAGTGAGCCGACGACGGATCCGGTAGGCCGCAAGGCCGATCGATGACGAAATCCGTCGCCTGTCCGCCGGTTGTCCGCCGATCACGACTCGTGCACGCGCTCGCCGTCGATCCAGGTCGCCACCGCCCGCGCGGCACCGATGGCGCCCCGGTCGCCCGTCACGACGTCGCGGTCGAGGAGCACGAGGTCCGCGACCGCCCCGGGGCTGATCCTGCCCGCGTCGTCACGACGGTTCACCCACGCGCTCCCCGAGGTGTACGCCGCCAGCGCGGTCTCGACGGCCAGGGACTGCTCCGGCAGGAACGGCTCGTGGCCGGCCGGCCCGTCGGCACCGTGCTCCGTGCGGTTCACGGCGACGTGGACCGCCTGCAGCGGGTCGGCGCTGCTCACGGGCCAGTCGCTGCCGGCGACCAGCCGGGCGCCGGTGCGGTGCAGGTCGCCGAAGGGGTACTGCCACCGGGCCCGCTCGGGCCCCAGGAAGGGCAGGGTCAGCTCGGTCATCTGCTCGTCGTGGCAGGCCCACAGAGCCTGGATGTTGGCCGCGACGCCGAGCGCAGCGAAGCGCGGCACGTCGCGAGGGTCGACCAGCTGGAGGTGCGCCACGTGGTGCCGCAGCGCGCGGCCGGCGTCGTCGAGGCCCTCGAAGGCGTCCAGCGCCTCGCGCACGCCGCGGTCCCCGATGCCGTGCACGTGCACCTGGAAGCCCTCGGCGGCCAGCCGCCGCACGGCCTCGCGCAGCACCTGCGGGTCGACGAAGGAGTGCCCGGCGTTGTCGGTGGGGTGGCCGCAGCGGTCGAGGTAGGGCGACCCCAACGCGGCCGTGCCGTTCTCGGCCACGCCGTCCTGCATGACCTTGGTGCTCGTGGCCCGGAACCGTCCGTGGGCGTACTCCGCGCGCCGCGCGACCAGGTCGGCCACCTGCTCCAGGCCGCGGTCGCGGTCCCACCACAGCGCACCCACGACGTGGGAGCGCAGCGTGCCGGAGGCGGCCGCCCGGACGTAGGCGGGGCCGGGGTCATCCATGCCGGCGTACGCCCCGACGATCGCGTCCTGCCAGCCGGTGACGCCCAGCGAGTGCAGGTGCGCCTGCCCGGCAGCCAGGGCTCGGTCGAGCTCCTCGGCACTGGTCGGCGGCAGCAGCCGGGCGACGAGGTCCATCGCGCCCTCGTGCAGGGTGCCGGTCGGGGCGCCGGTCGCGTCGCGCTCGATCCGGCCGTCCGGCGGATCGGGCGTCTCGCGCGTGATGCCGGCCAGCGCGAGGGCGCGGCTGTTGACCCAGGCGCCGTGGTGGTCGCGGTTAGGCAGCAGCACAGGCCGGTCCGGGACGACCGCGTCGAGCTCGGCGGCGGTCGGGGTGCCGCCGGGGAAGGCGGCCATCGCCCAGCCGCCACCGAGGATCCACGGACCGTCGTGCGCGGCGGCGTACGCCGTGACCAGCCTGAGGTAGTCCTCGCGCGTCGCCCCGCCGCTCAGGTCGCATCGGATGCGCTCGAGGCCGCCCTGGACGGTGTGGACGTGGGCGTCGGTGAAGCCGGGGAGCAGCAGCCCGCCGCCGAGGTCGACCTGTCGGGTCCCGGGCGGGGCCTCGAGACGCTCGCCGCCGGTGGCGACCGCGGCGATGCGTCCGCCCCGGAGCAGGACCTCGCCCGGCCCGCGGTGGCGCTCGCCGTCGAAGAGGGTCCCGCCGGTGAGCAGGGTCGTGGAGGTCATGGGTTCTTGCTACCAGGCCCGGCGGGTGCCCCGCGAGAGTCTCCACGACGGAATCCGTGACAGTTGCACCCCCAACGCGACGGATTCGCTTGCGTTTCTGCGTCCTCGCGCGTGAACATGGGGGCATGGAGCACCTCGACCACGACCACCTGCAGCGGGCCGCCAAGGACCACCTGTGGATGCACTTCACCCGCCACGGGCAGTACGAGCACGCCGACGTGCCGGTGATGGTCCGCGGCGAGGGCGCCTACCTCTACGACTCCCACGGACGGCGCTACCTCGACGGGCTGGCGGGGCTCTTCGTCTCCCAGCTCGGCCACGGGCGCACGGACCTGGCCGAGACCGCGGCCAAGCAGGCTTCCGAGCTGGCCTTCATGCCGCTGTGGTCTTACGCCCACCCCACCGCGATCGAGCTGGCCGAGAGGGTCGCGTCCTACGCGCCGGGTGACCTCAACCGGGTCTTCTTCACCAGCGGTGGCGGGGAGGCGGTGGAGACGGCCTGGAAGCTGGCGAAGAACTACTTCAAGCTCGTCGGCAAGCCGATGAAGCACAAGGTGATCTCGCGGGCGATCGCCTACCACGGCACCACGCAGGGCGCGCTGTCGATCACCGGGCTGCCGCTGCTCAAGCAGCAGTTCGAGCCGCTGGTTCCCTCGACGTTCCGGGTGCCGAACACCAACTACTACCGCGCCGACCAGCACCCCGGCTTCGGCGGCGGCAGCCTGGAGGAGTTCGGCCGCTGGGCCGCGGACCAGGTCGCGGTGGCGATCGAGGACGAGGGCCCCGACACGGTGGCCGCGGTCTTCCTGGAGCCGGTGCAGAACGCCGGCGGCTGCTTCCCGCCCCCGCCGTCGTACTGGCAGCGCGTGCGCGAGATCTGCGACGAGTACGACGTGCTGCTGGTCTCCGACGAGGTCATCTGCGCCTTCGGCCGGCTCGGCCACATGTTCGGCGCCGAGCGCTTCGACTACCAGCCCGACATGATCACCTGCGCGAAGGGCCTGACCTCGGGCTACTCCCCCCTCGGCGCGATGATCGCCAGCGACAGGCTGATGGAGCCGTTCCTGCACGGCACCGGCATGTTCGCCCACGGCTACACCTTCGGCGGGCACCCGGTCTCCACCGCGGTGGGCCTGAAGAACCTGCAGATCTTCGAGGAGGAGAAGGTCCTCGAGCACGTCCGCGCGAACGAGGGCGCCTTCCGCGCCACCCTCGAGCGGCTGCTGGACCTGCCGATCGTCGGCGACGTCCGCGGCGAGGGCTACTTCTTCGGCATCGAGCTGGTGAAGGACAAGACGACCAAGGAGTCCTTCACCGCCGAGGAGTGCGAGCGGATCCTCTACGGCTTCGTCTCCAAGCAGCTCTTCGCCGAGGGGCTCTACTGCCGCGCCGACGACCGGGGCGACCCGGTGGTGCAGCTCGCCCCGCCGCTCATCTGCGACCAGTCGCACTTCGACGAGATGGAGCACGTGCTGCGCCTCGTGCTCGACAAGGCCTCGTCGCTGCTCTAAGTGCGCGGTCGTCCACGGGTCGTGCGAGCCTTCGTCGAGACGCGTGAGGTGCGAGCGCAGCCACCCTCGGTCTAGGTCCGCAGCCGGCCGGAGCGCTGGGGGTCGTGGGCCATCGCGTGGTGCCGGTGGCAGAAGAGCCTGCCGTCCCCGACGGTCGTCGATCCACCCCTGGACCCGGGATCACGTGGTGGACCTGGCAGCGGCTCGGTGGCGCGTCGCAGCCGGGTGCGGTGCAGGTCCCATCCCGCTGGGGGATGGCCAGCCGCTGGGGCTTGGTGTGGAGCCGGCGGCGCCTGCCGACGTCGAGGACCTCGGACCTCCCGCCCAGCACGATCGGGATGACGCCGGCCTCGCAGGCCAAGCGGCGGGCAGTGCCGGCCGAGATCACCTCACCGGTGTCGAGCGAGGCGTGCGCGAGCCCACCCATCAACGTCTCGAGGGTCATCGTGACCACGACCGTGGCCCCGACCCCGCCGACGGTCGGGAGGTCCTTCTCGCTGATCCGCTCCAGCAGCTCGGTGAACGCCTCGCCGTTGCTCCGCGGCGTCGACCGCACCTGCCGAATCTGCGCCGGCTCCTGCCTCGCCCAGGTCAGCGCCTGCAGCGCCTTGGCCAGCATGGCCCCGTGCAGCTCGGGCACGGAGAACCGGCCGTGGACCATGCCGTGCCCGTCGCCGCTCATGGTCAACCGGGTGCGCCCAGCCGCGCGCCGCTCCTCGTCGTCGAGCAGCTTCGCCTCGTAGGCCTCCCCGACCTCGCGTGCCACCACGGCCAGCACGTGCCGACCGAGGACCTTCAGCTGCCTGGCGTCGAAGGTGTCCGCACACACGATGAGGTGCTTCTCGGCCTGCTCGACCACCGACGGGTCCAGGTCGTCGGGTCCGTCGGTCACGAGGTCGTCCAGGGCCCGCGCGATGACGTGGGCCTGCTCGACGTTCACTCGACCCGCTGCCAGCGCATCGGCCAGCGCGGCGTACCGCCCCAGCGCGGCGGCGAGCTCCACCTCGCGGTGCGCCGAGACCCGGCTCAGCCGAGCTGCGCGCGCCCACCAGGTCGCAGTCGTGGTCGCACCGTCGACCTCCTCGACCCGCACCTCCTCGGCATGGCGGAGCACCGTCGCCCGCAACGCGTCCAGGCGAGAGGTGACCTGCGCGAGCCTCCGCAGCGCGTCCGCGGTCGCGGCCTGCTCGAGCCCGATGAGCGAGGCGGCATGCCCCTCGTCGAGGGCGACGGACAGCGCCTCGACCACCTGGTCGAGGGGGTGCCGCTGCCCGAGAACCGCCATACCTCAGTACAGCCGCCGCCACCGACATTCCTGCCCTCAGCCGGGTCGTCCCGTGGCGCCTCCGGAGAGTCGTTACCTGACTGTGACTTGGTCCACGGGCACGGCGACGACAATCCTTCCGCCGCGACGTGAACGCTCGCGGGCGGAACCTTGTCGCGTGCCGGGTCTGATGGAGGCTCTGGCGTGCTCGAACGACCCGGTCCCATGACGGTCTACCCGTCCCACCTCCCGCAACCCACGCGGTGACAGAGGCGACTGCCGGGAAACAACGCATCGGCGAAGGCTGGCCCGCACAGGAGGGAGCTGGCATACGCGCGCTTGGGTACCGAGCCCGTGTTCGAGGGCGGCGGAGCAACTGGGTCGAGCTCGAGCCTTCCACACTACCGACCCCTTCTCGCACGGTGTGGTGCGTCGTTCCGCCGCTTCTCGGCGGGCTCTCCTGAGAAGCCGCGCGACGTCCCAGAGGCCGTGGTCTGTACATCCGGCGAAGAAGGACCGAGAGCCGCAAGGATGCTCGCGTGACGACGAAGGCGGCGTTCGCTCGGCCGGCCAGCATCGCGGCCGGCCTGACCTTCCTGCTCTTGGTGGCCACGGCGAGCAGGTACGGCTACCACCGCGACGAGCTGTACTTCCTCGCCGCGGGACGTCACCTTGACTGGGGCTACCCAGATCAGCCTCCCCTCGTGCCGTTGCTGGCCAGGGGCCTGGACACGGGGTCGCTCACTCTCCTACGCGTTCCCTCGGCCCTCAGCGCGGCCCTGGTCGTCTTCATGGCGGGACTCATGGCCCGGCGCCTGGGAGCGTCCACATACGCGGAGTGGGTGGCCTCGATCGGGACTGCGCTGAGCGGCCTGGTGCTGGCCACCGGGCACCTGCTGTCCACCTCGACTGTGCTCATCCTCGGCACCACCACCCTGACCTTTCTGGTCGTGCTGTTGAGCCAGGGCGCGAATCCGCGACTCTGGTTGCTGGCAGGACTCGTGGGGGGACTGACCTTCCAGGGACATGTCCTGGTCGGCTTCGTGCTCCTCGCGATCGCCCTCGTGTCCCGCGGACGTCGTGGGCCGGTCGCCGCAGGTTTCATCGCGCTCACCATCGGGGCCTCGTACCTGATCTGGCAGGCCACCCACGGCTGGCCCCAGCTGGAGGTCGCTGCCGACATCGCCGAGGGCGGGAGCGCCACCTCGGTCTCGCGGTCGCTGTTCCTCGTGACGCTGGTGCTCCAGCTGGGCCTGTGGCTGACGCCCGTGTGGGTGCTGGGCCTGTGGCGCTCGATCCGTGACCGGACGCTCCGGCCCCTGCCTGCGGCCTTCCTCATCCTCGTCGCGCTGTTCCTGGTCATCGGAGGAAAGCCCTACTACGTGGATGGCTTCCTGCCCTTCCTGATGGCGGCTGGAGCCCAACCCCTCGTCGATGCCGTGGCCCGATGGGTCCCCGCGGCCCTGCTGGCTGCCAGTGCGCCCGCTTTCGTGTTCACGCTGCCGGTGCTACCCGTGGACTCGGTCGGCCCGGTGCTGGCGATCAATCCCGCCGGCGAGACCATCGGCTGGCCCTCGTTCGCCGACCAGGTCGAGCACGTCGTCGCCCCCGGGCAGGTCGTCATCACCGCCAACTACGGCCAGGCCGGCGCGCTGCAGCGCTAGACGGACCTGGAGGTGTTCAGCGGGCACAACGGCTACGGGCTCTGCGCCGTCCCGCCCGGATCCTCACCCGCGGTCCTGGTCGGGCTCGACCCGGACTTCTGCCGCGCCTCGCGAGACCTGGGCGAGATCGACCTGCGGGTGGCCAACGACGAAGACGGCACCGCCCTGGTCAGGTGCCTGCCGGAGCGCCCTTGGGCGCAGATCTGGCCCGACCTCCGCCACCCGGGCTGAGAGCGGCCTCGGGAGCGCACCACCCCCTCATCCTCATCGACTTCGGGATGTCGAACGCCTTCCCGCTCGCCCACGACCTCACCCAGCTGCTCGTCGGCGACGTCCAGATCGGCATCCGCTCGGCCTGCGACCTCGGCGGACTCGGCTCCCTCAGCGAGCTGCTCCTCGCGGCCTGCGCCGAGGGGCTCGACGCCGAACGCACCACCGTCGACCGGGAAGTGTTGCGCCGAGCCCACGCCGTGCAGCTCTTCCTCTTCGCCGGGCTCTCGAGCCTTCCCTTCGAGCCCCTCGACGGCCCATCGGACGTCCTGGCGGCGATCGTGGAGCACCGCGACGCCGTCACCCGCTTCAGCCTCGAGCTGCTCGCACGAACCTCCTCGACCGGTGCACGCCCTCACTCCGTGACCGCGCCCGAGCGGCTCAGCAGACGCCGGAGCACCGCGCAGCCTGGACGACCTCACGCCGGCGCGAGGCGTGCGCTCCGGGCGCACCGCCAGACTGCCGACTGGCGGCACGTCCGCCACCCCGCCGCCGACCCGTCCCCGACCCCGGGCTCCACGTAACACGCTCGTTCGTCACGTGAGACTGGCGCGCCACGGCACCCTGCCACCCCGAGGTGTCCGCTCGGCGGGCGGCCTCCCTGTCGCCAGCCGGGCGGACCTCTCGCGCAGCCGGGTGCGGCCAGCCACGACACCTCCCGGCAACCAACCGGCTGCTCCCGAAACCTAGATTTAATTCCATTTGGTAGCAATGTGAAACCGCGGCTACCTAGCTTCCTCATCGTCGGGACACAACCGCGTGACCCGCCCTTGGCCCCCACGACCGAGAGGTTTGCCGTGTTCACCAACCGAGCCCGCGGACGCGCCCTGGCTGGCGCGACGATCGCTACCCTGACCGTGTTCAGCCTTGCCGCCTGCGGCAATAAGTCCGATGACGGCGGGCCGAGCGCGGCCACCTCCAGCTGTGTCGACACCTCGGGCGACACCATCAAGCTGGGCTTCCTGAACTCCACGTCCGGCGCGATGTCGATCAGCGAGCAGACCGTCCGTGACTCCCTGGGGCTGGCCATGGAGGAGATCAACGCCGACGGCGGCATCCTCGGCAAGCAGATCGAGGCGGTCGAGGAGGACGGTGCCAGTGACCCGGCGATCTTCGCGGAGAAGATGGAAAAGCTGTTGACCGGCGACTGCGTCGCCGCGGTGTTCGGCGGCTGGACCTCCGCCTCCCGCAAGGCCATGCTGCCGGTGGTCGAGGCCAACAACGGCCTGCTGTTCTACCCCGTCCAGTACGAAGGCCTCGAGGCGTCCGAGAACATCTACTACACCGGCGCGACCACCAACCAGCAGATCATCCCGGCCATGGACTTCCTGGCGTCCGAGGGCGTGGAGACGCTCTTCCTGGCCGGGTCGGACTACGTCTTCCCGCGCACCGCCAACAAGATCATCAAGCAGTACGCCGCGGAGCTGGGGATCGAGATCGTCGGCGAGGAGTACGTCCCGCTGGACGACGACGACTGGACCACGCAGGTCGCCAAGATCGTCAAGGCCAAGCCCGACTTCGTCTTCAACACCATCAACGGGTCCTCGAACGTGGGCTTCATCAAGGCCTACTACGAGCAGGGCCTCACCGCCGAGACCACGCCGATCATCTCGGTCTCGATCGCCGAGGAGGAGGCGCCGGCGATGGGGCACAGCGTGACCGGGCAGTACGCCGCCTGGAACTACTTCCAGTCCGTCGACACCCCGGCGAACGCCGCCTTCATCGAGGCGTTCCAGAGCAAGTACGGCGCCAACCGGCCGACCTCGGACCCGATGGAGGCCGCCTACACCTCGCTCTACCTCTACAAGGCGATCGTCGAGAAGGCGGGCTCCTTCGACGTCGACGAGGTCAATGCCGCCTCCGACGGGGTCTCGTTCGAGGCACCCGAGGGAACGGTGACCATCGACGGCGACAACCACCACATCGCCAAGACCGCCCTCATCGGCCAGATCAACGAGGACAACCAGTTCGACGTGGTGTGGTCCTCCGAGACCCCGATCGAGCCGGACCCGTTCCTCGAGGGCTACGCCTGGTGGGACCCGGCGGCCGAGTGATCGCATGGGTCCCGCGACCCGCCTGATCGACCCGGGGTCCCGCGCAGCGGCGCGGGGCCCCGGGTCCGGCCACCCGCCCCACCACAGAACCGGGAGACACCGCGGTGGACGCCTTCACCACACCCTTCCTCGCCGGCACCGCCACCGGTGCCCTGCTGCTCATCGCCGCGCTCGGCCTCACCCTGACCTTCGGCCAGATGGGCGTCATCAACATGGCGCACGGTGAGTTCCTCATGGTCGGCGCCTACACCGCCTACGTGACCCAGCAGGTCGTCACCAGCGTCGACCTCTCGATCCTCGTGGCGCTGCCGGTCGCCTTTCTCGTGGCCGGCTCCCTGGGGCTGCTGCTCGAGGCCACGGTCATCTCGTTCATGTACCGCCGGCCGCTGGACACGCTGCTGGTCACCGTCGGGGTGAGCCTGGTGCTGCAGCAGCTGGCCAAGGACGTCTTCGGAGCGCAGGGCGACCCGGTCCAGGCGCCCGGGTGGCTGGTCGGCACGATCCCGGTGTTCGGCTACAACTGGCCCTACCGCCAGATCTTCACCGTCGCCCTCGCCCTGTCCTCGCTCGCATGCCTGGCGGCGCTGCTGAGGTACAGCGCGTTCGGTCGCCGGATCCGCGCCACCGTGCAGAACCGCGACCTCGCCGAGACGCTCGGCATCGCGACCCGGCGAGTCGACCGCTTGACCTTCTTCATCGGCTCGGGCCTCGCCGGCATCGGCGGCGTGGCGGTCTCCCTCATCTCCGGCACCAACCCCGGACTCGGTCGCACCTACATCATCTCGGCCTTCCTCGTGGTGGTCGCGGGCGGCCTGGGGCAGCTCAAGGGCACGGTCATCGCGGCCTTCACGGTCGGCATCGCGACGGCGTTCTTCGCCGACTGGACCAGCGCGAGCATGGCGCAGGTCGCCACCTTCGCCCTCGTGGTCGTCTTCCTCCAGCTGCGACCCCAGGGGCTGTTCACCGTCCGCACGAGGGGGCTCGCATGACCAGCCGCACGAAGGTCCGCGACACCCGCCTCCGCGGCTACGCACCGCTCGTGGCGATCGCCCTGCTGGCCGTCCTCCTCCTCGTCGTCGCCCCCGCGACCCTGAGCCAGTTCCGGCTCAACAGCCTCGGCAAGTACCTCTGCTGGGCCATCGCCGCGGTCGGCATCGGGCTCGCCTGGGGCCGCGGCGGGATGCTCGTCATGGGGCAGGGCGTCTTCTTCGGCCTCGGCGGCTACGCCATGGCCATGCACCTCAAGCTCGAGGCAGCCGGTCCCGGCGGTGTCCCCGACTTCATGGTGCTCTACGGCGACGGCACGATGCCCGCCTTCTGGGAGCCGTTCCGGAGCGGGCCGTTCACCCTCGCCGCGATCGTCCTCCTCCCGGCCGCCGTGGCCACGGCACTGGGCTGGCTGATCTTCAAGCGCAAGGTCAAGGGCGCCTACTTCGCCATCCTCACCCAGGCAATGGCCGTCGTGTTCGCGACCCTGCTGATCGCCACGATCAAGGAGACCGGCGGCTTCAACGGTCTCAACCAGTTCACCACCTTCTTCGGCTACAACCTCTACGACCCCGTCAACAAGCAGATGGTCTACTCGATCGCCGCCGGCGCCCTCATCGGTTGCCTCGTGGTCGCCTGGCAGCTCTACCGCAGCCGCTTCGGCGAGCTCCTCGTCGCCACGCGCGACGCCGAGGAGCGGGTCCGCTTCCTCGGGCACGACCCGGCCAACATCAAGCTCGTCGCATTCGTGGTCGCCGCGGTCATGGCCAGCATCGGCGGCGCCCTGTTCGCCCCGATCGCGGGCATCATCTCGCCCTCCGACGTGGACGCGACCGCTTCCATCTTCCTCATCGCCGGGGTCGCCCTCGGCGGACGGGCCCTGCTCCTCGGCCCGGCGCTCGGTGCCATCACGGTGGGTTTCGGGCGCACCTACCTCTCCGAGCAGTTCCCCACCCAGTGGACCTACTTCCTCGGACTCCTGTTCGTCCTGGTCATCCTGCTGCTGCCCCGCGGTGTCGGCGATCTCCCCCGGGCGCTGCGCGCCGGTCTGCGCGGGCGGTCGGCATGAGCATCCAGCACCACGCCCCCGACGAGCTCGGCCACGACTACCTCGAGATCCGGGGCCTCACCGTCGACTTCGACGGCTTCAAGGCGGTCGACGGCGTCGACCTCACCCTGCTCCAGGGACGGCTGCACTTCCTCATCGGCCCCAACGGTGCGGGCAAGACCACCCTCGTCGACGCGGTCACCGGCCTGGTCGCGGGCACCGGGCTCGCGCGGTACCGCAACCAGGACCTCCTCGGCATGCGATCCCACCGGATCGTGCGCGCCGGGATCGGCCGCACCTTCCAGACCGCGACCGTCTTCGAGGAGCTCACCGTCCTGCAGAACCTCGACATCGCCGGCGGCATCCACCGCCGCGCGTGGGCCATGGCACTCGCGCGGCGCGGTGTGCCGGCGTACGTCGAGCAGGCACTCGAGGCCATCGGGCTGCAGGACCTGCGCGACCGCCCGGCCGGTGTGCTCGCCCACGGGCAGAAGCAGTGGCTGGAGATCGGCATGCTGCTGGTCCAGGACGCCAAGGTGATGCTGCTCGACGAGCCGGTCGCCGGCATGAGCGCCGAGGAGCGCGAGGAGACCGGCGAGCTGCTGCGTCGCATCGGTTATGAGCGGACCATCGTCGTCATCGAGCACGACATGGAGTTCGTCCGCCGCTTCGCCGACGTCGTCACCGTCATGCACGCCGGCACCGTCCTGGCCGAGGGCAGCGTGTCCGAGATCCAGGCCGATCCGCGGGTGCAGGAGGTCTACCTCGGACGCCAGCTCGACGCGGTCGCCGACGACGAGGGGGCCGCCGAGGTCGAGGCCCAGGTCCAGGCCGAGGTGGAGGCCACCGTCGAGGAAGGGGGACGTCGTGCTTGAGCTGCGCGGGGTGACCGCAGGCTACGGCCGGACCAGGGTCCTGGAGGACGTCAGCATCGAGGTCGCCACGGGCGGGGCCGCCGCGGTGATGGGGCACAACGGCGCCGGCAAGACCACCCTGCTGCGGGTCGCGGTCGGGCTGCTCCCCGTCATGGCCGGCCAGGTGCTGCTGGACGGCGAGGACGTGACCGGCCTGCGCCCGAGCGACCGGGTCAGGCGCGGTCTCGGCTACGTGCCCCAGGGACAGCTGTCGTTCCCGCAGATGACGACGCTCGAGAACCTGCAGCTGGTGACCACCGACCGGACCGCCACCGACGAGGTGCTCGACACCTTCCCGGCCCTGCGCGGGCTGCTCGGCCGTCGGGCCGGTCTCCTCTCCGGAGGTCAGCGCCAGCAGCTGGCGATCGCCCGGACGCTCCTGACCAGGCCGCGCATGCTGATCCTCGACGAGCCCACCGAGGGCATCCAGCCCAACGTCGTCGCCGAGATCGAGTCCGTCATCACCGACCTCACCCGCCGCGGCGACCTGTCGGTGCTGCTGGTCGAGCAGCACGTCGGATTCGCGCTGCGTGCGACGCAGGGCTACTACGTCCTGGAGTCGGGTCGGGTGACCTCCAGCGGCGAGGGCGGACCCGGTGCGGTGGACGCGGTCCGCGCCGCGATGGCGGTGTAGGCGCGTGCACCTGACGCCCTCGGAGACCGAGAAGCTCCTGCTGGCCGTGGCCGGCATGGTCGCGCGCGACCGCCGCGCCCGTGGCGTGCTCCTGAACTACCCCGAGACCGTGGCCCTGCTCTCGACGTGGGTGCTCGAGGAGGCGCGCGCCGGAGCGACGGTCGCCGAGCTCATGCAGCGCGGCCGCGAGGTGCTCGACCGGGCCGAGGTCATGGAGGGGGTGCCGGAGATGGTGCGCGACGTCCAGGTCGAGGCGACCTTCCCCGACGGCCGGAAGCTCGTCACCCTGCACCACCCCATCCCGTGACCCCCGTGCCCCCAGCAGAGCAGAGAGCGGAGGACGTGCCGTGAGCGGCAGCAGCGACCAGGGACCCGGCGCGATCCGGGTCGCCCCAGGGACGGTCACCCTCAACGGCGACCGGACGAGCGGGGAGCGCCTGACCCTGGTGCTCACCAACACCGGTGACCGGCCCGTGCAGATCGGCTCGCACGTCCACCTCGCCGACGTCAACGACGCCCTCGACCTCGATCGCGACGCCGCCCGCGGCTTCCGACTCGACATCCCCTCCGGCACCTCGCGCCGGTTCGAGCCGGGCGCCTCGCGGCAGGTCGACGCCGTCGCGATGCGCGGTGCCCGGTCGGTGCCCGGCATCCGGATCCGACGCTCGGCGACGAGCGAGGGGGACGGCTGACGTGGTGGACATCCCGCGCGAGCAGTACGCCGCGCTCTACGGCCCGACCGTGGGCGACCAGGTGCGCCTCGGTGACACCGACCTGTGGATCGAGGTCGAGCACGACCTCACCATCGGTGGCGAGGAGGCCGTCTTCGGCGGCGGCAAGTCCATCCGCGAGTCGATGGCCCAGTCGTCGACCACCTCCGCGGACGGGGCCTTGGACACCGTCATCACCAACGCCGTCGTGCTGGACCACACCGGGATCTTCGTGGCCGACGTCGGCATCCGCCGCGGGCGCATCGTCGCCCTCGGTCGCTCCGGCAACCCCGACATCGCCGACGGCGTCCACCCCGACCTCGTCATCGGCCCCGGGACCGACGTCATCTCGGGCGAGCGCCGGATCCTCACCGCGGGGGCGATCGACTCCCACGTCCACCTCATCTCGCGCTCGCAGCTCGTCGAGGCGCTGGCCACCGGGGTCACCACGGTCGTCGGGGGAGGCACCGGGCCGTCCGAGGGGTCGAAGGCCACCACCGTCACCCCCGGCGCCTGGCACCTCGCCACCGTGCACCGGGCCCTCGACGACGTCCCCCTCAACATCCTGCTCTTGGGCAAGGGCAACACCGTGAGCGCGGGCGGCCTGGCCGAGCAGGCGCTCGCCGGGGCCGCCGGCTACAAGGTGCACGAGGACTGGGGCTCGACACCGGCGGCCATCGACGCCGCCCTCCGCGCCGCCGACGAGTTCGGGTTGCAGGTCGCCCTGCACTCCGACAGCCTCAACGAGGTCGGGTACGTCGACTCCACCATCGGCGCCATCGCGGGCCGCTCCATCCACGCCTTCCACACCGAGGGGGCGGGGGGCGGGCACGCCCCCGACATCCTCACCGTGGCCTCCCTGCCGCACGTCATCCCGGGCTCGACGAACCCCACGCTGCCGCACACGGTCAACACCGTCGCAGAGCACCTCGACATGCTGATGGTCTGCCACCACCTCAACCCGGCGGTCCCCGAGGACCTCGCCTTCGCCGAGTCCCGCATCCGAGCCACGACGATCGCCGCCGAGGACCTGTTGCACGACCTGGGGGCACTGAGCATCACCTCGTCCGACGCCCAGGCCATGGGCCGGATCGGCGAGGTGGTGTGCCGCACCTGGCAGGTGGCGCACGTGATGAAGCACCGGTTCGGTCGCCACGGCGACCTGGCCGCCGGGCCCGCGGACAACGCGCGCGCCCTGCGGTACGTCGCCAAGTACACGATCAACCCGGCCATCGCCCACGGCATCGACCACGAGGTCGGGTCCGTCGAGCCGGGCAAGATGGCCGACCTCGTGCTGTGGGACCCGCGGTTCTTCGGCCTCCGCCCCGACGTCGTCATGAAGGCCGGGGCGCTGGTGTGGGGCGCGCTCGGGGATCCCAACGCCTCCATCCCCACGCCGCAGCCGGTGCTGATGCGCCCGACGCTCGTCGCCGACGGCAGCGCGCACGCGGTCACGTTCGTCTCCCCCGCGGCCCTGGAGGACGGGCTCGAGGAGCGGCTCGGCCTGCGCCGTGACCTGCTCGGCCTGCACCCGACGCGCGAGGTGGGCAAGGCGCAGATGATCCACAACAGTGCCCTGCCACGGATCGAGATCGATCCCGAGACCTTCACCATCGACGTGGACGGCGAGCGGATCGAGCCAGCTCCGGCCACCGAGGTGCCCCTGGCCCAGCTCTACTGCCTGTTCTGAGGCGCCGTGCACCGCGACCTGGTCCTCATGCTCCTCGCCGACGCACGGCTGCCGGTCGCCGGCCACACCCAGTCCGGCACCCTCGAGCCTGCCGTGCGGGACGGGTTGGGCGCCGACGGCGTCCCGGCGTACGCGCGCAGCCGCCTGCGCACCGTCACCACCGTCGAGGCGGCCGCGGCCGTGGTCGCCCGCCACCTGGTCCTCGGGCGCGGGGCCGCGGACCTGGAGGACCTCGAGGAGGCGTGGGAGGCACGCAGCCCCAGCGCACCCCTCCGGGAGGCGTCGCGCCGCCAGGGACGCGCGCTCCTGCGGCTGGCCCGCCGGACCTGGCCAGGTGCCGTCGCGCTCGACGCCCTGCCGCCTGCTCCGCCGCGCGCGCTGGTGCTCGGCGCGGTGGCGGCGTCCCTGGAGCTGGATGCCGCAGGGTTGGCACGACTCGTCGGGTACGACGACGTGCAGACCGTCTGCGCGGCCTCGCTCAAGCTGCTGCCGCTGGACCCGACCGTCGTGACCGGGTGGGTCGCGGCGCTGCTGCCCGACGTCGAGGCGCTGACCGCCTCGGTGTCCCACCTCACCGACGTCGACGACCTCCCCGCCCCGGGGAGCCCGCTCATCGAGGCGTGGGCGCAGGCCCACGCCGTCACCAGCAGGAGGTTGTTCCATGCCTGAGTTCCCGTCCGCCCACGCGCCCCGCCGCGCCCTGCGCCTCGGGGTCTGCGGTCCCGTCGGCACCGGCAAGAGCTCCCTCATCGCGCTGCTGTGCCGAGAGCTGTCCGGCCGGCTTGAGGTCGGGGTGGTGACCAACGACATCTACACCGACGAGGACGCGCGCTTCCTGCGCGCCTCGGGGGTCCTGGAGGTCGACCGGATCCGAGCGGTCGAGACCGGTGCGTGTCCCCACACCGCCATCCGCGACGACATCACTGCCAACACGCTGGCCATCGAGGAGCTGGAGGAGGACTACCGCCACCGGCTCGACCTCGTCCTCATCGAGTCCGGTGGTGACAACCTCACCGCGACCTTCAGCCCCGCGCTCGTCGACGTGCAGGTCTTCGTCCTGGACGTCGCCGGAGGAGGCGACGTCGCCCGCAAGGGCGGCCCCGGCATCGAGCGGGCCGATCTCCTCGTCGTCAACAAGACCGACCTCGGACCGCACGTCGGCGTCGAAGTCCCCCGGATGCTGGCCGATGCCCGGCTGGCCCGCGGCGAGCGCCCCGTGATCGGGCTCTCCCGCACCGACCGGGACAGCATCGACCAGCTGCTCACCTGGCTCGAGGGACGCCGCAGCAGCTACCTGGCCGGGGACCTCGTGCCCTCCGACCCCGGGCCCATGGCCAGCCACAGCCACGGCCACGACCACACCCACGAGGACGAGCCGGTCGGTGCCCACCACCACTGAGCGCCTCGGCCGCACCCGACTCAGGGTCTCCCCCGGCGAGGGGGGAGGGCGCTGCGTGGTGCGCTCGTCGGTGATCGGGAGCGACCCGACGGTGCCGACGATCCGACCGGTCATCACCCACCACGACGCCCACCGGGCGCGGGTCTGCCTCCTGCCGGAGGGAGCGCTGCTGCTAGCCGGCGACGCGATCGAACTCGACCTGACCGTCGACCCCGGCGTCACGCTCGAGGTCGTCGAGCCGGGAGGGACGGTGGCCTACGACATGCACGGGGGCCGCGCCTCCTGGGACGTCGCGGTCAGGGTCGGGGCCGGCGCCCGGCTCAGCTGGGCCGGCGAGCCCTTCGTGGTCGCTGAGGGAGCCCAGGTCGACCGGCGCACGCGCATCCGGTACGCCGAGGGCGCGCGGGTCGCCCTGCGCGAGGTCGTCGTGCTCGGTCGGCACGCCGAGCGGCCTGGCCGGGTGCGGCTGCGCGCCGACGTGCGCCGCGACCGCCGGCCGGTGCTGGTCGAGGACCTCGACCTCGGTCCGGGCTCGGCGCCCACGCTGCTCGGGCGGCACCGGGTCCTGGCCAGCGTGCTCTCGCTCGGCACCGAGGAGGCGACGGACGGGGTGGACGTGGACCGCTTCGACCTGGCCCGAGCCGGCGCCACCCTGTGGCGCACGTACGCGCACCAGGCACACCAGACCCGGCTCGAGGACGCGTGGACCCTGGCCAGCCGCGCCGCACTCACCGGGAGCGACTAGTGCGCGCGAGCGATCTGGTCGGCCACCTGGAACTCCAGCCCGACCGCGCGGGCGAGGTAGACGTCCTGGTCGACCAGGTTGCCGGCCAGGCGCACCAGCCCGCGGGGGCTCTGCCAGAACTGTCCGGTCTCCATCCCCCGCACCCGGTCGACATCGAGCGACCCACACACGTCCACCACCTGAGCGAGGAACAGGATCGCCTCGTAGCAGGACTCACCCACTGCGTTGAGCGCCGGCGCCCACCGACCCCACCTCGCGTAGTAGGCCCGCGCCAGCTCTGCGCTCTCCGCGGTCGCGAGAGCGTCGAAGTACGCCGCTGCGGCGTACAGGCCCTCGTTGGCCTCCGCCCCGCTGGCCAGCAGGGTGTTCTCCTCGACCGCGGGGCTGAGCCGCGGGAGCGCAGCCGCCAGGCCGGCCCGGGCGAACTGTCGGTTGAAGTGGACGGCGTCTTGGCCCATCAGGAGCATGATCACGCCGTCGACCGGATCGCGCGACAGCAGACCGATGACGTCGCGGAAGTCGGTGGTGCCCAACGGGACGTAGGTCTCGCTGACCACCTCCGACGGCGTGTCCTCCAGGGCCATGCGTGCCGTCGCCCCGGTGACCCGGGGAAAGACGTAGTCGTTCCCGACGATCGCCCACCGACCCACCGACAGCTCCTCGCGCATCCAGTGGGCTGCCGGGAGCAGCTGGTTCAGCGGGCGCTCGCCGAGCATGAACACCCCGGGGGTCTCGTCCCCTCCCTCGTGCATGGCGGCGAAGGCGTAGACGACGCGCCCGCCCACGGCGCGTGTCACGGCTTGCCGGACGGCGGAGATGTGCCAGCCGGCCACCGCCTGCACCCGGCCGCTGTCGACGAGGCGCCGGACGTCCTCGGCCACCACCCACGGATCACGCCCCGCATCCACGACCACGAGCTCCACCTGGCGACCACCGAGCCCCGACCGGGCGTTGAGCTGCTCGGCCGCCAGCTCACCGCACGCGAGGCACGAGGGTCCGTAGATGCCGGTCGGTCCCTGGAGGGGGACGACGAAGGCGACCGAGACGACATCGGATCGGGTCACGGGGACCTCCGCTCGGGCGACGGGTCGGTGCCCGGCTCACGACGACGGGAGCCGCACGGGACCGACCGGGTGGTACGGCTTGCCTACGATATGACGCGCCTGTCCCGTCTGGCGCCCGCACGTGACCGAGACCACCTCGAGAGGGATCGTCATGGACTCCCGTGAGAACGCTCCTCCGTCCTCGACGAGTCTCCTCGTGTCGTTGCGGCAGCAGGAGGCGGAGGTGCTCGCGCGCCTGCAGCCCCTGCTGACCGAGCACCAGCTGCTGCCGGAGCACTGGCGGATCCTGGCTGTCCTCGACGAGCACCCGGGAACCAGCATGACCCTGCTCGCCGCCACGGCCGTCGTGCCCGCTGCCAGCCTGACGAGGCATGTGGATCGCCTCGTCGAGCGCGCCCTGGTGGTCCGACGCATCGACCCCGACGACCGTCGCCGCACCGTCCTCGCGCTGTCCCCCCGCGGCTCCGCGGTGGCGCGTGCGCTCTCGTCCGTGGAAGCCGGCACGGGGTCGACGACATCGCGAGACCGGGCGGCCGGAGCACGGCCGCTCACTTAACGCCCCACGACGCTGCCCCCGCGCGACGCCGGGCTCGTCGGCTCCGACGGACCGCGTCACCTCGCCGCGAACGAGGCGCGCGGCGCCTGGCGTCTCCGGGTGGGCAGCGGGCACCCGACCCTCACCGGTGCTGCGGGAACCCCAGGTCGATGCCGGGCCGGGACGCCGGGTCGGGCCAGCGGGTGGTGACCACCTTGCCCCGCGTGAAGAAGTGCACGCCCTCCATCCCGTGCGCGTGGGTGTCGCCGAAGAGCGAGGCCTTCCAGCCGCCGAAAGAGTAGTAGGCCATCGGCACCGGGATGGGGACGTTGACGCCGACCATGCCGACCTCCACCTCGCGCTGGAACCGCCGGGCCGCACCGCCGTCGCCGGTGAAGATCGCGGTGCCGTTGCCGTAGGGGTTGGCGTTGACCAGCGCCAGCGCCTCGTCGTACGACGCCACCCGGACGACCGACAGCACCGGCCCGAAGATCTCCTCGTCGTAGACCGGCATCCCGGGCTCGACGTGGTCGAAGAGCGTCGGGCCCAGCCAGAAGCCGCCGGCCTCTCCGTCCGGGACCACCTCGCGGCCGTCCACGACCAGCGTCGCGCCGGCGGCGACCCCGGCCGCGACGTACGACGCGACCTTGTCGCGGTGCTCACCGGTCACCAGGGGTCCCATGTCGCAGCCGCGGCGCCCGTCGCCCGTGCGCAGGCCGGCCATCCTTTCGGCGATGCGCGGCACCAGGTCGTCGCCCACCGGGTCGACCGCGACGACGACCGAGATCGCCATGCACCGCTCCCCCGCCGAGCCGAAGCCCGCCGAGACCGCGGCGTCGGCCACCTCGTCGAGGTCGGCGTCGGGCAGCACCACCATGTGGTTCTTGGCGCCGCCGAGGGCCTGGACCCGCTTGCCGTGCCGGGTGCCGTTCTCGTAGACGTAGCGGGCGATCGGCGTGGAGCCGACGAACGAGACCGCGGCGACTTCCGGGTGCTCCAGCAGCGCGTCGACCGCCTCCTTGTCGCCGTGCACGACGTTGAGCACGCCCGGCGGCAGGCCGGCCTCCGCCCAGCACTCGGCCAGCAGCAGCGACGCCGACGGGTCCTTCTCGCTCGGCTTGAGGACCACGGCGTTGCCGCAGGCGATCGCCACCGGCACGAACCACAGCGGCACCATCGCCGGGAAGTTGAACGGCGAGATGACGGCCACGACGCCGAGGGCCTGGCGCACCGAGTGCACGTCGACCCCGGTCGACACCCCGTCGGAGAAGGAGCCCTTGAGCAGGTGCGGGGCGCCGCACGCGAACTCGGCGACCTCCAGCCCCCGCTGCACCTCCCCCAGCGCGTCGTCGAGGACCTTGCCGTGCTCGGCGGTGATGGCCGCCGCGACCTCCTCGCGCCGCCGGGCGAGGACCTCGCGGAACGCGAACAGCACCGAGGTACGCCGGGTCAGCGACGCCTCCGCCCACTCCCGGCCCGCCGCGCGGGCCTCGCGCACCACCGCGTCGACCTCCGAGGCGGAGGCGAACGACACCTGCGCGGCGACCCGGCCCGTCGCGGGATCGTGCACGTCGCCGGCGCGGGCCGCGGCGCCGGGCCAGCGCTCGCCGCTGCGCCAGTGCGGGATCAGGGTGCTCACGATGGGGTCCTCTGCTCTGGGATGGATGTGGGGTCGGACGGGGTCAGGAGTCGAAGCCGAGGCCGGCCCGGTCGAGCGTGCGCAGCCACAGGTTGCGGCGGCCGCCGTGCCGGTCGGCGCTGGCCAGCGACCAGCGGGTCAGGTTGATGCCGACCGAGCGCAGCGGCTCGGGCGGGAAGGGCAGCGGCCGCTCGCGCACCATCCGCAGCCGGGTGCGCTCGGTGTCGGCGCCGTCGAGCAGGTCGAGGGCGACCTGCGCGCCGAAGCGCGAGGCCGCGACACCGAGCCCGGTGTAGCCCAGCGCGTACCCGACGCGGCCGCCCAGCGCCGTACCGAAGAAGGCGGCGAAGCGCGTGCAGGTGTCGATCACCCCGCCCCAGCGGTGGGTGAAGCGGATGCCCTCCAGCTGCGGGAACGTCTCCAGGAAGTGCTCGGCCAGCAGCTCGTGGGTGGCGTCGCGCTGCTCCAGCGAGGCGTCGATCCGGCCGCCGAAGTGGTGCACCGCGTCGTAGCCGCCCCACAGGATCCGGTCGTCGCGGGTCAGGCGGTAGTAGTGGAAGAGGTTGGCCGCGTCGCCCACGCCCTCGCGCCCCTCCCACCCGATCGCCGCCCTCTGCGCCGGCGAGAGCGGCTCGGTCATGAGCACGTGGTCGTAGACCGGCACCGTCATCAGCCGCAGCCGGCGCAGCAGCGACGGGAACGCGTTGGTCGCCAGCACCACCTGCGCGGCCCGCACCGAGCCGGGCCCGTCCGGCCCCCGCGTCCCCATCCGTACGCCGCCGGCCGACCGCTCCAGGGAGACCGCCCGGGTCTGCTCGTGGATGGCCACGCCGTCCTCGAGGCAGGCCCGCCGCAGGCCCCACGCCAGCCGGGCCGGCTCGACGAGCGCCGTGCCGTGGCGGTCCAGCATCCCCCCGACGTACGACGGCGAGTCGATGCGCGCGCGGACGGCTGCCTCGTCGAGCAGCTCCACCTCCGCGCCACGGCGCCCCATCTCGGCGGCGAGCTCCTCGAGCTCCTCGAGGTGGTGCGGCCGGGTGGCCACGGTGAGCTCGCCGGTGGGTCGCCAGTCGCAGTCGATCCCGCGGGCGGCGACGGCGTCCCCGATGGCGGCGAGGTTCTCGGCCCCAAGCCGGTCGAGCTCGGCCAGCTCCTCGGGCCAGCGGTCCAGGCCGTGGGCGAAGCCGTGGGTCAGCGAGGCCGAGGCGAAGCCGCCGTTGCGCCCCGACGCCTGGCCGCCGCACTCCCCGGCCTCGACCAGCACGACCGAGCGCCCGGGGTGCCGCTCGCGGGCGAGGAGCGCGGCCCAGAGCCCGGTGTAGCCGCCGCCCACGACCAGCAGGTCCACCTCGACGTCCCCGACGAGCGAGGGCAACGGGTCGGGCCGGTCGGGGTCGTCGAGCCAGGCCGTGCGCGGCGCCGCGTCGGCAAGCGCCCGTGCCGCCGCGTCACTCCGGGTCCGCCTCACACCAGGGCCCGGCGCCGGCGCCGGCTCACAAGCTCGCCGGTGACGACCACCGCCAGCGAGAACAGCAGCATGATCGTGCCGATCACGTTGACCTGCATGGGGACCCCGACCCGGTAGGCACCCCAGACGTACATCGGGAAGGTCGTCTCGTTGCCGGAGTTGAGGTTGGTGATGATGAAGTCGTCGAAGGAGAGCGAGAAGCTCAGCAGCGCCGCGCCGAGGATGCCGGGCAGCACCAGCGGGAAGGTGACGCGCCAGAAGGTCTGGGCCGGCGTCGCGTAGAGGTCGGCGGCCGCCTGCTCCAGGGTGTCGTCGAGCCCGGCCAGCCGCGACCGCACGGTCACGACCACGAACGACAGGCAGAACATGATGTGGGCGATGAGGATCGTCCAGAAGCCCAGCAGGCCCGAGGCGCCGGCGGCCACGAAGAGGGTCAGCAGCGAGGAGCCCAGCACGATCTCGGGCGCGGCCATCGGCAGGAAGATCAGCAGGTTGGCCGAGGAGCGCCCGGCGAAGTCGTGGCGCACCAGGGCGAAGCCCGCGAGGGTGCCCAGGACCGTGGCCACGAGCGTGGCCAGGAAGCCGATCCGCAACGAGAGTCCGAGGGCCTCGCACATGGCGGCGTCCTCGCAGATGTTGGCCCAGTTGTGCAGCGTGAAGCCGTCGAAGGAGTAGACGTTGCGCGCCGCCGGCTCGTTGAAGCTCATCAGCACCACGACGGCGATCGGCACGAAGGTGTAGGCGAGCACGCCCAGTCCCAGGAGGAGGACCATCCGCTCGCGCAGCCAGGCGGTCACAGCAGCTCCTCCGTCCCGGCGCGGCGGACGTAGACCAGCACCATCGCGACGATGAGCACCATCAGCAGCACCGACAGCGCCGCAGCCACCGGGGAGTTGTTGGCGTCGATGAACTGGCCCTGGATGACGTTGCCGATGACGCGCTGGTTGGTCGAGCCGAGGAACTCGGCGTTGATGTAGTCACCGGCGGCCGGGATGAAGGTCAGCAGCGTCCCGGAGACCACGCCCGGCAGCGACAGGGGCCAGGTGACCTTCCAGAAGCCGACGAACGGGTGGGCGTAGAGGTCGCTGGAGGCCTCCACGAGCCGGGGGTCGATCTTGTCCAGGCTGGCGAAGAGCGGCAGCACCATGAAGGGCAGGAAGTTGTAGGCCAGGCCGGCCACGACCGCCACCGGCGTCGCGAGCAACCGGTCGTCGGGGCCGAGCACCCGCAGGAACTGCAGGGCGTCCACGACGAAGCCCTCGTCGGAGAGGATCAGCTGCCACGACAGCGTGCGCACGAGGAAGCTGGTGAAGAACGGCGCGATCACCAGCACCAGCAGCAGCCACTTCCAGCGACCGGCCTTGAAGGCGATCGCGTAGGCCAGCACGTAGCCGAGCACCAGGCAGATCCCGGTCGCGAGCGCGGCGTACCAGAGCGAGCGCAGGAAGGGCTGCCAGTAGGCCTCGACCACGTCGACGTAGTTGCCCCAGGCGTAGGTCATCTCGTAGCCGCGGAAGTCCGAGCCCGAGGCGTCGAAGAGGCTGGTGGCCACCAGGGAGTAGAACGGGACGACGAAGAAGAGCAGCAGCCACAGGGTGGCCGGCAGCATCAGCAGGTAGCCCGTGCGGCCCCGCCGGCGCCGCGACCCGGACGGCTCTGCCGCCAGCGTGGCGGTCTCCGGGACCGCCTGCGCCGCCTGGGTCACCGGGTCTCCCCGTCGTCGACGCCGGCTGCGGCGTCCTGGTTGATGTCGAGGCAGAAGGCGTACTCCGGGCGCCACGACAGCTCGACCTTCTCCCCCACCGTGAACATCCGGGTACGGCCGGTGTTCTGGGAGAAGACCTGGAGCTCCTGGCCCCAGGGCATCCGCACGAGGTACTGCGTGGAGACCCCGACGAAGGAGACGTCGCTGACCACCCCGCCCGGGACCGTGTTGCCGGGGGCGTCGAGGTCGGCGCCCTCCTCGCCGATGAGCACCTTCTCCGGGCGGATGCCGATCCAGCCGCGGTCGCCGTCGGTGTGGGTGCGCGCGGTCGGCACCGAGACGGTGATGCCGTGCATGTCGAGGGTCGTGACGTCGGCCGAGCGCGAGAGCACCCGCCCCTCGATCAGGTTGGACTGACCGAGGAAGTTGGCCACGAAGGTCGAGCGGGGGTTCTCGTAGAGCTCGGCGGGTGCGCCGAGCTGCTCGATGACCCCGCCGTTCATCACGGCCACGGTGTCGGCCATCGTCATGGCCTCCTCCTGGTCGTGGGTGACGTGCATGAAGGTCAGGCCGACCTCCACCTGGATCCGCTTGATCTCGATCTGCATCGAGCGCCGCAGCTTCAGGTCCAGCGCGCCCAGCGGCTCGTCGAGCAGCAGCACCTCCGGCTCGTTGATCAGCGCGCGGGCCAGCGCGACGCGCTGCTGCTGCCCGCCGGAGAGCTGGGCCGGGCGCTTGCGGGCCTGGCTGTCGAGCTCGACCAGCTCGAGCATCGCGCGCACCTTCGACTCCACGTCGCGCACCTTGCGCCGGCGCAGCCCGAAGGCGACGTTCTCGTAGATGTCCAGGTGCGGGAAGAGCGCGTAGTTCTGGAACACGGTGTTGACCGGGCGCTGGTGGGCGCGCCGGTCGGTGATGTCCTGGCCGGCCAGCGTGATCCGCCCGGACGTCGGCACCTCCAGGCCCGCGACCATCCGGAGCGTCGTGGTCTTGCCGCAGCCCGAGGGACCGAGCAGGGCGATGAAGGAGCCCCGTGGCACGTCGAGGTCCAGGTCGTGCACGGCGGTGAAACCGTTGGCGTAGCGCTTGGTGAGGCTGCTCAGTCGCAGCCCCCCGTCGCTGCCGCCGGGACCGGCGTCGGGGGCGGCGGGCGCGGGCGCCCCGGTCGCGGCGGTGTCAGCCGACGGTGGCATCGGACCAGTCTCCTTCGTACTGCTGGGACTGCCGGTCGTCGAGCGGCATGAAGTCCCAGGTGTCGGCGAGGAACTCCTCGTCGGGGAAGATCAGGGGGTTGTCGACCAGCGAGGCGTCGACCTGCTCCATCGCCTCGCGGGCGCCCTCGACGGGGCAGATGTAATTGACCCAGGCCGCCAGCCGGGCGGCGACCTCGGGCTCGTAGTAGTAGTCGATCCAGGCCTCGGCGTTGGCCTGGTGCGTGGCGAGGTTGGGCACCAGCATGTTGTCGCTCCACAGCGACAGCCCCTCCTCGGGCACCACGAACTTGATGTCGGGGTTGTCGTACTGCGCCTGGATGACGTCGCCGGACCACGCCTCGCACGCCACGATGTCGCCGTTGGCCAGCTGCTGGAGGTAGTTGTTGCCGGCGAACTGCCGCAGCTGCCCGTCCGAGACTGCCCGGTTGAGCGCGTCGATGGCGTCGTACCACTCGTCCTCGGTGAAGTCCTCCGGCTCGGCCCCGACGACCTTGAGCATGAACCCCATCGTGTCGCGCATCTCGGTGAGCAGGGTGATGCGGCCCTTGAGGTCCGAGCGCGTCAGCAGCTCGGAGAAGCTGCCGACCTCGTCGACGTACGCCGCGTTGTAGGCGATCCCCGTGAGGCCCGACTGCCACGGCGCGCTGTAGGTGCGGTCGGGGTCCCAGGCCTTGCCGCGCAGGGAGTCGATGAGGTTCTCGTGCAGGCGGGGGACCCGCTCACGCTCCAGCGGCTGGATCCAGCCCAGACCGATCATCCGGGCAGCCATCCAGTCGGTCAGCACGATCATGTCGCGGTCGATCGGCTCGCAGGAGCCGAGCTGGTTGCGGACCTTCGCGTAGAACTCCGCGTTGTCGTTGACGTCGTCGTTGTACTCGACGGTGATCCCGGTCGTGTCCTGGAAGGTGTTGTAGGTGCCGCGCGGGTTGCGCCGGGGATCGATGTAGCCCGTCCAGTTCGAGATGACCAGCCGTCGCTCGCGCTCGGACAGGTCGGTGGCCCGGCACGTGGCAGGGTCCTGGGCCGCGCCGGCGACGCTGAAGAACGGCAGCTTGAGCGCCGCCACGGACAGTCCGGCGGCGGCCACCGCGCCCCCGCCGCGCAGCAGCCCGCGCCGGGACAGGGTGGAGCGGCGCGCGGGCGCCTGGTCCTCGGGTGCCATGGGCCTCCTCCGGTCAGCGGGTCCTCGGATCGTGCCACTGACGACCGCCCTCGACAAGGGATCCGGTTGATCCGAAACCTGTTGGCAACGAAATCGCTCGTGCCAGCGCGTTGTGGGATCGGCGCCGTGCGGGGTCGACGACCGGTACGGTCCGTCCATGAGCAGGAAGAGCGAGGGGGCGCTCCCCCACCTCGACGAGGTCTCCAAGGCGATCATCGAGCAGCTGCAGCAGGACGGTCGCCGCTCCTACGCCGCCATCGGCAAGGTCGTGGGGCTCTCCGAGGCCGCGGTGCGCCAGCGGGTCCAGCGCCTGGTGGAGGCCGGGGTCATGCAGGTCGTGGCCGTCACCGACCCGATGCAGCTCGGCTTCGCCCGTCAGGCCATGGTCGGCATCCGGGCCACCGGCCCGCTGGAGCCGGTCGCCGACGCGCTCGCCGCCCTCGACGCCGTCGACTACGTCGTCATCACCGCCGGCTCCTTCGACCTGCTCGTGGAGCTGGTCTGCGAGTCCGACGAGCACCTGCTCGAGCTGCTGTCCAGCCAGATCCGCACCGTGCCCGGCGTCGTGGCGACCGAGACCTTTATGTACCTCCAGCTGCGCAAGCAGACCTACTCCTGGGGCGTGCGGTGAGCGGCGAGCTCTCCGGGACGCTGGCCGGGGCCCTGGGCTCCGGCCGGAAGCTGGCGCTGGTCCGCCGCCCCGGCCCCCGCGTCGCCGAGGGCCTGGTGACCCACATCGGGCGCAGCGAGGTCGACGCCGACCTCGCGCTGGCGCAGTGGCAGGGCTACGTCGAGGCGTTGCACGCCGAGGGCTGGCGCACCGTGGAGGTGGCGCCCGCCGACGACTGCCCCGACGCGGTCTTCGTCGAGGACACCGTGGTGGTGCTCGGTGACGTCGCGGTCATCAGCCGCCCCGGCGCCGACGAGCGCAAGCCCGAGACCGCGGGCACCGAGGCCGCGTTGCGCGCCCTCGGCTACCGGATCGAGCGGATCCAGGCGCCCGACACCCTCGACGGCGGCGACGTGCTCAAGCACGACGGGACCGTCTGGGTCGGCCTCGGCGGGCGTACGACGCCGGGTGCCGTCGAGCAGCTCCGCACGCACCTCGCGCCGCTCGGGGCGGTCGTCGTCGGCGTACCGCTGGCGAAGGTGCTGCACCTGAAGTCGGCCGTGACCGCGCTCCCCGACGGCACCGTGGTCGGGTGGGACCCGGTCGTGGACGACGCGAGCGTCTGGGAGCGCTACGAGTCCGTGCCCGAGGAGCCGGGCTGCCATGTGGTCTGCCTCGACGAGCAGACGGTGCTGATGTCCTCGGCGGCACCCGAGACGATCCGGTCCTTCGAGGCCCGCGGCCTGCGGGTCGTGGCCGTCGACATCTCCGAGCTGGAGAAGCTCGAGGGCTGCGTGACCTGCCTGTCGGTGCGGCTGCGGGGATAAATGGCTCGCGCACCGGCGCGCAGGGCCCCACCATGGTCCGCAGCACCGGGGTCCGCCCGTGCCTGAACGAGAGGAGCGTGACATGTCGACGACTGTCGCTGGCCTGCCCGCAGACCACACCCACCTCTTGCATCGGAGCACCCGCGTTGACCGCACGGCACGACTGGCACGACCGGTCCGAGGAGCAGTACTCCTCTGACCACCTCCTCCACCTCGACACCCGTCGCGAGGTGGACCCCCTGGACGGCATCGACCCGTCCTTCCTCCTCGACTGGCACGCGGTCGAGGACATCGACGACGACACCCAGCGCTGGTCCACCTGGCTCAGCGTGGAGCCGCTCTCGCGCGGCCCGGAGCCACGCCCTGACTGGGTCGTGACCTCCCAGGGCGCGATCGACACCGAGCTCGGCATCCTCAAGACCGGCAAGGAGGCCGACGCCTACCTGCTCGAGCGCGCCGTCCCCGGCTCGGACGCGCTCGGGGAGTCGGTGGTCATGGTGGCCAAGCGCTACCGCTCCACCGAGCACCGCACCTTCCACCGCGCCGCGACCTACACCGAAGGCCGCAGCGTCAAGCGCTCGCGCGACCAGCGCGCCCTCAAGGCCGGCAGCACCTGGGGGAAGATCGTCGCCGCCGGCGAGTGGGCGGTCTCGGAGTGGGAGGCGCTCAAGCGGTGCTGGCTGCTCGGGCTGCCGGTCCCCTACCCTGTGCAGCTCGACGGGCAGGAGATCCTCATGGAGTGGATCACCGTCGAGGGCGAGGACGGGGTCGAGACGGCGCCGCGGCTCGCGCAGACCCGCCCCGGGCCCGCGCTGCTGGCCTCCTACTACGACCAGCTGCGCGACGCGCTCGCCACGATGGTGCAGGCGGGGATCGTGCACGGCGACCTCTCGCCGTACAACACCCTCGCCGCGGGCGAGCGGCTCGTGGTCATCGACCTGCCGCAGGTCGTGGACCTGGTCGGCAACGCCAACGGGATGGACTTCCTGCTGCGCGACTGCCGCAACATGTGCCGCTGGTTCCGCGCCCGGGGGTTGGAGGTCGACGAGCAAGAGCTCTTCGGGGAGCTCATGGCGCACGCGTTCTAGGGAAGCAGTCGCGTAGGTTCCCCCCGTGAGACGCACCCGGGGCCGCACGGTCGACGTCACCACCCTCGCCGACCTCGAGCGCCGACTCGACGAGGGGGTGCGGTCGCTGTCGGGGTGGCGGGTGCGCCACCTCGACCTGCGCGGCCGCCCGGACCTGCTGCAGGACCGGGACGTCGACGGGGCGACCTTCCTCGGCTGCGACTTCGCCGGGGACGACGCCACCCGGGCCGAGGCCGGCGGGGCGATCGTGCTGCCCTCGCTGGCCGACCGGCCGCTGCCGGTCGACCCCGCACGCACCTCGCTCTACACCGCGCCCGAGCTCTACGACGCCCCCCGCTGGGTCGACTCGCTCGACGGTCGCGCCTACGCGTGGTCGCAGGAGGCCCGCGCGGACGTCGCGCCGGGCGAGGCGGCGCTGGCGCGGGTCCTGCACGACCACGCGATCGACGTCGCCCTGGACGCCTGGCGCCTCGGGCGGCGCGTCGTCGGCGTCATGGGCGGGCACCAGGCCCGCCGCGGCGAGCAGGTGTACGACGACGCAGCACGCCTCGGGCACCTGCTCGGCGACCGGCTGACCGTGGCGACCGGCGGCGGGCCGGGCGCGATGGAGGCCGCCAACCTCGGAGCGCGGCTGGCCGGGAGGCCGGCCGACTCCCTGGCGGAGGCACTGTCGCTGCTGGCCGCCGTGCCGACGTACCGGCCCTCGGTGGACGCGTGGGTCGCCTCGGCCATGGAGGTGCGCGAGCGCTGGCCCGAGGCCCGGGACAACCTGGCGATCCCGACCTGGCACTACGGCCACGAGCCGCCGGGGGTCTTCGCGACGGCGATCGCGAAGTACTTCCGCAACGCCACCCGCGAGGCGATCCTGCTCGAGGTCTGCGACGCCGGCATCGTCTTCCTGCCCGGGGCGGCCGGCACCGTGCAGGAGGTCTTCCAGGACGCCTGCGAGAACTATTACGCCGACGCCTCGGGCGTGGCCCCGATGGTGCTGGTCGGTGTCGAGCACTGGACCCGCACCCTGCCGGCGTGGCCGCTGCTGGAGGCGCTGGCCCGCGACCGGGCGATGGAGCGGTTCGTGCACCTGGTCGACACCGTCGAGGAGGCGGCAGTCCTCCTGGGTTGAGCCGTCGCACGAGCGGCCAGCCGCTCAGCCCAGGGGCACCTGGAACAGCCGCTCCTCGCCGTACGCCGTGAAGCCGGCCCGGCGCAGGATCGGCCCGGACGTGGCGGTGTTGCCCTTGACCAGCGCCATGGTGCACCCGTGGTCGGCGCCCGCACGCAGGCGGGCGTCGAGGACGGCGCGGTAGACCCCGCGCCCGCGCGCCTCCTCCAGTGTGCAGCCGCCCCAGAGCCGGGCGACGTCGCCCGCGACGGTGATGCCGCCGCTGCCGACCGCACGTCCCTGCTCGTAGGCGATGACGCTCCACTGCTCGGGCACCTGGCGCGCCAGGCTCGCGCGCAGCTCCTCCTCCGCGGGCATCGAGCCGCCGAAGACCTCGGCGTTGAGCCGGTAGTAGTCGGCGTGCGTGGCGAGGTCGTGGTCGTCGCGACGCAGCTCGAGCCCGGGCGCCGGACCGAGGTCGGGGCGTGCCGCGGTGAGGTCCAGCGCGAGCACCGCCAGCGTCTCCTCGGGGCTCCCGCCCGCGGCGCGGACGACGCCCTCGAGGGCGGGGTCGGCGTCGAGGGTCACCCAGACCTGGAGCCTGTCGGCCCCCCGGTCGCGGGCCTGGGCGCAGAAGCCGGCCAGGGCCTCGGCGGGGTCACCGACCGGGTGGAAGCGCATGAGGCTGGCCGGGTGCTCGAACCAGGTCGGCCAGCGCACCAGGACCCCGTCGGGGGTGTCCACGCGCTCCGCGTCCTCGGGCACCCACAACCACTCGTCGACGGCGCGGAGGACGTCCTCACGTGTCAGGGCCACCGGGACGACCGGCTCACTCGGTGGCGGCGAGCTGGCCGCAGGCGCCGTCGATGTCGCTGCCGCGGGTGTCGCGGACGGTCGTGGGGATGCCGCGGGCCTCCAGGCGCCGGACGAACTCGCGCTCGTCGGCGGGGTCGGAGGCGGTCCACTTCGAGCCGGGCGTCGGGTTGAGCGGGATCAGGTTGACGTGCACCCAGCCCCAGTCGGCGCCGGTGGCGTAGAGGACGTCGGCGAGCAGGTCGGCGCGCCAGGCCTGGTCGTTGATGCCGCGCATCATGGCGTACTCGATGGAGACGCGGCGCTTGGTGGTCGCGGCGTACTCGAAGGCGGCCTCGACGGTCTCGGCCACGGAGAAGCGGGTGTTGATTGGGACCAGCTCGTTGCGCAGCTCGTCGTCCGGCGCGTGCAGGCTCAGCGCCAGCGTCACGGGGACACCCTCGGTGGCCAGCTGCTTGATCCGCGGCACCAGGCCCACGGTCGAGACCGTGACACCGCGCGCGGACATGCCCAGCCCGTCCGGGGTGGGGTCGGTGAGCCGGCGAACGGCGCCGACGACGGCCTTGTAGTTGGCCAGCGGCTCCCCCATGCCCATGAAGACGACGTTGGAGACGCGCGTCGGGCCGCCGGGGACCTCGCCGCGGGCGAGGGCGCGGGCTCCGGCGAGCACCTGCTCGACGATCTCGGCGGTGGACATGTTGCGCTGCAGGCCGCCCTGGCCGGTGGCGCAGAACGGGCAGGCCATGCCGCACCCGGCCTGGCTGGAGACGCACATGGTGGCGCGGTCGGGGTAGCGCATGAGCACCGACTCCACGAGCGCGCCGTCGAAGAGCCGCCACAGCGTCTTGACGGTGGTGCCCTTGTCGGCCTCCATCGTGCGCAGCGGGGTCATCAGGTCCGGGAGCAGCGCGCCCACGAGCTCGGCGCGCTGGCCGGCGGGGAGGTCGGTCATCTGCTCGGGGTCGTCGACCAGCCGGGCGAAGTAGTGCGTCGAGAGCTGCTTGGCCCGGAAGCCGGGCAGCCCCTTCTCCTCCAGCAGCTCCTTGCGCTCGGCAGGGGTCAGGTCGGCGAGGTGCCGCGGCGGCTTCTTGCGGCCGCGCGGCTCCTCCATCACCAGGGGCAGCTGCTTCGGGGTCTCGTGCTCAGGCATCGCCGACCATCCTCCCACCCGGGACGCGGCCCGGCCGAACCGTCGCGGACGTGACCTCGGCCCCGCGTCCCGACCGCTGCGTCAGCGGTTGACCAGGAACCAGAGCACCAGCGCCGCGACCCCGCCCACGACCAGCGCCGTGGAGACGATGCCGAGCAGCATGTAGCGGCCGAACCGTCGGGTATGCGGGTGCACCAGCAGCGCGATCGGCACCGCCAGGGCGACCAGGACGAAGGGGAAGAGGTCCTCGGCGGACTCGGTGTCCATGACCGACGCCAGCAGCGCCGCGTAGGCGCCCGGGACGACGACCACGAAGACCAGGCCCGTGAAGAAGCCGGCGAGCGAGGCGAAGACCGGGTGGTCGCGGTGCCACCAGCCGACGGTGGGCTCCCCCGGCTGCTGCGTCGCTTGGTCACCGGACTGGCCCCCCGGCTGGTCCACCGTGGGGTCCGCGCCGTCAACGTCCCGCGGCTCGACGCGAGGCTCGCGGGAGTCGATGTCGTTCATGGGGCCAGCATGCCCCGTGCCGGGGGTCCGTACGCGGGTACGCGCCGGACGGGCGTGGCGGGCGGCCGGCCCGATCCGAGCAGCAGGCTCAGACCTCGACGGTCCAGACGTCCGGCATCCGCAGCGCGGCCCACCGGTCCAGGTCGGGCTCGGCGCCGGTGAGCGCCGCGAGCGCGAGCGTCCAGGCCGTCCCGTGGCCGACCAGCACGAGGTCCTGCCCCTCGTGCACCTCCACCAGGCGTCGTACGGCGGGGACGACCCGGTCCGCGCAGTGCTGGAGTGGCTCCCAGCCGGCGGTGGCCGGGCGGGCGGGGTCGGCGAAGGCGCGCGCGACCACGTCGGGGAAGTCCTCGAGCCAGCCGGCGGCACGCTCGTGCTCGCGCAGGTCCGGCACGACGCCGATCTCGCCGTCGGTGAGCAGCTCGGCCGTCGCGAGCGCCTTGGGCTCGGGCGAGCAGGCCCACGCGGCCGCGGCGGGCAGCCGGTCGCGCAGCGCCCACACGTCGTCGTACCCGGCGGGGTCCAGCTGCCACTCGCTCGCGGGGCGGGTGGGCTCGGGCAGGGAACGGCCGTGCCGGACGAGGTGGACGGTCATGTCAGGAGGCGAAGACGAGGTGGTGGAGCAGCAGCCAGATCGGCGCGATCGTGGCGAGCAGCGAGTCGAGCCGGTCCATCAGGCCGCCGTGGCCGGGGATGACCTGGCTCATGTCCTTGATGCCGAGGTCGCGCTTGATCACCGACTCGCACAGGTCGCCGAGGGTCGCCATCACCACGGCGATCAGGCCGAGCGCGACCCCGACCCACCAGTCGCCCTCGAGCAGCCAGACCACGAGGCCGATGCCGCCGGCGACGGTGAACACCAGGGAGCCGGCGAAGCCCTCCCACGACTTCTTCGGCGAGATGACCGGGGCCATCGGGTGCTTGCCGAAGAGGACCCCGGCGACGTACCCGCCGATGTCGGAGGCGATGGTGACGAGGATGAAGACGATGATGCCGCGCACGCCGTCGTCGTCCAGGCCGCTGCCGTCCAGACCGCCCTCGGCCAGCAGCAGCGCCACGAACGAGCCCAGGAAGGGGACGTAGACGAGGGTGAACAGCGAGGCGGTGGCGTTCTGGACGTAGCCCTCGATCCCCCGGCGCAGCAGCCACAGCATCGTGACCAGGCCGGTGACCGCCGTGGCCGTGACGAGGGCGTCGGAGCCGAAGAGGTAGGCCACGACCACCATCGAGACCCCGCCCACCATGAGCGGCTCCTCGGGCAGATCGATCCCCTTCACGGCGAAGCCGCGGCCGAGCTCCCAGACCGCGACGCACACCGCGGCGGCCACGATGACCATGAAGGCGGCCTTGAAGAACAGCAGCGAGGCGGCGATCGAGCCGAGCAGGACGACGGCCGAGCCGACCGCGGCCTTGAGGTCGCGACCTGCCCGACCGTGGTCCTTGGTCGGTGTGGGCTGTCCCGTCGGGGTGGGGGCGGCCATCGTGGCGAGCGAGCGGGAGGTCCTCAGACCTCCAGCAGCTCGGCCTCCTTGTTCTTCAGCATCTCGTCGATGGAGTCGGTGTGCTTCTTGGTGATCGAGTCGAGCTTCTTCTCGGCGCCGGTGACGTCGTCCTTGCCGACCTCGCCGTCCTTCTCGAGCTTCTCGAGGTTCTGCTTGGCGGTGCGGCGCAGGTTGCGCACGGCGACCCGGCCGTCCTCGGCCTTGGCCCGGGCGACCTTGATGAACTCCTTGCGGCGCTCCTCGGTCAGCTCGGGGAAGACGCAACGCAGGACCTTGCCGTCGTCGGTCGGGTTGACGCCCAGGTCGGAGTCGCGGATCGCGCGCTCGATGTTCTTGGTCGCGCCCTGGTCGTAGGGCGCGATGATGATGACGCGCGCCTCGGGGGTGGTGAAGGAGGCGAGCTGCTGCAACGGGGTGGGGCTGCCGTAGTAGTCCACGACGATCTTGTTGAAGACCGAGGGGTTGGCGCGGCCCGCGCGGATCGCGGCGAACTCCTCGCGGGTGGAGTCGACCGACTTGTCCATCTTGCTGTCGGCCTCGTTGAGGATGTCGTTGATCACCGTGGGGCTCCTGGTCCTGTCGTCTCGCTGCGTCGTACGTCGTGGTGCTGGTGTGGCGCGTGGGGGTCGTCGCTCCGGGCTCAGCCGGCCTCGACGAGCGTCCCGATCCTCTCACCCTTGAGCACGCGCGGGATGTTGCCCTCCGGCTCCATGCCGAACACGACCATCGGCAGCTTGTTCTCCGCGCAGAGGGTGAAGGCGGTCTGGTCGACGACGGCCAGGCCCTTGCCGATGGCCTCGTCGAAGGTGATCCGGTCGTACTTCTTCGCGTGGGGGTCCTTGCGGGGGTCGGCGTCGTAGACCCCGTCGACCCCGCTCTTGGCGAAGAAGACCGCGTCGCAGCGGCTCTCCAGCGCCCGCTGGACCGCCACGGTGTCGGTGGAGAAGAAGGGCATGCCCATGCCAGCGCCGAAGATGACGACCCGGCCCTTCTCCATGTGCCGGATGGCGCGGCGCGGGACGTAGGGCTCGGCGACCTGGCCCATGGTGATCGCGGTCTGGACGCGGGTCTCGACGCCGAGCTTCTCCAGGAAGTCCTGCAGGGCGAGGCAGTTCATGACGATGCCGAGCATCCCCATGTAGTCGGCGCGGACCCGGTCCATGCCGCGCTGCTGCAGCTCGGCGCCGCGGAAGAAGTTGCCGCCGCCGGTGACGATCGCGACCTGGACGCCGCTGCGCACCACCTCGGCGACGTCGCGGGCGATGGTGTTGACGACGTCGGGGTCGACGCCGACCCGTCCGCCGCCGAAGACCTCCCCGGAGAGCTTGAGCAGCACACGCTGGTACTGGGTCATGGTGCGTCCTTCCGAGAGGGAGTGGGCGGCCGGACGTGCGAGGAGGCCGGTCCGCTCGACCTGTGGTGGGGATTCAAGCGGACCGGCCTCCTTCGACGTCCACGCGAACCTAGCGGATCGCGAGCGTCATGAGCAGCCCTGGCTGGTCAGGTGGGGCTGGTCGGGTGGTGCAGTGCTGCGGGTGGAGCGGGTCAGGCGCCGACCTCGAAGCGGGCGAAGCGGGTGACCGTGGTGCCGGCGGCGTCCAGGACCTGCTTGACCGACTTCTTGGCCTCGAAGACCGACTCCTGGTCCAGGAGCACGATCTCCTTGAAGAAGGCGTTGATGCGACCCTCGACGATCTTGGTGACGGCAGCCTCGGGCTTGCCCTCCTCGAGCGTCTTCTTGGTCAGCACGTCCTTCTCGGCCTCCACGACGTCGGCCGGGACCTGGTCGCTGGTGAGGTACTGCGCCTTGAGGGCGGCAGCCTGCTGCGCGGCCTGGCGGGCGGCGGCCTCGTCGCCCTCGTACTCGACGAGCACGCCGAGGGTCGGGGGCAGGTCGGAGGCCTTCTTGTGCAGGTAGACCGTGGTGTTGCCCTCGAAGTAGGCGACCTCGCCGAGCTCGATCTTCTCCCCGATGGTGCGGGCGAGCTCCTCGACGGTCTCGCCCACGGTGGAGTCACCGAGGGAGACGGCCTTGAGGGCCTCGGCGTCGCCGACCTTGTGGGCGTCGGCGGCGTCGGCGATCTGCTGGGCGGCGTTGATGAACGCCTCGTTCTTGGCCACGAAGTCGGTCTCGGCCCGCAGGCTGATCAGGGCGTTGCCGGAGGCAGCGACCAGACCGGCCGAGGCCTCACGCTCGGCGGCGCGGGCGGCAGCCTTGGCCGCGCCCTTGACCCGGAGCAGCTCGACGGCCTTGTCGAAGTCACCCTCGGACTCGTCGAGGGCCTTCTTGCAGTCCATCATCCCGGCCTGGGTGAGCTCGCGGAGCTTCTTCACGTCGGCAGCGGTGTATGCCATGTGTACTCGTCGTCCTTGCGTCGTGAGTGGAAAGGGCGGGCGGGACCGTCAGGCCTTGGCCTCGTCGGCGGCGGGCGCCTCGGCGGCCTCCGCGGACTCGGCGGCCTCAGCAGCCTCGGGGGCAGCGGCCTCGGCGGCGGCATCGGACGCGGCGGCCTCGGAGGAGGCACCGGTCGCCTCGGACGCGGCCTCGCCCTCGGCGGAGGTCGCGGTCTCGGCGGCCTTCTCGGCGTCACCGGCGAGGAGCTCGCGCTCCCACTCGGCCAGCGGCTCCGCGGCACCGTTCTCGGCACCCTCGGTCTTGGCGCCGGCACCCGAGCGGGCGATGAGGCCCTCCGCGACGGCGTCGGCGACCACGCGGGTCAGCAGGCCGACCGCGCGGATCGCGTCGTCGTTGCCCGGGATCGGGAAGTCGACCTCGTCGGGGTCGCAGTTGGTGTCCAGGATGCCGATGATCGGGATCCGGAGCTTGCGGGCCTCCTCGACGGCGAGGTGCTCCTTCTTGGTGTCGACGATCCACACCGCGGAGGGGGTGCGGCTCATCTCGCGGATGCCGCCCAGGGTCTTGTCGAGCTTGTCGCGCTCCCGCTTCATCTGCAGGAGCTCCTTCTTGGTGCGACCGGAGCCCGCGACGTCGTCGAAGTCGACGAGGTCGAGCTCCTTGAGGCGGTTGATCCGCTGGTGCACGGTCTGGAAGTTGGTGAGCATGCCGCCCAGCCAGCGCTGGTTGACGTAGGGCATCCCGACGCGGGTCGCCTGCTCGGCGATCGCCTCCTGGGCCTGCTTCTTGGTGCCCACGAACATCACGGTGCCGCCCTTGGCGACGGTCTCCTTGATGAAGGCGTACGAGCGATCGATGTAGGACAGCGACTGCTGCAGGTCGATGATGTAGATGCCGTTGCGCTCGGTCATGATGAAGCGCTTCATCTTCGGGTTCCAGCGACGGGTCTGGTGTCCGAAGTGGACGCCGCTCTCGAGGAGCTGGCGCATGGTCACGACTGCCATGAGGGGTTCTCTCCTGTGGTGGGCCCGCCACCGTGCGCGCGACCTTGGCAGCCCGCCTCGCGGCGGACCAGGACGCACCGGTGTGGATCCGGTTGGTTTCCAGTTGCTGCTCACCGACGGGTGCCGGCTCGCCCTGACGCCCACGCGCGACCCCACCCGGAGGACCGGGACCGGGAGTCGGCGCCCACGGGTGGTCGCCCTGCCGGAGAGGCGGGACGTCGTGGTCTGCAGACGTGCGAAGTCAATCCCTGAGGACTGCGTCGGCCAGCGTACGCCGTGGGCGACTCGCACCGCCAATCCGGCGGCCGTGGTCGCCGCCTGGGCCGAGCGGGCAGGACTTTTCCACGTCATGCCCGTTCGGTGCGGCCGAGCGGGCAGGAGTGTGCGAAGAGCTGCCCGCTCGGCCTCGCTCCTCGGGGCGGTCGGTCACCACCAGGACGGCACGGGCGGTGTCGGCAGCAGTGGCAGTACGGCCACGGGCCGGGTCGCTCGGGCCGGGACGCCGGCCGGGGCCGTCCCCTCCCCCAGGAACGGCAGCAGCCGGACCGGCCCGAGCCCGACCAGGCGCAGGGGGTCGAGGTACGTCGTGCCCTCGAGCCAGCCCCAGTGCAGGCAGCTGCGGGGAGCGCAGTGCGACCCGGCCGCCTCCAGCACGCCCAGCCGCTCCCCGGCCCCGACCGGGTCGCCCACGGCCAGGTCGGCGGCCGCCGCAACGGGCTGGTAGGTCGTGCGGGTGGCCCCGTGGGAGACGACCACGACCCCGCGACCCGCCAGGACCCCGGCGTACGAGACGGTGCCCGGGAGGGCCGAGCGGACCGGCTGGCCTGGTCGGCCCAGCAGGTCCACCCCGCGGTGACCGGCGCCCCAGGGGCTGGAGGGCGGGTCGAACCCGTGGACCACCGGAGGATCCGGGTGCAGCGGCCAGGTGCCCACCGGGTCGGTGGCACCGTCCGTCGCCACCCCGGCAGCGGGGAGAGCGCCCTCTCGGCCGACGTCGGGAGGTGCGGCGGTGGCCGGCGCGCCGAGGAGGGACAGGACGAGGAGGACGGTCAGCAGGGAGCGCATTCGACGAGGCTCTCCTCCGGCGACCACCCACGTCCGGCACCGCGAGCGCCCTTGGGGACGGCACGGGCGGAGCCGCGGCCTGTGGACGCCCGGCGGGCACACCGCGCGCGACGCCGGGTCGTCAGGAGCGGGAGTCCTGCCCGCCAGCCCTCAGGCGCGGGGGTGGGCCTGCTGGTAGGCGCGACGCAGCCGGTCGGTCGTCACATGGGTGTAGAGCTGGGTCGTGGCCAGCGAGGCGTGGCCCAGCAGCTCCTGGACCGAGCGCAGGTCCGCACCACCCTCGAGCAGGTGGGTCGCGGCCGTGTGCCGCAGCCCGTGCGGCCCGATGTCGGGGGCGCCCGGGACCTCGGCGATCCGTCGGTGCACCAGGGTGCGCACGGTCCGGGGGTCCAGGCGACCGCCCCGGGCACCAAGGAAGAGCGCCGGGCCGGAGTGCGGGGCGAGCAGTGCGGGACGGCCACGGCGCAGCCACAGCCGGAGGGCGAGGTCGGCGGGTCGTCCGTAGGGCACGGTGCGTTCCCTGCGCCCCTTGCCGAGCACGCGCAGGACGTGCCGTTCGGTGTCGAGGTCGTCGACGTCGAGACCGCACAGCTCCCCCACGCGCACCCCTGTGGCGTAGAGCAGCTCGAGCACCGCGACGTCCCGCAGCCCGAGCGGGCTGCCGTCGTCGGCGTGCTCCGCGGCCGCGTGGACCAGGGCCTCGGCCTCGTCCTTGCGCAGGACGGGAGGCAGCACCCGGTGCGCTCGCGGGCTGGCCAGGCTGGAGCCGGGGTCGGCCGGCACGCGTCCGGTGCGGGCGAGCCAGGCGGTGAAGACCCGGGCTGCCGTGGCGCGCCGGGCCAGCGTCGTACGGCTGCGACCCAGCGACTGCTGCTGGGCCAGCCAGCTGCGCAGGGTCCGAAGCTCGAGGGTGTCCAGCTGCGTGTGGCCGAGCCGGCGCGCGTGCTCGAGCAGGCTCCCCACGTCGGTGAGGTAGGCCCGCACGCTGTGGGCCGAGAGGTCCCGCTCGGCCTCGAGGTGGCGGCGGTAGTCGGCCAGGACCTGGGTGAACGCGGCGGGGAGCACGTCGGTCGTCGATGCCTCCTCGCTCACCCGGTCGAGTCTAGGTAGGGCTGCCCCGGCGCCCGGGGATCCGCGTCGGCGAGGCGCCACCCCACGCCCTCGCGCTGCACGTAGCCCTGCTCGGCCAGCACCAGCAGCGTCCCCCGCACCTCCAGCGGCGCCAGCCCGGCCGTCCCCGCGATCGAGAAGTCGTCGGCCGGCCGTCGTAGCGGCACCGCCTCCAGGACCTGGCGCTGCCGGTGGGTCAGCCGGTCCCGTGGGCCGTCCGCTCCGCGGACCCGGCTCGTGGTCCGCTCCCCCGCCGGCGCGAGCGTCTCCAGCAGCTCCTCGGACCGCGTCACCACCAGCGCGGCGTCCTCCCGCAGCATCTGGTGCACCCCGGCCGACTGGGCGCTGGTGACCGGGCCCGGGACGCCCATGAGGTGGCGGTGCAGGCGGCCGGCCCAGTTCGCGGTGTTGAGCGCCCCGCTGCGCACCGCGGCCTCGACCACGACCGTGCCCTGGGTGAGCGCAGCGATCAGTCGGTTGCGGCTGAGGAACCGGATCCGGGTCGGCGCCCCTCCCGGCACCGTCTCGGAGACGATGCAGTGCTCCTCGGCGAGGTGGTCGATGAGCCGGGCGTGGGCCTGCGGGTAGACCCGGTCGGCACCGCACGCGAGCACCCCGACCGTGCGGCCACCACCCGCGATCGCCCCGCGGTGGGCGGCCTGGTCGATGCCGAAGGCCGCCCCGGACACCACGGTCCACCCCGCGTTCGCCGCGCCGACCGCGAGGCGGGCCGTGGTGTCGGTGCCGTATGTCGTCGCAGCGCGGGCCCCGACGAGCGCGACGGAGGCGTCCAGCTCGTCGAGCCCCAGCGGTCCGCGCACCCACAGCCCCAGGGGCCGGCCGCCGTGCCGGCCGACGGGCGCTGCCCGGACCAGGTCGTCGAGCCGGACAGGCCACTCGGAGTCGCCGGGGACGACGAACCGGAGCCCGGCGCGGTGGGCCTGCTCGAGGGCGCGCTCCGGCTCCAGGGCACCGATCCGCGCCGCCGCGTCGACGCCCAGGCCCTCGAGGTCCAGGCCGCGGAGCAGCCCGTCGTGGACGACGGCGGCACCCAGGTCGTCGACCAGCCCGGACACCCGCGGGTCCCCCGGCTCGGTCAGGTGCGCGACCGCCACCCGGTGCAGCCGGTCCTCGTCCACCGCCGGGTCGACCCGGCGCCCGCTCACGGCGCTCATGCGCTGCACTCCCGACCGCGGACGGTGGAGTCCAGCAGCGGCCGGCCCTGCCGCAGTCGCAAGGCGACGTCGAGCGCCGCCGGGCCCGGCGCCCCGGTCGAGGACGGGTCCAGGTCGTGCACGGTCCAGGCCAGCCGGTGCACGCGCACGGCACCGCGGTTGGTCAGCGCTCCCTTGACCACGTGCTCGTCGAGGGTGCGGGTGGCGGACGCCGTGAGCGGCCAACGGTCGCGCAGTGCCACTCCGGTCGCGTGCGCGTTGAGCCGCCAGCCGGTGTCGGCGTACCGCTCGGCCTGCCGGGCCCGCGCGGCCTCCACCCGGGCCCGGACGGTGGCGGAGTCCTCGCGGGCGGCGAAGCGGTCGACCCGCTGGTGCGGGCTGAGCGGCTGGACGTGCCGGGTGATGTCGATCCGGTCGGCGACCGGGCCGGTGAGGCGCGAGCGGTACTCCCGCAGCGCCACCGGCTTGCAGCGGCAGGTGTCCTTCCCGACGTCGGGCCGGTGCTCGCCGCAGGGGCAGGGGTTGGCCGCGACGACGAGGATCGTCCTGGCCGGCAGGGTCACCAGCTCCTCGGCCCGGGCAACGGTGATCTCACCGTTCTCCAGCGGCTCGCGCAGCGCCTCGATCACGTCACGGCGGAAGAGCGGGAACTCGTCGAGCAGAAGCACCCCGGCGTGGGTGCGGCTCAGCTCGCCCGGACGGACCTGGCCGGAGCCGCCGCCCACGATGCTGGTCTTGCTGGCGTCGTGGTGGGGCGCGGAGTACGGCGGGCGCACGATCATCCCCGCACCGGGGTCGAGGACACCGGCCAGCGAGTGGATCGCGGTGAGCTCCAGCGACTCCTCCGGCGCCAGGTCCGGCAGGATCGTCGGGATCCGCTCGGCCAGCGTGGTCTTCCCGGCGCCCTTGGGCCCGGACAGCATCAGGTGGTGCCCACCTGCCGCGGCGACCTCGAGTGCGAAGCGGGCGTCGTCCATGCCCAGGACGTCGGCGAGGTCGACATCCTCGTGGCGGGTGGAACCGCGCCAGTGCAGCAGGTTGGCGCCGGCCGAGCGGACGACCGGTGGCGCCTCCGGCAGCGGCTGCCCGGAGAGGACCGCGATCGCCTGGGCCAGCGACCGGACGCCGAAGACGGTCGTGCCGGGCACCATCATCGCCTCCTCGGCCTGCGGCTCCGGGACCACGACGGTGGTGATGCCGTGCTCGCGGGCGGCCAGCACCATCGGGAGCACGCCGCGGACGCTGCGCAGGCTGCCGTCGAGGGTCAGCTCCCCGACGAAGAGGCAGTGCGCCAGCAGCTCGGGGGCGATGCTCCCCTCGGCCGCGAGCACCGCGAGGGCGATGCCGAGGTCGTGGTGGGTGCCGCGCTTGTGCAGGTCGGCCGGCGAGAGCAGCACGGTCACGCGCTTGGTCGCGGGCCAGTCGAGCTCGGAGTTGATGATCGCCATCCGCACCCGGTCGCGCGCCTCGCCGAGCGCCTGGTCGACCCGGCCGACCAGGTCGACCCGCACCTGTCCCGGCGAGACGTCGGCCTGGATGGTGACGAGGTGCCCCACGGCGCCGTCGAGGGAGACGGTGCGGGCGGTCGCGACCGGCATCAGAGCAGCCCCCGCACGTGCTCGACCCGCGCTGCGCCCCGGCGGGGGTGGTGCACGGCGACCAGGTCGAGGCGCACGTCCTCGGCGCGGATCCCGTGCTCGACCTGCCAGCGCTCGGCCAGCCGCTGGAGGCGATCGAGCTTCACCGGGGTGATCGCCTCGTGCGGCCCTGCCCCGTCCTCGCCGGACCGGGTCTTCACCTCGCACACGACCAGCACCGCGCCCTCGCGCAGCACCAGGTCGAGCTCGCCTTCGGGGCAGCGCCAGTTGCGGTCCAGCACCTCCAGCCCCGCCGCCTCCAGGTGCTGGGCCGCCACCCGCTCGCCGTACGCCCCGAGGGCCTGCCGTGCCGTTCGTCCGTCCTGGGTCATCGCCCACCTCCTGGGAGGGAGCCTGGCCCGGACGCGGCCGGGCGTGGCCGGCCGACAGCCGGCCTGGGGAGACCGGTGTCGAGCGCCGCGCTGTGGACGGTCGGCGGGTCAGGGAGCGGCGCAGAGCAGCGGGTCGATCGGCACGTTCTCGACCCGGTTGGTGGCCGACTGGGTCACCACGCCACCCGAGGGCAGCGGCACGAGGCCCATGTCGAGCGACTGGATGGTCACCGTGACGGTGACCAGGACGCCGCGCTCTGCGGTGTTCGTCGCGTTGTCGTAGCTGTAGACCACAGAGGGAACGGTGGACCCGACGGCCGGACCGCCTGCTCGGTCCTGGGCCTCGGCCACCGTGCACGTGGGATCGGTGCCGACGACCAATCGACGCGCTGCCTCGCGGGCAGACGCCGCGGCGGTCTGCATCGCCCAGTAGTGGTAGCCGTACTGGACCACTCCCACCAGGATCATCAGCACCAGAGGGACCACCAGCGCGAACTCGACCACGACGCTCCCGCGGTCAGGACGTCGATGCCTGATCACTCGACGAGCCTGATGATGCGAGGCCCGACACCGAGGTATTCGGCCTCGGGGCCGGCGTAGTCCGCTGGGACGGCGGGCAGGGCGTCGGGGGTGATCGTCATGAAGCGGACCGCCGACAGGTTGCCGGAGGCATCCACCATCAGTCCGTTCTGGTCGGTCAACCCTGGCTGCAGGAGTGTCCGCATCGCGCCGTCGAGCAGCGAGAGCGCGCTGGACAGGGTCGGGACCAGCAACGACAACAGGCCGCTGTCGAGGAGCGGCAGTACACCACTGAGGGCGGAGGCCTGCGTGATGAAGATCGGACGGAACGTGACGATGGGATAGTCGCCGGCCTGCACAGCCGACACCGCCCCCGCGGTGGAGACGACCGCCACCCACATGAAGCGGTGCGAGTTGTAGAGGTCGCGGGAGAGGTTGGACTCGGGGGTCACGACCGGGATCCCGGTGTCGAGGTAGGTGTCGAGGTTGAAGAAGGTGTCCGAGGTCAGCAGCGAGGTGTTCTCGACGAAGTCGGTGAAGAGGTCGTTGTTGAGGCTCACCCCGTTGAACGTGAAGGACTTCCCCGGTCGGCAAGGGTGATCGCTGGTGCAGGCCAGCCGCCCGTCGCTGCCGATCATCCCTGGCGTGAAGCCGGCTTCGTAGGCGTTGCTCATGTTCGTGACCACACACGTCGGCGTCTGGCCCGGCTGGATCCCGTTGGTGTCCTTGACATCGGTCCCAGCGCACTCAGTGAGGTCGAGGAGCGTGCTGAGCTGCCCGAGCGAGAGGTTGTTGAGACTTGTCCCGAGCGAGACCAGGCTCGGGTGCTGGTTGAGCAGGTGATCGATCCCCTCCTGCAGGTTCTGCACGAAGTTGATGTTGGCCTGGGTGCCACCGCGTGGTGACTTGAGCAGCCGCCCACAAGAGACAGATGTCGGGGTCACCAGCCCGTCGACGTCGAAGGTCGAGGTGTCGGAGGAGTACGTACGACTGATCGGGACACCGAGGATGGTCAGGCTCTCGACCACCACCTTGACCTGCCAGGTCCCGGTGGATGCCGCCACCAGTGCTGGGACCGGCACGGGGATGTGGCCGACCCGGCGCGGGTTGTTGCCCCCGTCGAGCACCAGGGACCCAGTGACCTCCTGTGTCACCGCCGTGAGTCCCTCGCCCTGGCGGAAGACCACGACGTAGCGCTGGTTGTTGCCCAGCTCCGGCCACTGGCTGCCGCTCACCTGGACCGTGGGCATCGCGCCCAGGAGCTGCTGTGTGATCCGGCCCGGAGCGATCCCGTTGAGCCGCGGATCGTTGGCATACGTGATCCCGGACGGCCAGGTGGTGGTCGCCGACACGGTCCCGCTGCCCTGATGGGTCGTCGAGATGTAGCCGAACGGCACTCCTGCACCCCCGAGGACGTTGGCGCCCACGTCGAGCAGGCAGTCCAGCGAGAGCGCCATCGGAGAGAGCATCCCGGGTGAGGTGACCTTCGCCGTGGCGGACTTGCGCTGCGTGGAACCGTCGGCGCCCGCTATCTGGCCGAAGCCGTACTCGACGCGAGCCCAGGGCGTCACGACCTTCACCTGGTTCCGGACCGGGAAGGTGACCATCTGGTCGTCGAGCAGCCGATCGGCGTAGGCGTCCAGGGTCGCGGACGAAGCGTCCGCCGGGCACGCCGGGATCGATGTGTCGAGCTGCCGTTGACCCAGCACCGGGTGGCAGGCGAAGTAGTAGGCAACACCCTTGGCGAGCTCCAGCTGGTCAGCAGGGCTGTCTGCAGGCAGGAAGGAGGCGGCGTACGTCGCCGCTCTGTCTGCCTGCACCTGCAGCTGCCCTCGACGAGCCCAGGTGTTGCCGATGTCGACGGCCAGGCCGGCGACGACCAGCAGGACGACGCTGACCAGCGCAGTCAGCACCGCGATGGCACCGCGCTCGTTCCGTCGCTCTCGTCGCAGGAGGAACCGGGCGCTCATGCGCACACCACGTCGGTGACGGTCACGTCCTCGAGCCGCTGGCTGAAGTCAGTCACGATCGACCCGCCACCCGGCAGCGGGATGAGCGAGGCCAGGCCCCCGACGAGCGGGGTCTCGATGTGGATGTCGACCACGACACCCACGTCGGGCAGCACCTCGACCACGCTCACGGTCACGTCGCTGACATCGATGCCCACCAGGCTCGCGTCGAGATCGCCGACGACGTCCACGACCGTGCTCGCTACACGATCCTTCAGTCCTTGACACGTGAACTCGCCGGCAACACCGCCCACCGGGACGCCTGGGGCCAGGGTGTCCACCCGCTGGGCGCGGAAGAAGTAGTCCCCCCACGCGACCACACCGAGGAGCAGCGGGACCAAGAGGACGGAGCTGACGAGGGCAGCCTCGACGGCGGCTGCACCCTTCTCGCAAAGGCGTTGCGAGCGCGACAGTGTCAGGCCCTGCACGGTCCGGCACCTCCCGCAGCCACGAAGCCCCGTGTCGCCTATCGGCCTCCGTGGTGAGCACCTGAGGACTTCGGCTCGGTCCTGCCTGAGGGTCGCTGGTCCAGACCTCCACGACTGGGACATCCCTCGCCCAGTTGCTCGAAAACCCTCGAGGCGGGACCGAGGGACGACCGGACGGGGTCACCTGGGGCCATGCCGGCGGTGACGAACGTGATGCCCCCCGAAGCGTTCAGCCGCGCAGAGCCACGGAGTTGCAGGAGGGCCGCGGCAGGGGGAAGACGTCCGCGCCGGCGACCGTGAGGCCAAGCGTGGGGCCCAGGATGTCTCCAACCAGCCAATTGACCAGCTGGAGAGCGGGATTCACGACCGCGGTGACCAGCACGGGCAGCAGTCGCCCTGTTACGAAGGTGAGAATCGCCGAGAGCAAGGGCTCGAGGACTTCCCGCGACAGGGGCCCGAATCCTGCAAGATCAACAGCACCATCGGTGACCGCGATCGCGGGAAAGCCGAACACCGAGATACTGCCGTTGACCCGCAGGGCGAGGCTGCTGGGCACCAACCCGCTCACCAGGTCGCCGGAACCGAAGCGCAACGCGTCTCCGTACGACTGCGGGGGGGTGCGGAACTGCTGAACCGGAGTCCAGGGCGGCTGCATCGTCTGGACCGGCCCGGCGAGCGACACCGACAGGTCCAGACTGGCCGCAGGCGCTCCAGGAAGAATGCTCAGAACGTCGGTCCGAACCCGAACGGGGGCCAGGCCCACAGTGGCGGCTGCCAGCGACGACGCCACCGACACGTCGATTCCTTCCGCTTCGGCTAGCTCGGCCGCCGTGCCGCACTTGATGTCCACCAGGGTGGCCGTGGACTCCGCAGCACTCACGGCGACGTTGACGCCCACCGGGTCGATGCGCAGGTTGGCCAGGGGGTTGGAGCCCAGCAAGCCGCCCACGGTCCCTGCGTTCACGTCCGCGGCGACTCCCAGATCTACGTCCACGGCGCCGGTCCTGACTTTGAGCCCCCGCGGCCCGCAGCCACGCCGCGGCCGCGGCAGGACCTCCACGGTGCCGGTGACATCGACCGCCGGCGAGAGGGCCCTTAGACCACCCGGCAGCGCTCCGGTGCTCACCGCGAGATCTGGAACCTCGACAGCGTACTGTCCGTTGGCGACCTCCACTGCGGCTACCACGAGGTCCAGCAGGTTGACGGAGGTGGTCAGCGCCGTCTGACCACCTTGCGTGATTCCCAGCAATGTCCCCAACGCCAGATCGTCGAGAAGGCCCAGGTCGACCGCCACCCCGATCTGGGCAGCCAACGCGCCGAGGTCGGCGAGTACGTTTGCCGAGACCTCCTCGTCCGCGTTCGATAGGGCGGTAACAGCAGCACCGAGGATCGTCGCAACGCTCACTTCGGTTGCGAGGACCTGGTCGGCGTCGGCCACGGTCAGGGTGCCGACATCGACCAGCGGTAGACCCTCGAGCAGTTCGAGCAGGGAGATCTCGGTAGAGGCCAGACCCTGGTAACCGGCGGCGCTCAGGTTGACCGAAGACCCCAGGAGCCGCCCGAGCAGGGCATTGAGCAGGACGGACTGGCCGGTGTCCAGGCCGGCAGCGTACGAGCCGACTGCCAGGCAAGCCACGGGCTGGGCGTCGGCGATCGCGGTGCGCCGGGCGCTGCCGGACTCGACCCCGATGACACGGGCGAACCCGAAGTCGACCGAGCCGACGGCCTCGATCAGGACAGCGTCAGGCACCGCGCCGGGGGGGACCGGCTTGAGCGCTGTGCCGACCCGCTCGGGGACGACCGCACCGTTTGCGTCCGTTGTCAGGAAGACCAGCGTCGGAGTGACGCTCACGACCTCCCCCAACGAGCTTCCGTTGCGCGCAACGGAAGCGGAGACCGCCGCACTGAGCGACGGCAGGCCGTCCGTCGGCAGCGGGGCCAGGACCCGACTGGCCGGTCGACCATCGAGAACTCGGGCCGCATCTAGCGCGACCACATCGGCCAGGGCCTGCATATCGGCCCGGACCACCCGCTGGCGCCCGAGGTCCACCGCGAACGCTGCGCTCACCAACAGCACCAGGGCCAAGGCCGCAGCCAGCACCGCGACGGCACCGGTCTCGTCTCGGGTCGCGGCACGACGATCCCGTGCCCGCGGCAGCGCTCGGAGCACGGCCCTCACGGGGCATCCACCTGGTTCACCTGGACCGTCGAGGTGTAGGTCAAGGTGTCGGGAAGAGCGAAGCCGAACACGAACTTGGGCTTGCTCGCGTCCGCGGCGTAGTCCCAGCTCACGCTCACCTTAAGACAACGACAGCCCGTCGGTGTGGCGGTCGAGCACGTCAAGAAGTCCGCGTCGTTCGAGCAGGTTGCTTCGAGTGTCGCGCCCACCGCCGCGAAAGCAATCGCCTGACGATCCGAGGTTGCCGGCGCCACGGCCGCGGCACGCGCTCCCTCGGCTGCCGCCTGACTCAAGGACTGACGAAAGCTGAGCAGATAGCCGTAGCTGATGATGCCGAAGACGAGCGTGAGCAGCAGCGGCACGACGAGCGCGAACTCGACCGCTGCGGCCCCGCGCTCCCTCCGCGCCGGACGCCCGTTCCTCATGCTCCACCTCGACATCGAAACCCGAGACGGTCTCTCTCCCGCCTCACACACTACGGAGGTGGGACGTCCGAGGTGGGGGTCCGTGACGCGATATGGCCCAGGTGGACTAGACGATCGACCCGTTCGCACCCTCAGCCGGGTGTGGGCGCGGCCGACGGGAGGGGGATCAGGACTGGGGCGGCTCGAAGTCGGAGGCCTGGAGCTCCTCGACGTTGACGTCCTTGAAGGTCAGCACCTTGACGTTCTTGGCGAAGCGGGCGGGGCGGTACATGTCCCAGACCCAGGCGTCGCTCATCGAGACCTCGAAGAAGACGTCGCCCTGCTCGGTGCGCGCCTTCACGTCCACCTGGTTGCACAGGTAGAAGCGCCGGTCGGTCTCGACGACGTACTTGAAGATCCCGACGACGTCGCGGTACTCCCGGTAGAGCGTCAGCTCCATCTCGGTCTCGTACTTCTCGAGGTCCTCGGCGCTCACGCCGGCGACTCTAGACGCTGGTCCGCCGGCCCCGCCGCGCGACGCACGTTGACGAAGCACATCCGGTGCACGGGCGAGGGTCCGTGCTCGGTGAGGGCAGCGGTGTGAGCCTCGGTGATGTAGCCCTTGTGCGTCCTGAAGTCGTACGCCGGCCACTGGCCGTCGAGGTCGTCCATGATGCGGTCGCGGGTGACCTTGGCGACCACGCTCGCGGCCGAGATGCACGCGGCCACGCGGTCCCCCTTCCACATCGCCAGACCGGGGACCCCCAGGCCGTCCACGGGGAAGCCGTCGGTCAGGACGTAGTCCGGCGCGACGTCGAGCAGCGCCACGGCGCGTCGCAGGGCCTCGATGTTGGCGACGTGCATGCCCAGCCGGTCGCACTCGTCATGCGGGACCACGACGACCGACCAGGCCAGCGCGCGGCGCACGACCTGCTCGTAGCAGCGCTCGCGGGAGGCGGCCGTCAGCAGCTTGGAGTCGGCCAGCCCGGGGACGATCCCGGCCTTGCCGGGTGCGAGCACGACCGCACCCGCGACCAGCGGCCCGGCGCACGCACCACGGCCCGCCTCGTCGACGCCGGCGACATGGGTGATGCCGTGCCGACGCAGGGCGCGCTCGTAGCCGTAGGGCCCGGCGTCGCGCCGGACCGTGGCTCCCCGGGGCAGGACGGACACGCCAGCGCCCTACCGGGACCCGCTGCCGGCGGTGTCGAGGAGTGCGGCCGCGGAGTCGGGCGCGTCGTCGGAGCGGTCCGGCACGTCGGCGAACGCGTCGGTCTCCTCGGGGCCGCCGAAGTTCTCGAAGGGCCACACCGTGGTCCACAGCCGCCCGGTGATGAGGTCCACGGGCACGAACTCGTCACCCGGAACGCACTCGGTCTCGCCCTCCAGGCACATGTGCACCGTGGAGTCGGCGGAGTTGCCGCGGTTGTCGCCCATGACGAACACCGTGCCTTCCGGGACCGGCCCGGCACTCCACTCGCAGTTGCCCGTCATGGGCCCGCGGCAGCCTCGGACAGCCTTGTCCTCCAGCACGTAGGCGTCCTCGTCGATGGGCACGCCGTTGACGGTGAGCCGCCCCTGCTCGTCGCAGCACTCGATGACGTCGCCCGGGACGCCGATGACGCGCTTGACCAGGTGACCGCCGGTCGGAAGCAGGCCGATGCGGGCGAAGAAGGACCCCAGCGGGTTGGTCGGCTCGTCGACCTCGCCCGCGGTGAGCCAGCCACCCGGGTCCTCGAAGACCACGACGTCGCCGCGCTCGGGTTCCCCGCCGAACCAGCCCGACCACTTCTCGACCAGGATCCGGTCGTCCTGCTCCAGGCCCGGCTCCATCGAGACCGAGGGGATGAAGAACGCCTGCACGAGGAAGGTCTTGATCAGCAGGGCGAGCAGCACCGCCCCGACGAGCAGGAGCACGGTCTCGGCCCACAGCGGCAGGCCCCGGGAACGGGACGAGCCCACGGACCTCTCGGTCGTGGGCTCGTCGCTGTCGCTGGTCACGCGGGAAGTGTAAGGAGCCGGAGGCTCCGGGCCCGCATCGACCTGCAGGTGTGGGATCAGGCCTCGCGGCGCTCCTTGATCTTGGCCTTCTTGCCCCGCAGGTTGCGCAGGTAGTAGAGCTTGGCGCGACGCACGTCACCCCGGGTCACGACCTCGATCGTCTCGAAGATCGGGGAGTGCAGCGGGAAGGTGCGCTCGACGCCGACGCCGAAGGAGACCTTGCGGACGGTGAAGGTGCGGCCGATGCCGGAGCCGTGCACGCGGATGACCACGCCCTGGAAGATCTGGACGCGCGAGCGGTTGCCCTCGACGACCTTCACGTGGACCTTGATGGTGTCACCGGCGCGGAAGTCCGGGACGTCGTCGCGCTTGATGGCGCTGCCGATGTCGGCGATCACGTTCGTCATTGCTCTCCTCGCGAGTGCCACAGGTCAGCCGCGGTGTGTGAGGTGTTCGGGTGCGGCCCGGTCGTCGCGGCCGGCGGCGCAGGACTCCCCCTGTGGCAGGGGCCCGGCGCAGGTCCTCCGTGCGTTCCTCGGAGCGACCCTTCGGCCGACTCGGGCCAGCAGGGAAGTCTGCCACAGCGGGCAGGAGCCCCGGAAATCTCAGGCGAGGTCCTCGGGGCGGTCCTCGGGAGCGAGCATGTCGGGACGGCGCTCGACGGTCCGGCGTACCGCCTGCTCGTGCCGCCAGGCGGCGATCGCCCCGTGGTTGCCCGAGAGCAGGACCTCGGGCACCTCGTGGCCGCGCCAGGAGGCGGGCTTGGTGTAGACGGGGTGCTCGAGCAACCCGGCCTCGTGCGACTCCTCGACCAGGGAGGCGGCGTTGCCCATGAAGCCCGGCAGCAGCCGCACGACGGCCTCGGTGATCGCCAGGGCGGCGACCTCCCCGCCGTTGAGGACGTAGTCGCCCAGGGAGACCTCGACCAGCTCGGCGCGCTCGGCGACGTGGTCGAGCACCCGCTGGTCGATGCCCTCGTAGCGACCGCACAGGAAGACCAGCCGCTCGCGGGTGGCCAGGTCGCGGGCCATCGCCTGCGTGAAGGGCCGACCTGCGGGGGTCGGCACGACCACGGTCGCGCCGTCCACGCCCAGCTCGTCCAGCGCCTCCCCGAACGGCTCGGGCTTGAGCACCATGCCGGCCCCGCCGCCGTACGGCGTGTCGTCGACGGTGCGGTGCCGGTCGGTGGTCCAGGTGCGCAGGTCGTGCACGTGCAGCTCGAGCAGCCCCTTCTCGACCGCCTTGCCGGGCAGCGAGACACCGAGCGCGTCGAGGTACTCGGGGAAGATCGTGACGTAGTCGAGCCGCATGCCCACCACCCGGCTCAGTCGTCCTCGGGCAGCGGCGTGACGAGCCCGGGCCGGTCGGCGACGACGACCCGGCCGCCCGCGACGTCGACCTCGGGCACCAGGGCCGCGACGAAGGGCACCAGCGTGTCCCGGCCGTCGGTGGCCTCGACCTGCAGCAGGTCCTGGGCGCCACCGTGCACCACGCCGGACACCGTGCCGATGACGGCGCCGTCGAGGTCGTGGACGGCCAGACCGACCAGCTGGTGGTCGTAGAACTCCTCGGGGTCCGCCGGCACCTCGTCGGGGTCGAGGGTCACGTGCAGGACGGTGCCGCGCAGGCCCTCGGCGGCGGTGCGGTCAGCGGCCTCCTCGAAGCCGGCCAGCAGCACGCCCTGGTGCCAGCGCGTGCGCGCGACGGTGAGGTACGCCGGGACGCCGGCCGCCCCCCGCGGGGCCTCTGCCCGCAGGCGAGCGCCGACCGCGAAGCGCCGCTCGGGCTCGTCGCTGCGCACGTCGACGGTGACCTCGCCACGGATGCCGTGCGGCTTGCCGATCCGTCCGACGACGACCTCGATGCCCTCCACGGGCACTCCCTTCCTGATGCGACTGTCCTGCTGCGACTGGGGGTAGAACGACGCCGACCCGCCAGATCGCTCTGACGGGTCGGCGTGCGGTGCTGCTGGGTGCTGCGGTTCAGCGACGACGGTCCACGTCGACGAAGTCGACCCGGGCGCCGTCACGACCGGCCAGCGCGCTGACCACGGTGCGGAAGGCGCTCGCGGTGCGACCGCCCCGGCCGATCACCTTGCCGAGGTCGTCGGGGTGGACCCGGACCTCGAGCACGGAGCCACGACGCAGCGTCTTGTCGCGCACGCTGACCTCGTCGGGGTTGTCGACGATGCCGCGCACCAGGTGCTCCAGCGCCTCGGCGAGCATGTCGCTCAGGCCTCGGTCTTCTCGTCGCCGGCCTCGGTCGCCTCGGCGGCCGGGGCGTCCTCGGCGGCGGGGGCCTCAGCGACCTCCTCGGCCTTCGGCTCCTCGGCGGCGGGCTCCTCGGCCTTGGGCTCGGCCTTCTTGGCCTTCTTCGTGGTGGCCGCGGCGGCGTCGCCGTCGGCCTCCTTGAGAGCCTGGTTGAAGATCTCGAGCTTGTCGGCCTTGGGCTCCTTGACCTTCAGGGTGCCCTCGGTGCCGTCGAGGCCCTTGAACTTCTGCCAGTCGCCGGTGATCTTGAGGAGCACGGCCACGGCGTCGGAGGGCTGCGCGCCCACACCGAGCCAGTACTGCGCCCGGTCGGAGACGACGTCGATGTACGACGGGTCCTCCTTGGGGTGGTACTTGCCGATCTCCTCGATCACCTTGCCGTCGCGCTTCTTGCGCGAGTCGACGACGACGATGCGGTACTGCGGCACCCGGATCTTGCCCAGGCGCTTCAAGCGGATCTTGACGGCCACGGTTGTGGTGTCTCCTCGATGGTGGAAGGTGGTGAGGCGCACGCCGACCAGGTGGGGACCGGGCTGGTGCTCCTCGAGGGCTCTGCCTCGGGCGGGACTGAGAGGGTTCCCACCGGGCAGGACTCAGCCGTAGATGATGCCAGACCCGCCCCGGGCCCCGAAATCGGCCAGACTGCCACCATGCTCGTACGACGGCTGGTCCTCGGAGGCGTCCTGCTCGCGCTCGGCGTGGTGGTGGGGGTGGTGGGCCTGGTGCTCGCCTTCCGCGGCTTCTTCGACATCGAGGCCACGGTGCCCCTGGACGGGCAGCCGCACGTGGTCGACGTCGGTGCCGGCGAGCACTTCGTGTGGGTCGACTCCTCGGTCCGGCCGCCGACGTGCGAGGTCGAGGCGGACGGCACCCCGCTGCCGCTGCGCCCGGTGGGCGGCAGCTTCACCCGCTCGTCCGGGTCCGCCGGGCCCTGGCAGGCGGAGTGGGTCTTCGACGCCCCGCAGGCCGAGGTCGAGGTGACCTGCTCCGCGGCCGGCGCCACGGACCGCGACGCCGTGGAGATCGGTCCCCGGATCGAGGGGCTCGGCCTCGTCGGGCAGCTGCTCGCCACGATCGGGCTGGCCGCGGTGCTGGTCCTGGCCGGCGGGATCGTGCTCCTCGTGACGCTCGTGCGCGGGGTCGCGGCCGGCAGCCGACCCCCGGAGGTGCCTCAGGCGGGTCCGCCCACGACCTGACCCCGCAGCACCACGCACGTCGGCTCGGCCAGCACGGAGAGGTCGGCGCGCGGGTCGCGGTCGAGCACGACCAGGTCGGCCTCGGCGCCCTCCTCGAGACCGGCGAAGCCCAGCCACTCCCGGCCCCGCCAGGTGGCGGCGGCGAGGACGTCGGCGGCGGGGATGCCCATCTCGTGCATCGCCCGCGCCTCCTCCCACAGGTAGCCGTGGCGCCCGGTCCCGCCCCCGTCGGAGCCGACGAACAGGGCGACGCCCGCCTCGTGGGCCGACATCACCGCCTCGCGGCGGTGGGCGGCCAGGGAGTCCATCGTGGCGGCGTACGCCGGGAACTTCTCGCGCCCGGCGGAGGCGAACTCCGGGAACTTGCCGGTCTGCTGGACCGTCGGGACGAGCGCGACACCCTGGCGGGCCATCTGCTCGACCTGGTCGACCGAGAGCCCGGTGCCGTGCTCAAGGCAGTCGATGCCGGCGTCGAGCAGCCCCTGGAGCACGTCGCGGCCGAAGCAGTGCGCGGTGACCTTGGCACCCTCGGCGTGGGCGGCGTCGATCGCGGCGGCGAAGGTCTCGACCGGGAACGAGGGCTCGAGGTCGCCGGTGTCGCGGCTGATCCAGTCGCCGACGAGCTTGACCCAGCCGTCGCCGTTGCGCGCTTCCTGGGCGACGTACGCCGGCAGCTGCTCGGGCTCGACCTCGTGGGCGAAGTTGCGGATGTAGCGTCGGGTCCGCGCCAGGTGCCGCCCGGCGCGGATGAGCCGCGGGAGATCCTCGCGCTCCTGGACCCACCGCGTGTCGGTGGGCGAGCCGCAGTCGCGCAGCAGCAGGGCGCCGGAGTCGCGGTCGGCGAGTGCCTGGGCGAGCGTCTCCTCCTCGGAGATCGCTCCGCCGTCCTCGAGCCCGAGATGGTTGTGGGCGTCGACCAGGCCGGGGACGATCCAGCCGGTGGCGATGGTCTCGGCGCCGGGCTGGGGCTCGAAGGTGATGCGGCCGTCCACGACGTAGAGGTCGCGGTGCTCCTCCCCCGCCCCGGACAGCACCGGACCCGAGAACCTGAGAGTCGTCATGCGACGACCTTAGGGCGTGTTCCTCGACTCTCGGCCGCCGCGCAGCAGGCCATGGAGCCGAGGGACACGCCCGAGGCGCTCGGGTTCCTCGCGCGGCTCAGGCCAGGCGGTCCAGCAGCCAGGAGGGCCCGACGACCCGGGCGCCGACGCCGCCGACGTTGGCCGCGAGCGCCCGGTCGGCCGTCACGACGGTGACCTGGCGGCCCTGCTCGGCCGCACGGCGGGCCTCGGCCAGGATCGCGGAGTCGCCGTCCCTCGGCGCGTGGACGGTGCGCACGTGCGCGTCCCGACCGGGCTTCACCCCGGCCTTCGCGCCGCCCTCGAGGACCAGCACGACCTCGTCCCCGGGGACGTCCGCGACCAGCAGCTCCTCGTGCAGGCGCCGCGCCGCTCCGGCGCGGTCCTTCCACCAGCCGTCGGGCCGGGCGCCCACGACGTTGGCGGCGTCGACGACCAGCGTGGAGGGGATGGGCTTGCCTTTCGTCTCACCGGGTCTCGACCCGCGCGTCACGCCCTCGCAGGCTCGGGCGTGGCGCCTGCTCGACCTTCGCTCGCGACGCCGGGATCGCTCCGCTCCCCCGGCTGCTCGCTCACTTCAGGAACTTGGAGAAGTCCTTGGGCAGGTTGAGCTCGGCCGCGGCCTTCTCGTAGTCGACCGGCTCGGCTCCGGGGTTGCCGAACGGGTTGCCCCCGGCGGCCGCCTTCTCCTTGGCGGCCTCCTTCTCCTGCGCGGCCTTCGCCGGGTTGCCGGAGACGCGCTTGCCGCCCTTGCCCTTCTTCTGCTGCTGCTTGGGCTTGCGGCCCTTGCCGCCCCCCATCCCGGGCATCCCCGGCATGCCGGGCATCCCGGGCATGCCGCCGCCACGGGCCAGCTGGGTCATCATCTTGCGCGCCTCGAAGAAGCGGTCCACCAGCTGGTTGACGTCGGTGACGGTGCGGCCGCACCCCTTGGCGATGCGCTGGCGGCGGGAGCCGTCGATCATCTTCGGATTCTGCCGCTCCGCGGGGGTCATCGAGTAGATGATCGCCTGGATCCGGTCGATCTCGCGCTCGTCGAAGTTCTCGAGCTGGTCTCGGAACTGCCCCATCCCGGGCAGCATCCCCATGATCTTCGACATCGAGCCGAGCTTGCGGACCTGCTGCATCTGCTCGAGGAAGTCGACCAGGGTGAACTCCCCGCCCTTGCCGGAGAGCTTGTCGGCCGCCTTCATCGCCTGCTCGGCGTCGAAGGCCTTCTCGGCCTGCTCGATCAGGGTGAGCACGTCACCCATGTCGAGGATGCGCGAGGCCATCCGGTCGGGGTGGAAGAGGTCGAAGTCGGTCAGCTTCTCGCCGTTGGAGGCGAACATGACCGGCCTGCCGGTGATCGAGGCGATCGACAGCGCCGCGCCACCGCGGGCGTCACCGTCGAGCTTGGTGAGCACGACGGCGTCGTACCCGACACCCTCGAGGAACGCCTGGGCCGTGGTCACGGCGTCCTGGCCGATCATCGCGTCGACGACGAAGAGCACCTCGTCGGGCTGGACGGCGTCGCGGATGTCGGCGGCCTGCTGCATCAGCTCGGCGTCCACACCGAGGCGGCCCGCGGTGTCGACGATGACGACGTCGTGCAGCTTGCGCTTGGCCTCCTCGATCGAGGCACGGGCCACCGAGACGGGATCACCGACGCCGTTGCCGGGCTCGGGGGCGAAGACGGGGACGCCGACGCGCTCGCCGTTGACCTGCAGCTGGTTGACGGCGTTGGGGCGCTGCAGGTCGCAGGCCACGAGGAGCGGGGTCTTGCCCTGCTCCTTCAGCCACAGCGCGAGCTTCGCGGCCAGGGTCGTCTTGCCGGCACCCTGGAGGCCGGCCAGCATGATGACGGTCGGCCCGGTCTTGGCGTAGCGCAGGCGACGGGTCTCGCCGCCGAGGATGCCGACGAGCTCCTCGTGGACGATCTTGACGACCTGCTGGGCCGGGTTCAGCGCACCGCTGACCTCCTCGCCGCGCGCCCGCTCCTTGACCGCGGCCACGAACTCCTTGACCACCGGCAGCGCGACGTCGGCCTCGAGCAGCGCGATCCGGATCTCGCGCGCGGTGGCGTCGATGTCGGCCTCGGAGAGACGACCCTTCCCCCGGAGGTTCTTGAAGGTGTCGGCGAGACGGTCGGAGAGGGTGGCGAACACCCGCCCAGCCTAACGACGTGCCGCGGGTGCTCAGCGACCCCGGTCGGCCGGCTGGTCGACCGGCTCCCCGGTGAGGGCCGCCCGCACCGCGTGCGCCGCCTCGGCGGCCCGGGTCTCCGACAGCGCTCCGGCCCCCGCCTCCTGGAGGTAGAACACGTCCACGGCCTGGGGTCCCAGGGTCGCGACGTGCGCGGAGCGGACGGCCACGTCGAGGTGGGCCAGCGCCGCGCAGACCAGGTAGATGACTCCCGGGCGGTCGGCGGCGCGCACCTCCAGCACCGTCGAGGTGCTCGACGCCTCCGGGCGCACCTCGACGATCGGCGCCAGCTCCTGCCCCTGCCGTGCCGCCGGTCGCAGCCGCCGGACCGGGTCGAGGCGGCCCTCCACGATGGCGTCGAGCTTCTCGCGCAGCACCCCGGCGTCCAGCTGGGGCTCGCCGACCTCCCACACCGAGACCCCGACGGCCTCCTGGGCCCAGGCACGCGCCGCACGGACGGGGACGCGCTGCAGGGCGAGGACCCCCGCGAGGTCGGCGAGCAGCCCGACCCGGTCCGGGGCGACCACGGTGACCCGCGACCCGTCCCCGACCTGCTCGACCCGCACCGACACCTCGCCGTTGCGGACGGCGCGCGGGACCTCGACCTCCTCGGCCAGCAGGGGCGGCGCACCGGCGCCGGAGTCGAGGGAGGCGCGTACGCGGCGCGCGAGGTCGTGGACGAGGCTGGCCCGCCACGTCGACCAGGCCTGCGGCGAGGCCGCCCGGGCGTCGGCCTCGGTGAGCACCGTCAGCAGCTCCAGCGCCTCGACCGACCCCACCCGGGAGGCGACCCGTTCCACGGTGGCCGGGTCGTCGGGGTCGCGCGTCGTGGCGGTCTCGGAGAGCAGCAGGTGCCAGCGGACCAGCCGGGCCACCAGCTCGACCGCTTCGTCGTCGAAGCCCATGCGGGTGGCGATCTCGCGCGCGATCGGTTCCCCCGCGACGCTGTGCTCGGTGAGGCTGCCCTTGCCGATGTCGTGCAGGAGGGCGGCGACCATGAGGACGTCGGGACGCCCTACCCGCCGGATCAGCGACGCCGCCTCCAGGCAGGTCTCCACCACGTGCCGGTCCACGGTGAAGCGGTGGATGGCGGAGGCGTGCGGGAGCAGCCGGATGCGCTGCCACTCGGGGAGCAGCCGGTCGACGGCACCGGTCTCCTCGAGGGTCTCCCACACGTGCAGGAGCCCCGGACCGGCGAGCATCCGCACCAGCTGCTGGCGCGCCTCGTCCGGCCACGGCTGGGGCAGGGCAGCGGACTCCCGCGCCAGCCGCGCCGCGGTCGGCGGGGCGAGCACGGCGTCCAGCTCGGAGGCCGCGGCCGCGGCGCGGAGCAGCAGCACCGGGTCCTCGGCGGGACGGGCCCGGGCGTCCAGGACGACCTCGCGCCGTGACAGGGCCACGCCCGGTGCGACGGGGAGCAGCTGGGGCCGGCGGGCGGTCCGCGCGGACTCCGGGCGCTTGAGGTAGTCCTCGACCCGACGCCAGGTCAGCCGCGAGAGGTGGGTCGTGCGGCGACCGAGGGTGCGCACGTGCACCTGGGCGCTGCGGGCGTCGGGCAGCCCCAGGCCGGTGGCCAGCTCGCTCCACGCCTCGGGCTGGATCCGGTCGGTGGCGCGACCGGCAGCGCCCTGCACCAGGTCGCGCACGTCCAGCAGCGCCAGCCGGCTGGGCTCCAGCTCCGGGCCGGGAACGTCCACCAGCCAGGTCGCCGCCAGCGCCCGGAGCACGGTCGCGTCGCGCAGCCCGCCCTCGGACTCCTTGAGGTCCGGCACCGACCGGTGGGCCAGCTCCCCCATCAGCTCGTGCCGCGCCCGCACCAGTGCGTGGAGGGCCGGGAGCCGGTCCGCGGCGTGCCGGCGCCAGTGGGCGAGCATCGTGGTGCGCAGGCGCAGCGTGAGGTGCGGGTCACCGGCCAGGTGCCGCACGTCGAGCAGGCCGAGCGCGACCTTGAGATCGGCATCGGCCGCAGCCACCATCTCGCCCAGGCCGCGCACCGAGTGGTCGATGGTCTTCCCGGAGTCCCAGAGCGGGTACCAGACCTGCCCCGCGGCCTCGCCCGGGTCGACGCCGTCGTCGTGGACCAGCACCACGTCGAGGTCGGAGTGCGGCGCGAGCTCACCGCGGCCGTACCCGCCGACAGCCACGAGGGCACAGCCGTTCCCGGGGCCTCCGGCAGCGTCGTACGCCGCAGCGCAGAGCGCGTCGGCCTCGGCCGTGCGTCGGGCGCGCTCCTCGCTGGTCACAGGGCCGCGGAGTCCCGGTCGCCGGTGCGGACCCGCACCACCGTCTCGACGGGGCTGACCCACACCTTGCCGTCGCCGATCCGACCCGAGGCGGCAGCGGCCACGATCGTGTCCAGCACGGTGTCCGCCTCCTCGTCGTCGACCACGATCTCGAGCCGGATCTTCGGCACCAGCGCGATGTCGTACTCCGCCCCGCGGTAGACCTCGGTGTGGCCCTTCTGCCGGCCGTAGCCGGAGACCTCCGAGACGGTCATCCCGGTGACGCCGGCCGCCTCGAGGGCGACCCGGACGTCCTCCCACCTGTGCGGCTTGATGACCGCGGTCACGAGCTTCATGTCTCCCCTGTCGTGGTTCTGGCGGTGGAGCGGATCGGTGCAGCCTGCCTCTGCCCGGCTGCTGCTTCCGGCCGGCGCTGGGGCCAGCATGCCCGAGCCGCGTCGGACCCGGCTCGTCCCTCCGCTGGGCGGGCCTGGCCCGGACGCGACGCCGGGCCCCGGCGACCACCGCGGGGTGGTCACCGGGGCCCGGGACGGACTGCGTGGAGCCGTGCCTCAGATGGCCGCGGCGTCCCGATCGCCGGTCCGGACGCGGACCACGCTCTCGACCGGGCTGAGCCAGACCTTGCCGTCACCGATCCGACCGGTCTGGGCGGTCTTGACGATGATGCCGAGCACGTCCTCGGCGTCGTCGTCCTCGACCACGATCTCGATCCGGATCTTGGGGACGAGCGCGATGTCGTACTCCGCGCCCCGGTAGACCTCCGTGTGACCCTTCTGCCGGCCGTAGCCGGAGACCTCCGAGACGGTCATCCCGGTGACGCCGAAGGTCTCGAGGGCCTCGCGGACGTCCTCCCACTTGTGCGGCTTGATGACAGCGGTGACGAGCTTCATGCCGAGGCTCCTTCCGACTTGCTGGGGCTGGGTGCCGCGAGGGAGCTGCCGAAGGCGCTGCCCTTGCCGCTGGAGAGGCTGGTGTGGAGGTCGTACGCCGACTCGCCGTGCGCGGCGCCGTCGATGCCCTCCACCTCGGCCTCGTCGTCGATCCGCAGGCCGATGGTGAACTTGATGGCCAGCGCGATCACGGCAGTGAGGACACCGGAGTACACGATGGCCACGAGGGCACCCAGGGTCTGGTCGCCCAGGGAGCCGAAGCCGCCGCCGTAGAAGAGGCCGTCGACACCGCCCGCGCCGTCGGCGGTCGAGAAGAGGCCGATGAGCACGGTGCCGACGATGCCGCCGACCAGGTGCACGCCCACGACGTCGAGGGAGTCGTCGTAGCCCAGCTTGAACTTCAGGCCCACGGCCCAGGCGCAGATGGCACCGCTGATGGCACCGATCGCGACGGCACCCTCGATGTCGACGGCGCCGGCGGCCGGGGTGATGGCGACCAGACCCGCGACGATGCCCGAGGCAGCACCCAGCGAGGTGGCCTTGCCGTGCAGCAGGCGCTCGACCAGGAGCCAGGCGAGGATCGCGGCGAACGTGGCCAGCGTGGTGTTGGCGAAGGTGCGACCGGTCTCGGCGTAGAACTGCGCGAGGTTCTCCTCGTCGGTGGTGCCGCCGAAGACGATCGAGCCGACGTTGAAGCCGTACCAGCCCAGCCACAGCATGCCCGCACCGAGCATGGTCAGGGTCAGGTTGTGGGGCCGCATCGGCTCCTTGCCGAAGCCGAGACGCTTGCCGACCATGATGGCCAGCACCAGGCCCGCGACACCGGCGTTGATGTGGACGGCGGTGCCACCGGCGTAGTCCTGCGCGCCGATCCGGCCGCAGATGAGCGAGTCGTCGGTGCAGCTGAAGACCATGTGCGCGAGCGGGAAGTAGACGACGAGCGCCCAGACCGGCACGAAGGCCAGCCACGCGGCGAACTTCATCCGGCCCTCGACCGCGCCGCTGATGAGGGCGACGGTGATGATCGCGAAGGTCATCTGGAACATCACGAAGATGTAGCTGTCGGTGGTCACGCCGTCGAGCCAGAAGAGCTCGAAGGGGTTGGCGAAGAACGTGCCGTCGCCACCGAAGCCCATCGACCAGCCGACGGCGACGTACAGGATGCCGACGATGGCCGCGGCCGAGAACGACATCATCATCATGTTGAGCACCGACTTCGACCGCGACATGCCGCCGTAGAAGAGTGCGAGCGCGGGCACGGTCATCATGAGCACCAGCGCGGTGGCCACGAGCATGAAGGCGTAATAGCCGTCCATGAAACCTCCAGGGGATCTGTCCGTCAGACGGCCCCCGCAGCTACCGACAGCGCTGTCAGGTGGAGGTCCGCCCCGTTTCGTGGACGACCTTCCAGCGCGCAGGTTTCCTCACCAGCCCGCCCGTGTTTCGTTCACGAAACAGGTCTGGGCCGAGTGTTACGAGTGCGTTTCCGGCTCAGCCCAGCAGCGCGTCGACGAAGGCGCCGGCGTCGAAGGGGGCGAGGTCGTCGGGACCTTCGCCCAGGCCGACGAGCTTGACCGGGACGCCGAGCTCGCGCTGGACCTGGACGACGATGCCGCCCTTGGCCGAGCCGTCGAGCTTGGTCAGCACGATCCCGGTCACCGCCACGGCCTCGGAGAAGACCCGAGCCTGGATCAGGCCGTTCTGCCCCGTCGTCGCGTCGAGGACGAGCAGGACCTCGGTGACCGGCGCCTGCTTCTCGATGACCCGCTTGACCTTGCCGAGCTCGTCCATGAGGCCCTGCTTGTTCTGCAGGCGGCCGGCGGTGTCGACGATGACGGTGTCGACGCCGGCGGTGGTGCCGCTCTCGACCGCCCGGAACGCCACGCTCGCGGGGTCCGCAGCCTCCTCGCCGCGCACCACCTCGACACCCACGCGCTCGCCCCAGGTCGCCAGCTGGTCGACGGCGGCGGCCCGGAAGGTGTCGGCGGCGCCCAGAACGACCCGGAGGTCCTCGGCGACGAGGATGCGCGCGACCTTGCCGACGGTGGTGGTCTTGCCGGCGCCGTTGACACCGACCACCAGCACCACGCCGGGCCGGCCGTCGGTGCCGGTCACCTGCAGGCGGCGGTCCATGTCGGGGCCGACCAGCGCCACGAGCTCCTCGCGCAGGATCGAGCGGGCGTCGCCCTCGCCCTCGACCCGCAGCCGCGTCCGCAGCCGCTCCACCAGCTCCTGGGTGGGCGCCACGCCGATGTCGGCGGTGAGAAGGGTGTCCTCGATCGACTCCCAGGTGTCCTCGTCGAGCTTGTCGCGCGAGAGCAGCGCGAGCAGGCCTCGGCCCAAGGCGCCCTGGGAGCCGGCCAGGCGCTGACGCAGCCGCACGAGCCGCGAGGCGGTGCCCTCGGGCTTCTCCAGCACCGGGGCCGCGGGCGCCTCGAGGGAGGTGTCGACCCCGACGTCCGTGGAGGCGGGCTGCTCGTCGGGCGGCGCGAGGACGTCCTCGGCCTCGTGCGTGACCCGGGTCTCCGGCAGCGGCGCCGGCTTGCGACGCCCGGAGACGACCAGTCCGGCGACCAGCGCCACCAGGGCGATGCCGACGACGGCGATGAGCAGGATCAACAGGGCGAGCGAGTCCACCGGCTCATCCAACCACCCGCGACCCGGTGAGCGGGCACGGGGGAAGCGGGTCCGGCTGCGAGGTCAGGCGTGGGTGCGGGGCTCGTCGGGACGCGGGCGCACCGCCGCGTCGCCGTCGGTCTCGTCGAGGGTCTCGAAGCGGTTGACGGCCTTGGTCATGGCCTCACCGAGCCACTCCGCCTGGGCCGGCTTCTGCCCGCGGTGCGGGAAGGCGACGTAGAACAGGACGAGTCCCGCGACCAGGACGACCAGCAGCATGGCGATCAGGATGGGGAGCACGCCGCCACCGTGCCACAGTCGCGTCAGGACGAGGAGTCGGGCGCGCGCAGCAGGGGGGTGACTGCGGCGCGGATCACGTCCGGCATCGGCGTGACCGGCCGGGCGGGGTCGGTGTTGTCGACGTACACGTGGACGAAGCGGCCCTCGGCCGCCGCCTCCTCGCCCGGGCCCTGGAAGAGGCCGATGCGGTAGATCGCCGAGGAGGTGCCGACCTTGTCGCAGACCAGGCCCATCTCGATCGGCTCCGGGAAGCCGATCTCGGCGAAGTACTGGCAGGAGGTCTCGGCCACCACCCCGATCTGCGGCAACCCGCGCACGTCCACGCCGGTCGCCTCGTAGAGGTGGGCGTTCACCGCGGTGTCGAAGAGCTCGTAGTACGTCGCGTTGTTGAGGTGGCCGTAGGCGTCGTCGTCACGCCACCGGGTGGTGACGGTGCGCCAGGCGACGTACTGGTCGCGGGTGGGACGGGTGCGGGGCATCAGCGTTGCCTCCTCGTGACGCTCGTGCCGCTCATGCCGGCTCCTGCTCGCGGAGGCGCTGGCTGATCACGGCCGAGACGCCGTCGCCGCGCATGGTGACGCCGTAGAGCGCGTCGCCGACCTCCATCGTGCGCTTCTGGTGGGTGATGACGAGCAGCTGGGAGTTCTCCCGCAGCTCCTCGTAGATCTGGAGGAGGCGGCCGAGGTTGGTGTCGTCGAGCGCCGCCTCGACCTCGTCGAGGATGTAGAAGGGGCTGGGACGGGCCTTGAAGAGGGCCACGAGGAACGCCACGGCCACCAGCGAGCGCTCGCCGCCGGAGAGCAGCGAGAGCCGCTTGACCTTCTTGCCCGGCGGACGGGCCTCGACCTCGACGCCGGTGGAGAGCATGTTGTCGGGGTCGGTCAGCACCAGTCGGCCCTCGCCGCCCGGGAAGAGCCGCGCGAAGGTGGCGTCGAAGGCCTTCTCGACGTCGGCGTAGGCCTCGCGGAACACCTGCTCGACCCGGTCGTCGACGTCCTTGACGATGTCGAGGAGGTCCTTGCGGGTGCGGCGGAGGTCCTCCAGCTGCTCGGAGAGGAACTGGTGGCGCTCCTCCAGCGCCGAGAACTCCTCCAGCGCCAGCGGGTTCACCTTGCCGAGCATCGACAGGGCGCGCTCGGCGGCCTTGAGCCGCTTGACCTGCTCCTCGCGGACGTACGGCACCGTGCGCGGAGGCGCGTCACCCTCCTCGCCGGACTCGCCGGCGGCGCCCGGCTCGGCGCCCTCCGTGTCGAGCAGCGGCACGAGCTGGTCGGGGCCGTAGTCGGCGACCAGGGCGTCGGGCTCGAGCCCGAGCTCCTCGAGGGTGCGGTTCTCCAGCTGCTCGATCCGCATCCGCTGCTGGGTGCGCGCGACCTCGTCGCGGTGGACCGAGGAGACCAGCTCCTCGTGCTCCTTGGCGAGCTCGCGCAGGCGTGCCCGGACCTCGCGCAGCTCCTCCTCGCGACCGCGGCGGGCCTCCTCCACGGCGGCACGGGCGTCGGCGGCGGCTTGGACGGAGGTCTCGAGCCGGTGCAGGACGTAGGTGGTGGCGGCGGCGACCGCCTCGGCGGCGCGCCCCTCACGGATCACCTGGGCGCGCCGGGCCGCGGCCTGGGCCCGGGCGTCGCGCTCCTTGGCGGCGCTGCGGCGCAGCCCGTCGGCGCGACCGTGCAGGGCCCGGGCCCGCTCCTCGGAGGTGCGCAGCGCGAGCCGGGCGTCCATCTCGGCCTGGCGGGCGGCGCGCGCGGCCTCCGCGAGCTCCTCGCGCACGCCGGTGTCCGGCTCCTCCTCGGGCGTCTGCTCCGCGGCCGCGAGCCGCTCCTCGAGCTCCGCGAGCCCGGCCACGGCCTGCTCGCGCGCCTCCTCGGCCCGGGAGATGGCCTGCTCGAGCCGCTCGGCCTCGCCCCGCGCCGCACGGGCCTGCGAGCCGTGCTGGCCCAGCTCCTCGGCGACAGCGGCCAGCGTGGCGTCGGACTCGTGGAGCCGGGCCAGGGCCACGTCGACCCGCTTGGTCGCCTCGTGCCGCTCGGCCTCGAGCCGGCTGGTCTCGAAGGCGGCCCGCTCCCCCGCGGCCACCGCCTCCGCGAGCGCGGCCTCGGCCTCCTCGACGGCGGCCTGGATCTCGAGCAGGCTCGGCTGGTCGCTCGAGCCGCCGGAGACGAAGCGCGCGCCCAGCACGTCGCCCTCGGTCGTGACGGCGGTGACCGAGGGCTGCGCCGCCACGAGTGCGCGGGCGGCCGCGAGGTCCTCGACGACGGCGATCCGGTCGAGCAGGGCCGACACCGCGGGCCGCAGCTCGGCGCTGCACTCCACCACGTCGACGGCCCACGTGGCGCCGTCGGGCAGGGCCGGCCAGTCACCGGCGTCGGGCAGCTCGGGACCGGCAGCCAGCAGCAGCGCGGCCCGCCCCAGGTCGTTCCCCTTGAGGTGGCCCAGGGCGGCCAGCGCAGCCTCGGGGTCGCGCACGGCCACGGCGTCCGCGGCCGACCCCAGGGCGGCGGCGACCGCCGCCTCGTGGCCGTGCCGCACCGAGAGCAGCGCGGCGATGGAGCCCAGGACGCCGGGCAGCTCGTCGGTGGCGGCCAGCAGCGCGCCCGCGCCGTCCTTGCGGGCCAGGCCGAGCTCGAGGGCGTCCTTGCGGGCGGTGAGGGTGTGGCGGTCCCTGTCGGCCTGCTGGGCCTGGTCGCGCACGACGGCCAGGCGCTCCTCGACCTCGTCGAGCAGGGCCGCCGCCTCCTCGTGCTCGGCGTCCAGGCCCTCCTCGCCGGCGTCGAGGCCGGCGACCTTGGTCTCCAGGGCGGTGAAGGCCATCTGGGCGCGCTCGGCGCGGGCCAGCGCCTCCTCGCGGGCGTGCCGCAGGCGCGCGACCTCCTCGTCGGCGCCGGCGGCGCGCGACTTGAGTGCGTTGACCTGGCCGTGGAGGCGGGCCAGTCCCTCGCGCCGGTCTGCGGCGGCACGCTGGAGGCCGGAGATGCGGCGCTCCTCCTCGGCCGCGGCGTCCTCGGCGGCCTTGCGGGCCGTGACGGCCGCGTCGAGGGCGGCGCGGCTGGTGTCGACCTCGACGCCGATCAGGCGTTCCTGCTCCGCGACCCGGTCGGCCTCGGCCTCGAGCTGGTCGGGGTCGCGCCCGGAGGCGGTCTGCACCACCGCACTGCCGGAGGCGTTGCGGATGCGCTCCGCGGCCAGCGACTGGGTGCCCCGCAGGCGCTCGCGCAGGCCGGAGAGGGAGTACCAGGTGTCCTGGGCGGCTGACAGAGCCGGCAGGTCCTCGCGCAAGGCGGCCTCGAGCGCTGCCTCGGCCTCGCGAGCCGCTGCGATCGCCCGCTCGACCTCCTCGCGGCGGGCCACGAGCAGCGACTCGTCGGCCATCTCCTGCTCCAGCGCCGTGCGGGCGCGCACCAGGTCGTCGGCCAGCAGCCGGGCACGGGCATCGCGGACATCGGCCTGGACGGTGGCGGCGCGGCGAGCCACCTCGGCCTGGCGGCCCAGCGGCTTGAGCTGGCGACGTATCTCCGAGAGCAGGTCGTTCAGACGAGTGAGGTTGCCCTCGCACGCGTCCAGCTTCCGCAGCGCCTTCTCCTTGCGCTTGCGGTGCTTCAGGACGCCCGCGGCCTCCTCGATGAAGCCGCGGCGGTCCTCCGGGGTGGCGTGCAAAATCGAGTCGAGCTGGCCCTGGCCGACGATCACGTGCATCTCGCGACCGATGCCGGAGTCGCTCAGCAGCTCCTGCACGTCGAGCAGCCGGCAGGGGGTGCCGTTGATGGCGTACTCCGACCCGCCCGAGCGGAACATCGTGCGGCTGATGGTCACCTCGGCGTACTCGATCGGGAGCGCGCCGTCGGAGTTGTCGATGGTCAGCAGCACCTCGGCCCGGCCCAGGGGCGGGCGACCGGAGGTGCCGGCGAAGATGACGTCGTCCATCTTGCCGCCGCGCAGGCTCTTGGCGCTGGCCTCGCCCATCACCCAGGCGAGGGCGTCGACGACGTTGGACTTGCCCGACCCGTTGGGTCCGACGATGCAGGTGATGCCGGGCTCGAGCTGCAGCGTCGTGGAGGACGCGAAGGACTTGAACCCCTTGAGGGTCAGGCTCTTCAGGTACAACGCACGCTCCCGGGGCCGGCTCGATGGCGCGGGCCGTCGGGGCGCGCGCGGCGCTCACCCTACTGCGTGGCGGTCCCGGCGCCCGGCTGTTCGGTGTCCGGGTGCGGCCGGGGCGCCACCGGGTCGGCCACGACGCCCGCGACGGGGCCGTCGGGACCGTCGGGGGCCTCCGGGTCCTGGGCGTCGGCGTGGGCGATGTGGGAGAGCTGGCCCCAGATCAGCACGACCAGCAGCGCGGAGCCGACGAAGGCAAACCAGAACGGTGCGGTGACGCCGTACGCCTGGGCCAGCGCCCCGCCGAGCAGGCCGCCTGTGACCAGCCCGGCGAAGCAGCCGAGCAGGTAGACCCCGCCCACCCGACCCTGGAGCGCCGTCGGCACGGCCCGCTGCTGGATGGTGATCGAGGTGGTGCCCCAGATGAACGCGTGGGCGCCGAAGACGAAGAAGATCGCCAGCGCCACCACGGGCGAGCTCGTGAGGGCAAGCCCGAGGTGGGTGAGCGTTTCCAGGACCAAGCCGATGCGCATGAGGTCGCCGAGGCTCACCCGCCGCGTGATCCAGCCGTACGCCGCGGTGCCGGCCAGTCCCCCGACCGCGCCGACCGTGGTGATGAGGCCGAAGCCGACCTCGCCCATCCCCAGCCGCTCCGTGGCGTAGAGCACCAGGACCGACCACGCGGCGCCGAAGGTGAGATTGAAGACGGTGAGCGTGAGGACGCGCGTCCGCACGGCCGCGTGGTGCCACACCCACCGGAAGCCCTCCACGACGTCGTGCAGCACGTGGGTGGAGGTCTCCGGGTCGCGGCCGTGCTCGGGCAGCCGCACGCGCGCGATGGTCGCGATGGCGGCGAGCACCAGCAGGCCCTGCGCGAGGAACGGCACCGCGGTGCCGGCTGCGAAGAGCAGCGCACCGACGGGCGGACCGGCGAGCTGGTTGAAGGTGATGAGCCCCGTCTGGATGCGGGCGTTGCCGACCGCGAGGTCGTCGCGGTGCACCAGCATCGGCAGCAGCGTCTGCGAGGCGTTGTCGGCGAAGGTCTCCGCCGTGCCGAGCAGGAAGAGAGCGACGAGCACCACGGCGATCGAGACGGTGCCGGTGACGATGCTCGCGGCCAGCAGCCCGAGCACCCCGACGCGCACGAGGTCCACCGAGACGACCAGCACCCGACGGTCGACCCGGTCCGTGACCACGCCGGCGGGTAGCGCGAAGAGCAGCTTGGGCAGCCACTGCAACGTGGCGGCCATGGCGATGAGGAACGGCGAGTCGGTCTGCTGGGCGACCAGCAGCGGACCGGCAGCGATCGCCAAACCGTCACCGAGGTTGCCCACCCACACCGAGGAGAGCAGCCAGCGGAAGTCGCGGCCGAGCCGCGAGGGTGCGACGACCTCGCCGACCCTGGTCCCCCACCCCGTGCTCACGAGGACGGGACGCTAGCCCGAGGAGGTACGTCGGCGCGCGGGAGTTTCCGACGCCGACCCGGTCTCGCGGCTCGCTCCGCTCGCGCCGCGACCAGCGTCCGCTGGTCGAGGAGCGAGGAGCGTCAGCGACGGGCCACGAGGCCCGGCGTCGACTCAGTCGCGCGCGACGGCGACCCGGCGCCGCACGCGGCCCAGCCCGAGCGCCAGCAGCGCGGCACCGCCGACCAGCACCAGCGGGGTGCTGCCCGCCTCGAGCCGCTCCGAGGTGCTGGCCGCCGACGTGAGCCGCAGGGCACCGCCCCCGGCGCCGGTGACGTCGACGGAGTAGACGTCCAGGCCGCGGACCAGGTCGATGGCGTAGACGATGTTGGTGCGCTTCGCCGTCTGCTCGCCGTCCTTGTAGACCGGCACCCACATGGCGTCCCAAACTTCCGAGGCGCCCCAGATCGCGTGGGCGTGCGACGTGATCTCACGCGGGTTCGTCACGTCGAGGATCTGCGTGCCCCCACCGTAGAAGCCCACCGCGACCAGGCCACCGGGCCGGTAGTCGAACCAGTGCGAGGAGCAGAAGGCGCCCTGGGGCAGCGGGAAGTTCCCCAGGTCGGCGAGCTCGACCTTGTCCAGCGGCACGATGCTGCCGGGCTTGCCGTCCAGCCGCTTGACCCACCAGGTCTGGAAGGAGCCGGCGAGCGCACAGTCGGTCTGCTCGTAGTCCTCCTCGGTCACCAGCAGCACGTTGCCGTTCTTGAGCGAGGGCTTGGCGCCCGGCTCGAAGCGCTTCGCGTTCGGACGGAACGAGTTGTGGTGGATGAAGTCGTTGTAGCCCTCGAAGTCCGGGTCCTCGCCCTGGCCGGCGAGGCCCGTGGTGGCGAGCAGCCGCGGCCGGGCGGGCTTGCGGGTCGACCACATCGACGAGCCGTCGAAGCCCGTGTGGGTGCCGACCCCGGCGGCGTCGAAGTTCCACTTGTGTCCCGCGGTCGGCGAGGCGAAGGCCTGGAGGCCGTCGGCCTCCTTGTCGCCGTCGACCTCCCGCGGCGCGTCGAGGTCACGCAGGTCGAAGACCGAGAAGGTGCCGCTCCCGGAGTCGCCCGCGGAGTAGGCGTAGCGGCACTGGGCGCCGTCGACGCACGCCACGGTGTGGGTGCTGGTGAGGCCGGGCGCGCTGGCCGTGATGGTCGGGGCGGTGGGGTCGGTGACGTCGACGATGCTCAGCTGGCCGCCGCCCGCGTTCACGTGCTCGGGCTGGGTGGGGGCGGCGGCCACGAGGTCGACGCCGACCAGCACGAAGCGGCGGACCCCCGCGGGGGTGCGGCGCTCACCGCAGGTCATCGCCTCGTTCTCGAAGAGGGCCTGCGGCAGGACACCGGTCAACGTGGGGCTCAACGGGTCGCTGACGTCGTAGACCCTGATCGAGTCGACGCCGCTGGTGACGAAGACCGGCGCCGAGCGCATGAAGCACCCGGAGATCGCCAGCTGCGACGGGTTCGCCCCGACGTGCTCGATGTTGTCGGACATGATCAGCCCGGCGCTGGCGGAGCCGGCACCGGCACGACCGGCGAGCCGGTCGCGGGCGGCCTCACCGCCACCGTCGGCCGCGGCGGGCGAGACGAGCGCGAGGGTCGCCACGGGCGTCGCGAGGGCCGCGCAGGCCAGGGCCCCGAGCGCGCGGCGGCCGGCCGACGGCGTACGACGGGAGGTGCTGGAGGGTCGCAGGAGGGTCACGACGCGATCAACGACGGGGCCCGGCCCCGGTCACGCGCCGTGGGAGCAGCCTCAGACGGGCTGCATCTCCTTGCGCGGCTGCAGCGGGGCGATCAGCTCGGCCGCCTGGGCCGCCACGAGGCGGTCGTTCTCCGCGGCGAGCGTGGTCACGAGCGCCTCGAGCTCGCTGACCCGGTTGCGCAGGCGCGCGTTCTCGGTGACGAGTCGGGCGTCCCGCAGGTCGCTGTGCATGTAGCCGAGCAGCGCCTTGGCCATGAGGGAACCTTCCAGACAACGGTGGTGGGGTGGGGAGGTCGGGCCAGGAGGCCCGGGGTGTCGGTCCAGCATCCGGACCGTCTCTCAGGATCGCACCGGACACCGGTCCGGTCAAACCGGCCGGGAGGCCCGGCTGGACCGCTCGGCGCGCCCCTCCCGCGAGCGGCGGGAGCGGCCCGGTCGGGTGGCTCCCTGGGGCGCTCAGCGAGGGGCGCTGCGCCGGCGTGGGACGGGCTGGCAGCCGGGGCAGAAGAACGAGGACCGGTTCATGAAGGCGACCCGCCGGATGGGACGGGCGCAGCGGTCGCACGGCTCGCCCTCCCGGCCGTAGGCGTGCAGGGAGCGGTCGAAGTAGCCCGACTCGCCGTTGACGTTGACGTAGAGCGCGTCGAACGAGGTGCCGCCCTGGGCCAGGGCGTCGGTCATGACGTCCCGGGCGTGTCCGAACAGCTCGACCACCTGGGCGCGGGTGAGCCGGTCACCGGGCCGCTCGCCGTGCACGCGGGTCCGCCACAGCGCCTCGTCGGCGTAGATGTTGCCGATGCCCGAGACCAGGTTCTGGTCCAGCAGCTGGCGCTTGATCGCCACCGTGCGGCTGCGCACCCGGCGCGCGACGTCGTCGAGGTCGAAGAGCGGGTCGAGGGGGTCGCGCCCGATGTGGGCGATCTCCGGGGGCAGCTTCGCTCCCCCGGCCGAGACCATGAGCCCACCGAACATCCGCTGGTCGACGAAGTGCAGGTGCCGTCCCTCGGCGGCGCCCTCGAGGCGCATCCGGACGCGCAGGTGCCGCTCGGGCTCGGCGCCGTCGGGCTGGACGAGCAGCTGTCCGCTCATGCCCAGGTGGGCGAGCAGGGCGTCGCCGTCGTCGAGGGCCAGCCAGAGGTACTTCCCGCGGCGTCGGGCCTCGGTCAGGGTCCTCCCGACGAGCGCCGCGGCGAAGCCCTCGGGGCCGCGCGGGTCGCGGCGCACCGGGCGGGGGTGCAGGACGTCGACGCCGAGGACGCGGGCGCCGAGGACGTGGCGCTCCAGGCCGGCCCGGACGACCTCGACCTCGGGGAGCTCGGGCACCTCAGTCGACGGCGGCGTCGGGGGTGCCGGAGCCGGCGACGTCCGCGGCGGCGGAGGTCGCGGCGTCGACGGCCGGGTCCTCGACGCCGAGGGCGGCCACGATCTCGCCGTACGCCGTCTCGGCCGCGCCCTGCTCGGCCTCCTTCTTCGACCGGCCGGTGCCGTTGCCGTAGAGCCGGTCGCCGACACGGACCTGGGCGGTGAAGGTCTTCATGTGGTCGGGGCCGCTGTCCTCGATGACGTACTCCGGCACACCGAGCGAGTGCTCCGCGGAGAGCTCCTGGAGGGAGGTCTTCCAGTCCAGGCCGGCGCCCATGGCCGAGGCGGCCTCGATGAGCGGGTCGAAGAGCCGGTGCACGACGGCGGCGGAGGTCTCGAAGCCGCCGCCGGACAGGTGCACGGCACCGATGACGGCCTCGACGGTGTCGGAGAGGATCGAGGCCTTCTGGCGACCGCCGGTCGCCTCCTCGCCGCGGCCGAGCTTCACGTGCTCGCCCAGCCCGATGGCACGGCCGACCTCGGCCAGCGCGCGGGCGTTGACCACGGCGGCCCGCAGCTTGGCCAGCCGGCCCTCGGAGAGGTCGGGGTGGGTGCGGTAGAGGGTCTCGGTCACGACGACGCCGAGCACGGAGTCACCGAGGAACTCCAGGCGCTCGTTGGTCGGCAGACCGCCGTTCTCGTAGGCGAAGGAACGGTGCGTGAGGGCGCGGTCCAGCAGCTCGGGGTCCAGGAGAGGATCCCCGAGCGCGGACCGCAGCCCCGCGTAGGTGTCGATGGTGCCGGTCAGGACAGGTCGGTCAGAGGACCTGGCGACGCTCGGCACGAGCGCCGTACTGACCGCACTCGCCGCACGCACGGTGCGGGAGGTGCTTGGCACCGCACGCGGGGTTCGCGCAGGTCACCAGGGTCGGCGCGCTGGTCTTCCACGCCGAACGACGGTGGCGGGTGTTGCTGCGCGACATCTTCCGCTTCGGGACAGCCACTGTTCTTCTCCTTGTGTGGGGGCCGGATGGTTCCGACCCTCTCGCTTACTTCTCGTCCAGGTCCTGCTGGAGGCCCTGCAGGCCTGCCCACCGCGGGTCGACCGGCGCCTCGTGGGCGTGGTCGGGGTCCTCGGCCAGTCGCGCTCCGCACTCGGTGCAGAGCCCGGGGCAGTCCTCGGTGCACATGGGCTGGAACGGCAGCTCCAGCACCACCGCGTCCCGCAGCTGCGGCTCCAGGTCGACCAGGTCGTCCTGCAGCCTGCTGACCTCGTCGTCCTCGTCGTGGGAGGTCTGGCGCTCGGCGTAGACGTACAGCTCCTGGAACCAGGCCTCGATCTCGTCGTGGATCGGCTCCAGGCACCGTGCGCACTCGCCCTCGAGCGCGGCTCGCGCCGTGCCCGTGACCAGGACTCCCTCCATGACCGCTTCGAGCCGCAGGTCGAGTTCGACCGGCGAGCCTTCCGGGACACGGAGGACGTCGATGCCCAGATCTGCCGGCGCCGGCACCGTCCGCGTCACCTGACGTTGGGACCCCGGGCGGCGGCCGAGCTCGCGGGTGTCGAGCACGAGCGGCGCTCTCGGGTCCAGGCTGGTCAGGGGATCACTTCCGGGTCCGGGCACAACAGATCGGCGATCAGCGTACTCGTCGGGCTGGTGGGCGACAAAACGGCGTCCTGCCTGGTCAGGTCGGTCGATGCCCTAGGCACCGGCGCCCCTCTCGGCCACACGGGCGACCAGCTGCTCGTGCACGAAGTCGGGGACCAGCGTGGACACGTCGCCCCCGTAGGTCGCCACCTCCTTGACCAGGCTGCTGGCCAGGAAGGACCATGCCGGGCTGGTGGGGACGAAGACGGTCTCGACCTCGGTGAGCGAGGCGTTCATCTGCGCCATCTGCAGCTCGTAGTCGAAGTCGCTGACCGCGCGCAGGCCCTTCACGATCGCCTGGATCCCGTGCTCGGCGCAGAAGTCGGTGAGCAGGCCGGTGAAGCCCCGGACCGAGACGTTGGGCCACGGCTCGCAGGCGCGGCGGAGCATGTCCATCCGCTCCTCGGGGGTGAACATGCGGCTGCTCGACTTGGACTTGTTCACCCCGACCGCCACGACGACCTCGTCGAAGAGGGCCGCGGCCCGCCCGACGATGTCGAGATGGCCGTTGGTCACCGGGTCGAAGGAGCCGGGACAGACTGCTCGGCGCACACTCACTCCTGCTCGTCCCGCGCCTGCTCGGTGCTGCCAGGGTCGGGGATCTCGGGTCGGTCCTGCTGGTCGGTGCCGCCCGGCTGCCACACGGCCGACCAGAGCGTCGTCTCACCGTACTTGCGTCGCCGGGTGGAGCCGAACCCGGCGGGCCACCGCGGCTCGGGGCTGCGGCGTGACCGCTCCACGACGACCATCGCCTCGTCCGCGAGCCAGCCGTGCGCCACCAGCGCGGCCAGGTCCGCGTCGACCTCCTGGTCCTCCAGCGGGTACGGCGGGTCGCTCAGCACCAGGTCGTACGCCGCCTCCGGCCGCCCCGCGAGGGTGCTGCGCACGGTGCCGCCCACCACCCGGGCGCGGGCCAGCCCGAGCTCGCGGGCGTTGGCGGCGACCAGCTGGGCCGTGCGGCGGTCCTTCTCCACGAGCAGCGCGTGCTCCGCGCCGCGGCTGCAGGCCTCCAGCCCGAGCGCCCCCGACCCGGCGTACAGGTCGAGGACGCGCACGCCCTCCCACGTGCCGAACCACGACTCCAGCGCGGAGAAGAGGGCCTCGCGCACCCGGTCGCTGGTGGGCCGGGTGGCCTCGCCCCGCGGCGTGGCCAGGTGCCGTCCGCCCGCGGAGCCGCCGATGATCCGGGTCACGGGCGCCACCCTAGGGCTCGGGCCCCGAGTCACCCTCGAACCAGTGCCGACTCACCCTCGAACCAGTGCCGAGTCGTCAGGAGCGGGTGGCGAACTCCGCGCGCACGGACTCCTCGAGCTCGGCCACCAGGGTCGCGAGCAGCGGGGCGCCGTCGAGCTCCGGGTCCTCGTCGAGCAGCGCGCCGGCGACCTCACGGGCGCGCACGATCGTCTTCTCGTCGCGCAGGACCCGCAGGTCCTTGAGGCTGGAGCGGAACCCGGACTGGGAGGCACCCAGGACGTCGCCCTCGCGCCGCTGCTCCAGGTCGACCCGGCTCAGTTCGAACCCGTCGGTGGTGGCCGCGACCGCGTCGAGCCGCTCGCGCGCGGGGGTGCCGACCTCGGCGTGGCTCACGAGCAGGCAGAGCCCGGGCAGCCCACCGCGGCCGACCCGGCCGCGCAGCTGGTGCAGCTGGGAGACGCCGAAGCGGTCGGCGTCGAGCAGCACCATCGTGGTGGCGTTGGCGACGTCGACGCCGACCTCGATGACGGTGGTGGAGACGAGCACGTCGACGTCCCCGGAGGCGAACGCGCGCATGGTGCGGTCCTTCTCCTCGGGGTGCAGGCGGCCGTGCAGGAGGCCGACCCGGAGCCCGGCGAGCGGCCCGGCGGCCAGCTCCTCGACGACCTCCTCCACGGCGGCGAGGGGACGGTCGGTGCGGGTCTCGCCCTCCACCGCGGGGGCGTCGGACTCGCCCTGCTCGGAGGTGTCGCCGGAGATGCGGGGGCACACGACGTAGACCTGGTGGCCCTTCTCCACCTCCTCGCGGGCGCGCTGCCAGACCCGGTCGATCCAGCGCGGGGCGTCGGCGAGGGGCACGACCGTGGTCTGGATCGGCGCCCGGCCGGCCGGCAGCTCGGAGAGGGTCGAGGTCTCGAGGTCGCCGAAGACGGTCATGGCCACGGTGCGCGGGATCGGCGTGGCGGTCATGACCAGGACGTGCGGCGGGGTGCCGGCCTTGTCGGTCAGCGCCGCGCGCTGCTCGACCCCGAACCGGTGCTGCTCGTCGACCACCACCAGGCCGAGGTCGGCGAACTGCACGACGTCCTCGAGCAGGGCGTGGGTGCCGACGACGAGGCCGGCCTCCCCCGAGGCGAGCCGCAGCAGGGGCGCGGTGCGCTGGGCCTTGGTCATCGACCCCGTGAGCAGCTCCAACGAGGTCGCCTCGGGATGCCCGCCGAGCATCCCGCCGCCGGCCAGGTCGCCGAGCATCGCGGTGAGCGAGCGGTGGTGCTGTTGGGCCAGGACCTCGGTCGGCGCGAGCAGCGCGGCCTGGCCGCCGGAGTCGACGACCCGCAGCATCGCGCGCAGCGCCACGAGGGTCTTGCCGGAGCCGACCTCGCCCTGGAGCAGCCGGTTCATCGGGTGCGGGCGTGCCAGGTCGGCCTCGATCTCGGCGCCGACCTCGCGCTGCCCGGCGGTGAGCTCGAAGGGCAGCCGCGCGTCGAAGGCGGCCAGCAGCCCGCCGCCGCCGGTGCGGGGACGGGCGCCCTGGGCCTGCAGCGCGCGGCGCCGCCGGGCCAGGACGAGCTGGGTGGTCAGCGCCTCCTCGAAGCGGAAGCGCTGCTGGGCGCGCGTGACCTGGCCGTAGTCGCTGGGCCGGTGGACCCACTCCAGCGCCGTGCGCACGTCGAGCAGTCCCTCGGCCTCGCGCAGCGCCTCGGGCAGCCGCTCGGGCAGCTCCTCGACCACGGTGAGGGCGAAGGCCACCGCGCGCTGGAGGTCCCAGGACTCGACCCCGGCCGAGAGCGGGTAGATCGGGTAGAGGTCGCCCAGGGTCTCGAGCGAGAGCTGGGCGGCGTCCTCCCCCGGCGTGCCCATCAGCACCATCTGCGGGTTGGTGAGCTGCCAGGTGTCGCGGAAGCGCCCGACCTTGCCCTGGAAGATGCCGCGGCGGCCGACGACCAGCCGACGCTCGTGCCAGGCGGCGATCCGCTGCTCCTTGGCGAAGAACGTCATCGACAGCCGCGGGCCGTCGGTCTCGAGCTCGGCCTCGACGCGGTACGCCGTGCGGCCGGTGCGCCGGTCGGTGTACTGCCGGCGGTCACACCGCGCGATCCGCCCGACCACGACGAGCATCTCGCCGTCGTGCAGGCCCTCGACCTCGGTGAGCTCGCCGGTCTTGACGTAGCGGCGCGGGAAGTGGAGCAGCAGGTCGCCCACGGTCCGCAGGCCCAGGCCCTCGACGACGGCCTTGACCAACTTGTGCTTGGCGTCGCCGAGCACCACCTCGACCGGCGAGTCCGGTGTGATCACTCGACCGCCACCAGCAGCGGGTAGCGCTCCTGGCCCCCCTCGTAGACGACGACGTCGGCGAGCGGGTGGTGCTCCTCGATCCAGCCGGCGAGCCGCGCGGCGGCCGCACCGTCGGGGTCCTCGGCCCCGGCCACGATCGTGACCAGCTCGCCACCACCGCGCAGCAGCCGGTCGGCGACCTCGGCCGCCACCTCGTCGAGCTGCTGGCCGACGACCGCGAAGTCACCGGCCACCACGCCCAGCACGTCGCCGGGCTCGCAGGGCCCGGCCATGGTCATGGCCTGGCGGGCGGCGACGGTCACCGCGCCGTGGCGGGCGTGCCGGGCCGTCGCGGTCATCTCGAGCACGTCGGCGTCGAAGGCGCGACCTGGCTCGTGCACCGCGATCGCGGCCAGGCCCTGGACCTGGGCGGTGGTCGGGACGACCACGACGCGGATGCCCTCGTCCTGCTCGGCGGTGGAGGCCGCCACCTGGGCGACCCGCACGGAGTCGGGGTCGTTGGGCAGCACGACGACCTCGCTGGCCTGACAGCCGGTGATGGCCTCCAGCAGCTGTCCGGTGGAGGGGCGCCGACCGGGGCCGCCCTCGACCACCACGGCTCCGGCCTCGGTGAAGAGCGAGGTGAGGCCGGGCCCGGCGGAGACGACCACGACGGCGCGGCCCTCGCGCCTGACCGCCCGCTCGGCCACCTGCTCGGCGAAGTGCGTGACCCGGATCCGGTGCGGGCGGCCGGCCTCGATGCCGGCCTCGATCGCAGCACCCACGTCGTCGACGTGGACGTGGACGTTCCACAGCTCCTCGTCACCGACCACCACGAGGCTGTCGCCGAGCCCGGCCAGCCGCTCGCGCAGCGTCGTGACCCGCTCGGCGGGCGCGTCGAGGAGGTACATCACCTCGTAGGCGGGCCCGTCCTCGCTGAGGTCGGCCCCCGGCGCGGCGTGGTCGTGGCGCAGCTGCGGGACGGGGATGTGGTGGGTGCCGATCCGGGTGCGCACCGTGGGCGGCACCCGGCCGGTGAGGGCCGTCTCGGCCGCGTCGAGCACGACGCTGAAGCCGCGGCCGCCGGCGTCGACGACCCCGGCGTCCTTGAGGGTCTGCAGCTGGTCGGGCGTGCGGGCGAGCGCCTCCCGCGCCGCCGCCGCGGCCGCGGCCACGACGTCGCGGGTCCTGGCATCCGGGTCCGTGACCCGCTCGGCGGCCGCGTCGGCCGCCGCCCGCGCCACGGTGAGCATGGTGCCCTCCACGGGGGTGCCGACGGCGGCGTACGCCGCATCGGCCGCCAGGCGCATGCCCTCGGCCATGAGCAGGGCAGCGCGGTCCTCCGGTGTCGCACTGCCCAGGCGGCGGGCCAGGGCGCGCAGCATCTCGCTGAGGATGACGCCGGAGTTGCCGCGGGCACCGAGCAGCGCGCCCCGGCCCAGGGCCTCCAGCCCGCGGCCCACGCCGCAGCGCTCGGGTCCGCCAGCCTCGACGACCGCCCGCTCGACCGCGTCGCGGGCCGCGGCGAGCGTGAGGTACATGTTGGTGCCGGTGTCACCGTCGGGCACGGGGTAGACGTTGAGCGCGTCCACCTCCTCGCGGGCGGACTCCAGGGCCGCGACCGCGACATCGGTGAAGCGCACGACGCCCTCCAGGCTGACCCCGCGCGGCAGCACCTCGACCCCCTCGGGGACCATGGACGTCGGCTCTTCGCGCTGCGGGTCGGGCACGGCCCCGAGGTTAGTGGTCGCCACCGACGGCGGGGGCGGGGACGCTCCGGCCTCGATTCGGAGTTCGGGGGGTGTGGCGATACTCTGGTGCGGTTGCCCAGACCGGCGCGGCCGCGGTGAGACCACCGTGCAGCGGTCGGATGGGCCCTCACGACTCGTTCAACATCGATCCTCAGGAGTTCACGGTGGCTGCCGTCTGCGACATCTGCGCCAAGAAGCCTGGCTTCGGCAACAACCGGCCGTGGTCGCGCAAGATCACGAAGCGTCGCTTCGACCCCAACATCCAGCGCGTCCGCGCCGTCGTCAACGGCACCCCGAAGCGGATGAACGTCTGCACCGGCTGCCTGAAGGCGGGCAAGGTCTCGCGCTGAGGCACTGACCAACGGAGCATGCCGGACCGGCCGTCACCTGCACAGGTGGCGGCCGTTTCGTTTGTTCGCTGAGCGCAGCGAGGCGAGCGGGCAAACGACACAACGGTGGTCGAGCGAGCGGCGCGACTGAGGAACGACGTCGCGACCCGCGTGTCGAGACCGCGTGAGCTACCTGTGGTCGGCGACCACAGGCAGCACCCTAGAAGTGCGTCCAGCCCGTCGGGCCGTCGTACGCCGCACCGTCCACGGTGACGCCCTCCCCTTCTGCGACCGACCCGATGACCCGGAAGCCCGCGGGCAGGGTCGCACCGGGCGGGAACGTCGCGAGCAGCGCGTGGTCGTCGCCCCCGCCGAGCACGAAGGACAGCGGGTCGGCGCCCGTGGCGGCCGCGACCGCGAGCAGCGGCTCGGGCACCTCCAGCGCCTGGGTGCGCAGGTCGATGGCGACCGCCGAGCCGCGGGCGAGGTGGCCCGCCTCGGACAGCAGCCCGTCGGAGACGTCGACCATCGCGGTCGCACCGGCCGCGGCGGCCTCCGGCCCGGCGTCGTACGGCGGCTCCGGCCGTCGGTAGGCCTCGACCAGCACCCGGGGCGAGCGGAAGCCGCGGCCGAGCACGGCCAGTCCGCCGGCGGCCCAGCCCTGGCGACCGGCCAGCGCGACCACGTCGCCGGGCGCGGCACCGCTGCGCAGCACCGGCGAGACCGTGCACGAGCCGAGGACCGTCACGGCGACGACCAGCTGGTCCCCGCGCGTGAGGTCGCCGCCGACGACGCTGGCGCCGACCGCGCGGCACTCCTCGGCGAACCCCGCGGCGAACTCCAGCGCCCAGGAGACCGGCAGGTCGGCCGGGACGGCCATGCCGACGGTCAGGCTGTGCGCGCGCCCGCCCATGGCGTTGACGTCGGAGAGGTTCTGCGCGGCAGCCCGGTGGCCCACGTCAGCGGCCGGCACCCAGTCACGGCGGAAGTGCCGCCCCTCGACGAGCAGGTCGGTGGAGACGACCACGTGGCCGTGGCGGATGCGCAGGACCGCGGCGTCGTCACCGGGGCCGACGAGCACCTGCTCGCCCTGGTCGAAGAGAGCCGTGAGGGCGTCGATCAGTGCGAACTCCCCCACGTCGGCCACCGTCGCCGCCGGGTCCAGCCCGCCCGCCGCTGCCGCCGCCGCTCCATCGTGCCGTGCGTCCACCATGGCTCCATCCCACCACCCGGGGTGCGGCGGCCGGGCACCGGCCGCAGGCCCTGGGCGGCCCCGGGCGGCTCAGGGCGACCCCGCGACCGGGGTCGGGCGACCGGGCGGCTGTCGTCGTCGTGGCCCCCGGGCGGTAGGTTGCACTCGGCGCCGCAGTGAGGTGTCCGCGGCAGCGCCGCCGCGCAACCGAACCTAGGGAGAGCACGATGGTCGTCCAGGCCTACATCCTGATCCAGACCGACGTCGGCAAGGCCGCGGAGGTCGCCACCGCCATCGCACAGATCAAGGGCGTGACCCTCGCCGAGGACGTCACCGGCCCCTACGACGTCATCGTGCGCGCCGAGGCCCGCAACGTCGACGAGCTCGGCAAGCTGGTCGTCTCGAAGGTCCAGAACCTCGACGGCATCACCCGCACCCTGACCTGCCCGGTCGTCCACATCTGAGGCACCCGCCTCATCGCTCGACGACGGTGCCCACCGACGTACGCCGCGCACGCCCCGGGTCCCGAGGGACCCGGGGCGTCGCCGTGTCCCTGTCCCTGCCGCCCCTTCTGCTCGTGGCCGCCCTCGCGGCCGGGTGCTCCGAGGACGCCGCGGAGCCGGACCCCGTCGCACGGGTCTCCCTCTCCGCCGAGGAGCAGACGGCGTGCGAGGCGTTCCTCGCCGACCTCCCGGAGGCTGCCGCCGACGCGACGCTGACCTGCGGCGCACCGGAACCGGCCACCCTGCTGGACACCTCCGAGTGCGACGAGGTCCTGGGCGTCGGCTGGTTCATCGACCCCGACGAGCTCTCGGACCCCGCTTCGTCCGTGACCGCGACCGCCATCGGCGTGCGCCCGCGCATCGCTGTCGTCTTCTCCGCCGAGCAGCGCGGGCAGTTCTCCCTGGAGGTCCTCTCCGCCCTGGCCGAGCCGGTCACCGAGCACCTGGAGCGCGTCAGCCGCTGCCAGTAGGCACTGACTGCAGGCGCGGGCAGGACCGTCGGCCGCGTGTGGGACGCTGAGCCCATGAGCACCTTGGGGAGCCCTGTCGGCGCCGGTGACAGCGCGGGCGACGACGCCGCGCTGCCGGGCCCGGTCGCGGTCATCGCGGGCGGCCTGAGCCACGAGCGCGACGTCTCCCTGGCCAGCGGCCGCAACCTCGTGCGCGAGCTGCGCGCGGTGGGGGTCGAGGCCGCGGCGTACGACTTCGACCGGCAGCTGCTGCACCAGCTCGAGCAGGACAAGGTGGTCGCGGCCGTGCCGGCGCTGCACGGTCAGTTCGGCGAGGACGGCGAGATCCAGACCCTCCTCGACCTGATCGGGATGCCGTTCGTCGGCTCCGACAGCCACGCCTGCCGGGTCGCCTTCGACAAGGGCACTGCCCGCGAGCTGCTGCGGCGCCAGGGCATCCCTGTCCCCGAGAGCGTCGGGCTCTCGGCCCAGACCTTCCGCGACATCGGTGCCAGCGCGCTGATGGAGCACGTGATGCACCGCCTCGGCGAGCGTGTGGTCGTGAAGCCGACGCGCTGCGGCAGCGCCCTGGGCGTCACCGGCGTCGACGGGATGGACGCCCTGCCCTCGGCGCTCGTGCGCTCCTACGCCTACTGCGAGGACGCCCTGATCGAGCGCTTCCACGACGGCATCGATGTCAGCGTCGTGTGCGTCGAGGACGAGCAGGGCGTGCGCGCGCTGACCCCGGTGTCGGTGCAGTACGAGAAGGGCCACGAGTTCGACTTCTCCGCCCGCTACACCGCCGAGTTCGTCGGCCTCGCGCGCCCGGACCTGCCCGAGGAGCTGATCGAGGACCTCGGCCGCACCGCCGTGCGAGCCCACGAGGTGCTCGGCCTCTCCGACGTGTCCCGCTCGGACTTCATCGTCTCCGCCGACGGCACCTACGTCGTGCTCGAGACCGCCATCACCCCGGGCACGACCGAGACCTCGGTCATGCCCTTCGCCTGCACGCTGTCCGGCACCTCGCTCGGCCAGGTCACGCTCGACCTGCTGCGGCGCACGCTGGGCTGAGGCCGTCGGGGCCCGCGGTCGTGAGGTTCAGCGGCCCCCCGCTGCACCTGACGCCGGGCCGCTGAAGCTGCATCGGCTGCCCGTGAGGTTCATCGGCGCCCCGCTGAACCTCACACGCGCGCACTCAGCGCAGCCCGACCGGCCGCTCGAGCGCGAGCTGGATCAGCTCGTCGACGAGGTCGGTGTAGGACAGGCCGCTGGCCTCCCACATCTGGGAGTACATCGAGATGGGCGTGAACCCGGGCATGGTGTTGATCTCGTTGAGCAGCACCTCGCCGTCGGGGGTGACGAAGCAGTCGACCCGCGAGAGACCCTCCGCGCCGATCGCCTCGAACGCCGCGACCGCGAGCTCGTGGACCCGCTCGGCCACGTCAGCCGGCAGGTCGGCGGGGGCGTCGGTGCGGGCGTGGGTGGCCGAGAGGTACTTCGACTCGAAGTCGTAGAAGGCCGCCTCGTCGTGGTCGACCACGATCTCGCCGGGCACCGAGGCCCGCGGGGCACCGCCGCCGCGGCCGCCGAGCACCGCGCACTCGATCTCGCGGCCCTCGATCCCCTGCTCGACCAGGACCTTGGGGTCGTGGAAACGGGCCTCCTCGATCGCGTCGGCCAGGCCCGAGACGTCGTCGACACGGGTGACACCGAGCGAGGAACCCGCGCGGGCGGGCTTCACGAACACCGGGAACGCCAGCTCGCGCGAGACCCGGTCGACCACCTCGGAGGCGCGCTGCTCCCAGTCGCGAGGCTTGACCACGACGTACGGCCCGACGGGCAGGCCGTGCCCGGCGAAGACCAGCTTCATGTAGGCCTTGTCCATGCCGACGGCGGAGGCGAGCACGCCGGCACCGACGTACCGCACCCCTGCGAGCTCCAGCAGGCCCTGGATCGTGCCGTCCTCGCCGTACGGGCCGTGGAGGAGGGGGAAGACCACGTCGACCGGGCCGGCCTCGGCGAGGCCGGCGATCTCCGTGCCGCCCTCGGTGGTCACCTCGGGCAGTGCACCCGAGGTGAGCTCGAAGCGGGCGTCGGCCGACGGCAGCACCCACTCGCCGTCACGCGTGATGCCGACCGGGAGCACGTCGTACTTCTCGCGGTCGATCGCCTTCATCACCCCGGCGGCGGTGGCCGCGGAGATGGAGTGCTCGCCGGAACGGCCGCCGAAGACCAGGGCCACGCGGACCTTGCGACCGGAGCCGGACGTGGGGGGCGTGCTGGGGTCGGTCATGGGGCGCGAGGCTACTGGAGGGTCGCTGCGACCTCGTCGAGGCGCGCGCCGCGGGAGGCCTTGATGAGGACCACGTCACCCTCGGCGACGTGCTCGGCGAGCCAGGCCACGGCGGCGGCGTTGTCGGCGAGCAGCACCGACCGCTCGCCGGCCCCCTCGTGGATGCCGCGGGCGGCCTCGCCGACGACCACCACCCGGTCCACGCCCAGCTCGGCGGCCCGAGCCCCGACGCCGCGGTGCTCGGCCTCGTGGGCGTCGCCGAGCTCGCGCATCTCCCCCAGCACCGCGATGGTGCGGGTCGAGGAGTCGTCGGCGGCGATCGACACGAGCGCCTCCAGGGCGGCGACCACCGAGTCGGGGTTGGCGTTGTAGGAGTCGTTGAGCACGACGACGCCGCGGTCGAGCTCGCGCAGCTCCATCCGCCACTGCGACAGCGTCTCGACCTGGGCCAGCGAGGTCGCGACGTCGGCCAGGTCGAGACCGGCGGCCAGGGCGGTGGCGGCCGCAGCGGCGGCGTTGAGCGCCTGGTGGGCGCCGACCAGCCGCAGGGTGACCTCGGCGGCGGCGTCGGCGGTGACGAGCCGGAAGGTCGGGCGGCCCAGCCGGTCGAGCACGAGGTCCTCGACCCGGACGTCGGCGCCGGGCACGTCGCCGAAGGAGACGACCCGTGCGCTGGTGCGGGCCGCCATCGCCGCGACCCGCTCGTCACCGGCGTTGAGCACGGCGGTGCCGTCGGCGGCGAGCGCCTCGACCAGCTCGCCCTTGGCCTCGGCGATCGCCTCGCGGGACCCAAACTCCCCCAGGTGCGCCTGTCCCACGTTGAGCACCACCGAGACGTCGGGGCGCACCAGCGCGCACAGCTCGGCGATGTGCCCGCGGCCGCGCGCACCCATCTCCAGCACCAGGAACCGGGTCCCCGGCTCCACCCGCAGGGCCGTGAGCGGCATGCCCAGCTCGTTGTTGAAGGACCCCCGGGTGGCGACGGTCGCCGCGGCCCCGCCGAGCACGGCGGCGAGCAGGTCCTTGGTGGAGGTCTTGCCCTGGGAGCCGGTCAGGGCCACCACGGTGAGGTCGCCCTCCGCGCGCACCCGCCCCACGACGTACGACGCCAGCAGCTGCAGCGCGGAGCGCACGTCCTCGACGACGACCGTCGGCAGGGGCGTGGGGCGGCTGCCGAGCACGGCCACCGCACCGGCGGCCGCGGCCTGGTCGACGTGGTCGTGGCCGTCGACCCGCTCCCCCACGAACGCGGCGAAGAGGCTGCCGGCCACCGCCTCCCGGCCGTCGATGACGACCGGGCCGTCGACGACGACCTCCCCCGCCCCGGGCTCCCCGTGGACGGTGCCACCGACCACCTCGGCGACCTGGGCCAGGCTCATCGCGATCACGCGTCCGACCCTAGGGCAGGGACCGGGAGGGGCCCGCACCTACTGTGTCGCCATGGCCGACGACCGCCCCGACGCCCGACCCGAAGCCCGAGAGGTGAGCCCCTCGACCGTGGCCGTGACGGCCGGGCGCCCGCCGCACGAGGCGGACCAGCCGCTCAACCACCCGATCACGATGGCCTCGACGTTCGTGGGCGGCGGCGAGCGGGAGTACGGCCGCAGCGGCAACCCGACGTGGGAGGCCTTCGAGGACGTCCTGGGTCAGCTCGAGGGCGGCCGCGCCCTCGCCTTCTCCTCCGGGCTCGCCGCGGTCTCCACCGTCCTCGACCTGGTGGGGCAGGGCGCCCTCGTGGTGGCCCCCGACGCGGCGTACCAGGGCAGCCTGGCGCAGATCGCCGACCTCGAGCTGCGTGGCCGCCTGGTCTCGCGCCTGGTCGACATCGCCGACACCGACGCGGTGCTCGCCGCGCTCGACGAGGACGTCGCCCTGGTCTGGGTGGAGTCCCCCACCAACCCCAACCTCGACGTCGCCGACCTCGAGCGCATCTGCGCGCGCGCCCACGAGGTCGGTGCCTACGTCGTGGTCGACAACACCTTCGCCACGCCGCTGCTCCAGCAGCCGATCGCCGCGGGCGCCGACATCGTCGTGCACTCGGCCACGAAGTACCTCTCCGGGCACTCCGACGTGCTCCTCGGAGCGCTCGTGACCGACGACGAGCAGCTCTACCCCGTGCTGCGGCAGCGCCGGGAGCTGCAGGGCTCGACCCCCGGCACCCTCGAGGCCTGGTTGGCCACGCGTGGCCTGCGCACCCTGCATCTGCGGGTCGAGCGCGCCCAGTCCAACGCGATGGAGCTCGCACGCCGCCTGGAGGAGCACCCGGCCGTGGCCCGGGTCCGCTACCCCGGCTTCGGCTGCATCGTCAGCATCGAGCTGGCCGCCGGCCCGCTCGCCGCCGACCTGCTCACCCGCAAGACCCGGCTGTGGGTCTTCGCCACCAGCCTCGGTGGCGTCGAGTCCACCCTCGAGCGCCGGCGTCGGTGGAAGGGCGAGTCCCAGCACGTCTCGGAGGCCCTGGTGCGGCTCTCGGTCGGGGTCGAGGACGTCGAGGACCTCTGGGCGGACCTGGGCGCCGCGCTGGACGGGCTCGTCGAGGTGGTCACCGATCGCGGGTAGCTCACGCGGTCTCGACACGCCCGACGCGGCTTCGTCCCTCAGCCGCGGGCTTGCTCGACCTTCGCTCGCCCACGCCGACTCCTCGTTCCTCGGAGTCGGCTGCTCGCTCAGTCGCGCTCGGACTTGGTGTCGCGGGCCAGGACGGCGTCCATCATCCCCTGCGCGGTCAGCCGGCCGGCGACGACGTCGTCGACGTACGTCGCGATCGGGGCGTCCACGCCGGACTTCTCGGCCAGCGCCCGGAGCGAGGAGCAGGACTTCGCGCCCTCCGCGACCTGCCGGGTGCTGGCGTAGATCTCCTCAGTGGTCATGCCCTGTCCGAGCTTCTCGCCGAAGGTGCGGTTGCGCGAGAGCGGCGAGGAGCAGGTCGCCACGAGGTCGCCGAGACCCGCGAGACCCATGAGGGTGAGCGGGTCCGCGCCGAGCTTCATGGCCAGCCGCGCGGTCTCGGCCAGGCCGCGGGTGATGATGGAGGCGGTGGTGTTGTCGCCGAAGCCGAGCCCGACGGCCATGCCGACGGCCAGGCCCACGACGTTCTTGTAGGCGCCGCCCAGCTCGCAGCCGAGCACGTCGACGGAGGTGTAGGGACGGAACGCCGGGCTGTGGACCCGCTGCTGCAGCCGGGTGGCGACGTCTCCGTCGGCGCAGGCGACCACGGCGGCGGCCGGCTCCCGGCGCGCGATCTCCTTGGCCAGGTTGGGTCCGCTGACCACGGCGATCCGCTCGGGGCCGGCCCCGGTCTCCTGCGCGATGACCTCGCTCATGCGGCACAGGGTCGAGAGCTCGACGCCCTTCATGAGCGAGACCATGACCGCATCGGGGGCGACGTGCGGCGCCCACTCGCGGAGGTTCTCGCGGAAGGACTGCGAGGGCGTGGCCCACACGACGACGTCGGCGCCGTCGAGGGCGGCCTTCACGTCGTGGGTGGCCGAGAGGTTGGGCGGCAGCTCGATGCCGGGGAGGTACTCGGCGTTCTCCCGGGTCGTGTTGATCGCCTCGGCCACCTCGTCACGACGGGCCCAGATGGTCACGTCGTTGCCGGCGTCGGCCAGGACGATCGAGAACGCCGTCCCCCACGACCCCGCGCCGAAGACCGCGACCTTCCCCCACTGCTCGCTCACGCGTTCTCCCTCCGGTTCCTCGTGCCCTGCTGTGCGTCCTGCTCCTGGGCGTCCCGCCCCTGGGCGTCCTTCTCCTGCGCGGCAAGCGCCTCCTGCTCGAGCGCCCGCGTGCCCCGGCCGTACTTGCCGTAGGGGTCCCCGAGCACCCGCATGTCGTAGCGCTCCGCGGGGGCCCGTTCGCCGCGGACCTCCTCCAGCTGCGCCGTGATCGCGGCGAGGATGCGGTCGGCGGCCTCGTGCACGACGTCCGGGGTCAGCTCACGGGTGCGCAGGTCCTGCAGGTCCACCGGCTCCCCCACCGACATCGTGATGCGCGTGCGCGGCAGCAGGTGGAGCTTCTTGGAGTACGGCGGCAGCAGTCGCTGCGCACCCCACTGGCCCACGGGCAGGACCGGGCAGCCGGTCTCCAGCGCGATCCGCGCGGCGCCGCTCTTGCCGGTCATGGGCCAGCCGTCGGGATCGCGGGTGATCGAGCCCTCGGGGTAGACCACGACGCACTCGCCCCGGCGCACCGCCTCGACGGCAGCGGCGTACGCCACCGCGCCCTTGCCCTCGCGCTCGACCGGGATCTGGCCCAGGGCGTGCATGAAGCGGCCCAGCACCGGGTTGCGGAACAGGCCCGACTTCGCGAGGTAGCGCGGCAACCGGCCGTGGTCGTAGACGATGTGAGCGGCCGTGAGCGGGTCCGCGTGGGAGATGTGGTTGAGCGCCAGGACGAAGCCGCCGGAGGCGGGGATCCGCTCCCCGTGGCGCCAGTCGCGGGTGGTGGTGGCGAGCAGCGTGGGCTTGATGATGCCCACCGCGACGGAGAAGGCCCACCCCCGTCGCTCCTGCAGCTTCCGCACGCTCACCCGCGCAGGTTACTCGTCCCGCGACCGACGTCACGTCAGGCGTGGGTCGGGTCGCGCGCCGCCCGTCGTGCAGCAGTCGAGCGACGGGCACCAGCGGGTCGGGCCCGGACGGCCTGCGAGGATGGCGGCGATGTCCGAGCCCCTGTCCGCGGCAGCCTCCGGGACCGTGCCCGACCCGAGCACCGCGCCGCCGTCGTACGTCGTCGTGCTGCCGGTGAAGCCGCCGCAGCGCGGCAAGTCCCGGCTGGTCGGGGTGCCCGACGAGGCCCGGGTCGACCTGGCCGCGGCCTTCGCGCTCGACACCGTGACGGCCTGCCTGGCCACCCCGCGCGTCGAGGCGGTGCTGGTGGCCACCGACGACGCGCGCTTCTCCTCCGCCCTCAGGGCGATCGGTGCGCCCGCCATCCCCGACGGCACCGGGGGCGACCTCAACGGCACCCTGCGCGAGACCGCGGCCGAGGCCCGGCGCCGCTGGCCGCACCTGCGGCCGGTGACCGTCTGCGCGGACCTCCCCTGCCTCCGGCCGGACGACCTCGAGGCGGCGCTGCTCGAGGTCGAGGAGCACGGCGGCGGACCGGCCTTCGTGGCCGACGCCGCAGGCTTCGGCACGAGCTGCTACCTCGCCCCGCACGAGCGCTTCGACCCCCGCTTCGGGGGCGCCTCGCGACAGGCACACCTCGACGCCGGGGCGGTCGAGCTCTCCGGCGTCCTGACGACGCTGCGCCGCGACGTCGACGACCTCGTGGACCTGCGGGCCGCGGCGGAGATCGGTGTCGGGCCGCACACACGGCAGGTGCTGGACGCGCTCGCGCTCTTCTGACCTCGCACCGGCACCGTCGCACCCGCGGCCCCGGACGCGACCGGGCCCGCCCGCACGAGGTGCGGACGGGCCCGGTCGCGTTGGTGGAGCGGAGCGCAGCGGGTGTCAGGAGCTGGAGGCTGCCTTCTTGGCCGGAGCCTTCTTGGCCGGCGCCTTCTTGGCGGCGGCCTTGGCCGGTGCCTTCTTCGCAGGAGCCTTCTTGGCCGTGGTCGACTTCGAGGCCGTCGACTTCGAGGCGCTCGAGCTCGCCGCGGTGCTGGCCTTCTTGGCAGGTGCCTTCTTGGCCGGCGCCTTCTTGGCGGGAGCCTTCTTGGCAGCGGTCTTGGCCGGAGCAGCCTTCTTCGCGGGGGTGGCCTTCTTCGCCGGAGCAGCCTTCTTCGCGGGGGCGGCCTTCTTGGCGGGCGCCTTCTTGGCCGGGGCGGCCTTCTTCACCGCGCCCGCGGCCTTGGCGGCCGGGGCTGCCGCAGCGCTGGCGGCCTTGGAGGCGTTGGCAGCAGCGACCTTCGGGAGCTTCTTCGCACCCGAGATGATGTTCTTGAGGTCCTGGCCGGGGGTGAACTTCGGGACGGCCGTCTTCTTGGCCTTCATCCGCTCACCGGTGCGCGGGTTGCGCACCCAGCGCGCGTCACGCACGCGCTTCTCGAACGAGCCGAAGCCGGTGATGGCCACCTTCTCGCCCTTGGCCACCTCGCGGGTGATCGTGTCGAGGACGGACTCGAGCGCGTGTGCGGCTGCCTTCTTGTTCCCCTCGAAGCGCGTGGACAGCGCGTCGATGAGCTGGGTCTTGTTCACAGGATTTCCCTTCGTGCAAACCTGGAGAGCGCCGAGCACGCGCCCGACTTCCTTGCACGCTAGGGATTCGTGGCCCCGCTCACAATCACCAACGCCGCATCACTTCGGCATTTCCTCACAGCGTGAGGAGTGCGACCTCGTCAGAGGGTGACGGGCTTGAAGCTCGGACGGGTCGCCTCGAAGGCCGCGATGTCGTCCTCGTGACCCAGCGTGATGCCGATGTCGTCGAGGCCGTTGAGCAGGCGGTAGCGCGTGTAGTCGTCGATCTGGAAGGGCGCGACCAGGTCGCCGCAGGTGACGGTGCGCGCCTCGAGGTCGACGGTGATCTGCGTGGTGGGGTCGGCCTCGACGGCGTCCCACAGCTGCTCGATGACGTCCTGCTCCACCGGCACCGACAGCAGCCCGGCCTTGCCGGAGTTGCCACGGAAGATGTCGGCGAACCGGCTCGAGAGCACGACCTTGAAGCCGTAGTCCATCAGCGCCCAGACAGCGTGCTCGCGCGAGGAGCCGGTGCCGAAGTCGGGGCCGGCCACGAGGATCGAGACCCCGGCGTACTCCGGCTTGTTGGCCACGAACTCCGGGTCGTTGCGCCACGCGGCGAAGAGCCCGTCCTCGAAGCCCGTGCGGGTCACGCGCTTGAGGTAGACCGCCGGGATGATCTGGTCGGTGTCGACGTTGCTGCGGCGCAGCGGCAGGGCCGTGCCGGTGTGGGAGGTGAACTTCTCCATGACGCGTGTTCCTCTCAGACCAAGTCGGCGGGCGAGGCGAGCGTGCCCTTGACGGCGGTGGCGGCGGCGACGGGGACCGAGACCAGGTGCGTGCGACCGCCCTTGCCCTGACGGCCCTCGAAGTTGCGGTTCGACGTCGAGGCCGAGCGCTCCTGCGGGTCGAGCGTGTCGGGGTTCATGCCCAGGCACATCGAGCAGCCCGCGCCACGCCACTCGGCGCCGGCCTCGATGAAGACCTTGTCCAGCCCCTCCTCCATCGCCTGCAGGCGCACCCGCACGGAGCCGGGGACGACGAGCAGGCGCGTGCCCTCGGCGACCTTGTGGCCCTTGATGATCTCGGCGGCCAGGCGCAGGTCCTCGATCCGGCCGTTGGTGCAGGAGCCGACGAAGACCGTGTCGACCTTGACCGAGCGCAGCGGCTGGCCGGCCTCGAGACCCATGTACTCCAGTGCCTTCTCGGCGGCGATGCGGTCCTGCTCGTCCTCGAAGTCCGAGGGGGTCGGGACGTTGGCGCCCAGCGGGGCACCCTGGCCTGGGTTGGTGCCCCAGGTGACGAAGGGCGTCACGTCGGCGGCGTCGATCACGATCTCCTTGTCGAAGGTCGCGTCGGCATCGGTGACGAGGGTCTTCCAGTGGGCCACGGCGGCGTCCCACTCGGCGCCCTTCGGCGCCTCCGGCTTGCCCTCGATGTAGTCGAAGGTCGTCTGGTCGGGCGCGATGAGCCCGGCCTTGGCGCCCCACTCGATCGACATGTTGCAGACCGTCATCCGGCTCTCCATCGAGAGCGCCTCGATGGCCTCGCCGCGGTACTCCACGATGTAGCCCTGGCCACCGCCGGTGCCGGTCTGGGTGATGAGGTAGAGGATCAGGTCCTTGGCGGTCACGCCCTCGGACAGCGTGCCGTTGACGGTCACCGCCATGGTCTTGGGCTTGGCCTGCATCAGCGTCTGCGTGGCGAGGACGTGCTCGACCTCGGAGGTGCCGATGCCGAAGGCGATCGCGCCGAAGGCGCCGTGGGTGGAGGTGTGGCTGTCGCCGCACACGATCGTCATGCCGGGCTGGGTCAGGCCCAGCTGCGGGCCGACGACGTGGACGATGCCCTGGTCGAGGTCGCCGAGCGGGTGCAGGCGCACGCCGAACTCGGCGGCGTTCTTGCGCAGCGTCTCGACCTGCGTGCGGGAGACGGGGTCGGCGATCGGCTTGTCCCAGTCGACCGTGGGGACGTTGTGGTCCTCGGTGGCCAGCGTCAGGTCGGGGCGGCGGACCCGACGGCCGGCGAGCCGCAGGCCGTCGAAGGCCTGCGGAGAGGTGACCTCGTGGATGAGGTGGAGGTCGATGTAGAGGAGGTCCGGCTCCCCGGGGGTGGACCGGACGACGTGCTCGTCCCAGACCTTCTCGGAAAGGGTCCTGCCCATGACGCACTCCTTCGTGACGACCTCTGACTTCATGGAGGAGCGTACGCCGCCGATCCCATGTCGTGAGACGCGGATCCCGACATGCGAGACGGGAGAGCTCGGGTCGGGTGGACCGCGCAACCTCGGACACCTCTCGGTGAGGCACACGTCACACCGCGTCACACTTTCCTTGTCATCCCATGATCCGAGACTGCAGTATTGCCATATGGACACCAGTGGAGTCGGAGTGCTCGACAAGGCCGCCATCGTGCTCACCGCGCTGGAGTCGGGCCCCGCGACCCTCGCCGGGCTCGTCAGCGCGACCGGCCTGGCCCGCCCCACGGCCCACCGGCTCGCGGTCGCACTGGAGCACCACCGCCTCGTGGCCCGCGACATGCAGGGCCGCTTCGTCCTCGGCCCCCGGCTGGCCGAGCTCTCCGCCGCCGCCGGCGAGGACCGCCTCCTCGCCACCGCCGGCCCCGTGCTGGCACGCCTGCGCGACATCACCGGCGAGTCCGCTCAGCTGTGGCGCCGCCAGGGCGACCACCGCGTCTGCGTGGCCGCGGCCGAGCGCCCCTCCGGCCTGCGCGACACCATCCCCGTCGGCACCCAGCTGACCATGCGCGCGGGCTCGGCCGCCCAGGTGCTGCTGGCGTGGGAGGATCCCGAGCGCATGCACCGCGGCCTGCAGAACGCCGCCTTCTCCGCGGCCGCCCTCTCCGGCATCCGTCGCCGCGGCTGGGCCCAGTCCGTCGGTGAGCGCGAGCAGGGCGTGGCCTCGGTGTCCGCCCCCGTCCGCTCCCCCAGCGGCAAGATCATCGCCGCGGTCTCCGTCTCCGGCCCGCTCGAGCGGCTCTCCCGCCAGCCCGGACGCATGCACGCCCCCGCCGTCATGGCCGCCGCCGAGCGGCTCTCGGAGTCGCTGCGGCGGGCTGCTGCCGAGGGTCAGCCGGCGTAGCTCGGCCTCGGTGAGCAGGTCACCCGGTCTCGACACGCTCCGTCACGGCCTCGCAGGCTCGGGCGTGGTCGCGGGAGAGACCACCGACGATCACGCCCGCTGGGGCGTGCGTGATCACCACAGCGCGTCGGTGCGCTCCAGGTCCAGCAGCACCTGCTTGCGCTCCAGCCCCCCGGCGTACCCCGTGAGCGTGCCGTCGGCGCCGATCACGCGGTGGCACGGGATGACGATCGGGATCGGGTTGCGGCCGTTGGCCAGCCCGACGGCCCGGGACGCGGCGTTGGTCATGCCGAGACGGTGCGCGATCGCGCCGTACGTCGCGGTCTCGCCGTAGCCGATCGTGCGCAGCTGGGCCCACACCCGCTGCTGGAAGTCGCTGCCCTCGGGGGCGAGGGGCAGGTCGAAGTCGGTGAGGTCGCCGGCGAAGTACGCCGCCAGCTGGCGGGCGACCTCAACCAGGACCGGGTGGTCGTCCTGGCGGACGCCGCGGGGGCGGCCGTCACCGTCGCGGTGCGGCTCGAACTCGATCGCGGTCAGCGACCCGCCCCGCTCGACGAGTCGCAGGCTGCCCACGGGGCTGTCGGTCTCGGTCCACATGGTCAGTCCTCCGGGACGGCTGGGGTCGGGTCGGGCTCGGCGCGCGCGGGGGCCGGTGCGCCCGCAGGGGTGGGCGGCATGAGCGTCTGCCACAGGTGGAGCAGGGCGTAGGAGCGCCACGGGCGCCAGGCATCGGCGCGAGCGACCTCGGCGGCCGGGTCGCGGCCCAGACGGGTCAGGGCGATCCGCACGCCGACGTCGGTGGGCAGGAAGACGTCGGGGTGGGCGAGCGCACGCATCGCGACGTAGTCGGCGGTCCAGGGCCCGATGCCGCGCAGGGCCAGCATCCGCTCGCGGACCGCGTCGCGCTCGGGGCCGCGGTCCAGCGACACCTCTCCCCCGGCCAGGGCCGCCGCGAGCCCCACCAGTGCGCGGCCCCGCGCCCGGGGCATCGGGAGGGTCTCGGGATCGACCGCGGCCAGCACGTCGGTGCGGGGGAAGAGGTGCGTGAGACCGGGTACGCCGGTGTCGATCCGCACACCGTGGGCCGCGACGATGCGACCGGTGACGGTGCGGGCGCCGGACACCGAGACCTGCTGACCGATCACGGTGCGGATCGCGGTCTCCTCGCCGTCGACCTGTCCCGGCACCCGCAGGCCCGGGTGGCGGGCCACGAGCGGGCCGAGCACCGGGTCGGGGCCGAGGTGCTCGGCGACGGCCAGCGGGTCGCAGTCGGCGTCGAGCAACCGACGGGTCCGCTCCACCGCGGCGGTGGTGTCGCGCAGGTCGGTGAGGGTGAAGGTGGCCAGGACCTGGGTGGTCCCGCCGACCGGGTGCGAGTCGTGCTCCCGCGGGTCGGGCGGGTCGGCCAGCGTCAGGTGCAGCACACCCGGTCCGTGCGGCAGGTCGAGGGTGCGGGCGTACCACCCGGGGCCGGCGGTCTCCACGCCCGGGACCAGGTGGTAGGCCAGGAAGTCCAGCAGCGCCGAAGCGGCGAAGGGGGTGCGGACCGGCAGCCGGAGGGTCAGGGTGCCCTCGGGCCCGGACTCGGGTGCGCCCCGGGACGTGCGGTGCCGCAGCTCCGTGGGGCTGGCGTCGTACACCTCGCGGACGGTGTCGTTGAACTGCCGCACGCTGGCGAACCCGGCCGCGAACGCGATGTCGGCGAAGCCCAGGTCGGTGGTCTCGATGAGCACCCGGGCTGTCTGGGCCCGGCGTGCGCGGGCCAGGGCGAGCGGTCCGGCGCCGAGCTCGGCGACCAGGACGCGGCCGAGGTGGCGGGGGGTGTACCCGACCCGGCGGGCCAGCCCCTCGACGCCCTCGCGGTCCACGACCCCGTCGGCGATCAGCCGCACGGCGCGGCCGGCCACGCCGGCACGCAGGTCCCACTCGGGGCTCCCGGGCGTGGCGTCGGGCAGGCAGCGCTTGCAGGCGCGGTAGCCGGCGGCCTGGGCGGACGCGGCGGTCGGGTGGAAGGTGACGTTGCCGGCGGCGGGCGTGCGGGCGGGGCACGAGGGCCGGCAGTAGATGCCGGTCGTGCGGACGGCGGTCCAGAACACCCCGTCGAACCGGCGGTCCCGGGAGCGGACCGCGGCGTAGCAGGGCCCCGGGTCCAACCGCGTCGTGGCGATCGGCACCGAGGCCCGCGCACGGCCGGCTGGGGAGGAGGTCACGGGTCCATCATGGCGGCCGCGGCCAGCCGGGTCGCGCGGGAATCGGACACGGCGGTCCGCGGGTCCCGCCGTTCCCCCGGGCCACCCGCCCGACGTCGTACGCCGTCGACGCGCGGATCTTGACCCACCGGCTTCCGCGGGGATGCGGACGGCGGGCCCTTCCGGGGTGGAGGATGCGGCTGTGCCCGACCACCTCCGCGCCGACCGGACCCACCGCCGCACCGTCGTGCGCGTGGTCCTGGTGACCCAGCTCGTCCTCGCCGTGCTCACGGCCGGTGGCGTGACGCTGGCCTACCGACAGCTCGACGGGGGCATCAGGTCCGAGGACGTCACGCGGATGCTGACCGACCGCCCGGAGAAGGAGGAGGTCGAGGGGCCGATGGAGCCGCTCAACATCCTCGTCATGGGCACCGACGACCGCTCCTGCGAGGGCTGCGCCATCGACGGCGAGGCAGGCGGCGGAGGGTCGGACACCACCCTGCTCCTGCACGTCTCGGCCGACCGCCAGGAGGCCTACGGCATCTCCCTGCCCCGTGACGCGCTCGTGACGCGGCCCGACTGCATCGGCGAGGACGGGGAGACGATCCCCGGCGGCGAGCTGGAGATGTTCAACACCGCCTTCGCGCTCGGCGGTCCGGCCTGCACGATCCAGACGATGGAGCAGCTGACCGGGGTGCTCATCGACCACTACGTCACCGTCGACTTCAACGGCTTCGTCGACATGGTCGACGCCGTCGGCGGCGTGGAGGTCTGCATCCCCAAGGATGTCAACGACCCCGTCCGCAACATCTTCTTCGAGGCCGGCACCCAGACCCTCGAGGGCCGCCAGGCGCTCAATTACGTGCGCGAGCGCTACGTGCTCTCGGCCAACTCCGACATCGGGCGGATGAAGCGCCAGCAGGCCTTCATCGCCTCGATGGTCAACAAGGTCGTCTCCGCCGGGACGCTCACGCGTCCCGACCGTGTGTACCGGTTCCTCTCGGCTGCCACCCGCTCGATCACCGTCGACGAGGAGCTCGGCTCGATCCCCGACCTCGTGGACCTGGCCCTGCAGTTCCGCAGCACCGGCCTGGGTGACATCGAGTTCGTCACCGTGCCCAACGAGGCCTACGAGCCCGACCCCAACCGCCTGGTCTGGTCCGACAAGGCCGCCAAGCTGTGGAAGCGCGTGGCCAAGGACAAGGGGCTGCCCCGCAAGCTCGACCGCGGCTCGATCAGCGCCAAGGACCCGGTCGGTACGTCGTCGGCCGACCCGACCCCCACCGACACCGCCTCCCCCACGACCGACCCCGAGCAGGCCGCCGAGGAGCAGGAGGAGGCCGCCGAGGCGCTGGCCAACGGCCTCTGCGCCTGACCCCTCCCCGCCGAGCCGGCGCGTTCCTCCGCGAAGACCTGCCCGCTCGGCCCCGACACCAGGCACGCCGAACGGGCAGGACTTCGCACGAGTCCTGCCCGTTCGGCGATGAGGAGTGGGGCCCCGGAGTGGCCGGGCCGGACGCACCGGCCACCCCGGGGAGTCGGGGGGGCCCGCTCAGCTGCGGGGCGCGCTCAGGGGAGCGGGAGGTCCGGCAGGCCCGGGACCTCGGGGAGGCCCGGGATGCCGGGGAGACCGGGGATCAGCCCACCGTCGTCGCCACCGTCGGGGTTGTCCGAGGGCACCGCCTCGCCGTCGCGCGTGAAGGTGCCGCCGTCGTTGTAGACGCTGGCGCCCTCGGGGGCGGTGTTGCCCCGGATCGTGACGTCGGTGACGGTGAGGGTGCCGGTGGCCGAGTTCCACAGACCGCCGCCCTGGGCGGCGGCGTCGTTGCCGCGCACCGTGCCGCCGTCGTACGTCACCTGGGCCTCGGCCGTGAGGTGCAGGCCACCGCCGTTGCCGGGGGCGTCGCCGGTGCGGTTGCGCAGCAAGTCGACGTCGACCAGGGTCAGGGTGCCGAGGTTGGTCTCGATCGCACCGCCGGCACGGGTGGCGGTGTTCTCGGTGAACACCGAGTCGCGGACGGTGACGGTGCCCTGGTCGTTGAGCAGGCCTCCGCCGGAGCCGGCGGCGCCGGGGGCCTTGTTGCCGGTGGCGCTGACGCCACGCACGGTCATCCGGCCGCCGTCGTTGAACAGCGCGCCGCCGCCGTTGGTGGCCTCCGCGCCCGAGCCGACGTTGCGGTTCAGCACGGTGCCGGTCACGGTCATCTCGCCCGTGGCGGAGTTCCAGAGGCCGCCACCCTCGGCCGAGGCCCGGTTGCCGATGACCCGGCTGTCCTCGACGCGGACGGTGCCGGCGCCGGTGAGGTGCAGCCCACCGCCGTTGCCGGGCGCAGCGCCGGTGCGGTTGCCCTTGAGGAGGGTGTCGTCCACGCGGGTGGTGCCCTCGTTGGCCTCGATGCCGCCACCGGCGCGCTCAGCACGGTTCCCCCGGATCCTCGAGTCGACCACGACCAGCGTGCCGCGGTCGTTCATGATCGCGCCGCCGCTGGCGCCCTCGCCCTGGGCGCTGTTGCCGACCAGGCGCGCGTCCACGACCCGCACGGTCGCCTCGGTGCCGCGGATGGCGCCACCGGACTCCCCCTCGGGTGCGCGGCCGCCGCGGAGCGTGACGTCCTCGACCCGCAGCGTGGTGCCGGGGCGGACGTCGAGGATGCGGTCGCGCGAGGTGGCGCGCAGGGTGTGGCCGTTGCCGTCGAGCACGAGGTCGTCGCTGACTACCAGCTGGCGGCGCAGGTCGATGCTGTCGCCCAGGCGGATCACGTCCTGGCCGTCGGCGCGGTTGGCGCGGGCCACGGCCGAGCGCAGCTCGGCCTCGGTGTCCACGGTCGTGGTGGCTGCGGTGGCCGGGGACACGGCCGCCAGCGAGAGCAGGCCGGGGCCGGCCAGCACGGCGGCCAGGGCGGCCAGGGAGGTACGTCGCAGGGAGGTCATGCGCGTGGTTCGTAGCCGCTCCCCATCCGGTCGGGTGGGAGGGCTGGCGGACGGCGTGCTGCCGTGCTGAGTCCGACGCGGCTCGGCCCCCGGAGACGCAGCAGAGCCCGGTCCTGGTGGACCGGGCTCTGCTGTTCAGTGAGTACCCCGTACGGGATTCGAACCCGTGCTTCCGGCGTGAGAGGCCAGCGTCCTGGGCCGCTAGACGAACGGGGCATGTGTCTTCACTTGTGGTCCGGAGCGGTGTCTCCACCGCCCCGAGCGACCTCCGGAACTCTAGCCTCAGGGCTTCGTCCCGGCCAAATCGACTCCCCTCGAAAGGGGAGTCCGACCTGGTCGGTCACTTGCTGGGGTACTAGGACTCGAACCTAGAACAACTGAACCAGAATCAGCCGTGTTGCCAATTACACCATACCCCAAGGGGGTACCTCCGCAGCCGCTTCCGCGGCCCCGAGGACCGAGCGAGACCTTACACGCGGGGGTCCGGGCCGACCAATTCGGGCCCGGGCCCGGGCCCGTGTCCGTACGGCGGTCCCGGCGGTCCCTGCCAGCCCCGGCCCGGCCCGGGAGGCGGTCCCTGCGGAGGCTGCTGCCGGCCGAGCGGGAGCGGGTGCCCGAGGACGGCGATCCCGCGCCGCCGCGCGACCCACAGCACCACGCCGAGGTAGACCAGGCTCTGCGTGAGCGTGACCGGCAGGCTCCACCAGCTGCCGCCGGTCGGGTCCAGCGCCGACGCCATGTCACCGAAGGCCAGCGTCAGGCCGAACGCGAGCAGGTTGTTGAGGACGTGCATGGCGATGGCGGCCTCGAGACCCCCGGTCGCGACGACCAGGAAGCCCGCGACCAGGCCGAAGGCCAGCCGGTCGACGAAGACCGGCGGGTCCTGGGCGCCGTGCGCCAGGGCGAAGAGCACCGCGGGCACGACCACGACCACGATGCGTGAGGCGAGGACGGTGCCGACCGCCTGGGTGAGGTAGCCGCGGAAGGCGTACTCCTCCCCCGCCGCCTGCAGCGGCGTCAGCACGAGCACGACCAGCAGGAAGTCGCGGGTGGTGCTCGTCCACTCGTTGAGGCCGCCGCCGAGCTCCGCGCCTGCCTCCGCGGGCACGAGCGCGGACACGACCAGCGTCGCCACGAGCGCGACGACCGACAGTCCCAGGCAGGTGAGCAGCCAGCCCCACCGCAGCCGGCGCACCACCGAGGAGGCCCAGCCGGGGTGCAGGCCGTGGACCAGCCAGACCGTCAGCAGCACCGCGGGGATGGCCGAGGCCCAGCCGATGTTGACCAGCGCCAGGAAGGAGGGGGTGATCTCTGACTGGCCGGAGAGCCGGTCGAGGGCCTCGTCCATCGAGAGCCCGCCGAGGACCAGCCCCGCGGCGAGGACCACGGCCGCGACGGTCTGGGCGACCAGGAAGATGACGCCGACCATGACGATGCCCAGCAGCGCCCACCACCGCGAGGGGCGGCCGGCCGTGAGCAGCAGGTGGAACGGCAGGCCGGCCGGCGTGCCGGGGCCCGCGGGCTCGGCGGGACCGACCGGCGTCTGCTGCGGAGCGCTCACGACGAACCTCAGAGGGCGGAGGCCAGGCGCGCCAGCGAGCGCTCGCGGCCCAGCAGCTCCATCGACTCGAAGAGCGGCGGGCTCACCCGGCGCCCGGTGATCGCGACCCGCACCGGGCCGAACGCGACGCGGGGCTTGAGGCCCAGCTCCTCGACGAGCGTGGTCTGCAGTGCCTCCTGGATGGCGGCGGTCGACCAGGTGCCGAGTGCCGCGACGGCGTCGTGCGCGGCCTGCACCACACGACGACCCTCCTCGTCGAGCAGCTTCTCGACGTCGGCCTCGTCGCGGGTGAACTCCTCCTCGGTCACGAAGAGGAAGCCCAGCATCTGCGGGACCTCGGCGAGCTTGTTGACCCGCTCGGCCACCAGCGGCATCGCGAGCTCGAGCAGCTGGGCGTCGGCGTCGCGCACCGGGTCGCCGACCACGCCGGCGGCCTTGAGGAACGGCAGCGCCCGGTGCTGGATCTCCTCGACGGGGAGCCGGCGCATGTGGGCGGTGTTGATCGCCTCGGCCTTCTTCAGGTCGAAGCGCGCCGGGTTGGCGTTGACGTCCTTGATGTCGAAGGCCTCGACCATCTCCTCGAGGTCGAAGACGTCCCGGTCGGCGGCGATCGACCAGCCGAGCAGCGCGACGTAGTTGAGCAGGCCCTCGGGGAGGAAGCCCTGGTCGCGGTAGGCGAGCGCGTGCGCCTGCGGGTCGCGCTTGGAGAGCTTCTTATTGCCCTCGCCCATGACGTAGGGCAGGTGGCCGTAGAGCGGGGTGACGTCGGCGACGCCGATCTCCTTCATCGCGTCGAAGAGCGCGATCTGCCGCGGCGTCGAGGAGAGCAGGTCCTCCCCGCGCAGCACGTGGGTGATCTTCATGGTGGCGTCGTCGACCGGCGCGGTGAGGGTGTAGAGCGGGTCACCGTTGGCGCGGCACAGCGCGAAGTCGGGGACGAACTCGGTCTCGAAGGTGACCTCGCCGCGGACCAGGTCGTCCCAGGAGATCGAGCCCTCCGGCATCCGGAACCGGACCAGCGGCTCGCGGCCCTCGGCACGGAAGGCCTCGACCTGGTCACTGCTGAGGTCGCGGCAGAAGCCGTCGTACCCCATCACCTTGGAGCCGGACTCCTTGCGGCGTGCCTCCACCTCGTCATTGCGGCAGTAGCAGTCGTAGGTGTACGACGAGGCGCGCAGCTTCTCGAGCACCTCCCGGTAGAGGTCGCTGCGCTCGGACTGGCGGTAGGGACCGTAGGGGCCGCCGACCTCGACGCCCTCGTCCCAGTCCAGGCCCAGCCAGCGGAAGAGCTCGAGGATCGCGGTGTAGGACTCCTCGGTGGAGCGCTCCTTGTCGGTGTCCTCCACCCGCAGGACGAAGGTGCCGCCCTGGCCGGTGAGCTGGGCGTGCTTGGCGAAGGCGTAGTTGAACAGCGCCGTGCGGACCAGGCCGACGTGCGGGGAGCCGGTCGGGCTCGGGGCCATCCGCACGCGGACGGGCGCGGAGGGGGTGCTGTGCTCGGTCATGGGGGCTTCATCGCTCCTTGATCGTGTTGGTCAGCGCGCCGAGGCCGTCGATCGCGACCTCGACCTCGTCGCCGACCTGCATGGGGCCCACGCCTGCCGGGGTGCCGGTGAGGATCACGTCGCCGGGCAGCAGGGTCATGACGCTGCTGACGTGGGCGATGAGGCTGGGGATGTCGAAGACCATGTCGGCGGTCGAGCCGTCCTGCACGACGTCGCCGTTGAGGAAGGTCCGCAGCCGGACGCCGTCGGCGAAGGTCTGCGGGTCCAGGTCGGTCTCGATCCAGGGACCGAGCGGGCAGAAGGAGTCGAAGCCCTTCGCCCGGGTCCACTGGTCGTCGCTGCGCTGGAGGTCGCGGGCGGTGACGTCGTTGCCGATGGTGTAGCCGTGGATGACGTCGGTGGCCTTCTCGGCCGGGACGTCGCGGCAGATCCGGCCGATGACCACGGCCAGCTCGCCCTCGTAGTGCAGGTCGCTGGTCTGCGGCGGGTAGAAGACCGGGTCGCCCGGGCCGACGACGGAGGTGTTGGGCTTGAGGAAGAACAGCGGCTCGGCGGGTACGTCGTTGCCGAGCTCCTTGGCGTGGTCGGCGTAGTTGCGACCGATCCCGACCACCTTGCTGCGCGGCAGCACCGGCGCCAGCAGCCGGACGTCCTCCAGCCGGTGCTGCTGCTCGAGGAGCTTGAGCCCGACGTACATCGGGTCCCCGGCCAGCGCGACGACGACGGCGTCCTCGCTGAGCTGGCCGTGCTCGTCGAGGTCGCCGGTCACGACGCCGTACTGGGGGTCCTCGCCCGTGGTGAATCTCGCGATGCGCACCGCTCGAGCCTAACCACCGGTCCGGGACCTGCCGTCGGCCCCTAGTCGCCCAGGACCTCGCGCAGGTGGTCGTTGGCGAAGCGGCGCTCCGGGTCGAGCTCGTCGCGCACGGCCAGCCAGTCGGTGAAGCGCGGGCACTGCTCGGCGAAGTACGCCGCCGTCAGCGTGTGCCGCTTGCCCCAGTGCGGCCGCCCCTCGTGGGCGGTGAAGAGGTCCTGCGCGGCGGCGAAGTACGCCGTGGGGTCCTGGCGGTGGTAGGCGTGGACGGCGACGTAGCAGCTGTCGCGGCCGTGGGCGGTGGAGAGCCACACGTCGTCGGCCGCGGCGAAGCGCACCTCGATGGGGAACGACACCCGGTGCTCGCCGGAGGCGAAGAGCCGCTGGAGGCCGGCGATGACGTCGGGCAGCGCCTCGCGCGGCATCGCGAACTCCGACTCCTGGAAGCGCACGCGGCGCGGGGAGACGAAGACGTCGTGGGAGGGCGCGGTGTACTCCCGGGCCGAGAGCACCGAGCCGGAGAGCGCGTTGATCCGCGGGACCAGCGCCGGCGCGGCATGCGCGACCCGGTTGAGCGCCTCGAAGGCGCCGTTGCTGAGCACCTCGTCCTCGACGAGGTGCCGCAGCCGGCCCAGCGGCGCGGCGGGAGTGCCGTCGGGGACCCGGTTGTTGCGCTTGAGCAGCGCCTTCTCGGTGTGGGGGAACCAGTAGAACTCGACGTGGTCGTTGCGCGCGACCAGCTCGGGCAGCCGGTGGAGCACCTCCGGGAGCGCCATCGGCTCCTCGCGGGCGTGGAGCAGGAAGGCCGGCACGCACTGCAGCGTGACCTCGGCGAGGATGCCCAGCGCGCCGAGGGAGAGCTGGGCCGCGCCCAGCCACGGGTGGTCCTCGCCGATCTCCAGGACCTCGCCCGCGGCGGTGACGAGCTGGACGCCGACCACGGCCGCGGCGATGCCCGGCAGCCGCGCGCCGGTGCCGTGGGTGCCGGTGCCGACCGCGCCCGCGACGGCCTGCGGGTCGACGTCACCGAGGTTGGGCAGCGCCAGGCCGAGCGCGGCGAGCTCGCGGTTGAGCACGTGCAGGGAGATGCCGGCCTGCACGCGCACCCGGCTGGTTGCCGGATCGTGGTGCAGGACGCGGGTCATCCGGTCCAGCCGCACCATCACGCCGTCGGTGGCGGCCAGGGGCGTGAAGGAGTGCCCGGCTCCGACCGGTCGCACCGGGAGCCCGTCCCTGGCGGCGGCGGTGACCACGTCGACGACCTCGGCGGTCGAGCCCGGGCTCTCGATCCGGGTCGGGGTGCAGCGGACGCCACCGCTCCAGTTCTGCCACCGGGCCCGTTGCTCGGTCCTCGTCGTGCTCATCCGAAGCAGCACCCCTCCCCGCGGTAGGTCGGCACGACCGTGACCGCGCCGTCGGCGGCCACCCTGGCCATCCGGTCCACGCGCTCCATCGGCTCCCCGGCCTTCGCCGGGCGCAGGAGCACGCGGTCGCCGATGCGCAGGTGCCGCGCGGCCTCGCCCTGGACGGGGGTCTGCACCTCGCCGGCGCCCTCGTTGCGGGTCAGTGAGAGCCCCTCCGGCCACACCGGGGTCGGTGCCCGGGAGGCGCCGGTCGGGCCGGAGGCGATGAAGCCGCCGGAGAAGAGGGTCACCACGTCGTCGGCCGCGCGCCGGGACACCGGCAGGGCGAGGTACGCCGCGGGGCGCGGGTCGAAGGCGGCGTAGCCGTCGAAGAGGGTCGGTGCGAACAGGCCCGACCCGGCCGCGAGCTCGGTGAGGACCGGGTCCCGCCCGGTGACGTGGAGGCTGCCGGTCCCGCCCGCGTTGACCACCTGCAGCTCGGCGTGGCGCGAGACGGCCTCCACGACGGCCGCCCTGCGGCGTACGAGCTCGGCGGCGGAGCCGCGCTTCATCAGCCGGACCGCGGGCGAGGAGTCGGGGACGCCGGCGATCTGGGCGTCGTAGAACATCACGCCGACGAGGTCGAAGCCCGGTCGCGCTGCCACCGCGCGGGCCAGCGCCTCGGCCTCCTCGGCGGTGTGGACCGGGGAGCGACGGGCACCGAGGTGGAGCGGTCCCATTCGCAGCGAGGCGTCGACGTCGAGGCAGACCCGGATGCTCGGGTGGTCGGCGCCGAGCACCCGGTCGACGAGGTCGAGGTGCTCGACGGAGTCGACCATGACGGTGATCGCGGCGCGGCGGTGCTCGGCGGCGACGAGGTCGGCGAAGCCCTGCGCGGAGGTGCTGGGGTAGGCCAGCAGCACGTCGTCGTGGCCCTGGTCGGCCAACCAGACCGACTCCGCCAGCGAGAAGGACATCACCCCGCGGAAGCCCGGCCGGGCCAGGACGTCCTCGAGCACGGCGCGCACCCGCAACGACTTCGACGCGACCCGGACCGGCACCCCGTCGGCGCGGGCCACGAGGTCGGCGGCGTTGGCGTCCAGCGCCACGTCGTCGAGGACGGCCAGCGGCGCCTCGAGGTGGGCGGTGGCCTCCAGGAGCTGCTCGCGGCGGTCGGGCACGGGGTCAGTATCCAGCAGCGCTCAGCCTCGATCCACCGATGGTCGCCGTCGCGAGCGGCACCAGACGGGTGCGCTGACAAGGCGGAGCGCCGAAGGCGGGCCCCCAGGCCCGTCGAGGCGTGACAACGCCGCCAGGGCGCCCGGATGGTGTCGCGTAGCAGGCGAGGATCGGTGGATCGAGGCTCAGTCGCCCGCGGCGCGTCGTCCGAGGTCGCGGAGCAGCCTCATGCCCACCGCGTCGACCGGACGGGCCACGGCGCGGACCACCACGACGCCGGATCGGCGACGGCGGTCCAGTCCCACGAAGGCCGCGTGCCCACCGGTCATCCCGTTGTGCCAGGTGATCTCGCCGTCGGGCACCGGGGTCACCATCCAGCCGGCGCCGATGCGCACGGGGCCGCTGAGGCGGGCGACCGGGTCGAGGGCGCCGGCGCCGGGGACCCGCCCCTCCAGCAGCGCCGTGACCCATCGGGCCGCGTCGCCGAGCGTCGAGCGCAGGCCGCCGGCCGGACCGAGCCCCTCCCCCGTCCACGGCTCGTGGGGCCGCCCGCGTCGGCTGCGCCCGGCGATCGCGCCGGGGCGCACCTCCGCCAGGTCGGCCGGGACGTGCCAGGAGCCGAGCCCCAGCGGGTCGGCCATCCGGTCACGGACCAGGGCGGCGTAGGTCGTGCCCTGGGCGGCGGCCACCGCGTGGCCGAGCAGCTCGAACCCGAGGTTGGAGTACGCCGGCCGCGGCCGCCCGACCGCCGTCCGGCGGGTCTGCTCCAGCAGCTCCTCGACGGAGTCGCCGTAGGGGTTCTCGCCGCGTCGCAGCATCCGCCACGTGCGGCCCAGCACGTCCTCCACCCGGGGCAGGCGTGGCAACCCGGAGGCGTGCACCGCGAGCGACGCGAGCGTCACCTCGCCCGCGGCGCACCCGTCGAGCGGGAGGTGGTCGGCGAGGCGGTCCCCCGTCGAGAGGACGCCTCGGTCGACGGCGTCGTGGAGCAGCAGCCCGGTGACCGCCTTGCTCACCGAGCCCAGCTCGACGTGACCCTGCTCCGGGAGCTCGTGGGCTGTCGAGGTCATGACGGGACCGGTCCCGCTGGGTTCGTCCGCCACGGTGACGATCGAGGCGCCCCACGGTGCACCACGGAGGGCGCGTCGGGCGGCCCGGAAGAGGTCCGTCGACTCCATGTGGCCACGCTAGTGCGCCTACCGTGACGCCATGCAGGTGCTGTCCCGGGCGGAGTGGGAGCCGCGCGCGCTCGCCCACGCCGAGCGGGTCGAGCGGTGGGTCCGACCGCACCTCGAGCGACGCGGAGCCCGGGTGCCGCACCCCGTGCACGACTTCCTCTTCACCTATTACTCCCAGCGCCCGGCGCAGTTGCGGCGCTGGCACCCGGGAGTGGGCGTCGCGCTCGAGGATGCTCCCGAGCACGCGGGGTGGAAGGGCTACCGGGTCTCGACGATGCTCGCTGGCGCTCGCTGCTCGACCAGCGGTGGGACGGACCAGGTCGCGGTGGACCCGGCGTACGTCGCCGAGCAGCGCCCGCTCGTCGACTCGGTCCGCCGGCTGCTGGCCGCCACGGCCTCGCGACCGGCCCAGCTGGGCTGCTTCGGGTTGCACGAGTGGGCGATGGTGCACCGCGCCCCCGAGGCCGGCGGGACCCGGCACCCGTGGCCGCTGCGGCTGGGGCAGGAGGGCACCGACGCGGTGGTGGAGAGCCACCGGATCACCTGCACCCACTTCGACGCGTTCCGCTTCTTCACGCCGTCGGCGCGTCCGCTGAACACCCTCTCCCCCGGGTCCCGCGACCGCGAGGCGTTCGAGCAGCCGGGGTGCCTGCACGCGGGCATGGACCTCTACAAGCACGCCTTCCGACTCAGCCCGATGGTGCCGTCGGAGTTGGTGGCCGACTGCTTCGAGCTGGCGTGGGACATCCGCGTGCTCGACATGCGCGCGGCGCCGTACGACCTGGCCGACCTGGGGCTGGAACCCGTGCGGATCGAGACCGCCGAGGGCAAGCGGGAGTACGCCGCTGCGCAGGCTGCCTTCGCCGAGCGCGGTGCGCCGTTGCGGGCCCGGCTCGTCGAGTCGTGCGAAAGATTGCTGTCGCTCGACCGCGGGTAGCATCAGGTGGTGTCGATCGACATCACTCTGGACTTCAAGACCGAATGCCCCGAGAAGGGCAAAGATCCGGACGTCTACAGCCCCAGCCTTCGGCAGTACCACAAAGTTCTGTGGAGCAAGCCGCTCCCTGACGGGACCATCTTCGAGCTGGACGCGTCGGGCTCTCCAGTATCGCGCTATCTCGTGCACGAATCGGCTCGGGGGACCATCCGACTTTCCAGCGACTCCATCACGACTCGAATGCTCAACCGTCCTCGGGTGCGCAAGCTGGTCGAGGAACTGCCCGAGGGAGCTGTCCGTCCGCATCGGGGTTACACCATCGGCAGCGCTCTCGTCTTTCCTGCGAACCGCGTGCAAGGACGGATGACCATCAACGGAGCCCGCGGCTTCCTGTTGACGATCGCTGACCGATTCGACCTCACGCTCGAGTGCATCCGAAGGCACTACGCAGGCGAGACGAGCCCGCTGGCGCGGACGCTTGAGGAGCACAGCCTGTTCTTCGCGTTGTTCGAGGACTTTGAGAATTACGTGGAGTTCTTCTTGCTCCAAGACCTGCTCACCTCATCGGGAACAATCGACTATTGGCTCCCCTTCCAAGATTTCAGGCGTTCCGCGGTCCCCAAGACCAGCAGCGATTACGTGCGCTTCCGTTCGGCGACGGAGAACTTCATCGACCGGCGCAACCAGCGCGTCGAGGCATGGACCCGAGAGCACTTGTCCTGACCTCCCACGTCAAGGGCGAGCGGGCGCCCTCGGATGGACAGCGGAAGAAGATCAACGGCACCGACGCCTCAGATACCGCTGCACGGAGCCGATCCCTGTGGCATGGACCACACACTGCGAATCGACCCGGTGGCCCACCGTGACGAGTTCGCGGTGCGCCTCGACGACCACCTGCTTGGCCACGTCGTCCGCGACCCCGAGGCCATCACCGAGATCTGGACCTGGTGGCGCGACGGCGGGGGCGTGCCCCAGCAGCACGAGGACACTCGCGAGATGGCGGTCTACCGGCTGCTCGTCGGCAACGGCGTCGACTTCGGCACGGCGCGGTCGCTGGTGCAGCGCGGCTCGGTGCTCGCCGCGGCCTGAGTCGCTGGGGCAGCACCGCTGCGTGAAGAAGCGCGCCAGCGCCACACACACCGCCGGACGACAAGGCGCGCCAGCGGCCTCGCCGGTTGAGGAGGCGCGCCAGCGCCGCCTCGAGACCCGTACGCCCTTGAACAGCCTGTGTCCGACACTTCGGTCGCCCAGGTCTACGTCCGGAGCCGGCCCGAGCGCTTCGGGTCGTGGGCCATCGCGTGGTGGGCGGAGCAGTAGAGCCGCCCGTCCTCCACGCTGGTCGTTCCGCCCTGGGACCACGGGATGACGTGGTGGACGTGACAGCGGCTCGGCGGGGTGTCACACCCGGGCGCGGTGCAGTGCTTGTCGCGCTGGGCGATGGCGAGGCGCTGGGCCCTGGTGTGGAAGCGGCGGCGCCTGCCGACGTCGAGGACCTGAGACTGGCCGCCGAGGACCATGGGGATGATCCCGGCCTCACAGGCCAGCCGTCGCGCTGTGCCGGCGGAGATGACCTCGCCGGTGTCGAGTGAAGCCTTGCCCAGTCCGCCCATCAGTGTCTCGAGGGTCATCGTCACCACGACGGTAGCCCCGACCCCGCCCACGCTGGGCAGGTCCTTCTCGCTGATCCGCTCCAGCAACTCGGTGAACGCCTGCCCGTTGCTCTGCGGGGTCGAGCGGACCTGCCGGATCTGCGCCGGCTCCTGCTTGGCCCAGGTCAGCGCTTGGAGGGCCTTGGCGAGCATGGCGCCGTGGAGCTCGGGGACGGAGAATCGGCCGTGGACCATCCCGTGCCCATCACCGCTCATCGTGAGCCGGGTGCGCTCGGTGGCGCGGCGCTCCTCGTCCTCCAGCAGCTTCGCCTCGTGCGCCTCCCCGACCTCCGGGGCGACGACGTCGAGCACGTGGCGTCCGAGGATCTTCAGCTGCTTGGCGTCGAAGGTGTCCGCGCAGACGATGAGGTGCTTCTCGGCCTGCTCGAGCACCGACGGGTCCAGGTCGTCGGGTCCGTCGGCCTCCAGGTCGGCCAGTGCCCGCGCGATCACGTGGGTCTGCTCGCAGTTGATCCGCCCCGCAGCGAGCGCCTCGGCGAGGGCGGTGTGCCTGCCCAGGGCTGCGGCGAGCGTGACGTCGCGGTGTGCGGCGGCCCGGGTGCGGTGGGTCGCCTGCGCCCACCAGGTCGCGGTGGTCGTGGCGCCGCCGGTCTCCTCGACCCGCACCTCGGCCGCGTGCCGCAGCACCGTCGCGGTCAACGCATCCAACTGCGCATGGATCTGCGCCAGCGCCCGCAGGGCATCGGCCGTCGCGGCCTGCTCCAGCCCGACCAGCGAGGCAGCGTGACCCTCGTCGAGAGCAGCAGACAGAGCCTCGACCACCTGGTCGAGAGGGTGCTGCTGCCCGAGAACTGCCATACCTCAGTACAGCCGCGACCACCGACATTCCTGGCGCTCAGATAGGCCTCTTCACATGCTCAACGAGGGTCGTTACCGGACCGTGATCTTGCCTCATATGCCGGTCACGACGAGCGGCACTTCGCCCAGGACGACGCGACTGGAGTGCCCATGGCGCACCAGACGCGTCACCAGCACTCCAGTCGGCGACTGCACCCATCGCCTCCCCTCGGTGCCAGGGAACCTCAGGCCCATGGCAGGCAGCGAGAGGCCGAGCTACCCGGGTCAGCGCGTGAGCGGAAGACCGGGCCGAGCCACGGCCACCCGCAGCCCGTCGAGCACGATGCCGAGCCCGGCGGCGAAGTCCGAGGGACGCGGGTCGTCCTCGATGGCCCCGGCCGAGCCGGCCTGGAGGTGGGTCTGCTCCTCCAGGGTGTGGCCGAGCACGAAGTGCAGCACCGTGCGGGCGGCGGTCGGGACGAGGTCGCCGGGCAGGCCGGCGTCGGCCAGCGCGGCGGTGAGGTCCGCCAGCGGCTGGGAGGCGCCGAGCCCGAAGGCGATGACGGTGGAGACGAGCTCGGCGCCGTCGCGGTAGGCCAGCATCGCGTCGCGCAGCTCGTGGGCGACCTCGACGACCCGGTCGTCCCAGGCAGTGGCACGCCGCGGCCGGGCCCCGAGCCGGAGCACCTCGTCGGCGACCTGGCCGAGCAGCACCTGCTTGGACGGCACGTGGTGGTAGAGCGCGCTGGCCTGCAGCCCGAGCTCCGCGGCGAGCCGGCGCATCGTCACGTCGGCGAGGCCGTGGGCGTCGAGCAGGCGCAGGGCGACCCTGACGAGGTCCTCCCGCGTGCGGCTCACGGCGGCGACCCTACCGGTGTGCGACGGCGACGGCCCGGAGATCCCCGACCCGCGGACGCCGGGCGCACGCGCCGGATCGCGGACACGGCGCGTGCCCGGGACGAGCGCACCCCTAGAGTGTGCGCTCGTCCTCCTGAACACTGTTCAGGTCGGACGACCCACTCCCCCGACGTACCCCCTGGAACCACCGCGAGAGGCCCCCGATGAGCACTGCTGCCACCAACCCGACCGACACCGCCACCGAGGCCCCCGGCCGCCCGAGCCGCCGGCTCGGCACGACCGACCTGGCTCTCGTCGCCTCCTTCGCGGCGCTCATCTCCGCGCTGGCCTACGTCGGGGCCATCCCGGTCGGTGGTGCGGGCGTGCCGATCACCCTGCAGACCCTCGGCGTGATGCTCGCCGGCTGCCTGCTCGGCCCGGTCCGCGGCTTCCTCGCCGTCGCCCTCTACCTCGCGATGGGCGCCGCCGGCCTGCCGGTCTTCGCCGAGCACAGCTCGGGCCTGGGCACCTTCACCCAGCCCAGCGCCGGCTACCTGCTGTCCTTCCCGGTCGCCGCGCTCGTCGGTGGCCTGATGATGAAGTACGTCGCGGGCGAGCGCGGCAAGACCCGGGCCCTGGTCGTCTTCGTCTGCTCGCTGGCCGGCAGCGTGCTGGTGATCCACCCGGCCGGCATCGTCGGCCTCATGGTGACCCTCGACCTGTCGCTGGCCGAGGCCTTCAAGATCGACGTCATCTACTGGGTCGGCGACCTGCTCAAGACCACTGTCGTCGCGCTGATCGCCGCCGAGGTGCACCGCGCCTTCCCCCGGCTCCTGCGCACCCGCGGCTGACCCCGCCGCCGCGCCGCCGTACCGTCCACCCGTGCCCGCCCTCACCCTCGACGCCGCCGGCGTCACCGTCGCGACCGCCGACGGTGAGCGGGTGCTGCTGGAGCCGACGACGCTCAGCCTCACCGAGCAGCGCGTCGCGGTCATCGGCGCCAACGGGTCGGGCAAGTCGACGATGGCGCGGCTGCTCAACGGCCTGGTCACCCCCACCACCGGCCGGGTGCTGGTCGACGGGCTGGACGTGGCGCGCCACGGCGCGGAGGTACGCCGCCGCGTGGGGTTCTGCTTCACCGACCCCGCCGCACAGCTGGTGATGCCGACCTGCGTGGAGGACGTCGAGCTGTCGCTGCGCCGCTCCGAGCGCGACCCGGTGGCTCGGCGGCGGCGGGCCCTGGAGGTGCTGGAGCGGCACGGCCTCGCCGAGCACGCGCACCAGAGCGTGCACGACCTCTCCGGCGGCCAGCGCCAGCTGCTGGCGCTGGCCGGGGTGCTGGCCACCGACCCGGAGGTGGTCGTCGCCGACGAGCCGACCACGCTGCTGGACCTCGCGAACTCGCGCCGGGTCGGCGACCTGCTGCTCTCCCTCCCCCAGCAGCTGGTCCTGCTCACCCACGACCTCGACCTGGCCGCCCGCTGCGACCGGGTGCTGGTCGTCGAGGGCGGACGGGTGGTCGCCGACGGGACCGGGCCGGAGTCGGTCGCGGCGTACGTCGACGCCGTGGACCGGGCCCGCCTGACATGAGCTCGCCGTTCCTCGTCGGGGTGCACCAGCCCGGCGACTCGTGGGTGCACCGCTGCCCGACCGGACCCAAGCTGACGCTGCTCGCGCTCTTCAGCCTCGCCGTGGTGCTGACCCGCTCGGCGGTGGCCTCCCCGGTGTTCCTGGCCGCCGCGCTGGCGCTGGCGGCGGTCGCCGGCGTGCGGCTCGGGACCCTGCTGCGCGCGACCCGCGCGGTCCTGGTCCTCGCACTGCTCGCCTCGGCGCTGCAGTGGTGGGTCGACGGGCCGGCCAAGGCCGCCGAGACCCTCGTGGACCTCGTCGCCCTCGCGCTGGCGGCCATCACCGTCTCGGCCACCACCCCGGTCAACGACGTGCTCGACACCCTCGTGCGGGCCGTCGGCCCGCTGCGCCGCGTGGGCGTCGACCCCGAGCGGGTCGCACTGGCCTTCTCGCTCGCCATCGGCGCCCTGCCCGGCACGGTCGCGCTGGCCCTGGAGACCCGCGACGCCGCCCGCGCCCGCGGGCTGGGCCGGCACCCCCGGGCCTACCTCACGCCCTTCGTCGTCCGGGTGGTCGCCCGGGCGCACGAGCAGGGCGACGCGCTGGCCGCACGCGGCCTCGGCGACTGAGCCCGGACCTGGGCCAGGCCCCGCTCACCACACGTCGCCATCGCGCCAGTCGCAGGCGAGCGGGGCGTCGAGGTCCAGCGCGTCGAGAGGGACGCACCCGGGCCGGACGAGCACGTGGCCCTCCTCCTCCGCGGTGCGCTCGACCCCGCGCGGACCGAGCACCGACAACGGTCCGCGCCACGGGACCCAGCCGCGGGCGTCGTACATCGCCCGGCCCTCGTCGGAGGCGCCGAGCGCGAGCAGGTCGTGGGCCGGCGCCAGCTCCTCGAGCGCGGCCATGACGGCGGTGCCCAGGCCGCGGCGCTGGTGGGCGGGGTGGACCGCGACCGCCTCGACGTAGCCGAGGCGCAGCGGTCGCAGGTCCGCGCCGAGGTAGCAGTGGCGGCGCACCAGCGAGCCGTGGGCCACGACCTGGCCGTCGGTGAGAGCGTAGGCGTGCTCTCCCCCCAGGGCGTGGGACCAGTCGTCGTCCTCGAAGTCGTCGAAGGCGGCGTCCATCAGCGCCCGCGCCGAGGCCAGGACGTCGGCCGGCAGGCGGGCGGTGTGCCCGGTCAGCACGTTCACCACCCGGGCGGCCTCCGGTCGTGCCAGGGCGCGGCCGCCTCGACCTGGGCGGCGAGCGAGAGCAGCAGCGCGTCCTCAGCAGGACGGGCGGCGAGCATCACCCCGACCGGCAACCCGTCCGGGGTCTGGTGCAGCGGCAGCGAGACCGCCGGCATGCCGGTGACGTTCCACGCCGAGGTCCAGGGCGTGAAGGCCTTCTGCGCCTCGAAGTCGCGCTCGGGGTGCTCGTCGTCGCGCAACGCCCCGACCGGCACCGGCGGCACCGCGAGCGTGGGCGTCAGCACCGCGTCGTACGCCGCCAGCTGCTCCAGGGCGGCCGCCGCGTGCCGCCGCACCGCACCGATCGCGAGGCCGAACTCGGGGGCGCTGAGCGCGCGGCCGCGGTCGCCGAGCCAGCGGGTCAGCGGCCGCAGCAGCTGCTCACGGCCCGGAGGTGCCGGCGAGAGCGCGGTCAGCACCGACCAGCAGACCTCGAAGAACGGCACGGCGTCGCGACCGAGCGGGACCGGGACGTCCTCCACCTCGTGGCCGAGCGACTCGAGCAGCAGCGAGGCGTCCTCCCAGGCGCGGCGCACCTCGGGATCGACGGTCGCGTCGGTGATGACCGGCTCGACGAACCGGGCGATGCGCAGCCGGCCGGGTTCCCGCTCGGCGGCGGCGAGGAAGGTGCCCGGCTCGGGCGGCGCGAAGTAGGGGTCGCCGGGGCGGCGGACGGCCAGCACGTCGAGCATCGCGGCCGCGTCGCGGACGGTCCGGGCGATCGGGCCGGCGGTGGCGAGGCCGACCGGGTCGCCGTACATCGGCGAGCCGCTGACGCGGCCACGGGACGGCTTGAGGCCGACCAGCCCGCAGCACGAGGCCGGGATGCGGATCGACCCGCCGCCGTCGGAGCCCTGCGCGAGCGGCACCAGCCCGGCGGCCACGGCGGCGGCCGCCCCGCCCGAGGAGCCTCCGGCGGTGCGGGTGCGGTCCCACGGCGTGACGCTCGGCGGGCGGCCGTCCGGCTCGGTGTAGCAGGGCGACCCGAACTCCGGGGTCGCCGTCTTGCCCAGGCTCACCAGCCCGGCGGCCTCCATCGCGAGCACGACGCCGTCGGAGACCTCGGGCACGAAGTCGTCGTACGCCGCGGAGCCGAAGGTCGTGCGCACACCGGCCGTGGCATTGAGGTCCTTGACGGCGGTCGGCACGCCGCTGAGCGGCCCGGCCCCGGGGCCGGCCGACCTGGCCCGCTCACGGGCCTGGTCGGCGGTGACGGTCACGAAGGCGCCGACGTCGTCACGCGCGGCGATCCGCTCCAGGTAGTGCTCGACCAGCTCGGCGCTGCTCACCTCTCCGGCGGCGATCGCCGCGCCCTGCTCGAGGGCGGTCAGGTCGTGCAGCTCGGCCATGGCCCGAACCTAGCCCTCCTCTCGTCCCGACCCGGGTCAGGAGGCGCCGTTGAAGGCCAGCGCCGCACCCAGGGCGAAGACGAGGCAGGCGACCGGGACGGTGGCCAGGGGGACCCACCAGGCGCTGCGGCCGCGGACCATGCGCACGACCGCCCAGCCACCCATCCCGAGGATCGGCACCCAGGGGCCACCGGCCGCCACGGCGACGCCGAGGGCGATGAGGTCGGTCGAGCACTCGGTGGTGCCAGAGCCGCACGAGTCAGACGCGAAGACGAGGAAGAGCCCGGCGAAGGAGAGGAGCAGGCCGCCGGCGAGGAGCAACAGCAGCTCGATGATCGTGATGACCACGTCGGCGGTGCGGTCCTTGGCGGGAGGCGGGGCGCCGGGACCGCCGGCCGCGAGGCTGCTCGTGCTCACGGCACGACGCTAGCGGCGCACGGCCCGTGTCGTGGCCGATCCCGCGCGCTGGTCGGCGGACGTCCCGCACGACCAGGCATCACGGGGGACCTCAGCCGCCGGCGACGACCACCACCAGGACACCCAGCGTGAAGAGGAGCACCCCCAGGGGCAGCGCCAGGAGGGCGACCCACCAGGCGCTGCGCCGCCGCACCAGCCGGACCACCGCCCACGATCCGAGCGGGAGCAGCGCCAACCAGGGCGAGGCGACGACGACCGCGGTGCCCAGGAACGCGACCGCGCGCGTGCAGTCCTCGGGCCCGCAGTTCTGGTCGACGTCGACGACGCCGGCCACGCCCACAACGGACGCGAGCAGGCCGACCACCGCCAGGACCAGCAGGACCAGGACGGTGGCGACCACGTCGCCGGCCCGCACCGGCCCCCGTGCGTGCGGCTGGTGCGGGGCACCGGCGTACGCCGGGGGCTGGTGCGGCTGCAGGTGCGGGGGCGGGGGCGGGGGTCCGAGAGGGTGGGTCACGCCCTCAGGCTAGGGCGAGTCGACCCCCTCTCGGTCGTCTCGGGTGTCGTCCTGTGGAGAACTGCGCGGGGGCGGGCCAGTGTCAGCAGTGCCGCGTGGCGCCGGCCCACCCCCTCCGACCAGCGGTCAGGCCGCCGCGGCGGCCGGCTGGGCGTCCACGAGCAGCCGCAGGGCGTCGAGCAGCCGGGTGCGCACCTCGTCGTCGGCGAGGACGTCGACGCCCACACCGGGCTGGGAGACGACGACCGCCTCGACGACCTGCGCGCCGGCGATGCCCGCGGAGCGCGCGGCGTCGGCGTGCGCCCACCTGCCGCCGTACGGCGTCGGGGTGGTGCCCACGACACCGAAGGGCTTGCCGACGATGGCGCCCTGGCCGTACGGCCGCGACAGCCAGTCGAGGGCGTTGTTGAGGACGGCCGGCATCGTGCCGTTGTACTCCGGGGTGACCGCGATGACGCGGTCTGCGGCGGCCACGGCCTCCCGGACGCGACGCACGGCGGCGGGCGCGTCGGCGGTGTCGACCTCCTCGTTGTAGAACGGCAGCTCGCCGAGACCCTCGACGATCTCGACCTCGACGCCTTCGGGCGCCTGGTCACGCAGCAGCTCGGCGAGGCGGCGGTTCACCGAGGCCTGGCGCAGGCTGCCGAGCAGGACGGCGACGCGGACGGGTGCGGCGCTGGGGTGGGCGGTGGTGCTCATGGGGCTCCTCGGGTGGGTGCGGTCGAGGAGCCAAACGGACCGCGGTCCGTTTTCATTCCCGGCGTACGTTGCAGCGCCTCTCACTAGGCTGGAGGACATGCCCGACCCGCTCCTGCTGCCGATGGCCGACCAGCCGACGGCCGAGCGAGCGGACGCCGCCCGCAACCGCGAGGCGCTGCTGTGCGCGGCCCGGCGGCTGGTCGAGGAGCAGGGCGTGGCCGCGGTGACGATGGAGGCCGTCGCGGCGGCGGCCGGGGTCGGCAAGGGCACGGTCTTCCGGCGCTTCGACTCCCGCGAGGGACTGATGGCAGCGGTCCTGGACTTCTCCGAGACCGCCTGGCAGGCCTCGGTCATCTCCGGACCTCCCCCGCTGGGCCCGGGCCCGGACCCCTGGGAGCGGCTGCTCGCCTTCGGACGCTCGCGGCTGGAGTCCACCCTGGTGCACGCCGACCTGATCCGCGCGGCTGGGGCCAGCGGCAGCCGGGCCGCCGGGGCGTACTCCTTCGCCGCGATGCACGTCCGCCACCTGCTCGACTCCCTGGGCGTGGACGGGGACCTCCCGATCCTCGCCACCGCGCTGCTGGCACCCCTGGAGATCCCCATCCTCGATCAGCAGCTGCACAGCGACGGCTTCGACGTGGAGCGGCTGCTGGCCGGCTGGGAGGACCTCGCGCGCCGGATCACCGGGCACGCCTGAACCGGCAGCAGCCCACGGCTGCTCAGCGGTGGTGACGCCGCAGCCCGAAGGTGACGGCGTCGAGCAGCGCCTCCCAGGAGGCCTCGACGACGTTGTGGCCCACGCCCACGGTCCACCACGACGAGACCCCGTCGGAGGTCTCGATGAGCACGCGGGTGATCGCGTCGGTGCCGTGGCCCTGGTCGAGGATGCGCACCTTGTAGTCGATGAGCTCGAGCTTGGCGACCTCCGGGTACGCCTGGCCGATGGCCTGGCGCAGCGCCTGGTCGAGCGCGTTGACCGGGCCGTTGCCCTCGCCGGTGACGACGTAGCGCACGCCGGCTGCGGTGAGCTTCACCGTCGCCTCCGACAGGGCCTCCTTGCCCGGCCCCGGCTGCGTCTCGGTGATGACGCGCCACGACTCCACGTCGACGTACGACGGGCGGTGCCCCTCGACCTCCTCGACCAGCAGCAGCTCGAAGGAGGCGTCGGCGGCCTCGAACGTGTAGCCGCGGCTCTCCAGCACCTTGACCCGCTCGGTGATCCGGGTGACGAGGTCCCTGTCCCCGGAGAGGTCGAAGCCGAGCTCGCGACCCTTGAGCTCGATCGAGGCGCGGCCGGCCATGTCAGAGACGAGCAGCCTCATGTCGTTGCCGACACCGGCGGGGTCCATGTGCTGGTAGAGGTCCGGGTCGACCTTGATCGCGCTCGCGTGCAGACCGGCCTTGTGGGCGAAGGCCGAGGTGCCGACGTACGGCTGGCGCGAGGCGGGCGGGACGTTGGTGACCTCGGCGACCGCGTGCGCGATCCGGGTGGCCTCGGAGAGCAGGCCCGGGGGCAGGACGGCGCGGTCGAGCTTGAGCTCGAGGTTCGCGACGACGGAGATGAGGTCGGCGTTGCCGGTGCGCTCGCCGTAGCCGTTGATCGTGCCCTGGACGTGGGTCGCGCCGGCGTCGACGGCGGCCAGGGAGTTGGCGACCGCGCAGCCGGTGTCGTTGTGGCAGTGGATGCCGACCCGGCCGCCCGTGGTGGAGATGACGTCGTCGACCACGTCGCCGACCCAGCTCGGGAGCATGCCGCCGTTGGTGTCGCAGAGGGCGGCGACCTCGGCGCCCGCTTCGTACGCCGTGCGCAGCACCTCGATCGCGTAGTCCCGGTTGGCGCGGTAGCCGTCGAAGAAGTGCTCGGCGTCCAGGAAGACCGTCTGGCCGTGCTCGCGCAGGTGCTCGATCGTGTCGCGCACCATCGCGAGGTTCTCCTCCAGCGTCGTCCGCAGCGCGAGCTCCACGTGCCGGTCGTGCGACTTCGCGACCAGCGTCACGACCGAGGCGCCGCTGTCGCGCAGCGCGGCGACCAGCGGGTCGTCGGCCGCGGCGACGCCCGCCCGACGCGTGGCGCCGAAGGCCGCGAGCCTGGCGTGCTGCAGGTCCAGCTCGCTGGCTGCGCGCCGGAAGAACTCGGTGTCCTTGGGGTTGGCGCCCGGCCAGCCGCCCTCGATGTACCCGACCCCGAGCCCGTCGAGCTGCCGGGCGATGTTGAGCTTGTCGGCGACGGAGAGGTTCAGACCCTCCTGCTGCGCGCCGTCGCGCAGGGTCGTGTCGTAGACGTGGAACGCGCCGTGCAGGTCCATGGGTCGGTCTCCGGGTCGGGGCTGCGGGGTGCGGGCACAAAAAAACCTCTCGCGGACGAGAGGTGGCGCGGCCGGCGGGTGCCGGTCGCGCTAGCGAATGATGGTACGGATGTGCTGCACGCTTCGAGTGTGCCACGGATGTCCGGCTGGTGGGACGGGCGTCTCACGGGTAGGTCTCGTGAAGGCGAGCAGCGGGGATAGTCCGCACGCGCAGGCAGGTTTGACGCTCGCGAAACCTGCGTGGGCGTGCGGACTATCCCCGCTCGCGGACTCCTCAGCGCAGCGGCGAGGAGACCACGGCCCCCGCGAAGGGACGCGAGTCGAGCGGGGTCCAGTCCGTCCCGGTCAGGGCGACGTACGCCGCCGCGCCGATGAGCAGGGCGAGCACGCCGACCCCGAACGCCCACGCGCCGGGGGTGGCCGAGACCGGGCGGACGCAGCGCCACAGGGGCGAGCGGACGCGGCTGCCTCCGGGCCCCCACCACAGCGAGCCGACGAGGACCGCGCCGGTGACGGCGAGCGTGGGTCGCACGTCGAGGGCCAGGGCGTAGCAGAGCAACCCGGCCGCGAGCGCGAGGCCGAGCGACCACAGCTGCAGCACGAGGGTCGAGGGGATCGAGCGGAGCAGGTCCCAGGGCGCGCCGAGGAGCAGTCGGGGGCCGTCGTACCAGCGCCGGCCGCGCACCTCGCGCCGCGCACCGACGGTGCTCGCGGCCAGGGAGCCGCTGCGCAGCAGCCAGGTGACCAGCAGCAGGCCCGAGACGGTCAGCAGCGGGGCCGCGACGACCAGCACCGTGGCCGCGCCCCCGAGCAGCGCGACGAGCACCGCGCGGCGCGCCCGCTCGAGCACCGGCACGCGCGGCGCGGCGGGGTCCTCGTCCCAGCCGGGGTGGTCCGGCCGCGGGTAGGGGTAGGGCTGGTCGTCGAACCGCTCGGGCCGTGCGTACGGGTCGTCGTCCCACACCGGGACGTGCTGGTGCCGGGTGTCCTCGTCGAAGGAGAGCACCCGGGTGCCCGGGGGGGCCTCGAGAGGCTCCTCGCCCACCCGCGTCGGGTCGTACGGCGTCGCGGCCGGCTGCCACGGGAACGTCTCGTCCGGCTCCGCCGACCCCTGGTCGCCCGCCAGGCCGTCTGCCAGGTCGTCAGGCACGGGCGGCGGTGGGACGACCGCGCCACGCCCCAGGCGGCGGACCCGGGTGGTCTGGGGTCGCAGCCAGTCCAGCACCTCCCACAGCTCGGGACGCCGGCCCGGGTCGGGGTCGAGGGCCGCGGCGACGACCCGCGCCAGGTCACCGGTCAGCCCGGTGAGGTCGTGCTCGCCGCGGCGGACCCGGTCCATGACCGCGGCCGAGGGGCCGCGGCCGAAGGGGGCGCGGCCGGTGCCGGCGTACGCGACCGTGGCGGCCCAGGCGTGCACGTCGGAGGCCTCGGTGGCGTCGTCGCCGTGGAGGATCTCGGGCGCGAGGTAGCCCGGGGTGCCGATCAGCCACCCCGCCTGGGTCATCCGCGGGTCGTCGGCGAGCTTGGCCAGGCCGAAGTCGATGAGGATGGGCGTGCGGCCCTCCATCAGCACGTTGGAGGGCTTCACGTCGCGGTGCAGCACCCCCGCCGCGTGGACGGCGTCGAGCCCCTCGGCCAGGCAGCCGGCGAACCACAGCAGGTCGGCTCCGTGCAGCGGCCCCTCCTCCAGCACGTGGTCGTGCAACGAGAGTCCGGGGACGTAGCGGGTGGCGATCCACGGGACCTCGGCCCACGGGTCGGCGTCGACGATCTCGGCGACCCAGCGGCTGTGCACGCGCGAGAGCGAGTCGACCTCACGGTCCAGCCGGGCGCGGCCGTCGTCGTCGCCGACGACCTGGGGGCGCAGGACCTTCAGCGCGACCCGCTCGCCGTCCTCGCGGCGGGCGAGGTGGACCACGCCCATGCCGCCCTCGCCGATCTTGGTGAGCAGCTGGTAGCCGCCGACGAGCGGACCGGCGGACCGGGCTGCGGTGCCGCGGGCGGCAGCGGGCTCCTCGCGGCGGGTCGTCACCCGTCGAGGATACGAGGGCAGCGGGCCCGGTGCCGGGACCTCAGCCCGGACTCAGGAGCCCGGCGTGCCGGGGCGCGGTGCCTTGCGTGCCCTGCCGAGCAGCCCGGTGGGCGGCTTCTGGTAGGCGTAGGGGTCGTTGGCCGGGTCGAACACGCCGAGCTTCTCGGTGCGGTTGAGGATCGTGCCGTCCTCCCACTCCATCCGTCCGCGCACGACGGGCAGGCTGTAGGAGATCCGGTTCGGCGCGAGCTTGGCGGCGTCGGTGGCCCAGATCCCGAGCTCCTCGCTCTGCGAGACCTGCGGCATCTCGTGGTACTCCAGCTCGACCCGTCCGCCCTTCCAGACCCGGCCCACGAGGTAGCTGAAGCCGTGGCGATAGGTGCAGCCGTGCGAGATCTGCACCGGCTTGCGGGCGCCGGGCTGGATGGCGGTGGCGTCGTGCACCTCGCCGCAGAGGTAGAAGTCCGCCCCGGCGCGCTCCAGCACCTGCCAGAACGCCGAGCGCTCCCCCTCGGGCATGTGCAGGTTGCCGGAGGCGAAGACCCGGTAGGGGCCCAGCGCCGGGATGTGCCCCTGGACGACCGCGACGCGGCCCTTGCGCTTGGCGCGCTTCACCTCCTTCTCCAACCACTCCAGCTGGGGCCCGAAGACCCCGAGCCGCACCCCGTTGCCGGTGCGGTGGAAGACGTCGACGGTGATGAGGGTCATCACGCCGGCGAAGTCGACGGAGTAGGCGGTGAGCTCCTGCTGGCTGCCCACGGGGCGACGGCGGTGCACCGGCGAGCCGGAGGAGGTGCGGGTGAAGTGGTCGGCCCACACGGACTTGGCGTGGTCGACGAGGTAGTAGCGGTTGTCCGGCCTGCCCTTGTGGGTGCCGGAGGAGGACCAGCGCCGGTCGAGCGGGCCGCTGCGGTCGTCGAGGATCTCGTGGTCACCGATCGCGGGGTAGAGCGGGAGGTCGCGGTCGGCGAAGACCTTCTTGTAGTGCGAGTAGTAGACCTGGCCGGCCCGGGTGATCGCGCTGCGGCACATCGCGAGGCTGACCTCGTCGGTGCCCTGCGAGACCTGGCCGAAGATCTGCCGGCCGTCGGAGTCGATGTTCCAGCGGCCCTCGACCTGGTCACCGGCGACGAGGACGGCGTCGGGACGGTGGGCGGCGACCGCGGTCAGGCAGGTGTCGGTCGCCAGCTGCCACCACTGGTTCCAGGAGTTCATGCCGCCGTCCCACGTGGGCAGGCCACGCAGGTCGGCCACGTCGGCGTTGAAGAAGTCGGGCATGGAGACGAACGTGAAGTCGGGCGGCCCGGAGAGGTCCACCGCACCCGCGAGGGAGAGGGCCGTGCCCGTCGTACCGACCACCGCGGCGACGCCACCCGAGGCCAGCAGGCCGCGTCGTGTCCACACGTGGGTCTCCCGGGAGGTCTCGAGGGGGTACGCCGTCGGCCCGGCGCGCCTGCGTATTCAACAACGAGCCGGGGGCCGATCGGTCATCGCCACGCGCCACCAGACCCTCTGTCCTGCCTCGGTCCTCGCCGAGCCGGCGCATCATTTCCGGAAGAACGGGCCGGCTCGGCGACCCAGCGACCCGCCCCCGGGGTCAGCAGATGCGGTGCATCCAGCCGAAGGAGTCCTCGGTCCGGCCGAACTGGACGTCCACGAGCTCGCGGCGGACCCGCGTCCACAGCGCGTCCTCGGCCTCGACGCCGGTCGCGGCGGGGGTGGACCCACCGGCCCACTTGAGCTCTCCGACGGGGGTGACGACCGCGGCGGTGCCGCAGGCGAAGACCTCGGTGATCTCGCCCGAGGCGACGCCGTCCTTCCACTCCTGGATGGAGAAGCGACGCTCCTCGACCCGGTGGCCGAGCTTGCCGAGCAGCTCGATGATCGAGGCGCGGGTGATGCCCTCGAGGATCGTGCCGGTGGCCGGGGTGACGACGTGGCCGTCGGCGTGCACGAAGTAGAGGTTCATCCCGCCGAGCTCCTCGACGTAGGTCAGCTCCTGGGCGTCGAGGAAGACGACCTGGTCGCAGCCCTGGGCGATGGCCTCCTGCTGCGCGACGAGCGAGGAGGCGTAGTTGCCGCCGGTCTTGGCCGCGCCCATGCCGCCGCGGCCGGCGCGGGTGTACTCCTCGGTCAGCCACAGCGTCACGGGCTTCATCCCGCCCTTGAAGTAGGCACCGGCCGGGCTGGCGATGACCATGAACGTCACGTGCTGGGCCGGGCGCACGCCGAGGAAGACCTCGGAGGCGAACATGAAGGGGCGGATGTAGAGGCTCTTCTCGCCGCCGTCGGGCACCGGCACCCAGCGCTCGTCGGCCTGGACCAGGGCGTCGACGCAGGCGACGAAGTCCTCGACCGGGAGCTCGGGCAGGGCCAGCCGCCGGGAGGAGCGCACCATCCGCGCGGCGTTCTCCTCGGGACGGAACGACCACACCGAGCCGTCGGGGTGGCGGTAGGCCTTCATCCCCTCGAAGGTCTCCTGGGCGTAGTGCAGCACCGCGGCCGCAGGGTCGATCGAGAGCGGGGCGTAGGGCTCGATCCGCGCGTCGTGCCAGCCGGCGTCGGGGGTCCACTCCACGGTGAGCATGTGGTCGGTGAAGTGGTTGCCGAACCCGGGGTTGGCCAGGATCTCGGCGAGCCTCTCCTGGCTGGTGGGGCTGCTCGAGCGCGTGGTGCGGATCTGCATGGGCGTCACGGTAGTCGACCTGTCTCTGGTGCGGTGCAGGGGGAAATGCGCGACCGCCGGGACCCTCGGTGGGGGTGCCCGGCGGTCGCGGTGCTCGCTCGTTGGCGAGCCGCAGCGTGGGCGGTCAGCCTGCTACGCGCGCGGCGATCGCGTCGCCGACCTCGGACGTACGCCGAGGGGCGGAGTCGCCCGCCGCAGCGCGCTCGGAGAGGTCGTCGAGGACGGCCCGCTCGACGGTGGCCGCGGCCTCGGGGTGGCCGAGGTGGTCCAGCAGCAGCGCGGTCGAGAGGATCGCGGCGGTCGGGTCGGCCTTCTGCTGGCCGGCGATGTCGGGCGCCGACCCGTGCACGGGCTCGAACATGGAGGGGGCGGTGCGGTCGGGGTTCACGTTGCCCGAGGCAGCCAGCCCGATGCCGCCGGTGATGGCGGCGGCGAGGTCGGTGATGATGTCGCCGAAGAGGTTGTCGGTGACGATCACGTCGAACCGCTGGGGGTTCGTGGTCATGTGGATCATCGCGGCGTCGATGTGCATGTAGTCGACGGTGACGTCCGGGTGCTCGGCGGCGACCTCCTGGGTCAGCCGCCACCACACCGATCCGGCGTGGACGAGCACGTTGGTCTTGTGGACCAGGGTGAGGTGCTTGCGGGGGCGCTTCTCGGCCCGGGCGAAGGCGTCGCGGAGCACCCGCTCCACGCCGTACGCCGTGTTGACGCTGACCTCGGTGGCCACCTCGGCCGGGGTGCCGACGCGCAGGGCGCCGCCGTTGCCGGTGTAGGGGCCCTCGGTGCCCTCGCGGACGACCACGAAGTCGACCTCCTCGCCCTTGAGCACGGCCTCCGAGAGCGGCGAGGTGACGCCGGGGAAGATGCGCGAGGGGCGGAGGTTGACGTAGTGGTCGAGCTCGAAGCGCAGGCGCAGCAGCAGGCCGCGCTCGAGGATGCCCGGGGGCAGGTTGGGGTCGTTGGGCTTGCCGCCGACCGCGCCGAGGAGGATCGCGTCGTGCCCGCGGATCTCGCGGAGCACGGTGTCGGGCAGGACCTCGCCGGTGGCGAGGTAGCGCTCGGCGCCCAGGTCGTAGCGGGTCTGCTCGAACTTCAAGCCCGACGGTGCGGCGGCGTCGAGGACCTTGAGGGCCTCGGGGGTCACCTCCTGACCGATGCCGTCGCCGGGGATGACGGCGAGCTGGATCGAACCGGCGGTGTCGGGAGAAGTCATGGGGTCGACGCTAGTTGTCGTCGGGGCGCTGGCCGCCGTTGTCCCGCAGGTCGAGCGCGTGCTGCAGGGCCTCGCGGCTGCGGGGGTTCTCCGGGTTGTGGGCGGCGGGGCCCCACTCGGGGTACATGTCGTACATCGGTCGTGTCCTCTCGCGTGCGTCGTGTCCCCGCCGCAGGAGCGGTGGGGACGCCCGGGCCGGTGCCGGGGATGACTGCACGGTGGGGACTGCTCGTCTCGTGGGTCGCACGGACGGGTCTGACCGGTGTCAGGAGCGGGTCGCGCGTGCTGGCGCCGGCGTACCCGCCGCGAAGTCATCTCACAGCTGCGGATCGAGCGTCTCTCCCCGGCCGTGCCGAGATCGGCGTACCGAGAGGGAGAGGGGTGTGAGACCGGGTGCGCACCAACGCCGACCACCGCGGCGAGGTGGCCTCACTGCAGTCAGATCTGCTGGGCCCCGCCGCGGCGCTCGAGAATTACGAGGATGCTCCGCATGGTGCCTCGAGGGTAGGCACGCACCTGCACCTCGGCCACCCCTTTCCCCACATCGTCCGCCATGTGGGACGCCCGTCCCGCGGAGGGAGACACCGGGATGGACTGGACAGGTGAGCGCCTCCCCGGACCTTCCCGACGTCGTCGAGCGCGCCTTCCAGGTCTCGCGCCGGGCCGGCTACGTGTCCTTCTGCCGCAACGAGACCGGCCGGCTGCTGGCGATGCTCGCCGCGACCCGGGACGGGACGATGGCGGAGTTCGGCACCGGCTGTGGCGTCGGCACGGCCTGGCTGCGCTCGGGAGTGCGCGGGGAGAAGGCGCGGATCGTCACCGCCGAGCTGGACCCCAAGCTCGCGAAGGCCGCAGGAGAGATCTTCGCCGAGGACGACCAGGTCGAGGTGCTGGCCGCCGACTGGTCGACCCTGCTGGACCGCGGCCCCTACTCCCTGCTCTTCCTCGACTCCGGCCAGCCCGGCCAGGTCTCCGTCGACGCCGTGGCCGACCTGGTCGAGGACGGCGGCATCGTCGTGCTCGACGACTTCACCCCGTGCGAGGTGTGGCCGCCCATCACCTACGGGCGGGTCGACACGCTGCGCGAGGAGTGGCTCACCGACCCCCGCTTCACCGCGGTCGAGGTCATGGTCGCCTCCGACGCCTCCACGATCATCGCCACCAAGCGCTGACTCTCGGCACCGCCGACCGGTCAGCTCCTCGTGGCCGAGCGGTCAGTTCCTCGGGCCCGACAGGTCACTCCTGCGCACCTGGAGGCGAGCAGGTGACTGCTCGAGGGCGAGTTCCTGACTGCTCGGCGGTGAGGGCGACCACGAAGGTGGGCAGCAGGGCCTGGGTCACCGGGCCGATCGCGAGCGCGTAGAGCACGGTGCCCAGGCCGGCGGTGCCGCCCAGCAGCAGCCCGATCACCACGACGGTGACCTCGAGGGCGGTGCGGACGAGCCGGATCGAGAGGCCGGTACGCCGGTGCAGGCCGGTCATCAGCCCGTCGCGCGGTCCGCGGCCGAGCTGGGCGCCGATGTACGCCGCGGTCGCCACGCCGTTGAGCAGCACCGCGACGACCATGGCCACCCCGCGCACCGCGAGGTCGTCCAGCGGCCCGACCAGCGAGAGCGTGGCGTCGGCGGCCAGGCCGATGACCAGCGCGTTGGAGACGGTGCCGAGGCCCGGGACCTCGCGCAGCGGGATCCACAGCAGCAGCACGAGCAGGCTGACCAGGATGATCGCCTGGCCCAGGCTCATCGGCAGGTGCCGGGCGAGGCCCTGGTGGAGGACGTCCCACGGCGCCGCGCCGAGGCCCGCGCGCACCAGGAGCGCCAGCGAGGCGCCGTACAGGACCAGGCCGAGGTAGAGCTGGACCAGACGGCGCGGGAGCCGACCCGCGCGCAGCTGCGCGATCGGGCCGAGGTCGGACAGGAGCTGCATGGGCTCCATGGTGCGTGAGATTGGACTGTTGCGACATAGCCAATCGTGGTTCAGTGGTCTGCATGACCCAGGCCACCCAGTCGCGCTCGGCCGCCCGTGTCGCCGCACTCGTCGAGGGCTTCGACCGCTCCCCCGCCTACGCCGGGCTGGCCGACTCCCTCGTGCTGCTCATCGGCGACGGGCGGATCGCCAGCGACGTGCGGCTGCCGAGCGAGCGGGAGCTGACCGAGGCGTTGGGCGTCTCGCGCACGACCGTGACGCGGGCCTACCAACAGCTGCGCGACTCCGGGTACGCCGTGGCGCGGCAGGGCGCCGGCACCTTCACCCGGGTCCCGGGCGGGCGGGCGCGCACCCGCGACCGCGCTCTCACCCCCGACCAGCTGGTGGGCGACCACCCCGACGGGATCGACCTCGGCTGCGCGGCGCCCGCGGCCCCGGCAGGGTTGGCGGCAGCGTACGCCGAGGCGGTCGCCGAGCTGCCGGCGTACCTCGGCGGCCACGGCTACTTCCCGACCGGGCTCCCGCACCTGCAGGCCGAGGTGGCCCGTGGCTTCGAGGCGCGCGGGCTGCCGACCGAGCCCGACCAGGTGATCATCACGCCCGGAGCGCTGTCGGGAGCGGCGATCGTCGCGCAGGCACTCGCCCGGCGCGGGGACCGGGTGCTGGTGGAGTCACCGGTCTACCCCAACGCGACCCTCGCCCTGCGCAACGCGGGCGGTCGGCTGGTCGGTGCCCCCGTCGACCCCGAGGGCTGGGACCTCGCCGCCATCGGCGCACAGCTGCGCCAGGTCCGCCCGGCGCTGGCCTACCTCGTGCCGGACTTCCAGAACCCCACAGGGCACCTCATGACCGACGCCCAGCGCGAGGAGTACGCCGGGCACCTGCGCGCCGCGGGCACGGTCGCGGTCGTGGACGAGTCGCTGCAGGCCCTGGCGCTGGACGGCCAGGAGATGCCGCGGCCCTTCGCGGTGCACTCCCCCGACGCGATCACCATCGGCAGCGCGAGCAAGGCGCTGTGGGGCGGGCTGCGGCTGGGGTGGGTGCGGGCGCCCCGCGGACTGGCCGAGGAGCTGACCCGTGCCCGGCTCAGCCTCGACCTGGGCTCGCCCGTGCTGGAGCAGCTGGTGCTGGCACGGCTGCTCGCGGGCGGGCCGGTGCTGCCCGACCAGCTGGTGCGGCTGCGCGAGCAGCGCGCGGCCCTGCTCGAGGCGCTCACCGAGCAGCTGCCCGAGTGGCGCTGGGTGCGGCCCGGGGGCGGTCTCGCGGTGTGGTGCACGCTGCCGCGGGGCAGCGCCGTGGCGCTGGCCGACGCGGCCGAGCGGGTCGGGGTCGGGCTGACCCCCGGGCCGCTGTTCGCAGCCGAGGGCGGGTTGGACAGGTTCGTGCGGATCCCGTGGACCCGCCCCGCCGAGGAGCTGCGCACCGCCGTCGCCCGGCTGGCGGAGGCCTGGCAGGCGCTGCCCGACACCCCGGTCCGGCCGCGACCGGGGCGGGTGCTCGTGGCCTGACCCCTGGGCCGCGAGGCCAGTCGGTGGGAGGCTGCCCCGGTGACGACGCGCGAGGACCTGGTGGTCGGGAAGTACATGGCCTTCACGACGTACCGACGCACCGGCGAGGCGGTCACCAGCCCGGTGTGGGTGGTGCCCGTCAGCGACGGCAGGGTGGGCTTCTGGACCTCGGCGGGCAGTGGCAAGACCAAGCGGCTCGCCCACACCGAGCGGGTGCGCGTGCAGCCCTCGGATGGGCGGGGCCGGGTCGTGGCCGGCTCGCACCCGCTGGACGGGACGGCCGAGATGGTGCGCTCGGGCGGGTTCTTCGACGAGGTGCACGCCAAGGTCCGGGAGAAGTACGGCGTCATGACCACCGTCACCCGGTTGCTGGCCAGGGTGGGGCCCCAGGGCCGGAAGGGCATGTCCTACGCCGACACCGTGGTGCTCGTGCGGCTCGACGACGCCTCGGAGCAATGAGCGAGGCCCCGGCCACCCCCGAGGGCCTGTTCGCCAGGCACCCGGCCGGGCTCGCGGTCTGGGAGCGGGTCGCACAGCTCGCGGCCGCGTTGCCCGGCACCGAGGTCCGCACCTCGCGCAGCCAGGTCGCGCTGCGTCGGCGGCGAGCGTTCGCCTTCGTGTGGCGCCCCGGGCAGTACGTCCGCAGCGACGTGCCGGCGGTGCTCTCGATCGCCTTGGACCGCGAGCTCGACTCGGCGCGGTTCAAGGAGGTGGCGCACCCCGGGCCGAGGATTTGGATGCACCACCTCGAGGTGCGCGACCCCGCCGAGGTCGACGACGAGGTCGCCGGCTGGCTGCGCGAGGCGTGGGCACGCGCCGGCTGAGGCCTACTCCTCGACCGGCCCCCGGGGGTCGAGCACGTCGCGGGCGTCCAGCGCTCGGCGCAGGTCGTCCAGCAGCTTGCGCAGCAGCCGCGAGACCTGAGTCTGGGTCACGCCCAGGACCTCGCCGATCTCGGACTGGCTGAGCTCCTCGACGAAGCGCAGGTGCAGCAGCTGCTGCTCGCGGGGGCCGAGGGCGGCGATGAGGGGACGGAGCACGAGGTGGTCGTCGACCCGCTCGAGCCGGTCGCCCTCGCCCAGCAGGTCGCTGATCCTGGCGGTGCCCGTCGGACCGACGGGAGCGTCGAGCGAGGTCGCGTGCATGGCCGCCGAGGCCTGCAGCGCCTCCTCGCAGGTGCGCTCGTCGACGCCGAGCCGCTCGGCGAGCTCCGCAGTGGTCGCGGGCCGGCCGAGCTCCTGCTCGACCTCCTCGCGCAGGGCCCGCACCTGGGCGCTCAGCTCCTGCAGCCGCCGCGGGGGCCGCACCACCCAGGAGTGGTCACGGAAGTAGCGCTGCACCTCGCCGCGGATGGTCGGCACCGCGAAGCTCAGCAGGTCCTCGGCCTGGGCCGGGTCGAAACGGTGGACGGCCTTGCAGAGCCCTTCGTACGCCGCCTGCTGGAGGTCCTCGGAGGACAGCCCGCGGCGGCGGTAGCGCGCGGCGACGGCCTCGGCGACCGGCATGTTGGCGTCGACCACGCGAGCGAGCACCGGCCGCCGCACCTCCTCCTCGGGGAGTCCGTGGGCGAAGACGAGCAGCGCGCTGGTGGCGCGCCGGCGGGGATCGTGCTCGACGGGCGCGGTCGTGCGCTCGGCGGTGCCGTCGACCGCGTGCAGCCGGGTCGTGGTGACCTCGCCCGGGACCGGGGGTGCCGGGGTCTCCCGGGGCGGGGCGACGGTGGAGCCCGACCGGCGCCCCAGTGACGGGCGGGACGCGGGAGCGGGCGTGGCGGGACGGGGCGGGAGCGGGGCGATGCTCATGGGTGGAGAGTCCTCCGGGCTGGACACCGACCGGGGAGCCGACGCTGCTGCAGCTCCCGCGTTGAGGGCGTCCTTCCCCCGTCGTCGCGGAAGTATGCACAGGGATTCGACAGATCTCCCTTCGGGCGTGGGACCCCTGGGGGAAGGCACGATGAGTCCTGCTCGCGCCGCCGGTCCACCTCCGCGGTGGCCTCACACGGGCACCTGCCCCCGCACCGCGAGCCCGAGGAGACCCGATGAAGCTGCTGCTGACCTCCGGCGGCGTGACCAACGACAGCATCCGCACCGCGCTCGTCGACCTGCTCGGCAAGCCGGTCGGGGAGGCGAGCGCGCTGTGCATCCCGACCGCGATGTACGCCCACCCCTGGGTCGGCATGGGCGAGAAGCCCTGGCAGTTCGTCGCAGGCCGCGCGCAGAACCCCATGGTCGACCTCGGCTGGGCCTCCATGGGCCTGCTCGAGCTCACCGCGCTCCCGAGCATCGACCGCGACCTGTGGGAGCCGCGGGTGCGCGAGGTCGACGCGCTGGTCGTCGCCGGCGGTGACGTGCTCTACCTGGCGCACTGGCTGCGGGAGTCCGGGCTGCTGGAGATGCTGCCGGTGCTCGAGGAGACCACGTGGCTCGGCCTCAGCGCCGGCAGCATGGTGATGACGCCCGAGGTCGGGGAGGACTTCATCCAGTGGCGACCGCCGTCCGGCGACACCAGCACGCTCGGCTGGGTGGACTTCTCGATCTGCCCGCACCTGGCCGCCGACGGCGAGCCCGGCAACAGCCTGGAGGAGGCCCGGTCGTGGGCCGCGGGCATCAGCGGCCCGGCGTACGCGATGGACGACCGGACCGCGGTGCAGGTCGTCGACGGCGAGGTCGAGTGGGTCTCGGAGGGGACCTGGCTGCAGCTCTAGTCGAGGATGACGTCGGCGCCCTGGGCTCGCAGCTGCTGCAGGCTCGCGAGCATCTGCGCCACCGCCTCCGGCGGGTGCGGCGGCCAGTCGTCCACCTCGCGCACGACACGGAGCGCGCCCTCGGTCCGGAAGGACTGCGTCGGGTTGCCGGGGAACCTCTTGTCGGTGACGTTGGGGTCGTCCTCGAAGGGCGCGAGCGGCTCGACCTCGTAGACGTGGCCGGGGCCGTCCTCACCGCTCAGGGCGCAGGAGAGCTGGGCTCCCCAGGCGGCGGTCGTCACCAGGGTCGTGAAGTAGACGTGGCGCAGCACCCTCCCCTGCTGGTACGCCGAGGTGTAGCCGGTCCGCAGCTCCTCACCCGGTGCCAGCACCGCGCGGGTGCCGTGCAGGAACGGCCCCCGCACGTGGCCGTGGTCGTCGTAGGTCACCGCGCGACGCGGCTCGGCAGGCAGCTCCACCCGGCCATCCTCGCCGAAAATCCCTCGCCGACGCACCCGCCCGCCACCTAGCCTCGTTCCGTCCCACCCCCTCCTGGCAGGAGCCGCCGTTGCTCGTGTGAGCACGCCGCCCCCGACCCCGGACGCCACGCGCTCCGGGGCCGACCCGACGTCTCGCACCCCAGGAGCGACATGCCCGCCACCCCTGCGCACAGCCCTGCCCTGGCCGTCCACGGCCTCGACCTCGCGCGACCCGACGGCACCACGACCCTGCGCGGCCTCGACCTGCTCGTCCCCGCGGGCCGCTCCGGCCTGGTCGGCGCCAACGGGTCGGGGAAGTCGACCCTGCTGCACCTGCTCGCCGGCCGGCTCGCACCGAGCGCGGGCCACGTGACCGGCCCGGACCCGAGCAGCATCGGCCTCCTGCCGCAGGACCTCGCGCTGCGGGTCGAGCAGCCGGTCGAGGACTTCCTCGGCCTCGGTGCGACCCGGCGCGCGCTGCGCCGGATCGAGGCCGGCTCGGTGGACCCGGCCGACTTCGACGCCGTCGGGGCGGACTGGGACGTGGACGAGCGCGCCCGTGCCCAGCTCGAGCGGCTCGGCCTGCCCGGAGGGCTGCTCGACCGCCGCGTCGGCGAGGTCTCCGGCGGGGAGGCGGTGCGGCTGGCGCTCGCCGGACTGCTCCTGGCCCGGCCCGACGTGCTGCTGCTGGACGAGCCGACCAACAACCTCGACCGGGACGCCCGCGCGGTGCTGCACGAGGTCGTCGGCTCCTGGTCGGGCACGCTGCTGGTCGTCAGTCACGACCGCGAGCTGCTCGAACGGGTCGACCGGGTCGGCGAGCTCCGCACGCCGCGGCAGGGGCCCACGACGGTGACCTGGTACGGCGGGGGCTGGTCGTCCTACGCCGCGCAGGTCGCCACCGAGCGCGAGGCGGCCGAGCACGCCGTGGCCGTCGCGCGCGCCGACGTACGGCGTCAGCAACGGGACCGGCGCACCACCGAGCAGCTGCTGGCGGCCCGCTCGCGGATGGCCCGGCGCGACGCCCCCGACACCGCGAAGGCAGCCCGCGACTTCCTGCGCAACCGTGCCGAGAAGGGCGCGGGCAGCCTCCGCACCACCCAGGACCAGAGGCTCGAGCAGGCCCGCGAGCGGCTGGGCACCGCCGAGCTCGCCGTGGGCGACGACTCCGCGATCCGGGTGGACCTGCCCGGCACGGCGGTGCCGCGCGGGCGCCGGGTGCTCAGCACCGACGGGCTGGTCCTGCGCACCGGTCGGCCGGTGGAGCTGGACCTGGCCGGGCCGGAGCGGGTCGCCGTCGTGGGCCGCAACGGCGCCGGCAAGTCCACGCTGCTGCACACCCTCGCCGGGCGGCTGGGGCCGCTGGCCGGCAGCGTCGCGGTGCACGTGCCGACCGCGCTGCTCCCCCAGCGCCTCGACGTGCTCGAGGAGTCCCTCACCGTCGCCGGCAACGTCCACGCCGCCCACCCGGGAGCGACGGCCACCGAGGTCCGCGCGCTGCTCGCGCGCTTCCTCTTCCGCGGCGGCGCCGGCGACAAGCAGGTGTCCGCGCTCTCCGGCGGCGAGCGGTTCCGTGCCAGCCTCGCGACGCTGCTGCTGGCCGACCCCGCGCCGCAGCTGCTGCTGCTCGACGAGCCCACCAACAACCTCGACCTGGCGTCGTACGACGCCCTGGTGACCGCGCTGGCGTCCTACCGCGGCGCGCTCGTGGTGGTCAGCCACGACCCCGGATTCCTCGAGGAGGTGGGGGTCGACCGGGTGCTGGACCTGGACGGACCCGCGGCCTGCTGAGCCCGGGGCGGGGGCTGCGTCAGCAGGCCGAGCCGTCGATGCCGCAGGCGTCACCGGCCGCACCGCCGACGGCCCCGCCCACGAGCTGAACCGGCGGGTGCGCCTCGGACCAGGCCCGGTCGAGCAGCCGGCTGAAGACCTCGGTGGGCTGCGCCCCGGAGACGGCGTAGCGCCGGTCGACCACGAAGAACGGCACGCCGCTGACCCCGAGGCCCTGGGCTGCGTCGATGTCCGCGGCGACCGCGTCGGCGTACTCCTCGCCCGCCAGCACCTCCTCGAGCCGCTCGGGGTCGAGATCCAGGGCGAGCGCCTCGCGGCGCAGCACCTGGTGGTCACCGATGTCGGCGGCGTCCTCGAAGTACGCCGAGAGCAGCGCCTCCTTGAGGCGGCCCTGCAGGTCGAGGCCCCCCTGGTCCAGGGCGAGGTGCAGCAGCCGGTGGGCGTCGAGAGTGCTGGTGTGCACGGTCTCGAAGAGCCGGAAGGCCAGCCCCTCCTCGGCCGCGAGGTCGACGAGCTGCTGCTGCATGTCGCGCATCTCGTCCTCGGGGCGGCCGTACTTCCGGGCCAGCACGGGCGTGGTCAGCTGGCGCTCGGCACCGTGGCCGTGCGGCGGGGCCGAGGGGTCGAGCTGGAAGGAACGCCACACGACCTCCACCTGGTCGGCGTGCTCGAAGGACTCCAGCGCGCGCTCGAGGCGCCGCTTCCCGACGAAGCACCACGGGCAGACGACGTCGCTCCAGATCTCGATCCGCATGTGTGGTTGAACCCTCACCGACCGGCCGGCATTCCGCTCCAGGTGCCCGTCTTGGCCACAGGATCCCCACAACCCGGTACGCCGCCCGAGGCCACGACCCGGGGTCGACCTCAGGGTGGGCTCGGGGTCGCGCCAGGGGTCGGCTGGGTGGTGCTCCCCGATGTGCCGGACCCCTCGACGCCGCGAGGCTCGACCCATGATCGAGATCCACGAGCTGACCAAGCGCTACGGCGACCACCTCGCCGTCGACCACGTGACCTTCAGCGCCCGCCCCGGGCGCGTGACAGGCTTCCTCGGCCCCAACGGCGCCGGCAAGTCCACCTCCCTGCGGATCCTCGCCGGGCTCACCCCCGCCACCAGCGGGACGGCCAGCGTCCTGGGCCGCCGGTACGCCGACCTGCCCAACCCGGGCCTGGAGATCGGGGTCCTCCTCGACGCCTCCGCGCAGCACGCCGGCCGCACCGGCCGCGAGGTGCTGCGGGTGGCTGCCGAGACGATGGGACTCCCCCGCGCCCGGGTCGCCGAGATGCTCGACCTGGTTTCCTTGACCGAGCAGGAGGCCGGCCGCCGCGTCCGCGACTACTCCCTGGGCATGCGCCAGCGACTCGGCCTGGCCACCGCCCTGCTCGGCGACCCCGCCGTGCTCGTGCTCGACGAGCCGGCCAACGGCCTGGACCCCGCGGGCATCCGCTGGATGCGCGACCTGCTGCGCGACCACGCCCGGCGCGGTGGGACCGTGCTGCTCTCCTCGCACCTGCTGCACGAGATCGAGGTCATCGCCGACGACATCGTCGTGATCGGGCACGGCCGCGTCGTGGCCCAGGGCACCAAGGAGGAGCTCCTCCACGACGACCGCACCCTGGTGCGGGCACCCGAGGTGGGTGCCCTCGCTGTCGCGCTCACCGCGGCCGGCTGGACCGTCGAGCGGGTCGACCCCGCCGACCCCACCGCGGGCCTGCGCACCGACGCCTCCCTGGCCACCACGGGCCAGGTCGCGCTCGCGGCCGGCCTCCCCCTGCTCGAGCTGCGCGCCGCCGACGGCGCGGGGCTCGAGGAGATGTTCCTCCAGCTCACCGCCGACACGCAGAGAGAGGCCGCAGCATGACCACCCTGACGACCAGCCCGAGCGCCGCCGCCGCGGCCCCGGGCGGCACCCCGTCGGCGTACGCCGACCGGGCCGCTCCCGCACCCATCCCCTTCGCGCGGCTGCTCAAGGTCGAGCTGCGCAAGATGTTCGACACCCGCTCGGGGCTGTGGCTGATGGCCTCGATCGGGATCCTCGCCGCGCTGGCCTCGGCCGCCGTCGTGCTGTGGGCCCCCGACGACCAGGTCACCTACGAGACCTTCGCCGCTGCGGTCGGCTTCCCGATGGCGGTGCTGCTGCCGGTGATCGCGGTCCTGTCCGTGACGAGCGAGTGGAGCCAGCGCAACGGCCTGACCACCTTCACCCTGGTGCCCCACCGCGGCCGGGTCATCACCGCCAAGGCGGCCGGTGCCCTCGTCGTGGCCGTCGCCGGGATGCTGGTCGCCGCGGCCGTGGGCGTCGTGGGCAACCTCGTCGGCTCCGCCCTCAACGGCACCGACGCGATCTGGGACGTCAGCGTCTCCGACTTCACCGCCATCGTCCTGGCCAACGTGCTCGGCGTCTTCCTGGGCTTCATGCTCGGCGCGGTGCTGCGCAGCTCGCCGGCGGCGCTGGTGGGCTACCTGGTCATCAGCTTCGTGCTGGTGCCGCTCACGATGACGCTGGCGGCGGCCCAGCAGTGGTTCGCCGACATCCAGCCCTGGGTGGACTGGAACTTCACGCAGAGCCAGCTCTTCGAGGGCCTGCCCACCGACGGGGAGTACTGGGCGCAGCTGGGCGTCACCACCACGGTCTGGCTGCTCCTGCCGCTGACCTGGGGACTGTGGCGCCTGGTGCGGGCCGAGGTGAAGTAGCGGCCGCCGACCACGACGTACGACGCAGCCGAGCCGGGCCCCTGTCGGGACCCGGCTCGGCTGTCGGTGCGTGGTGGTGCGGGGCCGCCGGTCAGCGCGCGGCGGTGCCCTCGACGTAGTCGGAGTCGTGGCTCTTGACCCAGGCCATGAGCTTGCGCAGCTCGCGTCCGGTCTTCTCGATCGGGTGCTGCTCGCCCTGCTCGCGGAACTTCGTGAACTCCGGGGAGCCGTTGTCCATGTCGGTGATGAACCGCTCGGCGAAGGCGCCGTTCTTGATGTCCTCGAGGACGGCCTTCATGTTCTCCTTGACCCGCTCGTCGATGACGCGGGGGCCCGAGACGTAGTCACCGAACTCGGCGGTGTCGGAGACCGACCAGCGCTGCTTGGCGATGCCGCCCTCGTACATCAGGTCGACGATGAGCTTCAGCTCGTGCAGGCACTCGAAGTAGGCGACCTCGGGCTGGTAGCCGGCCTCGATCAGGGTCTCGAAGCCGTACATGACCAGCTGCGAGGCGCCACCGCACAGGACGGCCTGCTCGCCGAACAGGTCGGTCTCGGTCTCCTCGGTGAAGGTGGTCTTGATGCCGCCGGCGCGGAGGCCGCCGATGCCCTTGGCGTAGGACAGCGCGAGCGGCCAGGCCTGGCCGGAGGCGTCCTTCTCGACGGCGACGAGCACGGGGACGCCGCGGCCGTCGACGTACTCGCGGCGCACGAGGTGGCCGGGGCCCTTCGGGGCGACCATGAAGACGTCGACGTCCTCGGGCGGGGTGATGTAGCCGAAGCGGATGTTGAAGCCGTGGCCGAAGACCAGGGTGTCGCCCGCCTTCAGGTTCGGGGCGATCTCGTCGGCGTAGAGCTTCCGCTGGTGCTGGTCGGGGGCGAGGATGACGACCACGTCGGCCTCGGCGGCGGCCTCGGCCGGCGTCATGACCTTCAGGCCCTCGGCCTCGGCCTTCGCCCGGCTCTTCGAGCCCGGCTGCAGGCCGATGCGGACGTCGACGCCGGAGTCGCGCAGCGACAGCGAGTGGGCGTGGCCCTGGCTGCCGTAGCCGATCACGGCGACCTTCTTGCCCTGGATCAGGGACAGGTCGGCGTCGTCGTCGTAGAACATCTCAGCCACGGGGGCTTCTCCTTTGGTGTGGGTACTGCTGGGTGGTGGGGCGAAGTCTGGGTTTCGAGACGGCGCTGGCGCGCCTCCTCAACCGTCGCATCGGCGCTGGCGCGCCTCCTCAGCCGGCGGTGGCTGCCGTCGGGGCGGGGACCGAGACCGGGCGCAGGTTGCGCTCGGAGATCGAGCGGGAGCCGCGACCGATCGCGACCATGCCCGACTGCACGAGCTCGCGGATGCCGAAGGGCTCCACGACCCGCAGGAAGTCGGCGATCTTGTCGGCGTTGCCGGTGACCTGGATCGTCACCGCGTCGGGGGCGACGTCGACGACCTTGGCGCGGAAGAGCTGGACGGTGTCGAGCACCTGGCCGCGGGTCTCGGCGGTGGCCGCGACCTTGACCAGGACCAGCTCGCGGTGGACCGAGGCGGTCGGGTCGAGCTCGACGATCTTGATCACCTCGACCAGCTTGTTCAGCTGCTTGGTGACCTGCTCGAGCGGGGACTCCTCGACGTTGACCACGATGGTCATCCGGGAGATCCCGTCGTGCTCGGTCGGGCCCACCGCGAGGCTCTCGATGTTGAAGCCGCGGCGGGAGAACAGTCCGGCGATCCGGGTCAGGACGCCGGGACGGTCCTCCACGAGGACGGACAGGGTGTGCTTGCTCATCTGGTCTCAGGCCCTCACAGCTCGTCGTGTTCCCACTCGGGCGCGAGGTCCCGGGCGTACTTGATCTCGTCGTTGCTGGTGCCGGCGGCGACCATCGGCCAGACCATGGCGTCGCGGTGCACGCGGAAGTCGACCACGACGGGGACGTCGTTGATCTCCATGGCCTTCTCGATCGTGGCGTCGACCTCGTCGGCGCTGTCGCAGGCCAGGCCCACGCAGCCGTAGGCGTCGGCCAGCTTCACGAAGTCGGGGATCCGCACGGGGCCGTCGTGGCGCTGCAGGTTGGTGTTGGAGTAGCGCTCGTTGTAGAAGAGCGTCTGCCACTGGCGCACCATGCCGAGCGACTCGTTGTTGATGACCGCGACCTTGATCGGGATGCCCTCGATCGCGCAGGTGGCCAGCTCCTGGTTGGTCATCTGGAAGCAGCCGTCGCCGTCGATGGACCACACGGTGGTGTCGGGGCAGCCGACCTTGGCGCCCATCGCGGCCGGGACGGAGTAGCCCATGGTGCCGAGGCCACCGGAGTTCAACCAGGTGCGCGGCTTCTCGTACTTCACGAAGTGCGCGGCCCACATCTGGTGCTGGCCGACGCCGGAGGTGTAGATCGCGTCGGGGCCGGCGATGTCGGAGAGGCGCTGGATGACGTACTGCGGGGCCAGGCCCTCCGCGGGCGTCTCGTAGCCCAGCGGGTAGCGCTGCTTGAGCCCGGCCAGGTAGCCGACCCACCCCTCGTAGTCACCGGTGTGCCCGGCGTCCTGCTCGGCCTGGAGCGCGACCACGAGGTCGGAGATGACCTCGCGGCAGTCGCCCACGATCGGGACGTCGGCGTGCCGGTTCTTGCCGATCTCGGCCGGGTCGATGTCGGCGTGGATGACCTTGGCGTGCGGGGCGAAGGAGTCCAGGTTGCCGGTGACCCGGTCGTCGAAGCGCGCACCCAGGCTGATGATCAGGTCGCTCTTCTGCAGCGCGGCCACGGCGGCGACCGTGCCGTGCATGCCCGGCATGCCGAGGTGCTGGGGGTGGCTGTCGGGGAAGGCGCCCAGGGCCATCAGCGTCGTCACGACCGGCATGCCGGTGAGCTCGGCGAGGACCCGCAGCTCCTGGTGGGCGTTGGCGCGGATCGTGCCGCCGCCGACGTACAGCACGGGCTTGCGGGACTCCAGGATGAGCCGGGCGGCCTCGCGGATCTGCTTGGAGTGCGGCTTGGTGACGGGGCGGTAGCCCGGCAGGGAGATCTCGGTGGGCCAGGCGAAGGTGGTCATCGACTGCAGCGCCGACTTCGCGACGTCCACCAGCACCGGGCCGGGGCGCCCGGTCGAGGCGATGTAGAACGCCTCGGCGACGGTGCGCGGGATGTCGGCGGGGTCGGTGACGAGGAAGTTGTGCTTGGTGATCGGCATCGTGATGCCGCGGATGTCGGCCTCCTGGAAGGCGTCGGTGCCGATCATCGAGGCACCCACCTGCCCGGTGACGGCCACCATCGGGACCGAGTCCATGTAGGCGTCGGCGATCGGGGTGACCAGGTTGGTCGCGCCCGGGCCCGAGGTCGCCATGCAGACGCCGACCCGGCCGGTCGCCGCGGCGTACCCCTGGGCGGCGTGGCCGGCACCCTGCTCGTGGCGCACCAGGATGTGGCGGATGGAGGAGTCCATGAGGGGGTCGTACGCCGGGAGGATGGCACCGCCCGGGATGCCGAAGATGTTGTCCGCGCCGGCCGCCTCCAGCGACCGGACCAGGCTCTGTGCGCCGGTGATCTCGCTCATGCCCTGCTCGTCTCCTCTGTCCTACTGCTCGTCGGGGCTGCTGCCCCACCAGGATGGCCCCACAAAAAAGCCCCCCGGCCACGATGGCTACGAGGGGATGACGCGCTGGCCGGATCGGGGTCGATCAGCTCACGCGTCGCGTGCGTACGAGGAGGTCCTGGCGCATGCGGCCACCGTAGCCCCCCTGTCCCCGCGCGTCATCCGGGAGGCGCCCCGGTCCCATCATCTGAGACGGGCGTCCCGCATCGTGGGCGGTCAGGCGGCCGGGCCCGGGCCGCGGCCGAGCCAGGTGGTGAGGCAGGCCCGGTTGCCCTGAGGGTCCTCGAGCACCCAGAACGCCGGCGCCTGGTCGTCGCTGACCAGCCGGCCGCCGGCCTGGAGCACGGCGGTGATCCGCTCCTGGACCACCTCGGGCGGCACCCGCACGTCGGCGTGCCAGCGCTGGCGGTGCTCCCCCAGGTGCCCCGGACGCTGCTCGGTCGGCTGGAACCAGACCGAGGGCCATCGCCCGGCCGGGTCGACGGCGTCGTCCTCGGCCTCGTCCAGGCCGAGCACGGCGGCCCAGAACGGCTTGACCTCGCCTGCGTCCCAGGTGTCGAGCGCCCACTCGACCGCCTGCAGCTGCCCGGGGACGGCGCTGACGCCCAGCGCGTGCGCTGCCTCGGAGACCGCGCGCGCCAGGCGCAGGTCGCGGCGGGTGACCCCACCGACGTCGTGCGACCAGGTGCGCACCTCGACGAAGCCGTAGCGCAGGTCGACGTCGGGGTGGTGGTCCTGCTCGTCGGCGACCTCGGCCACCTTCGCCACCAGGCGGGCGCCCGTGGCGAAGTCGCCGGTCGCGAAGCGGGCGGCCAGCTGCCCGAAGAGCGGGCGCCAGTCCTCCAGGCCGCCGTCGACCTCGGTGCTGATGTCGTGGTCGGAGAGGACGTGCTTGTCGGCGTCGGGGATCGAGGGGCTCACGGGAGGACAGCCTGCCGCTCCGGCGGTCCGCTGACCAGCCGGGCGGCCGAGGCCGATCAGCCCTGGTCGGCCGTGACGGCCACCGGCTCCTTCTGCAGCGTCTCGCGGGCGGCCAGCCACAGGGGCAGCGCCAGCAGGCTGACCAGTCCGGTCACCGCGAACGCCCAGCCCCAGCCGGCCTGGTCGGCGACGACGCCGATGAGGACCGGGCCGATGATCGCGCCGCCGTCCTGGGCCATCTGGAAGGTGGAGAGGACGGTGCCGCCGGAGCGCTGGTTGCCGATGACGTCGGCGACCGTCGCCTGCTGCCCCGGGTTGACCATGCCCGCGCCGAAGCCGGAGACCAGGGAGAGCACCAGCAGGACGGTGAGGCTCTCGCTGAGACCCAGCGAGCCGAGCGAGACGGCGGTGACGCCGAGGCCGAGCACGACCATCGGCTTGCGGCCCACCGTATCGGTGACCTTGCCGGAGAACTGCAGGCTGGCCGCGGTGCCGGCCGCGGCGACCGCGAGCGCGACGCCGGCGACCCAGGTCTCGTCGTGCACCGCGACGGCGAACTGCGGGACGATCGCGACCCGCACGCCGAAGTTGGCCCATCCGTTGGCGAAGGCCGAGGCGAGCGCGGCGCGGTAGGCGGAGTCGCGCAGGCCCTCCCCCAGCCGCATCGGCTCCTGCGCAGTGGCGGTCGGGTCCGGTCGGAGGCTGGCGTGGGAGAGCCGGACACCCACGACGAGGGCGGCGACGACGAGCGCGGCGGCGTACACGACGAAGGGCACGCGGAGACCGAGCCCGGCCATGAGGCCGCCGAGCACCGGGCCGAGCATGCCGCCGATGAGGAACGAGCTGGCGTAGGCCGAGGAGACCCGTCCGCGCATCGTCGGGGGCGCCAGGCGCACCAGCAGCGCCATCGCCGAGACGGTGAACATCGTCGACCCGAGGCCGCCGAGGCCGCGGAAGACCAGCAGCTGCCAGTAGGTCTGGGCGACGGCGGTCAGCAGCGAGGACGCCGCGACGATGCCGAGGCCGGTGAGGTAGACCCACCGCTCCCCCAGCCGGGCGACGAGCACGCCGCTGCCCGGTGCCCCCAGGAGGCGGAAGAAGGCGAAGATCGAGACCACGAACGACGCGGCCGCCACGCCCACATCGAAGCTGCGGGCGTAGGCGGGCAGGACCGGGCTGATGATCCCGAAGCCGATCGCGATGACGAACGCCGAGGCGATCAGGACCTTGATCTCGCCGGGGATGGGCTGCTGCGGCGTGGTGGTGCCTCGGGTCGCGCCTGGTCTCCTCACGCGTGTGCCAGCACCTCGGCGGCCGCGCGCATTCCCGCCTCGACCTCCGCGAAGGAGGTGGAGAGCGGCGCGAGGCCGACCCGCAGGCCACCCGGGTCGCGGTAGTCGGGGATGACGTCGCGCTCCCAGAGCCGGGCGACGACCTCGCGCATCCGCGGGTGGTCCACCGTCACGTGCCCGCCCCGGCGGGCCGGGTCGCGCGGGGAGGCCAGCTCGGCGCCGAGCGGGGCGAGCAGCTGGTCGGCCAGCCCCACGGCGTACGACGTCAGGGCGAGGGACTTGGCCCGGACCGCCTCCATGCCGACCTCGGCGATCGTCGCGACCGTGTCGCGCAGGGCGAGCATGCCCACGACCGGCGGGGTGCCCGAGATCATCCGGCGGATCCCGGGCGCGGGCGTCCACTCCGGCCCCATCGCGAACGGGTCGGCGTGCCCCATCCACCCGGTGACCGGCTGGTCGACCCGGTCGAGGTGGCGGGCGGCGACGTAGACGAAGGCCGGCGAGCCGGGCCCGCCGCCGAGGTACTTGTAGGTGCAGCCGACGGCCAGGTCGACGCCCCAGTCGTCGAGGGCCAGCGGCACCGAGCCGACCGAGTGCGAGAGGTCCCAGAGCACGACGGCGCCGGCGTCGTGCGCGGCGGCGGTGATGGCGGGGGCGTCGGCCAGCCACGCGGAGCGGTAGGCGACGTGGGAGAGCAGCACGCAGGCGGTCGCCTCGGACAGCTGGGCGGCGACCGACTCCGGGGTGACGCCGGCGGCGTGGTCGACCTCGACCCAGCGCAGGGACAGACCGAGCTCACGGGCGACCGAGGCGGCGACGTACCTGTCGGTCGGGAAGTCGTCGCGGCACAGCACGACCTCGGTGCGGTCGGGCCGCAGCGCGCAGGCCGCGCGCAGCGCCTTGTAGAGCAGCACCGTCGTGGAGTCGCCGACGGTCGTCTGGCCGGGCGCGGCACCGAGGCAGGCGGCCGCGACCTCGTCGCCGACGACCAGCGGCAGGTCCATCCACGACTCGTCCCAGCCGCGGATCAGCCGGCCGCCCCACTCGTCGGTGACGAAGGTCGCCAGCCGCTCGGCGGTCGAGCGCAGCGGGCGGCCCAGGGAGTTGCCGTCGAGGTAGACGAGCGAGGTCTCGCTGCCGACGTACCTCTCGCGCAGGTGCGCCAGCGGATCGTCACGGTCCAGCTGCTCGGCGTCGGGGAGGTCGCTCACGCCGCATGTCTACCCCAGCGCCGGACGGGTGGCATGCTCCCCCGCATGGTCATCCGCCCCGAGCTGCTGGAGGTGCTCGCGCGACGGGCACTGACCGAGGACTCCGCCCGGCCCGAGGCCGTCGCGCGGCTGCACGAGCGCGGCGGGAGGACCGCCCGCGAGAACCTCGCGGAGCTCGTCGACGAGGGCAGCTTCGTGGAGTACGGGCGGTTCGTGACCGCGGCGCAGTCCCAGCGCCGTCCCCTGGAGGAGCTGCTCGACCGGACCGCCGCCGACGGGATCGTCGGCGGGCTGGCCACGGTCGACGGCCACCCCGTCGCGGCGCTCTCTTACGACTACCTCGTCATGGCTGGCACCCAGGGCATGCGCGGGCACCGCAAGACCGACCGGCTGCTCGACGTCATCGACCGGCTGCGGGTGCCGACGGTCTTCTTCGCCGCCGGCGGTGGCGGCCGGCCGGGCGACACCGACATCCCGCTGGTCTCCGCCCTCGACGTCACGACCTTCGCCGCCTGGGCCCGGCTCTCGGGCCGGGTGCCGCGGATCGCGGTCGTGGAGGACAACTGCTTCGCCGGCAACGCGGTGATCGCCGGGTGCTCCGACCTGATCGTCGCGACCGAGCGGGCCTCCCTGGGCATGGGCGGGCCGGCGATGATCGCCGGCGGCGGCCTCGGCGACGTGGCCGCGGCCGACGTCGGCCCGATCGAGGTGATGGAGGCCAACGGCGTCGTCGACGTGGTCACGGACGAGCCCGTCGCGACCGCGCGCGAGCTGCTCTCCTACTTCCTGGGTCGTACGACGCAGTGGACCGCCCCCGACCAGGCACCGCTGCGGGAGGCGGTCCCCGAGGGCGAGCGCACCGCCTACGACCTGCTGCCCATCGTGGAGACGCTGTGCGACGGGGACTCGGTGACCGTGCTGCGGCCCGGGTTCGCGCCCGAGCTGCTCACCGCCCTGGGCCGGATCGAGGGCCGCACCGTCGGGGTCGTCGGCAACGACACCCGGCACTGGGCCGGCGCGGTCACGGCGGACGCGGGCGACAAGGCCGCGCGCTTCCTGCAGCTGTGCGACGCCCACGGCTTCCCGGTCGTGTCCCTGGTCGACACCCCCGGGATGATGGTCGGCCCCGACGCCGAGCGCACCGGGCTGGTGCGCCACACCTCGCGACTGCTCGTCGCGGCGGCCCGGATGGAGGTGCCGCTGCTGGGGGTGGTGCTGCGCCGCGGCTACGGCCTGGGCGCGCAGGCGATGCTCGGCGGGAGCACCCACGAGCCCCTCATGACGATCGCCTGGCCCGGCGCGCACCTCGGGGCGATGGGGCTCGAGGGCGCCGTGCGGCTGTCCATGCGGCGCGAGCTGGAGGAGATCGCCGACCCGGACGAGCGGGAGGCGCGGGTCAGGGAGCTGACGGCGTACGCCCAGGCGCACTCGACGGCCCTGGAGGTCGCCCGGCACTTCGAGATCGACGACGTCGTCGACCCGGCCGAGACCCGCGGCATCCTCGCGCGGCTCCTCGACGCCGCCGACCGCGACGGCCGGCTGGTCGGCAGCGGGCGCCCCGTCGACACGTGGTGATCCTCCCGCCGCGGCCCGACCGATGAGTCCGTCGGTCCGGGCTGGTCGGATGGGGTCATGAGGAAGCTGATCGTCACCGAGTTCATCACCCTGGACGGAGTCATCGAGGACCCGAGCTGGACCTTCACCGAGGTCGAGCACGACGACGCCGTCTACGACATCAAGGGCCGCGAGCAGGAGGAGGCCAGCGCGCTGCTGCTCGGCCGGGTCTCCCACGACGAATTCGCGCCCGTGTGGCCGTCGATGGCGGAGTTCGAGACCTACAACGCGCTCCCGAAGTACGTCGTCTCGACCACCCTCGAGGGCTCGGACTGGAGCAACACCCACGTACTGCGCTCTCTCGACGACGTGCGTGCCCTCAAGGAGCGCACCGACGAGGGCGAGGGCCCGATCTACGTCCACGCCAGCGCGACGCTGGCGCAGGGGCTGCTCGCCGCCGGGCTCGTCGACCGGCTGCACCTGCTGGTCTTCCCGCTGCTGCTGGGCAGGGGCAAGCGGCTGTTCTCCGACGCCGGTGGGAAGGTCACGCTGCAGCTGGTCGAGACCGCGACCTACAGCAACGGGGTCACCTTGCAGGTCCTCGACGTCGTCCGCTGACCTCCCCACGCCGGCCAGGACCGCCGAACCGTCACTTCTGAAACGCCGAGCCGTCACATGTGAACCCTCGAGGCGTCACTTCGGAGCGTCGCCTCGCCGACTCGGAGTTGACGGCTCGAGGGTTCGGAAGTGACGGCTCGAGGGTTCGGAAGTGACGGCTCGGCGGCTCAGCGGCGGCGGCCGCGGGCCCGGGGCGGGGACGCCTGGGCGGGCGCGCCGGAGGAGCGGCGCCAGGCGGTGAAGCTGCCGACGGCGGAGGGTCGGGGGCGCACCAGCCACGGCCAGGGGTGCACCTCCTCAGGACGTACGACGGCGGCCAGCCGCCGGAAGCCGGGGACCGGCGCATGGGTGACCGCGAGCGAGCGCCCCGTGAGCTCCGCGGGCACCTCGCCCCGCCGGACCTCGACGGGCCGCGGAGCGGCCAGGTCGCCGAGCGTGTCTGCGAGGAAGACCAGCCGCTTGCCCGAGAGTCGCAGCCGGCGCAGCAGCGGCTCGTCGAAGACGAAGACAGCGGGGCGCTCCTCGTCGGCGGCCAGCGCGGGGTCGGCGTCGCCGAGGGACTCGGCGGTCAGCCAGACCTGCTCGGCTCCCCCGCCCTGCACCTCGGCCGGCCCACCGTCGAAGCCGTCCTTGCCCAGGTCGGGGCCGTCCACCCGGGGCAGGTCGCCGGTCTCGGGCCAGTCCTCGATCGGGCAGGCGTTGCTCAGGGGGCAGGAGCGGCACAGCGCCTTGGCGCGCTTCTCCACCTGCCACCGGCTGAACCCGTAGGGCCGGCCGTTGCCGGTGCCGACCGTCCACTGCCACCCCAGCCTGTTGGCCGCGCGTGAGCCGTCGAGCAGGTGCTGGAAGAAGAGGTCCTCCCCGTCGCGCCAGTCCGCGCCGGCCCGCACCGCCCACTGCGAGGCCATCCACATCCGGGTCTGGTTGACCAGCCACCCCTCGCCCTCGAGCTCGCCGACGACGGCCTCCATGCAGGCCATCTCGGCCGGCCAGGGCTCGGGCCACGAGCCGACGCGCGGCTGCTCGTGCTTGATCGAGCGGCCCAGCGCGGCGCCGGTGCGGGCGTAGAGGTGGCGGGCGTACTCCTGCCACAGCAGCTCGTCGCGGTACTTGTCGCGGTCGTGCGCGGGCGCGTCGGCGACCGCCTTCCACATCTCGGGCAGCGGCACCAGCCCGTGCCGCAGGTACGGCGACATCCGGGTCGCCCCGCGCCCCGACACCGGCAGCACCACGCTGCGGCGACGCGCGTACCCGCTGACGTCGAGCGATGCCAGCGCCGCGTCGGCCGCGGCCTGTCCCCCGACGTGTCCCCCGCGCCGTACGCCGTCGGGGCCCTCGAGGGCCAGGTCGCCGAGGTGCTCGGCGACCCAGGCGAGGACGGCGTCACCGCCGTCCTCGTGGGGCGGAGGTGGGGTGGGGAGCTGCACGGTCCAGGTGTACCGGCAGGCTCAACACCCGTTCCGGTGGTCGAGCAGGCGAGCGCCGGCGAGCCGTCGCCGCTCGAGCGCCGATCGACGGGTCCGCTGGCGCGTCCCCGTCAGCCGGTCACGGCCCCGTGCGCGGCGGAGGAGACGATCTTGGCGTACTTGCCGAGCACGCCACGGGTGTACTTCGGCGGCTTCGGGGCCCAGCCCTCCTTGCGTGCCTCGAGGTCGTCGATCTCGACCTCGAGGGTGCGGTTGAGCACGTCGAGGGTGATCGGGTCGCCGTCGCGGACGAAGGCGATCGGGCCGCCGTCGACGGCTTCGGGGGCCACGTGGCCGACGCAGAGGCCGGTCGTGCCACCGGAGAACCGGCCGTCGGTGAGCAGGAGCACGTCCTTGCCGAGGCCGGCGCCCTTGATCGCGCCGGTGATGGCGAGCATCTCGCGCATGCCGGGACCGCCCTTGGGGCCCTCGTAGCGGATGACGACGACGTCGCCGGCGACGATCCGGCCCTCGGCGAGGGCGTCCATCGCGTCGCGCTCGCCGTCGAAGACCCGGGCGGTGCCGCGGAAGACGGTCTCGTCGAAGCCGGCCGACTTCACGACGGCACCGTCGGGGGCCAGCGAGCCCTTGAGGATCGTCAGGCCGCCGGTCTTGTGGATCGGGCGCTCCAGCGAGCGGATGACGTCGTCGTCGAGGGCCGGCGGGTCCAGCTCCGCCAGGTTCTCGGCCAGCGTCTTGCCGGTCACGGTCAGCGCGTCGCCGTGCATGAGGCCGGCGTCGAGCAGCGCCTTCATGACCACGGGGATGCCGCCGATCTTGTCGACGTCGTTCATGACGTACTTGCCGAACGGCTTGAGGTCGCCGAGGTGCGGGACCTTGTCGCCGATCCGGTTGAAGTCGTCGATGGTCAGCGGCACGTCGGCCTCGCGGGCGATGGCCAGCAGGTGCAGGACGGCGTTGGTGGAGCCACCGAGCGCCATCACCACGGTGATGGCGTTCTCGAACGCCTCCATCGTCATGATCTGGCGGGCGGTGATGCCCTGGCGCAGCAGGTTGACCACGGCCTCGCCGGAGCGGTGGGCGAAGCCGTCGCGGCGCCGGTCGACGGCCGGCGGGGCGGCCGAGCCGGGCAGCGACATGCCGAGCGCCTCGCCGACGGCGGCCATGGTGTTGGCGGTGTACATGCCGCCGCAGGCACCCTCGCCGGGGCAGATCGCACGCTCGATCTTGTCGACCTGCTCGCGGGTCATCTTGCCGGCGAGGCAGGCGCCGACGGCCTCGAAGGCGTCGATGATCGTGACGTCCTTGCCGTCGACCTGCCCGGGCATGATCGAGCCGGCGTAGAGGAAGACGCTGGCCAGGTCGAGGCGGGCGGCGGCCATGAGCATGCCGGGCAGGGACTTGTCGCAGCCGGCCAGCAGCACCGAGCCGTCGAGCCGCTCGGCGTTCATCACGACCTCGACGGAGTCGGCGATGACCTCGCGCGAGACCAGCGAGAAGTGCATGCCCTCGTGGCCCATGGAGATGCCGTCGGAGACCGAGATGGTGCCGAACTCCAGCGGGTAGCCACCACCCGCGTGCACGCCGTTCTTCACGGCCTTCGCGAGCCGGTCGAGCGAGAGGTTGCAGGGGGTGATCTCGTTCCAGCTCGAGGCCACGCCGATCTGCGGCTTCTCCCAGTCGTCGTCACCCATGCCGACCGCGCGCAGCATGCCCCGCGAGGCGGCGCGCTCGAGGCCGTCGGTGACGTCGCGGGACCTGGGCTTCAGGTCGATCTTCTCGTCGGGCTGCTCCTGGCCGGTCATGGCGGCCAGCCTACGTGCGAGCGTCGTCACTCCGGAGGCGCATCTCAGCCCCACCCGCCGCGCGGGTGACCCCCCACGCCCTAGCCTCGTCGGGTGACTGCTTCGACTCCGGTGACCTGGCGCGGCTACGCGGCCGTCCTGCTCGACCTCGACGGGGTGCTGACCCCCACCGCCGAGGTGCACATGCGGGCCTGGTCGGCGATGTTCAACGAGTTCCTCGCCGACCACGACGGCCCCGGTGACACCTCCCCCTACACCGACGTCGACTACTTCGCCCACGTCGACGGCAAGCCGCGGTACGACGGCGTGCGCGACTTCCTGGCCTCGCGCGGCATCGAGCTGCCCGAGGGCGAGCCCGGCCGGCCCTTCGACCGCACGGTCATGGGTCTCGGCGACCGCAAGAACGACGCCTTCAACGAGGTGCTCCAGCGCGACGGGGTGGCGCCGTACGCCGGCTCCGTGGCCCTGCTCGACCACCTGGCCGAGCTCGACGTCCCGATGGCGGTGGTCTCCTCCTCCGCCAACGCCCCCGCCGTGCTCGAGGCCGCGGGGCTGGCCGGTCGGTTCGTGACCGTCGTCGACGGCCGGGTCGCCGCCGCGCGCTCGCTGCCGGGCAAGCCGGCGCCCGATACCTTCCTCCACGCCGCCGAGGTGTGCGGCGCGAGCGCCGCGACCTCGGTCGTGGTCGAGGACGCCGTCTCCGGCGTGCGCGCGGGTGCTGCCGGCGACTTCGGCCTCGTGGTCGGCGTCGACCGGGGCGCCGGGCACGACGAGCTGACCGCCGCTGGCGCCCACGTCGTCGTGGCCGACCTGGCCGAGCTGGTCCCGTGAGCAGCCGCGCCCCCGAGGGCGACCCGCTGGACCGCAGCCGCTTCCCCGTCGACCCCTGGCGGCTGGTGGAACGCGCCCACAGCCACGCCGACCTCGGCGTCAGCGAGACCCTGTTCACCGTCGCCAACGGCTACCTCGGCATGCGCGGCAACCCCGAGGAGGGCCGCGACGCCCACGCGCACGGCACCTTCGTCAACGGCTTCCACGAGACCTGGGAGATCCGGCACGCCGAGGCGGCCTTCGGCTTCGCCCGCACCGGCCAGACGATCGTCAACGTCCCCGACGCCAAGCTGATGAAGCTCTACGTCGACGACGAGCCGCTCATCCTCGGCACCGCCGACCTCGAGCACTACGAGCGGATCCTCGACTTCCGCGACGGCGTGCTGCGCCGCTCGCTGGTCTGGCGGACCCCCTCGGGCAAGCGGGTCAAGGTCGACTCCACCCGCATGGTCTCGATGACCCAGCGGCACCTGGCCCTGCTGACCCTCGAGGTCACGATGCTCGAGGGCAGCGCGCCGATCGTCATCTCCAGCCAGCTGATGAACCGCCAGGACGGCAGCGACGAGTACCACGACGCGGCTGCCTCCATGGGCGAGGGCATCGACCCGCGCAAGGCCGCCGCCTTCGAGGGCCGGGTGCTGCTCCCCCGCCTGTCGACGGTCCAGGACGGCCGGATGATGCTGGGCTACCAGTGCGCCTCGTCCAAGATGACCATCGCCGTCGCCGCCGACCACCGGCTGCGGGTGGCGGGCAGCGGGACCGACGTCGACACCGTCGTGCGCCACGACGACGACCTGGCCAAGATGGTCTACCGCGTCCAGGCCGAGCAGGGCCGCACGGTGCGGCTGGAGAAGGTCGTGGCCTACCACACCTCCCGCGGCGTGCCGGTGCGCGAGCTGGCCGACCGCTGCGAGCGGACCCTGGACCGGGCCGCCCGCACCGGCACCGGTGAGGCCGTCGCCGAGCAGCGCGCCTGGTTCGACACCTTCTGGGACGCCGCGGACGTCGAGGTCACCCCCTCGCAGCGCGGGGACGGGCCCGGCGGGGAGCAGGAGACCCGGGCCCTGCAGCAGGCGATCCGCTTCAACCTCTTCACCCTGGCCCAGGCCAGTGCCCGCGCCGACCAGTGGGGCGTGCCCGCCAAGGGCGTCACCGGCTCGGGCTACGAGGGTCACTACTTCTGGGACTCCGAGATCTACGTCGCGCCGTTCCTCACCTACACCCAGCCGGCGCTGGCCAAGAATCTCCTGCACTTCCGCTCCCGGATGCTCGACGCCGCGCGGCACCGCGCCCGCGAGATGGCCCAGCACGGGGCGCTCTTCCCCTGGCGCACCATCAACGGCGAGGAGGCCTCGGCCTACTACGCCGCCGGCACCGCCCAGGTGCACATCGACGCCGACGTCGTCTACGCGCTCTCGCAGTACCTCGCCGCCACCGACGACGTCGGGTTCCTGCTGCGCCACGGCATCGACATCCTGGTGGAGACCTCTCGGATGTACGCCGACCTCGGCTTCTGGCGCGAGAACGGCCGTCCCTCGTTCCACATCCACGGCGTCACCGGGCCGGACGAGTACACGACGGTCGTCAACAACAACCTGTTCACCAACGTCATGGCGCGGCACAACCTCGAGCAGGCCGTGGCCGCTGTCGAGCTGATCCGCCGCGAGCACCCGCAGGACTTCGAGCAGGTCCGCAAGCGCCTGGACCTCACCGACGAGGAGGTCGAGGAGTGGGCCCGCTGCGCCGAGGGCATGCACGTGCCCTTCGACGAGGGCCTCGGGATCCACCCCCAGGACGACTTCTTCCTCGACCGTGAGGTGTGGGACCTCTCCCAGACCCCCGACGAGCTGCGGCCGCTGCTGCTGCACTACCACCCGCTGGTCATCTACCGGTTCCAGGTGCTCAAGCAGGCCGACGTCGTGCTCGCGCTCTTCCTCCAGGGCGACCGCTTCACCGCGGAGGAGAAGCGCGCCGACTTCGAGTACTACGACCCGATCACCACCGGTGACTCCACGCTGTCGGCGGTGGTGCAGTCGGTGATGGCCGCCGAGGTCGGCTACCACGAGGCGGCCTGGGACTACTTCCGCTCCGCGTTGTACGTCGACCTGGCCAACCTGCACGGCAACACCGACGACGGCATGCACATCGCCTCCACCGGCGGTGTCTGGTCGGCGCTGGTCTGCGGCTTCGGCGGGATGCGCGACCACGGCGGCCGGCTCTCCTTCGACCCGCGCCTGCCCGACGCGTTCGGCTCGATCACCTTCGCGCTGGTCTGGCGCGGCTCGCGGGTGCGGGTGCGGCTGGACGCCGGGTCGCTCACCTTCACGGTGGTCGACGGCGTCGGGGGCGTCCCGGTGACCGTCCGCGGGACCGAGCACGTCGTGCACGCCGACGAGCCCCTCGTCGTACCGCTCGGGGAGAACGACGGGCGCGGCGGCGGCCACGGCCGCCGGCTCTCGGGGGAGCTCAACGAGGAGCCGCAGCTGGGCGGCACCCGTGCCGACGGGTCGAAGATCACCGCCGGGGTGCCGGACCCGATCCCCGCGCTCGAGGAGGAGGCGTACCACGACGCGATGCCCGAGCCGCCCCCGATCGGGCCGCACGTGCCGCAGTCGTGACCCGCCCGGCCGGTCAGCCCGTGGCGGCCGGCTCCCGGTCGCGGGCCGGCTGGAAGGTGTAGGCGTCCAGCGGGAAGGTCCGGCTGGCCCACATCGTGCCGAGCGTGGTGCCCGGGCGCAGCCCGACGTCGCCGTGCTGGTCGAAGTAGTAGCTGTTGGCGCCGGTGCACGACTCCTGCCAGAACACCTGGGTCGGGCGCCGCTCGAGCATCGAGGCGAGGTAGGCGTCGTTGGCCTTCTGGGTCACCTCGACCCGGGCGGCACCGGTGCTGCGGGCGTGCTCGAGGCAGCGCACGATGTGGCGCACCTGGGTCTCGATGAGGTGGAAGTAGGAGCCGCCGATGTAGCCGTAGGGGCCGAACACGGTGAAGAAGTTGGGGAAGCCCGGCACCGAGACGCCCTGATAGGCCTGCACCCGGTGCTCGGCCCAGAACTGCTGGACCGTGCCGCCGTCGGCGCCGACCAGCGGGAAGGTCGGCAGGCTGTCGGGCTCCATCACCCGGAAGCCCGTGGCGAGCACGAGCACGTCGAGCTCGTGGAGGCTCTCGCCGTCGCTGCCCCGGGTGCGGATGCCCTCGGGGACGACCTCGGTGATGGCGTCGGTCTCGAGGTGGACCTGGGGCAGGTTGTAGGTCGCGAGGTAGTCGTTGTGGAAGCTCGGGCGCTTGCAGCCGACGCCGTACGACGGGGTGAGCTTCTCGCGGACCTCCGGGTCGCGCACCTGCGAGCGCAGCCACAGCCGGCCGGCGTGCTCCATCGTCGAGGCGATCCGGACGTAGGAGTGGAAGTGCGCCGCGATCGGGAAGGTGACCTCGACGAAGGCCTGGCTGGCCAGCCGCAGTCCCTGCTTGACCCCCGGCAGCCGCATGGCCAGGCGCAGCGGGCCCGGCAGGGCCGCGTCGGGCTTGGGGAAGCACCAGATCGGGGTGCGCTGGAAGACGGTGAGCTCATCGACGACCGGGGCGATCTCGGGGATGAGCTGCACCGCGGAGGCGCCGGTGCCGATCACGCCGACCCGCTTGCCGGTGAGGTCCAGGTCGTGGTCCCAGCGCGCGGTGTGCACGGTGGTGCCGGCGAAGTCCTCGATGCCCGGGATGTCGGGGGCCTTCGGGGTGGTGAGCACGCCCGAGGCGTTGAGGAGGTACGTCGCCGTCAGCTCGGTCCCGTCGGCCAGCCGCACCCGCCAGCGGGTCGTCGCCTCGTCCCACGCCGCCCCCTCCACGAGGCAGCCGAACCGCATCCGGTCGCGGATGCCGGCGGCCTCGACCAGGTCCTCGGCGTACCTCTTCAGCTCCGAGCCGGGTGCGTAGGTGCGCGACCAGTCGGTGCGCTGGGCGAAGGAGAACTGGTAGCTGAACGACGGGATGTCGACCGCGACCCCGGGGTAGGTGTTCCAGTGCCAGGTGCCGCCGACGCCGTCGGCGGCCTCGAGGACCAGCCAGTCGCGGATGCCGGCCTCGTCGAGCTTGATGGCCGCACCGATGCCGGAGAAGCCGGCGCCCACGACGATCACCTCGTGGTGCTCGACGTCGGTGTCCGTGCGGGCGTCCTCGAGGTCGGCAGTGGTCGCGCTCACGCCGTTACGGTAGCGAGCGGGCGGGAGCCGGTGAGGGCGTCTCGCGGCCGGGCCGTCGGCGGCGCTCAGTCGAGCGCCGCGGCCCGCACGCACATGACGTCGGGCAGGTCGCGGACCGCGCAGTGCCAGCTCTCCCCCGCGTCCGGCGAGACCCACACCGAGCCGTTGCGCGCACCGACGTACACCCCCGCCTCGGGGTGGTCGTCGACGCACATCGCGTCGCGCATGACCCCGACGAAGAAGCCGTCCGGCAGCTGGCCGTCGCCGAGCCGCTCCCAGGTGTCGCCGGCGTCGCGCGAGCGCCAGACCCGCGCCTGCGCGTCGACCGGGTAGCGACCCTCGCCGCCGCCGAGCGGGAAGGTGTAGATCGTGTCCGGCTCGTGGGGGTGGACCACGACCGGGAAGCCGAAGTCCGAGGGCAGGCCGTCGGCGATCGAGGTCCAGGACCCGCCCTCGTCATCGGAGCGGAAGACGCCGCCGTGGTTCTGCAGGTAGAGCCGTTCGGGCCGCGAGGGGTGGCGGGCGACCTTGTGCACGCACTGGCCGTACGCCGGGTACTGCTGCCCCTCGGGCAGGAAGATCGCCGAGACGCCCTGGTTGCGTGGCTCCCAGGTCTCGCCGCCGTCGGTCGTGCCGTAGACGCCGCCGGTCGAGAGCGCCGCCAGGACCGACGACGGGTCGCTGGGGTGCGGCAGGATCGTGTGGAACGCCTGACCGCCGTAGCCCGCTCCCCACTCGGGGCGGTGCGGGTGGTCCCAGAGGCCGCGCTCGAGGGTGAAGGTGTGCCCGCCGTCGGAGGAGCGGAAGACCGCACCGGGCTCGGTGCCGGCGTACACCACCCCGGGGCCGGCACCGGCGACGAGCTGCCAGACCCGCTCGACCGAAGCGTCGACGTCGGCCGGGAACCGCGGCGGCTCCTCGGCGTCCTTCCAGGTCGCGCCGAGGTCCTCGCTGATCCGCACCTGCGGGCCCAGCCAGGGCGAGGAGGCGCCGACGAGCAGCCGAGGCCGGTCACCGCGCACGTCGACGAGGCAGGAGTAGACCTCCTCCATGTCGCTGTGCGGGCCGCTCCACTCCCAGTCGCGGCGCGCGGCGTCCGAGCGCCCGACCCACAGGCCCTTGCGCGTGCCGACCATCAGCACCGTGTCGCTCATGCGTTGCTCCAGATCTCCCCGGGCGGGGGCGTTGGCGAGGTGTCACCTACGGTGACCCGGTGACCGGCCGGAACTCATCGTCCACCCGGCGACCGGTCCTGTCACCGGTGTGGCTGGTGCTCGTCGGGATCGCCTCGGTGCAGCTCGGGGCGGGCTTCGCGAAGTCGCTCTTCGACGAGGTCGACCCCACCACGATCGTGTGGCTGCGCCTGGCCACGAGCATGCTCGTGCTCGTCGCCGTGCTGCGCCCGCAGCTGCGGGGACGCACCCGCGAGGACTGGCTCGTGGTGCTCGCCTTCGGGGCGAGCCTGGCGCTGATGAACTGGGCGATCTACCAGTCCTTCGCCCGGATCCCGCTCGGCGTCGCGGTGACGATCGAGTTCATCGGGCCGCTCACGCTGGCGGTGCTGGGGTCGCGCCGCCCGCGCGACCTGGCGTGGGTGGTGCTCGCCGCGGTCGGGGTGCTGCTGCTGGGCTTCGACGGCGACGACCTGGACGCCGCGGGCGTGGTGTTCGCGCTGGTCGCCGGGGCGGCCTGGGCGGCGTACATCCTGCTGAGCGCGCGCACCGGGCGCCACTGGGAGGGCCTGGACGGTCTGGCCGTGGCGAGCGTCGTGGCCGCACTGCTGCTGACCCCCTTCGCGATCGGCATAGGCGGCGAGGACCTGCTCGACCCGCGCATCCTGCTGATCGGGGCCGCGGTCGGACTGCTCTCCTCGGTCATCCCCTACAGCTGCGAGCTGGTCGCGCTGCGCAGCCTCTCCCCCGGGGTCTTCGGCATCCTGATGAGCCTGGAGCCGGCCGCCGCGGCCCTCGCGGGGATCCTGGTGCTCGGGGAGCTGCTCGGAGCGGCGCAGTGGGCGGCGGTCGCCTGCGTCATCGCCGCGAGCGTCGGTGCCACCCGGGCCGCCGGGGCAGGGCGGGCAGGACGGGACGTCGTCGTCCGCGACTGAGGGCGTGACCTGAGATTCACGTGAGCATCGCGCGCGAGGCCTTGCGCCGTCGCGTCCGGGGCCTAGATTGGGCGGTGCCGTCGCCGTTGGCCCCGACCCTCTGGCTCCGCCCTCTTCGAGGAGTCCACCCCGCATGTCCTTGCCGCAGCACCCCGACCCCCGGGCGCGGCGGCTGCGCGTCCTGCCGCCGATCGTCACCCCGCGCAGCGTCCCGGGGGCCGCGTGGCACGCGCTGCGCTCCTCGGTCCAGCAGTGGGCGCTGGACTCCCAGCGCGCGGCCTGCCGCAACGCGATGGTCGCCGGCACCGCGCTGGCCGCGCGCCGCGCCGAGCGCGAGGACGTCGAGGAGTTCCTCGCGGCCCGCGAGGGGCACCCGACCATCCCTGCCCCGCGGACCGAGGACGGCCCCGGGCCCGGCCGCAGCGCCCGGGCCTGACGCTGGACGGATCCGTCCCGCCACCGCGCTCCTCGGGCACAATCGACCCATGCCGAAGTCCGCGGCCCGCCCGACCACCGCTCCCGCCATCGCCTTCCACGAGGTGCTCTCGGACGACGGGACCCGGCTCCGCGCCTGGACCAACGACCCCGACGGCACCCGCACCGGCCCCACGGTCGTGCTGTGCAACGGCCTGGGCACCAACCCGTGGGCGTGGCCCGCGCTGCTCGACCCCGCCTGCGAGGTGCGGGTCGTGTCGTGGAACCACCGCGGCACCGGCGGCTCGGCCCGACCCGACGACCCCGACCGCTGCGGCATCGAGGAGTTCGTCGAGGACGGCCTCTCGGTCATGGACCACTTCGGCGTGGCCCGCGCGGTGCTCATGGGCTGGTCGATGGGCGTCAACACGATGTTCGAGCTGGCCTTCCGTCACCCCGAGCGGGTCAGCGGGCTCTTCGCCGTGGCCGGCGTCCCCGGTGACACCTTCGCCACGATGCTCGGCCCGCTGCGGCTGCCGCACCTCGTCGCCCGCACGCTGACGGTCAACATCACCCGCGTCGGCAAGCACGCCGGTGGGGCGCTGAACCCGCTGGTGCACCGGCTGCCCATCGGCCGCCGCGCCATCGACCTGCTCAGCCACACCGGCTTCATGCTGCCGGTGCGCGACCCCGACATCACCGCCAAGGCGGTCGCCGAGCTGCTCTCGACCGACCTGCGGTGGTACTTCCACCTCGCGCTGCGCACCTCCGAGCACGGCCGCGTCTCGCTCCGCAACATCCGCGTGCCCGCCGCCTTCGTCGCCGGCCGTTGGGACCTGCTCGCCGGCTCCCGCGACATGCGCACCGCCGCGGAGCGGATCGAGGGGGCGACGTACGTCGAGCTGCCGGGCACCCACTTCCTCAACCTCGAGAAGCCCGAGCAGGTGCACGAGCTGTTGCTGGACTTCCTGCGGCGGGTGCCGTGAACCGACCCGGGCCGCTGCGGTGCTCCCGCAGCCTGGCCCTGGCGGCGGTCCTGGTGCTGGTCACCGGCACGACCGGGTGCCTGGAGGAGGGCAGCACCTCCACGGTCACCCTCATCGAGACCACCGCCACCGGCACGCCGCTCCCGGTGCCGACCGAGGCCCCGACCGACCAGGGGTCCGCGGACGACACCGAGGGGAAGGGCACGGGCGGCAAGGGCGGTCCTCCGGAGCTGGTGGGCACCATCGCCACCGACCTCGAGGCCCCCTGGGGCCTGGCGTTCCTGCCGGATGGCGACGCGCTGGTCACCGAGCGCGACACCGCCCGGCTGCTGCGGCTGACCGGCCCCGACCACGAGGTCGTCGAGGTCGCCACGATCGAGACCGCGGCCCCCGAGGGTGAGGGCGGCCTGCTCGGGGTGGCCGTCTCCCCGACGTACGACGAGGACGGGCTGGTCTACCTCTACGTCACCACCGCCACCGACAACCGGGTCGTGCGGGCCGTGCTCGACGGCGACACCCTCGGCGAGCCGGAGCCGATCCTCACGGGCATCCCCAACGGCTTCATCCACGACGGCGGTCAGCTGGTCTTCGGACCCGACGGGCTGCTCTACGTCTCGACCGGGGAGATCGGCGAGCCCGATCGCGCCGCGGACCCCGACGACCTCGGCGGCAAGATCCTGCGGATCACCCCCGACGGGGACCCCGCCCCCGGCAACCCCGACCCGGACTCGCCGGTCTTCTCCCTCGGCCACCGCAACGTGCAGGGCCTGGCGTTCGTGCGCAACCAGCTGTGGGCTTCGGAGTTCGGCGCGGACACCTTCGACGAGCTCAACCTCGTGCGGTCGGGCAAGGACTACGGCTGGCCGGCCTTCGAGGGCGACGGCGGCAAGGCGGCCCGCCAGCAGGGGTACGTCGACCCCGCGATCACCTGGGACACCGACGACGCCTCCCCCTCGGGCCTGGCCTACGCGAAGGGCCACCTCTGGCTCGGCGCGCTCAAGGGCCAGCGGCTGTGGCGGGTCGAGGTGAAGGGCTCCAAGAAGGCCCAGAAGCCCCGGGCGTTCTTCCTCGGCGACCACGGCCGGCTGCGCGGCGTCGCCCTCGCCCCCGACGGCACCCTGTGGGTCACCACCAGCAACCGCGACGGCCGCGGCACGCCCGCGCCCGGGGACGACAAGATCCTGCAGGTCCAGCCGTAGCACCGTCGGGACCGCCCCACGCTGGGTGGTCGAGCAGGCGAGCCGCTAGGCGAGCCGTCGTCGAGACCGCGCTGCTCTCGATGGTCGAGCAGGCGAGCCGCTAGGCGAGCCGTCGTCGAGACCGCGTACGCCGGTCGCGCTGCTGTCACCAGGGTTGCTCCCTGGGTCGCCGTTGGTGGGTCGTGGCGCGTTCGCGCGGCAGCAGGTCCTGATTGACGGAGAAGCGTGGTCGCCGTGGGTGCCAGCTGGGCTTCTTGGTTGCGCTTGCCTCGATGGTCGCCCTGCGCTGGGGTGCTCGCTTCGGTCGGGCTTCGATCGGACGACAAGAATGTCGTGAAAAAGTGGGTCTGACCTGGGGAAACACTGTCCCTCGAACGTGTGTTCGACTATACTTCCATCATGTCCACCAGCCCCCTCCTCGACGCGATCCGCGCCGCGAAGGCGCGCGAGGACGACGCCGCTCGCGAGCTGCTGATCGGGGTCGCGGAGTGGGCCGATGCGCACACCACGGGTGCGTTGATGCCGGACCTGTACGGCACCTACTCCCACCCCGACGACGACGCCTACGACGCCGCGGAGTCGGCATGGGTGTCCCGGTTCGGCATGCCCGGCGCCGACACGATGCTCGAGCTGGCCGGTGCCGGTGCCCCCGAGGTGTCCGACTTCGCGGTCACCGAACTGTCGACCGCGCTGGGTCGCACCCGTGAGTCCGGCCGCCTCCTGGTCGGCGACGTCGTGGAGGCCAAGCACCGCCTCCCCAAGGTCTGGGCCCGACTTCTCGCCGGGCAGGTCACCGCCTGGCGGGTACGCCGCCTGGCTCAAGCCACCCGCAGCCTCTCCGCCGAGGCCGTGGCGTTCGTGGACGCCCAGATCGCCCACGTGATCCACACCGCCGGCCCCGTCACCGTCGACCGCCTCGTCCTCGAAGCCACCGCCCGGTTCGACCCAGAGTCGGTCGAGGTCGCCGAGTGCGACACCCGCGCCAACCTCTACTTCGACCTCGACCTCGCATCACCGGCGACTTCGGTCGGCACCGCCTCCGCCGTCTCTGCCGACGGACTCCTCGACCGCGCCGACGCCGAAGACCTCGAAACAGCCATCCGGCAGATCGCCCACCAGCTGCTGCTCCACGGCTCCACCGACACCCTCGCCATCCGCCGAGCCAAAGCCCTCGGCTACCTCGCCCGCGGCCAAGACACCCTCCCCGACACCGACACCGACACCGACCCCGAGGCGACCGAGGCCGAGGCGACTGAGGCCGAGGCGACTGAGGCCGAGGCGACTGAGGCCGGGGCGACTGAGGATGGTCGAGCAGCGAGCGCCAGCGAGCGTCGTCGAGACCGCGCAACCCACACGCGCACCGCACCCCGCCGCACCGTGATCCTGACCGTCCACCTCTCCGACGCCGCCCTCACCGGCGCACCCCAGGTCGACCCCGTCACCGGCAAGCTCGGCCTCAACCTGGCGCGGGTCGAGAACCACCGCCAGCTTCTCACCGCCGACGCAGTCCGCGACTGGTGCGGCACCCCCGGCACCCAGGTCATCGTCAAGCCCGTCATCGACCTCCACGACACCGTCGCAGTCAGCAGCTACGAGGTCCCCGACCGCATCGCCACCCGGGTCAAGCTCACCCGCACGACCTGCACCTTCCCCCACTGCAACCGACCAGCCGAGACCGCCGACCTCGACCACACCGTCGAGTACTCCGACACCGGCCCACCGGACCAGACGTCGACCGACAACCTGGCCCCGCTCTGTCGCCACGACCACCGCGCCAAGACCCACCCGTCACCAGCCGGGAAACCCTGGCGGGTCCGCGGACTCTCACCAGGCCACTGGCTCTGGACCAGCCCCCACGGCCACCGCTACCTCGTCCACCCCGACGGCACCACCAGCCTCTGACCACCTAGCTCGCAGCCCGACCACCACCCCGTGGCCGGGCTACCGGCACGCCCACCCGCCCGCGCCCAAGCATGCACGGCGTCACGGAGTCACGGAGTCACGGAGTCACGGAGTCACGGAGTCACGGCGTCCCAGGGTGGAGGTCGCCTCCGGCACCAGGTGCCGGACACGGCCTCCAGCACGTCGAGCTGCACCGGGTCGACGCCCCGGAGCGCCTCGTCCGCGCTGCCGAGCCAGCCGCACTGCGGCCCGGCGGCCCGTCCCACTGTCCTGGCACGCCCGTCGGCGAGACGGGGAAGCGATGAGTCCTGGGCGCTCTCCCGGTCTGAGTGCTCGAACCACGGACGCCCACCCGGCGCGGCGTCGCTCCACGACCGCTGCCGCCGCGACGACCACGCACACCCCCGCCGAACACCAAGCCCCGCTCCAGCACGAACCTTCGGAGGACCCATGTCGTTCCAGGCCTACCTCGACGCGATCGAGACCAAGACCGGCAAGACGCCGCGAGAGCTGCTGGTGGAGGCGCAGGAGCAGGGCTTCGGGCCCGGCACCAAGGCCACATCGATCCTCGCCTGGCTCGCCGACACCTACGACCTGGGTCGGGGGCACGGGATGGCCATGGTCCACGTCATCACGAAGGGCCCCACCATCTCCGACAAGCACGTCGGGACCTCGGGGTCCCACGCGGACGCCGGCACGGAGCTCTGGCTCGACGGGCAGGCCGACCGGCCCTCCTGAGGCCCCGTTCGTCAGCCGCTGGTGACCGTGCCGGTGACGGTGGCCCGGCGGTTGGCCCGGCGCAGCACGGCGAGGACCGCGGGGCCCAGGACGACGATGGCGACCGCGTTGGTGATCGCGCGCATGGTGTCCCAGCCGCCGGTGGAGGTGAGCAGCGTGTAGATCCCGAACCGCTGGAGGTTCTCCAGGATCGGCGCGCCCGGCACGTAGGACAGGTCGCTCTCGTAGCCCGGGACGGCGACGCCGAGGAGGAACGGCCAGCCGGAGAGGTTCATCAGCGCACCGAAGAGGTACGCCGCCACGACGGCGTACGCCACCAGCAGCGCGATCTCCGCCCGACCCCTGACCCGGCGCGGCAGCAGGCCGGCCCCCATGCCGACCCAGGCCGCGGTCAGCATCTGGTAGGGCAGCCAGGGGCCGACACCGGCGGTCACGAGCGCCGAGGCGAACAGCGACGTGCACCCGAGCGCGAAGCCGAAGCCGGGCCCCATCACCCGTCCGCCGATGATCAGCAGGAAGAAGACCAGCTCCACCCCGGAGATCCCTGGTGAGATCGCGCGCGTGACCGCGTTGACCGCGCTCAGCACCCCCAGCAGCGCCAGCACCCGTGCGTCGAGCCCGCCCTCGGTGACCTCCGCGAGCACGACCGCCACCACCACCGGCAGCAGCGCCAGGAAGAGGAACGGCGGGTCCACGCGTGCGCCGTCCGGCACCTGCAGGAGCAGCGGCCAGACCAGCATCATCAGCCCCGCGAGGCTGGCGAGAGAGAGCACGGCGACCGAGCGCCGCGAGAGGGGTACGGCGTCGACCAGCCGCTCGTGCGGCGTCGAGGAGGTACCCGACGCCGACGCCGGGGCGGGCGCGCTCACGCCGTCTCCAGCGCGGCGACCACCTCGTCGACCCGGAGCCACGGCGGGCCGAGGACCTTGGTGACCTGCGGGGCGAAGGCCGGCGACTCCGCCACCACGCGGCGGGCCGGGCCGCGCGAGACCACCTCGCCGTCGGCCATGACGACCGCGTCGTCGGCGGCCTGCGCGATGAACTCGACGTCGTGGCTGGCCACCAGCACCGCGTGCCCGTCCCTGGCCAGCGCCCGCACCGACGACGCGAGCGCCCGCTTGGCGGCGTAGTCCAAGCCGCGCGTCGGCTCGTCGAGCAGCAGCACGCTGGGCCGGGCGGCGAGCACCAGGGAGAGCGCGAGCGCCAGGCGCTGACCCTCGGAGAGGTCGCGCGGGTGCGCGTCGTCGGGTACGCCGGGGACGAGCTGGTCCAGGATCCGCCGGCACCCGCCGCGGTCCGCGGGACGCTCGCCGTCGCCGGCGGCCAGCTCCTCGGCGACGGTCTCGAGGTAGAGCAGGTCGGCCGCGTTCTGCGGGAGCAGCCCGACCAGGGCGCGACGCTCGGCTGCAGGCCGGGCCGCCGGGTCGGAGACGACCCCCTGGCGGCGTACGTCCACCGTGCCGGCGAACCGGGCCCCCGTGCCCTGGAGCGCCCAGAGCAGCGAGGACTTGCCCGCGCCGTTGCGACCCATGAGGGCCGTGACCCGACCGGCCGGCAGCGACAGGTCGACCGATCGCACGGCCACCTCGCGGCCGTGGACCACCGTCACACCGGTGGCGACGAGACCGTCGAGGTCGACGCGGTCGGCGCCACCGACGGCGCGCTCGGCCTGGTCCGTCTCGAGCCACGAGACCCCGGCGAGCCGCTCCTGCAGCCCTCGCGCCCGGCGGCGGGCGTCGCGGACGCTCAGCGGCAGCGGGCTCCAGCCGGCGGCGCGACCGAGCTCGACGATCGGCGGGACGACGGGGGACTCCGCGAGCAGGTCGGCCGGCTCCCCCACCCGCACCCGGCCGTCGCCGGTCATCAGGCACATCGTGTCGGCGAACGGGACGACCCGCTCCAGCCGGTGCTCGGCCAGCAGCACCGAGACGCCGAGGTCGTGGACCAGCCGGGTCAGGGTGGCCAGCACCTCCTCGGCCGCGGTGGGGTCGAGGGCCGAGGTCGGCTCGTCGAGCACGAGCAGCCGCGGGTGCATGGTGAGCACGGCACCGATGGCGACCCGCTGCTGCTGGCCGCCGGAGAGGGTCCGCAGGTCGCGGGAGCGCAGGTCGGCGATGCCGAGCAGGTCGAGGGTCTCCTCGACCCGGCGGCGCATCGTCGGCGCGGGCAGGCCGAGCTGCTCCATGCCGTAGGCCAGCTCCTCCTCCACGGTGTCGGTGACGAAGCCGAGGGCCGGGTCCTGCCCGACGTAGCCCACCACGTGGGCGCGCTCCCGCGGCGGGCGGTGCAGCACGCTCTCGCCGTCGAGCAGCACGTCGCCGGTCAGCACCCCGCCGGAGAAGCGCGGCACGAGGCCGCTGACGACGCCGAGGAGTGTGGACTTGCCGACACCGGTGGGCCCGGAGAGCAGGACCAGCTCCCCCTCCTCCACCGTCAGGTCGACGTCGGCGAGCACGGGCGGCTGGCCGGCCTGGTAGCCCAGGCGGATGCCGCGCAGCTCCAGCACGGGGGCGGTCATGCGGCCGCTCCGATCTTCTCGGGGGCGGGAAGGGGGGCGAGCCGGTCGGCCTGGAGGACCGGTCGAGGTGCGCCCAGGCCACCGGCCAGGGCGATGCCCACGCCGAGCAGCACGACCGTGCTGACGACGGGGACGGCGTCGAGGGGCGGGTAGGCGACGAGCAGCTGGGAACGGCCGGTCCACACGCCCACGGCGGCAGTGGCGACACCGGAGCCGGCGACCAGCCACTCATCGACCCGCCACGGGTCCGGCCGGTAGCGGGTGCGTTGCACGCGGCGTCCGGCGCTGACCAGGCCGAGGACGGCGATGCCCACGCCCAGCAGGAGCACGGGCAGGGCGAGCCAGCGCGGCGCGGTGCGGTCGAGGACGGCGTACGTGCCCAGGCAGACGCCGCACAGGCCGGTGATCATCAGGGCGCCGGTGCGGATCCGGGCGCGGCGGTTCAGGCCGGGGGCGCGACCGTAGCCGCGGGCGTCCATGCCGGCGGCCATCGCCATCGACCGGTCAATGGCGTCCTCGAGCACCGGCACGAGAAAGCGGCGCAGCCGACCCACCCGCCCGCTCGCGCCGGCCCGGAGGCCCTGCGCGGCGCGCACCCGACGGGCGGAGTCGGCCAGCTGGGGCAGGACGGTGATGGCGACCACCAGGGCCGCTCCGATCTCGTAGAGAGCGGGCGGCACGGAGCGCAGCAGCCGCTTGGGGTTGGCCAGCGCGTTGGCCGCGCCGATGCAGATGACGATGGCGGCGAGCCGCATGCCGTCGTACAAACCGGCCAGCAGGGACTCCAGGGTGACCGGGCCGAGCAGGGTGATCCCCGCGGCGATGTCCGGCAGCGGCACCGCCGGCAGGTCGAGCAGGACGGTCGTCCCGTAGCCGCCACCGAGGACGAGGCGAAAGGCCACCCGGAAGACGACGACGGCCAGACCGAGCCAGAGGTAGAGCCGGAAGGCGCGCGCCCACGGCTGGTCGGAGCGGCGGGCCAGCACGACCACGCAGGCCGCCCCGACGAGCAGCAGCAGCGAGAAGGGGTTGGTCGTCGCGGACGCCGCCGCGGCGAGGCCGAGCGCCCACACCCACCACGCGACCGGGTGCAGGTCGCGTGGCAGGCGTGGGGCTCGGGTGGTCATCGCAGCGATCGCCGCCGGGCGAGGACGGCGCCGCCGGCGCCGAGCGCCAGGACGAGCAGGGCGACCGGGGCCACCCACACGGGCAGCCCGTCGGTCTCCGCGGAGACCGGCGCGGCGTCAGGATCGGAGACGACGCCGTCGGCGACCGCCTCGTCCGCAGCGTCCTCCGACGGCTCGTCCGAGGGCTCGGTGGCCGCGCCACCGGTACGACGGTCGCGACCCTTCCGGTCGCCGGCCTCGTCCGAGCGCCGGTCGCGCCCGCGGGGCTCACCCGAGGGCTCGCCCGCCCCGGGGGTGGGGGTCGGGTTGGTCGGGCTACCGGTCGCGGCCGGCGAGCCGGACCCGGCCCCGGTCGAGCCCGAGGACCCGCCCGAGCTGCCGCCCGAGCCGGACCCACCGCTGCCCGTGGTCGGCGTCGCGCTGGGTGCGCTGCCCTGCGGCGGGGTCGCGCTCGGGCGCGCCTCCCCCTCGACGTCGTCGAAGGAGAACGCCACCGAGCCACCCTCGGGGATCTTCAGCGCGGTGACGCCCTGCGTGGAGAACGTCCAGCTGCCGGAGGTGCCGTCGGACCACCACAGGCTCCAGAACCGGTCCGCGGGCGAGGTGTTCACGCACGGGTCGTCCGCGGGTGCCCCGTCGACCCGGCACACGAAGCCCGGCTGGCGCTGGGCGTAGGTCAACGAGTGCCCGGCCGCCGCGAAGAGCGCGGAGGCGGTGTCGCCCCCGCCGTCCGCGACGCACGAGGTGGCGACGGAGCCGCCCAGGCTGTTCGGGTCGACGACCACGCTCACCCCGCTCCCCGCGGCGCAGGTGGCCGCGGAGGCGGGCTGGGCACCCACCGGCACCGTGAGGACGGTCGCCCCGAGCGCGAGCGCCGCCACGCGTGCGAGCCGGGTCACCGCCGGCACGTCGCCTTGGAGAGGTTCTCCAGCACGGCCGTGGCCTGGGCCGTCGCCCGGCGCCACTGGTCGCGGTCGGTGATGCCGTCGGCCTTGCCGGCCCGGAAGGCCGCGCGGTCGAAAGCGATCGCGCCGATCTCCTGGTCCAGCGGGGTCTCGGAGTGCTTCGGGGCGACCTGCAGCCTCTTCACCCACCGCGCCGCCTTGCGGGCCTTGCCGCAGGAGCCGACCTCGGCCAGCGCCCAGCCGGCGAGGCCGGTGGAGTTGCTGTTGCTGGCCTCGCCCTCGACACCGGTCGGGAACGAACCGTTCTCCGCCTGCATGCTCTCCAGCCAGCCTGCGGCGCGGCTGATGGCGAGCGAGGCCTCTGACCCGACGCCCCGGACCTCGAGGAGCTGGCTCAGCACCAGGGCGGTGGTGTCCACGCTGGGCTGGCCACCGTCGGCGTCGCAGGACTGGTCCTCGGCGGCCGCGTCCGCGGTGAAGGACAGGCGGAAGTAGCCGTCGGCGCACTGCTGGGCCAGCAGGAACTCCACGGCGGCGCCGGCCTCCGAGGACCCGGCGCGCGACAGCGCGGTGGCCGCGAACGCCTGGCCGATGGTGTTGGCGAAGTCGCCGAAGTCGCTCTGGTCCGCGATCCGGCCGGCCGAGGGACCCGCGTCGGCGGTCACGCCCTCGAGCTGGGCGACCAGGTCGGTGCCGCCGACGTCGGTCGGGTCACCGCCGGTCAGGACGGTGTACGCCGCCAGCTTGGCCGTCGCGCCGGCGTACACCGCACCGGGGTCGAACTCGCCGCCCTGCGTGTAGGACTCGACCTCCCCCGCCGCCGCGGTCGCGATGTCACGGGCCACGGCGCCCTTGCGGCCGGCTCCGAGGAGCGCGAGGCCGGCGTCGATGCTCAGGCCGACGTCGGTGAAGGCGAACTCCTCGTTGACCATGAGGCCGTCGGGGCCGAGCTCGCCGGCGAGCCACTGGACGGCGCGCTTCTCCTCGGCGGCACCGGCGCGGGCGGCCGAGGCCGGGGCGATCGCGCTCACAGCCAGGGCCGAGGCGGTCAGCGCGACGAAGGTCGCGCGCAGGGTGGTGCGGGTCATGGGTTCCTCTCCGCTGCACCAGCGGGAGGGCACGACTCGGCAGACCGAGGTGGCCACCCGCTGCTTTCCACGACAGCGTGTGATCGGGACGCGTCGCAGCAGGTGCTCCGGCTCGCAGCCCCTCCACGCGGGAGGAGCGGCCTACGGTTGCGGGTCAGCGCCGGGCTTCGACCGGCTTTCCCCACTGCGGGCGTGTGTGGAGTTGGGTGCACCAGGCGGTGCCGCTGGAGCGTACCGCGATCCGGGCCCGGCACCAGCCCGGGACCAGGAGACCTGCGCCACCCGGGACCTGTGGTAGGGCAGGCCCCGGGTGCGGCGCACAAGTCAGCGCACCCGGGTCAGCGGGATCAGGTCAGCTTCTCCAGCACCAGCTCACGGACCCGGCCGGCGTCGGCCTGGCCGCGCATCTCCTTCATCACCGCACCGATGAGCGCACCGGCGGCCGCGACCTTGCCGTCGCGGATCTTGTCGGCGACGTCGGGGTTCTCCGCGATCGCCTTGTCCACCGCGGCCGAGAGCGCGCCCTCGTCGGAGACGACGGCCAGGCCGCGCTTCTCCACGATCTCCTCCGGCGTCCCCTCACCGGCGAGCAGGCCGTCGAAGACCTGCCGGGCCAGCTTGTCGTTGACGGTGCCTGCGTCGACCAGCGCCTGGACGGCGGCCACCTGCGCGGGCGTCACGCCCAGGTCGGTGATCTCCACGCCGGCGTCGTTGGCGCGGCGGGAGAGCTCGGAGAGCCACCACTTGCGCGCCGCCTGCGGCGAGGCGCCGGCGGCGACGGTCTGCTCGATCTCGCCCATGACCCCGGCGGCGACGACGTCGCGCATCTCCAGGTCGGTGTAGCCCCAGGACTCCTGCAGCCGCGCGCGGCGCAGGACGGGGTTCTCGGGCAGGGTGCCGCGCAGCTCCTCGACCCACTCGCGCGAGGGGGCGACGGGCACCAGGTCGGGCTCGGGGAAGTAGCGGTAGTCGTCGGCGTCGGACTTGGGCCGCCCGGCGGTGGTGATGCCGGTGTCCTCGTGCCAGTGCCGGGTCTCCTGGAAGATCGCCTGACCGGCGTCGAGGATCGCGGCGTGCCGCTGCATCTCGAAGCGCACCGCCCGCTCGACGGAGCGGAAGGAGTTGACGTTCTTGGTCTCGGTGCGGGTGCCGAGCGTGCCCGACCCCTTCGGCGACAGCGAGAGGTTGACGTCGGCGCGCAGGTTGCCCTGGTCCATCCGGGCCTCGGAGACACCCAGCGCGACGATCAGGTCGCGCAGCTGGCTGACGTAGGCGCGGGCGACGGCCGGGGCCTTCTCCCCCGCGCCCAGGATCGGGCGCGTGACGATCTCGATGAGGGGGATGCCGGCGCGGTTGTAGTCGACCAGGGAGTAGTCGGCGCCGTGGATGCGGCCGGTACTGCCGCCCACGTGCGTCGACTTGCCGGTGTCCTCCTCCATGTGCGCGCGCTCGATCTCGACGCGGAAGGTCTCGCCGTCGCCCCCCTCGTCAGGCAGAGTCACGTCCATGTAGCCGTTGAAGGCAATAGGCTCGTCGTACTGACTGGTCTGGAAGTTCTTCGGCATGTCCGGGTAGAAGTAGTTCTTCCGGGCGAAGCGGCACCACTCGGCGATGTCGCAGTTCAGCGCCAGCCCGATCCGGATCGCCGACTCCACGGCCTTGCCGTTGACGACCGGCATCGCGCCGGGCAGGCCGAGGCAGGTCGGGCAGACCTGGGTGTTGGGCTCGCCGCCGAAGACCGCGGGGCAGCCGCAGAACATCTTCGTCGCGGTGTTGAGCTCGACGTGGACCTCCAGGCCCAGGGCCGGGTCGTACGCCGCCAGCACGTCCTCGAACGGGACGAGGGTCTCCGAGGTCACTTGCTGCCACCTTCCAGTGCGGGGGCCTTGTCGAGCAGCGGGCCGCCCCACCGCTCCTCCAGCGCCGCCTCGAGGGCGGCACCGACGCGATAGAGCCGGTCGTCGGCCATCGCGGGCGCGAGCACCTGGAAGCCGGCGGGCAGGCCGTCCTCGTCGGCCAGGCCGCTGGGCAGCGAGATGCCCGGGACACCGGCGAGGTTGGCCGGGATGGTCGCCAGGTCGTTGAGGTACATCGCCAGCGGGTCGTCGAGCTTCTCGCCGAGCTTGAACGCCGTGGTCGGCGCGGTCGGGCTGACGAGCACGTCGACCTGGCCGAAGGCGGCCTCGAAGTCGCGCGAGATGAGCGTGCGGACCCGCTGGGCGGTGCCGTAGTAGGCGTCGTAGTAGCCGCTGGACAGCGCGTAGGTGCCCAGGATGATGCGGCGCTTGACCTCGTCGCCGAAGCCGGCGTCGCGGGTGGCGCGCATGACCTCCTCGGCCGAGGGCGAGTCGACGCCCTCCGGCAGCACCCGCAGGCCGTAGCGCATGGCGTCGAACTTCGCGAGGTTGGAGGACGCCTCGCACGGCATGACGAGGTAGTAGGTCGCCAGCGCGTGCACGAAGCTCGGGCAGGACACCTCGACGACCTCGGCGCCGGCCTTGGTCAGCAGCTCCAGCGACTCCTGGAACCGGGCCAGGACGCCGGCCTGGTAGCCCTCGCCCTGGAGCTCGCGGATGACGCCGACCCGCAGGCCGGTCAGGTCGCCGGCGGCACCCTGGCGGGCGGCGGCGACGAGGCCGGGCAGCGGCTGGTCGATGGAGGTGGAGTCGCGCGGGTCGTGCCCGCCGATCAGCTCGTGCAGCAGCGCGGCGTCCAGGACGGTCCGGGTGACCGGACCGACCTGGTCCAGGCTGTTGGCCATGGCGACCAACCCGTAGCGGGACACGCCGCCGTACGTCGGCTTGACCCCGACCGTGCCGGTGACCGCACCCGGCTGGCGGATCGAGCCGCCGGTGTCGGTGCCGAGGGCCAGCGGCGCCTGGAACGAGGCGACCGCGGCGGCCGAGCCGCCGCCGGAGCCCCCGGGGATCCGCTCGAGGTCCCAGGGGTTGCGGGTGGGCCCGTAGGCGGAGTGCTCGGTGGAGGAGCCCATCGCGAACTCGTCCATGTTGGTCTTGCCCAGGATCGGCAGGCCGGCGGCCTTGAGCCGCGCGACCACCGTGGCGTCGTACGGCGGGATCCAGCCCTCGAGGATCTTCGACCCGCACGTGGTGGGCAGCCCGGTGGTGGTCAGGACGTCCTTGACCGCGATCGGCACGCCGTCCAGGGCGTGCAGCGGCGCCCCGGCCGCGCGGCGCGCGTCGGAGGCCGCTGCCTGCGCGAGCGCACCCTCGGCGTCGACGTGGAGGTAGGCGTGGACCGCACCGTCGACCATCTCAGTCATCCGCAACGCGGCCCGCGTGAGCTCGACCGAGGTCGTCTCGCCCCGCTCGAGGGCCTCGGCCATGCCGGCCGCGGTCGCGCGGGTCCAGCGCACCACGGCGGTCACTGCTCGTCCCCCAGGATCCGCGGCACGGCGAAGCGCTGCTCCTCGGCCTGCGGGGCCATGGCGAGCGCCTGCTCGGCGGTCAGGCTGGGCTGCACGACGTCCTCCCGGAACACGTTGGTCAGCGGCATGGGGTGGGAGGTCGGAGGCACGTCGGGACCGGCCACCTCGCTGATGGAGGCGACCGACTCGAGGATCACCGACAGCTGGGGAGCCAGGTGGTCCAGCTCGGCGTCGGACAGGTCGATCCGGGCCAGGGTCGCCAGGTGGGCGACCTCGTCTCGGGAGATCTCGGGCATGGGGGCCATCCTAGGAGCGGCCACCCGCGGGGGTGACTGCCGGGCCTCCGCGGCTCCGTACGCTCGAAGTTGAACCGTCAACATTCGTGGTACGAACTCGGGAGGACCCCCCGCATGACCAAGGTCGCGATCGTCTACTACTCCAGCTACGGCAGCACCCACGCCATGGCCCAGCGCCTCGCGGAGACCGCCGAGAAGCGGGGCGCCGAGGTGCGCCTGCGGCACGTGAAGGAGACCGCCCCGGCCGAGGCGTACGGCGCCCAGGAGGCCTGGAAGGCCCACGTCGACGCGATGGCCGACGAGCCCGTCGCGGCGCCCGAGGACCTCGAGTGGGCCGACGTCGTGGTGATGGGCTCGCCCACCCGCTACGGCCACGTGACCAGCCAGATGCAGGGCTTCATCGACACCCTCGGCCCGCTGTGGTCCGAGGGCAAGCTGGCCGACAAGGTCTACACCGCCTTCACCTCCTCGCAGACCAAGCACGGTGGGCAGGAGACGACGCTGCAGGCCTTCCACACCACCTTCGCGCACCTCGGCGGCATCATCGTGCCGCCCGGCTACACCGACCCGGTGAAGTTCACCGACGGCAACCCGTACGGCGTCGGCAAGGTCACCGGCGCCGGCGGCGACCTGGACGACGACGACCACGCGGTGCTCGACCACCTGGTCACCCGCGCGATCACCATCGCCGAGCGGCTGAACGGCTCCGCCGCGGCCTGAGCTGCACGACCCCCGCAGGGGCCGGTCCCGTCACGGGGCTGGCCCCTGCGTCGTACGCCGGGCCGCGGCCGCTCGTGCCTCAGCCGGTCGGCTTGCCCGGACCCTTGGTGGGCGAGGCGGCCTGGGTCGGCTTGGCCGTGGGCTTGCCGCCGCCGGGGGTCGGTGAGCTCGCCTGGGTCGGCTTGGCCGTCGGCTTCCCGGGGGACTGGGTGGAGGCCGGCGGCGTGGTCGCCGCGGTCGTGGGCGTGGTGGCCGCCGAACCCGGCGTGCCGGTGGGCTGGCCGCCCGACGTGGGGGCGCCTGACGGGGTCCGCGTGGGCCGCGCGGTGGCCGCGGGTGCGGTGGCGGCCGGGGCGGCCGTGCCGACCGCCGTCGCGGCCACCACCCCCACGACCGACGGCCGGGTCGCCTCCGGGCGCGGGTCGCGCGAGGCTGGGCCGACGGCAGGCTCGTCCGGCTCGGTGGCCTCCTCCAGCGACTCCAGGCCGGGGAACCCCGGCAGGTCGTCGAGGCTCCCCGGCGGGGCGGAGACCGGCGCGGCCAGCACCACGAAGCCGGTCAGCACACCGGCGGCACCGGCCAGGACGGTGCCGCTGCGTCGTACGGGCGTGGCGACGGCGGCCAGGGCCATGCCCGCCCGGCGGCGACGCAGGTCCTCGGGCAGGTCCGAGCGGATGGCGGCCAGGCTGTTGAGCGGCGCCAGCGCGAAGCCGACACCCTGGAGGAGCAGCAGCGCCCCGACCGCGAGCGCGCCGGGGGTGCCGGCCGCCAGGGCCGCGGCGCCGACGCCCAGGCAGACCAGGGCCAGGAGGGTCTCGGTGCGGTTGCCGCGCAGCGCGTCGAGCGCGGTCGGCTCGCCCTTGACCTTGGGCGTGCGCAGGAACGCGCCCTGCTTCGACACCAGGCCCAGCCAGGACGCCTTGGCCACGGTCAGCCCGAGTCCGAGCCACAGCCCGAACGCACCGGCCGCCTCGCCCCAGGAGGCACGGCTGGCACGCCGCACGAGCGCGACCGAGCGGACCGCGCCCAGCACGACCAGCGCGACCACCGCCACGAGGATCAGCCCGGACAGCCGGCGGATGACCAGACCCTCCCCCGCGACCGCGTCGACGGCGCCGGCGAGCAGGAAGAACGTGAAGACCACCGCGGCCAGGTCGCCGAACCACTGCAGGCCGCCCACGAGGTAGGCCCAGCGCTGGCCGAGGGTCAGCCGATTCTCCTCGGTGCGCCGCCCGGGCAGCAGCGAGCGCCAGTGCATGCGCAGGATCTGGATGCCGCCGAAGCACCAGCGGAACCGCTGGCCCTTGAGCGACTCGAAGCTCAGCGGCATGACGCCGCGGCCGTAGGCGCGGTCGATGTGCACGCCGCGGGTGCCGGCGCGCAGCAGCCGCAGTGAGAGCTCGGCGTCCTCAGTGATGCACCACTCGTCCCAGCCGCCGACCTGCTCCAGCGAGGAGCGGCGGATCAGGCCCATGGTGCCGCCGAAGATCGCCCCGTTGCGCTCGTTGCGCGAGCGCTGGCTGACGTCGAAGAAGTAGCCGTAGGAGTGGTAGAGCCGGCGGAAGTAGGCCGAGACGCGCCAGTCGCGGTAGTCCTGCGGGGTCTGGACGAAGGAGACGTCGGGGTCGGCGAAGAGCGGCGCGCAGTCGGCGAGGAAGTCGGGGTCGACGTGGTAGTCGGCGTCGACGATGCCGATCACCTCGGCGCGCGGGTCGGTGACGGTGAGGGCGTGGTTGAGCGCCCCGGACTTGAAGCCCGGCCAGTCCTCGAGGTGCAGGAAGGTGACCCGGTCGTGCCGCGCGCAGAACTCCTCGAGCGGGCGCCACAGCGCGGGGTCGGTGGTGTTGTTGTCGACCACCAGGACCTCGTAGTCCACGTAGTCCAGCAGCAGGAGCCGCTCGACGGTCTCGATGACCATGTCCGGCGGCTCGTCGTGGCACGGGACGTGCAGGCTCACGAACGGCCGGCGGGCCCCGGGGACGGGCGTCGCCGCCGCGGGCCCGGTCCAGTGCCGCCGCGCCAGCACGTCGACCAGCTCCCAGACGTAGCCGGCGCCGAGGACCAGCACGAAGAGCTCCAGCAGCCACAACGCCCCGCTGACGGCCACGGTCAGGACCCCGGCGTCGGCGGTGAGGGTCCAGGTGGCGATGAAGGCGAGGTAGAGCACACCGGTGTCGAGGGTCAGCGCCCACGCGGCGAGCCCGCGGACGTCCCAGGCGCGACCCAGGGGGTACCACGCCAGCACGGTCGCGCCCAGGCCGACCGCCGCGCCCGTCGCCGTACCGGGAGGGAGGTCGAGGAGCCGCGCGACACCGAGGGCGGCGAGGGCCACGACCACCGCGCCGGCGACGGCGGTGGTCAGTGGCAGGTGCGGGGTGCGCGCGTCCCGGTCGCGGACGGTGAACAGCAGCACCGTGGCGACCACCAGCAGGGCGGCGGAGACCAGGAGCGCGGAGGTGAGGGGCTCGAGCACGCCAGGTCCCGTGCCCGCTCAGGTCCCGGCGAAACCGGGCGAGGGGTCGTACGTCGGTACTACGACTCCTCGTCGGGCGCGGTGGGCTCGACGGCCGGTGGTCCCTGCTCGAGCAGCTGCTTGAACCCGTCCTCGTCGAGGATCGGCACCCCGAGCTGCTCGGCCTTCTCGGCCTTGGAGCCGGCGTTGTCGCCGACGACGACGAAGTCGGTCTTCTTCGACACCGACCCCGCCGCCTTGCCGCCGCGGCTCAGGATCGCCTCCTTGGCGGAGTCGCGGGAGAAGTCGACCAGGGAGCCGGTGACCACGACGGTGAGCCCCTCCAGCGTGCGCGGCACCGACTCGTCGCGCTCGTCGGCCATCGAGACCCCGGCCGCGGCCCACTTCTCGACGATCTCGCGGTGCCAGTCGACCTCGAACCACCGGATGACCGCGTCGGCGATCGTCGGGCCCACGCCCTCGGCGGCGGCCAGCTGCTCCTCGGTGGCGGCGCGGATCGCCTCCATCGAGCCGAACTCGGTGGCCAGTGCCCGGGCGGCCGTGGGTCCGACGTGCCGGATGGAGAGCGAGACCAGGACCCGCCAGAGCGGGACCTGCTTGCGGGTGGCGAGGTTGTCGAGCAGCCGCCGGCCGTTGGCGTTGAGCTCTCGGGCCCCCGGTTCCTGAGGAGGCGCGCCAGCGCCGTCTCGAAGGGCCCCCTTCTTCGGCGCGCGTGTGAACAGCTCGGTGCGCAGCAGCGCGGCCTCGTCGAGGTCGAAGACGTCGCCCTCGTTGGCGACCACGCCCGCCTCGATCAGCGCCACGGCCGCCTCGTAGCCCAGGCCCTCGATGTCGAAGGCCGAGCGGCTGGCCACGAAGAACAGTCGCTCGCGCACCTGACCCGGGCACTGCTCGGAGTTGGGGCAGCGCAGGTCCTTGTCGCCCTCCTTCTGCTCCGCGAGCGCGGTGCCGCACTCGGGGCAGTGGGTCGGCATCTCCCACTCCGGCAGCCCCTCGGGCCGCAGCGCCAGCACCGGCCCGAGGATCTCGGGGATGACGTCGCCGGCCTTGCGCAGGATGACGGTGTCGCCGGGGCGTACGTCCTTGCGCTTGACCTCGTGGGCGTTGTGCAGGGTGGCGTTCTCCACGGTCGAGCCGGCCACCCGGGTCGGCTCCATGACGCCGTACGGCGTCACGCGGCCGGTGCGACCGACGTTGACCCGGATGTCGAGGAGCCTGGTGTTGACCTCCTCGGGCGGGTACTTGAAGGCGATCGCCCAGCGCGGGGCGCGGCTGGTCGAGCCCAGGCGACGCTGCGAGGCGACCTCGTCGACCTTCACCACCACCCCGTCGATCTCGTGCTCGACGTCGTGGCGGTGCTCGCCGAAGTGGGTGATGACCTCCTCGACCTCGGCCAGGGTCGCCACCACGCGGGCACGCGCGGAGGTCGGCAGACCCCAGGCGGCGAGGGCGGCGTAGGCCTGCGACTGCGACTCGGGCTCGAAGCCCTCACGGGCACCGATGCCGTGGCAGACCATCCCGAGCGCGCGCGAGGCGGTGACGCGGGGGTCCTTCTGCCGCAGCGAGCCGGCGGCGGCGTTGCGCGGGTTGGCGAAGACCGGCTTGCCGGCCTCGGTCATCTGCTCGTTGAGCCGCTCGAAGGCCTCGGTCGGCAGGAACACCTCGCCCCGGACCTCGACCAGCGCCGGGACCGGGAACTCCTCGCTGGTGGTGAGCCGGTGCGGCACGACGTCGATGGTCTTGACGTTGGGGGTGACGTCCTCCCCCGTGCTGCCGTCGCCGCGGGTCAGCGCCCGGACCAGGCGGCCCTGCTCGTAGAGCAGGTTGATCGCCAGGCCGTCGACCTTGAGCTCGCACAGCAGCGCCGGCGACTCCACGCCGTCGCGCGCCAACCGGGCGTGCCAGGCCTCGAGCTCCTCGAGCGAGAAGGCGTTGTCGAGGCTCTCCATGCGCTGGAGGTGGTCGACGGGGGTGAACTCGGTGGACACCGCACCCCCGACCTTCTGCGTCGGGGAGTCGGGCGTGCGCAGCTCGGGGTGCGCCTCCTCGAGCTCCTCGAGCCGGCGCATCCGGGCGTCGAAGTCGGCGTCGTCGATCGTCGGGGAGTCCAGCACGTAGTAGCGCCAGCGCGCGTCCTCGACCTCCTCGGCCAGACGGCGGTGCTCCTCGCGCGCGTCCTCGGTCGCGGGGGTCCCTGTGGCCATGCGCGCATCCTGCCAGGGGACGCCGACACCCCCGGCCCACCCGTCCGGCCACCCATCCGATGCGCTGCCCGGCGACGAAGACGACAGCGTGAGCACCCCGTCCCTGACCCGCCTGGACCTCGCCGGGACCCCGCGGGTCGTGTGCCTGGTCCTGCACGGCGGCACGCAGCACTCCCACGAGCCGGTCGGCGGGCGCAGCGCCTCGTGGAAGCGGATGGCGGCGATGCAGCGCCGGATCACCCCGCGGCTGCACGAGGCGGGCATCGCCACGTGGCTCCTGCGCTACCGCGCCCGCGGCTGGAACGGCACCGGCGCCGGCCCGCAGGAGGACGCGCGCTGGGCGCTGGACCAGGTGCGGGCGGCGTACGGCGACGTGCCGGTCGTGCTGCTGGGGCACTCGATGGGCGGGCGCACCTCGGCGTACGTCGCCGACGACCCCGCGGTGCTGGGCGTCATGGCCCTGGCGCCGTGGTGGCAGCCGGACGACCCGGTCCGCGCGCTGCGCGACCGCCACGTCGTTGCCGCGCACGGCCGCTCGGACAAGATCACCTCCGCCAAGATGACCCGCGCCTTCCTCGCCCGCGCGACCCCGCTCGCGGCCAGCACGGAGTACGTCGACATGGGCCGGGTCGGGCACTACATGCTGCGCCGGATCGACCGGTGGAACGACGTCGCCGCCGAGGGCGTGCTGAAGCTGGCCACGCACGTCTGAGGCCCCATCCGGGAAGCCCACGACCCGACTGTCGGCGGGCCCCGCTAGACATTTCACCCGGGGCGGGAATGGTCGAGCGGCGTACGACTGTTGGGCTCCGATGGAACGGAACCGTTTCGTTTCATCGACAGAGGGAGGGCGCGTGTCCGAGACCGTCGCGCGCCCCCGCGTCGAGGGCGACCGGGAGGCCGAGATCCTCGAGGCGACCCTCGACGTGCTGGTCGAGGTCGGCTACGACCGGCTGACCCTCGACGCCGTCGCCTCCCGGGCCAAGGCCTCCAAGGCCACCCTCTACCGCCGCTGGAACGGCAAGGCCGCCCTCGTGGTCGACGCCCTGGTCCACGACAAGGGGCCGGCCCCGGAGCCGCCGGACACCGGCAGCCTGCGCGAGGACCTGCGCGAGGCCTACTGCGGGCTCGGCGGCATGGCCACCCCGCGCCAGGCCGCGCTCTTCGGCAGCATCCTCACCGCCACCACGACCGACCCGGAGTTCGCCGAGGTGTTCCGGCGCGAGGTGGTCGGACCCCGGCTGGCCGTGAGCCGGCTGATCTGGGAGCGCGCCGTCACCCGCGGCGAGGTCTCCCCCGACGCCGACCTCGAGGTCCTCGAGCCGGCCCTCGCGGGCATCCTCATGCACCGCGTCCACCTCCTCGGCGAACTCCCCACCCCGGAGCTCGTCACGCGCGTCATCGACGCGGTCCTGCTGCCTGCCGCGACCCGCCCGGGCAGTCCACGTCAGCACCAGAAGGATCCTCATGACTGACACCACCGACGCCCCGGCGCAGCCCGCACGCGCCGGGCACAGCCGCCTCGGTTGGGCCCTCGTGGTCATCTCCGTGGCGCAGCTGATGGTCGTGCTGGACGGCACGATCACCAACATCGCGCTGCCCTACATCGGTGCCGACCTGGCCATCGAGCCCGCCAACCTGTCGTGGCTGGTCACGGGCTACGCCCTCGCCTTCGGCGGCCTGCTGCTGCTGGGTGGGCGTCTCGGCGACCTCTACGGCCGCCGCCGCGTCTTCATGGTCGGCCTGCTCGTCTTCGCCCTGGCCTCGCTGCTCGGCGGCGTGGCCCAGAACGAGGCGATGCTGCTGGCCTCGCGCGGGCTCCAGGGCCTCGGCGCCGCGCTCGCCTCCCCCGCGGCCCTCGCCCTGATCACCACGACCTTCCCGGCCGGCCCGCAGCGCAACCGCGCCTTCGCGGTCTACGCCGCCATGTCGGGCGCCGGGGCCGCGGTCGGCCTCATCCTGGGCGGCTGGCTGACCGGCCACGCCGACCTGTTCGGCCTGGGCATCGACGGCTGGCGCTACACGTTCCTCATCAACGTCCCGATCGGCGTGGCCGCGGCCGTGGCCGCCCCGTTCTTCCTGCCCGAGTCGGAGAAGCACTCCGGCTGGCTCGACGTCCCCGGCGCCATCACCGGCACCCTCGGCCTGCTCGGCGTGGTCTACGGCCTCACGCGCGCCGGCGAGGAGGCGCACGGCTGGGGCGACACCTGGACCATCGCCAGCCTCGTCGCCGGCGTCGCGCTGCTCGTCGTCTTCATGGTGATCGAGTCGCGCGTCGAGCACCCGCTCCTGCCGATGCGGATCTTCCGCAACCGCACCCGGGCCTCGAGCTTCGTGGCCATGATGATCGCGCCGGCCGCGATGTTCGCGATGTTCTACTTCCTCTCGCTCACCATCCAGCAGGTCATCGGCTACTCCCCGCTCCAGGCGGGCTTCGCGTTCCTGCCGTTCTCGGTCGGCATCGTCATCGGCGCCGGGCTCTCCTCGAACCTCGTCGCCCGCGTCGACCCGCGTTTCCTGGCCGGCACCGGCACGCTGGTCGCCGCGTTCTCGCTGTTCATGTTCAGCCTCATCGACATCGACACCTCGGCGGGCAACGTCGTCTCCCAGCTGGCCCAGGACTCCACCGCCGGCGAGGGCTACAACTACTTCGCCCACATCCTGCCGTGGATCTTCACCATGTCGATCGGCATGGGCCTGACCTTCGTGCCGCTGACCCTCACCGCCGTGCACCACCTGCGCAACGAGGACTCCGGCATCGGCTCGGGCGTGCTCAACACCATGCAGCAGGTCGGTGGCGCGCTGGGCCTGGCGACCCTGTCGACGGTCGCCCTCAGCGTGGTCAACGACCGGGCCGCGACCATCACCCCGCAGCTGGCCGAGGCCGCCGGTGCCGCCGGCATCGACGTCGCCAGCGAGCAGGGGCAGGGCTTCCTGCAGGCCGCGGTCTTCCAGGCCACCTTCTCCGAGGGCGCCACCGACGCCTTCCGGATCGGGGCGTTCATGATGCTCACCGCCTCGCTGGTCATCTGGACGCAGCTGCGGGTCAAGCACACCGAGCTGGCCACCGACGGCCCCGAGGGTGCCGCGGTCCACGTCTGACCGGCCTCCACGCCGAGCCGGCGCATCCTTCCGGAAGGATGCGCCGGTTCGGCGTGCCGGTGATCAGGTGAGGCCGGCCGCGACCTGGCGGGACAGCGTGGTGGCGCGACGGGCCCATGCCTCGGACGCACCGGCGAGCCCGCAGGTGGGTGCGACGACCAGCGAGCCGACGGTCGGGTCCAGCCCGAGCATGTCCAGCCACCGCTGCACCCGCTCCACGACCCGAGTGTCGGTGAGCCCGCCCGCCGGCTCCGTGCTGGGTACGACGCCGAGCGCGACGGTCGTGCCGGCCTCGAGCGCCTCGGCGACCGTGTCGTGGTCACCCGCGGAGAGCATGGAGAGGTCGAGGACCAGGCCGGCCGCGCCTGCGCCGCGGACGAGGTCCCAGGGCACGCCCGGCGCGCAGGAGTGCACCCACGGCTCGGCCCCCTCCTCGGCGATCGCGGAGAGCACCACCCCGAGCAGCGCCGAGGCCTCGGGCGGGTGCACCGCCCGGTGCCGCCCGAACCCGGACGCCGTCGGCACCTGCGCCGCGAGCACCGCCCCGAGGGCCGGCTCGTCGACCTGCACGACCAGCGACGTGGCCCCGGGGACCCGTCGGCGCAGGTCGCGCACGTGCGCGCGCACCCCCTCCGCAAGCGACTCCGCCAGGTCGCGGCGCGCACCGTGGTCGGACAGCACCCGGTCCCCCCGCGGCTTCTCGACGGTGGCAGCGAGCGTCCACGGCCCGGCGACCTGGGTCTTGAACGGCCCCTCCCACTCCTGGGCCTGCTCCTCGACGGCGTCGAGGTCCTGGGCCAGCAGGCTCCGCGTGCGCCGGTGGTCCACCCCAGGAGCCCCGTCACCCACCAGCCGCCACCCGGCGGGCTGCAGGTCCACGGTCAGGCCCTCGAGCAGCGCCAGCGCGCGCCCGGTCATCGACGCGGTCGCACCGCGCCCCGGCAGCTCGGGGACGTGGGGCACGTCGAGCTCACCGAGCACCACGCGCACGGCCTCGGCGAAGGCGGCCGCGTCCTCGCCCGGCCAGGAGCCGACACCGGTCGAGCGGGTCATGCGGACGCTCCGGCCGGGGAGCGGTGCGTGGCGGAGATGGTGGCCGACCCGACGACCCGGCTTCCGTCGTACACGACCACGGCCTGGCCGGGGGCGATGCCCTCGGCGGGGTCGAGCAGCCGCACGGAGACCCGCTGGTCGGCGCCCTGCCCGCTGACCTCGACCTCGGCGCGGTGCTCGGCGCCGTGGGCGCGCAGCTGGACGGTCCCGGTCAGCCGGGTCGGCTCGGTGCCGCACCAGCGCGGGCGGATGCCCTCCAGCCCGTGCACGGCCAGCCGCTCGCGCGGGCCGACCCGCACGGTGCCGGCGACCGGCTCGATGTCGAGCACGAAGCGGGGGCGGCCGTCGGGTGCGGGCGTGCCGATCCGCAACCCCTTGCGCTGGCCGATGGTGTAGCCGTAGGTGCCCTCGTGGCGCCCCAGCTCCTCGCCGGTCTCGTCGTCGACGATGGCGCCGCCGTGGTTGGGCGCGCGGTCACCGAGCTTCTCGCGCAGCCAGCCCGCGTTGTCGCCGTCGGCGACGAAGCAGATGTCGTGGCTGTCGGGCTTGTCGGCGACCAGCAGCCCGCGCACGGCCGCCTCCTCACGCACCTGGGTCTTGGGGGTGTCGCCGAGCGGGAAGAGCGAGTGCCGCAGCTGGTGCTGGTCGAGCACCCCGAGCACGTAGGACTGGTCCTTGCCGGCGTCGACGGAGCGGTGCAGCTCCACCAGCCCGTCGGCACCCTGGCGCAGCACCGCGTAGTGCCCGGTGACCACCGCGTCGAAGCCCAGGGCCATGGCTCGGTCCAGCACCGCGGCGAACTTGATCTTCTCGTTGCACCGCAGGCAGGGGTTGGGGGTGCGCCCGGCGGCGTACTCGTCCATGAAGTCCTCGACCACGTCGGCGTGGAAGCGCTCGGAGAGGTCCCAGACGTAGAACGGGATGCCGATGACGTCGGCGGCGCGGCGCGCGTCGTTGCTGTCCTCGATGGTGCAGCAGCCGCGGGCCCCGGAGCGGTAGGAGGCGGGGTTGCGCGACAGCGCGAGGTGCACCCCCGTCACGTCGTGGCCGGCGTCGTGGGCGCGCGCGGCCGCCACGGCGGAGTCGACCCCGCCGGACATCGCCGCGAGCACCTTCACAGGACCCTCACAGCCGGGCCGCCCGGGCCCGCTCGACGGCCGGGCCGATCGCGTCGAGGACCGCGTCGACGTCGGTCTCGCTGGAGGGCCGGCCGAGGGTGAAGCGGAGCGAGCTGCGGGCCGCGTCGTCGTCGCGCCCCATCGCCAGCAGCACGTGCGAGGCCTGGGGCACGCCGGCGGAGCAGGCCGAGCCGGTGGAGCACTCGATGCCGCGGGCGTCGAGCAGCATCAGCAGCGAGTCGCCCTCGCAGCCGGGGAAGGAGACGTGGACGTTGCCGGGCAGGCGGCGGGTGTCCCACTCGGGGGCGTCGGGGCCGTTGAGCACCACGTCGGGCACGACCCGGCGCAGGCCCTCGACCAGCCGCGCGCGCAGGGCGGCGAGGTGGGCGGCGTGCTGCTCGCGGCGTACGACGGCGAGCTCGAGCGCCACCGCGAACCCGACCACCGCCGGGGTGTCGAGGGTCCCCGAGCGCACGTCGCGCTCCTGGCCGCCCCCGTGCAGCAGGGGCGCCAGCTCGAGGTCGCGCCGCACCACCAGCGCACCCACGCCGTGGGGGCCGCCGACCTTGTGCGCCGAGACGCTCATCGCCTCCACGCCGGAGGCAGCGAAGTCGACCGGGAGGACGCCGACGGCCTGGACGGCGTCCGTGTGCACGGGGACCCCGTGCTCGCGCGCGGCCGCGGCGACCTCAGGCAGCGGCTGCACGGTGCCGACCTCGTTGTTGGCCCACATGACCGAGATCAGGCCGACCTCGTCGGGCTCGGCGAGCGCCCGGGCCACGGCGTCGAGGTCGAGAGCCCCCTCGGCGTCGACCGGCAGGTGCTCGACGACGAAGTCCTGTGCCGTGGCCAGCCACTCCAGCGGGTCGAGCACGGCGTGGTGCTCGACCGCGGTGGTGAGCAGCCGGCGCCGGCGGGCGTCCTGGCTGCGGCGAGCCCAGGCGAGCCCCTTGAGCGCGAGGTTGTCTGCCTCGGTGCCGCCGGAGGTGAACACGACCTCCCCGGGGCGGCAGCCCAGGGCCGCGGCGACCCGCTCGCGCGACTCCTCCACGGCGCGCCGGGCGGCGCGGCCCGAGGCGTGCAGCGAGGAGGGGTTGGCGGCCCGGCCGAGCTGCTCGACCATCGCCTCGACGGCCTCCGGCACCATCGGCGTCGTGGCGGCGTGGTCGAGGTAGACGGGCGGGGTCATGACGTCGCCCAGCGTACGGCGCCGGGTCCCCACCCCGGGTCCGGACCCTGTCCGGTCACGGGGCGGGCGGGTCGTCGGCGGCGCGGGCCACCTCGACGAGCAGGGCGAGGTGGTCGGTGCCCTCGACCCGCAGCGGCCGCGAGGACGTGCCCACCCACCCCGGCCCGGTGAGCACGTGGTCGATCTGCACCAGCGGCGGCAGCGGCAGGCTCTCGAAGAGGCCGTTGCTGGGCCAGGTCGGCTGCCACCCGCCGTTGGCCTCCTCCGTGGCGTCGCGCCAGCCGCGGTCGACCAGGGCCTGGACAGGGGCGTGGTCGAGGGTGGCGTTGAGGTCGCCGGCGACCAGGTCGACGTCGAGCTCCCGGGCCGCGGCCAGCACCACCGCGTGGTCGCGCCGCCACGCCCCGACGTCGGTCGGGGCGGCGGGGTGCACCGCGAGCAGCCGCACGGGGTCACCACCGTCGGGGTCGGCCACGTCGACCGCCCACGACTGCATGTCGGTCGCCACGCGCACCGGCTCCCCCAGCGGCGTGCGGGACAGCACCATGGTGCCGTCGGTGCGACCCTCGGGGACCGCCTCGCCGATCCGGTGGGGGTAGGCCTCGGCGAGCCCGGCGCGATCCAGGGTCGCCAGCGCGTCCAGGGTCACCTCCTGGAGCACCAGGACGTCGACGTCCTCGGCCACGGCCGTGCGCAGGACGGTGAGCCCGTCGCCCTGCCCGGCCAGCAGGTTGCTGGTCAGCACCGACCAGGTGCGGCCCTCGGTGGCCGGCCGCTCCCCGGTCACGAGCGGGGCCAGCCACCACGCGTGCAGGCCGAGCCCCACCAGCACCGCGACGGTCACCGGCACGAGCAGCCGACCGCCGCCCGCACCGCGCGCCGGTCGACGCAGGAGGGCCACCGCCAGGAGCACCAGCGCAGCGGCGTACGACGGCAGGGCGAGGGGGGCGAAGCTGACCAGTCGCACCGCGGGGGCCGAGCCCAGGCCGAGCAGGCGGACCAGCGTCAGCGCGGCGGCGGGAAGCACCAGGAGGACCAGCGCACCCCAGAAGAGCATCCCCCGAACGCGCACGGCGCCAGGCTAGCCAGCCGCTGGGCGCGGGGGCGGCTCGCCTGCTACAGCAGGACGAGGTCGTCGCGGTGCACGACCTCGCGCTCGTACGCCGCGCCCAGCTCCTGCTTGAGCTCGGCCGTCGAGCGGCCGACCAGCGCGGGGATCTCCTCGACGTCGAAGTTGACCAGGCCGCGGCCCACCACCGCGCCGTCGGGCCCGGCGAGGTCGACGGGGTCACCGGCGACGAAGCCGCCCGTGGCGCCGGTGAGACCGGCGGCCAGCAGCGAGGCACGGCGCTCGACGACCGCGCGGACGGCGCCGGCGTCGAGGTGCAGGGTGCCGCGGGACTCGGTGGCGTGCGCGAGCCAGAGCAGCCGGGTGGGCCGCCGGCGACCGGTGACGTGGAACAGCGTCCCGACCGGCTCCCCCGCCAGTGCGCCGGCGGCGTGGCCGGCGGAGGTGAGCACGACAGGGATGCCGGCACCGGTCGCGATCCGGGCGGCCTCGACCTTGGTGACCATGCCGCCGGTGCCGACGGCCGACCCCACCGACCCGATGGTGACCGCGGCCAGGTCGTCCTCGCCGCGGACGTCGGGGAGCAGCCGGGTGCCCTCGCGGCTCGGCGGGCCGTCGTAGAGCCCGTCGACGTCGGAGAGCAGCACCAGCAGGTCCGCGTGCACGAGGTGTGCGACCAGCGCGGCGAGCCGGTCGTTGTCGCCGAAGCGGATCTCGGAGGTGGCGACGGTGTCGTTCTCGTTGACGATCGGCAGGACGCCCAGCTCGAGGAGCGTGGCGAGGGTCTGGTGGGCGTTGCGGTAGTGCGCGCGCCGGGTGACGTCGTCCAGGGTCAGCAGCACCTGGCCGGCGATGACGCCGTGGCGGGCCAGTTCCTCGGTGTAGCGGTGCACCAGCAGCCCCTGGCCCACGGACGCCGCCGCCTGCTGGGCGGCCAGGCCGCGGGGCCGCTTGGCGAGGCCCAGCGGAGCCAGGCCCGCGGCGATCGCACCCGACGAGACCAGCACGACCTCGGTGCCGCGCTCGCGCGCGGCGGCGAGGACGTCGACGAGCGCGCGGACCCGGTCGGGGTCGATGCCGCCGGCCGGGGTCGTGAGGGAGGAGGAGCCGACCTTGACCACGACGCGGCGTGCGCCGGTGACCTCGGGCCGGGTGCCCGCCACGGAGGCGCTCACCCCCGGTCTGCTCCGGCGCCGGGGTCGTCCTCGGCCCAGTCGGGGTCGTCGGCGCTGCCGATCTCGTAGGACATCGGACCGGCGGCGCCACCGCGGCGCTCGGCGTCCAGGCGTCGCGCGACGTCGGCCCGGGTCTCGTTCTCCCCGCGCTCGGGCATGGCGGCATCGATCTCGCGACGGCGGCGCGAGGCGTCGCGACGCTCGTCGAAGCGCTGGTCCTCGCCACGTCGGCCGAGCATCTCCGCGCCGGCCTCGATGCCGGGCTTGAAGTCGAAGACCACGGCGTTGTCGTCGCGGCCGATGAGGACGGTGTCGCCCTCGATTGCGCCCAGCTTGACCAGCCGGTCCTCCACCCCGAGGCGGTTGAGCCGGTCGGCGAGGAAGCCCACGGCCTCGTCGTTGCTGAAGTCGGTCTGGCGCACCCAGCGCTCGGGCTTCGTGCCGCGCACCCGCCAGCCGCGGTGACCCGGCTCGACCGGGACGTCGTCGGCCTCGGTGACCGTGAAGTCGGCGCTGCCGTCGACGCCCGGCGGACGCAGGACGATCCGCTGGGGCACCACGACCTCCTTGGCGGTGCGGGAGGCGGCCACGATCTCGGCCATCGCGAAGGTGAGCTCCTTGAGCCCCACCCCGGACGCCGCGGAGACCGGGATGACGCGCAGGCCGCGGGCCCGGATGTCGTCGCCGGTGATGTCGGCGATGTCGCTGCCGTCGGGGACGTCGACCTTGTTGAGGGCGACCAGGCGGGGCCGGTCCTCGAGACCGCCGTACCTGCTGAGCTCGGCCTCGATGACGTCGAGGTCGTCGATCGGGTTGCGCCCCGGCTCGATCGTCGCGGTGTCGATGACGTGCACGATGGCCGCGCAGCGCTCGACGTGGCGCAGGAAGTCGTGGCCCAGGCCGCGGCCCTCGCTGGCGCCCTCGATCAGGCCGGGGACGTCGGCGACCGTGAACACGGTCTCGCCCGCGGTGACCACGCCGAGGTTCGGGACGAGGGTGGTGAAGGGGTAGTCGGCGATCTTGGGCCGGGCCCGGGAGATCGCGGCGATCAGGCTGGACTTCCCGGCGCTCGGGAAGCCGACCAGGCCGATGTCGGCGACGACCTTGAGCTCGAGGACGATCTCGAGCTCGTCGCCCGGCTCGCCGAGCAGCGCGAAGCCGGGGGCCTTGCGCTTGGCCGAGGCCAGGGCGGCGTTGCCGAGACCACCGCGGCCGCCCTCGGCGACCACGAGCTCGGTGCCCGGGCCGACCAGGTCGGCCAGGACGTTGCCCTGGCGGTCGGCGACGACCGTGCCGTCGGGGACCGGCAGGACCAGGTCGCTGCCGTGGGCGCCGTTCTTGTGGGCGCCGGCGCCGTGGCCACCGTGCTCGGCACGGCGCTTGGGGCTGTGGTGGTAGTCCAGCAGGGTCGTCACGCCGGGGTCGACCCGGAGGATGACCGAGCCGCCCGGACCGCCGTTGCCCCCGTCGGGGCCGCCCAGCGGCTTGAACTTCTCGCGGTGCACGGACGCCACGCCGTTGCCGCCGCGCCCGGCGCTGACGTGCAGCGTCACGCGGTCGACGAAGGTCGGCAGGGCCATCAGGTGCTCCTCGGATCTGTTCTGTTCTCGGGTGGGGAACGACGAAGGGCGCCCCGGATCGGGACGCCCTCGACGGGACCGGACGAGCCGGTCGGAAGTGCTAGCGCCTGGTCACTCGCCGGGCACGATGTTGACGACCTTGCGGCCGCGACGGGTGCCGAACTCCACGGCACCGGCCTGCAGCGCGAACAGGGTGTCGTCGCCGCCACGACCCACACCGGAACCCGGGTGGAAGTGGGTGCCACGCTGCCGGACGATGATCTCGCCGGCGTTGACCAGCTGACCGCCGAAGCGCTTGACGCCCAGGCGCTGGGCGTTGGAGTCGCGGCCGTTCTTGGTGGACGCCGCACCCTTCTTGTGTGCCATGAGGAGTTCCTTCGTGTCGTTGCTGCTGACTCGCCGGCCGGACGGGTCAGAGGGAGATGTCGGTGACCTTGACCTGGGTGTACTTCTGGCGGTGACCCTGGCGCTTCTTGTAGCCGGTCTTGTTCTTGTACTTCTGGATGACGATCTTCGGGCCCTTGGTGGCGCCGAGGACCTCGACGGTCACGGCAGCCTCGTCCAGGCCGGTCGAGGTGACCTTCTCGCCGTCGACGGCCATGACCACGGGGAGCGTCAGGGTCTCGCCGACGGGCGTGCCGACCTTGTCGATCTCGATGACGTCGCCCACGGCAACCTTCTGCTGGGTGGCGCCAGCGCGCACGATCGCGTACACCGCGGTCTCCTTCGTCGTCCTACGTCTGATGCTGCTGGGTCTGGTGCTTGTGCTGGTGGTGCTGGCTCCGGGGCTGCGGCACCTGCCCACGCCTGACCCTCCCACCCGGGAGGTCGGCGGCGACGGTGGCGCCACACGGAGAACGGCACGCTCGCGGGCGCACCGAACGATGATGCTACGCGCCCGCGGGGTGCCCCCGCAAAACGTCAGCGCTTGCGCGCACCCTTGCGCTTCACGGGCACGTGCTCGACGGTGCTCGCGCCGCTCCCGGTCTCGGTCCCGGCGTCGGTCCCGGCGTCGGGCGCAGCACCGGCGGTCCCGGGCTCGACCCGCCCGTCGCCGGCCGGCTCTCCCACACCGCCGGTCACGGACGCCTCGCCCATGCTCGGCACGCTCCCCTGCCGGGCCGGCCGGCTGGAGCGGGTGCGGGTCACGACCTTCGGGGCGGGCGTCGGGGCCGTCGGGGCCGTGGAGCTCGTGGCAGGTGCGGCGCTCTCCACCTTCGTCGGGTCCACGACCACGGCCGCTGCCTCACCGGTCGTCAGCGGCGCCGTACGACGGGCGCTGCGGCGGGTCCGGGTGACGACCCCACTGCTGCCCGCGGGGGCTGCGGCGGGCGCCTCCGCTCGCTCCGGGGCCGGGGTCGGCTCCGGGGCGGGCTCGGTGTCCCGGGGCGCCTGCTGGACCGGCTGCTCGGCCGCCGCAGTCTCCTGCGGGGCCGCGGGGGCCGGGGCGTCCGGGGCGCCCGGGGCGTCCGTGCGGCCGGACTGGCCCGAGCGGCCGCGCTGGGAGCGCGAACGGGTGCTCACGCGCGGTGCCGCGGGCTCGCTCGGCTGCTCGGACCGGGGCTGGTCCCCCTGGACCTGGTCGGTCGGAGCCTGGGCCTGGTCGGCCTGGGCCTGCTCGGTCTTCGGGGCCTGGTCGGCCGGCTGGTCGGTGGCAGCGGCGTCGGCGGCGGACTCCGCCGCCTTCTCGGCGTCCTGGCGCTCTTGGCGGGCCATGGCCGCCACGTCCTTGGGCGAGGGGGCTGCGGGGGTGCTGGACCCGCCGGAACCACCCTGGCCGCCCTGGTTCGAGCCGGCCGAGCCCTCCGAGCCCTTGCCGCCCCGACCACCGCGGGAGCGCTTGCCACCGCCGCCGCGTCCGCCGCGGTCGTCGTCGGCGCCCCCGCCCCGCGGCTCGACCGGGTGCTCGTGGATCACGATCCCGCGGCCCTGGCAGGCCTGGCAGTTCTCACTGAACGCCTCCAGCAGCCCGGTGCCGATCCGCTTGCGGGTCATCTGCACCAGGCCGAGCGAGGTGACCTCGGCGACCTGGTGGCGGGTGCGGTCGCGGCCCAGGCACTCGACCAGGCGCCGCAGCACGAGGTCGCGGTTGGACTCCAGGACCATGTCGATGAAGTCGACGACGATGATGCCGCCGATGTCGCGCAGCCGGAGCTGGCGCACGATCTCCTCGGCCGCCTCGAGGTTGTTCTTGGTGACCGTCTCCTCCAGGTTGCCCCCGGAGCCGGTGAACTTGCCGGTGTTGACGTCGACGACGGTCATCGCCTCGGTGCGGTCGATGACCAGCGAGCCGCCCGAGGGCAGCCAGACCTTGCGGTCCAGGCCCTTGGCGATCTGCTCGTCGACGCGGTACGCCGCGAAGACGTCCTTGCCGGCGTCGCGGCCCTCAGCGGCGGGCTCGAAGCGCTCGAGCCGCTCGGCGAGGTCCGGAGCCACGTGGCTGACGTAGGACGCGACGGTCTCCCAGGCGTCCTCGCCCTGGATCACGAGCCTGGCGAAGTCCTCGGTGAACAGGTCGCGGACGACCTTGAGGGTCAGGTCCGGCTCGCCGTAGAGCAGCTGCGGGGCGCTGCCCTTGGACTTCTTCTCGATGTCCTCCCAGCGCGCCTTGAGCCGCTCGACGTCGGCCGTCAGCTCCTCCTCGCTGGCGCCCTCGGCCGCGGTGCGCACGATGACGCCGGCGGTGTCGGGGACGATCTCCTTGAGCAGGGCCTTGAGCCGGCTGCGCTCGGTGTCGGGCAGCTTGCGGGAGATGCCCGAGGTGGTCCCGTCCGGGACGTAGACCAGGAAGCGGCCGGCCAGGCTGATCTGGCTGGTCAGGCGCGCGCCCTTGGCGCCGATCGGGTCCTTGGTGACCTGCACCAGGACCGGCTGGCCCGAGGAGAGCACCGACTCGATCTTGCGCGGCTGGCCCTCCTTGTGGCCCAGCGCGGACCAGTTGACCTCGCCGGCGTACAGCACGGCGTTGCGGCCCTTGCCGATGTCGATGAAGGCGGCCTCCATCGAGGGCAGGACGTTCTGCACCCGACCGAGGTAGACGTTGCCGATGAGCGAGGTCTGGGACTCGCGCGCGACGTAGTGCTCCACGAGGACCTTGTCCTCGAGGACGGCGATCTGGGTGAGGTCCTCGCGCTCGCGGATGACCATGACCCGGTCGACCGACTCGCGGCGGGCCAGGAACTCGGCCTCGGAGACGATCGGCGCGCGCCGGCGTCCGGCCTCGCGGCCCTCGCGACGACGCTGCTTCTTGGCCTCCAGGCGCGTGGACCCGCTCAGCGCGGTGATCTGGTCCTCACCGGTGCGCGAGCTGCGCACGCGCGTGGTGGTGCCGGGCTCGTCGGCGGAGTCGTCCCCGCCCTCGCCGGAGCGGCGACGGCGGCGCCGGCGGCGCGAGGAGCCGGAGCCCTCGCCCTGCCCCGCCTGGGAGTCCTGGTCGCCGTCGTCCTTCGCGTCCTTGTCGGCGTCGCCGTCCTCGGACGAGGCGGCGCCGGACTCGGCGTCAGCGGAGGAGCCGGCACCCTCGGCACCGTCCTCGGAGTCCTCGTCGGAGTCGGCGGAGCCGCCACCGGAACCGCCGGAGCCCCCGCGGCGACGGCGACGGCCACCGCGGCGTCGGCGGCGGCGCGCGGGCGAGCCGTCGCCGGAGTCCTCGCCGTCCTCGTCCGCGCCCTCGTCGTCGGACTCGTCGGAGTCGTCGGCCGCGTCGTCGCCGTCGGCCTCGGCCGCGGGCGCGTCGGCCGGGGCGTCGGACTGGTCCTCCGGCTCGGCCGTGGCCTCGGCGTCCTCGTCCTCGTCCTTGGGCTCCTCGACGGGCGCGGGCGCTGCCTTCTTGGCGGTGCTGCGGCGGCTCGTGGTCTTCTTCGCGACCGGGGCCTGGAACAGCGGCACGGGGGCGCCGGTGGGGGCGCCCGCCTCGTCCTGCTCGGCGTCGTCGGTCGAGGTGGCCTCGACCGGGGCGTCCGCCGGGGCCTCGGTCTTCTTCGCCGCGCTCTTGCGGGCGCCTGCCTTCTTCGCGGTCGCCTTCTTCGCGGCCGTCTTCTTGGCGGGAGCGGTCTGCCCGTCCTCGACCGGCTCGACCGGCTCGGCCGGTGCGTCGACGGCGGAGACGCCCTCGAGCGGCTGGTCCGCGGCGGGGGTGTCCTCGGCCGCCGGGGCGGCCTTCTTGGTCGTGCGCTTGGCGGCAGCCTTCTTCGCCGGCGCCTTCTTGGCCGCCTTCTTCGCCACGGGTTCGGTCGCGGCCGTGTCGTCAGCGCCGGCCACGGCAGCCTCGGCGCCGGCCTCGAGAGGCAGTGCCTCGTCGGCAGCGGCCTTCTCGGCGGCAGCCTTCTTCGTGGCCGTCTTCTTGGCCGCAGCCTTCTTGGCGGGGGCCTTCTTCGCCGCCTTGCGGGCGGCGGTCTTGCGCGCCGGGGCGGCGGGCTCCTCGGCCTGGCGACCCTCGGTCGCGGTGCCGCCGGCGGCGGCGGGGGTGCTGTCGGCGGCGGGGGTGTCCCCGGCCTGCTCGACGACTGCCTGGTCGTGCGTGCTGTCCTGCGTGTTGTCCTCAGGCACGTGCTGCTCCTCGGCCCGGTCGCGAGGTGCGCAGCGTCCGGGCTGGTCGTTCGCCGCGACCCCGCGGGGCCGGACGCAAGTCTGTCGTGTGGCGGCGACCCCCTCCGCGGGTGCGTCACCTCGGCCGGCCCTCGCCTGCCGCGGTCGCCTGCTCCGGGAGGATCGCTGTCACCGATCAGCCGGGCCGCGTCGCGGTCTGGCGACGACCTGTCCTCGGTGTGCCGGCCCTTGCGCGGGACCGGCGAGAACGTCGTCGTGTCCTGGACCCCCCGGTCGGGCTCGTCGCGGCACGGTGCCGCGGCGGACTGGTCAGGAGGTCTGGGACCGTGGCGAGTATCGCACACGCGGACCGGAGGGGCCGGTTCGTCGACGTCCCTGCCCGGGGCCGGGCGCGTCGCCGGGTCCGGCCGCGACGACCCCGGCGCGGCGTCGACCGGAGTCCACCCGACGCGCCAGGCACGTCATGCCGACTCCGCTCGTGAGGCGTCCTGGTGCGCCGCGGCCCGCGGAGGTGCGGCCGGCTCAGCCCAGATCCACCGATGATCGCCGTCGCGAGCGGCACCAGGCGGGTGCGCTGGCAAGGCGCCGGCGCGAAGGCCTGCTGGGTGCCCGTCGAGCGTCGGCAACGCAGCCAGGGCGCCCGCATGGTGTCGCGTAGCAGGCGAGGATCGGTGGATCTGGGCT